>OCPX01000002.1_pt1 | contig 443542 bp, 425 predicted proteins | sample 1538771 | NCBI WGS metagenome assembly OCPX01 (sample SAMN04571725, study PRJEB22368) | human gut metagenome | biome: human gut; material: stool | host: Homo sapiens | place: Luxembourg | collected 2012-11-01 | reverse complement strand
ATCAATATTTGCCTGCATTATAGGCGTGGAACGCCGGGGCGAACACAGCCAACTTGGTGCCGTTCTCTCCCAGCTGAATGAGAGGAAAGCCCGGACGGTGCATATACTGCCTTGCTGTCGGTATGCTGCAATTCAGGTATGCCGCCACATCTTCCGGACCAAGATACAGTTTTGCACCCTTGGCCTTGACCTCTTCCTCTACAGCTTCGGCGGTGCGGATCAGGTCGATGTAGCTTTGCAGGCGCTCCATACGCTGCTGCACAGCGGCGTCAAAGTCGTCCATTGCCAAGGGGCTGTCCTTGTTGATGGGTACTTTCATTATTATTTCTCCTTTCGATTATTCGGCCAGCCCTTTGGGCAAGCGGCAGAGCCGCAAGCTGCCCGCTGCACGGCAAAAATGCCGTTGGCGATAAATGTGTGATGTTGGGTGGGGCGGGCACCGGAAGCAGGAACATAGGGGGTAATTTGACAAAAAAGAAAAGAAGAAAGAGAAGAAATGAAAAAAGGTCCCGCTGCCTGCGTATCTCTGCCGCCGCCCAAAAGGCTGGCCGCGTATTTAGTTGTTGCGCTCGGCGATGATCTCGTTGATTGCGCCGAGGATCCGCTCTTTTGCCTGGGGCGGTTTGCGTCGGCCAATCAGTATTGAGCTGATGTAGCTGCGCGTGTAACCCATATACTGCGCGAGCTCAACTTGTGTGATCTTGTTGATGTGCATTTTTCCGATAGCCTCAGCGATCCACTCGTCCATTGTGTTACCTCCTTTTCTGTGCTTTTGTGCACAAATGCACACTTTTTTGCATTTTGTAGTTTACAAATGCGTACAAGCGTGCTATAATGAGGCTGTTCTGAGACCTAAGATAACAGCGCGAGTCCGCATTTGTTGACTACAGTTGCCATTATAGGCTGCCAGAGTGTACTTGTCAACACTAAAAGTCTACATTTGCGTACTTTCGTGATTATGCACAAAAAAAGTGAGGCAAAATTGTGGATTTTTTCGAGAGATTTACTGCACTCTGCAAAGAAGAGGGCGGCACTACGACCGGCGTTGGGCAGTCACTTGGTTATTCCAAAGCGACTGTTGGCCGGTGGCGCTATGGTAGCATACCGTCAGCTGACGCTTTAACCGCTATAGCCGAACACTTTGGCGTGTCGGTGGACTACCTTTTGGGAAATACGGACATAAAAAATCCCCCGGACCAACAAAGTCCGGAGGAAATCGCCAAAGTGGCACTATTCGGTGGTGACGGAGAGGTTACCGACGAGATGTGGCAGGAAGTTAAAGGATTTGTAGAATTCATTAAAGATAAGAGAAAGAGAGAGAATGAAAACAACTGAGTCCCTGTTCGATGAGATCGAGCGCAACAACATAGAGGTATATCTGGGCAGTATGCCCGCTGCCAAGTCTGCGTCCGCCAATATCGGCGATGATTATTACATAGCATTGGACGAGCAGAGCCTGGAAAGCACCGCAGAGGCCCGCTGCCGCCTGGCCCACGAAGCCGGGCACTGCATAACCGGGTCGTTCTACAATCTATATGCCCCGCTTGACCGGCGTAGTAAGCACGAACGCCGGGCAGATAAGTGGGCGGTAAAGAAGTTGATCCCCAAGGCCGAGTTGGAGGCGCAGCTGCGCCAGGGGCTGGAGCCTTACGAGCTGGCCGAGCATTTCAATGTGACGGAAGAGTTCATCCATAAGGCACTTGAATTTTACTTTGAATGTGGAATGTCATAATTCACGGCACGCCGTGATTATAGATGTAATAACTTAATAAGAGGAAAAAAGAAATGAAAAAAGAATATAAAATCCTTTTGTATGCATATCCGTTTATTATTGCGATTTCTATCTTGGCTACAGTAGGAGTACCGCTGTTTGCTTTGGCTGATGTAGCGTTTCTCGTGCTGTACTATTATATTTTGCAGAAATCATTTTCAAGCCTAAAAATAATTAAAAATGCCGACGAATACGCGGCGTTTACGAATGCCAATGCAGATCAACGCGTGCAGGACGCCAAAGCGGCTACGGAAAAAATGCGAAAAGAAACAGAGGACAGTTGTACTCAAAAAATTCAAGCTGTTGAGCGTGAACTGACGCAAAAACGGAAATGCATTTCTCAGTTGAATATCGAAATCCACAATCTTAAAGCTGAAATTGAAGTGGCACAGCAAGAAGCGATTGCCGTTTCTTCTTCCGTCCCGGTAGACTATGATATATCGTCTGCAGAATATAAAGACAAATTTGCTCTTGCACAACTTAATGAAAAGGAATGCATTTCCTCAAATAATGCCGTCTCTGTACATTCTGACGCGCCAAAGTCTGTTATAAATGCAAATGTGAAACAGATCCTGCGTTGCTTTAATTCGGAAGCGGCGGCTATTATTAAGAATGTTACTACTCGGAACATTGACGGTGCGCGCTCTAAAATCATCAAGTCCTTTGAGATGCTTAACAGAATTTTTGCACCGGACGGAGTGGAACTCAACCGCCCGCTGCTGGAGATTAAACTGGAACAGCTCAACTGTATGTACGGCAATCAGGTGATGGCAGAGCGCGAAAAGGAAGAACAACGCGCGATCCGAGAGCAAATGCTCGAAGAAGAAAAAGTGCGCCGCGAAATTGAACGCGAAAAAGCAAAGCTCGATAAGGAAGAACGGCAGTTCAAAAATGAAATTCAGAAACTCATGACTTATCTACATAAAGCGGATGATATTGAAAAGCAGCTTTATGTTGACAAGATAAAAGAGCTGGAGTCAAAACTCGGCCTGTTAGAGCAGGACAGAAAAAATGTACTCGATCGGGAGCAGAATACGCGCGCCGGCTTCGTCTATGTAATATCCAATATCGGCTCTTTTGGAGAGAATGTATATAAAATTGGAATGACACGACGGTTAGAGCCTATGGACCGTATAAAAGAACTCAGCAGCGCTTCCGTACCATTTGAATTTGATGTTCACGCTATGATTTTCTCTGAGGACGCGCCGGCGTTGGAGACGGCTTTGCACCGGCAGTTTGATGATCGGCGTATAAATCTTGTAAACAGCCGAAAAGAATTCTTCCGCGTTTCGCTTTCTGAAGTTGAAAAGGTAGTGAAAGAAAACCATAATGCTACGGTCACTTTTACCGCCGTTGCCAAAGCGGAGGAATACCGTCAGACAGTAAGGCTTCTTGAAAGCGAGCAGGTATAAAATCGTTTTTTGACGCCGACATAATAACAAATAAAAAAAGCCCTACCCTGCGCCAACAGGATAGAGCCGATAAGTAGGATTGTGTAATACAATACCCACCCAACACTGGTTATTGTATCACAGCCCTGCAAAAAAATCAAGCAGGGCATTTTTGCGCCCTTTTTTAGGTGCTGCCCGCTGCTATATGCAAAGGAGAAGTGTGTACAATGCCAAGAAAAAGAGGGAATGGTGACGGAACCATCTATAAGATGGAAAGCAAAGGCCTATGGGCTGCCCAGCTGACTATAGGCGTGGACGCCAACGGCCGGCCCAAGCGCAAAACTGTGTACGGTAAGCGACAGGCAGATGTGCGGGCAAAGCTGGACGCTTTGAAAAATGAACTTTCCACCGGCTCTGTAATTGAGCCGGACAAGATCACCGTTGCCCAGTATATCTTATCACTTGTCGAGACAGACCGGGCGCTAAACCAGATAGGGGACAATACCTACCTGCGCAAGCTGGCCAGCTGTAAACGGATCGCCGCCAGTTCCATAGGCGACTGCCCGCTGCAATCCGTAAGGCCACCACAGGTAACCCAATACCTAATAGAGATCACCAGCTGTTCCAATTCGGTAATCGCCAAGGACTACGCCCTGCTGGCCCGCTGCTTCCGCACGGCTCTTGATAACGATCTGATCCGCAAGGATCCTATGCGTGGCATGAAAAAGCCAAAGAGCAACAAGGCCACCCGCAAGGTGCGTGCTTTGACCGTAGAGGAGCAGACCAGGTTTGTGCAGGTCATGAACGACCAAGAGCGTGGCTGCCGATACTGGGAGCAGATGATGTTAATGCTCAGCACAGGAATGCGTATGGGCGAGATCAACGCCTTGGATGTGCACGATGTCAATTTGACATTCCGCACCGTGAATGTGCGACGCACGGTGACCAAGGATCAGACGGACCACGCTGTTATAGGCACAAAAACCAAGACCTATGCCGGGCAGCGGCTTTTGAGCCTGACAGACGCCCCATACCGCATTTTATCCGAATATATGGAACGGTGGCAGCCCAACCGCTTGGATCTGCTGTTCTACGACTTCAAGGGTCACAAGGTACTGACCACCAGCCAAGTGAATTTGCAATTTCAGCGTATCTTAAAAAAATACAATGTGCTGGATCCGTCCATACCCGGCGTTGTATCCTTGCACAGCCTGCGGCATACATACGCCACCCGCTGCATTGAGAGCGGAATGCCAGCGAAGGTGTTGCAAAAGCGCCTTGGCCACGCCAATATAGAAACAACGCTGAACACCTACTGTGATGTATTCTCCGACTACGAACAAAAGTACACAGAGGCAGCAGACGCCTATATCCAGCAGCTTACCCCGAATGCTCCACAGAAAAGTGCTGCACAGATATAAATAAGAAAAGATAAGTGCCCCCAAGGAAATGGCTTCCGCTTTTCGTGAGAAATGCGCTGCTGATGGTATTGCACAGGCACAGATTATCAAGCAGTCGATCGAGCAGTTCTTGCAGCAGTAACGGCGTTGCAGTACTGTTGCAGTACAGAATGGCAGAAAGCCCGCTGCTAAGCCAAATTTTACGCCTATATTCTTGTCACCTCGACCAAAAAGAAGCAGGACATTCTTTAGAATGTCCTGCTTCCTTTTTTTGTTTATTTACAAGATTTGAACTTGCGACACGAGGCTCCAAATGCTACGCATTTGGCAGAAACAGTCCGGGGGACTGTTTCGCAGCGAGTGCCTTATATCTCTGTGCTCGATTACTTATTTCTGCCGGTGGAGCAGCACTTTTTCTCCGGCGTTGCAGTACTTATTGCAGTACTTGGTAATGCGAGGTATAAAAAAGCCGGGCAGTTTTGATCTGCTCGGTCAGGCCTGTGGGTTAGGTAGATTGAATTTGTGTCCGGTGCCTTGAAGAAATGCAAAACACCGGACGACGCAATCAGCATTTTAGAAGCTCTGCGCTTCTAAGTAAAAAAGTAGATGGCGGGCGGCCACCCGCCAAGGGTGTGGGCTGCCCGGGTAGGTGGCTGCCCGAGCCGCAGAAAGGAAAATAACACAAGGAAGTAAAAAAATGAAAATAGGAGTACAAAATGTATAATAATAAGCATATATGCAAGACGGCCACCCGCCTTACAAGCCTACTGTACCACGCTCCACGGTAAAGTGCAATGAAAATCTGTTCAGGGGCGTTTCACTGTACCAAAAATGACCCTGTGAGCAGTGAAAGTGAAGTTTTTTGTTGACTGCCGGTGCGCCAGTGACCGACAATCCTTGCATAAATGGCGTGTTGCCAAAATAGAAAAAAGCCAATCGGGCGTCTTGCTCGGTTGGCTTTTTGCTTGCTTATTTTTCCGCTTTAATCAGATCCTTGACTACTTCGCCGGCTAGGATCAGGCCCATCACGGAGGGAACAAAGACCACACTGCCGGGCGTGCTGCGGCGGCCGGGGTGATCCGGATCCGCCTGTCCGGCGCCGGCGGTGGGAATAGGTGGTTCCTCGGAGTAGACCACCTTTAGGTGGTGAATGCCCCGCTTTTTCAGCTCCCGGCGCATGACTCGGGCCAGCGGATCCATTTTTGTTTTAGCCAGGTCCGCCACCTGAAAGCCGGTGGGGTCCAGCTTATTCCCGGCGCCCATGGCGCAGATGATGGGCACGCCGGCGGCGTGGCAATGGGTCACCAGCGCCAGCTTGGCGCTCATGGTGTCTACTGCGTCCACCACATAATCGTATTGGTTAAAGGGAAAATCCGCCGCCGTTTCCGGCAAAAAGAAGCAGTTGTGCTTGGTGATCTTGGCCGCCGGATTGATGTCTAAGATTCGAGCCTCCATGGCGTCCGTCTTGTACTGCCCCACGGTTTTGGTGGTGGCGATGATCTGGCGGTTGATGTTGGACACGGCCACTGTGTCGCTGTCGATCAGATCCAGGTGCCCCACGCCGGTACGGGCCAAAGCCTCGCACACATAGCCGCCTACGCCGCCAATGCCGAATACCGCCACCCGCGAGGCGGCCAGCCGCTCCAGAGCGCTGCTGCCCAAGAGTAATTCTGTTCTGGAAAATGCCTGTTCCATAGCGAATACCTACCTTTTTAATAGATTTATTATACGGCAAGGGTTCGGTGCTGTCAACCGGCTTGAAAAATAGACAAAATCTTAATATGCCTATACTGACAAAGTACATTAAAAAGTTCGATAAAATTATAACAAAAAATATTGCACACTGTGTGCAGGCACGGCCTTTTTTAGTTGCGCTGGGGCAGGGCGGTATGCTATAATAAAGGTATAAAATAGAGGGGGTTCTATATATGAAACGGATTTTTTGCGCACTGCTGGCCGGTGCACTGACCTTGGGCGCTGCCTTGCCGGTGCAGGCAGCGGATAAGGCAGTGCTGCGTGTGGCGGCAGACGCCAAGCAAACCGCCATCTCGGATCATTTGTACGGTGCGTTTATTGAGGACATCAGCTACGCCTGCGACGGGGGCTTGGTGTCCAATTTGGTAAATAACGACAGCTTTGAGTACGCCTCTGCGCCTACCACCGGCTGGGTGGCGGATGGTTTGGAGCTGACCACCGAGGGCAACCTGCCCCTAAATAAGAACAATCCCACCTACGCCAAGGTGACGGTGGACGGCAAGGGCAGTCTGACGAACCTGGGCTTTACGGAGATTTATAAATACAAGACGGATAAATATGATAAAAAGAAAGCCAACACGGCGGATATGGGCTTTGTGGCGGACCAGGTGTATGATTTCAGCTGCTATGTGCGCTCCGGCGGCTTTACCGGCACCGCGCAGGTGTATTTGGACTGCGGCGACGGCAAGCAGACGGCGGTGCAGCTGGACTTGAGCAAAACCGGCGGCGCCTGGAACAAGCTGACCGTACCGCTGACCGCCAGTGCCAGCAAAGATGGCGCCTTGGTATTTCAGCTGGAGGGTGAGGGGACTTTATACCTGGATTTCGTCACCCTGGTGCCCCAGGGCAGCTACGGTTACGGCAGCGACAGCTGGAAATATACCACTCTGCGCAGCGACCTGTTTGCAGCGCTGCAAAATTTGCACCCGCGGTTTATCCGCTTTCCCGGCGGGTGCCTGGCAGAGGGCGGTAGCCTGGATCAGCTGTACAATTGGAAAGATACCATCGGCCCCTTGGAGGAGCGCAAGCAAAGTGAGAACTTGTGGAAGGACGACAACGGCCGGGACTATAACAACACCAACGCTATGGGCTACCACGAGTATTTCCAGCTGTGCGCGGATCTGAACGCGTTGGCGCTGCCCATTGTGAATGTGGGGCTCAGCTGCCAGCCGCGGGCGGCCTATGATGATCACGCGGCAGCGTATGCCAAACTGGGCATGACCGACGCGCAGTGGGAGGCGTATTTGACGGAAAAGGTGGGCCTGGACGAAAAGGATACCGACGCCCGCACAGAATATACGGACAAAATCAAAAAGCTGAACATCAACAGCGCCGCCGACTGGGAGGCGTATTTGGACACCATTGCTCTGCGCCCGGGCACGGATGCGTGGGACAATTATGTGCAGGATGTACTGGATCTGATTGAGTACGCCAACGGCGACGCCACCACCAGCTACTGGGGCGCACTGCGGGCGGCCAACGGCCACGCCAAGCCCTTTAATCTGCAATATATCGGTCTGGGAAATGAGAACTGGGGCGCCGTGTATGAACGCAACTTCAAGGCGCTTTACAAGGCAGTAAAAGAGAAATACCCGCAGATCACTGTGATCTCCTCTGCCGGTACTTACCTGGAGGGGGATGCTTACGACGGCAATATGGCGTGGATTGACCGGGAATTTAAAGACACGGTGGTGGACGAGCATTATTATACCTATGACGGCTACCTGTTTGACCACAATGATCGCTACGATCGCTTTGACCGCTCCGGTGCCCATGTGTTTGTGGGCGAGTACGCCGCCACCTCTGCCGGGATCGGCACCATAGAGACCAAGAGCAACATTTGGGAAGCGGTGGAAGAAGCCAGCTACCTGACCGGCTTGGAACGCAACGGCGATGTGGTGGATATGGCATCCTACGCCCCCACCTTTGCCAAGGTCAATGCCCAAAGCTGGAATGTGAATCTCATTTGGTTTGACAGCCGCCAAACGGTGCTCACTCCCTCCTATTATGTGCAAATGCTTTTTGCCAACAATGTGGGTACGCAGTATGTGCACGCCACTTTTGACGGCGGCAGTACCGTACAGGACGGGGTGTACCAGTCCGTTACCTGCGACCCGGAGAACCAGGTGCTGTATATTAAGCTGGTGAATACCTCCGGCAAGGACCGGACGGTGAATGTGCAGCTGGACGGCTACAAACCGAATGCGGTTTCCGTCCAAAGCCTGCAAGGCAAATTTAAGTCCGCCTGCAATGAACTGGACAGCAATACCACGGCGCCTACCCAAACGGAGCTGACCCCCGGCACGGACCTCCAGGTGGAGCTGAGCAAGTACCAGGTGAGCGTGGTGCAGGTGGCCTATGGCAAAAACAGCGGTGCGGATTTGTATAAATTGCCGGAAAAGGCGACCCCCACTTTGTCGGACGGTGGTAAGTTATATCTGCCTCCGGCTACTGCGGGCATTGCTTTTGGCGCGGTTTTCGGCACTGCCGCTGTGTTTGCGGCCGTGGTGCTGCTGATACACTATAAGAAGAAAAAGCAGGGGAAATCATAAGTAAAAGCGGTAAAAAGACAAAAAAATAAGGCTCCCGTGTAAAGGGGGCAAATAGCCAAATATGGAAAACAAAAGGCGCACACCGGTTTTGGTGTGCGCCTTTTACTGTAACACTTTAGATATGAAAAAACGGAAAGCGGCTTTTGCTGGTGTCGCGGCCTTTCAGGTACACGGCTTCCACCGAGGCAGTAGGGTCCTTGAGAATGTTTTTGTCCAAGACGGCAAAGTCGGCACTTTCGCCCACAGCCAGTACGGCGCAGCCGGCGTCCTTGCAGTCCACCGGGATCAGGTCGTTTACTGCCGGCAGTACCGCTTTGCCCTCCAGGTCTACCACCTTGGCGTCTCGATAACACAGGGGCGTATTGTAGCCGATATAGGCAATCTTGCCCTTGTCCTCTACCAGCACACTGTAAGTGAGATTCTCCTCATTCAGGGAGATGAAATCTGCGTTTGTATATACAACCATGGTCTGCTCCTTACTGCGCCAGCGCGTCTGCCAGTGCGGCCAGCGCGGTGCGGTCTGCGTCCTTTAAGGCGGCGCGCACGGTGACGGTGCCCGACAGCAGGGTGATGGCTTTCATCTCCTCCAACTGGGCGGTCATGGTGCGGGCGGCGCTGGGCGCCCAGCTGCCGTTTTCAATCAAGGCCACGGTGCGGTTTTGGTAACTCTTGCTCTTTAAGTGGTGCAAGAAGTCCGCCATTACCGGGAACACCCCGCCGTCATAGCTGGGGGCGGCGCATACCATTTGGCTGTACTGAAATGCTTTTGCTACTGCCTGTGCCAAATCCGTGCGGCTTAAATCCGCGATTTCTACCGTTACGCCACGGCTTTTCAGTTCCTCCGCCAGCAGCAGAGCAGCCGTCTTCGTGTTGCCGTAAATGGAGGCATAGGCAATGAACACACCTCGGGTTTCCGGCTGATAGCTGCTCCAAGTGTTATACAGGTGCAGATAGGGGGTCAGGTCCCCTTGCAGTACCGGGCCGTGCAGCGGGCAAATGGTGGCAATATCCAGGGCGGCGGCTTTTTTCAGCAGGGTCTGCACCGGCGCACCGTATTTGCCCACGATATTGATAAAGTAGCGGCGGGCTTCTTCCGGCCAAGGCTCGTCCGTGCCTACGGCGCCGAATTTGCCAAAGGCGTCTGCGCTAAAGAGCACCTTTTCCGTTTGTTCGTAGCTGACCATCACCTCCGGCCAGTGCACCATGGGTGCCATCACAAAGGTCAAGGTGTGGTGACCCAGCTCCAGCGTGTCGCCCTCTTTCACCGACAGGGTCTTGGTGCCTGCCGGCAGGTCAAAAAACTGGGGCAGCATAGCCAGCGCCTTGGCGCTGAGCACCAGGGTGGCTTCGGGATATTTCTCTATGGTCATTTGCAGACTGCCGGCGTGGTCCGGCTCTAAGTGGTGCACCACAATGTAGTCCGGGGTGCGCCCGTCCAGAACAGCGTCCACCTTTGCGGCCCAGTCGTCATATTTGCGTTTGTCCACCGTGTCCAGCAGGGCAATCTTGTCGTCCAGCAGCAGATAGCTGTTGTAGGACACGCCCTGGGGCACCGGGTACTGGCTTTCAAACAAATCAATGTCTGTATCGTTGACGCCAACATAGCGAATTGCGTCAGAAATGGTCAATGTAAATCACCTTTCTTCCTCACATTGCCTTTAGCATAGCATAAATGATCGGGAAATACAATGCCGGGGCGCAAAAAAGCCGCACTGCTCATGGCGAAGCGGTGCGGCTGTCTTGCAAAAAAGATTTACATCAGGGAGAGATACAACTGTTTGATCTCCTCTACGCTGGTGTCTCTGGGGTTGCCGGGACGGCAGGCGTCGTCATAAGCGCTCTGCGCCAGGAAGTCCACATCCTCCGGCTTTACAATGTCTTTCAGATCGGCGGGGATACCCACATCCTGGGACAGCTGCTTGACAGCGTCCACGGCAGCGGCACGAGCCTGGTCCAGAGTCATATCGTCCACGCCCTTAACACCCATGGCCTTGGCAATATCCCGGTATTTTTCACCGGTGGCAGGTGCGTTGTAGGCCATCACGGTGGGCAGGATAATGGCGTTGGCTACGCCGTGGGGTGTGTCATACACAGCGCCCAGCGGGTGCGCCATGGAGTGCACAATGCCCAGGCCTACATTGGAAAAGCCCATACCGGCAATGTACTGGCCCAGTGCCATGCCCTCGCGGCCCTCCGGGGTGTTGGCTACGGCACCGCGCAGGTTCTTGCTGATGATCTCAATGGCTTTCAGGTGGAACATATCGCTCATTTCCCAGGCGGCCTTGGTAATGTAGCCCTCAATGGCGTGGGTCAGTGCGTCCATACCTGTGGCGGCGGTCAGCCCCTTGGGCATGGATGCCATCATCTCCGGGTCCACAACGGCTACTACGGGAATGTCGTGCACATCTACGCACACCATTTTGCGGTTCTTCTCCGTGTCGGTGATTACATAGTTGATGGTGACCTCGGCGGCTGTACCGGCAGTGGTGGGAACGGCGATGATCGGCACGGCCTTCTTGGTGGTGGGCGCCACGCCCTCCAGGGAGATTACATCGCTGAATTCCGGGTTCTCAATGATAATACCGATGGCTTTGGCGGTGTCCATAGAGGAGCCGCCGCCAATGGCGATGATGCAGTCTGCGCCGCTGGCCTTAAAGGCGGCCACGCCGGTCTGCACATTCTCCACCGTGGGGTTGGCCTTGATTTTGCTGTAGATCTCGTAGTCAATGCCGGCATTCTCCAGCACATCGGTCACTTTCTTCGTTACATTAAATTTAATCAGGTCCGGGTCAGAGCACACAAAGCACTTTTTGAACCCGCGGCCTTTCACTTCACCGGCGATCTCCTGGATCGCACCGGGGCCGTGGTAACTGGTCTCATTCAATACAAATCTGTTTGCCATAACAAATTACCTCTTTTGATTGAAAATTTCGGCGTTTTTTTTCGCCGCTTGCAAGTTCAGTATAGCGAATTGATAAATTATTGTCAATCTGACAGCGGCGGAATTCATAAATAATTTACACTGTGTGCAGAATTGCGCAACAGCGTGCAAAAATTTTGGAAAATACAGCAAATTATGTTAAAATAATATCAGAGAAAGGCGAGCACCGCCGCAAGGTGTGTTCTGCAAAAAACAGAAAAAACCCCTTGACAAAAGGTCGTTTTCCGTTTATAATTCAAATTGTAATGAGTACAAGCTGGTAATGATTACAACAACTGGTCAAAATTTTCAAAAACTTTAGCCGGAATGGGCAAAATACTTATACAATTTGGGTTGAAATTCAAGACGATTTGTTGTATATTATTAGCGATTTGCGGACAGGTGTGCCAAATTGCGTCTGTTTTCGCAATTTCAACTATGCCAAACATTAGTTTTATATTCAGCAAACAAATACTGTAGGAGGTAATACGATGGTCAATTTTGAACAATGGAATGGCTTTGACGGTTCCCTCTGGAAAGAGGAAGTCAATGTAAGAGACTTCATCCAGAAGAACTACAAGCCCTATGATGGGGATGAGCATTTCCTGGCAGGACCCACGGACGCTACCAACAAGCTGTGGGGCGTGTTGCAGGGTCTGCAAAAAGAAGAGCGCGCCAAGGGCGGCGTTTTGGATATGGACACGAAGATCGTGTCCGGCATTACTGCCCATGAGCCGGGCTACATCAGCGAGGATCTGAAGGATCTGGAGGCTGTGGTTGGTTTGCAGACCGACAAGCCCCTGAAGCGTGCCTTTATGCCCTATGGCGGTATCAAGATGGCGGAGCAGGCTTGCTCCACTTACGGCTATGAGCCGGACCCGGAGCTGCACAAGATCTTCACCGAGTATTGCAAGACGCATAACCAGGGTGTGTTTGACGCATATACGCCCGAGATGAAGAAGGCTCGCCACAACAAGATCATTACCGGTCTGCCGGATACTTACGGCCGTGGCCGTATCGTCGGCGATTATCGCCGTGTGGCCCTGTACGGTATCGACTTCCTGATCGAGCAGAAGAAGGAAGACTTTGCCAACTGCGGCAGCGGTTCTATGACGGACGACATCATCCGTCAGAGAGAAGAGCTGGCTATGCAGATCAAGGCTCTGGGCGAGATGAAAGTTATGGCCGAGAAGTATGGCTTTGATATTTCTCAGCCCGCAAAGAACGCAAAAGAGGCTGTGCAGTGGCTGTACTTCGGCTACCTGGCTGCCATCAAGACCCAGAACGGTGCTGCGATGAGCGTTGGTCGTGTGTCCACTTTCCTGGATATCTACATTGAGAGAGATCTGGAAGCCGGCACTTTGACCGAGAGCGAGGCACAGGAATTGATCGACCACTTGGTTATGAAGTTCCGTATGGTGAAGTTCGCCCGTATTCCCTCTTACAACCAGCTGTTTTCCGGCGACCCGGTATGGGCTACCCTGGAAGTTGGCGGTATCGGCGTAGACGGCCGTTCTATGGTTACCAAGAACGACTACCGTTTCCTGCACACTTTGGAGAATATGGGTCCCTCTCCGGAGCCGAACCTGACTGTTCTGTATTCCTCCGCTCTGCCTGAGAACTTTAAGAAGTACGCGGCAGACATTTCTATCCGCACCAGCTCCATCCAGTATGAGAACGACGATGTGATGAAGCCGGTATGGGGCGACGATTACAGCATCTGCTGCTGCGTATCCGCTACCCAGACCGGTAAAGAGATGCAGTTCTTCGGCGCAAGAGCCAACCTGGCTAAGTGCCTGCTGTACGCTATCAACGGCGGTGTGGATGTAAAGACCGGCCAGCAGGTTGGTCCCGAGTACAAGCCGATCACTTCCGAGTACCTGGACTATGATGAGGTCATTGAGAAGTATGACCGCATGATGGACTGGCTGGCTGATCTGTATGTGAATGTGCTGAACCTGATCCAGTACATGCATGATAAGTATTACTACGAAGCTGCCGAGATGGCTCTGATTGATACCGATGTACGCAGAACCTTTGCCACCGGTATTGCCGGCTTCTCCCACGTGGTAGACTCCCTGAGCGCCATCAAGTACGCTAAGGTTAAGACCATCCGCAACGAGGACGGCATTGTGGTTGACTACGAGACCACCGGCGACTTCCCCCGCTACGGCAACGATGACGACCGTGCAGATGAGATCGCTGTATGGCTGCTGAAGACCTTCCTGACTAAGATCAAGAAGCACCACACCTATCGTAACTCCGAGCCCACCACCTCTATCCTGACCATTACCTCCAATGTTGTATATGGTAAGGCAACCGGTGCTATGCCTGACGGCCGTAAGGCCGGCGAGCCGCTGTCTCCCGGTGCAAACCCGGCTTACGGCGCAGAGCAGAACGGCCTGCTGGCCTCTCTGAACTCCGTTGCTAAGCTGCCTTATGAGTGGGCACTGGACGGTATCTCCAACACCCAGACCATCAACCCGGACGCTATCGGCCATGACGAGCAGGAGCGCATCAACAACCTGGTACAGGTGATGGATGGCTACTTCGATCAGGGCGCGCATCACCTGAATGTGAATGTGTTCGGTAAAGAGAAGCTGATCGACGCCATGGAGCACCCGGAGAAGGAAGAGTATGCAAACTTCACCATCCGTGTATCCGGTTACGCCGTGAAGTTTATTGACCTGACCCGTGAGCAGCAGATGGATGTTATTGCCCGTACCTGCCACGACAGAATGTAAGCGGCTGATCGATTATGATCGGTAAAATTCATTCCATAGAGACCTTCGGGCTGGTAGACGGCCCGGGGGTGCGCTATGTGCTCTTTTTGCAGGGCTGCAATATGCGCTGCAAATATTGCCACAACCCGGAGACTTGGGATCCGGCGGCGGAAAAGATGAGCCTGTCCCCACAGCAGATGTTTGATAAGGCTTATCGTTATCGCAATTACTGGACCAAGAAAGGCCAGCCCAACGGCGGTATCACCGTTAGCGGGGGCGAGCCGCTGCTCCAGATCGACTTTGTAACGGAGTTCTTCTCCATTGCCAAGGCTCACGGGGTGCATACCACGCTGGACAGTTGCGGTTCCGCATTCAGCCGCAAGGAGCCGTTCTTCTCTAAGTTCCAAAAGCTGATGGAAGTGACGGACCTGGTGATGCTGGACTTAAAGCAGACGGACAGCGAAAAGCACAAGGAACTCACCGGGCGGGACAACGCCAATATTTTGGATATGGCTCGCTACTTGTCGGAGATCGGCAAGCCGATGTGGATCCGGCGCGTGCTGGTGCCCGGTCTGACCGATGACCCGGCAGAGTTGCAGCAGTTGAAAGACTTTATTGACAGCCTTTCTTCTGTGGAGAAGGTGGAGATCCTGCCGTACCATACGCTGGGGCTCTTTAAGTGGCAAAACCTGGGGATCGAGTACCCGCTGGAGGGTGTACCTGTGCCCACACCGGAGCAGGTGCAGCAGGCGGAGACCATCCTGGGGATCGCAAAATAAAACAAACGGCATTGCAATTTTGGTTGCAATGCCGTTTTTCTTTTTTATGGATTGATTCCATTTACGCAAGTGGTTGCTTTTGCCGCATTATAATACCACACCCAAGGCGTCAATCACCTGCTTTTTGTAATCCAAAAATTCCGGGGTCAGGTTAAAGTCCCGCCGCCGGGGCTTCGGCTCCGCAATGGCGATCTGGTGGGTGATCTTGCCCGGTCGCCCGCTGAGAATGAGAATGCGGTCGCTGAGCAGCACCGACTCGTCAATATCATGGGTGATAAAGATGGTGGACAGCTTGATCTCCTCCATCACGGACAGATACCACCGGTGCATGGCGGATTTGGTGATGGTGTCCAGGGCGCTGAACGGTTCGTCCAACAGCGCTACCCGGTCACCGGCCAGGTAGGTGCGCAGCAGGGCTGCCCGCTGGCGCATACCGCCGGACAATTCCGCCGGGTACTGCTGCTGGGTGCCCTCCAGACCAAACTGGGCAAAGTGACTGCCGGCTTCTGCCCGGGCTTCCTTTTTGGATTTGCCGGAGAGCAGCAGCGGTAGGGACACATTGTCAATGATCTTCTTGTAGGGCAGCAGCAGGTCCTTTTGCAGCATATAGCTGATATGGCCCGGCTGGCCGGTAATGTCCTGCCCGCCCAGCACCACCCGGCCGCTGTCTGGTCGGTCAATGCCGCTGATGCAGTTGAACAGGGTGGTCTTGCCGGCGCCGCTGACCCCCAGCAAGGAGATTAACTCTCCCTGCCGCAAAGTCAGGTTTACGCCGTCCAAAATCACCTTTTCGTCAAAGCTTTTTTTAATGTTTTCTGCGGATAAAATGTCCATCTCTTATGCCAGGTAATCGTTGGTAAAGCCTACATTGCTGCTGATGTCTTTCTCCACCAGCTTGTTGTCCGTCAGCCACTTGTAGAAGTTGTTCCAACGGGCCGGGTCAATGTAGCCCCATTTTTTGGCGTCGCTGATATACTGACCGGCCATCCACTTTTGGCTTTCCTTAACCAATTCTTCGCTGCCGTTCAGAGAGCCGGTATCGTCGCTCTTAATGAGAATGTCCGCAGACTCCTCCGGGTGGTCAATGGCGTACTGATAGCCCTTGGCAGTGGCAGTCAGGAATGCCTTAGCAGCCTGCGGATTTTCCTTTAAGAAAGTGTTGTTGGCGATGAGCACCGGGGTGTAGTAGTCAAAGGTGGCGTTCTGGTCCTTGATGTAGAAGAAGTCTACATCGATTTTGTTGACCTTGGCGTTGATACCGGCCCAGCCGTAGAATACCCAAATGGCGTGGTCCGGGTTCTGCTGCACATCCTGGGCCTCGGCGGTCACCGTGTTGGGAATCTGCTTAACCTTGCTCCAATCGCCGCCGTCCTTATTGACAATATTTTCCATCATAGCCTTATCAATGGGGGAGTCCCAGGTCAGATAGGTGTTGCCTGTCAGGCCCTTGGGACGATCCATACCCTGGCCGGCCTTGGAAATAATGCCGGAGGAGTTGTGCTGCAGCAGCGCTGCCACGGCGGTCACATCCATGGGGGTGTCAGAAGTAAAGGCAGGCGCCAGGGTGTCCTGTGCGTCAACGGCAAATTGCGCTTTGTTGGAGCTGCACAGCTGGGTGGCGGTGCTGTTGTCCGGCGGCTGCACAATGCTCACATTCAGCCCCGCGGCCTCGTAGTAGCCTTTTTCCTTGGCTACGAACATACCGGTGTGGTTGGTGTTGGGGGTCCAGTCCAGGCAGACGGTAATGTCCGTCTTCTGTGCCGGTGCGGCGGTGGTGTCCGTTTTGTCCGCTGTTTTACCGCCGGAGCAGGCGGCAAAGGACAGCGCCATTACGCCGGCCAGCATACCGGCAAAAATCTTTTTTGCTTTATTCATTTTATTCTTTTCCTTTCGTTGTTCCTTTGTTTGCCCAGGGCATTGCCAGCCGCTGCGCCAGTGCCACCAGTGCCATCAGCAGCAGGCTGATGACGGAGATGAACACAATGACAGCAAACATTTTGTCAAAGGCATAAGCTTTCTTTACCCGGGTCATATAGACCCCAAGTCCCTCAAAACCGCCTAACCACTCAGAGATCACCGCGCCCACCACCGCATAGGAGGCGGAGATGCGCAGCCCGGAGAAAAAGGAGCCGGTGGCGGAGGGCAGCTTGATGTGCCAAAACACTTGCAGTCGATTGGCACCCATCGCCCGCAGCAGGTTGACCTCGTCCGGGTCCGCACTGCGGTAGCCGTCTAAGAGTCCGATGGAGATGGGGAAGAAGGTGGTGATCACCACCAGTGTGATCTTCGGCGCCATACCGAAGCCCATCCACAGCACCAGCAGCGGCGCAATGGCAATGGTGGGTATGGTCTGGGTAATGATGAGAATGGGATAGATAGCTTGATACAAAAAGTGAAAGCGATCCATCAGCGCCGACAGAATAAATGCCAGTGCCACGCCGATCCCCAGTCCGTACAGCGCCTCTTGCAGGGTCACCTTGGCCTGGGACATCATCACGGAGAAGTTGTGCACAAACGCCAGCCACACATCCGTAGGGGATGGCAGCATGTAGGCGGGCACCACTTCAAACCCGGCGCAGGCGTACCAAATGCCTAAGATCACTGCCAGCGCCAAAATGGGCGCCAGCTTATTGGTGGTGCTTTGTAATTTTTTGGTCAATGGTCAAAACCTCCCCTTCCGGGTTGTACACGATCTTGACATAAGCGGATACGCTGGGCGCACCGGCTTTAACGGCCACTTTTTGGCACTGTGTTACGATCTCCATCAGCTGATCGTAGCTTTCGCCCTCAATGGTGGTCTCAAAGGGACCTACGGAGCAGTGCAGGCCTGTGCTCTTGATGTAGGCGATCACTTCGTCTACGATACGCACCAGTTCCTGGTCGTTGTCTGCCTTTGGCAGAACCTGAATGGCAACACTTGCTTTCATAAAAAATACTCTCCTTCCAAGTGTTTTGGCGGTTGCCCGCCGGGGTGGGTGGCAATAAGTCAAAAGAAAAGCCCCATTCACGCAGAATGGGGCACAGTTGCAAATATCTAAGCATTCGTCTCTGCCGTGCGTGCTAGCGTACGGTTCAAAGGGTATGATCTCAGCCTTGCGGCACCCCTGACTTATTGATTTGAACAACTCTATTATACGGCGGCGCCGGGTTTTTGTCAATCCTGGATCACGCGCACCCGGATCACACCGTCGATCTTTTCAATATCCGCCACCACGCTGGCGCTGTAAGCGGTGTCTGTATCAATAATACTGTAAGCGATCTCGCCCCGGTTCTTATCGGTAAAGGCGGCAATGTTCATACCGTCCTTGCTGATGGTGTCCGTAATGGTGGCGATCATGTTTGGCTGGTTCTTGTGCACCACGGTCATGCGCGCAGCGCCGTTGGGATCCATACGCACTGTGGGCAGGTTTACGCTGTTTTGAATATTGCCGTGCTCCAAAAAGTCAATCAGCTCTTCGGCACCCATAGAGGCGCAGTTCTCCTCGCTCTCCGGGGTGGAGGCACCCAGGTGGGGAATGGCGATCACGCCGTCCACATCAATCAGCTTAGCGCTGGGGAAGTCGGTAACATACGCGGCCATTTTGCCCTCTTCCAAAGCCTCGACCACATCGTCCGCATTGGCCAGGTCGCCACGGGCAAAGTTCATCACGCGCACCGTATCTTTCATTTTGGCAATGCTTTCGGCACAAATCAGCTCCTTGGTGTCCGGGGTCAGCGGCACATGCACGGTGATATAGTCTGCCAGGGGGAACACCTGATCCAGATCATTGTTGACGGTTACGCCCGGCTTGAGTACAGAGGTGTCCTTTAAGAACGGGTCGTAGCCGATCACCTGCATACCCAGATCCACGGCGGCGTTGGCCACCAGGCGGCCGATGGCGCCCAGGCCGATCACTGCCAAGGTCTTGCCCTTCAGCTCCGGACCGGCAAAGGCGGACTTGCCTTTTTCCACCGTTTTGGGTACATTTTCGCCCTCGTCCTTAATGGTCTTGCACCAGTCGATGGCGCGGGTTACCTTGCGGCTGGCCAGGAGCATACCGCACAGCACCAGTTCTTTTACCGCGTTGGCGTTGGCGCCGGGGGTGTTGAACACCACAATGCCCTTTTGGGCGCAGTCGGCCACAGGAATGTTGTTGACCCCGGCACCGGCTCTGGCGATGGCCAGCAGGCTTTCCGGCATTTCCATATCGTGCATGGAGGCGGAGCGCACCATAATGGCGTCCGGCGTCGTTTCCGGTGCGTCCACGGTGTAGTTGGCAGGGTCAAATTTGTTCAGCCCCACCGGCGAAATTTTATTTAAGGTCTGAATATGAAACATCAGCAGTTCTCCTCCTCAAACTTTTGCATGAAGGTCACCAGCGCCTGTACGCCCTCTAAAGGCATGGCGTTATAGATAGAGGCGCGCATACCGCCCACGGTACGGTGCCCTTTCAGATTTACCAGCCCGGCGGCTTCCGCTTCTTTAACAAATTTGGCGTCCAGATCGGCGTTGCCGGTGACAAAGGGCACATTCATCAGGGAGCGGTCCTCCGGCACCACGGTGCCGTGGAACAGCTTGGAGTTATCCAAAAAGTCATACAGCAGCTTTGCTTTTTCCCGGTTGCGCTTTTCCATTGCTTCCAGGCCGCCCAGCGCTTTGATCCACTCCAGTACCAGTTTGCAGATATAAATGCACCAGCAGGGGGGCGTGTTGTAAAGGGAGTCCGCGTCTGCCTGGACTTTATAGTTCATCATCACCGGGGTAGTGGGGCGTGCGTTGCCCAGCAGATCCTCCCGGATGATGGCCACCACCAGTCCGGCAGGCGCCACATTCTTTTGGGCGCCGAAGTACACCATGCCGAATTTGCTGATGTCCAGCGGTTGGGACAGAGCACAGGAGGACACATCGGCGATGAGCACCTTGTCGCCCACCGGCGGCAGCTCCTTATATACCGTGCCGTAAATGGTGTTGTTCATACAAATATACACATAGTCCGCATCGTCCCGGAAGTCGGCGGCTGCGGTCTTGGGAATATAGCTAAAGGTTTTGTCCGCAGAGGAGGCCACGGCCTGCACATCGCCGTACTTCTGGGCCTCCTGATAGGCTTTCTTGGCCCACTGGCCGGTGATGATATAGTCCGCCTTGCCGCTGCCGTTCATAAAGTTCAGCGGAATGGCAGAGAATTGGGCGGAAGCGCCGCCCTGCAAAAAGAGCACCTTGTAGTTGTCCGGCACCTGGTACAGCTCCCGCATCAGTGCCTCGGCGTCTTTGATAATTTTATCAAAGGTCTTGGAGCGGTGGCTCATCTCCATAACGGATTGGCCGCTGCCCCGGTAGTCCATCATTTCGGCGGCTGCGGTTTGTAACACCTGCTCCGGCAGGGTGGACGGGCCTGCGCTAAAATTCCATACTCTTGCCATAGTCAATATCTCCTTTGGATTTCAAATCGTGTACATACCATTATACGGCTGTTCATCTTTTTGTCAAGCGAAACCGCTGATTTTTGTAAAAAAAGCCAATAGATTGATAAATCATTAACGATATCGTACAAATTGCAGCCAATGTTGGCAGAATTGCAGGACAGGTGTGCAGTATTTGGCAAGTGTATTCTAAAATGCGGGCAGATAAAAGTGTGCGAAGCGATGCCCACATCGACCCCTACATTTGTAAAAACTTTTTTGTAGGGTGCGGTGCTCCCGCCGTACCGCAACAAAAAAAGAGCACCATGCAGGTGCTCTCATGAATGATTCTTTATTTCTGCTGCTGATTCAGGGCGTTTTGCAGCATATTGTTCTGCTTTTTCGGCTTATAGGGGGGCGGGTTCTTCAGCTTCTTGGTCCACCGGTTGTTTTTGGCGGTGAGCTTGTTGATCTCGTGCACCGGGCCGGCCATATACTCGGTCATATACCGGTCGGCGATCTCCATCAGCTGTGGATCATTCTTCATCTCGCCCAAAATGGTCACGCCGATAATGTCCTGCACCTCGTTGGTACCGTCCTCGTAGATCTCGCCTAGCGCCTTAAACAGCTTTTTAATATCTGCCTCCCGGCCGGAGCGCATCACTTCCAGCACCCGGGGCGTACCGTATTCGGTAAAGAAGGTCTCCGGCAGAAACTCGCCGTAGGTGGCAATATTGCGCTTGATTTCGTCTTTCATATCCGGGTACAGCACGCCAAAGCGGTTGGCCAGGGAGTCCACATCGTAGCTGACAACACCGTTCTTGGCCTTGGAGCGGGACACGGCCTTGGGCATTTTGATTTTGTCCAGGTCTGCCTTTTTCTTCTTAGCAAAGAGGGAGCGCACTTCCTCACTTACCTCGTTGGCTACGGACTTTACATCGCGGTCGTCCAATGCGTCCAGCTCAAACAGCGAACGGGAGACAGTGCTCCACTGGGGGTTTTCTTTCTCATAGGCGCAGTCAAATTCCAGCAGCTGCTTGTCCGCTACATAATGCAGGCGGTACAGCCCGTTATCACCGGCAAAGGTCAGGGCGTCCTCCGCGCCTGCCTCGCGGTTAAAGTGCAATTCGGTATTGATGGCGGCAAGCTGCTTTTCCAGCGTTGCAAAAGCCTGGTTCAGTTCCATATGGGCACTCCTTACTCGGTCATTTTTACTTGGTGCAAAGTATTATAGCATTTTTTGCCCCCTTTGTCACGCTTTTTTATGAAGTTGGGTAGAGGGTGGTTGGTTTTGCCGATATTTTTTCTAAAAAGGCATAGATTTTAATAGAAGATGACGGTTGCGCCGGCGTATCTTCTGTGGTACAATATTATAATCAATTTTGACTTAGGAGCAGTTTTGCATGAATAAAATCACATTGGGTGTGTTGTTCGGCGGCGTATCCTCCGAGCACGACATCAGCACCGTATCGGCAAAGGGTATTCTCTCTGCCATTGACAAAGAAAAATATAACCTGGTTTTGCTGGGGATCACCAAAGAGGGGCGTTGGTTCCTGTTTGATGATGATATTGACTTGCTGCCGGAGGACCGGTGGCTCACTTCCCCCAGCTTGGTGCCTGCCTGGATCAGCCCGGATCGAAGCGTGCACGGTGTGGTGACCGCTAAGGGCGATACCATTCGTTTGGACGCAGTGTTCCCGGTGCTCCACGGCAAGAACGGCGAGGACGGCACCGTTCAGGGACTGCTGCAACTGGCGGGCATTCCCTTTGTAGGGTGCGATGCGACCGCCTCCGGTGTGTGTATGGATAAGGCGGTGACCAACGCCGTGGCAGACGCGGTGGGCATTGCCCAGGCCAAGTGGTGCGCCTACACCCGCTTTGCTTACGACAGCGACCGAGAGGGCTGCCTGCAAGCGGCGGAGGAGAAGCTGGGCTATCCGATTTTTGTAAAGCCTGCCAACGCCGGTTCCTCTGTGGGCATTACCAAGGCTACGGATCGGGAGAGTCTGGTGCGTGGTATGGAAGTGGCCTTTGCTGAGGATAAAAAAGCAGTGCTGGAAGCGTGTGTTGTGGGCCACGAGGTAGAGTGTGCCGTCATGGGTAACGATACCCCCATTGCCGCCCAGGTAGGCGAGATCGTGGCAGCTGCGGACTTTTATGATTTTGACGCCAAGTATAATAATCCCCAAAGTGAGCTGCACATTCCGGCGGATTTAAGTCCGGAAAAGCTGGAAGAAGTGCGTGCGGCTGCTTTGCGTGCCTACGGAGCCATGGGCTGTGAGGGCCTGAGCCGTGTGGATTTCTTTGTTACTTACGACGGGGAGCAGGTGCTGCTCAATGAGATCAACACCATTCCCGGTCAAACCCCTATCAGTATGTACCCCAAGCTGTTTGAGGCGGTGGGTGTGCCGTACAGCGAGCTGATTGATCGGCTGGTGGCCTACGCGCTGGAACGGGGTGCCGTATGACGGAGAAGCAGACGGACACCCGGGATGTGGTGCTGGAGATCGTGGGCACCCAGCGGCTGAACGGCGACAGCGACAAGATCGAGCTGACCACCGTGGGTACGCTGCAAACGGAGCCGGAGACACTGGTGTTTCGCTACACGGAGCAGCAGGAGCCGCCGGAGGAGCCTGTTTATGTGCAGGTGCGCCTGCGCCGGGATCAAACGGAGGCGGAGATTCTGCGTACCGGCGCCTATGGCTCTTGTCTGACCATTGCCAGAGGGCAGCGGAATTTGTGCCGCTACGGCACGCCTTACGGCGATGTGCTCATGGGCATTTACGGCAAGGCGGTGGAGATTCAGGAGAATGCCGCCGACGGCCGGGTGCAGCTGCGTTATGAAATTGACATTAACGGCACTTTGGCCTCTAAAAATCAACTGAAAATTGACTACCGGATCACCGGGTCGCAAGGAGAATGAGCCATGTCTAAATTGGTTAAGCAAACGGAATTGGAATTAAAAGAGAAAATTATGGACGCTTTGGGTCGTGCCGTGGCGGACGGTGTGTTGGACGAGGCACCCCTGCCTGCCTTTATTATCGAAGTGCCCAAGGAGCGCCAAAACGGCGACTACTCCACCAATGTGGCCATGGCCGGTGCCAAGGCATTCCACAAGGCGCCTCGGGTGATCGCCCAGGCCATTGTGGATCGACTGGATCTGGCAGACACTGTGTTTGACCGGGCAGAGATTGCCGGTCCCGGCTTTATCAATTTCTTCCTGGGCAACCGCTTTTATGCCGCTGTGCTGGAGGATTTGATGGCGCAGGGCGTGAATTACGGCCGCTCGGATTACGGCAAGGGCAAGCGTGTGCTGGTGGAGTTCGTCTCTGCCAATCCCACCGGGCCTATGCACATCGGCAACGCCCGGGGCGGCGCGATCGGCGACTGCCTGGCAGCGGTGCTGGATTGGGCCGGATATGATGTGCAGCGGGAGTTCTATGTGAACGACGCCGGCAATCAGATTGAGAAATTCGCCACTTCCCTGGAAGTGCGCTATTTGCAGCATTATGACCCGGCGGTGGAGCTGCCGGAGGACGCCTACAAGGGCGTGGATATTGTGGAGCACGCTGAGAATTTCATCAAGGAATACGGCGACCGCTATGTGAACGCGCCCGCAGAGGAGCGGCGCAAGGCGCTGGTGGATTTTGCCCTGCCTAAGAACATTGCCGGGCTGGAGCGGGACCTGGGCGCCTACCGCATTCAGTATGACCGCTGGTTTAAGGAGTCCTCCCTCCATGGGGACGGCTCTGTGCAGCGGGTGATTGACGCATTGAAAGAAAAGGGCGTTACCTATGAGCAGGACGGCGCCTTGTGGTTCAAGGCCAGCGAATTTGGCAACGATAAGGACATTGTGCTGGTGCGTGCCAACGGCATTCCCACTTATATTGTGCCGGATATTGCTTATCATTATAATAAGCTGGTGACCCGCGGCTATGATAAGGCCGTGGATGTGCTGGGTGCGGATCACCACGGCTATGTGCCGCGGATGAAGGCGGCGCTCACCGCCCTGGGGCTGGACGCCAACCGTTTGGATTGTGTGATTATGCAGATGGTGCGCCTGGTGCGGGACGGCGAGACCATTAAGCTGTCTAAGCGTTCCGGCAAGGCGATTACTTTGAATACCTTGCTGGAGGAAGTGCCCATTGACGCGGCCCGCTTCTTCTTTAACCTGCGGGAGCCAAACTCCCACTTCGATTTTGACCTGGAGCTGGCAGCCAGCACCTCTAATGAGAACCCGGTGTACTATGTGCAGTACGCCCATGCCCGCATTTGCTCTATTTTGCGCAAGGCGGCAGAGGAAGGCGTGACCCTGCGCACCCCCACTACCGCGGAGCTGGAGCAGCTGACGGCGCCGGAGGAGCGGGAGCTGATCCGCCACTTGGCCGCCCTCACCGACGATGTGGTCACGGCAGCCAAGACCTACGACCCGGCCAAGATCACCCACTATGTGATCGACCTGGCCACCCTGTTTCACAAATTCTACAATGCCCAGCGGGTCATGGTAGAGGATGAGGGGCTGATGCAGGCACGGCTGTATCTGTGCACCGCCGTAAAGAATACCATTCGCAATGTACTTACTATGCTGAAGATCAGCGTGCCGGAGCGTATGTAAGCGGCGCTTGAGGTGAAGCTATGAACAGAAAAATTTTATACGCAGTGGGCGATCGTCTGCTGCGCTATGTGTACAAGAACCCTCGCCGCAATTTGGTGAAGCTGGTGAAGGTTGGCAAGCTGGTGGCCGGCAAAATGTTCCCCCCCAGCACTTTTACCAAGCCCATTGAGATTATTGAGGATGAGGACAATGTGTGGCACCAATTCCTGTTTCGCGGGCTGGACGAGGTGGACCCAGCTCTGTTTCGCCGCATTGCGCTGACCTTTGCCATTGATCTGGGCTACTTTGGCACCAAGGCTCTGCGTGCCAACCGGGAGAAGGAGCACTGCAACATTCCCTGGGTGGTGCTGATGGATCCCACCAGTGCCTGCAATCGCCATTGCAAGGGCTGCTGGGCGGCGGAATACGGCCATAAGTCCAACCTGACCTTGGACGAAATGCGTCGCATTGTGCGGGAGTGCAAGGCACTGGGTACCCATTTCTTTATGTACACCGGCGGCGAGCCGCTGATCCGCAAGGCGGATATTATAACGGTAGCAAAGGAGAACCCGGACTGCCTGTTTTTGACTTTCACCAACGGCACGCTGGTGGATGATGCCTTTTGTGAGGATATGAAGGCCTGCGGCAATTTGGCACTGGCTCTGTCCGTAGAGGGCAGCGAAGAGACCACGGATGCCCGCCGGGGCGCAGGCTCCTATCGGGACACTATGGCGGCCATGGCACTGCTCAAAAAGCACGGCTGCCTGTTTGGCGTGTCCGTCTGCTACACATCGCAAAACTGCGAAGCGGTCACTTCCGATGCCTTTTATGACACCCTGATTGAGGCCGGTGCCCGCTATGCCTGGTACTTCCACTATATGCCGGTGGGCAGCGACGCAGATCAGAATTTGCTGCTCTCCCCGGAGCAGCGGGAGCATGTGTACCGCACCATTCGAGAGAAGCGGGACGGCAAGAACGGCAAGCCTATCTTTACCGTGGATTTCCAGAACGACGCGGAGTTTGTAGGCGGCTGTATTGCCGGTGGGCGCAACTACTTTCACATCAATTCCGAGGGTGACGCGGAGCCTTGTGTGTTTATCCATTACAGTGACTCCAACATTCGGCAAAAGAGCATTAAAGAATGCTTGCAGTCGCCGCTGTTTTACGAATATTACAAGGGTCAGCCATTTAATAACAATATGCTGCGGCCCTGTCCCATGCTGGAAAACCCGGCGGCTCTGCGGCGGATCGTCAGCCAAACCGGTGCCAAGTCCACCAACTTCCTGGCTCCGGAGAGCGCCGAGGCGCTGTGCGCCAAGTGCGATGCTTACGCTGCCGCCTGGGCGCCTACCGCTAAGCGCATTTGGGAGGAGAAAAGCCGCTTCCGGCCCTTTACCCAGTATTATCGGGACACCCCGGAGGGCAAAACGGACGGCGAGGTGCAAAAGCTGCAAAACCTGCCCCTGCCTACGGAGAAATAAAAAAGAACATAAAATGAAAAAGCGCACGACCATACAGGGTCGTGCGCTTTTGTGTGCGCTTATTCAAAATTGGTTTCTACGATCTTCAGCACCTGCTCCCGGGAGGGAAAGTCCACATAGGTGGTGCCGTAGTACACGCCCTTTTTCAGCGGATAGTCCATAAATTTGGCGTTGATATATTTGGCATTGCGCCGTGGTCCTTTTAGCCCACCGGCAGTGGACAGGTAGTTGATCACATACTGCCCGCCAAAGGCCGTGCGCTGCTCTAAGAACGGCCGGATCACCTGGGCCCAGCGGGGTTTGGGCTTGTATTTGAACCGATCCTGTATAATAAAGTCTGCCGTGCCGGTACACAGGGGCAGCGCCGTGGGAATCACCTCCGGCTGTTCCACCCAGGTGGAAAAGTCAATGCCGGTGTTGTGGCGGGTAAAGTCCGGCTTAGGTTCCATTTTGCACCGACGGATCAGCACCAGCTTGCCTCGGGCGGCGCCCAAGGTGGGTACCTGATCCTCTAAGTACCAATAAGGCTCTTTTCCCTTGATATAAGTATAAAACAGGTTGTCGAAGCACTGCTCGTTCTCTTTGCCGTTGTCGTTTTTAAACTGGAACACCACCGCCTCGCCCGGGCATTCGTCTAAAAAGCGGTAGCACTGGGACAGCACATCGCCCATATCCATCAGGTTGGCCCGGTGGCAGGAGTGGTTGTAGGCGGGGAATATGCCATGCACCATGGTTAGGCACTTGCCGTCCGCCCGCACGCGGATATCCAGCGCCCGCACCCCCAGAAGCAGTTGCTCATAGATGGTTAGGTCTTGGCAGCAAAAGAAGTGGGGCAGTCGAATGTGCTGGGTCACGCAGTCGTGGGTGCCGCACAGGTTCAGCGCCAGTAGATCGCTGCCGTCCGGCAGGTTCTGCATCCAATTTTTTAGATCAATTCCCATTGTTATCACCGCCTTTATTTTAACATCTTTTGACAGGAATTGCAAATTTCTGCGGTATCGGTTATAATCAAGGGGAAGAGGGGGCGCTGTACATGGTGCTTTTTGATGAGACGCGGGTGCTGAACCCGCAGGCGGACAAGACCAATGTGGCTTTGTCTTTTGCCGTTCCGCCCGGGCTGACGGCCTTGCAGGTGGAATTTACTTACGATCCGCCCACCCCGCCGGAGCCGGTGGCGGTAGAGGCGGTAAAGGCTGCGCTGGCCCGGTATGCTCGGGCGGTGGTGCAAAAGGATCCGTATGCCTATTTGCCGGTATATAATTTAGTCACCTTGTCTTTGGATGACCCGGCGGGCTATCGAGGCGCTGCCCATCGGCGAGCCACCGAGCAGTGCCATCGACTGACGGCAGAGAGTGCGTCGCCCGGCTTTTTGCCCGGCGAATTGCGCCCGGGGCAGTGGCAGGCCGTACTCAGCGCCCATTGTGTGCTGTGTCCGGTGACTTGTCGTGTGCGTGTGATCGGGGAGGAAACGGAATGAGTTATTTGCCTTGCGAACTTCACTGCCACAGCGTCCATTCCGATGGGAGCTTTTCTGTGGCGGAACTGCTGCGCCGTGCGTATGATGACCACCTGGCGTTGATCGCTTTAACCGACCACAACACTGTCTCCGGCCACGGGGAGCTGGATGACAGCATTACCCCCGCTGTGCCGGGCATTGAGTGGACCACCTTTTTTGGCCACATGCTGGTGCTGGGCGCCAGGGACTTTGTGGACTGGCGGGATGCAGTGCCTGCCAATATAGACGACAAGATCGATCAGGTGCACGCGGCCGGCGGCCTGTGCGGCGTGGCTCATCCGTTTCAGTTGGGTTCGCCTATCTGTACCGGCGGGCGCTGGGCCTTTGATGTGCAGGACTGGAACCGGGTGGATTACCTGGAGGTATGGCACGATGCTTTTGGCCCGGACAACGGCGAAAACGTCCCGGCAACAGAGCTGTGGAAGTCCTTGTTGGACAAGGGCTATCATCTGCCCATCACCTACGGTCGGGACTGGCACCGCCAGTCGGATCGGCACTTTGGGGTCACCTATTTGAATATGGAAGAACCGACGGCAGCCTGTGCGTTGGAGGCCATCCGCGCCGGGCGCACGGTGGTTAGCTTCGGCGCCAAATTCTTCTTTCGGGTGCACCGTTGGGGCGAAACTTACGGCATTGGCGACACCCTCAAGCGGGGGCGGGTAATCTTCAGCTTTTTTACGGATCTGCACGCCCGGCGTAAGGACGAGAGCGACGAGCCGGTAAGCTACGATACCATTCGCATTATTACGAATGGCAACAAGTGTGTGCTGGAGACGGCGGTCACCGAGCGCCACGCCCGGCTGACCCTGGAGCCGGGACACTGGTACATTTGCGAGTTGTGGGGTACAGTTGGGGGCGAAAAGCAGGCCCTGGCCATCACTTCTCCCATTTATACAGAATAAAAAGGCACCGTAACGGCTTTCGTTACGGTGCTTCTTTGCTTTTAGCGGCGTAGCAGGCGCTCCCGCTCTTTGTAGTCCGGCAGCACGCTTTCCACCAGCCGGTAAAAGGCAGGGGAGTGGTCGTGGTGGCGAATGTGACACAACTCGTGCACCACCACATAGTCTATGGCTGCCTGTGGGTACTGCATCAGGTAAAGGGAAAAGCAGATGCTGTTCTTCCCGTTGCAGGAGCCAAAGCGCTTTTTGGCACTTGTTATCTTGATCCCGGTGGGGGTTACGCCCAGAATTTGGCTGTAATAGGCCACCCGGGGCGGCAGTTCCGCTTTGGCCCGTCGGCGCAGCGCTTCCACTTCCGCTTCCGTTAAGGGCGGATGTGCCTGTAAGTAGGCGGCCTTGGCGGCTTTTTGTCGGCTGATCCAGTCCGCCTTTTGGGCGATAAAGTGATCAATGGCTCGATCCGTGACCCACAGGGGCGCTTTGACGGCGATTTGCAGATTATCGTCAATGGACAGCTCTATGCTTTTGCGCCGGGAGCGGGTAATATGCACATCCTCCATCAGCGGATCCAAATGGGGTTGGTGAACGCCCAGAAAAATGGCGGCAGATCGGCCACATCTGCGTGAAGGTATTTTTCCTCCACCGTGTGGTACAGAGCCCGCATGACCGGGCGGAAGGTGTAGTCGATTTCTGCCCGAATAAAGCCCGGCTGTCGAATTTCAAAATCCAGTTCCATCCGGTCACTGTTTTGTGCGGCGGTGTGTTCCAGGATTACATCGTTGTTGTTAAACACCTTGATGGTGTGGCCTTTTTTGAACTTTGTCACCGCCACCTTACCGGTCAGGCCGGGCGCGTAGGACACCGTGTCGCCCACATTGGCGTCCCCTACGGTCAGGTAGATCATACTGGTGCCCGGTTTGTTGGTTACCACGGAGCGACCCTCTCGCAGTGCCTGCAAAACAGCTTCCTCTGTTTTGGCGGTGGTGTGCACAATGGTGGTGGGGTTGGCCAGCAGCTTCAGCGGGCCAATGTCCTTGTGAAAGTCGGAGCCGCCCACCGCTGCAATGTGGTTGCCTTGCAGCAGCTGGTTGTGCCACCAGTTCATATTTTTAACATTATCCGAGTGCTGAATGGTGTTCCACACTTCCACGCAGTCAAAGTGGAAGTGCTCCAGATCCATGTGGAACCCGCACATAGAGCAAAACGGGTGATTGACGGAGATGGTGGCCCCTGCCTCCCGGCAAGGCGCCAGCACCGCGTCATAGTCCTCTGTGGTCTTTAAGATATACGGCGGATCTTGGGGCACCTTTTTGCCCCAAACATTGATGTGACCCAGGTCGTCAGTGATCTCCTGCCCCTGCATGACCAGCAAATTTTTGTCCGTATAGCTGGCCTTTACGGTGTTGTAGTTGTGGTCGGTGATAATGGCGTAGTCTAGCCCTGCCTGCTGGCACGCTTCTACCAGCTGACCGGGGGTCAGCTTGCCATCGCTGTTGCAGGTGTGCAGGTGGGTGTCGCCTTTGAGCCAAATGCGGTTTTCCATAATGTTCACTCCTGTATGCGTTCTTAGATGCAATTTATCTGTGTCGGCACCGGCCGATGGGGTTACGATTTGGGGTCGATCAGCGCTTCCAGCCGGTCATTGTCCCGGGCAAAGCGCCGCTGGCTCACCATCACCACCAGCGTGTCGCCTGCGTGGAGAGTGGTGTCGCCCTTAGGGGTCACGGCCGTGTCACCCCGCTCAATGCTGACGATCAGGCAGTGGCGGCCCCAGTCAATATCTTTAATGCACTTGCCGTCCAGAGCACTACCCAGGGGGAGCACATAGGTCTTGAGCACCTTTTCGCCGGGACGGTTGCGGCGCGCTGCCGCCTTGTCCTCCGGGCGCAGCAAATTTTCCAGCAGCGCCGTGTAAATGGGCGTGCTGCCCAGCAGATCTGCCAGCGTGTAGCTGGTCAGGCTCACCACTGCCAGCGGCAGCAGACTGTCCAGGTTGCCGGTCATTTCAAATACCAGGATAATGCCGGTCATGGGTGCCCGCACAATGGCGGCAAAGAACCCGGCCATAGACACCACCACCAGCTCCTGCCACAGCTCCGGCGCCAGCCCAAACCAGGCAATGGCCGCCTCGGCATAGATGGCGCCCAGGTAAGTCCCCAGAATCAGCAGCGGGAAGAAGATGCCACCCGGTGCGCCGGAGGCAAAGGACAGCAGGGAAAACAGAAATTTGCCCAGCAGCAGTAAAATCAGAATTTTAATGGTGGGGTGCTCTTGCAGCAGCAGGGTCACCATGGTGTGGCCGCCGCCCAGCAGTTGGGGCACGAACAGCCCCAGCACGCCGCTGCAAACGAAAACCAGCATCATACGCACCGGTGCTTTGATCTTGCCGATCCATTTTTGGCCCAGCAACATGAGGGTATTGTAGCCCACGCCGGCCAGCCCCAGCACGATCCCTAATAGCAGCAGGATCCAGTAGCTCTTTAACGGAATGTCGGCGGTGGTGTAGTGGAACACCGTGTTTTGACCGAAAAACAGCTTGGAGATATAGTCTGCCGTAATGGTAGACACAATGCCCATGCACAGAATGTTGCCGTCCAGGGTTTTGTGAATCTCCTCCAGGGTGAACATCATGCCCGCCAGCGGGGCGTTAAATGCCGCTGCCAGTCCGGCACCGCCGCCGCAGCTGATCATGCGCAGCTGCGTGGTTTTGTCCGCCTTGGTAACCTTGGCAACTCCTTTGGCTGCCATACCACCCAGCTGAATACTGGGACCTTCGCGCCCCAGACTCAGTCCGCTGAAAATGGACAGGGTGCCGCCGGCGATCTTTGCCAACAGCACTTGCCACCAGGGGGCGTCCAGGTGACCGCGAATTTCCCCGGTGATTTGGGGAATACCGCTGGAGGACGACAGAGGCTGCCATCGCACCAGCTGAGAGACCAGGTAGCCGATCCCCGCCAGTGCCGCTAAGAACAGTGCAATGTACAGCGGCTTGCCGGCAATGGCGGTGAGTACCGCATGGTTGGCGCTTTCCGCTTTGCTGAGCAGGAAGCGGTAGAGAGCGGACACCAAACCGGCAACCACGCCCACTTCCAGCCCGCGCACAATGAGGAAGAAGGTCTCTGTGCGGTGATGTTCGATTTTGCGAAAGGTAGATTTTTCTTTTTTTCTCATAAATTTGCAGGCAAACGCCTATTCCCTTGTCGAAATTTACTAAATAATTATAGCATAAATTCGCCGATTTGCAAAAAAAGTTAAAATTTGGTGTCAACATACAAATCAACCTTGCAAATCGGGGGCTTTCGTATTATCATAATTCTATCATTTTATTTCTGTTTCGACAAGGATTTTAGGATGGAAGCGTTAAAAAAGAAAATTCTCGCTGAGGGCGAGGTCTATGAAGGTAATATTCTTAAGGTGGATTGCTTTTTGAACCACCAGATCGACTTTCCGTTTATGAAAGAGGTGGGGCGGGAGTTCCACCGTCTTTATAAGGACGCCGGGGTGAACAAAATTCTCACCATTGAGGCCTCCGGCATTGCCGTGGGCAGCGTGGTAGCGCTGGAGTTCGCCTGCCCCTTGGTATTTGCCAAAAAGAGCAAGACCAAGAACATTGCCGGCGATGTGTATAAGACCCAGGTGGCGTCCTTTACCCACGGCACCACCTATGATGTGATGGTGTCCAAGCGGTTTTTGACCCCGGAGGATCGGGTGCTGATCGTAGATGACTTCCTGGCGGTGGGCAATGCCCTGCGGGGGCTCATCGACCTGGTGCACCAAAGCGGCGCCACCTTGGTGGGCTGCGGCACCGTGATCGAGAAGGGCTACCAGCACGGCGGCGATCAGCTGCGTGCCGAGGGCGTTCGAGTGGAGTCCCTGGCCATCGTGGAGTCCATGGACCACACCACCGGGCAGATCTGTTTTCGGGATTAAAGCGGTTATTTGAGCGTGCGCTCTGATAATAAATATTTTTTTCGGAGGAATCGAGAATGAAAATGGCAAAAAAAGTACTTGCAGTTCTTCTCAGTGTCCTGTTCGTTGTAGGCGTATTCACCGCCTGCTCTTCTAACAGCGGCGACACCAAGAAGAAAGAAGACACCACCAATTCTGCAACCAGCAAATTGAAGGTTGGCTTCATCTTCCTGCACGACAAGAATTCTACCTATGACCTGAACTTTATTAAGGCTGCGGACGCTGCCTGCAAGAAGCTGGGCATCACCGGCGCGCAGAAGCTGTACAAGACCCAGATCCCGGAGGGTCAGGAAGCTTATGACGCAGCAGTAGACCTGGCGGAGCAGGGCTGCAACATTATCTTTGCAGACAGCTTCGGTCACGAGCCTTACATCATTGAGGCTGCCAAGAAGTACCCCAATGTGCAGTTCTGCCACTCCACCGGCACCAGAGCTCACACCGAGGGCCTGGCCAACTACCACAACGCTTTTGCCTCCATCTATGAGGGCCGTTACCTGGCAGGTATTGCCGCCGGTATGAAGCTCAACGAGATGATCGAGAAGGGCGAGTTCAAAAAGGACGAGGCCAAGATGGGCTATGTAGGCGCCTTCACCTATGCCGAAGTGATCTCCGGCTACACCTCCTTCTTCCTGGGCGCACGCTCTGTATGCCCCTCCGTTACCATGGAAGTCACCTTTACCGGTTCTTGGTACGACGAGGCTGCCGAGAAGGAAGCTGCCAACAAACTGATTAAGGACGGCTGCAAGCTGATCAGCCAGCACGCCGACTCCATGGGCGCACCCACTGCTTGTGAGTCCGCCGGTGTTCCCAATGTGTCTTACAACGGCAGCACCATCTCCGCTTGCCCCAACACCTTCATCGTATCTTCCCGCATCAACTGGGAGCCGTACTATGAGTATGCCATCAAATGCGTGGCTGAGGGCAAGACCATTGACGCGGACTGGACCGGTACTCTGTCCACCGGCTCTGTGGAACTGACCGACGTAAACACCAAGGCTGCCGCTGCCGGCACCCAGGAGGCCATTGACGCCGCCAAGAAGAAGCTGGAAGACGGTTCTCTTCATGTGTTTGACACCTCTGCCTTCACCGTAAACGGCAAGAAGCTGGATTCCTATAAGGCGGATGTAGACACCGATGCCAAGTATACCCCGGACACCGAGGTTGTTAAGGACGGCTACTTCGCTGAGTCTACCGCTCGTTCTGCCCCCTACTTTGACGTGCAGATCGACGGCATCAAGCTGCTGGACAAGAAGCAGTAATCTAAAACAGCACAGTTTACAAACACCCGTGACCGCAATTTTTGCGGTCACGGTAGTGTTGTATATAGGAACTTTATTTTGCGGAGGTAGACCATGGGCGTACCTGCTGTTGAGCTGAAGGGAATTACCAAAACATTCGGCTCCATCGTTGCCAATTCCGACTGCTCCCTGACGGTAGAGAAGGGCGAGATCCTCTCTGTCCTGGGTGAGAACGGCAGTGGCAAGACCACCTTAATGAATATGCTGGCCGGTATTTATTTTCCGGATGCCGGGCAGATCTTTGTCAACGGGGAAGAAGTGGTGATCCGCTCTCCCAAAGACGCATTTAAGTACAATATTGGTATGATCCACCAGCATTTTAAGCTTGTGGATGTGTTTACGGCTACGGAAAATATCGTGCTGGGCATGCACGATGAAGAAAAATTTAACTTGGCTGAGGCTGAGAAAAAAGTGCGGCAGATCACCGAGCGTTACGGCTTTGCCGTGGATTTGAAAAAGAAAATATACGAGATGTCTGTTTCTGAGAAGCAGACGGTCGAGATTATAAAGGTGCTGTATCGCGGCGCCAATATTCTGATTTTGGATGAGCCCACCGCTGTATTGACCCCGCAGGAGACCCGGCGACTGTTTGATGTGTTGCGGCGTATGCGGGAGGACGGCAAGTCCATTATCATCATCACCCATAAACTTCACGAGGTATTGGAAATTTCCGACCGGGTGGTGATTTTGCGCAAGGGCAAGAATGTGGGCAATGTAGCCACCAAGGACGCCACGGAGCAGTCTTTAACAGAGCTGATGGTGGGCGAAAAAATTGATTTGCACATTGAGCGCACCGCGCCCAAGGACCCACAGGAGCGGCTGCGGGTTGAGCACCTGACCGTGCGCAACAAAGAGGGTGCCCATGTGCTGGAGGATGTGAACTTTACCGCCAACGGCGGCGAGATCCTGGGCATTGCCGGTATCTCCGGCTGCGGCCAAAAGGAGCTGCTGGAGGCCATTGCCGGTTTACAAGCCAGCGAAAAAGGTTCCAGCATTGTGTATAAGCCGGCAGACGGCCAGGCGGTGAACCTGGTAGGCAAGAGCCCCAAGGCCATTCGCAGTTTGGGTATCGCTTTGTCCTTTGTGCCGGAGGACCGACTGGGTATGGGCCTGGTGGGCAATATGGATATTGTGGACAACATGATGCTGCGCAGCTACAAGCGCGGCCATACGGCTTTTCTGGAGCGCAAGCGTCCTAAGGACCTGGCGGAGAATATCATTAAAAGTCTGGAGATTGTCACCCCGGATGCCAACACCCCGGTGCGCCGCCTGTCCGGCGGTAATGTGCAAAAGGTGTTGGTGGGTCGAGAGATCGCCCAGCACCCCACGGTGCTGATGGTGGCCTATCCCGTGCGTGGGTTGGACATCAACTCCTCTTATATGATCTATAATCTGCTGCAAAAGCAGAAGGAAAGCGGTGTGTCCGTGATCTTCGTGGGCGAGGATCTGGATGTGCTGGTGGAACTGTGTGACCGCATTATGGTACTGAACTCCGGTCGGATTACCGGCATTGTGGACGGTCCGTCCGCCACCAAGGAGGAGCTGGGTATCCTGATGACCAAGCGTGTGAAGGAGGAGGGCGAGACCCATGCATAAGAACAAGACCAAAGAGCCGCTCTTTCACATTGCCAAGCGGGCGGCACTGCCCTGGTATCTGTCCTGGGCCATTCGCATCGGTGCCATTGTACTGGCGCTGGTGGCATGTGCGGCGCTGACTGTGTTTTTGACCCATGAAAATCCGTTCCAGGTGTATGCCACCATGTTCCGTGGTGCCTTTAGCACCCCCCGCCGGATATGGAACCTGCTGCAAAGTTTGGCTATGCTGTTGTGCGTGTCCCTGGCGTTGACCCCTGCGTTCAAAATGCGGTTTTGGAACATCGGCGGCGAGGGTCAGGTGCTGATCGGCGGTCTGGCAACGGCGGCGTGTATGATCTGCCTGGGTGGCAAGATCCCCAATGCGCTGCTGATATTGACGATGATCGTAGCCAGTATGCTGGCCGGTGCCATTTGGGCGCTGATTCCCGCATTTTTTAAGGCGCAGTATAATACCAACGAGACCTTATTCACCCTGATGATGAACTATGTGGCTATTCAGCTGGTGGCGTATTTCGTCATTCGCTGGGAGGTGCCCAAGGGCTCCGGCAAGATCGGTATTATCAACCAGACCACCCGCGCCGGTTGGCTGCCGGTGCTTGGCGAGCACGACTATTTGCTGAATATTCTCATTGTGCTGGCGCTGACCGTCTTTATGTCGATTTACTTAAAGTACAGCAAGCACGGTTATGAGATCTCCGTGGTGGGCGAGAGTGTAAATACCGCCCGCTATATCGGTATCAATGTTAAGAAAGTGATTCTGCGCACCATGGCCCTGACCGGCGCCGTGTGCGGCATTGCCGGCCTGCTGTTGGTGGGCGGCACGGATCACACCATTACCACCACCACCGCAGACAACCGGGGCTTTACTGCCATTATGGTGTCTTGGCTGGCCAAGTTCAGTCCGGCGTATATGATCCTCACCTCGTTCTTGCTGGTGTTCCTGCAAAAGGGCGCAGACGAGATCTCTACCGTTTTTATGCTGGACCAATCGTTCTCAGACATTATTACAGGTATTATCCTGTTCTTTATTATCGGCAGCGAGTTCTTTATCAATTATGAGCTGAAGTTCCGCCGCAATCGGAAGGAGGCCGCCTGATGTTTAGTTTAGCGACTTGGGTCACGCTGTTCCAGCGTGCCGTGATGCAGGGCGTGCCGATTCTGTTCGGCGCCACCGGCGAGATCTTGACGGAGAAATCCGGCAACCTGAACCTGGGTATTCCCGGTATTATGTATGTGGGCGGTATCAGCGGCGTGATCGGCTCGTTTCTGTATGAGCAGCATGTAACGGAGCTTAATCCGTTTTTGGCTGTGCTGATCCCGTTGATTTGCACACTTTTCGGCTCCCTGCTGATGGGGCTGCTGTATTGTTTCTTGACCGTGACCCTGCGGGCCAACCAGAATGTAACCGGTTTGGCCATCACCACCTTTGGCGTTGGATTCGGTAACTTTTTCGGTGCCTCTATGGTGCAGCTCACCGGCAGTGACATCCCGTCTGTTGCCCTGACCCGCACCAGCACCTACTTCCGCGCCCATCTGCCTATTGCAGAGAAAATGGGCGCCTTTGGCGAGATGTTCTTGAGCTACGGTTTTCTCGCCTATGTTTCCATTGTGATCGCCATTGTGTGCGCCGTGTTCTTAAAGCGCACCCGGGGCGGCCTGCACCTGCGTGCCGTGGGCGAAAACCCGGCCACCGCAGACGCTGCGGGTATCAATGTGGAGCGCTCCAAGTATATGGCTACCTGCATCGGCAGTATGATCGCCGGGCTGGGCGGTCTGTATTATGTAATGGACTACGCCTGCGGCGTGTGGTCCAACGACGGCTTCGGTGACCGTGGCTGGCTGGCCATCGCTTTGGTGATTTTCGCCATTTGGCGACCCAACCTGGCTATCTTCGGTTCTATCCTGTTCGGGTTCCTGTATATTGTGTATCTGTTTATCCCCGGCCTGGATCTGAGCAAGCAGGAGCTGTTTAAGATGCTGCCCTATGTGGTGACGATCCTGGTATTGATCGTTACCTCTATGCGCAAGAAGAAAGAAAATCAGGGACCGGCCGCCCTCGGTCTGTCCTATTTCCGGGAGGAACGCTGATGCACGAGAATATTGAACGGGTGCTGGTGTCTGAAGAAGAGCTGCACCAAATCAATGCCCGTCTGGGCGCCCAGATTACTGCGGACTACGCCGGCAAAAATCTGTTGGTGGTGGGTATTTTGAAAGGCTCCGTGCTGTTTATGGCGGACCTGATCCGTGAGATACAGCTGCCCTGTAAGCTGGACTTTTTAGCCGTGTCCAGCTACGGCGGCGACACCCGCTCCAGCGGCGTGGTCAAGATTGTGAAGGACATTGATATTGAATTGGAGGACTACGATGTGCTGCTGGTGGAGGATATTCTGGACAGCGGGCGCACCCTCTCCTATGTTTGCGATATGCTGCGTACCCGCCACCCGGCCAGCATTCGCGTGGCTACTTTGCTGGATAAACCGGAGCGCCGCGTGGTAGACTTAAAGGCGGATTATGTGGGCACCAGTGTGCCGGACGAGTTTGTGGTGGGCTACGGCCTGGATTTTGACCAGCGCTACCGCAACTTGCCGTATATCGGTCAGTTGAAACGCTCTGTTTACGAAAAATAATTTATTATATTCTTAGGAGGAACCGCAATGGACAGAAAAGTAGTCATTATGGATCACCCGCTGATCCAGCACAAGTTGAGCATTCTGCGTGATGTGGACACCAGCACCATGGAGTTCCGTGAGCTGGTCAACGAGATCGCCATGCTGATGATGTATGACGCCACCCGTGATCTGCCTCTGGAGGACAAGCAGGTGACCACCCCCTGCGGCGTGGCCGACTGTAAGGTGCTTGCCGGCCGTAAGCTGGCGTTTGTGCCCATTCTCCGTGCCGGTCTGGGTATGGTAGACGGTGCTTTGCGCCTGGTGCCCGCCGCTCGTGTGGGCCACATCGGTCTGTATCGTAACGAGGAGACTCTGGAGCCGGTAGAGTATTACTGCAAGCTGCCGGGCGACATCGGTCAGCGAGATGTGTTTGTACTGGATCCCATGCTGGCAACCGGCGGCAGCGCCATTGATGCCATCGGCCAGATCAAAAAGCGTCACCCCCGCAGTGTAAAGTTCCTGTGCATTATCGCTGCGCCGGAGGGTCTGGAGGCCCTGAAGAAGGCGCATCCGGATGTGGATATTTTCTGCGCAGGTATGGACGATCATCTGAACGAGAACGGCTACATTGTTCCCGGTTTGGGCGATGCCGGCGACCGTATCTTCGGCACCAAATAAGAAGTGATCTGTTGAAAAGAAGGGAATTTAATTTCTATGTCAAAAAATAAAGTCGATTTTTCTAAGGGCATTTACGATGCGCGCCAGCTGGGTACGCCGCGGATGCTGCTGCTGGGCTTCCAGCACATGTTTGCTATGTTCGGCGCCACCGTGCTGGTGCCGTTGATTACCGGGTTGGATATTGCCACCACCTTGCTGATGGCCGGTCTGGGTACCCTGCTGTTCCATGTGTTCACCAAATTTAAGGTGCCTGCTTTCCTGGGCAGCTCCTTTGCTTTCTTGGGCGGTTATGCCACGGTAGCACCCAAACTGCCGGACGCCAACGGCGAGCTGACCATTGCCAACACGGAAATGCTGCCCTATGCCTGCGTGGGCGTGGCTTGCGCCGGTTTGCTGTATCTGGTGTTGGCTACCATCATCAAGATTATCGGTATCAATAAGGTGATGCGTTTCTTCCCGCCGGTTGTAACCGGCCCCATCATTGTGGCTATCGGTTTGGGCCTGGCACCCACCGCTATTTCCAACTGCAAAAATAACTGGTGGCTGGCGCTGATTGCTTTGGGTATTGTGATCGTGGTGAATGTGTTCGGTAAGGGCATGGCCAAGATCATTCCCATTCTCATTGGTATTCTCGGCGCCTATGCAGTGGCCGGTATCGTCGGTAACGGCTTTGGCGTAGAAAGCTTTGCTATTGACTTTTCTTCTGTTAAGGAAGCAGCCTGGGTGGGTCTGCCCATTCACTGGAGCTCTACCGTGTTCGGCGGTGTGCATGATACCGGTAAGGCCGTAACTGCCATCATTGCCATTATGCCTATCGCACTGGCAACCATGATGGAGCACATCGGTGATATTTCCGCCATCGGCGCTACCTGCGGCAAGAATTATATTGCCGATCCCGGTCTGCACCGTTCTTTGGCCGGTGACGGCTTGGCCACCACCATGTCTGCGTTGTTCGGCGGTCCCGCCAATACCACTTACGGTGAGAACACCGGCGTGCTGGCGCTGTCTAAAGTGTATGACCCCAGAGTCATTCGTATCGCTGCGTACTTCGCCATTCTGTTCTCCTTCTCTCCCAAGTTTGCTGCGCTGATTGACTCTATGCCCGCAGCTATCGTTGGCGGTATCTCCTTTGTGCTGTACGGCATGATTTCCGCCATCGGTATCCGTAATGTGGTAGAGAATAAGGTAGACTTCTCCAAGCCGAGAAACACCATCATCGCCGCTGTCATCCTGGTGTGCGCACTGGGCTTGGGTGACGGTGTAAGCTTCCATATCGGGCAGTTCGACATTAACCTGTCTGCGCTGGCTGTGGCTGCGCTGGCCGGTATTATCCTGAACGCCATCTTCCCCGGTAAGGACTACGACTTCTCCAAGCAGTCCGCTGCGGATGTAAAGTCCACTAAGGACAATAAGGCAGAGGCCAAGGCTGAGTAAGCCAAATCAAAATTGCAAAGGCACACGCTGATCGGCGTGTGCCTTTTTGTATGCTTAGAGGGGGCAAGGCGCCCATTCTGTGCCTTTTGGTGCCACTGCATTGGATTTTGTACCGCCGGGTGGGCGGGCGCTTGCAATCCGGCCGGGGGTTCGGTATAATAGAGAAAAGTGCGTAAAGGAGTGTTTGGAATGAACGGTGTGGCTGTCATTGACCGGGTGACCATTGATTGTATTTTCTCCGGCATGGTCGGGTTCCCGGGAGCGGGGGAGGAGCTTTATACGGATCGGTTCTCCATGACCCTGGGCGGGGGTGCCTGCGTGACCCCGGTGCGGCTGGGGAATATGGGCGTCCCGGTGCGGTACGGCACCTTTTTGGGTCAGGGCTTGCTCAGCAAAACGGCGGAGACCCTGTTGCAAAAGTACAAGGTGCAGAACCTGCACAATTTTTATGACGGCGACGGGGAGCCGGTGATCTTCAGTTCCGTGTTCTCTTTTCCCTCCGATCGGTCCATTATGACCTTTGACGCTGGGCTAGGCGAGAATTTGCTTACGGACGCCCAGGTGTATGACTTTCTCCACGGAGCGGATGTGTGCTTTGCGCCTCGGCGGCCGGATGTAGTGAAGAAATTGGCCCGGGAGGGCACCAAGATCGTGTACGATACCCACTGGGAGGAGGGCCAGACCCTGGAGGACCACCTGCCCATTTTGCGGTTGGCGGATTTCTTTACCCCCAATGACAAAGAGGCCATGCTCCTAACCGGCACGGACAGCCCCCAGGCGGCGCTGGACGCCTTGTGCAACTACACCGCCCAGCCCATTGTTAAGGTGGGCAAGGACGGCTGTATTACCCGCATTCACGGCAAGACGGAGCACTTCCCGGCAGGGGAGGCCACGCCGGTGGATAAGACCGGGGCAGGGGATAATTTCCTGGCCGGGCTGGTGTTTGGCGTGTACCACGGCTGCTCTGTGGCAGAGTGCATTCAGCTGGCCAATATTGCCGGCGGCAAGTCTACGGAGACCTTTGGTTGCTATGACGCGCCTTACGATCTGCGCACGGAGCTGAAAGTGCTGCGCCGGGAGGGGTAAAAGCCAATTCAACAATATAGAAATGAAAAAGAGCAAGTCTGTTTGACTTGCTCTTTTTGCGGCCAAATCAACGCTTTTGGCACAAGCGGTCATTCCGATCTTCTTTATTTGAAATAACAGACAAAAACCCCGCCTTGCACCGGGCAAAGCAGGGGATAAACAGATCAAAATCCAGTCAAACTGCCTTGAAATATAAACAGCAGAATGGCAAGCATAATGAGAATAAGGCCGATGGTGATTCCGCCGTACAGTATGATTTGAGAGAGATGGGATGACCCAGCGGGGCGGCTTTTCCGTTTAGACGGCGTGCCGACTTGCGCCGAGCTTACGGCCTTGTGTGCGCCGGTTCGTTCTCTATACACGGCCAGCGGATCCTTTCGGCGTAAGATCCGGTCATAAAAAGCATCCAGCCACTGGGTATCAGCCGGTGTGCATAATTCTTCTTCCGTGCAGTCCGGTTCGTGTACGATCTGATTTCTGATCCAGCGATAGTGCTTTAGCTGCTTTAAGTCATGCGCCCAGTCGGGCACAACGCGTGCCCCGCAGGGACAGTTGACCATATCGTCAATATAGGCGGAAATGCCGTGCGCTGTGCCATACATATCGCTGCACAGTTTTTCCAGCCGTTTGTATGCGTTCATAAATTTCATAACTTCACCGTATGATTTGCCATTATGCGTTACCAAGCAATAGATCGAGTTGAGTAAGTGCTTAAATATTTTTTCGTTTCTTATCCGAATGTTTCCATCCGCGATTATGCCGATTTGAGTTATACAATGCCTGAAAGTGTTTTTCAAATCCTCTTTCATAAAAAACAGTGTGCGTCAGGAATGTACATTTTGTTGATTTGAACGAGGCTTTCCGCAGCAAAAAGAAAGCCCGGAAAGCTTGGGGGCTGCCGGGCTTTTGGCGGAGTGGGTGGGATTTGAACCCACGGGCGAACGAATCGCACGATGGATTTCGAGTCCATGCCGTTATGACCTCTTCGGTACCACTCCGTATTTTGTTTTGCTGTACAATAGTAGCATTCCGGGGCGGATTTGTCAATTCTCTTTTGTGCAAAATAGGCGCATTTTTGCGAATTTGGCGGCGGAATTTTGGCGGCAATCGGGTCGGCGGCGCCGGGGAGCGGTTGCGCCGGGGGCGCGGGTATGGTAAAATAAAAGTAGTTTTAGATGGGAGCGCAAGGTATGATTGCAATTATTGACTACGGTGCCGGGAATTTGTCCAGCGTGCAAAAGGCGCTGAACTTTCTGGGCGCAGACAATCGTATTACTGCCGATCCGGCAGAGATTCTGGCGGCAGATCGGGTGATCCTGCCCGGGGTAGGCGCCTTTGGCGACGCTATGGCTGCCATGCGCAGTCGCGGGTTGGTAGACACGGTGCGGGCGGCGGCAGATGGCAGCCGACCGTTTTTGGGTATTTGCCTGGGGCTGCAACTGCTGTTTGCCGAGAGCGAAGAAAGCCCCGGCGTTGCGGGCCTGGGTATCTTTGACGGGGGCATTCGCCGTATTCCCGGTGGGCCTGGACTGAAGGTGCCCCACATCGGCTGGAACGATGTGCAACTGACGCAAACAAACGGCATTTTTCGCGGTGTTGCCCAGAACAGCTACTTCTACTTTGTTCATTCCTTTTATTTGGACGGTGCTAAGCCGGAAGAAGTGGCCGGTGTGACCCGGTACGGCGTACCCATTCAGTGCGCGGTGCAGCGGGGTAAGGTGGCTGCCACGCAGTTCCACCCGGAAAAGAGCGGCGCAGCGGGCTTGCAGCTGCTGAAGAATTTTATCAACGGGGAGGAAAAATAAGGTGTATGCAAAGCGAATTATTCCCTGCCTGGATGTAAAGAACGGCCGAGTGGTCAAGGGTGTTTCTTTTGTAGATCTGGTAGATGCCGGGGATCCGGTGGCCTGCGCGGCGGCTTATGACGCCCAGGGGGCGGATGAGCTGGTGTTGCTGGATATTACCGCCACCCACGAGGGGCGGGGCACCATGACAGAGATCGTGCGCCGGGTGGCGGAAACCGTGTTCATTCCCTTCACCGTTGGCGGCGGCATTGCCAGCGTGGAGGATTTTACCCGGCTGCTGCGTGCCGGGGCGGACAAAATTTCTGTCAATTCCGCGGCGGTGCGGGATCCGGAGCTGATCAGTAAGGCCTCGGCTAAGTTCGGCGCCCAGTGTGTGGTATGCGCTATTGACGCCAAGCGCCGGGATCAGGGATGGGAAGTGTACCTAAACGGCGGGCGTATCCCCACCGGGCTGGATGCTGTGGCTTGGGCAAAAGAAGCGGAGCGCCGCGGCGCGGGCGAAATTCTCCTGACCTCTATGGACTGCGACGGTCAAAAGACCGGCTACGACTTGGAGCTGACTCGGGCGGTCAGTGAGGCCGTAGGCGTGCCGGTGATCGCCAGCGGCGGCGCAGGCAAGGCGGAGCACTTTTTAGACGCCTTTACCGACGGTAAGGCAGACGCGGTGCTGGCCGCCAGCCTGTTCCACTTTAACGAACTGCCGATCCCGGAGCTGAAAGCGTATTTGAACGCCAGGGGCGTGCCGGTGCGGTTATAAAGAAGATACAGTCCGGGCGTGTGCTTTTGCAAAGTGCACGCCCGCTTTTTGCCTGTTGCGCCCCGGGCGCAAAAATGGTACAATGTTTGTAGAAAAACAGCGAGAACGGAGAGACAAAATGGCAATGGAGACAGAACAGACAACAGACGGCCTGGTGATCGGGCGCAACGCAGTGGCAGAGCTGCTGGCCGGTGGCCGCGAGATTGAACATGTGCTGGTGGCAAACGGCGAGCGCACCGGCTCCATTGTGCCACTGATCGCTAAGTGCAAAAAGCAGGGCGTGGTGGTCAAGTATGTGGACCGGCGAAAGTTGGACGCCATGTGTGACCACGCCAATCATCAGGGCATTGTGGCAGTGGCGTCTGCCCACGATTATGTACCGCTGGAGACCATTCTGGACCGGGCGGAAGAAAAGGGCGAGGCGCCTTTTTTGGTGCTGTGCGATGGAATTGAGGACGGTCATAATCTGGGAGCCATTATCCGCTCCGCAGAGGCCGGCGGCGCCCACGGGGTGGTGATTCCCAAGCGGCGCAGCGTGGGGCTGAACTACACGGTGGCTAAGACCGCCTGCGGCGCACTGGAGTACCTGCCGGTGGCTCGGGTCAGTAACCTGAATCAAACCATTGAACTGCTGAAAAAGCGGGGCATTTGGGTGTATGCGGCGGATATGGACGGCACGCCCTGGTGCCAAACGAATTTTGACGGCGGTGTGGCGCTGGTGATCGGCAGCGAAGGCAGCGGCGTCAGCGTTTTGGTGAAGAAGAATTGCGACGCAGTGGTCAGTCTGCCCATGCAGGGCAAGGTCAACTCTCTGAACGCCTCTGTGGCGGCAGGCATTTTGATATATGAAGTGACCCGGCAGCGCCTGGGGCTGATTGGAAAGTGAGCGTATGAGCGAGAATTTAACCATAGATGAGATCCTGCGCCAGGCGGAAGAGATACGCAAAAAAACCGCACGCAAGGCGGAGGCGGCTATCGACAAGATCCACGCTACCCAAACGCCGCTGGAGCCGCAGCCGAAAGAACCGACGGTTACGGCGGCACCCGGCGTAGACGATAAGACCCGGGTGACAGCGCCGGTGACGGACAAAACGCAAGTGCGCCCGGCTGTGGACGACAAGACCCGGGTAGGCACCCCGGTGATCCCGGCAGCGCCTTCGGCTACCGCCAAAACCACGGCGGTGCCCCCGGTGGGAGACAAGACCCGCCCGGTACGCCTGACGGAAAAGACCGGCGTGGTGCCTAATTTGGGCAGCAAGCGCAGCTTCTTCGGCACCACCGGCAGCGAGCGGGTGTATTCCAAAGAGCCGCCGGAGATCATAGAAAAACCGGCCACCATCAAAAGCCGATCCAAGTTTGACAAAACCTCCGATCTGCAGGAGATCCCCACCATTTTGGCGGTGGAGGAACTGGAGCACACCCGTATTTTGGGCCAAAATCCGCCTACGCCCCGGCAAGAGGAGCCGGAGACGGAAGCGGTGGAGGAGAGCGCCCAAATTCGCTTGGAAGGCTTTGACGACCAGATCGAGAATGTGCCCAATATTGATGAGAATGTGGCGGAGCGGATCTTAGAGGAGCGCCGCCGGGACAAGGTCAACAAATTCCGCCTGTTTGCCCCGGAGGAGGGGCAGGCCCAGGAGGGGCCGCGGCGCATTGTCAAGAGTGATTTTCGCAACGCAGACGAGCGCACCGCCATTTTGGAACGCCTGTTTGCCCAAAAGACCGCTGTGCAGACCGGTATTGTATTTACCGTGCTGTCCGGGGGGCTGTTGCTCTTCGTGACCCTGCTGCGGGATACGGCATATCTGCCGTCCTTTTTGGCGTCCAATACTGCATACTTTATTGCGGTGCTGGTGTTGTACGGTGTGGTGCTGGCGGCCAATATTCCCAATCTGATACAGGGCTTTTCCTTTAAGAACGGCGTGCGCTACGACTTTCCCATTGTCGTGGCGGCCATTCTCGTTGCCGCCCATACGGTACTGCTGTATTTGAACCCGGATCTGCTGGTAGACGGCGGTGCGATCCTGCCCAGTGCGGTGACCTTGTCGTTGTTTCTAAGCGGTATGGGTCGCCGGGCGCTGCTGATCCGGTTGATCGAGAATTTTGAGTTTATCACGGACGGGCAGGAGAAGTACACGGTAGAGACCATTCGCAATGTGGTGGACGCCACCATTATCAGCCGCGGACTGCTTCAGGGCGACCCGGTGCTCAAGAGCAGCGTGCGCACGGACTTTCCCACGGATTATTTAGAGATCGGGTGCAGCAAGGACCCGGCGGATCGGATCGCCGCTACCACCGGCTGCATTATGCTGGGGCTTAGCGGCGCGTTGCTGGTGGCGGTGTCCCTGCTGACCAAGAATTGGGGCATGGGCGTGAACGCCGGTGCCTGCGCCCTTTGTATTTCCCTGCCGGCGGTGTCGTTGCTGGCCAGTAATACAACGGTGCAGGGCGTATCCCGGGCGCTGGCTAAGCGCAAGGCCATGGTCAACGGTTTTGCCGGTGCCGGTACGGTGAATGATGCCGGGGCGTTGGTGATGGAGGCCAACGATCTGTTTGGACCCAAAAGCTGCTCCCTTCATGGAGTAAAGCTGTTTAACGGTGCCAAGATCGACGATGTGATTTTGCAGACCGCCGCGGTGATCATTAAGACGAAAAGCCCGCTGGCGTATGTGTTTGACGATGCGATCGTAGGCAAGCAGTCCATTTTGCCGGAGGTAGACGGGGTGCTGTATGAGGACAAAATGGGCACCTCCGCCTGGATTTATAGAAAGAAAATTTTGGTAGGCAATCGAGATTTGCTGATCAATCACGATATTGCGGTGCCCAAGCAGGCGTACGAGGAGAAATACACCCGCAAAGGGCGCAAGGCGCTGTATTTGGCAGTGGCCGGCAAAATCATGGCCATGTTTATCGTCAGCTATTCCGGCAATACTAAGATGGAGCACGCACTGAAGAAACTTGAAAAAAGCGGCATGACCATTTTACTCCACAGCTGCGATCCGTATATCAATGAGGACAGCGTGGCAGAGCTGTTCCACTTGCCGGCCGGGTATGTGCGGGTGATGAATTCCTCCAGCGGTCGGGTGTTTGAGAAGTACAGCGACCTGCATGTGGAGAAGTCACCGGCAGACGCGGTGCACGACGGCTCGGCCCTTGGCTTTATCAGCGTGATGCGCGGAGCGGAGACTTTAGAGGATATGCAGACCGTCCTGGCCGTGCTGATCTCCTTTGGCTGCGTCATCGGCTTTGCCGTGGTAGCGCTTCTGGCGGTGATTGGCGGTTACAGTCAGCTGACCACACTGAATATTTTGATTTTTCAAGGGGTATGGAGTCTGTTTGTGCTGCTGATCACGCGACTCAAACGGCTGGATATTTAAACATTTTTAGGAGGAATACAGTTATGAATTTAGAAGGCACCAAGACGCAGGCCAACTTGATGGCGGCATTTGCCGGCGAGAGCGAGGCCCGCAACAAGTACACGTATTATGCTTCTAAGGCCAAGAAAGACGGCTTTGTGCAGATCTCGCAGTTGTTTACCGAGACGGCCAACAACGAGAAGGAACACGCCAAGATTTGGTTTAAGCTGCTGCATAACGGTTCTGTGCCGGACACAGCCACCAATTTGCAGGACGCTGCCACCGGAGAGAACTACGAGTGGACGGAGATGTATCCCCAGTTTGCCCGTGAGGCACGGGAGGAGGGCTTTGAGGAGATTGCCCGCCTGTTTGAGGCCGTGGCTAAGATCGAGCAGGAGCACGAGCAGCGGTATTTGAAGTTGCTGGAGAATGTGGAGCAGGGCTTGGTGTTCAGCCGGGATGGCGACCGGATTTGGAAGTGTTCCAATTGCGGCCACATCGTGGTGGGTAAGTCCGCACCGGAGGTGTGCCCGGTATGTGCACATCCCAAGGCCTATTTTGAACTGAAGGCGGAGAATTATTGATCCCTGCCCATATCAAAAGGCGTGACCCATTTCGGGCCACGCCTTTTTTGTATGTACTGGGGCGGCAGATTGCCGCAAGGTATAAAAAATCCCCTCAAAGCCGGGGCCTTGGGGGGAATATCGGCTTATTCGATTGGGGCCAGGTTTTTCAAACTCAGGTCCAGAATGGGAGCGGAGTGGGTGAGAGCACCGCAGGAGACAAAGTCTACGCCGGTTTCGGCGATCTCCCTCAGCCGGGCCTTGGTCACATTGCCGCTGCACTCGGTCTGGGCACGGCCGTCAATGATTTGGAGCGCCTGCTTCATGGTGGCGGTGTCCATATTGTCCAGCATAATAATATCCGCGCCGGCGTCTACTGCCTCTTGCACTTGATCTAATGTTTCCGTCTCAATCTCGATCTTGCGCACAAAGGGGGCGTAGGCCTTAGCCATTTGAATGGCTTTGGTGACGCTGCCGGCGGCGCCGATGTGGTTGTCCTTGAGCAGTACCCCGTCGGACAAATTGTAACGGTGGTTGGTAGCGCCGCCTACCTTAACGGCGTACTTCTCAAAGGGGCGCATATTGGGCGTAGTCTTGCGGGTGTCCAGCAGCACGGTATCGTAGCCTGCCAGCTCGTCCATATATTCTCTGGTGATGGTGGCAATGCCACTCATGCGCTGGAGGTAGTTCAGCGCTGTGCGCTCGCCGGAGAGAATGGCCTTAATGTCACCGTACAGAGTGCCCAGCAGCTGGCCCTTTTGCACCCGGTCGCCGTCCTGCACCGCGCAGTCAAAGCGGGCGGTATCGTCCAACAGACGGAAGGTGCGGAAGAACACATCCAGCCCGCAGATCACGCCGTCGTCCTTACAGATCAGCTGCGCGCTGCCCTGCTTGTTCACCGGCATCACCGCGTTGGTGGACACATCCTCGTCGTTAATATCCTCTTTTAAGGTGCGCAGAATGTAATCATCCACGCATATTTTCATCGTTACACCATTTATCATAGAAAGCCTTGTCCTTTCGCTTAATTTCACCTAAAATCAGGTCTTTGAATTCCTTTTGCCGTCCGGCCTTGTCCGGATAAGACGCCAGGTCGATCTGAGGATCAAAGGCGGGCTTCTCCTCCTTGTCCTTGGCGATCAAATCCGCTGCCCGCTTGGCAAAGACCATGCTCTCCAGCAGGCTGTTGCTGGCCAGTCGGTTCTTGCCGTGCACGCCGTTGCAGGCGGTTTCGCCGGCGGCGTACAAGTGGCGCATGGAGGTGCAGCCATTAATATCCGTCTGAATCCCGCCCATCATGTAGTGCTGGGCCGGGGTCACAGGGACCTTGTCTTTGGTCATATCGTAACCCTCGTCCATGCAGGCCTCAAAAATGTTGGGAAAGCGCTTGTGGGCCTCCTCGCTGGTCATATTGGGCAGGGTCAGGTACACGTGGTCGGTGCCGAATTTCTTTTCTTCTTTGACAATGGCCTCGGTTACCACGTCCCGGGGCTGTAGCTCGTCGGTAAAGCGCTCGCCGTTCTCGTTAAGCAGAATAGCGCCCTCGCCCCGCACGGATTCGCTGATGAGAAAGCGGCGCCCGCTCTTTTTACTGTACAAGGTGGTGGGGTGGATCTGAATATAGCTCATATCCTGCAAGGCGACACCGTGCTTGATAGCCAGTGCAAAGCTGTCGCCGGTAATGTGGGGATAGTTGGTAGAGCTCTTAAACAGCCCGCCGATGCCGCCGGTTGCCAGGATAATGTCCTGGGCCAAAATGCAACCCCGCTCGCCAAACTCATCCTCGCACACAATGCCGTAGCAAGTGTTGTCCCTCTCGATCAGGTCGATCATAGTGGTTTGCGGAATAAAAGTTATATTGCGTCGGTTCTTGGCAATGGACAGCAGGGTGGTGGTGATCTCCTTGCCCGTCTCGTCCTTGTGGTGGAGAATGCGGTTGTTGCGGTGGGCGCCCTCACGGGTGTAGTCAAAGTCGCCGTCTTTTTTGGTGTCAAAGTCCGCGCCCAGCTTAATCAGCGTGCCGATCACATCCGGCGAACTTTCGATCATGACCCGCACAGACTCCGGGTTGTTCTCATAATGACCAGCCTTCATAGTGTCTTCATAAAAGCACTTAAAGTCGTCCAGGCTCTTCAGCACGCATACGCCGCCCTGGGCCAGGTAAGAGTCGCACTCTTTCAGATCCTCTTTGGTGATCATTAAAATCTTCTTGCTTTCCGGCAGGCAGAGGGCTGCAAACAGGCCCGCCACGCCGCTGCCGACGATCACAATGTCTGTGTGAATGTAACTTCTGTGTTTCATAGTGATTTTTGCCGCTTTTTCGTTGCCAGCGGCTCCTTCTTTCCGGAATTTGTATAACTGTTTTCTTTTTTTAGCTATACTTATTCCAATATATAACGAACAGCGCCATTTGTCAAGATTGAACTTGCTTTTCATCTGTGATAAAATACAGATGTAACCCATGTTGACACCTGTCACCTATTTTACACATCTTTAACAAAAACGGTATCTGTTCTTTACCAAAAGGGTATATGCTTATGAATGTGTACGATTTTGATAATACCATCTACGACGGCGAGACGCTGGTAGACTTTATCCTCTACTATGTGCGCACAGACCCACGGATTTGGCGCTATGTGCCAAAACTGCTGGTGATCGCCTTTAAGGATGCCTTTCACCTGTTTACCGTGGCCCAAGCGCTGGAGGCTTATGCATCCTTCCTGGAAGGATATTATGTTAAGGTAGAGCACATTGAGGAAGATGTGGTGAAGTTTTGGGACAGCCACATGCACAAGATTAAGCCCTGGTACGCCAAGGTGCAGCGGGAGGACGATATTATTGTCAGCGGCACCACGGACTTTTTGCTGGACGAGGTGATGCGCCGGCTGGGGGTCAAGCACTATGTGGGCTCCTCTATTGATAAAAACACCGGCAAGTTCATTCGTCTGTGTTTTTTGGACAACAAGGTGAAAATCTTTCGTGAGTTGTACCCGAATGCGCATATTGACAATTTCTATACCGACTCCATGAATGATAAACCGATGATGGACCTTGCCGATCATGTATTCTTTGTGCGAGGCGACAAAATCGAACAAATTAAATAATCCTCGGTATTTGCCGGGAACGGAGGTGATGGGGCGGCGCCGTGGCGTCTGCCTGTAAAAATGAACAAGATCAAATCATTCCTCGATCGAAAGATCGTGACCAAAGATGTGGGGGAGGAGACCTACATTACCTGGCGAGAGGCGCTGTCCTATGCCATGGGTCGTGGCGCCCAGGGTATGAGCACCTCCATGACCGCCTCAAAGTATGTAAACTTCTTTATTACCGATGTGTTGCATATTAAGGCGCGCCATGCCTCTAATATTCGCCTGTACTGCGGTATTTTTGACGCCATCAATGACCCGATCATGGGCGTGATTGTAGATAAGACCCGCACCAAGTACGGCAAAATGCGGCCGTATATCAAGTTTGCGCCGTACTTCGTGTCGCTGTTTATGCTGCTGTTTTTTATTGGCAACGACAGCCTGTCTTATGGGGCAAAGATTGCCCTGACGGTGTTTGCCTTTGTAGGGCTGGATGTGACCTACACCGCCTTTGATGTGCCTATGGGGGCGTTGGCGTTCAGTATGACGCCAAACGGCACGGAACGCACAAAGCTTTACGGTGTTGCCTCCATCGGGCGTATGATCCTGGGGGCTATTCCTGCCGGGCTGGTGGCCTTTGCCGCCTGGCTGCCGTACTTTAACCAGAATTTGGACAAGGCGTATCTGGCAGCCGCTGTCTTTTCCGCGTTCTTTATTATTCTCTTTACCCGTTTTACCTTTAAGAACACCACAGAGCGGTTGGAGCACCACGAGGAGGCTCCCAGCTTAAAAGAATGCTTGCACCTGCTGGTAACCAACCGGCCGCTGCTGATGCTCTTTCTGGGCAATATTTTCTTTGTGATCATCAAGGTGTCCGAGCAGGCGTCCTTCTACTTTGCCTATGACGCGTTGTTTAACGCCAAGTATAACGGCTTTTTGGACATTGCTAAGGCACCCGGCTCGTTTTTGGCAGGTATCTTTGTACCTATCATTATTGAGCGGCTGGGCCGCAAGGCGGACTCTAAGAAGTTTTACCAGGTGTGCTGCGTGATGGGTATTGTGCTCAACGGTCTGTTTGCCCTGTGCACCTATAACGGCATTATGAACAAGGGTGCCGGTCAGTCCGTGTCTCTGCTTACCGGATTGATGGTTATTGTCTTTTCTGCCGTGGTTACTTTCCCGCTGGAGTTTAAAAACCTGATGCAAAAAGAAATGGAAGCGGAGACGGTGGACTATGTGGAGTGGAAAACCGGCAAGCGGGTAGAGGGCACCATGCTGTCCATTATGAGCTTTACCGGCAAGCTGGAGGGTACGCTGTCCTCCTTTATCTGCTTGCAGGTACTGGCCCGCACCGGCTATGTGGAGCACACCACCGATGTGTCCACCTTACAGAACCATTCCACTCTGCTGGGGCTGTTCCTGATGACCACCGTGTTCCCCATGGTGGGCTATGCGCTGATGCTCATTCCCATGCACTTTTATAACATTACCGGCGACAGTCATCGCCGGATGATTAAGGACATTATGGCTCGTCGTGCCCAGGCAGGCGAGGCAGCAGCCCAGGAGGCTGTGGCGGCAGAGGCCAAAGAGGGCTAAACAGACGGGGAAGTCAGATGTACAAATTCACCTTTCTTGCAGATTTACATTATTATTCCAAGACTTTGGGCACTTCCGGCCGTGCGTATGAACTGCGCAGCGGCTCGGACCAAAAGTGCCTGGCAGAGAGCGGCGCCATAATTGACGCCGCTTTTGACCATTTGGCCCGGTCGGACACCCGGGCGGTGCTGCTGGCGGGAGATTTGACCAATGACGGTGAAATGGTGTGCCACCGGGAGCTGCGGGAGAAGCTGTACGCCTTGGCAGAGAAAAAGCCGGTGTACCTGATCACCAACACCCACGACTGGTGCTGTGACGGCAACCCGCGGCGCTTTACCGGTGCTCGAGTCACCCATGATGTGCCCACCATGCCCCACACGGGGATTCACGATTTCTATTACGATTTCGGCGGGCGGCAGGCCATTGCCGAGTACCGCACCCATTTGGGAATCAGCTCTTATGTGATCCCTTTGGCAGAGAAAATTTGGCTGCTGGCGCTGTGTGACGACCAAAACGGTCGTGGCAAGGCCGGTTATACGGAACCGCATTTTCAGTGGATTGAGGAACAGCTGCGCCGCGCCAAGAAACAGCGCTGTTTGGTGCTGGGTATGCAGCACCATTTGCTGCTGCCTCACGTGCACCCGCTGCTTACCGGCGGCTGCTGCGTAGGGGACCGGGAGGCGGTGACCGCCCGGCTGGCAGATGCAGGGCTGCGCTATATGTTTGTGGGTCACAGCCATTTGCAGCGTACGGATCGCTACCGCTCTCCGGCTGGAAACGAATTGACCGAGGTGAATGTCGGCGCTCTGTCCGGCTACCCGGTGCCTATGGTACAGGTGACGGTGACGGATGATTTGCAGGTGCAAATGCAGGTGGAGCACCTGGCGACTTTTGACTGGTACGGCCGCCCGGTGGACGCGGTGGCTTACACCCGGGACCATGCTTGCAATTTGCTGCGGCGGCTGCTGTCTGCCGGGTCCCCGGCGGATTTTGCCCAGAAGCTGGACGCCTTGCAGCTGCCCGGGCGCAAGCTGCTGCCTCTGTATCCATTGGTAAAGCCGTTGTTTCGTTTGCTGCGCACCGGCACGGTGAGGGACTTGCAACGAACGCTGCGGCGTTTAGGGCTGGGTCGGTATGTGGACGCCCGGGCAGCGGCAGAACTGGCGGATCGGCCGATTTTGCCCTATTTGGAGTGGATCCTGCTGCAATTTATGGACGGCTCTGCCCATCCGGTGGGCAGGGATAGCGCTGCTTACCGGTTGGTGCTGTCTGTCATAGAGATTCCCGCCCATTTGCTGCCGGGCAATATGGATATGAAAAAGCTGATCTTTGCCTGCGATGCTATTTTAACCGGCGGTGCCGGCGATCACCAGCAGTCGATTTTATAAGTGCCTTTGGCGCTCTGCCGTTTTTTACCGCGGCAGGGCGCTTTTTTTGTCTTGCTGAAGCGGAAAACGACCGCTTGCCCCCTTGACAAGCGGCGGCCTTTATGTTACCCTTTTGTTACCTAATGAGGGCGCAAGATTTTGCGCTGTTTCAACGAATTTTGCCGTTTTAACAAGATGTGGTAGATGATTTTTACAGGCGTTACAGATATGGCCTTTTTGTAAAAGTTACATTTTGGATAAAATACGGTGCTTTTTGTTTCTATTCTTTACGGATTTTGTTATAATATCTGCAATGAATTGGAACTTATAAAGATTTTAGTTTTTGCAAACATTACTTTTGGATAGAGATATAAAGAGGTGGACACCTTTTGGATAATTTTATAATTGAAGGCGGTCACGAGCTGTTTGGCGAGGTGAATATCAGCGGCGCCAAGAACGCAGCTGTGGCCATTATTCCTGCGGCCATTTTAGCGGACGACGTGGTGCGGATTGAGAATATTCCCGCCATTAGCGATGTTAGTCTGATCATTAAGATTTTGGACAGTATGGGCGCCGGGATCAAAATGATCAATAAAAACACCATTGAGGTGGACTCTCGCTCCTTAAAATGCCAGAGCGTGCCCTATGAGTTGACCTCCTGTTTTCGCGCCAGTTATTACCTGATCGGCGCTATGTTGGGTCGGTTTAAGCAGGCGCAGGTGGCTATGCCCGGCGGCTGCAATTTCGGCGTGCGGCCCATTGACCTGCATATTAAGGGCTTTGAACTGCTGGGTGCCCAGGTGAATACCGTTGAGGGTATGGTTTGCGCCCGGGCGGACAAGCTGATCGGCGCTTCTATTTATATGGACCAGGTGTCCGTTGGTGCTACCATCAATGTGATGCTGGCAGCTGTGCTGGCTCGCGGTTTGACGGTGATCGAGAATGCAGCCAAGGAGCCGCATATCGTAGATTTGGCCAACTTCTTAAACTCTATGGGTGCCGATGTGCGCGGCGCCGGCACAGATGTAATTAAAATTCGCGGGGTGGAGAAGATGCACGGCTGCACCTACTCCATTATCCCGGACCAGATCGAGGCGGGCACCTATATGGTGGCGGCTGCTGCCTGTGGCGGCGATGTGCTGGTGAAGAATGTGATTCCCAAGCATTTGGAGTCCATCAGCGCTAAGCTGGAGGAGGCCGGTGCGGAGATCATTGAGTATGACGACGCGGTGCGGATCACCCGCTTTAAGCCCTTGACCCGCTGCAATGTAAAGACCATGCCCCACCCGGGATTCCCCACGGATATGCAGCCCCAGATGGCGGTGCTTCTGTCTGTGGCAGAGGGTACCAGTATCCTTACCGAGGGTGTGTGGGACAATCGCTTCCAGTATGTAGGTGAGTTGAGCCGTATGGGCGCCAATATCCAGGTGGACGGCAAGGTGGCTGTCATCGAGGGTGTGCCGGCGCTGACCGGCGTTACCGTAAAGGCTACGGACCTGCGCGCCGGTGCGGCCATGATCATTGCCGGTATGGTGGCGCGAGGCGAAACCCGGGTGACCAATATCCAGTATGTGGACCGTGGGTACGAGGATGTGGTAGAGAAGTTCTCTGCCCTGGGTGCCGATATTCGGCGGGTGCCCTGTGACGACGGCGACGACGGTGCTGCCACGGCAAACGCAGGATAAAAAACAAAGTACGGGTGGACCGGGTTCCACCCTTTCTTTTTTGGATAAAATAAAAGCAGATTAGGAGACAAAATGAGCAAGGCGTGTTCTCTTTTTTCCGGCAGCAGCGGCAACAGTATTTATGTGGGCTGCGGCGACAATCAAATTTTAGTGGACATCGGTGTGTCTGCCAGGCGGTGCGAGCAAAAGCTGCGCCAGGTGGGCGCGGACCCGGCGGAGATCAAGGGCATTTTTGTTACCCATGAGCATGCAGACCATGCGGCCGGTGTGCGGGTGTTTGCCGCACGGTATCATATTCCGGTGTTTGCCCATCCGGCGGTGCTGGAGCAGATGGCGCGCCAGGGCAATTTGAATGAGAAGGTGGACGCCCGCCCCTTTGCAGAGGTTGGGGATTTTATGGATCTGCAAGTGCTGCCTTTTGCCTTGAGCCATGACAGCGTGGCGTGCCAGGGATATAAGTTTACGATGCCGGACGGGCGGCGCATTGCCGTGTGCACGGATACCGGCTACATAACCTCGGCGGCGAAAGCGGCTTTGCCGGGCACAGATTTGGTATTTCTGGAGAGCAATCACGAGCCGTCTATGGTGCGCGCCGGGTCGTATCCCTATCCGCTGCAACAGCGCATTTTGTCCGATACCGGCCATTTGTCCAATACGGACTGCGCCGCCTTTGCCGGGGAGTTGCTGCGCAGCGGCACCACCCGCTTTGTGCTGTCTCACCTGAGCCGGGAGAACAATATGCCTTCTTTGGCATACCAGACCACCGTGGCGGCTCTGACAGCGTTGGGTGCCCGGCCGGAGGTAGACTACCGCTTGCAGGTGGCTGCACCGGAGCAGGAAGGCGGGTGCCTGGTGTTATGATCCGCATAACCGTTCTGACAGTGGGCAAGCTAAAAGAAAAATATCTTCGCGAGGGCTGCGACGAATACTTAAAGCGGCTGTCCGCCTTTTCCAAGGTGCAGGTGGTGGAATTGCCGGAGAGCCGCTGCCCGGCAGATCCGTCTCCGGCAGAGATCCAACGGGTGCTGGAGCAGGAGGGCGACAGCATATTGGCAAAAATTCCCAAAGGTGCTCGGGTGATCCCCCTTTGTATCGAGGGGCGAGAGCTGTCCAGCGCGCAGTTGGCGGCCCGGGTGGCGGACTTTAGCCAGCAAAGCTCCCACCTGGTATTTGTCATCGGCGGTTCGTATGGCCTGTCGCCTCGTGTAAAGGCCGCAGGCGACTTGCAGCTGTCCTTTGGCAAAATGACTTTGCCCCACCAGTTGGCCCGCCTGGTGCTTCTGGAACAGATCTACCGGGCCTGCGCCATCAACGACCATTCTAAATATCATAAATAAAAACACGGCAGTCCGCTCCGTTTCCAGCAGGCTGCCGCTTTTGTTTTTGCAGATAAAAGAAGCGACGCCGAACATAGCATTCGGTGTCGCTTCTTTTAAGGGGGGTAAAAATTTATGCAAAAGCCATAAATTATATATGTCAAAAGGCTGCCCGGAAAGGGGGAGAGAAGGCAACCTTCTTGGCATCTTACTTATCAGTCAGACTGTAAGCCTGACTGTATAACTGGGTGTTGTTGCCGGGAACGGCACCCAGAGAATTTTTCCGCATTGCGCCTTTGATCATAAAGAACGCCACATCTTTGCTGATCTGGGCATAGTCTACATTGAAGATTTTTGCGGAAAGGGTCTTGTTAAAGAAGTTGATCAGCGGGCCCATACAAAAGGCCGTAATGACGGTGCCGATGCCGATATTTTGAATACTGGCAAAGTCGCCGTGGGCAATGGCGGTAAAGCCGCCGCTGACCAGCAGTCCGATGGACACCACGGTCACATCCGTCAGCACCCGCACCCATTTGTACGGCAGCTTGGCGAAGCGGCTGAGCATAAAGCCCAGGGCGTCATAAGGGCCAACGCCGATGTTGGCCGTGAAGAACAGGCTACAGGCAAAGCAGAGAACGAGGATACCGGCAAGGAGAAGGGGGATTCTAATTGACAGAGTGTCGTTCTGCTTTACCATCGGCATCAGCAGGCTGCTGAATAACTCACAGCTGTAACCGACGCCGGCCATGTTGAACACGGTGCCTACACCGACCAGTCCCCGGTGCGCAACGATAACTACATACAGCAGGATCACTGCGTTGATGATCAGCTGGTAGGTACCAAAGCTGACCCCCAAAACGGCGGCCACGCTCATATTCATAGAGGTGAACGGGTCTACGCCGAAACCGGAAACATTGAAAAGAGCCGTACCAAACCCCATAATCACAATGCTCAGAAAAGACAGTACGGTGCGCTTCACCATATGGTGCTGTGCAAACATATCCAGGATATAACCGCGTGCGTTGTTTCTGAGTTTCTTCATTGCTTTTACCTCGGGTCCGTTTTTCTCTTTTCGTGACACATTATAGACCCGATTTTCAAAAATGCAAGGCTTTTTTTGCCATTTCTGCGTATTGGCTACTATGCACTAAAAACGCACTCACTTTTTGTGCAAATTGCACAATTCGATTTACTCCATTTGCCGTCCCAAAAAGGCGGCGCCTACCTGGATCAGCCGGATTTGTGCTTCGTCCGGCAGGTTGCCGTCCTCCCCTTGCAGCAGCAGTACTGTGCCGGACACATCGCCGCCGTACACAATGGGATAGGCTACCTCTGCGGGGCGGTCGTAGCCCTCAATGGCTTGCAGGCATTCGCCGGGTGCCTTGGCGATCCGTGGGGTGCGGGCGTCCATCACATCCTCCAGCGCCTTGGTTACCCGGCGCTCCATCACTTCTCGCTTGCTGACCCCGGCAGCGGCCACCACATGGTCGTTGTCCGTGATCACCACCGGGGAGCAGCCGTTCTTGTGGAGCACCTCGGCGTATTGCCCGGCAAATTGGGACAGCTCGCCGATGGGCGAATATTTCTTAAAGATCACCTCGCCGTCGGCGTTGGTAAAGATCTCCAACGGGTCGCCCTCCTTAATGCGGAACGAGCGGCGGATCTCCTTGGGGATCACAATGCGCCCCAGGTCGTCAATGCGGCGTACAATACCGGTAGCTTTCATAGAGCATATCTCCTAATAATAAATGTAAGTTTTTCTGTAATATTTTACACGCACCCAAAAGTTATATTCATTAAAGGAACAGGATTTTTTTGTAAAATAGGCTCCCCTTCAGAGAAGAGGAGCCTATCTTGATTGATTTGGTTATTATAATTTGCTGTTTTTGACAGTTGAGTTAAGCACGGGTCCATTGCTGTTGGTAGTCCATTTCTCTCCCAGGTTGATAGCAGATGAATCTTTTAGTTGATTTTCTTCAATGGAGTAGACATTTGGAAACGCTGCCTTTACGCCAACACAATTTACGCCGTTATTGAGATAGTAACAGTTTTGCGGTTCCGGTGAATTAGCAACAAAGTCGCAAATTATAGCACCGCGCTTCTTTGTTCCGTCTATAGTACCAACATTAATACAATTGTTTAGCGTTGCGAAATAGCATCCCGCACTCTGAATACCGCCGGCGTTGACACCTGAAATTGAAGAAAAGTTTCCGCAATCGCTTAAATCGTATGACATCACGGTATATCCAATAATACCGCCTGCGTATTCACAATTAGCGGAGGTAATAGAGCCGTAATTGGCACAAGAGGTAATGGAAACCATGCACCCATAGCTACAATAAATGCCGGAATATCCTTTTTTATATTTGCCGTTGCTGCCAACGATTCCACCGCAAATCACATTGCTTCTGCATTCTGCATCTTCTTTATCGTCTTCTGCGACAGGGCAATCTATTTCGATTTTTCCGTAGTTATCGCAAGATTGAATATTCCCATAACCAAGTCCGATAATGCCACCAATTCGGGTTCCTTGCGAATCAGCATTTTTGCATTTTATAGTTATATCGCCTCTGTTTACTGCGTTTGTTAATTCGAAAGCAGGAAATTCCTCGTCAGAAGAATTTTGTTGCCAGACTTTGCCTACGATTCCGCCAATGTTCTCATAACAAACGCCTTCGCAAATAATCTTAGCTTCGTTTACAATATTAGACATTGTGACAGTAGCAGTTGTATACCCAGGCGAAACTGTACCGGCAACAGCGCCAAAAATGTATGATCCGGTGTTATGTATTTCACCTTTGATTTTGCAGTTCGTGATGGATGAGGTACTTGTTTTGGAATTATATGTTGTTATAGAATTCGCAAGAACGCCAACGCCATTTGTCCAGCTGCCGTCTTCTCTTTCGTATGTCGTTTTTTTAATATTAGCCGTGATAGTCAGATTTGATATAGTGGCATCTATTGTTGTGTCAAAAAATCCATTGTTAAAGTGGTAATTTTTGATTTCATAATTATTGCCATCAAATGTGCCCTGAAAATTGATTCCATCCCATTTTTTAGTATCGGTCATATCAATATCATTCATGAGAATGTATTGGCCAGTGCTGGAATTTCTAAGATAGTCGAAATCATCTACCGTATATATACCGATGTAGCCGTCAGGGACGGCTGTTACATGCGCTGTGGTGCTTTCTGCTGTTGTGTTTATTTCGGTATCCTCATGATATGATTCGTCTTCACTGTTATTGCTATTGCATCCGGTAAAGATAAGAGCAAACAATAAGAATGTCAAAAATAAGCAAAAAAATCTTTTCATAAATATCACCTCACGGGCATTATAACCTGTATCAGGTTAAAAGTCAATAACCTAATTCAGGTTATTTTATAATGGGCATGGAGTGATGCGTATGTACAATCGTATACGAGATTTGCGAGAAGATCAAGATTTAAATCAAACGCAGGTCGCAAAAATGTTAGGAATGTCTCAAACCGGATATTCCAAATATGAGACAGGTGAGAACGATATTCCAACAGCTATTTTGATAAAGCTGGGCGACTTCTATCATGTTTCTATTGATTATCTTTTGAATCGGACAAACAATAAGGAAATGAATAAATAATAATAAAAATTATGAATGAATTTATGCACAGCCCGATTGCACAGATCAGAGCACGGCTTGAAGCATGTAATTACGGACTATTTATCCTTGAGGATTGCGAAAGGGAAAAACTTATAAAAAAAGCAAGGAGGAACGCGCGGTTCCTCCTTGCTTTTTTATTCTTTCTCACCGATGAAGCGCAGGATCAGGTCTGCCACGCGGCGGCTGGAGCGGCCGTCCAGGTGGTCAAAGAACTTGGTCTTAAAGGGCGGTACTTTCTCGCTCTCAAAGTCGCCGGCCACGATGGCCTCTGTCAATTCTCGCTGGGAAAAGACGATTTTGCCGGGCACAAAGCTCTCAAAATCATAATAGAAATCCCGCTTGCTGATGTAGTCAAATAGATCGAAGGCATAAAACAGCATGGGAATATCCAGCAGCGATGCCTCAAACACCACGCTGGAGTAGTCGGTGATCAGCAGATCGGTGACGAACAGCAGGTCGTTGAGCTCGTCCTCGTCGGACAGATCCAGCACCCAATCCTTGTAGCCTTCCGGGATCACCGGGCGCTCCGGGCAGAAGGGGTGGTACTTGATCAGCAGTGCCGTATCTGCCGGCATAGCTTCCATAAACTCGTCCACATGGAAGGCGTCTGCCGGGTAGTAGGCGCTCATTTGGCCGTTGCCCCGAAAGGTGGGGGCAAAGAGGATGATGCGCTTGTCCCGCAGCTGGGGATACTTGGCATAGAACCCATCCTGCACCGTTTGGGCATATTGTGGGTCCATAAATATATCTGTTCTGGGAATGCCGGTGGCCAACACCTTGTCATCGGACAGGCCGAAGCCCTCGGCGTAATGCTTGGCGATCTCCGCAGAGGAGACAATGGCCACATCGTACATGCGGTGGTTGGGGTCCGTTTGCTTGGGGCCGCCTGCCTTGCCCAGGCGGGTAAAGCCAAAGGTCTTAAAGGCGCCGCAGGCGTGCCACAGCTGCATCAGCTTCACTTCCGGGCGCTTGTTCACCATATTCAGCAGGCGGAAGTAATCGTCCACGATCACCACCTTGGAGGAGGCATACAATTTGACAAAGCGGAACATATTTTTAGCTTTATAGTGGCCGTTGGGGTCGGAAAACAGCAAAAACTGAAAATCAATATTCGGGTCGTCTTTGATTTGGTTATAGACGAACTCCGGGTTGCCGCCCAGGGTGTCCCGTCGGCCGGACATAAAGGTGACCCGGTTGGGCACCACTTCCTTTTTGCACAGCAGCTTATAGTAGGCGTTGTAGATGGCATACACCGGGCGGCGAATGTTCTCTACAAAATTGGCACGCTTAAAGCTGGTTTTAATAAAGGAAGACACATTGATCTTAAACTGCACAAAAATGTTTTTGCCCACACCCTCAATGGGTGCGGTTTTGCGCCGGGGCACAATATCCAGCCCGGCCAAAATGCCGTCAAACAGAAACAGCGGCAGCAAAAGCAGGGCAAGCAGGCACCGCAGGGCAAAGTCAATAAACCGCAGCAGGGGCACCAGCACACGGCTGCGTTGCACAAAGGGTCGATCTCCGTTTTTCTTTTTTTTCGAGAAAAGGAGAATGGCGCTGTTTTCGCAGTCAAAGTCGAAGGTGTAGGTGCGGTTTCCGGTTTGCGCCGGGGGAACATACTCATTGTCCGGTGCGTCAAATACCGCTGCGCCGTCAAAGCACTCGTACTCCATGTATTCCTCCGGCAGTTCCAGACCCGGGTTCTCGTGGAGCACATTGGTAGACACGGTAAAGGGCAGCGCTTGCACCGTGTGGCGGCCGTACTCAAAGTCAATGGTGACGGTCACCGGGCTTTCCGGCTGGAAGTGGTAAAAGATCTGGTCCAGCAGGTAGGTATAGTTGCATACCACAATGCAGCTCCCCTCCTGCTTTTGGCGAAAGTAGTTGACCACCCGCAGGGGCAGGCGGCGGGTCTGTCCGTCACATTCAAACAGGATTCGCGCTTTGGGAGAGGAAACATCCACATCAAAGGGGCAGTTGATGGCCACCCCGATCTCCATACGAGCGTCCTCAATATGCAGGCGGTTGATAATCATTTTGCAGTTAAACATGAACAGTCTCCGTTACTGGGAATTTATAGGGGTAGGTGATCCGTGGGAATATGCAGCAGCTCTTTGGCAAAGTGCACCACATTTTGGGTGGCTTTTCCGGCGGTATCGTCAAAATTGCGGGCGTAGAAGGGTGCTACTTTCTCTTGCTGGTAATCCTCCGTCTGCAGGGCGTGGGTCAGTTCCTCCATGGTGCGCACAATGCGCCCGGGCACAAAGGAGGCGTAGTCGCAGTAAAAGTCCCGCTCCTTGCAATAGCTTTCCAAATCAAAGGCATAGAACAGCATGGGTAGGTTCAAAATAGACGCCTCGTACACCACGCTGGAATAGTCGGTGATGAGTACGCTGCTGACAAACAGCAGGTCGTTTACATCGTACCGATCTGTCAGATCAATAAACCGGTTGGCGTGCTCTGCCCTTTGGCAGGTGGGGCGTTCGGTTAGATAAGGGTGCATTTTCGTTGCCAGAACCGTGTCCTCCGGCAGGGCATCCAGCAGATCGTCCGGGCGGAATTTCTCCAGCGGATAGTAGCAGTTGCCTTGACCGCCGCCTCGAAAGGTGGGCGCGAACAACACGATCTTTTTGTCTGCTAATTGGGGATTTTCCGCATAAAAGCGCTTGGTAAAGGCCGCCTTGTATCGGTCATCGGCAAAGCGGTCGCACCGAGGTGAGCCCAGGGGCAATACCTTTTGCAAATCAATGCCAAAGCCTTCTGCATAGCAGGGGCACACCTGTTGAGAGCTGACAATCGCGTAGTCGTACTGCCGGTGATTGGGCGAGCCTTGGGGCAGTGCCTGCTCACTCTGGCGGGAGTAGCCAAAGGTCTTAAAGGCACCGCAGGCGTGCCACAATTGCACCAGCTGCACCTCCGGTTTTTTCTTTACATAAGACAGCAGGTGATAATAGTCGTCTACAAATACCACCTGCGACGTGGCATACAGGCGCAGAAATTGGCGCAGCACCGGCAGGCTGTGAAGCAGGTTGCCCTTGTGGCACAGGACGGTGATCTCCACGCCCGGTACCTTGGTCATCTCCAAAAAGACGGATTTAATATTGCCGGACAATCGATCGGAGCGGTTGGAAAGGAAAGTCACTTGCTTAGGTTCCACCTTGCAGTGTCGATAGGGCAGAGCCAGCAGCGAGAAGCATGCCCCCGCCAACTGCTTCAACTTCTCTTTTTTGCTGCTGTGGATAAAGTGGCGCAGCGCCCGGCGGGGCGGACAGGTCACTTGGTACGGTTGGTCCGGTTCCACCGGCTGATAGCCGTGGACGCCGTCGGTATAAAGAAAAGTGATGACCATGGGCTGCCCCACCGGCGGCTCGTAAAACACATAGGCCAGCTCCACGGTTTTTTGGGCGTGCAGCGTGGTGCCGTCGCTGTCGGTAAATGCCATGGGAATGATCCGGGTGCGTTCGCCGCAGGTAAAGACGACGCTGAGTTTGGGGTACACCGGGGGCACCGGACAGGTGAGGGTCACTTGCAGATTCAGCTGATGGCCGATCTGTTGGCAGCGTTCAATTGTAACAGTGGGTTTGGTCATATTTTTCTCCGCCTATGTGGAAGTTGCAAAAAATCTCTGCTCTTTATAGTAGCATAAACTGCATAATTTGTCTATATTCGCCGGCGCAGGATTTGCCTTTTTCATAAAGAATATTGACATTATCCGCTATCTATTTATAATATTGTATATAGACTCTGTGAAAGTGAAGAGGAAGCCATGGCTTGGTATAACACGGACAATTTAGAACTGCTGTATGCGCCCCATAAGCGTGATTGGCGTGCAGAAGCGTTCAAAAAAATCAAAAAAGTGGCCATTGACGTGGCCAAGCGCAGCGCTGTTTTTCGCAAGGCCAGCCGTCGAATTTTGCTGGATGAGCGTATGGGCGGTTACCAAAAGCGCACGGCACATATTGCAACAGATCCCAAGGTGGTGCTTTTTTCTACCTTTGACGGCAGGGGGTACAGCGACAGCCCCAAGGCCATTTATGAATATATGTGCAGCGATCCTCGCTTTGCGGATTACACTTTTGTGTGGGCTTTTCGGGAACCGAAGAAATTCACGTATGTGCTGGATCACCCCAATACCTATATGGTTACCGTAAATACCCCGGCTTATGAGGAAGCTTGCGCCCGGGCAAAGTATTGGTTCTTTAACTATCGGATTGCAGACCATATTTATCCAAAGGACGACCAGGTGTATGTGCAGCTTTGGCACGGTACGCCCCTAAAGCGCTTAGGATACGATATTTCCATTTCTGACAATGCCATGAATTCCAAAGAGGAAATTCGCCAAAAATACAAGGTGGATGCAGAGAAGTTTAAGTATATTTTGGCACCCTCTGCCTTTGCGGCGGAAAAGTTCATTTCCGCCTGGAATTTGCAGGCGGTGGGCAAGGCGGACACGGTGCTGGAGGCGGGCTATCCGCGCAATGACTTTTTGATTAACCATACGCCGGAAGATGAGGCGCAAATCAAAAGGGAATTGGGACTGCCGATGGATAAAAAAGTCATTCTCTATGCGCCCACATGGCGGGACAATCAGCATGACGCCAAATTGGGCTATGTGTACCGTACCCACATGGATTTTGACGCCCTGCGCCGGGAATTCGGTGACGATTATGTGATCTTGTTCCGTGCCCACTATTTGGTGGCCAATTCTTTTGATTTTAAGAAATACAAGGGCTTCGTATACGACGCCTGCGGCGTGACGGATATTAACCGGCTGTATGTGGTGGCAGATGTGCTCATTACCGATTACAGCTCTGTGTTTTTTGACTATGCGAATCTGCATCGGCCTATGCTATTTTATATGTACGATCTGGCCAGTTATGCAGGTGAAATTCGCGGATTTTATATTGATTTGGATTGTTTGCCAGGCCCGATTGTGGAAACGCAGGCGGATCTGCATCGGGCGCTGCACGCCGTAGAGGCGGACAAGTCACGGTATGCGGAGAAGTATGCTGCCTTTAACGCCCGCTTTAATTATTTGGACGACGGCCATGCCGCACAGCGTGTGGTAGAGCGTGTGGTGCTTGACAGAGACGGTGCAGATGTGGTTTAATAATAAAAAAGATCGTTTTTTAGAAAAGACAGGAGAATCAGATGAAACGGATTTTAACATACGGCACCTTTGATCTGCTCCATTACGGCCATATTCGGCTGTTGCAGCGGGCAAAGGCTATGGGCGATTACCTGGTGGTGGCTCTGTCTACCGATGAATTTAACGCCGAAAAGGGCAAAAAGGCTTACCACACCTATGAGACCCGCAAGAAGATGCTGGAGGCCATTCGCTATGTGGATCTGGTGATCCCGGAGAACAGCTGGGAGCAAAAGATCCACGATGTGCAGGAATACCATATTGATACGGTGGTCATGGGCGGCGACTGGAAAGGCAGCGACAAGTTCGATTATTTGAAGGACTACTGTGAGCTGGTGTTTTTGGATCGCACACCGGGTATTTCCACTTCTCAGATCAAAGAGGATCTGGGTCTGCAAGAGGCGGTGGGTGGCGTAGATCAGCTGCCGGACGAGCCGGATGGCGCCCCGGGTCGGGACCAAAAAAAATAACAGACTTGATTATATACCCTGCCGATTTTCGGCGGGGTTTTGTGGCTTTTAGAAGTGGTAGAAAACAGGAGAAATTATGGCTGGAATTCGAAAAAAATTAAAAGCGATCAAGAAGCGGCTGTGCCGTTTGGTCAGCAAGACCCCCAAGCGCAAGTTTTATTACGGCTTTTTTTCAAAATACTGCCGTCTGCGTCCCAAGTGGGTGCTCATCGAGTCCTTCCACGGCCAAACGGTGTCCGACTCCGGGCTGGTGCTGGCGCAAGAGATCGCGCGGCTTTATCCGGGGCAGTACCGGGTGTTCTATGCCACAGAGGATAAAAAGAAGCACCAAGCCTTTGTGGACGCGGCGGGACTGCAAGTGGAACTGGTGGATGTGACCACCTTCCGCTATACCCGCATTTTGGCTTGCGCCCAGCATATTTTTTCCAATGCGTCGCTGCCCATTTACTTCATTAAGCGACCCGGGCAGGTGTATATGCAGACTTGGCACGGCACCCCGCTGAAGACCCTGGGTAAGCAAATGCGCATGGGCATTGAGTCCATGTATAATGTGCAGCACAATTTTCTGCAAGCGGACTACCTGACCCAGCCCAACGCCTTTACCCGGGATGTGATCCTACGGGATTACAATTTGGAGCCGTTGTACACCGGCAAGGTGGTGATGGCCGGTTATCCCCGCAACAAGGTGTTTATGGAGCCGGAGAAAGGCGTTGCCCTGCGCCGTAAACTGGGCTTGGAGGACAAGACGGTCTATGCCTATATGCCCACCTGGCGGGGCCAGAGCAACCACAGTGTGGATGTGCTGGAATATGCGGCACAGGTCAAAAAAATTATGCAGCAGGTGGACAGTGGCTTAAAGGACGACCAGGTGCTGTATGTGAATTTTCATCCGATTTTGCACGGGGCGGTGCAGTTGGATGCGTATCAGCATATTCTGCCGTTTCCTACAGAGGTTAGCAACTACGAATTTTTGAATTGTGCCGACGCACTGATTACAGATTATTCCAGCGTGTTCTTTGACTTCTCCTTGACCAAGAAGCCCATTATCCTGTTTATGTATGACTACGATACCTATTTGGCAGACCGTGGCTTGTATATGGATGTGCGCACCCTGCCGTTTCGCCAGATCTACAAGACGGACGAGCTGGTGGAGTGCCTGCGCAGCGGCGCTTGCTTGCAAGATGATTACAGCGATACGGAGTATTATCATACATTCTCTAAGTACGATAGCCCGGATGTAAGCGAAAAGCTGCTGAAATTGGCCTTTACCGGCGACCCCGGCGATCTGGGAGTGATCGACTACGGCAAGAATAAAGAGAAAACCTGGCGGGTGCTGTACCCCCAGCCGATTACCCAACTGTCTGATTTGCGCACTTTGGCGAAAAAGGCAGACGATCACACGCTGGTTCTGATGGAGAAAAAGTGGTTCAAAGGGGATTTGAGCCCGGTGCTCCACGATCAGTTTAATGACGCGTTTCCTTATGTGATCACCACCATGACCGTGCCGCGCACCTATATTGAGGCGCTGCTGGCGTCCTTTGGCGTGCGGCGGGTGCAAGAGCGACTGCTGCGGCGGGATCAGCAGCGGATCTTCCCCAACTTGAAGATCGACGGCAAGTATCGGCGTCACAGCAGTGTGTTTGCACCCGGTTATACGGCGGACTTGGAAAAAGCCGTGCGTGTGCCCCTGGAGCAGTGCACTGTTCGGGACGGCGTGGTGCAGTTGCAGTATGGCGCCATTTCTGCCGATTATACCGTTTTGCAGCAGGCGGTGCTGAGCCAAAAGGGCTGTGTGCTGGCAGCATGGGACGCACCGGAGGATGCCACCACTGGCGCGCGGTATGATTTGCGTGCGGTGGTCGAGGATGTGCAGCTGTATATCCGCAGAGGGTGCGTGCCGGCGTTGATCGCTCGCAGTGGCAAAACCGGTCGCCGGGTACTCTTGACCTTTGACGATCCCCAAAAGCGCCGCCGGGCGCAGGTGAAAGCCAATGCCTGGAACAAGGCGCCGTATTACTACGGCGTGGATCAGAGTACCTACGGGGTTTCCAAAGACTATTTTTCCCCGGCCTTTCGCCGTGCGGCGGAGAATGAACTGCTGGTGGATCGACAGGCGGCTTTGGCCGTCTTTTCTGCGGAGCGGCAGCCCCAGCCCCTGGTGCTGTTGCCGTTCTTGGAGAATAAGAAAAATGCCCCTCGGTGCCTGACTGTTTGGCTGACCACACCGGAGTTGGCGATGAACCGATTGCAGCGTGGCGCGGCCTTGCAGAGGCTGCATTGCAAGGGCCACCGGTGCACCATGCACCTGGCGCTTAAGGGAATCGACCCGGATCAGGTGGTGGGCGGCGTGTTGCAGTTCCGTTCCAAGACGGAAGAGATCGCCGTGCCGTTTGACACACGGGTCAAGCGCCGCCGCGGCGGCAGTACAGTGCGCCTGGATCTGCAGCTGGACGCGCACTTGCCGCTGAAGGAGCTATATTGGGACGCTTATGTGCAGATCCGCCAGTTTGGCGCCGTGTATCCGGTGAAGATCGTGTCTGCCAAGCCTTTGCAGCGGTGGCAGCTGTTCTTTACCAACTGCCAGGCGTTGGTGGACGATACCCATATTTTGTTCCCCTACTACAGAAAGGGCGGCCAGTTGTGCTACTGTTATCGCCCCTTGTGCGAGTACGACACGGCGGCGGTGCGCCTGCGGGAGATCACCGCCTATACGCTGTATATGTTGTTCCGTCCTCTTTGGCAGCGGCAAAAGAACTGGGTGGTGTATGAGAAGTTCTGTAAGACCGCCCAGGACAACAGCTACTATTTCTTCAAATACTGTATGGAGCACCTGCCGGAGAAAGAGCGGCGGCATATCTATTATATTATGGACCCTCGGGAGCCGGACTACAAGAATGTGGCCGGTTACGGTCGCCAGGTGGTGCCCTTTATGAGTCTCAAGCACATGCTGCTGAGCCTGTCTATGAAGATTTGCATTTCCTCGGACTCTACCTCCCATTTGTATGTGTGGCGATCCAAACCCAGCATTGTGCGCCGAGCCATTAAGCAAAAGGAAGAGCTGTTTTTGCAGCATGGCGTTACCGCTATGAAGCGGGTGGACCAGCTGTTTGGCAAAAATGGCAGCAGCCCCATGACCTACTTTGTCACCTGCTCCCGGCCGGAGCACGATATTGTGGTGCGGGAGTTTGACTACGAACCGGAGAATGTGCCCATTACCGGCTTTGCCCGCTGGGATGTGCTGAAGGACAAGTCCACACCGGACGATCCCTTTATCCTGATGATGCCCACTTGGCGCTCTTGGCTGGAGGAGGTGGACAACGACACCTTCCTGCAAAGCGATTACTACAAAAATTATTCCGCTTTGTTGACGGACCCGGCGCTGGACGAGATGCTCCGGCGCAATCATACCCGTCTGGTGTTTTATCTGCACCCCAAATTTGCCGGGTATATGAATAATTTTAAGGACAAGATCAGTCCCCGGGTCACCTGTATTCCTTTTGGCCAGCAGCCACTGAATGAACTGATGATGCGCTGCAAGCTGCTGGTGACGGACTATTCCAGCGTGTGCTGGGATGTGCTGTACCAAAATAAGCCGGTGGTGTATTACCAGTTTGACTATGACCTGTATAACCAGGTGCACGGCTCGTATTTGGATATGACCACCCAACTGCCCGGCGACCGGTTTACACAGGTGGAGGACCTGGTGCCCTGCCTGGACAGCTACGCGGCAGCGGGCTTTGAGATGAAGCCCAAGTACCGCAAAATGGCCAAGCAGTATTTTATGTTCCGTGACCACCACAACAGCCAACGAATCTACAAATTCTTAAAGTCTCAAAACTACTAATACAAAAAAGTAAGTCCCGCAGTTTAATTCTGCGGGACTTACTCTTTTTAAACATTTTGTATCTTGTAAAGCCACTCGTTTATGTCAAATATTTGATCTTTTTCTGTTACTTTGTTATTTTCATCAAAATAACGGATCGTGTGACCGTATTCTTGTGCTTCCATTTGCACACCGGGCAGATACTGCGCAGCAGGGAGCCAACAGTTGCCTAATTTGTTTTGTAGGGACAGGTAGACATTAGGCGAACTTAAATAGCAGATATTGTCCGTGTGCCGAATGGCACTGCGTTCAGCATAAGTAAAAACAGAGAAAAAGTCAAAGACAATCAATTGTTTGACTTGTTCAGCGAGCATCTGAACCTGATGTAGCGCAGTAGCGGCGGGAGTGTGATTGTCAAGCACTATGTAATCCGGGGGCGCATCAAATACCGGTATAGTAGTAATGCTCAGGGTATCCAGTCCGCTTTTGTACTGCTTATCTACCACCAGCACTTGCTGTTTGTTGGGCATTTCAAGAATTGGAGCGGTTGCTTGTTCTTTGTCTTTGTTGCGCTTTAGAGGAATATATGGCAACAAATCAAAGGCCGTACAGAGATTTTCATTGTCAAATTCGGCTGCCGCATTTGCGGCATCTTGATTAAGGAACAAGCTAAATTCGTGTTCCTTAATGTGACCTGTTTTTTTCTGTAAGGCGTCCACATTGGTGGATTGATAATTATTCAGATTGGCGATTATTTTCTTGCCGTTATAAGAACGCAGCAACCAGCGCCAATAAAAGACATCATACTTTAAATTGAAAATACAATCAAAAGACTTGTCTCCCAGTAAGCGCCTTTGCTCACGAACAAAAAGTTCATCGGATATGAAAGCAGATATATCGGCCGGTTCCTCAATAAAGTGGTGTTCGTACTTCAAATAAGCCAGTCGACGATTGGTTTCTGCATCGCAGAGCATTTTACCTCTTTTGACAGCCAAATGCACGCGAGGGTCCAGCGCTTCTAATTGAGTTGCGTACTGGTCTGCGTATTTCCCTTCCAATAATAATGTAACATCGTACCGACTGTGGTCCAGTCGCTCCGTAAGTCTGGTGAAAAATGAAAAGAAAGGATTATAATACTTGAAATTGATCACAAACAGCAAATTGGTTTTATTTGTTGTCTGGGCTTTAGGGGGCAGCTGTCGTAATGCCAATTTGCATAGAAGCGCAGACTCGGAAATGTTTCCCTTGCGGCTTTTGGTGTGCACATGATAGTCTGCTTTGTTCTCCAGTGATGTTAAATGTACGCGATTTTTGCAGTTGGTCGGCTGAAGTTCTACCTGCTCAATAAGCACTTGCTCCGGCTGTTTGGCAAAATCCGTATATAGCACCGTATCGGTATAGACCCATTTGGCGGTAGCCATGGCATTGTAGTACGCCGGTGTGTTTTTTTCTACCGGGTGCACATGTTTGTTGCCGGCAAAGGCTTTTGCAAAGTATTCACGGACATATACCTCCAGTCCGGCAATGCGTGCGGCTTTTGCTAACTTCTTTACTCGGGGCAGACTGGTTTTGGATTTTGTGAGGATCAAAATTGATTTTGGATCCAGCGGTTGATCCAGTTGTTTGCAATATTCGGTCTGCTCAAAAGGTTCGTCAAAGTGGAACAAGGTATAGTCTTGGAAAGAGACAGGATATTCTTCCATTTTGTTTTTCCTCCTTAATCTTCCAAGCAGACTTCAAATTCTGCCATAGCTTCGCGGTTATATTGGTCCGGGTCAAAGGTATAGTCGTTGGGGACTTGGCCGTCTAAAAAGGCTTGTAATGCGTTCAGAATGTCTTCGGTCTCCATGCCGATACAGAGTTGTCCGTTTGGATATAGACTATCCTTCACGCTGGAAAAATTAGATACGATAATAGGCAGATGCAGCGTGCGTGCCTCTAACAGCACCATGGGCTGCCCTTCGTAGAATGAGGGCAAAACAAAGCAATCGCAATCGGCCAGCAGTGCAAACGGATTGTTGATATTGCCGGTGAGGATGACTTTCCCGGTGAGCTTCAGCTTTGTGATCTGCTTGCGCAGTTTGTTGCGCAGCGGACCGTCGCCGATGATATAAAGACGCAAATCGTCTCTTTTTGTTTTTTTACACAGCAAATCAAAGGCGTCGATCAGTCGCGCCTGATTTTTCGCATCTGCCAATCGACCCATGGTCGCAAAACAAGTTTGCTCCTTTTTGGGTGCAGGAACCAATGTATAACTTGATGTGTTTGCTGCGTTGGAAATAAGAAGATAAGGCGCTCCGTCCATGTGGACGATCTGCCGTTGCGCCACACCTTTATAGACACGGACACTGTTAGTCAAATTTTTGGCATAACCAAATCGGCTGTATGTTTCCGGCGTCGCAAGATCTGCCCGGTTGACTTCCATAACAGCATGAGAGCAACTCATGTACTTATCCAAGTAAGGATACAGACGATAAATTGTATCTAAGTGACGCCGAAATGTGTAATGGCCATTGACACAGCGGTCATATTCGGATTGCATCACATTGTGCATCCAAATGACTTGGCGAATATGACGCTGAGAAAAATAGACAGTAGCCCAAAATGCGTTGAACCCGGAAAAATTAATGATACAGTCAAATTGAGCGTCCCCAAATGCGCGATGAAATTCGGCATTATAAAACGCTTTTGGAAAGATCGGATTGTCATCCGTTTCGATGATCGCATGATCCATGCAGTATTCCTTGCGGGCATAGGTTTCCCGGTCGATGATCATACTTCCGATCCTGTACAGGACCCGAACGCCCTTTGGAATTGCGTCTAAATATTCGCCGATGTCTTTGGCTTTCCCTATGGCGTAAAAAGTAACATCGTACTTATCGCAGTCAATTTGGTTGAGCAGGTTTTGCATGGAAAAGCTAATGCCGTTTGCCAAGATGCCGTCTGTATGGAACAACAGTTTCTTCTTTTTGGTCGGTAGTGTTAAACAATGCGTGTTGTCACCAAAAAATACGGCATTCACTACGCGCTCGCATACATGCCCATCATCGTTACAAACAAATTTTTCCTTTGCTGCGGTGTATTTTTGAGAATCAAAAAATGTGTTATATTGATCAATGTGTGCGCACCAACGCCCGATTTGGTCTGCATCTTGACTGATGGGGCCCGGTAGGGTATCTACCGGCAGATAGAGCCCGCGTTCCTCTGTGTAAATATCTAAATCGGGAATGTAGAAAAGCAGCGGTCGATCGGTGGCCAAAAAGTCGAAGAAAATGCTGGAATAGTCAGAAACGAGTATATCGGTAATGCCTAAAAGGGCGTTTGTATCTATCGTAGCGGGAACAAAGGTGTCTTGCAGCAGTCCTTTTTCACGCAATGTTTTGTAAACGATCTGGTGCGGCTTGAAGAGCACTTGATAGCGGTCTTTATCAATATATTTGTACAGTGTTTCTGCGAATTCCAGATATTCCTCCGGATTTACATCCGGTGTGCCGAACTTTTCGCCTCTCCAGGTAGGTGCCCATAGAATCAATTTCTTGTTTGGGTCATAGTTTACACCGCTGTCCAGCAAGCTTTTTTGGATTTGTGCACGGTCTACATTCAAAGTGCGATCAATGCGGGGATAGCCGGTCTCAATAATTTTGCCGGGAAAAATACCATCCAGTTTACCTGCGGTTTTATAGTTTTCTGTGGTAAAGGGAACAGGACTTAGTAAGTAGTCCGTCAACAAAAAGTTGCGGACCACATTGGCATTATTTATATTTGCACCCGGAATATCATAATACAGGCTTTTTAGCGGAATACCGTGCCAGGTGTTGATGACGACCTGACCTTCTTTTTTAGAAAAGTAATTTGGCCATGTGCTATTGTTGATCAGATACTTGGCGGTGGAAAGATATTTTAAGTAGTCGTTTGTAAACGGCTCAACAAAGCGAACATTTGCTTTGTCTGCGAACTCTGCAATGATTCTGTCCCGATCCGCACTTTCTTCCAAAACCCACACATGTGTGTAATCGGAAAAGCGAGCGTCGCTTAGCAGATAGCGGAATAATGCACCCGGATTGCAGGTGATCCCTCTGCCGTAAAACGCTTCATACAAAATCATGTGATCGTCAATCTCACAACTTTGCCGTGCTTCGTAATAGTCCGCTCTTATTGCAAAGTAGGGGCTGGCTTTATATTGATTTTCTGCTTCTATTAGATACGGTTCCAGTTCGGTAAGATACGGTTCCAGTTTGGCACTTGTCTTTCCCATTTTTACTCCTTTTTTCACCAAATAGTCAAAAAAAGTATAACATATTTTTTTATTTTTGTAAAGACGGCACGATTGACGGCAGAGGCAAAAGGGCATATAATATTTTTTAGATATGGAGGGGAGGCACGGCTATGGAATACAAATATGAGCTTCACTGCCACACCGGCGCCGTCAGCCGCTGCGGGCGGGTGGAGCCGGAAAAGATCGTGGAGATGTATGTGGAGGCCGGGTACAACGGCATTGTGGTTACGGACCATTACAGCCCCATGACCTTTCCTATTCACCGGCTGGCGTGCCCCCAAAAGGCGGCGGATTTTTACCTGTCCGGTTATCGGCGGATGCAAGCGGCGGCCCCGGAGGGCTTTACTGTGCTGCTGGGTATGGAGCTGCGCCACTACTGGACCGCCAACGACTACCTGATCTACGGCGTGACGGAGGCGTTTATCAAGAATGCCGGCAATTTGATGAATGTGTGGGAGCCGGGGATCAAAGCCCTGTGCGAGCAAAACGGCTTTCTCATTTATCAGGCGCACCCTTTCCGTGTGGGTATTCGCCGTACGGACCCGAAGAATATTGACGGGGTAGAGGTGTATAACGGCAAGACGGACGATCGGCGCAACGCCCAGGCGCTGGCGTGGGCCAAAGAGAACGGCAAGCTGATGGTCTCCGGCTCCGACTTTCACACCCCGGAGCATTTGGCAAGGGGCGGAATTATCACCAAAAAACCCATCCAAAATAATGCAGATTTATTAACAATTCTTAAAAATTCCGATTTCCGGCTGATAAATGTTGACTTATAAGCGGGAATTGGTATAATATCAAAAACGCTGCATACAGGTTATGCGGCGTTTTTTCTAAAAAACGTCTAATTTCAAGTAGGTGATTCTATGTATAAAATCGTTGCCAAGCAGGTGCTGAACCCGACTGTTGTGCGTATGGAAATTCAGGCGCCTTATGTGGCAAAGAAAGCCCAGGCCGGTCAGTTTGTGATCCTGCGGGTGGACGATCGGGGCGAGCGGATCCCCCTGACGGTGGCGGACTATAACCGCACAGCCGGTACGGTGACCATTATCTTCCAGCTGGTGGGCGCGACCACCAAGCAGTTGGCACGGCTGGAGGTGGGCGACAGCTTGCAGGACTTTGTAGGCCCTCTGGGCAATCCCACCAAGGTGACCGGCTACCGCAAGGTGGCTGTGGTTGGCGGCGGCGTGGGCTGCGCCATTGCGTACCCGGTGGCCAAGGCGCTGCACGAGAACGGCGCCCAGGTGCACAGCATTGTGGGTTTCCGTACCAAGGATCTGGTGATCTTGCAGCAGGAGTTTGAGAAAGTCAGCGACCGGTATGTGCTCATGAGCGACGACGGCTCTGTAGGTGAAAAGGGGCTGGTGACCAATGCCCTGGAAAGCCTGATTCAAAGCGGCGAGCAATACGATTTGGTGATTGCTATCGGCCCGCTGGTGATGATGAAGTTTGTGTGCAAGACCACGGAGAAGTACGGGATCCACACCGTTGTGTCTATGAACCCCATTATGATCGACGGCACCGGTATGTGCGGCGGCTGCCGTCTGCTGGTGGGCGGTGAGACCAAGTTCGCCTGTGTGGACGGGCCGGAGTTTGACGGCCATTTGGTGGATTTTGACGCGGCTATGGAACGGGCTGCGCTGTATAAAGACTTTGAGCGGGAAGCGGACTGCAACCTGCTGCGACAGGAGGTGCAGGACTGATGAATTCCTTAAAGGCCAATGAAATGCCGCACCAGGAGCCACTGGTGCGCAACAAGAACTTTTTAGAGGTAGCCACCGGCTACGATGCGCAGACAGCCATGGACGAGGCGCTGCGCTGCCTGCACTGCAAGCACAAGCCCTGCATTTCCGGCTGCCCGGTGCAGATTCATATTCCGGATTTTATCGCCAAGGTGGCAGAGGGCGACTTTGAGGCCGCCTATCAGATCATCAGCGAAAGCAGCTCCCTGCCGGCAGTCTGCGGCCGGGTGTGTCCCCAGGAGCGCCAGTGCGAGAGTAAATGCGTGCGGGGCATTAAGGGCGACGCGGTGAGCATCGGTCGTCTGGAGCGCTTTGTGGCAGACTGGCACAACAGCCACTGCAAAGTGTGGCCCGCCGTACCGGAACAAAACGGGCACAAAGTAGCCGTGATTGGCAGTGGGCCCAGCGGATTGACCTGCGCCGGCGATCTGGCCCGGTTGGGTTATGATGTAACGGTGTTTGAGGCGCTGCATATTGCCGGCGGCGTGCTGGTGTACGGCATTCCGGAGTTCCGTCTGCCCAAGAAGATCGTGGAGCTGGAAGTAAACGGCTTAAAGGCGCTGGGTGTGAAGATTGTTACTAATGTGGTGATCGGTCGCTCCATGAGCATTGACGATCTGTTTGACGATGGTTTTGAGGCGGTGTATATCGGCTCCGGTGCCGGTTTGCCCCGGTTTATGAGTATTCCCGGCGAGAGCCTGAAAGAGGTGTACTCTGCCAATGAGTACCTGACTCGGGTAAACCTGATGAAAGCGTATCAGCCCGGCAGCACCACCCCCATTTACCACGCCCGCAAAGTGGCCGTGGTAGGCGGCGGCAATGTGGCCATGGATGCGGCTCGCTCTGCCATTCGGCTGGGTGCGGAGGAAGTGTATGTGCTCTACCGTCGCTCCTTTGAGGAGATCCCTGCCCGGCAGGAGGAGGTGCAGCACGCCCAGGAGGAGCAAATCCGGTTCCAAACCCTGACCAACCCGGTAGAGATTTTGGGCAGCGACGACGGCAATGTAACCGGCGTGCGGTGCATCCGGATGGAGCTGGGCGAGCCGGACGCCACCGGCAGACGCCGTCCGGTGCCGGTGCCAGACTCAGATTTTGTGATTGATGCGGATTGCGTGATTATGGCCATTGGTACTTCCCCCAACCCGCTGATCAAGTCCACCACCGGTGGGCTGGAGGTAAATGCCCGGGGCGGAATTGTGGCAGATGAAAACGGCTGCACCTCTCGGGACGGCGTATTCGCCGGGGGCGATACGGTTACCGGTGCCGCCACCGTGATTAAGGCCATGGGCGCCGGCAAAATCGCCGCCAAGTCCATTGACGCCTACATTCAAAACAAATAAGTCTGTAACATAAAAACAGTGCCTGAGCTTTTGCTCAGGCACTGTTTGCATTTATGCGGTTTTCTTCTTCATTTTTGACAGAAACATGTGGACGATCTCTTTGTACTCTCCGGGATTGAACAACAGGAAGAAAGCCAGCACATATCCCACTGCTCCGCACAGGGCAATGGCGATGAAGAAGTGACCCCAGCTGCCGTAGGTGAACAGCCCCTTGGCAGCATACAGCACCACGCCGATGACGACGGTGGCCAGCACATTGCGCAGCAGCGTGCCGTAGAAGAACAGACGGTTGCGGGCCAGTATTTTGGCCGCATAGTAGGGCTGGAATACGCCGTAGCGCAGAATGGTAAAGGCGGCGGTGCAGCAGGCCAGCACATTCAGGGTCAGGGCGTCGGCTTTGCCCAAGGGGAACACCACTAAGATATTGGCAATACCGGCGGCCAGCGCCACCAGAACCGGGGTACGCACCTTGTTGCAGGCGGTGTTGATCTGAATCAGCGGGAACGCCACGCAGCTAAACAGGTACGGTATGGTGGTAATCACGGACACCGTCTGTACGATCTGCAATTCCGCCGGGGAATAGTTTTTCAGCCACAGGGCATAGAACTGATAGCCAAAGACGATAAACCCGGCCACCGGGGTGGAGATGATAAAGCCCACCAGTCGCATGGAGCGCTTGGTCTCCTTGACCAGTCGATCATAGTCGCCCTGGGCGTACAGAATGGTGAATTTCGGCGAGAACACTTGGGCCAGTTGCTGCCCCAGTTGTAATATGTAATTGGGAATGGTCTTGGAGGATTGCAGATACCCGCCGGCAGCGGTGCCGATAAATCGGTTGGTCAGCAGGGAATTCAGCCCGGAGATCATCAGATCAGACAGGCTCTGCACGGAATTCCATACCCCGGAGCGCAGCACTTCGGACAGGGTTTTCCACTTGAATTTGCGCAGATTTAGTTTTAAGTCCGGCAGCAGCTTGCGCATTAAAATATAAGTGGCCACATTCATATAAGCGTTGCAAATGAGGGTGGTCAGCGCAATGAAGAAGATGCGCACATCAAACAAGGTGAAGATCAGAATGGTCAGCACCAGCTTGAGCACATAGGAGAACAGGTTGCGCAGGTAGTACAGATCCATCCGGTTCTTTACAAAGGTGCCGCTGTTAAAGACAGAGAAGCAGATGCCAAAAATGTAGTTGATAAAGACGATGGCAAAGGTCAGCTTTACATCGAACATCAACGCTTTGGGAATGGTGAGTATGTACTCCAGCTTCCAAACCATAAACACGGCGCAAAGCGTGATGGCACCGGCCAGGATCAGATTGGCACCCAAAATGGAGTTTACATAAATATCTGCCTTTTCTTTATTGCCCCGGTGGTACTCGTAGCTGACGAACCGGCAGGACATACTGTTCAGTGCCAGAGTAAGGATGCCGGCATAATTGACAAAGTCGTAGGCAAGACCGATAAAGCCGTAAGCTTCGTTGCCCAGCTTCTCCAGTATATACGGAGTCAGTACAAAGCTGATCCCGGCATTGATCACAAAGGCTGCCAGGCTGGTAATCAGGTTGATGGTGGTTTGTTTATTGTCGGACAGGGTCTTCACCGCGTATCGCCCCCCGTCTCTGTCGCCGCTTTGCGGGGTAGGTAGCAGTAAAGGCGGGCGTCGTACTCCGCCATGGACCAGGTGAAGATCAGCCCCAGCAGACGCACCGTATCAAAAGGACACAGGGATACGCACAGACAGCCAAAAAACGCCGTCAGTCCCAGCATCAGCGCCTTGCGAGGATAGTTTCGGCAGGTGAGCAGTCGCAGCACCAGGTATACCATACGCCCCAGAGACAGCGCCACCAGACCGATGCCCAGTACCCCGTAGTGGTAGAACATATTGCGAATACCCAGATCGTCCAGATAGGCGGTGCCGGAGGGCCCAAAGTAGATCAAGAAGTTTTCATACCGCTTGGGTGAGAGAAAGCCCAGACCAAAGATGGGCTGGTTCTTTGCCAAGCCGGAGAAGTATTTGGATGAGTACTGCCGTGCCAGAGTGGAGCCGCCATATTCTCCGGAAGTCTCTGTAAATGTGGCCAGGAACCGAGGAATCAAACCGGAGAAGTACAGCACTGACAGCAAGATGATCGCCACGCAGACCATCACGATCTGCTTGTTTTTCGGTCGCTTTTTGCACAGGAAGATCACCAGTGCCGACAGAAAAAAGGCAATCACATACATACGGGTCATACAGATATAGTAAAGGTAAAAAGCGGTAAAAAGCAACAGCCCTGTATAGAGCATCTTGTGTTTCATCAGGGTGTCTTTTTGCAGCAGTTTGTAAAAATAATAGAGAAATAGCACACCGCACAGGGCAGGAATGCCGTAACGCAGGCGTCCGGAGCGCGTGATGTGACCCAGGTAGGGCATCAGATCCCGACCGGTAAAGTTATAGATCGCCGCACGCAGGGTGATGACCAGCATATAGGGGTAGGTGATCCAGCTCAGGGATTTTATCAGCCGATCATATCCGCCGTCCATTTGGAACACATAGAGGAACAGATAGATCAGCAGGAACATACCCAGGTAGTTGGACACATTGATAATGGATGTGATCTGTTGGGTATAATGCACCATGCCGTAGATAAAATGGGCAAAATAAAATACGACCAAATACAGGATAAAGACATTTAGGTAGTTGTAGTAGGGTTGTAGGGTACGGTAGATGTTTTTGTTGATATAGCAGTTCATGGCCAGCAACGTAGCGATGAGCAAAAAACCGATACGCATATAGCCGGTGTCTCGCAGGCCGGGAATATTCAGCAACACAAAGTAGCCGGTGTCCATGATGGTCATCAGTAACAGAAAGTAAGTATAAGGACTGGTGGAGACTTTAAGTTTCATTCGTTCGTTCCTTTTTCAGCAGGATTTTGCTTTTGCGCAGGTAGGTGCAGGCATCCGCCCATTTGTGCGCCTTGCCAAAGGTAAACAGCACTTCCAGACAGCGCACCCGGCGTACGGTGGCCAGTCGGTGGCGGCTCCAGTGCCGGTAGCGGTGGAGGAAGTATAACTCGGAGCGCAGGTTCTCCAATCGGGTAAATAGGTTTGCAGCACCACCGGCAGAGGCGCCGTGGCAGTGGAGCACCGTGACCGTAGGATCAAACCACAGGGCAATGTTCTGTGCCTTGCACCGCGCAGAGAGTATGTACTCCTCATAATATAAGAAGGTATAAGGGTCAAAATCACCCAGCCGGTGAAAGACCGCTGTGTCTACGGCAAAGACCGCGCCGGAGAGCCAGTAGACCTCTCCCGAGGCAGCGGGCTGGCGGCGCAGCGCCTGCAATTTGGCCTTGGGCACCAGATTGCGCAAATAAGTTTCCGTCCACAGGTATTCCCGGTAGGTATAGGGGCGCAGCTTGACGCTGTTTTGCCGCTGTCCGTTGGGGTATTGCAGCCGAGGACCTACAATGGGGTGCCCTTTGGCGATGTCTGCAGCCAGCTGCTGCAAGGTGCCGGGCAAAAAGACAATATCGCTGTTGGCGATCACCGCAGCGGTGCAGCCGTCTTTGCGGGCGCGGGAAAGCATTTGGTTGTTGCCCCGGGCGTAGCCGGTGTTCTCCGCGCTTTCCATCCAGGTAATGCGGGGATTGTTTGGAAATTGGGCTTGTAGGCAGGCAATAGAGTCATTGCCGGAGCCGTTATCCAGCACATAGATATGGTAGTCCAGACCGTCTCCGGTATCCAGCACAGAGCGAATACAGTCGGCGGTAACCTGGTATTTTTTGTAATTGAGAATGAGAATACCGATCATAGCTTATCTCGCAGTTTGGGAATTTTGCGGCACAGGGCCCAGGCTTGGAGCACGGAGCCGTAATTTTCACTTCGATGAAAGGTTAAAATTCCGATTTTGTCCATAATTTTACTGCTCTCGGTACAGCGTTTCCAGCTGCGCTACCGTTCGTTCGATGGAAAAAAGTTCTGCCTTTTGCCGGGCGTTTTTGCACAGGGTGTGCCAGTGGTGCGGCGCTTTGGTAAAGAGTTCCAGCGCCCGGTTGATCCCCGCAGTCAGGGCGGCGGCACTGACTTCTTCGGTCAAAAAGCCGTCGATCTCCGGTCCGATGATTTCCGGTATGGCACCTTTGGGGAAGGCCAGGCAGGGCACACCGCTGGCCATAGCCTCGATCAGCGTAATGCCAAATCCCTCCTGGCAGGTGGCCGGGTGCACAAACAGATCGGCCGCTTGCAGCAGCTGGGGCACATCGGTGCGGCTGCCCAGGAACTGCACTTTATCTTCCAGGTGCAGCCGGGCGGCCAGGGCTTGCATTTGCTCTGTATAGCCGCCGTGATCGGAGCCTACCAGCGTAAGGGTGATGGGTGTGTCTGTCGGACAGGCAGCCAGCGCCTCCAGCAGCAGGTCAATGCCTTTGTCCCTAATTATGCGCCCCACATAAATCAGCCGCAGGGGTGTGTCTGTATGTGCCGGATGGGGGATAAAGCGGTGCAAGTCCGTGCCGTTATAGACCACCTGCATTTTGTCTTTCGGCAGGTGGTAGCGACGCAGATAGCTTTCCGCTACCGAGTGAGAGATGGCTACGATCTTTGCAGAATGCCGGGCAGCGCTGCGCAGCAGCCGGGCATAGACCCATTCTTTGATCCCTTTGTCTGCGCTGTAATAGGCGTTAGAATGCAAATACAGCAAAAAGCGTACCTTTTTCAGCCGTAAGGCAGCATAAATGTGCGCCAAGCGGGTGTAGGGCGAGCCGGAATGATCCACGATCACATCCATTTGCTGTTCTTTGCAGTAGCGCACCAGGTCGGTCGCCGCCTTCAGCGGGTGGTTCTTGGCGCCGGTGGCCACTTGTACTGTGCCCCCCTGGGCGGCAATTTCATCGGCAATAGAACCGCCTTCAAAAAGAAAGTAAAAGAAATTGTGATGGGCAGAGTGTTTGTTAATATCGCGGCACAGGCTGACAATGCCGCCGGGACCGCCGCTGAGTTGCAGGTGTAAGATGTTCATTTGCAAATGCGTTCCTTTATACGGATAAAACCTTTTTTGATTTTGCGGCGCAGATCCAGCCGCTGCCGATGGCGGCGCTGCTTTTTGTCCGCCGCCGGGTCCAAAGCGTTGTAGCGGGCAATGTCTGCCCGGGTGGTGGCCCCGGTTTTCGGCTCATAGCCGGTTTTGCCGATAAAATAGGTGTCTGCCGCCGGGTCAATATGCAGCGGCAGACGGCGAGAGCTGATATGAATATAAACAAATTCGTCCGTCAGCCACTGGCCGTTGCAGTAAGCGTCTCGAAAGACCCGACCGCGGTCGCAGTAAAAAATCTGCTCCGTATAGTTGGGGTGCAGCTGATTATCTGCCGTAATCCCCACATCGGTGATTGCCAGTCGGTCGCTGGCCTTGGTGATGTCCGCATAGTCCTGCCGGTCGTAAAAGGGCAGTCCCAGTGCCTTATACTTGGCGCTGATGCCGTTGATTTCGTCAAAAACGGCAATTTCTCTTGTGGTGAATGCCTTGTGGTAATCCATACCTACCGGTTGGCGGTAAACGGCATTATTCTCCGGCGTGTTGCGGTAGAGGGACAGGTGGCCAAAGGCGTAGAACTTGTCAAACTTTCGCAGCTTATCCTCTGTAAAATACGCTCGCAGATCGCCGAATACCAAATCCATATCCCCGTAGCCCCAAAAGTCGTAGCCGGAAAGCTCCGGCGCAAAAATTTCGCCGTAGGCGGGCTTGTAGTCACACAGCTTATAGGGGGTGTGCAGGGTAATGGCAAAGTCAAAGCACCCGGCCACGCGGCGTTGCAGCGCCGCAAAGGTGGTGGGGTGCAGGTGCATATTCTCCGGCAGGTGGGTCGGTGTGTCGTCCGTAAACAGCAAAAAATCTATGGTAGCATTGCGCCGACAGCTTTCCGCAAACAGGGGAAAGTTCTCTGGCAACTTGCCAAAATAGCAAAGGATAACAGCAATTTTGGTCATTCGGTTTCTCCTGTTTCATCCAGATACCAGCCGGTAAAGCCATGCATGACCCGCTGATCCTCCGGCGGCAGCTGCATATAGTCGCCGTAGAGTTTTTGTAAATAAGAGTGGTAGCCGATGGGGTTTTGAATGGTGCGCCCCTCAAAGGTGCCGGGCACGCCGGCGGCAAAATGTTCTGCCGGGTAAAAGTCGCGTCCGCCGTTGCACCAGACCAGGTCGCCTACCAGGTGGCAGTCCGCTTTAGCAGTGTGCCGCCCCAGGGCGTCAATGCGGCGGGTCAGTCTTGAAATGCCGATGGCTTTGGCAAGGGGCTTTTGTAGCGTACGCAGCGTATCTTTTGCCAGGCGGCGTAAGCTGCCCTTGCGGCTTAAATTCACTTGGTCAGAGGCGGAGGCCAGCAGACTGTTCAGCCACTTGCTATGCAAGATCAGCAGATTGCGGCGCACCGGATCGTCATAAAATTTGTCCAGTGGAAACAGATCAATAAATACGCCGATGTCCTGCTCTCTGTGGCGCACATTTTGCTCGTTTAAGCGCGTATGGATATTGCACGCCTTGGCAAATGGATAAATATAGTTTTTGTCTCCCGGCTTGTAGATACGGATGTTTTTACCGATGGTGCGATTGGTTGCCAGTTGCAGCATTCTGTTGTAATCCGCTCTGGGAATATACAGGTCAATATCATCATCCCAGGGGATAAACCCCTCGTGGCGCACTGCGCCCAGGGTAGTGCCGCCGCTGGTAAAGTAAGTAATGTGGTATTGTTCAAAAAAGTCCAGTACCTGAAAGAGAATGTCACGCTCTAAGGACTGTATATCTTCTTTTGGAATGGGCTTCATTTTGTTCCTGCCTTTGCAATTTGCAACAGTGCCAGCTGTGTTTCTGCGGCAGCCGGCTCTGTGCTCTCATAAGTGGCGTTTACGGCGGTTAGACTTAGATCAATTTGCAGGGCTGCCTGTATCCGTTCCGGTTCTGCCCAGCGAGAGAAGTACCGCAGCAAAAGTTGTAGTCTTTCCCTTGGATCAAATCCCGGGTGTTGTAAAATATCGTTACGTATGAAGCGGGTGAATTCAAATTCAATAGGCGCTAGGCAGCCGATGGGGTCAATGGCACGATAGCCTTCCGCGGTGCGCAGCAAATTATAATGGTGCAGATCACCATGGAGCAAATAAGTTTTGCTGTTTTTGAACTGCGTGTCATAAAGTGCCAGGGCGCTTCGCACCTCCTGTTCCAGTGATCCGGTCAAAAACGGAGCGGTCTGGCTGCGTTGCAGTGCTGCTTCCAAGTCTACGCGGTAAGCGGGAAACACCGGATGGCGTACCGTTTCTTTGGCCGTGCATACCACGCGATTGAAAAAGTCGGTCAGGCAGATATTGTCGTCAAAGTCTGCGTATTTGCCCGGTGCAATGCGGCGCAGCAACAGAGCACAACAATCATCATCGGTGGCTAACAACGGGCACATATAGTCCCCGGCCAGTTGTTGATAGGCTGCTTTTTCGCGCGGGTAGCGCGCAGTGTAAGGCGGTATCATTTTCAGCACCACATCACCATAGATTGTGCTTTGCGTCTCCAGCACCAGCCCATAGGTGCTGATGTGATAGACATCAAAGGACTGTAGTCCCCATTGTTTGGCTAACTTGTCATACAGGTGAGACAGTTGTTGCAGCCAGTCCGCGTTCGGTGCAGCACTATTATCCACAATATGGGCTTGCACCGCCTGTAGTACCCGTTCACCCGGTGGCAATTGGTCATCGGAGTTGCGTTGCTTTTGGTAATGGGGCAGCATACGAGCTGCGTATTCCAAATCAAAGTCGTATGTGATTTTTGTGTTTTGTGGAAAGTTGAAGTTTAAATATTTTTTGCTGTCCCTTGGTAGTTGCCAGGCCAGTTCCGTTGAGGGAAAATGTGGGTCAAAATGCGCCAGCAGCAGCGGAAAGCGAAAGGCCTCCGGAGACTGCGTAATATAGTAGTCCTCCCGATCTAGCGGATCAAAGGCATAATTCCCCAAGGAGCCGGTGATTTTTTGGCAGGTGATCACGGCGTCTGCTGCATCCAGTCGTTCAAAATAATCGTCAATCAGTTCCGGGTATACAAAGGGCGCTACTGCGTCCAAAATACACAGCTTTTGGCAGTCGTAGTGCCGTTCAATGTAGTTCAGTCCATTTTGCAGAGAATCGTAACGCTCGGCACCGCCGGGCACGATTTCTACTTGTCCTTGGTTCATATAGCGAGAATGGTTACTGTATTGTGGATCACAGACCACTACGATTCGATCCGTTTGGCGGGCTTGCAGGGCAGCCTCGATCACATAGTCTATCACCGGCTTGCCGTCGATAAGATTATATTGTTTGGGCAGGACGGTGCCAAAGCGCTTGCCAATACCGCCGCCGAGAATGAGTACCACTTGCATGACGGTCACTCCTTTTGCGCTTCCGGGATAAAGGCGTTTTCGCTGAGGGCGTATTTGCCGCCTTTTAGGAACTTGTGCTTGATCACCCACCAGGCGGGCACCCAAATGTACTTGTGCATGGCGGGAGAGACGGAGCCGATCATCCAGCAGTTGCGGTCGCAATGCTTGGTGGCGGCTCGCACGGCCTTGGCTTGATCGCTGTTCCACAAGGTGTCCCAGTCGCCAATATCATGTAGATTGCCCATGACGGCCTTTTTTGCCATACCGTTGCAGGGGATCACATCGCAGAATGGATCGATAAAGAATGCGTCCTTGCTCATATCGCAGGGCAGCAGTCGTTTGTTGCCGTATATGTAGTTGATCAGCCCGTGATTAAAGTAGGCACGAAACCACTTTTTTGGGCTGTGGCTGTGCAGCAGCTCGTTAATGAGCGCTTCAAAATTTTGGGCCACTTTGTATTTGTCGTCAATTTTATTGTCCGTCTTGCGGAAGTAGAAAGAATTGTGCAGGGTGGCGGTGGCAAATTCCATGCCCAGTTCATCGGAGATCTTGTAAAGCGGCACCAGGTCCTCACAGTTCAGGTCCTGCACCGTCATGCCGAACCCTACATCCGGGTGCCCCATTTCCACCAGTTTCTTTAAGGTGGAGTAGCCCCGATTGAAGCCGTCCGGAATGCCGCGAATGGTATCGTTGGTCTGTTGCAGCCCCTCAATGGAAATGCGAATGCCCACTTTTGGAAATCGGCGGCAAAGCTCTAAGATACGGTCTGTAAAATACCCATTGGTGGAGATCACAATACGGTTGCTCTTTTTGTACAGTGCCTCCACAATATCGCCAATGTCCTTGCGAATAAAGGGCTCGCCGCCGGTGATGTTGGTAAAGGCCATTTCCGGCAGCAGGCGAATATCATCCAGGGTGATCTCTTCCTCCGGGCGGGTGGGGTCCTTAAAGCAGTCGCACATATTGCAGTGGGCGTTGCACCGATAGGTAACAATCACAGTGCCGTATAGAGTTCGTTTAGCCATACTGATCTTCTTTCTTCAGTTCGATTTTTATGCGTTATAGTCAGACAGTAATTTGTCTGTATAATCCTGTACGGAGAGGAAGGCGTCTGCCCGGCAGGCGGCGGTCATGGCCGCCAGTCGCTCCGGCTCCAGGTCCAGGCGGCACAGCGCCGCGCCCAGGGCCTTGGTGTCGCCGGGGGGCAGCAGCACGCCGGTCTTGCCGTCCTCGATCAGCTCCGGTATGCCGCCGATATTGGTGCCCAGCACCGGCGTGCCCAGCGCAATGCTCTCCATCACGGAGTAGGGGCAATTCTCATACCATACGCTGGGATAAATGCTGCATTTGGCTGCGGCAATGCGGCGGTATAGGTCGTCCCCGGTGCAAAAGCCTACATCTGTGGCATTGGGCAGTTGCTGAATTTCCTCTGCCATGGTACCGCTGCCGGCAAACACAAAGTGCAGCTGAGGCAGCGCCTTGGCGGCGGCCAAAAGGGTATCAATGCCCTTTTCTTTGTCATAGCGGCCAAAGTAGAGCACATAGTCTTCTTTTTCCACCTGCGGGCGGGGCGGCACGGTGCAGAAGTTGTGCAGCACCCGGGTGCGCCCGGCCAGATCCGGGTGCTTTTCCATCTGGCTTTGCATAAAGGCAGAGCAGCAGATCACGCGGTCGATCTCTTTGTAAGTATGCGCCTTGCGGTACAGGGTAGCCTCGGCTGCGCCCAGCAGGCTCTTAGCCCGTGAGCCGTGCATGCATCGGTGTTGCACGCAAGGCGTGTACTTGCCGTCCAAGCAGGCGGTGCAGTTCTCCATGGTGTCCGGCCGATTGAGCATGTGGTTGGGGCACAGCAGTTGGTAGTCGTGGGCCGTGTACAGGATCTTGGTGTGTCGTCCGGTGGCTTTGTCCCAGGCGCGTATTTCCAAGATTACCGCAGGGGTCAATTGGTAGTTAAAGTTGTTCAGGTGTACCACTTGGGGCTGCAGATCTTCCAGCACCCGGCGCAGCTGCCGCCGGGCGTGGGTGGAGTATATCGTGCGCAGAGCGTAGCTCACTTTTTTTACAGGGTTGGCGGTGTGGTAGTCGGTATCTTTGGTGTAGGCACCGACGCGGTTGCCCACGCAATTGCCCCGGTGCTCCATACCAAAGTATTCCACCCGGTGGCCTCGGTGGCTCAGCTCCGCCCCCAGCCCCATCATATAGGTTTCTGTTCCTCCTTTGGGGTACAGAAATTTGTTAATAAAGAGAATGTTCATCTCATGGCTCCCTCGAAGGCCAGCAGCTTGGTGTGGTCTACCCATTGCAAGTGGGTTTTATTTTGCGCTTTTAACTTGTTCATACAGTTCCAGCGTCCTCTCGGTGACTTGGTCCCAGTTGTATTTTTGTAGAATATAGTCTGCGGCAGTGGCCTTGCAGCACTTCACCATGTCCGGCTGAGATAGCAGCTGCTCCAGCAGTCGCTTTAAGTCTGCCGTGTTGCCTTTTTGAAAGGCAAAGCCGTGGTCGCCGCATACTTCCGTGCACTCGGGTATGTCCGAGGTGACGCAGCAGTTGCCGTAGCTCATGGCCTCCAGCAGACTGATGGGCATACCCTCTAAGTCCGAGGGCAGGCAGTAGAGATAGGCACCGGCGTACAGCGCAGCCAGAGGCGCGCCCTGCACAAAGTCCGTAAAGACGATGCGCGCATCTCCGGCGGCCTTGGCTTTCAGCTGATTAAAATATTCCTCTGAGTGGCTGGCACCACCGGCGATCACCAGCTTTTTATCTGTTTGCAGCCTATGGTAGGCGTCGATTAAATAGTGGATGCCCTTCTCCGGGACAATGCGACCGAGAAACAGGATATAGCTGTCCTTTTCCAGTCCAAAGCGGGACAGAGGGGACAGGTCCGCCGTCTCCGGTGGGTCAATGCCGTTTTCAATCCGCACGGTCTGGCGGTGATAGGTGTCAGCAAAATACTGCTGCATACTGGCAGACAGCACGATGATCTCGTCTGCATACTTGGCGGCCATACGCTCGCCAAAGCGGAGAAAGCGGGTGGCAAAGCCGCCCCACTTGGCTCGCTGCCAGTCCAAGCCATGAATGGTGACCACGCATTTCTTGCCAAAGCACTTGGCTAAGGGCACCATAGCCGCCGGACCCTCTGCGTGGAAGTGAATGATGTCGTACCCACCGAACAACGCCTGCACCGTGGCAAAAAAGCTGTACACAATGGCATTGAGCTTTTTGCTGTTGGGGGTGGGCACCCAGCGGATCTGCACCCCGTCCAGGTTGTGCAAGTGGCTGTGATCATCAAAGGCGGTTCCGGCCACATGGCGGCTTTTGCGATTATAAACGGTGACCTGATGGCCCCGTTGTACCATACGGCGGGACAGGGCTTCTACCACAATCTCAACGCCACCCTCTCGGGAGGGAATGCGCTTGTGACCGATCATTGCGATTTTCATGATCGCCCTCCTTACTGTGCCCCGTGGCCGGTAAACACCACGCCCAGGGTCTTGAACAGGATCTTAATATCCAGGCCGGGGGACCAGTTGTCTATGTACTGGCAGTCCAGGCGCACCACTTCTTCAAAGTCCTCAATCTGGGATCGGCCGCTAACCTGCCACAGCCCGGTAATGCCCGGTCGCATGGACAGCCGCCGCTTGTGGTGGGAGCTGTACTGCTCAAATTCATCCAGCGTGGGCGGGCGGGTGCCAACCAGGCTCATATCTCCCCGCAGTACATTGTAGAACTGGGGCAGTTCGTCGATGCTGAACTTGCGGATAAAGCGGCCCACTTTGGTAATCCGCGGGTCATTGTCCATCTTGAACATCAGGCCTTGCATATGGTTTTTTTCTTCAAATTCTTTTTTGCGTTGCTCTGCGTCCGCATACATGGATCGCAGCTTATACATATAGAACAGACGGCCGTTTCTGCCCACCCGCTGCTGCTTAAAGAACAGGCCGCCCCGGCTTTCCAGCAGCAGGGGAACGGCCACCAGCAAAATAATGGGAGCAGAAATGATCAGCCCCACAATGGCGCCTATAATGTCTATAAATCGCTTCAGTCCCAGCATCTTGGAATTTTGCACGGCGGCAGATACGCCCACCATTGGGTAGCCGGCCACAATATCGCAGCGCATGTGGTTAAACTTACTTTCTTCTACAAACTGCTCCAGGGTGGGGATGTTGATGTGCACCAGCACACCCATATCTTCCAGTTCTTCAATAAAGGCATTCAGATTCTCCGTAGACCAGTTGGCCTCCTTGCCGGAGAAGTTGATGTACACCTCGTCGATAGAGGACAGGCGCACCCAGCTTAAAAAGCTGCTCAGATCCGGCAGAACTGCCACGCCGCAGCAGCGCTTTTCCACCGTGCGGCTGTGCATGGCCCGATATGCGCCCGGGTTACCTACGGAGGCTGTGGCAGCCAAGGCATCGGCATGTAGGATTGTCACACCGTCTACCCGCTTGGTCCAGTCCTCTTGCAGCGATTGTACAAACTGCTCTGCCCGGTCCGGGGTGGTGACTACACCCACCAGCGTGGCATTGCGGGAATTGGAGAAGTTGTTGGTCAGCACGCGCTTGAGCACATAGCGCCCCAGGCAAGAGAATAGGATGAACAACAGGTAGGAACCGATAAACAGGTAACGAGAGTCGATCATCGGATTCTTAAACAGCAGCAGTAGTACCGCAAAACTCATGTAGGTTAGCGAGCAGTTACGCAATACAGCGAGCAGCTCCATTACCCGCTGCCGTTTGGCCAGATCAATGGAGGAGGCAAAGCCCACCGCGATGGCCGAGTAGGCCACAAACATCATAAAGCAGTAGGATTTCCACTCGTCCGCGGTGTAGAGCAAAATGCGGTGCAACCCTTTGCCAAATACCAGATAGGTGATCAGGGTCGCCAGCACCAGTGCAATCCCATCGACGAAATATTCACTTGTTTGCTGAACTTTTTGCCACTTTTTCAAGTTTGATCATTCCTGTGTTTATTTGTAGTTGTAGCTGTAACCGTAGTCGTAGCCGTATTTGTACTTTCGGCCATATTTACTGTAGTAGGAGTAGTATTTCTTTCGGTCCGGGGTGGCGTCATTGAGGATGAAGCCCACCACCTCCGCGCCGATGCTTTCCAGCGCGTCAACGGCGGATCGCACCTCGGGGATGTCCGTATTGCCGGCCTTAACGATCATCACATAGCCGGTGACTTTGCCTGCAAAGGCGCTGGCGTCCGTTACCAGGTTAATCGGCGGGGTGTCGATAAACACGCAGTCGTAATGCCCCTTGACAAAACTCAGTAGCAGATCCATTCTGGAGCTGGCCAGCAACTCCGCCGGATTGGGCGGGATTTTGCCGGAGGAGAGAATGGATAAATTTTCCACATTGGTTTTGGATACAGTGATGTTGTCTGTCAGCCCGGCCAATATTTCAGACAGGCCGTTGGTCACCGGAATATTGAACATACGATGAACGGTGGGGTTGCGCATATCTGAGTCAATGATCAGGGTGCGCTTGCCCATTTGGGCAAAGCTGATCGCCAGGTTAATGGTGTTGATGGTTTTGCCGTTGTTGGCGTCCGGACTGGTGACCACGAATACCGGACAACTTTCACCCTTTTGGGTAAACAGCAGGCTGGTACGGATGGTATTGTAGGCCTCTTTGATTACAAAGGGGGTGTCTGCTGCCAGCATTTTCTTTTGATCGTTACGGCTGAACCCGCGCTCGTCCGGGTTTTTCTTATTGCGTCTCAGTGCCATGGTTACGCATCTCCTTTCATGGATACAGGGGGTTCCGGCGGGGCAATTTGGCCGCTGTCTGTAGGCGGTGCCTGCTTGTCGCGGGTGGCCACCAGGCGGGGAATGGTGCCCAGTACCGGAATTTGGAATTCACGCTCCAGATCCTTTACAGAGGTGATGGTGGCGTTAAACGCCTCGCGCACAAAGAAGTAAACGAAGGAGACGGCAAAGGCAATTAACAGCCCCAGAAAGATATTTTTCTTTATATTGGGGGAGGAGGGGGTCTTTGGCTCCTTGGCATAGTCGATCACGTTGGCGCCGCCGGCTTTGATGATCCGGGCAATCTCACCGGGAGCCACCTCCGCTACGGCGTTGGCAATGGATTGACTGGTTTTGGGATTGGTCGTGGTGACGGACACATAAAACACATTGGTGTCCTCGTCCTGGGAAGTGGAAATGCTGTTCTTAATGGTGCTGCCGTCCGTCAGCCCCACTTTTTCCGCTACCTTGTCCAGCACTGCGTCGCTCTCCAGCACGGCAAGGTAGCTTTTCACCAAAGCGGTGGAGGCGGTGTAGTCGTTGTAACTGATGGAACTTTGGGTGCTTAGCTGATTCATATCACTGTACACATACAGGGAGATCTTGGCGGTGTACTTTTGGTCTATAAAGAACTCGGTAAAGCAACCGGCGACAATGCCCCCCAGCAGGGTGAACAGCAGAATGTAAACGACCTTTTTGCGCATCATCAAGAAGATCTTTTTCAGATCAATGTCAATTTCCTTGGTTTGGTCCATAATTTGCTCCTCTTTTATATATAAATTTATATATTATATAGATACATTCATTTTATCATTTTGGAGGGGTCGTGTCAATGCAAGGCGGGGACAGCGACATATTTTCGGCAAAGCGGCAAAAATGGCACTTATTTTTTGTCTATTTCCACGATAAAAAAGGCAAAAAATGGCAGATAGTCCTATAGTGACTATCTGCCGGTGCGGTGATCTTGTTTTTATTCCACCGTGTAATCCATGGCAATGCTGTTTTCTGCTACGGCGTGCATGTGTTTCTTGACTACGCCGCAGTGGTACGGGTCCTGCTGATAGGCGTCTAAAGCGGCCATATCGTCCAACAGTACCTGCAGGATCACATCGTAGGAGCGCCCGGAGCGCAGCTCATCGACCCCCACTTCAATCCCACGCAGCAGCGGTACATTGCCATCCATGGAGCGGAGCACTTCCGCTGCCTTTTGGCAATTTGCCGGGGTGGGGTCAGCCAGCTTGAAGCATACAATATGTTTGATCATTGCGATTCCTCCCAAAAAAATAAGGGACGGAAAGACCGTCCCTTTTGTTGTTATTTTGCCACATCGGAAGCACGGGACTCACGAATAATATTGACCTTGATCTGGCCGGGGTATTCCATCTCGGACTCGATCTTCTTGGCAATCTCGTGGGCCACAAAAGGCATACGGCTGTCGGATACCACTTCCGGTTTTACCATCACGCGGACCTCACGGCCGGCCTGTATGGCGTAAGCGCGCTCCACGCCCTCAAAGCTGCAAGAGATCTCCTCCAGCTGTTGCAGGCGCTTAATGTAGTTCTCCACATTCTCACGGCGGGCGCCGGGACGGGAGGCAGATACGGCGTCTGCCGCCTGAACCAGGCAGGCGACCACGGTCTTGCACTCTACATCACCGTGATGCGCCTCAATGGCGTGCACAACGGCTTCGCTCTCTTTATACTTGCGGGCAAATTCCACGCCCAGGGCAATATGGCTGCCTTCCATCTCGTGATCCAAAGCCTTGCCGATGTCGTGCAGCAGACCTGCGCGGCGGGCCAGTCGCTCATCAGCACCCAGTTCCGCGGCCATCAGCCCGGCAATATAACTCACTTCCAGGCTGTGCTTGAGCACGCTCTGTCCGTAGGAAGTACGGTATTTCAATTTACCAAGCAGGCGCACCAGCTCCGGGTGAATGGAACCGCAGTTGGCTTTCAGTACAGCCTTCTCGCCCTCCTGCTTAATGGTGGCATTTACCTCACGCTTGGCCTTTTCGTACAGCTCCTCAATGCGGGTGGGGTGAATGCGGCCGTCCTGGATCAGTCGCTCCAAGGTTAGGCGGGCAATCTCTCTGCGCACCGGGTCAAAGGCGCTGACGGTGATGGCTTCCGGCGTGTCGTCAATGATCAATTCAACGCCGGTAATGGACTCAATGGAGCGGATGTTGCGCCCCTCACGGCCGATGATGCGGCCTTTCATCTCGTCATTGGGCAGTGCCACAACAGAGACGGTGGTCTCTGCCGTGTGATCGGCGGCGCAGCGCTGAATGGCGGTGCCGATGATCTCCCGCGCCAGCACTTCGCTTTGGTCCCGGGTCATCTGCTCGTATTCGAGGATTTTTTTGCTCTTTTCCGTGTCCAGTTCTTCTTCCAGAGAGGCCAGCAGTTGATTTTTTGCTTCCTCCTGGGTCAGACCTGAAATACGCTCCAGCATATCAAACTGGCTTTTCTTGATGCCATCGACTTCGAGTAATTTGTTTTCAAGTTCTTTTTGCTTTTCGCTGATTTTATCATTTTTTGCTTCCAGGGAATCCGCTTTTTTGTCCAGATATTCTTCTCTCTGGTTCAGGCGTTTTTCCTGTCTTTGCACTTCGTTCCTGCGCTCGCGGATATCCCGGTCTGCGTCGGAGCGGAGTTTGTGCACTTCGTCCTTGGCTTCCAATACTTTTTCTTTCTTAGAAGCTTCTGCCTCGGCCAAAGCGTTATTGATGATCTTGGTGGCTTCTTGGGTGGCAGAGCCGATTTCTTTCTCTGCGGTCTTGCGGCGATGCGCCACACCCAAAACGAAACCTAAAACGGCAAAAACAGCGGCGCAAACCGCGCCTACGATCACCGGAATCACAACATTACTCATAATCAACAGCACCTCCTTCTGCATAAATTTCTCGTTTTTGAGATGGAACTCTCGAATCGAATATCATCAGAAAAGGTACAGTTTAATTACATTTTAACGCATTTCTGTAAAGAAGCCTTACATAACAAAATGTAAAACTTCTGTATAATAATACACCTATATATGGTATCTGTCAAGTTTTTGTTTGCGCCGGAGGCGGAGGAAAAGGCAAAAAATTCGGCCGTTTCGGTTGACAGGGACGGTAAAAGGTGCTACTATAAGCCATAAGAAGCAGAGAAAGCTTTGATGGGGACAAGAGCGCCGCTTTTTTGCCGTTTTTCAGAGAGTGCCTGTACGCTGCAAGGGCACACGGTGCAGCTGCCGCTTACCACCCCGGAGCGCCGCCAATACCGGCCGGTCGCCTGCCGTTATCCAGGCCTTGAGGTACAGCTCCTTGCTGTGCAATTCAGGTGGAACCGTGGATCTTCATTCACCCTGTGTATGCAGGGTGATTTTTTATTTTTTGGAGGAATTGTTATGAACATTACACTAAAGGACGGCTCCGTTAAGGTGTATGACGCACCTATGACGGCGGCGGACATTACCAAGGACATTTCTATGGGTCTGTACCGTGCAGCCTGCTGCTGCCGGATCGACGGCCAGGTGCGGGACTTGCGCACCACCGTCAGCGACGACTGCGCCTTTGAAGTGCTGACCTTTGATGAGGAGGACGGCCGCCGCACCTTTAACCACACCGCATCTCATATTATGGCTCAGGCGGTTAAGCGCCTGTATCCTCAGGTGAAGCTGACCATCGGCCCGGCCATTGAGAACGGCTTTTATTATGACTTCGACTGCGGTGACACGCCCTTTACCACCGACGATCTGGTTAAGATCGAGGCGGAAATGAAGAAGATTGTTAAGGAAAATCCGGAGATCGAGCGCTTTGAGCTGCCCCCGGCGGAGGCCACGGCGCTGATGGAGGAGAAAGGCGAGCCGTATAAGGTAGAACTGATCGCCGAGCACGCCGGCAAGGGCGAGCACATTAGCTTTTACAAGCAGGGTGAGTTTACCGAGTTGTGCGCCGGTCCTCATCTGATGAGCATTGCCGCCGTAAAGGCCTTTAAGTTAACCAACACCACCGGCGCTTACTGGCGGGGCGATGCCCAGAACAAAATGCTCTGCCGCGTGTACGGTACTGCATTCCCCAAAGCGTCTATGCTGGAGGCCCACCTGCAAATGCTGGAGGAGGCTAAAAAGCGGGATCACCGCAAGCTGGGCAAGGAGCTGGAGCTGTTTACCATTATGGAGGAAGGTCCCGGGTTCCCGTTCTTCCTGCCCAAGGGTATGATCCTCAAGAACCAGTTGATCGACTACTGGCGCCAGATCCACACGGCTGCCGGGTATCAGGAGATCTCTACCCCCATTATCCTCAGCCGCAAGCTGTGGGAGCGCAGCGGTCACTGGGACCACTATAAAGAAAATATGTACACCACCGTTATTGACGACGAGGACTTTGCCATTAAACCTATGAACTGCCCCGGCGGTATTTTGGTGTATAAGAACAAAATGCACTCCTACAAGGATCTGCCTCTGCGTATGGGCGAGCTGGGCATTGTGCACCGGCATGAGCTGTCCGGCGCACTGCATGGGTTGATGCGGGTGCGCTGCTTTACCCAGGACGATGCCCACATCTTTATGACCCGGGAGCAGATTAAGGACGAAATCAAGGGCGTGGTACAGCTGATCGACAGTGTGTACAGCACCTTTGGCTTTAAGTATCACATTGAACTGTCCACCCAGCCGGAGGACTCTATGGGCGCCAAGGAGGACTGGGATATTGCTACCCAGGCCCTGCGGGACGCCATTACCGAGCTTGGCTATGACTTTGAGGTCAACGAGGGCGACGGCGCATTCTACGGCCCCAAGCTGGACTTCCACCTGACCGATTGCTTGGGTCGTACCTGGCAGTGCGGCACCATTCAGCTGGACTTCCAGCTGCCGGAGCGGTTTGAGTTGGAATATGTGGGCGCGGACGGCGAGAAGCACCGTCCCATTATGATCCACCGTGTGGTATTCGGCAGCATTGAGCGGTTTATCGGTATTTTGACCGAGCACTTTGCCGGTGCGTTCCCCACCTGGCTGGCGCCGGTGCAGGTGAAGCTGCTGCCCATCGCGGACCGTCATATTGACTATTTGAACACCGTGAAGGCAAAGCTGGAGGCTGCCGGTATTCGCTGCGAGGTGGATGACCGCAGCGAGAAGATCGGCTTTAAGATCCGCTCTGCGCAGATGGAGAAGGTGCCCTATATGCTGGTGGCCGGCGACAAGGATATTGAGGCCGGCACCGTGTCCGTTCGTTCCAGAAAGGACGGCGACGAGGGTGCTTCCAGCCTTGAGGACTTTATTGCCCGCATTACCGAGGAGATCGCCACCAAGGCTAAATAAAAAACGGCAACGCAAACGCCCTGTACAGCTTGTACAGGGCGTTTTTGTGTGTGATGTAATCGGACAGCGCAGAGAGTCGGTAGGGTCTGCAACTGCCGATGGCTGCTTTTTCGGTCAGTGGGGGCCGGACTTATTCGTGCTTTAATACAAATACCAGCCAGCCTTTGTCCTCAAATCGCTGCTGCACGGTAAAGCCGTTGGCGGCGAAAGAGGCCAGTACCTCGTCCTCCCGCACATCGATAATACCGCCGGTAATGTAGGTGCCGCCGGGCTTTAAGAACTGCGCCACCTGGGGATTGAACTGCATAATAATGTCTGCCACAATATTGGCTACAATAATATCGTACTGCCCGTTGACTTTGTCGGACAAATTGCCCTCCACGGCCACAAAGCGGTCTGCGCCAAATCCGTTTTCCAATGCGTTTGCGTTGGCGGTTTTTACCGCCAGTTTGTCAATATCCACGCCAAAGGCGGTGTGGGCACCCAGCAATAGAGCGGCTATGGAAAGAATACCGCTGCCGCAGCCGATGTCCAGTACCGTAGCGCCGGGGGTGACCACCTTTTCCAGCGTTTCCAGACACAGGCGGGTGGTGGGGTGCGACCCGGTGCCAAAGGCCAGGCCCGGCTCAATGTGCAGCACCTTGCGGCCGTCTGTGGGGTCTGCGTCCTCCCAGGTGGGGCGGATCAGCAGCTTGTCGCCTACCGGCATAGGGTGAAAATATTTTTTCCAGTTGTTTACCCAGTCTTCCATGGCGCACAGGTCCGTGCCCAGGGTGTAGGCGATACCGGCGCTTTGCAGCCGCTCCTCTAAGAAAGAAACGGCTTCTGCCGGGTTCTCCTCCGGGCTGATATAAATGTGGATAATGCCCTTGGTGCGGTCCTTTTGCAGCAGAGACGCCTCAATCAGATCAATATGGGCGATCTCCATGGTCTCCTCTTCCAGAGCAGAGTAGTCCTCAATATAAATGCCGTAAGGCACCACCATATTGGCAATGTTGCCGGCGGTCTCAATGTCTTTTGTATCCACGGTGACGGTGATCTCTGTCCACTTTTCTTGCGTTACTTCCATTGCGTTATTCTCCTAAGTTAACCTTGTGCTCGGTGGTGGTGCGGCCGTGGTTAAACAGCTTGCGATTGTCCAGCGCCCACTGCCGGTCGGTAAATTTGCCCGGCTCCACCTTGGAGGTGGCAGCGTGAATTTCAAAAATTGTGGCGTCCAGTGCGTCCAGCTGAGAGAGAATCTCTGCCTCCAGGAACATGGGCCGCACGGGGGAGCCGTACTCCGGCTGACCGTGGTGGGACAATAGCATGTGTTCCAGCAGTGCCGCCTTTTCCGGTGCCACGCCCAGGTCGCGTGCCTTTTCACCAATATACATAGCGCCCTTGACCAAGTGACCGATCAGTTCACCCTCGGTGGTATAGCCCTTGACCAACCCCAGGTTGTTCGCCTCCAGTTCCCATGTCTTGGCCACATCGTGGAGAATGGCGCCGGAGAGCAGCAGCTCTTTATCCACATTGGGGTAAATCTGGCACAGGGATTCGGCCAGACGCACGATGGACACGGTGTGCAGCATCAACCCACCTACTATGGCGTGATGCAGCCGCAGGGCAGCAGGATAGCGCACCAGTGCCTCCTTATGGTCCTCCATAATGCCGGACACAATGACCTTAAAATCCGCGTCCTGAAAGGCATTTACCCGGCGCATCAGCATATCATAGATCTGGGCGCCGCCCACCTCGCTGGCAGGCACCAGATCGGACAGGTTGTAGTTGTCGCTGTCCGCTGCCGGGCGGATCTGAGAAATGCGAAACTGATCCCGACCGTTATACTGCTCCACAGTGCCCCGCACCTTGACCACCATATCCGGGGCAAACAGGCCGTTGTCCGTATAGTCCCACAGCTTGGCAGGCAACTCATCGCTTTTGTCTCCCAGTACAAGATCCAGGTAGGCGGCGCCGTTTTTGGTCTTTTTTACATCGCATTTTTTCAGCAGGGCAAAGCCCTCGCACATGCCGTTTGGCAACTGCTTAAAATTCATATTCAAAAACTCCTTCGGTTCATTTGTTCTGTACCCCTCATTATACACGAAAAGATGCGCAGTTTCAACCGGCGGGGTAGGGGATGTTTACCGATTGTTTACGAAAGTGCGGTTGACAAAAAATCAACCGGCTGTTATTATAAAACTGCTATAGTATAAGGTCTTGATTTGGAGGGATCTTTTTTGGAAAATACAGATCGACTGTGTATGAATTGTTTTGCGCCCCTGACCGCAGGCAGTGTTTGCCCCGGCTGCGGGTTTGATAACGATCAGGAGAACGACACCAGCTTTCTGCCCCTGCGCACGGTGCTTCAGGACCGGTATGTGCTGGGCCATGTGCAGGCTTGGGAGAGCGACGCTGCGGTGTATGCCGCCTATGATCGTACCTTGCAGGCGCCTTGTGTGGTGCGGGAGTTCCTGCCCAAGGGCATTGCCAATCGGTTGGAGGGCAACCGGGATGTGCATGTGCGGGAGCGTTTTCGTAAGAATTTTGACGGCTATAAGCGGTCTTTTACCACTTTGTGGCAGACCATGATGCAGCTGCGCACCCTGGCTGCGGCACTGCCGGTGTATGATGTGTTTCCTGCCAACGAGACGGTGTATGCCGTGTCTCAGCCGGTGGACGGCGTGCCCTTGCGGGAATTTTTGCTGCGCACCCCGGAGGGCTACATTTCTTGGGAGCAGGCGCGCATTATGTTTATGCCGGTGCTCACCACCTTGGAGGCACTCCATGACCGGGGTGTGATTCACGGCTCCATTACGCCGGACAATCTGCTGCTGTGCCCGGACGGCAAGGTGCGTCTCAAGGGCTTTTGTATCGCTCAGTGTAATACGGTGCAGTCGGATCTGGAATTTAATTTGAACGAGGGCTACACCGCCATTGAGCAGTACGACAATGACCGCAAAATGTGCCCGGCTACGGATATTTATGCCTTTTCCGCTTGTATTTATCGGGCACTGGTGGGTAGCAATCCGCCGGATGCTCCGTCCAGAGAGACCAATGACAAGCTGATGATTCCCAACAAGATCGCAGAGAGTATTCCCACCCATGTGATTCGTGCCCTTGGCGCCGGGTTGCAGATCTACCCGGAGAACCGGGCACAGAGCGCAGCACGTCTGCGGGAGCTGCTGAATGCGGCACCTTCTGTGGTGGCTCAAGCAGCTCAAGCAGCCCAGCCGCCCCAGCCGGAGCCAAAGCCTCAACCTGCACCTCAGCCGGATGTGCGCCACAGCGCCCCTCCGACAGAGAAGCCCAAGGGCGGCAAAAATAAGACTGTCATTATTATTTTGGTGGTGCTGATTGTGGCTGCCGTGGCAGCGGGTATTTATGTGGTAAAGTTTTCCGGCCTGGTGGATGGCAGAGAGAATACCACGCAGACTGTCTCCTCTGTAAATTATACTGTGCCGGACTTTGTGTCTGCCGGGTACACCCAAAGTGACATTAAGAACAACGGCGCATGGAACAAGCAGTTTTCCATCACCTATGACGCCCAGTATTCAGACAAAGCAGCGGAAGGCGTGATCATCGCGCAAAGCGTGAAGAAGGGCGAGAGTGTGGCCCAGGGCACGCAGATTGTGTTGACGGTGAGCAAGGGGATTCAGACAGAGGAAGTGCCGGATGTAGGCGGTTTGGATGTGGCAGAGGCCAAGAAGCAGTTGGAGGCAAAGGGCTTTAAGGTGACCACAGTGACTGTCTATAACGACGGCAGCTATAAAGAGGGCACTGTAAAGAGTGTGTACGGTATGACCCCGGATGCCAAAAGCACTGTTGCCGTGGGCAGCGAGGTGGTGCTTCAGGTGTACGGCGCCGAACAGACTACCACGGAGCCGGAAAGCACAACGAAGCCGGAGACCACCGTGCAGGAAGTGCAGTAATAAGATAAACGAAAATCAGAATGCATACAATATGGCGGCGGAGTCTTTTGACTCCGCCGCGTGCATTTCATAAGCACATCATCAACTTTAGCACCGTGCACTTGCCGTAGCGCCGCGGGCATTTAAGCGAGAATGCGGTGGGTTATCCCTTCCGGCCGCTCTCCGGGGGGCTTTACAACAAATGCTTCCCTGCGAATGCGCGACTGCGTCATTTGTACAAAAATTCAAAAACAGATGGCAAAACGAAACGCTTCGCTGCCAGCCAACTGTAAAAATTTTTCAGTTTTATTTGTCTTTGCGACACATACACTATTGGTGCAAACGCAAGTTTACGAAAAAGGAGTGTATTCGCAATGGCAAGCAACAAGAGTGTTGTGCCCGAGGCTAAGGAAGCCCTGAACCGTTTTAAGATGGAAGCTGCTTCTGAGGTTGGTGTTTTTTTGCATTAAAATTTTTCAAAACGCCCTGTTTAAGCCACTTTCAAGACTCGAAAAATATGTATAGTGGGCGGTCAAACACATTAAAAACATAAAATTAACGAAAAAAGGTCTACATACCCATTAGAAAAAGCGTTGAAGAAAGACAAAACCTTCAACGCTTTTATAATTATACTTGAAATAATTATACTTTGTGGTATAATTATATGCAGAGATACAAATACTATATCGGGAGGTCGGATATAATGAAAAAATTTGTTGACAGATTTCAAGAGCTTGAAACGCTTGAAAATGAATATAACAGCAATTCATCTTCCCTTGTTGTGCTTTACGGCAGAAGAAGAATCGGAAAAACAGAACTCTTAAATGAGTTTTCGAGGAATAAAAAATGTATCAGATTTCTTGCAACGGAAGAGTCTGAAAAGATGAACAGAGAAGCATTTTCATCAATCGTAAGCGAATACACATCAAATCCACTTGTTAAAAAAGCAAGCCTTTCGTGGGAAGAATTGTTTGATTTAATAACAGATTACAAGACCGACAATAAAAAACTCATAATCATTGACGAGTTTCAATATATAGGCAAATCGAATCCGAGTTTTATCTCTGTGCTCCAAAAAATATGGGACACGAAGCTTAAAAATAATAATGTTATGCTTATATTATGCGGTTCGTTGATAAATATGATGTACAGCCAAACCCTGTCATACGACAGCCCGCTTTACGGAAGAAGAACAAAGCAAATCAGATTAAAGCAGATTCCGTTTAAGTATTACAAAGAATTTATTGACAGCAAGGATGAAAAATTCTTAATCGAAGCGTATTCCGTCACCGGCGGAGTTCCAAAATATATAGAAATGTTTGAGAGCAGCGACGACATCTATACTGCCATAAAAAATTCTATTTTGAATTCTCAAAGTTACTTATATGAGGAGCCTGAATTTTTATTAAAAAATGAAGTACAAGAGGTCGGAAGTTATTATTCAATTATCAAAACAATATCCTGTGGCTGCGAACAGTTAAGCGATATATCAAATGCATTGGAAATAAAGGCAACAAATTTGCCGAAATACTTAAAAGTTTTAATTGACCTTGATATTATAGAAAGGGTTGTTCCCATAACGGAAGATAAGCCCGAAAAAAGCAAAATGGGACTTTATAAAATCAAGGATAACTATATAAGATTTTGGTTTAAGTTTGTATATCCTTATAAATCATACATTGAAAGCGAGCACATAGATTTTGTTCTTGATAAAATTAAAGAGGGCTTTATAAAAAATCATGTTGCTTATGTGTATGAGGATATTTGCAAAAATCAATATCTTCCTGAGTTGATTATTAAAAACACTTTCGGTTTCACTCCCACAAAAATCGGCAAGTGGTGGGACAGAAAAGATACAGAAATTGATATTGTCGCAACAGATAATTCCAATAATATCATCTTCGGCGAATGCAAATATACCAAAAAGCCGCTTGATGTTAATGTATATTATGATTTGCTTGAAAAGGTGAAAAAAGTAAATTGGAACAAGCAAAACAGGAATGAATACTTTGTATTCTTTTGTATTAACGGCTATACGGAAAAAATGCAAAACCTTGCAAAAGAAAATTTGAATATTGTTTTGTACTGAAAAATATAAGTCTTGTGAAACGGCACTGATGCTTAATAGAGCATTGGTGCTGTTTTCTTTTCACCAAAAAATCTATAAAAATTAAAATTCATTGTATTATTAAAATTGAAAGTGAGGTCATGTCTTATGATTGCAAAAATTTTAATAATGCTTGTTATTTTTCTCATTGTCAACTTAATTGTTGATGTGATTTGTAAAATAAACATTACACTTTTGAGTGTGCTAATAAAAGCACTGTGCTTTTTAGGGATTTTGTACTTACTGATAAATTGACGGCAAACTTAAAACTGGAGGTTGTATATGAATGATAATAATGAAATATGGAAAAATGCCCTTGAATTTTTAGAAAATGCTAATAACAAAACGGCATTTAATCTTTGGATCAAACCAATTACGGTTAAATTTGACGGAAACACAGCATATTTGTTTTTTACTAATTCTCTTAGTAAAAACATTGCCGAGAATATGTTGCGCGAAAGCATTGAGAAAGCAATTAAGATTTCTTCAAACGGAATCATTAAAAGTTTTAAACATATGGAGGTTAGTAAAAATGAATAGCATAACTACACCAACAGTGCAAACTTACGAAAATGAATATATAAATATTTCATTTTATGGCGATAAGGTTGAATGCAAGGTATTAGCCACATATCGCTTTATGGGCAACGACTATCTGCTTTACGGTTTTGAAAATGGCGAAAAACTCAATGTTTATGCCGGAATAGTAAAAAGCACTAACGATATTACTTATCTGGAAGAGCTTAAAACAGAAGCTGAATTAGAAATTGCAAAAACAGTAATTGATAAATACTACAATGAATATTTCAAGGAGGGAAATTAAATGAAAAGCAGAAAAACAAAAATAGAAACCGTTATAGGTGCTCTCATCAGCACCATTGCGGCAATGGGACTTTTAATTTTTAATGGATTTATTATTGATGATGTTCAGTTTGTTAATGAAACATTAGCCGTTTGTATTATGGGTTTCGCCTTGCTTTATAACATCATTTTTAATGAAGAAAATAATTTTATTTCAAAAATAATTCCTGTACTTACATCACTTTATATTTTTGTCAGACTCGGAATTAAACCGTTGCTCTCGTATGACATAAATGATATTGCCGTTACGGTATTGCACGCTGTATTCTATGGCATTTTATTCGTATGCTTTACAATCTCCCTTATCAGCAGGTTAACATCAAGTAAAACAGATTATGAAAAATACACTATCCCGGCTTGTCTTATTGAATCCGCAATATTGATGTATTTGGCATGTTTCAAGGGTGCCAACAGTTTCATTATGTTAATGCCGATTTGTTCACTTCAGCTTTTTGTGCATATGTGGACATTATACTATGAAGAACAAAAAGCTTATGAACACTTGGAGGAAATTAAAAATGAAAAATACACAAAAAATCAGTAAATCAAAATATATAGCGACATTTGGGTGCTTTCTTGTAAGCATAGTTTCTTATATAATCTTATTTGCGAACATAGACTACTCTTTTATGTCAAAAGAATACACGACATTATTAACTATAGACGTAGTAATATCTGCTTTAAACATAATGTTATTTTTCACTGCGATTTTGCCTGCGAAGATTAAATCAAAAATGTTCAAGTCGACACTTGATACCAAAAGGTACGCCTTAATTATTCTCTTATTACAAGCACTTTTCTCATTAGCACACGCTTTTTTCAACTTTAGTTTTGAAGCAATACTAAATGCATTTGTTTCAGTAAATAACATAAATGCAATAGCACTACCGATACTGTTGGCAGGATTTTATCTGTTTTTACTTCTTACAGAATATCACGAATGTTCAAAAGTGCCGATATATATTTTCGGAAGTATGTATCTGATTTTAAGCGTTATTGTGATTTTGAATAGCCAAAATATTATTCCGTTTTTAATGCTGTTACCTCAAATAATTTTTGTCATAGTATTTATGTACGAATCATCAAAGATAAGTAGTATTTCCGCCTTGATGTTTTTCAAATCACAAACACTTGAAGCAGAAAATGAAGAAATAGATTGCTATTGTTTCTATGCAGAAATGGATGAAAACAAAAACTTAATTTACTATTTAACAGACCCTGAAACCGATAAATATTACATTTACACTCAAGGTGCAGCAAAAGAGATTACAAACAATTCTGCTCAAAACACCGACGATACGGCACAGCTTGCAAAAAATGCGCATAACAACTTAATTGTGCTCTCTCATAAATTAGATAAAGAAATAGCCAAAATAAATAACGAATATTACTAAAGTGAAGCCCTCGGCAGATAACCGCCGAGGGCTTTACTTAATCATTAAATGTTAAGTGCTTAGTATAAATTTGTGTTTGCTTTTCAAGTATATCCTCAACACCTGCCGATATACCTAAAACATCAGTAATATTAGACTTATATAAATTCAAATCATAAATTGGGATGATAGGTTTTTCTGTTTCGTTTTGCTTATTTGATTTGAATATATCATATAATTTCATATAATAATAACAATCGTATTTACAATGCTTATCCACATTTACTAATGTATAATGCATACCACACCTGTATTCATGAAACCCAATATTGCCTCTTAAAAACTCTATATACTTAATTTCAGATTGAGCTGAAACCATGTTATAAAAACGCTTAAAGAACTCAATTGAACCCAAATAACTTTTTTCGTCTTTGAAAAAATATTTCTGCAATTCAGTATATAAATCTTTGGTATTTAACGCAGCCGCATCAATATAGCACGGCACAACACCGTTCTCACTCTTTAATGCTTCAAAGCATTTTAAAAGAATTTGAGTTTTCCCATATCCTGCCGGTGCAATAAGCGCCGTATTTTCATAATTTGATTTTTTCACATGTTCAAGCAAATCAAAGCCCATTTTCTCATCTCCTTAAATCATCAATATTATTTTATCATTACACAATTAGAATTACAATATCCGTGTTTTCACCAAAAAATCAAAACACTTAATTATTTGATATATAATAGCTATAGAAACAACAAATGAAAAACAATTTTAAAGTTCACTCGTTGCTTCACCAAGAAAACCAAACGCTAAAATATATGATATATAATAACCATAGAGACAGCAAGTGAAAGAATTTTTAATCACTTGAAAATGTCTCACCAGAAAAATATATCACATAAACGCAAGTTATAATATACTTGCAAAGGAAATTTAAATACAAATTTCTTTTTAACCAAAAACAAAATATCATTCATAATGAATGATATAATGAAAATGAAAACAGGACATTGAAAAGTTAATATATGAATTATGCTTTATGGTCAACTCGGTTAAAAAGGCGGCTCCACCGCTCCGAGGCACAGGGTAGTACTCAGTTAATGTGCATAAGGATACTTTTGCAAAAAGGCTGTTAATCATTAGCGATAATGATTAAGAAGAAGAAAATCCTCAACAGTAAACCTGTGGCGCAAAGTTGATCGTATTGAAAAGCACGGAACTTCCGGGCGCAATAATACACGCTCGCAGTGCGAGAATAAACCTGAAAGCTTATCGGCGTGGCAGCCGATGATTACTCAGGTAAAGCCATCAATGCACTTTGCCTTGACTTCGAGAAATCGGATATAACGGAAGACTCCGGTAATGGTAGCCGAATGGCAATAAATGAACTTTTACCTAATTGAATGGTCGGTGACATTTGCAGGGAACCTATCCTGTGTAAGATGTGGTTTTTAAAACTGGGGTAAGTAGTTAGGGGTAGATCCCCGAAGCTCAAACTTATCTCCTTACTTGCTGAAGATCAATGCGTGAAAACAATGTACGGCGAAGGTCGGACCATAAAGTATAGTTGATATATTAACTAAAGGAGATGTAAATTATGAAACAATCTGACAGAATAAAATATGTACAAAACTATTTGAATAATCCCTTGAGAAAGGAATACGAAACTAAAGAAAAAGAGATTATGAAAAACAAGCCTATAACGTATCATATTTTAACAGTAATTGCTTTTTTTCCACTTTTTATGATACTTGGATACTTCAGTATCTTTGTTTTATATGAAAATGACTTACTTAAATTTTTGAATTTTTCTGATTCGTTCCCGATAGTTTTGCTTGGTCTTATAAATCTTCCTGTTGCTGTATTTTTACCGATTTTTCTTGATGACGCCAGAACAAAAACGCTTACAAATCACAATAAGAATGCTTTAAATAAATTAAAGGATCAGTATTATGATAAAGGTTTATTTGTAATAAAGGAAGAAGAATTATACGAACATTCATGTTGCGAATATGATGACATTTATGAAATGTATGTGTGCCCCGTCACAAAAAAGATGATCGGATATTCTGATTTAAACTTTTGCAAATCTCCCGGCAATTGCAAATACTGTAAAACATTTGCAGTAAATCTGGTTGGTCCACAAGTAGCTAAATATTGGGGATGCGAATTCAAAAAGTAACTTATTCAGGAGGCTGTTATGATTTACATTACAGGTGACACGCATGGAGACATAAACAGATTTTTTGATGTTGGTGCACTCGATACCAAACTTACCGAAAATGACACCCTCATTATTTGCGGAGATTTTGGCTTTGTTTGGTTTGATGAGAGTAACCTTGTTGGATTTAATCAAGATAATGATGAGCTTGACAGATTATCGCACAAGCCATATACAATTCTGTTTGTTGACGGCAATCACGAAAATCACGATAGACTGTCAAAGTTCCCCGAAGTTGAAAAATACGGCAGCACCGTGCACAAAATCAGAGAAAACATTTATCATCTTGAAAGAGGTAGGATATACACCATTGAGGGAAAAACATTCTTTACTTTCGGCGGTGCATATTCTATTGATAAATATATGAGGCAAGAGGGCATTTCTTGGTGGAGTGGCGAAATTCCTAATGACGAGGAATACAAGCGTGGTATTCAAGCAATTAAAAATGCCGATTATAAGGTTGATTATATCATTACACATACTTGCCCATCCGAAATAATTAAAATGTACTTGCATCACATTCCTGATCCTCACGACGGTGAACTAACCGGCTTCTTCGATTATCTTATGTATGATGTCGATTTTAAGTGCTTGTTTTTCGGACATTGGCATACAGATGATTATCTTAAAGTTCCAATGCGCGGGAGAACCAAAAAGTTTAGAGCATTGCTGTTTGATGTAGTTAATATAAAAGAATAAATACGAGGAGGTAAAAAACGATGAATACTGAAGACAATGTTTTTCATGTCACCGATGAAGACGAGCCTCGCTTAAGAGTAATTGAAAATGATGAAAAATGGAATATGATAAAAGATATTCTTGAATCATTAAACAAAGGCGAAATTCCGGACTAAGAATTTCACCAAAAACAATATTAACTATTAGAAACATTGTAATATATGATTGTAGACAGTTAAGTTTGTCTGACAAATTTATCAAAGAAAGGAGGAAATGATTTATGTCTTGTTTGCACATTCAATATGATGGCGGTGATTATAATTGCTATCGTTGCGACTTATGCGAGAAGAGATGGGACTGGGGTGATGCTCATGTAGAGCATGTCTGTAAAGACGGCGAAAGCTACCGCCATTGTCCTATTTGGGAAAAATACTCGTACTAATGTTGCGTAATCTAAGTATCCTGCGAGGAAATTCTTCGCAGGATGCTTTTTTATACCATTAGCTTCACAAAGCGGAATTTCACCAACAATAATTACCGCTCCTATTTCGGTGTTAGAATTAAATTAAAGAAAAGGAGTGATTATTTATGGCAATAAGGCCTGTATTTATAGAAAGTTCTAAACCGCCTTATTTCAAAATGGTAAATATTGAATTCAAATGGAATGGCGGTTTTGCAAAATGCCAATCACAGAAAAACATCAATGCAATTCACACAGCGTTTTTAAGTAATCATCCGGACTACGGAATATTAGAAATCTCCAGTAAATCAACGGAAAAAATAGGTACTAAGCTAAGTGCGTTTTCTCTTTTAAAATATGTACCATCAATAAATAAATCTATACCGGTTGAGTGTATTTATCAGGGCAGCAAGGTGTTTTCTAACGGTGGACCATATACAGATTTGTACCTGAAATCACCTAAAGAGGCAAAAACAGACGGCAGATTAAAATCAAGTGGCGAATTGACAGGATTTCACTTTGAAAGCATCGATTATCCGCTTGGAAACGATTTTACTTTTTATGATTATATTTATATTTCTGCTCTCAATGAAAATCCTATTCTTGCGGGAGAAATAATAAAATACTCTGCATTTACCGATATTATTTTCACACCGCAAAAAAGTATAAACTGTCAAGCAAAATCAGCTGCAATATTCAAATCATTATATAACAACGACCTGCTTAATACAGCAACCGATTTTGTTAAAATATCATCATTATGCGAAAGCAAAATCTTCTAATCAACAGCATAGGCTGTCTCTAAAACGAGACAGCCTATTTTAACATTATTCAGTTTCATCCTCCACAACCACGCAATCGCATAATAAACCTTCATCAAAGTCTTTCAGCTCATTTTTAAATTCGGTTGCGATATTTTTAGCTCTTTTTTGCATAATAATTGGGTCAACTCCATTGTTACTGATAACTCGAATTAATCTTTCAATATCGTTGATAAATTTGTCCAAGTTTTTGTACATGGTTTGCTTAAAGCGTCTATCAACGCAATTTTGTAGTATTCTCTTGATATATTTTTTTTCTTCACCACTCAAAAATTCAATTGAATTGAAAGCATTTTCAAGAATATTATTATTAAATCTGTTCTCATCGTTTATGTCAAAAACGATTAACACTTCCTTACCCAGGCTCATTTCTTTTTCATAATATTGATTAAATTTATTTTTAAAAATTATCTCTAAAAGAATAATAGCACAAGAATATATCAATGCGTTTTCGGGAGCATCTATAAAATTCCTTGTATTTTCAGCATCTTTGCAATAGCCCGGTGTATATCCGAAATTTCCTTTTTTCAGATTATCTGCTTTTACAGCAGCATCCATATCAAGCAGATATACATTTTTAACAAATTCCTTTTCATTTATGCCTTTTTTATTTGAGTAAGCGAAATTATCAGGTTTTAAATCCGTAATAACATAACCTTTTCCGCCGACATAGAAATCTCTTACCGTTTCAACAAGACAACGAAAAACTTCTAAACGAGACAAGAAGTTCGTCGCATTTTTATCATCAATTGAATAATTGTCGTTATCAAGATAATATTTAAGCGAATTCACATAATTGTCTTGGGTAATATAAAACCCACGAAATAATACACCCAGTTTTTCAAAATGTTCATAATTGGCAAATTTGTCACCAGAAACATGCTCAATTGGAACAATAAACGGTGCAAGTGATTTCTTTATTTCACCTATGGGAGTTTCGTCGGTAAACTCAAAATCAGAAGTATTAGTGTTTACAAATCTGTCAAAAGAATCATTGATTTCATCGACGGGACCAGTAGTAAATGCACCATAATACCAAATTGTGACTTTTTCAAACCCACTGTTATCCTGTTTTTCAAAATATACTCTTTGTAAATAGTCCGATTTTTCACTCGGAAAAAATTCTTTTAATATTGCGTCTTTAACATTATTATTTTCCGATATGTATTTCACTCTGTAAACATTACCTCTTGCACCGTTGCTGATAAGATTTTCAACTAAAGCATACGCTTTAATTTTATCTTCATAAAATTCTCCGTCAATTTTATTAAGTATTACTCCTGTACCTATAGCCAACGATTTTTCTTCATCGATTTTCATAGAAACCACCTAATCTTCTTTTGGAATTGATGCAACAAGCTTTTTGAAAAATTCATCAGGACTTGGCGTAGCAGCCAATGCAGCTAATACAAATTCATAAAAATTAGGATAGTAAAGCGGCATATATCCACAATCTAATAACTCATCATTTGTTTGTTCTTCGAACTGTTTAAATCGTTCTTCAAAAGTAAGGTCTTTATATTGAGTCTTATGAGTCGAAAAATTATAAAAAGAGGATGTAATAATATCATCTCTTGAAACAGGGATTGATTTTTCTACACAGATTTTTTTAAGTCTTTCGGCATTAAGCACCCGCTCACCAAAAAGGCCTTTTGCTTTAGAATTAGAATAATTTGTTATATTCATTTTTTCATTCAGTCTCCAATCAATATTCTCAAGATTTGTTTCATCTTGTCTATCGAGACCCTCCTCAGATATCATGCTACGCAATTCGGAGACATTTTCTTTTTTTGCTAATAAATCACTAACCTTTTTATCATTCATAGCAACATATTCATTATATAAACTCTTGCTTATAGTATTATATTCTTGCAAATGTTTTGCCTGAGAACTGCAACTCCTTAATTTACCCAATTTAACATCAATATCTTCCAATGTGTTATCGTACTGTGCAAGCAGGTCGCAAAGTTCATCTTCATTATTAAAATCTTTAATACCAAAATTTTTCTTGAAGATTTTATAAGATGACACACTATTTGATGATAAGCAATCGACTCGGTTTGAATTGTTTTTATTAAGACAAAACTCAAGAAGTTCAACACCTTTAACTGAAGATTTTTCAGCAAAAAGTTTTTGAATTTCAGCCGAATCGACATTGAAATATAAATTTTCAATTACTCTTTCAACAGTACTTCCAATCTTTTCATCTGTTGCCGTTGACAAATCATCAATTATCATTCTGTCGCTATTATATATGGTTTGTGAATTTTTCGCTTTTTCATCAGGTTTATTGATAGTTTGCTTTTTGAAACATTCAAAAAGCCTTAAAAAAGTCAAATATTTATTGGCACTTTGGCTCAAAGCGATATAGCACATAGCATCAATAGGATGCTTTATATTAAAGCCTTGCTGCATAAGTGCTTTCTTCAAGATAATAGTTTCGGCAGTTTCTGCATCCATATTAAATATAAAAGCAAAAAGTAAGGCTTGATATCTTGAAATACTTCTAACGGCAGGCTTTTCAGGCATAAACATCTTGTCGATAATTTCATTTCTAAATTTTTCATCTTCTAATGTGCAATATTTATACTTTTCATGAATTATTATATATATTTTATATTTTTTTGAATCTTTGATTTCTTTCTGTTCTTCTTCACTAAATAAACTTGGTTTTTCAATATACTGATTGTACTTATCGATTTCGGATACTACATCAGCATACTCATTTTCTTCCAATTCTTTTCTTTTGGCTATGCGTTTTTCTAAATATTTTTCATATTTAGCAGCATAATCCTTTACCGTGCTGCCTTCCGATATAATATTTTGCAAGCAATTTCTCTTATTTTTTGTACCTTCGTTTGTCACTAAGCAAATTTTTTTGGCTAATTTAGGAATATCACCTGATGCTGAATTATTTTTCTTAAATCTTTCAATAGCGTCATTTCCAGCTGTTTCAAATATAGCAAAATGAGATGCTACAAGCATTCTTTGCTTTTCATCATTAAGATTAATATATTTGAATATATTTTCATCAACCAATTCAAAAATAATTTCCTTACAGTTTTCATCAGATAAAGACCCGTTTATTGTGTTGCCTTCATTATTTTCAGACACAGGAATATAATTTTCACGAACATATTTATAAATTTGATCAATAGGATAGATTGTTTCTTTTCTTACAAATTTTCCTAATTTCTCAAATATCTCTTTTTCTGTCAAGACATCCATATTTTTAACTATTTCCATCAAATTTTCATTTGCATTTAAAGTGTTCATATACTTCCTCCGTAAACAAAATACTTCACTTAAACTTTAACACATAAAGCACATATAAATCAACATCAATCTGTTGAAATTGATAAATTTATCAGGCAAAAAGTCGCATCATCACAATGCTTTGTTTGTTTAATTTGTTTTGGTAAAATATTAAATATATTTGATTGCTCATACACTCCGTCGGTAGCAACAATAACGCTTGAATTCTTTTTGATTTTTCCAAAATAAATACGAAGTGATTTCTTAAAGACATTATTATTGTTGCAGAAATAAGTATAACGAGGAGTAATACCGTTTTGAGGAAAGCTTAACATTTCCACAGAGTTTTCTTCATCTATATTTCCAACCAAACCATCACCAATATGTATAATCATATATTCCTTTGTTTCTAAATTGATGTAGAATATAATAAGTGTACTGCAAAGTTTTTCAAATTCCAAATCGTTTTTTATTGCATATTGATAAAGTGATGACCTTATTTTAAGCACTATTTCTTTCGCTATTCGCTTGCCATCATTTTCATTTATGCTACTAATGCTTTCCTTTCTCAACACCTTTTCGGCGTTATCTACAGTACACCAAGCAACATTCTCTGCTTTAGGACAAAAGCTTGCCCCATCCGACATACAACAATAAAAACAATTTGTGTCATTACTGCATCCTACTCTGACTGCATCTTGATTTTCTATACCGTGCTGCTTATGGTATGTGCCGGCTTCACTATATATTTCATAACTGATTTTATTGTGCAAAAATTTCTCTCCTTTCGTTAAAGCGGTGCAATGCACCGCTTCGCTTTTTATCAATCATCAGTAAATTTTGATTCAAGTTTTGCAAATGCCAAATTTCTAATTTCATCATCCGGTATCAATGCAAAGAACGCAAAACCGTTTGGTCCTACTTCATTAATAGTATCTGTCAAAAGCAAACTATATCTATTGATCGCCTCTAATTCATCAGTTGACGGCTTCCCGTTAATACGAGAAATATACATAATAAAAAGCTCATTAAATTGTTTAAGCGCTTCCATATCATCCTTTGATTTAAAAAGTGCATCAAATTGTTCGTTAAAACTTGAATTAAGCATATTTTTTATAAGCATATTTTCATTACAATCTATTACAGCAAAAAACATTTTCAGCATTGATATCGGATAATTAAATTGTCTATATCCGGATTTGAGTGTCAACTCAAAAGACTTTCCTTCTTTATCGGCAATATACTCGTGCTCTGATTTTGGCATAACAATTCGGTTACCATCAACATCCATAACATAAAGATGCTCTGCAGCAATAGAACATAGTGTTTCCTCAACGGAAGTGCACTTTCCGTCCCAACCCAAGAGTGCTTGCATAAATGCTTTAAAATAAGCGATAGTGATATAATCCTCTGATGTATCTCTGCTGTCGGAAGCAATATAAAGAACGCCATTGTCAATTTTATAAAGCGGATTTATCGGTGATAAGTTTTCCTTTGTAGATGGTACAAATTCCTTAAGTCTTGAACAAAACACATCACATTTTTGTTCCAAGTCCTCCGGTTCAAGATATCCATAATTTAGGCAAGCAATATAAAACTTGCGAATATAAAGCATATCGTAAAAGTCAAAAACACAGCCATGCTTTTTTGCAGCCCTTTCTACAATACCTTTAATAGGAATTTGAATGTCTTTTTTTCCGTTATCCATAATAACACCTCTTTAGCTATCCTGCTCTAAAAGAGCAGGATGAATTATCAATTTTCGTTTTCTTCGAGTTCTTTCTCGGCAATCATATTATCCACTTGGTTTAAAAGTCTTTTAAACAAATCATCAATCTCGCCGTTTTTCTCTGCAGCACTCGATTCACTTTCATCATGTTTATTAGTCTCTGCCTTTTCAAAAAGTGCTTTATTACGCTCGTCTCGGCACTTTTCAACATATTTATCAAGTTCAAAAATCTTGTACTGCCCTGTCTTTTGAATCTTTGATTTAGGTGCCTTAAATTTTTTGTATTCGGGATACAAGTCATAAAAAAGCGGAAACTTGTTTATGTACTTATATTTGCCGTTAAGCACAAGCGCTGTAAGTTTTGGCATTTGTGCAAGCTGCTGTGCACTGATAATAGGCTCCTCTCTGTAAGTTCCGCCATTTTTTACAGTTTTATATCCGCACCTTTCCGACATTTGTTTAAGCATTGCAAAATCGTTTGATGAAAAGCAAATATGAATACCAATATTATCGAGAATAGAGGCGGCCTTACTTTTACCATAAAGGTCATCAAGCTGTCCTGTACTTTGAAGTACAAGCATGATGCGAATGTTGCGCTCTCTGCCTGCTGACAGCAATTGCGGAAGGTTTGAAAAGGCAAAGCCGAATGAGCCCAACTCCTCAAGAACTACATTCATTCTGATCGGAAGTGAGCCGCCGCAGGCTCTGGCAAGCGAAAGATAGTGGGTAATGATTTGCTTAACAATCATTCCGCCTACTACATCTTTCGCCGATGTTTCATCAGGAATAATGATAAATATTGCGACCTTTTCATCGGGCCTGAGAGTAGCGATATCAAGTGTATTTTCAGTAGTGGAGAGAAATTCTACAAGTCCCTGTGAACGAGTGAGTTTAGAAAGACCGGTTTTAGCCACAGATCCTATACTGTCACGTGTATCATTAGGAGCGTTAACATATGTGGTAAGGTTATTCTTGGCAAGCGAATTGTCAGAAAGAAATTCATAAAGCGATTTTAAATAAGTCGATGCACCGCGCCTTTCTTCGCCCTTGACAATAAAACTTTGAAGCGAGGCAATATTAACTTCGCTTTGGTCGGCTGTAATATCCATAAGGCTATAAATACAGCCATCCAGAAATTCCGCCCCGGAATTACACCAATACTGCTCTTTCGATTGAGGATCTTCGCAAAGAGCATAAGAAAAATCGTGCAGAGCCGAGGTTGCTTGATCGGCTCTTTCCAAATCTCTTGAAGTATAATCTTTATATATTTGCAAAAGCGGATTGTATTTAACAGGCGATTTAAAAGGGCTTGAAAGATCAATACAAATAACCCTATGAGTTTTAGCTGCTTTCCCGGCAATCGTCTTACACACATCACCTTTAATATCCAGGACAAGAGCACTTTCACCCTTATCAATAACCTCGGCGACATAATCTTTTACACAGCATTGAGTTTTACCAGTACCGGTGCCGCCGGTTACAAGTATATGTGACTCACTGGTATCAGTGTAAGCAACCTTTTTACCTTTAGTGGCTACAATTACACCGGCTTTAGATGACTCTTCTTTTGTTTTAAAGTTTCTGCCTATTTCCTTCGGTGTTGAAAACCGTTCGTCTCTCATTATCTCTTGACCTCCTCGTTTTTAATCTCATCAATATATAATGATGTTGTTAATTTCGACAAGTTTTCATCAAAGAAAGACTCACCGATTTTAAATGCTTCGCTTAAAGATGAGACATTTTTCATATTTGCTGAAAGCTGTCTTTTAAAGGCTGAAAAATCAACACCGATAAAATCAGCAACCTCTTTGTAATGCTTGATTACAATTTCCGCATAATCCTTGGCAGAATAAGGCGTTGCCTCGATTGTGCTGCTTATATCAAGGGCGTCACAAAGCCTGTCAATAAGCCTTTGCTCAGACTTATTAGGCTCTTGCGGGAAGAAAAAGAGCATAAAGCAATGCTCGGAAGCCTCCTTTAAAAGCTTGATTACAAGGTCTGTTTGCAATTCGTTCAGGTGATGTGCGAATTTACAGATATCAACACCGCACACCTCTTCATAATAAGGCTTATAAATAGCCGAATCCGAAAGACGAATACCAAGCTCTTCAACGGCCGACATAGTTGCTTCAATATTTTCAAACTCAATATATGAGTCGAGTCCCGAGGGAAAAGCTGTTTTTCCATTGTAAACATCCGCAAGATATTCCAATACTCCGGTTCTGCCCTGACCTTTATCGAGCAATACGATATATGTAGGCTTCTTCTTAAAGCCAAGTTCATACTCGTTTGCATGGATTGATATTGTTTCCGCAACAGCCTTAATTTCAGGCATTCCAATAAGTGTAGTTTTCATTTTAAACCTCCTTAATCATCCATAGGATCGCCGACATGATCCACAAAACCCATTTTCAATGCATCTTCTGCAGAAAGCCATGTGTCACGATCGGTTAATGCTTTGATTTTAGACTCTTCAAGATTAACGGAATCTGCAAAAATCTTTGTCATCTTCCTTTTGGTGCTGTTAATATGATCAGCAGCAATACTTATATCTGATGCTTGACCTTGAACTCCTCCAAGTGGCTGGTGAACCATTATTTCGGCATTGGGTTGGCAAAATCTTCTGCCTTTAGTAGCCGCACAAGTAGCCAAGAAAGCCGCCATAGAAGCTGCCATGCCTTCAACAGCAGTCGTCACTTCACATCCGGATGCGTTAAGTGTATCGTAAATAGCCATACCTGCTGAAATTGAACCTCCGGGGCTGTTCAAAATAAGCGTCAAAGGTTCTTTAGAATTCCTGCTGAGATAACGAATCTCTGAGCAAATATACGATGCCGTGTCATCGTTAATTTCGCCGATAATATGAATCGTTCTGTTTTGTGTGACTTCCGCAGTGAAGAAGTCCACCATCACTTCCTTACCATCAAGTGTTGTGATCAAGTTGGGTACAATCATAATTGTTTTGTCTCCTTTTTATGTTTTTTAACGAACTTGTCGTCAGTATTTATATTAGCATCTATAATAACAGTGCTTACTTTTTTGGTGAATTTGCGTATATTCGGCACACATTGGTAAAACTAATGTGTGCCATATCTTTATTTATTTATATTAGGGAATTTTTCAGCCACTTCCAAGAAATATTGAGCTTTATCCGTATCTTCTGAAACGATGAATACAACTCTGTTTTGCTTATGATTTTCTTCTGTATTGAACTCACCGGTATCCTTAACCCTATATCTACTATAGCTTTTTCCAATTCCGACAGCCTTAAGCTTAGAAGCATCCGCACCGAGTGAAATTAGTTTATTCATAACTTTGTCCGCTCGTTTTTTGGAAAATGTTACATGCTGTTCTTCCGAACTGTCAGTAGCAGCCGTTGATCCTGCAATTACAATGTTGCACTCACCGTCATTGATTACATCGACCAATGATTCAAGCTTAGCGGTGGCTTTTTCTTCATTTAACCATTCTGTACTGTCCGACTTAAAAAGAGTGGTATCATCAAGTGTGACATCAAGATTTTTACTTCCTTTGTAACTGTCCTTTCGTACATCTACCACCGTAACATCGGGCCAACCTGATTTATCAATCTCACCCTCACCGCCGTTGTTTTCCTCGATGAATTTAACAATTCCACCGGCTTTCTCGATAAGATTACGATAAAAGTCTTCGAGCTTACTAATGTCCGAATTGTTAAGGCTCTCCTGTTCACCCTCTGTACCCGTTACAATCCATGTTACATTAATACCATTCAAATCCGGTAATTCGTTTGCAAGATATTCAATGTAGTTTTCAGCATCGAAATAAAGTGTACTGTCAACAAAATTTATCTTTCCTGTAGTTGAAAGCAAATTTGCGCAAAGAACAATTCTTTTAGTCGCTTTTTCACTACCATGGGCAAGTGAATTAACGGAACGGCTTAGCACAGTCAAAGCTTTAAGCATATCGATTTCAGGTGTTTTAGGAATGGCATCCTCATTTACCGTTTTTACTGCCATTTGGGTATACATTTTATTACGACTCGCCTTGTTGTCGCTTGATGATCCTACATCATATTCGGCGATTACAGGATTACCAACCGGATATGGATCGCCATCAATTTCGACAACTGTCAAAGTATTACCGGTCTTTTTAAAAGCCTCTGAAAGTTCATTCGAGAGTGCACCATTGCAGTTAATCGATGATGAGTTCTTCGTGTTTTCAACTCCGACGGCAGTAAAGGTTGCACCGTCCTTACTTCCACAGCCTGCAAACATTGCCGCAATCATAAAAACAGAAATGATGATTGAAACTACCTTTTTCATAGTCTATTCTCCTTTAACGTTATTACTTAATAATTTGGTAGACACATCGGAATCTGACAGCTCTCTCGCCAAATCCTCAACTGCTATTCTGCGCTGCCTGTCTGCCTCTGCCTTAGCTTCTGCCTTGAATCTTTCGTTTTTTGCGTTTTCGTAAGCTTCAAAATCCAAAGCAATTACATCTTTCAGCTGTTGTTTTTCCATTTCCTTCTTGAAATGGATCTGATTTAAAACTGTCTTAATTGAAAACTTTTGTCTTGACTTCATTGTTTCTTCCGAAACATGAGTAATTGCCGTTGCAAGCAATACAGCAGCCGATGTGGCAAAATTAACAAAGCACAAGAAAAGCATAATGATAATGCCAAGCGTTTTATCAAGAACCGGAATAAACATACTAACATTGCTTTCTTTAATTGAATACTGTTCTTGAAGTGTGCTTTGCAGTACAAATTGCCACCCGTGTATACGGACTACGCTTAAACATACAAATACCAACATCCAGGCCACAACAGAAATAATCATCATTAGCTTCACAGTGAGATCTTGATGTTTTCTGATTTTTTCAATTGAATCAATCCAATAGCTTGGAAAGATGTCCAATATAGCACTTGCCGTAATTGTTAAAAGCAAATTCATAACCATATTGCCCTTTAGAATTGGGTTAAGAGTGTAATATACGGTCAAGCCATCGACCAAGGTTGCAATACAAGCGATGATAAAAACTGTTGAACTCTTGTTCATAAAGTTTTGTTTATACCACAATCCTTGCTTTTTAAGAACCTTAATTTCGTCGTTGAAGACTTCTTTGCTTTTTGTTTTGTCTTTCATGAAAATGACCTCCTTTTAACCAATCAATTCATCAATCGGAATTGTGTTTATAAAATCTTCTTCGCCGGAACAGCACATCTGTTGGGCTTTAGCACCTGAGATGATTTTGCTCCAGAGATGAATTGACTCAACTTTATGTCTGTCGAGATATGTACAGTACTTATTAAGAGTCGCATCGATCAAAGGTTCCCTGTAATCGGGCGAAGCATCATCGATTTGCGCTTCCTTAACAAATTCACGGTTACTGTTTTCGACGGCAGCAAAGTCAATTGCATCAGGGTCAAGCGGTGAAACGAAGCGAAAATCTTGAACGTCTGCGTTAATTTTAATACGGTCATTTCCAACAGTATTGTTTTGGCGCTTTGCCGTATCGTTCTTTTTAAACATCTTCATCTTGCTCCTTCTTCATAGAAAATTTATAAATAAAAGTCCTATCAAAAACAAAATCATTAAACGGATTTGCAGTATCGTCTGCATTAATTTTTGAAAGATAAACCTCAACACCCGATTTAACCTCTTGAAGTACTGAGTTTACCGAATGAGCAAATTCTTCCTCCCTGGTCTGGAGTGTAACTTCGTCATCCTTGTGAGCTTTAATCATGGAATTGCGATTAGCAACCGCTTTTTCATTTTTAGCCTGAATACGCTTGCGTTTGGTGATGGACATTGATTCGTCAACATCCACCTGAGGTGGTAGCGTTTCGGCCTTCGACGGATTCGCAAGCCCAGCTTTATAATTTTTGATTAAATTGAAGTTTGCAACAATAAACTGCTCACACATATTGTGAATAATTGATACAGTGGCTTCATAAACACTGTTGATATTACGCTCCACCTGCTGTTCACTTTTTGAATGAACTTTTGGAAAAAGGCGCAAAAGCAAAAGCCTTCTTGAAAGTGATTTCGGGATATTTTTTCTCATTGATATAACCTCCTTTTTGTAGTGATAGCACAACCACTAACTGTAAAATAACATTAAAAATATTGTGATGTTTTTTATTGGTGAAAAAGCACCATATCCCTATCTAAGCAGAATGTTAGGGCTTGTTTCAAGTTGCATGTCATCAAGAAAAAGAATTTTGCTCTCAGGAATAATAATTTCACTTTTTGCAATAAGCAATTCAGAAGTTTCTGACTGTTCAATCTTTGTAATTGTGTTTAAAAATTCTTTTTCGTTAAACATATTAATGACCTTTTTTGTTTCTATATCACTATCATAAAGCCTCTTTTAACCCATCTGAATTTTTTGGTGAAACGAAAAATCCACCTGCAAAAAGCAGATGGATTAATTCTTGTCAGTATGTAAGTTATATTGTATAATAAAAGCGAGGATGTGAATAATATGGAGAATCAAAACATCAAATATAAAGATGTACCGCTTATAAAAGAAATTGAAAAATGCAATGATAATATTCTCTACTACGGCGAAGGTGGTATAGGAAAAACAACGCAAATGCAACTTGCATTTAATTATTTTTCATCTAAATGCACTAATACTGTGCCTGTTTTTTTAGATGCGGATAAAGAAATCGATTTTAGAAAAGCCGACCCACTCATGAGTGCTATAGCCTGTAAATATCTTGGCTCTGATATAGAAACAGACGATATTTGGAAGCTCTTCACTAATAACTCACCAAGTTCTGCAAAAAATTACACCTACATAATATTCGTTGACGGCATAAACGAACTTACACAAAACAATAAGGGTTATTTAATCGAAAAGATAACACACATAATTAATGAATCAAAAAACACCCGATTTATTATATCCTCACGCATTAAAGAAAACTTAGGTTTAAGATTTAAAAATATAGCAATAAAGCCTCTTGAAAAAAAGAACATTTTAAAATATCTCGGTGAAAATTACGGAGCAAATGACAATTCCAAAAATATTAACGACTCATTAGTGGAAATTTTGCAAATTCCGCTTTATTTAAGTGTGTTCAAAAGCACATATAACAGTAGCGATTACAAGCCAAATATTTATGATGAAAGCACTGTAAGAAAAGCTGATATATTGGACAGCTATATCCAAAAGATCCTCCATGAAAAGCGTAAAACTAACGCTGCCGATACTGCATTATTTGAATTTATAGTAAAATACTTTTTGCCTGCTCTTGCTTTTAAAATGGTTAAAGAGAATGTGCATGTTATCAGCATAATGGATTTTAGAAAGTTGCGTGATAATACAAAATATTTTGAAGCTTTTTGTTATGATGAAAACGCACTTGATATCTTTGAACAGAACAGCAGAAAAGCCCATAATTATATAGTTGAAAATTTTGCATTGCTTGAATCACATAATGATGTGTATACATTTCCGCACCAAATTTGGCGTGACTATTTTTGCGCAAAACACATTATTAACTGCCTTAATGTTACTTACAGCGAGCAAATTCAAAACGACTTAGAAACCCCTGTTGACAATGAAATCAGGGGTTTTGTCGGCCAGCTCATTTATACTTATGATGAAAAATTTCATTATTCAAAAGAAGAGCATTTTCCGCCTGAAAAATCCGACAGAATGTGCGAATGTGATTTTGAAGCAAAAGATAATTTGGAAGATTGGGACGAATCCCCGATTGAGCATTATATGCAGCAACACAACTTGGAGCAAGAAGAACAAAACCAAATTTCTCCGTTAGTAACTCGAAATTTAATAGAGATAATGAAAGCATCAAGGAACAATCATATCACATCAAATTTTAACTATTTGGATTTAAGGCAATCAATTTTATTTGGTGAAAGTCACTTCTTAAAAAATTCATCATTTAGATTTTCAAAAATAATAAAAGATACTTTTTTACCCAAAATCACATCAAATATATTATCAATAGCTTCTACAAAAGATAATGAAAGAACAGCATATTTAACTGTACACAACTTGGAATTCATAATTTTCATTAATTCAGATAATGACAATAGCGTCTCACGAATTCCAAAAGAAATAGTTAATTCACCTGATTTTGTTGGCGATTTTACAATGAATTTCTATAATAAAGATATAATTGGTATAAATATTGGGTGTACCAATAAATGTCTTGTATATAATGATTACAATGGTAAATTTAATATAATTGATTCACAAAGCAATTATGATAAAAACAGAAATATCGTTGCGGATTTTATAAACAATATAAATAAAGATAATCAATTCAATATTATTGATTCCCAAGTTTATAATGATAAAAACTCAAACATCTCTTTAGATATTATAAAAGAAACAAATAAGGCTGGAAGAAAATATATATTTTTAGATGGTCACAAAATTGAAATAACGAAGCACAATATATTACTCGACAAAAAAGCATGTTTTACTGTCGATAAAGCTGAATTTTTGCAATGCTCATTTGATTATAATAATAATCAAATGGCAGTAAGCACAAATAACGGAGAAGTATGTTTGTTTAATTATGATCAATACAATCAAAATTTGACGATGTTCAAAAAGATTTATAGTGATTATAAATACATTTTCGCTTTAGATCTTTCTGACGATGGAATTTTATCATATTACGACGGTTTCAATATTGTTAGTTACAGATTAATTGATAAAGACATCGAATATATTTCCAAGATTGCTGCATATTATATAGACAGAAATTTTACAATTAGTTTTGATGGATCTTTTAGTATAATTGGATCAAGAATCTGGAAAGACGAATTATATGTAGAAGTTAAAAATATAGACGAACAAACGGTAGATTCTGCCTTTATAGATAACTGTGAAAAAGTATGTTTTGGTGCATTTAATGGCTGCTTTTCATTAATCAGAAATCATCATATTGAAATATGGAGCGTAATTGATTATAAGCTATCATTAATCAAAAAAGTTGATTTATCAACTTATGAAATAAACTATAAAGAAATTTCTATATCATTTACAGAATCTGACGAGTCAGTTCAATTACAACAAGGAAAAACAACAGTATTAACAATAAATGTTAATTCCATACATAGTAAATTTTTAAGTAAGCAAGGCTATAACGCCTACCTTCACCAAAATAAAGCACCAATAATTTATGCAAATATAATCAATTGTGATTTCAGAGAAAGTATATTCTGTGAAGAATTTAATATACATAAATGTGAACTCTCTTATGTTCTAAAAATTGCATTAAAACAAAGCGGAGCAGTAATTAGCGTAGATGAATATCTTCCTAGTGGAATTTCCGGAATGTATTATGAAGAACAGACTAATATTAGTGGACTTATGCTTCAAATGCAAAAGAAGCATTACACTAATTTAGAGAAAAATATATTAAGTTTATTTAGCAAATATTTTATTTCTATGTTGAATCTTAACTATATAAAAGATCAAGAATTGTATGATAAAGTTGATTACCTTTTTAATAACCTAACAGATTTTAGTATAATTCGGATGAACGAAATTATCAATACCGACAATTCATTTGAAAAAGTCAACTCAATCTTCACTTATATCACCACTATACTAACAAATTGCCAATTACATCCAAATGAAGATAATTACGGACTACAAGCAACACTAATATCCCTAATAGTACAAAAAATATGCTTAGGAACAAATCCACCTAAACATAGGCTCCAATATGTGCCAATATCCAACCAAATTAATCTACAATTACTATCAAGTTTTGATTATTTTGTTTATCCAATTAATTTGATGATGCAACTATTCTTAGCTTTTCATATAAATTGTCAAGAATTAATATGTGGAGTTTATAAAGACGGATTTTCCAATCATTTAAATAGAATACTTAAAATTAATAAAATACAAACTTCCATACATCAATTTAACTCACTATTCAATATTTGGCAGAACAGAACAGAAATTCAAGAATATTCCATTTGCGAATTAGAACTGCTTGAACGGTATGAAAAAACTTTAAAAGAAATAGCAGATGTTGGCTTAACTGACAATAATCATTACTTTGCATTTTTGGCTTTAACGCCAAAACCAGTTGAAGATAGACAAGAAACCAATGAATAAAAATATATTTATGAAATATTCAATTTTTTCACATATTGCTAACGGTTATTTATAATCTTAAGCCTTCAGATTGACTCTGATATTCTGAACGCAAATTAGAATGTGTATCTAATTTCACCAATAAAATGCATATTCAATTCTTCTGTAGTAATATTTATACAGGCTAAAGAAAGGAGAGCCGACCATAAACATTACGAAAGGAGCAAATATTGATATGGCAAGATGTCCTTATTTGGAGTACCTGAGCGGAACAGGTGGACCTTTTTCAGAATGTGAATACATTTGCAAACTTTGCTATCAGCACATGTATGCAAGTGATTCCAAGTTGAAATACACCTGTGATGCCGAATACGGTGACAATTATAAAAATTGTCCTGTATATAAAAATTCATAATTAAAAAGCAGTGGCAAGGTATGATTAACATCCTTGCCACTGTGATTATGTATGAATTAATTTTTGAGCTTTTTAATCATTTTATAATATTCGCTTGCTCGGTTTTTCTCGGCAAGATCTGCATCGAGCACCTTGGTACTTTGCAAACATTCTAATTATTTCTTGTGTTTGAAATAATCTTGTGAATCTGATCCTTTATTTCAGGCTGCATAACATTATCACTGCGATTTATTTCACCAACTTTCGTTACAGTTTCGCATCTTGTTGTATGCTATTTGTGAAAGAGGTGATAATGTGCAGAAAATAGAAATTGATTTAGAGAATCGTATGATTACGCTTCCTAATTTTTACAGTAAATACACCGATGCATTTGTTTATTATCAAGTTGTGAAAGAAACGGATAATGAGACGGGCAATGAAAATTTCATATTTAGCTTTCATATTTTTAAGGAAGATGCTAAAATGAACTTACCGATTCTTATGAGCCTCATAACAGAAAAAGGTGATTTGGTTGCACCGATAGACTTAATAAATGTATATAAATTATACAATGAAGAACTTTATTTTATGAACAACGGTTTTTCTGATTTTATCATAACAACACAAAAATCCGAAAAGGGACTTACAATAAAAGACAGCGAATATTTATTGAGTCTTTTTGGAACTAAATAACAAAAATGAAAAGAAACAAATATGAATTTAACTAAATATATTGGCATGTACCAATCGTTCATAAAAGACAACTGCATCCATTTAAAACAAAACACTATATCTACGCTTAAAAGTGTACCCCACTATTACAAAACATTCACTTATGAAAATAGAGATGGAATATCAAACAAGGGTCTATTTATTTCTGTTAAAGAAATTATAAATAACGAATCCGAAATACTGGATATCTTTAAAGACTATTTTAAAAATGTTTCCATAAATGAGTCATCGTACAACAAAGTGAAATTTGATTTGGAATCTTTAATCATTGACAAATCGGTTGAGAAAAAAATGTAATTTCAATGAAGGTCAAGAATTAACCGTATTAGGTGTATTAAAGGGGTTCGTGATTTTCAACAATGATGAAAACTTCTTCGTTTTAGATGATGACGAACTTGAATTAGAAGTAAAAGAAATATTAAGCGATTTAGATGATAAAGGATATGTATAATGAAAATTTGGCTTGATGATATAAGAACTGCTCCAAACGGTTATGTTCATTGTCACAGTGTTAATGAAGCAATCGAATTAATTAAAACCACAAAAGAACCGATTGAATTACTTGACTTAGATCACGATTTAGGCGACTATGCTTTTGACGGTGGTGACGGAATTAAATTGCTTGACTATCTTGCAGAAACTGAACAATACTATCCTGTCAAGTTACACACAATGAATCCGGTCGGCAGAGAAAATATGCAACGACTTATCAATAGATATTGGAAATAAGTTAATCACTAATGATAAAAGAGGTTTGCCCTACAATTTGGGGCAAACCTCTTTTGCGTTAAAATAATTTATAAATTTTTCTAAAAACACATCAACAAAACTTGAATTTTTCTCTGTATTATAGAGGGGTATTTTTTCTATGGTGAAATTAAATGTAAACAAGGTGTAAAGAATTTTGAAAAACACCCGAACAAAATGGAAATTTTTCTCCGTATAGTAGAGGGAGTTTTTTGAACGGTGTTTTTCTTTTTGGTTTTCACTTAGCAAAATATTCTCTCGAATAATTTGGAAGGAGGTTTTCGTATGCGTAAAAATTGCAGCGGGCAATATTTTCTTTTGCCGAACAGAATTTTTGATGAACGGTTATCGCCCAACGAGTTTATCGTTTATTCTTTTCTCGTCCGGGCAAAGGACTCGGCAGGGCAAAGTTTTTGGTCGGTGCCGATGATTGCGAAAAGCTGTTCGATGTGTGCATCTACTTACAGAAAAGTTTTGCATTCGCTTGAAAGCGGTGGTTACATAACTATCTCGAAGCGGTTTATCGGCGGCGAGCAAAAGAGCAATCTATACACGGTCAACAAGATTTAATGCACCGTGCTTTAGGGTTTATCGGCAAAGAATATGAAAGGCTTTGATTTTGAAATTTATGATTTTTGAAATGAAAATTGATGGCTTTTGAGTGGGTTTTGAAGCGAAATTCAAGCCGTCGATTTTTAAGCAGGATAAAGGGGTATGATTTTCGGGCATTGAAATGCCCGAAAACGCCGTCCGGCAAAGCCTGTCGGCTTTTCGATTCGTAATACTTTTGCGTATGATTCCAAATTCGTATGCAGTAAAGGGAGTTTTTCGCAGAAAATCAAGGTTTTTGCGTATTCAGTAAAGCGTTGCGGTATGATAAACCTATTTTTGAAAAATCAGGCAACGCTGTGAGCAAAAATTGACGAGTTCACTCAAAAATAGAGTAACTCGTCGAACTAAAACTAAAAACAGCCTACAGGCGATTTGTGAAAGCCTGTGAGCAAAATCGGAGGTTAATATGAACTACAAATTTACAATGAAAGGCAAATCAAATTAAAGGAGGCAGATATAAAATCATAGTTAGCGTGTTGCCTTATGGCAGCAAAAAACAAAGTAATAAACAGTACGAACAAAACGCATAATACTGTTGGAGGTGCGTCAATGGAAGATAATTCTAAAGTGATGCAAACAACATCATACGACATCAACAACAGTCATTACGAAGTGGTTCGCATATTTGATAAGAGCAGAGATATTAAATCTTTGATAGAGGAAAATATTTCTGCAAAGAATAAGGAGGTTTTTAATTGATATTCAAACCCTCCTGTGATATACTCCGTGTTGGGTATGTAATCCTTTTTTCAAGGAGGTTTCATCAATGAAAACGAACTTGAAATTAGCCGATGCATACTACAGACTATCCGTTGAGGAGGCCAACGGCGGTGAATCATCGAGTATCACAAACCAACGAAGTATCGTCAGGCAATACTGTGAGGACAACGGTATTACCATTGTAAAAGAATTTGTTGACGACGGTTTCTCAGGCTCAAACTTTGACAGACCGGGCTTTAGCCAAATGATTGCTCACCTTAAAGATGGGCTTGCAAACATGGTTATCACCAAGGACTTGTCAAGACTCGGCAGAGATATGACCGAATCGAGCTACTATGCAGAAACCTACTTTCCCGAAAATCAAATTCATTATATTGCAATCAGCGACAACTTCGACTCGAACGAAGTCAACATTATGGCTCCGTTCCAATTTGCGATGAACGATGTTTATCTGCGAGACACCTCACGGAAAATCAAGCAAGTCATAAATCAAAAAAGGACAAAAGGCGAATACTGTGCCTGCCCTCCGTTCGGCTATATGAAGAATAAAGACGGCACGGCGCTTGAGCCTGACCCGAAAACTGCTCCGATAGTGCAAAAGATATTTGCCATGGCACACGACGGAAAATCTGCACGAGCCATAGCGGCGGCACTCACAGAAAACGGCGACATAACACCGTTGAAATACCGTGTGCTGTATCGTGACAATTTCGGCGAAAGAGGTGCTGCAAGAGCTGTTGATGAATGGAATTACACAACGGTAAAGCGAATACTGAAAAATCCGGTTTACCTTGGGCACACAATTCTCGGCAAAACAAAAAAGGCAAGTCTCAAATCAAAAAAGAAACTTGCCGTGCCGGAAGAAAATTGGTTCATCACAGAAAACACGCACACACCGCTTGTTACCAAAGAGCAGTTTGACCAAGCTGCCTACTTTATGGGAATGAACACAAAGAATTGGCAGGGCTACGAAAAATGCCGTTCAAGCATTTTCAACGGCTTAACCTTCTGTGCGCATTGCGGCGGTGCAATGTGTTCGTCGGGAACAGTGTATAAAGGCGAGCGAATAAAATATTGGTATCTTTCGTGCAACAATATTCCAAAGCGTTCCAAAAATCACTGCGAACACGGAGCGAGAATAAAATATACAGACTTGCTTGAAATAATAAAAACCGACCTTAACCAGCTGATTTCTCTGTCCGACGAGGACAAAAAAGAGATTATCAAACAGGCAATTCAAAGGTCGGGACAAGTTAATATTTACGAAAATTCAGAGGACAATAAATCTGCTATCGAGGGAAGAATCGAAACAATCGACAGAATCATTATGAAACTCTACAACGACTATGCAGCGGGAACAATATCGGAAGATGTACTGAATGCAACAGCGTCGAAAATGTCCGACGAAGTTGCAAAGCTGAAAAAACAGCTATCCGAAATTGAACGCAAGCAGTCAAACGGAAACGAGATAACAAACAATTATGAAAAATTCTTTGCACTCGTAAAACAGTATGAGCATATTGATGAGCTGACGGAAGAAATCGTTCGCACCTTCATAGAGAGAATTGAAATCGAAGAAAAGGTACTGCCCGAAAATAAAAAAATCGCAGGCAAAAATGTACCTTACAAGCAAAAAATCACAATCTACTACCGATTTATCGGCAATTTTCAAGAAAATATAGTTAATAGACAAGATATAGCAAGTTAGTCGAATATCTTGCCGAAATCAGTGCATTTTAATATGTAAACATACGCACTGAGAAGTGGGCGTAAATCTGAAGCAGGGCTACAACGGCGACCTGACTTCTAAGCAGGCTGGTTCCGTAGGCGGCCAGATGGTTAAGAAAATGATCAAGGCCTACGAAGAGTCCATGAAATAAGCGGACAAATGTAGAACTGAGCCGCGTGCAGGGCGGCTCCTGACGGCGTAAGCCGCAAAAAAGGCACGGAGGCGCCAAACGGTGCTTCCGTGTTCTTTTTTTATTATTATTCTGTTTTGGTTGCGGACTCTGCTTTGCGGCGAGCCCGGAGGGTGGCAAAGAAGTCGCTGAGCACACCGGCACATTCCCCTTGCAGCACACCGGACACCAGTTCCGGCTTGTGGTTATAGGGCAGGGAATTAAAGTCGATTACGGAGCCAAAGGACCCGGCCTTAGGGTCCGCGGTGCCGTAGATCACCCGGCGCAGGCGGGCATTGATGATGGCACCGGCGCACATGGGGCAAGGCTCCAATGTGACATATAAGTCACATTGCCACAATCGCCAGCCGTTTAAGGCTTTGCAGGCAGCGTCAATGGCCTCTAATTCTGCATGGGACAGGGCGTTGCGGCTCTTCTCTCGCCGGTTGCGTCCCTCGCCAATGATCCGGCCGTCCAGCACCACCACGGCGCCAACGGGTACTTCACCCTCCAGCGCGGCCTGCCGGGCCAGTTCCAGCGCCCGGGACATAAATTTTTGATCCGTTAATTTTTGATCCGTTGTCATAAAATCACAGCTTTTGAATGGAAAAGATGGTCAATACCACCAGCGGAATAAAGGATACGATCATACCCGGAGTGCCAAAAAACGCGCCCATGCACTGGCCAAAGGTTGGGGCTTCCGGGTTCGGTGCCACTTGGGTTTTTGGGGTGTACAGCTGCTTTTTTACCAGTAGGTAAATGGTGGCGGCAGCGCCTACCAGCAGCCAAAACACATACATACCCACGGTGACGGAGTCAGCGGCCGTGTCGGTGGCAGCGTAGCGCACAATGCTGGCGACTACGGACATACCGTTATTCAGTGCGTGCACCAGGATCGCAGGCACTACGCTGTTGGTTTTGACGGTGATATAGCCCAAAATCAGACCCACCAAAAAAGCAAAGACAAATTGGATCACATTGCCATGGAGCAGGCCGAATACGATGCTGATGCTCAGCACCGCAAAGCCATTGCCATATTTGCGCAGCAATTGCACGCAGCAGCATCGCATGGCGAATTCCTCGCAAATAGCCGGTACAATGGCCGTGCCGATTAAGGCGATCACGCAGGCAAAAACGGAGTTGGGATCGCCGGCGCTGTTGGAGGTTAATCCATAGCCAAAGGCCTTAAACAGCGGGATCACTCCAAAGGTGACCGCAAAGTTGGCACCCACGCAACACAGCATACCGAAACTGACCCACAACGCCATTTGACCGGGGCGCAGGGAGTGGGTGGGGATCACCGGACCGGTGTAGCGGCGGCGGTTGATCAGTGCCATTACGCCAAAGGGAACCGCCACGCTGCAAACGGAGATGAACAGCAGGCTAAAGCAGCTTTGAAAAACCGTTGAGCTTTCATAAATATCCTTCAGGTGCAATACAGATAGCAGCTGAGAAAACAGCAGTTGTAAGATGAAGTAGGCTAAAATCGCCAGTCCAATGCAGTTGCCAAAGCGGCGCAATTCCTGCTTTTGGGAGCGCAGCGCCAGGCGACGCCGGTTCTCCCGCTGAAAGTAGGCAGCCTGCCGAGGGTCCTGCCCATAGGTGCCGTACGGCGGTTGATAGCCGGTGCCCGGGGGCGGATAACCGCCGGGATTGTTATAGTTATTGTAGGGGCTTTGACCGGGCGGCGTTTGACCGTTATTGGGCGGCACAGCGCCGTTTGTGGGTCTGCCGAACGGATCGTATTGTTGGTTCATGGTGTTGTCAGTCCTTTGTATCTGCGATTAGGGTCTTAAAGTAAGGCAGCTCCAGCGCCCAGTCGCAGTAGGTGTGCCACTCATCCAGCTTATGGCTGCGGCGGGCAAAATAAATATTGGCTAAGGTCTCATAGTTTAGCGTACAGGTGCGCATTTGGTTATAGGAGCTGGGTAGCAGCTGGATCATGGTGTACCAGGTCTGTTTGTCCTTGGTCTCCAGGTATTCCAGGCGCAGCTGCTCCAGGGTGCGGATCACCTTTTCCATTGCGTCCAGCCCCCGCTGATCCATGTGATCTACGGAGAAATCTGCCAGCTCAAAGGGTTTGGAGGCAATCTTGTGCATGGTGGAGGTGGAATTGGCAACGGTACCCACCTTGTAGGTGTCATACTCTTTCCACCAGTACATGGGGGCGGTTACATCCACGGTGACAAAGATCATACGAATGAATTTGCGGTGGTCGGTGCCGGCCTTGCACAGGCGCTTGGCCAGGCTCAGATCGTTGGGACCAAAGACAAAGTTGCCATCCGCATCGTAGTAGGAGTCGTAACGACTCCAGGAGTTCATGGGATTGCGGGCACCGCGCATGGCATTGTCAAAATTGCTGACGGAAGTGCGTTCCAGTTTGATCATAAGTATTAAAGTTCCTTTGCTAAGTTCTTGATGTATTCTTTCAGGCGGGCACCGGTCTCCGGGTGCTGCAGACCCACCTCAATATTGGCCTGCAAAATGCCGAATTTGTTGCCCATATCGTAGCGGGTGCCGTTGTAGTCCACAGCCACTACGCCCTCTTGCCGCGCCAGGGTGCGCATGGCGTCCGTCAACTGCAATTCGCCGCCGGCGCCGTTAGGGGTGTGCTCCAAAATCTCAAAAATAGAGGGAGGCAGCACCACCCGGCCCAGAATGGAGTAGTTGCTCATTACCTGCTCCGGCCGGGGCTTTTCGATCATATCCGTGCAGGTAAAGCAGTTGCCCTCCAGCGGCGCAACCGCCAGGGAGCAGTATTTGGTAATATCCGCCGTGGGCACTTCCTTTACGCCAACAGCGCCCTTGCCGTATTTCTCATAGGCGCGGCAAAGCTGGCCGGTGACCGGGTCGTCGCTGATGATTACATCGTCCCCATACAGCACCGCAAAAGGCTCGTTACCTACAAAGTTCTTGGCGCACAGCACTGCGTGACCCAGACCCTTGGTCTCCTTTTGGCGGATAAAATAAATATTGCCCATTTGAGAGCATTGCAGCACATCTCGGTACAGATCCGCCTTGTTTGGATCCCCGGAGAGCTTGTGCTCCAGCTCCACCGCGTGGTCAAAGTGGTCCTCAATAACCCCCTTGCCCCGGTTGGTGATGATCAGCACATCCTCGATCCCGGCGGCGAACGCCTCCTCTACAATGTATTGAATGGCGGGTTTATCCACAATGTTGAGCATTTCCTTGGGCACGGCCTTGGAAGCGGGGAGCACGCGCGTGCCCAGTCCTGCTGCGGGAATGATTGCTTTTTTAATTTTCATTTTTCTTTTCCTCATTCGGTATTTTTACAATATGCTGGACAGCAGTCCGGAGATCATGTCCAAGATTAGAAACGCCATAATCGGCGCAAACACGCTGGTGCCGCCCATTTTGGACAGATACATGCGGCGCATTTCATCCTGGGTCAAACGCATTTGCTCCGGTAGCATGGGCGCTTGACGAAAGATGGCGCCGTCCTGCAGTCGATCATCCACCGTTTGTAGCACGGTAAATACTTTTCTGCGGTACAGCCGATTGGCAAACAGGGCGATCACCAGGTGGATCGCCAGCCCTACGCCCATCAAGATGGCTACAGCCGGGTATAAGGGCTCCACCAGCGCTGCGTCCGGTTGTATTTTGCCTTGCATAAAGGCAGTGTAGTTGGTGCTCATAAAGTCGGTGAGCTTGGCAAATTGGCTGGCGTAGGCGCCCTGCACGATCAGTGACGCGGCAAAGCGAATGGCCAGCGCCGCTGTGCCCTCTTTATACATTTTGCGGAAGAACAGGTAGTAAGGGCCAAAGAGAAAGGCCGCCCAGTTCCATCCGACCTTTTTATTCCGTCTGAACCGGGGAAGGAAGTAGCCGGTGTTGGTGCGTACCACCGCTGCCACATCGGCGGCCGCTTCACCCTCGATGGTGCCCGGGTATTGGCCGGGATCCGGTGTCGTATCCTGCAGGATCGGCGGGCGATACTTTTCGCCGGCACCCGGTTGTCGAGCGCCGCAGTGGGTGCAAAAGACGGCGTCTCCGTCCAGCTCCGCATCGCAGGCCACGCATTTCTTTTTTTGCTCCGGGGCAGCGGTGTGGGTATCGTCGGCAGGCGCGCTTGATTTTTGCTCCGCAGGCGGATCTGCCGGGGTAAAGGCATATCCATCACCGTGTAGTGCCTGGTGGGCGCAGTGCCCCAACTCCCGGTAGCACGCCCGGTGATGGGGTGTGCCGCATTCCGGGCAGGTAACAATATCGTCACCCGGCTGGAACTGCTTGCCGCAGACCGGGCAGCTGTTGTTTTCATACAAAGCCATTTTGTGTACCTCGATCTATATGCTTTCTTATCATTATACATTAGAATATCACAATAAATCAACGATTTGGTTAAAATATCTTAAACAAAGTGTGAAAGCACCGTCAATTCCGCCAAAAATCCGTGCCCGGGTGTAAAATCAGCGGTAAAGCCCTTGCAATGCAGCAGAGATTTATATATAATATTACAGTTATAATCATAAATTTATACAGAGAACTGCACGGAGCGTTGATATGGTAGAATTTGAAGAACTGCGGCTGCGGCTGCTGGACAGCGAGAAGCCCATTGAAAACTTAAAGGAAGCCCTGGCCATTGACAGCTTAAAGGCCGAGGTGGAGGTGCTGGAGAAAGAGAGCGCCGCCCCGGACTTTTGGGACGATATGGAGAACAGCCAAAAGGTGATGCAAAAGATCGGTTCCTTAAAGGCCAAGGTCACCGGCTATGAGAGTCTGAAAAGCGACTATGAGGACGCGCTGGTGATGATTGAACTGGCGGACGAGGAGGGCGATCTGTCCCTGCTGGACGACTGCACCGCCTCTGTTAAGGATATTGAAACGCGCGTTGAAGATATGACCCTATCCACCCTGCTCAGCGGCGAGTTTGACGGCAAAAACGCCTTGCTGACCTTCCACGCCGGTGCCGGCGGTACGGAGGCGCAGGACTGGGCGGAAATGCTCTTTCGTATGTACAACCGCTGGGGCGAGCGCCATGGCTACAAGGTGTCTACGCTGGATTATCTGGACGGCGATGTGGCGGGGATTAAGAGCGCCACGATTTTAGTAGAGGGCGAGAATGCCTACGGTTATTTGAAAGGCGAGATGGGTATTCACCGCTTGGTGCGGGTGTCTCCCTTTGACTCTTCCGGTCGGCGGCATACCTCCTTTGCGTCCGTTGAAGTGATGCCGGAGATTGACGACGATGTGAATGTGGAGATCCGTGAAGAAGATATTAAGATGGATGTGTACCGTGCTTCCGGTGCCGGCGGTCAAAAGGTCAACAAGACCTCCTCTGCCGTGCGCTTGACCCATATTCCCACCGGGATCGTGGTCAGCTGCCAGATTGAGCGCAGCCAGCACCAAAACCGGGAAGTGGCCATGCGTATGCTCAAGTCCAAGTTGGTGGAGATTAAAGAGCGGGAGAATTTGGAACGCATTGAGGACATTAAGGGCGATCAAAAAGAGATTGCCTGGGGCTCCCAAATTCGTTCTTATGTATTTATGCCCTATACCCTGGCCAAGGATCACCGTACCGGGTTTGAGATGGGCAATATCACCGCCGTGATGGATGGGGATATTGACGGCTTTATCAATGCTTACTTAAAACAAAAATCTGCCCAGGAGGCAGAGGAGAAAGCGGAGGCTTAATTTAAAATGGAACGCTATGCGCATTTGATGGATATTACGGCGTTGTCCGGGTTTTCCATTCGACTGGCGCTGGCCATTATTCTGGGCTTCTTTGTAGGTCTGGAGCGCCAGTGGACCAAGCACCAGGCGGGTATACTTACCAATGTGATCGTGTGTGTGGGGGCGTATGCCTACACGGCGTTTTCCTTTGTGATCCACCAGGACAACACGGACCTGACCCGTGTGGCTGCCCAGGTGGTCAGCGGTGTGGGCTTTTTGGGCGCCGGCCTGATTTTGCGGGACGGCACCAACATTCGCGGGCTGTCCACTGCCGCTACCATTTGGACCACGGCGGCCATCGGTATTCTGTGCACCCTGCCCAAGGTGCTGTATGCGGTGATTGTGGCAGCGGCTGTGGTGGTGCTGCACCTGGTGCTGCATCCGCTGAGCAACAAGATTAACAAGCTGCGCAGCTATGATAAAGAAAAGCGGGCCAAAGATGAGTGTATGTACAAAATCTCAGTGACCTGTTTGGATAACTTTGAGGTGGATATTCGCGCCCACTTAATGAGTGCTTTGAAGGACGCGCGGGATATTATTTTGCACAATTTGGAGTCCTCGGAGACGGACGACGGCAATACCAAAATCCGCGCTTATGTGTCTGCCGCCAAGAAGAACGATGAGGCCATTGAGAATGTGCTTAACCGCATTGGCAAGGATGAGGGCATTTTGCGCGCCGGGTGGAATATTATTAACGAATGATTTGCAGTTTTTGCAAACATCGCCAATTTTCGCTAATCAAAATTTAACAGGTGAATTTGCTCCCTTTTTAGCACAACCTATTGCTGAAAGGGGAGTTTTTTATGCTCAAAAAATGCAGCAGTTTGCTGCTGGCTTTAGCGCTGATCACCGTACTGTTTACCGGCTGCCGGGGCAATGCAAAGAATGAGAACCAAACCGGTGATCCGGGCACCAGTACCACCTCCGCCACCACTGCAACTAAAACGGCGGACACCACCGTGCGCCCCACCAATGTGGGCAGCCGCAGTTACAGCAAGGAAAAGGTGGTGTGGGGGCCGGGCAACATTACCGACCACGCCAGACCGCAGGAGCCGGAACGGCTGCAAAAGCAGTTTGGCGCGCTGGGCGCTCGCTTCTTGCTGGACAATAAAAAGCAGTTGTGCCTGACCTTTGACGAGGGGTATGAGAACGGATACAGCGGCAAGATATTGGACACGCTAAAGGAGAAGCAAGTCCATGCTATATTCTTTGTGACCTATGACTTTGCCAGCCAAAACCCGGCACTGATCAAGCGCATGATTGCCGAGGGTCATGTAGTGGGCAACCACACCTATCGCCACCTGACTATGGACGAGGTGACCCGCGCGGCAGCCACAGAGGAGATCACCGTGCTGCACCGGTATATGGAGAAGAATTATCACTACAAGATGACTTACTTCCGCTTTCCAAAGGGGGAGTTTAGCGAGGACACGCTGGCGCTGGCACAGGAGCTGGGCTACAAGAGTATTTTTTGGAGCTTTGCCTATGCAGATTGGGATACCCAAAATGTGGCGGAACCGGCAGCGGCGCTGCAAAAGGTGACAGAGAGCACCCACCCGGGCGCCATCTTCCTGCTTCACGCCGTCAGTCCCACCAATGCGGAGATTTTAGGTCAGGCCATTGACAGTATTCGCAGCCAGGGCTACACCTTTACCACAGCATTATAGTAAAAAAGCAGACAGCGTTCGGTGAACTGCCCCGGATTGTGCAGACAGTACAAAAACAGCCTACTTGGCAGAAGAATTAGATTTTAAGTAAAACAGGGTAAAACAGGGGACGGTTTCCTGTTTTATATTCAATCAGCTCTTTCTCATCGTCTTTTATATGTCTGTATTTCCGTGGCATAACAAAACCTCCTATGGTAGTTTTTTTAATTCTACCATAGGAGGCTGTTTTTTCTATTGTCCATTTTTTACGGACTTGTTCAGATGATTCGATGGCTGTTTATGCTTGGTTTTAATTCGGTTTGCTTTTACAAAACAAGGAACCGTCCCCTGTTCTAAGGAACCGTCCTCTGTTTTACTCTTCTCCGTTGATGCGTTTAGACAATTCGACAACAAACGCATCCGCTTGATCTGTAATTACATAATACGGAAACACAGATTTTCTTGTCCATATCCTGACCACATGGGACGGATTTGTTACAACACATGGTAATGGATCGTGCTTAAATTCGTCCGAGTTGTCCGGAATGTCAAATTTTTCAATATCTGCAAATAATATTTGATCTTTTATGCCGCGTAATAACTGGGTAGCCAACCATACATTGCGATGAATCAAGACACTATTCCTTCCGAGAACAGTATATTGTTTTCTAAAAGGTTGTACAAACCAATATAAATCAAATAAGAAAATCGCTATTATTCCCGCAAAGAAGAACACCTTATAAGCCAAACTTCCCTCCGCTCCTTCGTTTACATGAAATATCGTTGGAGCAAGTACCAGCCAAAGCATAACACCCATAACCGTTATAATGGCCAAAACTAATGTTGTAATCAAGGCATACAATGCTACCGCAACAGCTTGGCGAATTTTGTTATCATAAACAAACGGGTATGTTTTATAATCCATGTCCACATCCCTTCCCTGCACTGGGTAAAACAGGGAACCGTTCCCTGTTCTAATCATCGCAAAAGATAAACCGAACCTGATTTCGTAGGTGACAAGAATAAGAATTTCACCCGAAGGCCACTACGCATAACGATAATATCCAATCGCGGCGTACCAAAATCGTTATGCAGAAATTCATATCTGTAAATATACCAATCACGCCCATGGAGCGTTGCTGCATACTCCAGTTTATCATTTCTTTTGCCACAAGTCGTGCTCTTACCTGTAGAGAGATTATAGGATATGCATTTCTCATCTAGGCCATTTTTGTAAGAAATGACTAAATCGCTTTGCAAAAGATCCACACATAAGACTTTACCAGCGGAAAACGCCACATTTTCTTTACCCTCTTGTTTTATGATCACCTGGTCATGGTCACGCAGGGTTTCAACATAAACAAGCGTATTGCCGTCAGAACAAATATCATTAATGGAGTCCGGCAATTTTTCAATACTAAAATCAGACAAGTTGCACTTGTAGTAACATGAGGCGACATCGTCCTCGCCATAAATCGTGAAATACACCGTGTCTTCATAAACACACATAATTCCGGCTGATGAAGCCAGTGGATAAGAAAAGTCACGCTTTCCCTTATGAATGACTAGAGCGTACTTACTCTTAAGACCATCAACCGCTGCATTCTGAGCCGGTACATAATTCACACCGATCGCCGCATATCCACCGGTCAAAGGATAGTAGTCTATCACTTCATTATAATCATCAATAACGACCTTTTTACTCCGATTGGTGCTAAGATCATATACACTGCTGTTTAAGCCATCATCTTCATTCATGTTTAAGTATAAGCTGCCTTGAATCGGCCATAGGAACAGAAAGGCGAACAATAACACTAAAGCAACGAACAAGACGATCCAAATAAACTTTTTTTCACAGCTCTATTCCTCACCATTAACAATTATTTCGGGCACTTAAAACAGGGGATGGTTCCCTAAGACAGGGGATGGTTCCCTGTTTTACACTTTTCTCATATTTCTCATACGCCCTATCTCACAGATAGCAAAACAAATACAGAGTTTACGGGTCTATTTTAACAGATAAATGGTGTTCTGTAAAGTGAATCCAAAAGAGCAGAAAAAAGCCTCCTATGGTAGTTTTTTTAATTCTACCATAGGAGGCTGTTTTTTCTAATGTCCATTTTTTACGGACTTGTTCACTTCTTTATGTGGTGCTACGGCGGAACAGATCCTGTGTTTCCGTCAGCAGGGGCTGATTTTCCGGTTTGTCCAGATTGGGGTCGTCGGCCAAAATGGTATCTGCACAGTCCCGGCACAGGCGCAGGGTGTCCATATCCTCCACCATATCTGCCAGTCGCAGCTCCGGCAGACCGTGCTGCCGCTTGCCAAAGAAGTCGCCGGGGCCGCGCAGCCGCAGGTCCTCGTCGGCAATCTGGAAGCCGTCACTGTATTTTTTCATGGTCAGCAGCCGCTGGCGAGCCGTATCGCCCTTGGCGTCGCTGACCAGTATGCAGTAGCTTTTGGCGCTGCCCCGGCCAATGCGCCCGCGCAGCTGGTGCAGCTGGGACAGGCCGAACCGCTCGGCGTTCTCCACGATCATCACCGTGGCGTTTGGTACATCTACGCCCACTTCCACCACTGTGGTGGCTACCAGTACCTGCACATCGCCCCGGGCAAAGGCCTGCATTACGGCGTCCTTTTGTTTGGGGGTCATTTTGCCGTGGAGCAGCCCTAAGTTGTAGCCAAACAGCTCCGTTTCGCTGAGTTGGGCGGCGTAGGCGGTGGCGGCTTTCATCTCGCTTTCGCCCTCGTCTACCAGCGGGCAGACGATATAGCCCTGCTCGCCCCGATCCAGCGCCGCACGCAGAAAGCGAAAGATCCGGGCGTGGTAGGCGGAGGTGACCACATCGGTGCGGATCTCCTGCCGCCCGGGGGGCAGCTCGTCCAGCACGGATATGTCCAGATCGCCGTAGATCATCATGGCCAGGGTGCGGGGAATGGGCGTGGCACTCATGACCAAGGTGTGCACTTCTTCACCTTTCATGGCCAAATCCGCTCGCTGCTGCACCCCAAAGCGGTGCTGCTCATCGGTGATGACCAGCCCCAGGTTGGCGAATTCCACATCGTTTTGGATCAGCGCGTGGGTGCCTACCGCAATGTGTATATTGCCCTCCAGCAGATCTGCCTTCATTTGTCGCTTTTCCTTGGCGGTGCAGGCGCCGGTGAGCAGGCACAGGCGGGTGTTTGTGCCTGCAAAGAATTTTTGCAGTGTGGCATAGTGCTGGGTGGCTAAAATCTCCGTGGGTGCCATCAGAGCGCACTGGTAGCCGTTTTGCACCATCGTGTCCAGCAGAGCGGCAGCCACGGCGGTTTTGCCGCTGCCCACATCCCCTTGCAGCAGTCGGTTCATGGGATAGCCGCTTTGCAGGTCGGCAATGCATTGGGACACTGCCCGGCTCTGGGCGCCGGTCAGGGTAAAGGGCAGACGGGCCGCAAAGGCTGCGGTGCAGTCTTTTTCAATGACCCGGGTGGTGGGGGTGCGTTTGCGCCCCTTAAGTTTTTTCAATCCGACAGTCAGGGTCAGCAGTTCTTCAAAAATCAGCCGGTGCCGGGCCGCTTCCAGCGCTTTTGCATTGGACGGAAAGTGAATGTTGCGCACGGCTGTGTCCAGGTCTTCCAGACCGTATTTTTCCCGCAGGGCGGGGGACAGGGTGTCCGGCAGCGGCGCCATGTGGGCTAGGGCGTAGTCTACCGCCTTGGCGATCAGGTTTGCATTCAGGCTGCCGGTTTGGGTGTAAATGGGGTGGATCCGCCGTGCGGTGAGCGGTTCAATCTTGGGTGCGCTCATCTGCACGGTGGTGAAGTTGCGCTCTACCTTGCCCAGCAGCAGGTAGTCCTGGTACATACGCAGCTTTTCTGCCAGGAATTTGGTGTTGAACAGGGTTACATGGATCAGAGTCTCCCCATCGGTAAAATCCGCTTTGTAGAGGGTCATGCCCTTGCGGATCAGGTGGGTGCGCATGGGGGTTACCATGGTGGCCTGCACGCACACAGTTGTGCCCTCCGGCGCCTGGGCGGCAGGGGTGGTCACGCTCCAGTCCTCATAGGTGCGAGGATAATAGCGCACCAGGTCCCCCACGACAAATATGCCCAGCTTATGAAAAAGCCGGGCTCTTTTGTCGCCAACACCTTTCAGGTATTGAATATCGCGTTCTAAAAACTGGTCCATATCACTCAACAGAAAGCAGGAAGTAGTAGATGGGCTGTCCGCCGTCTACAATGCTGATTTCCATATCGCTGCCGTATTTCTCGCTTAGGCGGTTTTCCAGTTCCTGGGCCTGTTCCTCGGTGGCATCTGCACCGTAGATCAGGGTCACCAGGGCATGCTCGCCCCGCTTAAACAGCTTGTCAACGGTCTTAAAGGCAATGTCTACAATGTCATCGCCCAGGAATTTGATCTTGCTGCCACACATACCCATAATTTCGCCCTGTTTAATGGGGCGGCCGTCCAGCTCGCTGTCTCTGGCGGCAAAGGTGACAGAACCGGTCTCCACATGGGCGGCGGCGTCCATCATGGCCATCTGATTGTCGTCGACAGACTGGGTTTCGTCAAACACCAGCATGGCGCTGATCCCCTGGGGAATGGTTTTGGTTTGCAGCACCCGCACCTGGCGGTCCTTGGCCAGGGGAATGGCCTGCTCGGCAGCCATAATAATGTTTTTATTGTTGGGCAGCACAAACACTGTCTTGGCGGGGGTGGCCATAATGGCGTTCAAAATATCGTCGGTGGAGGGGTTCATGGTTTGCCCGCCGCTGACAACTGTGTCGGCGCCAATGTCGGTAAACAGTTCCTTTAGTCCATCGCCGGCGCATACGGCCACAAAGCCGTAGTCATTCTCCGGTTGCACTACGGTGGGTTGGGGCGGTGTGTCGCTCTGTTTCACGCCCTCCTCCGCATTGCGGTGCTGGTAGCGCATGTTGTCGATTTTAATATTGATCAACTGGCCGTATTTCAGCGCAGCCTGGATCACATCGCCGGGGCAGTTGGAATGCACATGTACTTTGATAATATCGCTGTCGTCCACCACCACGACGCAGTCGCCGATGGACTCCAGGTACGCCCGCAGCCGCAGCGGATCTTGCTGAGGGGCGTGGCGATCTTTTTCAATCAAAAATTCCGAGCAGTAGCCGAATTCAATCTCACCGGAGGCGGCGGCCACGGTGCTTTTGTCCGGGGCTTGTACCGGGGTAACGGCGCTGCCGGCAATGGGCTGCACCACAGTGCCTTTTTCAAGCACGGCACCCATACCCTGGAAAATCAGAACCAGGCCCTGCCCACCGGCATCTACCACGCCGGCCTTTTTCAGCACCGGCAGCTGTTCCGGCGTCTTTGCCAGGGCTTCCTCTGCGGCAGCCATGGCTGCGCAGCACACGGCCCAGGCGTCGTTATTGGAGGCGGCGATTTGCTCCGCCGCTTCCGCCGCCTTGCGGATCACGGTCAGAATGGTGCCCTCCGTAGGCTTCATAACCGCTTTATAGGCTGCGTCTACGCCCTTGCGAAAGGCAGCGGCCACGGCAGCGCCGTCCGCTTCTTCCATGCCACGCAGTGCCTTGGAAAATCCGCGAAAGATCAGCGAAAGAATGACGCCGGAGTTGCCTCGAGCGCCGCGCAGCAGGGCAGAGGCGCAGCGGGAGGCGGCTTCCTCCACCGTGCAGTTTTCCGGCAGCACTGCCATTTCCTTGGCGGCAGCGCCGATCGTCATACTCATATTGGTGCCGGTGTCGCCGTCCGGCACGGGAAAAATGTTTAGTGCGTCTACGGCCTGGCGGTTGTTGGCAATGTTGTTTGAGCCGGAGATGACCCCGTCCCGGAACATAAGTCCTGTTATCATCATGTGATGTTCTCCCATTCTAAGGTTAGTTCAGTGCATCCACATACACATTGACGGTGTTGACCTTCAGGTCTGTGGCTTCTTCCACCGTGTAGCGCACCTTGTTGATGATGCTGTCCACAATGGCAGTGATGTTGACACCGTAAGAGACGGAGATGTGCAGTTCAATCTGCAACTGACCGTCCACGCTCTTGACGTACACGCCTTGGTTGAATTTTTCGCCGGTGGCCTTGCTCTTAATGGCGCTGACGATGGACTCGTAAGCGCTGCCGTTAACCATACCGGTCACGCCAAAGCAGGACTGGGCGGCACGCCCGACAAGGGTGGCGAAATAGGCGTTGGTGATCTCAATGTATCCGTTGGGATTTTCAAATTTAATCATCAATATATCCTCCGTGATTTATTGCAAACGCCGGGGCGTTTTTATCCAAAATACCAGTCTTCTATATTGGCAAAGAAGTTGCCGTACTGCCCCTGAATATCGCCTCTCAGGGACTTGGAGTAGCAGATCATCCCCTTGCGGTACAACAGGGGGGAAAATGGCATTTCCTCGCTAAACGAGAGCATAAATTTGCCCAGTTCCGTTTTGCCGGCGGTGTAGTCCCGGTACAGGGCGGCCGTACTGCCCTTGTCTTGGCTGATGCCGTAGCGGGCAGCGCCGTCGGTACTGAAGAAGGGGTAAAGGCACATATCGTTTTGCAGCTTGACCTCGCCGATATAGAGGTCATAGTTTAAATTTTTAATCCGCGCCTTATAGTCGCTGAATTTGCTCACTTGCAGTTGTACGGTAAAGCCTGCCGCTTCCAACGCCGTTTTGATCTGATTGGCGGCGGCCAGCCGGTTGTCGTTCTGATTGACCAGCAGCGTGATCTTTAAGGCACTGTCGCTGACTTTGGACAGAGCGATCTGCTGTTTGGCGGCGGCCGCGTCTGCTGCTTCTGCAAACAGGCGGGTACTGGCTGCCAATCCGAAGGCGGGGTTATATACGCTGCGGGCAGCGGTGGCGTAGCCGGCATAGGCGCTCTTAGCCAGCGCGTTGCGGTCCACCGCCAGGCTCACGGCCTTGCGCAAATGGGCGTTTGCAAAGGCACCGGATCGGTTGTTAAAGCCGATGTACACCAAGTTGTTTTGGTTAATCTGCTTTTTGGTGGCAGTCATGCGCTTCGCGCTGTTCTCGGACAGATCCCGATAGGCATAGGTGATGTTGCCGATATTCACAGCATTGTCAATGGAGTCTGCCGCCGCAATGTTCACCAGGTGAATGGTGGTGATGTGGGGGTTAAAGTCGGCGGTCACGTTGGCTGCCAGCACCGGACCGTCCTGGGTGGATTTGTAGCGGTAGCGCCCGCTGCCGATGGGATACTTGCCTTTGGCATTTGCCTTGGCAATGGGGAAGGTCAGCAGATTTTGCCCGTAAGGGGAGGGGTGGCGCAGGGTAAACACCACGGTGTTGTTGTCCTCTGCCGTGGCGGAGCGAATCCCTTGCAAAGCGCTGCCGTAGGCGGGGGAGTTCTTGGCCTGCTCAAAGCTGTATACCACGTCTGCGACAGTGAGCGCCGACTTGTCCGAGAAAGTCAGACCGCTGGGCACGATCACTTTGAGGGTGGTGCTGTTTGTAAATTCATAGCCGGTGGCCAGGTTGGGCTGGGCGGTATAGCTGCCGTCCAGGTCAAACAGACTCTCAAACACCAAGTCCGCCAGCACCTGATTGTTTTGGGTCTTGGCGGCAAAAGGATCCAGGCTGTCCGATTGGGTGTAGCTTAATTTGAAATTGTCATTGTCCGTAGCAAAGGTGGTTTGTGCCTTTGCGGTGGTCTCTGTTTGGCCGGTGGTGCCTTTGGTGCACGCCGAGAAGAGGGTGGCGGTCAGCACCAGCGCCAGCAAAAGAGCAAAACTCCTCTTGCCCATGGTTACCTCCTAATGCGCGTGCAGCTGCGGGTCTTGCCGGTTTTTTCGTCAATATCAAACAGGCAGCCCTCCAGCACGCAAGGTCCGTCCGGGTTGGTAAAGCGCACAGGCAGGCCGGTGCGCATTTTTTCAATGGCTGCCTGGGGGCTGACCCCCAGCACACTGTGCTGGGGCCCGGTCATGCCCAGGTCCGTAATGTAGCCGGTGCCGCCGGGCAGCACCTGTTCGTCTGCCGTCTGCACATGGGTGTGGGTGCCGAAAAGGGCAGACACACGGCCGTCTAAATAGTAGCCAAGGGCGCGCTTTTCTGCGGTGGCCTCGGCATGGAAGTCAATGAGAATGATATGCGCTCCCGCTTCTTTCAGGCGGTGTACCTCCCGGTCCGCCGCGTCAAAAGGGTTGGCAATGGGCTCCATAAAGGCGGCACCTAGCAGGCTGATGATCCCCACTTGAACGGCACCCATATCCAGCAGTACGCTGCCCCGGCCGGGGGCCGAGGGGTGGTAGTTGGCCGGGCGGAGCAAAAACTCGTTCTCTTCCAGCATCGGGTAGATCTCCCGCCGGCGCAGGCCGTGGTTGCCCAGGGTAATCACATCGGCGCCGCTGTCAAAAATAAACTGGGCGCTGCCGGGCAGTATGCCGTTGCCCACGGCGGAGTTCTCACCGTTTACAATGGTTAATTTGGCACCCAGCTCTCGCTTTAAGCCGGGCAGTATATGGCGCAGGCAGTCACAGCCTTGCCGGGCGACTACATCGCCAATGGTTAAAATCTTCACTTGTACACCGTTTCTATCTGACGCAGGGTCAGGTGTTATAGCAGAAATATTATACTATATCCCCGGTGTAATTACAAGGATGGGGCTTAAATTTAATACTTTCGCAACTTTTGAATACACGGGTGCATACAGGGTTTTACCGGTTGTATATTCTTTTGACAAATTGTGCGGCCGTCTACGGGGTGATGCGGGCATCGCTCCATACATCGTGGGTATGCAAAGTGGGCGGATTTACTTATGTTTTTATCCCCTTAGTCGCGCAAGCGCGCCAGCTCCCCTTAGAAAATAAGGGGAGCCAAGTTGTGTTGATTTGCCGCAGGCAAACGCGGAGGAATTTGGCGGGCGGCAGGTTGCCGCCCCTACCGGGGAAAAACAGAATTGCGGCGGGAGCAAGCCCCCGCCCTACGATTTGCTTTTTTGTCTCCCTTGTGTAAAGGCTTTATCGTAGGGGCGGATAGTATCCGCCCGCGCTTAAATGCCTTTTTAACGCAACAGCTCCCCTTGCATACACAAGGGGAGCTGATTGGGTTATTTTACTTTTTGAAAAGAGGTGAGCACGCCGTCTGCGTCAAAGGTTACATTGTAGTATGGATTGTTCTTAAAGTCCGTCACTGCAAATTCGCCCAGGTTCTGGTCGCCGGGGAAGGTACAGTCGGAGGCGATCTGTAAATTACACCGGGAGAAGTTCACCGCGTAAGGGGCGTCCGTGTGCTTTAAGGTCTTAACCCCATCGCCGCCGTAGCGGGCGTTAAAAGCAGCGGCCTTTTCCTTATTTCTAAAGAGAAAGCGCACTTGGCTGTCAATGTACCAATAGGTGATGTCCTTTTTTTCTGTGTAGCTGAAGGCGTGGGTGCCCATACGCACCTGGGCAGCCTCTACGCCGTCCCATTTTTCCACATGGCGCAGAATGTCTACGCTGTCGCCGATCATAGCTTCGTTCGCGTCGGATTTGTTGTAAATCGGCTGGCTGCTTTCCTGGGTTACGCCGTTTTTGTCCGTGGTGTGGGTAAAGTGCTTGAACCCGCCTTTTTTGTCGTAGTAGTTGGCGCTGACCAAGGTGCAGGTGAGTTTGCCGTCGGCGTAGACCGCCTCGTAGGTACATTCGCTGTTAAAGGTGGCATTGTCCGCCTCCGGCGAGATCCAAATGGTAAAGCGGTCGGCACCGTAGGGAGATTGGGTGTTCAGCCCTTGGTCAAAGGTAACACGGTAGCTGCCCTTATCGTCCTCGCAGAGAATGGACACGCCGGTGCGCTTGCCATCCGCGTCCGTATAGGTGACGGTCAGGTCGTTGGAGTGGGTGGAGCGCAGGTGGCACTCGGTCATCTGCTTGCCGCCTTTTTCGTATGCGGCGTACACCAGGTCCTCGTTTCTGTAATATTTGGTTACGGTGGTGTCCAGCTTCGTGCTTTTTACCTGTTTTTTGGTGTAGCTGTCGTTGGGCTGCATTTCTTTGTAGAAATCCACCTTGCGAATATCGTCCAAAATGTAGCCTACAGTGTGCACATCGTCAAAGATCTTTTTAACATCTTTGTTGGCAACAAAATCAACTTGTGCCGTGGCCTCTGCGCAGGCAGAGAACAGCAGTATGGGCAGCAAACAAAGGCAGAGTATGGTGCCCCATCGTTTCATAACCGAATCCCTCCATCTGTTGGAAAAAGGTGCTGCGTGGCGTTTGCAGCGGTTGTCAAACTCTAATTAAAGCACAATTTCTTTGTTTCGTCAACTAAAATTGCGGATTTCCCGGCTTTGCGTTGCGCATAGGGCAAGAATTTGCTATAATATGCCCGGTATTTGAAGAACGGAGGCGTGTTTATGTCCATCAAACTGATTGCCACAGACTTAGACGGCACCTTAATGTCCGGTGACCACCTGACCGTCAGTCCCCGCACGGTGGCGGCGTTACAGGCGGCCCACGACCGGGGCGTGTGCCTGGCGATTGCCACCGGCCGCACCTTGGATTTTATTGACCATGTAACGGCGCAGGTGCCTTTTGTAGACTATGTGATCTACTCCAACGGCGCGGCGGTGTATGACCGGAAGAACGACGCCCATATTTGCCAGCAGCTGATCCCACCAAAGGCAGTGCAGCGCATTTTGCAAACCTTGGCGCCACAGCCGCTGTATTATAATGTGTATTGGGACGGCGGTATGTATTTGGAAGAAGCCCGTCTACCTTATTACAACAGTGATAGTTTGCCCCATGCGGTTTTGGAGCAGTATATGGCCAAGGCGCACCGGGAGGAGAACCTGCTGGATAAAGCGGACAAAGGCGCAGAGAGTATTGCCGTTTATGATCTGAACCCGGAGCAAGCGGATTGGGTGCGGTCTGTGCTGGAGGGCCAGGGGCTGGAGGTGGTTTCCTCTCTGCCTAATGAATTGGAGTGTACCGCTCCCGGTGCCAACAAGGGTGCGGCATTGGCGGGTATTGCCCGGCAACTGAAGATTGAGCCGGAGCAGGTAATGAGCTTTGGCGACGCAGGCAACGACTGTCCCATGCTCGCCTTTGCTCACTACTCCTTTGCCATGGAGAACGGCGCGCCGGAATGTAAAGCCGCCGCCCGCTACCGGGCAGAGGCCAATACCGCAGACGGCGTAGCCAAGGCCATTGAGCAGTATGTGCTTGCCGATTAAGCATTGTGGTGTAAGCAACAGAATAAAGGATAAAAATAACACCGCCGGCAGATTGCTCTGCCGGCGGTGGCTTTTGCTTTTCGCAAAAGCGGACTGATATTTGCATTCTTGCAATGATTATAGAGAAAACGAAGCTCCGAAATGACAGAAAATTCAAAAACGAACCGGAACCTCTGCGAATGGCGCCGAAGGGAAAGATCGTTTTCAACCTTCCTTATGAAAAAGCGCAGCCTGTATGTTGTAGGCAAAAGGATCGCGGAGAGGCAAAAAGTGGACAAAAGGTACGAAATATGCTATAAATAATTAGCCGCTGTCCTGTGACGCAATATAATAGGATGTGTGCTTTGGATTTTGCGGTGGGAGAGCGGACCGGCTTGAAGAGATGCAATACATAAAGGAATGGAAAATCTATGAAACAGGAAGAAAAAAATCGACGCAGTCGAGAATGTATTGAAGAAGCGGCGATTCGCAGCTTTGCCCGACAGGGACCGGACAATGCCAATCTGAACCAACTGTGTCGGGAGAACGGCATTTCCAAGGGCAAGCTGTACCATTATTACGCTTCCAAGGACGATTTGCTTGTGGCTTGTGTGCAACGCATTGTGGATCGACTGGTTGCTGGTATATGTGCATTTTCGCCGGATCCGGAGCAGGGTGTTGCTGCCAATTTGCATGTGTATTACAAGGAACGTATTGATTTTTGGTGTGATGACCCGGAAGCGCTGTCTCTGATTTGGTATTGCCTGCATTTGACCAACGAAGCATTGCGTAGCCGACTAATGGAACAAAGTCATCGCTTTAATGCATGTATGAAGGATAAGACGCTGGAGATCATTCATACAGCCCATGAAAGGGTGAATGTGTCTGATGAGGAGCTTTACAGCACCATGCGGGTCATGTATAACCACTTGCTGATCCAGTATATGCACCGGGTGGTGGATTTGAAAGCCGAGGGCGATACGGCCGGAATGGAGCGGGAGCGGCAAGAACTTTTGCATCGTTACGATCGGCTCATCCAAATTCTGCTTTACGGCATTTTGGCATAAATGCTTTTTTTGACTTGACTGCTGGGCAAAAGTGGATATACTTATAGGTACAAAGCAGGAAATCGGGAGGTACGGCAAGTGTTTTACCAATACAGCGACGAACTGACCACCATTGAGCCGCAGGACCGAGACCCCAATTTGGTGTGTGCGGCATACATTACCTTGGCGGAGCTGGACGCCCATTATGAGAAGTTCGGCTTTAGTCCCTCTACTGTACAGCAGTGCAAGGAGGAGAACCGCTATTTTCGCTCCAATATTGAGGTGTACGACGATTACAGCTTTGGCACCTTAAAGATCACGGACGCGGCCAATGCCCGTGCCCGGGAGGACTGCCTGGCCTTTTATGTTAAAAAGAATTTTTTGCTGCTGGTGGATATTAACGACGCGGACTGCTCCACCCGCGACAAATTTATCAGCGCGCTTCACCGGTTCAGTTGTGCCAATATTACGCTGGAAAAGCTGATCTATGCGTTCTTGGAAAGTTTGGTGTCCGGTGACAATAAGGCGCTGGAGGACACGGAATTTGAGATCAACCGGATGGAGGAGTATGTGCTTCAGGATAAGGCCGGTTCGGACTTCAATATGGAGTTGCTGCATAAGAAAAAGGAACTTTCCGTCTTGCGCAATTACTATGAGCAACTAATCGACATCGGCGAGGCGCTGGAGGAGAACGAGAACGAGATCTTTGAGCGAGAGGATCTGCGGTACTTTAAGATCTTTACGGACAAGGCTGTGCGTCTGCGGGAGAATGTGGACCTGCTGCGAGACAGTATCGTCCATTTGCGAGATGCTTACCAGGCCTATCTGGACTTAAAGCTGAATGAGACCATGAAGCTGTTTACCGTGTTGACAGCGGTGTTTCTGCCGCTTACGGTGATCGTGGGCTGGTACGGAATGAATTTTCGCAATATGCCGGAGTTGACCTGGAAATATGGATATTTCAGTGTGATCGTGCTTTCTGCGCTTGTGGTTGGCGTGCTTGTAGCCGTCTTTAAGCGCAAAAAGTGGATGTAAATAAAAAGTGAGCATTAAGAAGCAGAAAGCGTGTATCTTATGAGAGAAAAGACGTTGAAAAAGCGAGTGGTTACACCGGCCATGCTGCTGGTAACCATCGGGGTTGTGTATGGCGATATCGGCACATCGCCTATGTATGTGCTGAAGTCTATTATCGAAAATAACGGCGGTTTGCAAACGGTGAACCGTGCATTTATCATCGGGTCGTTATCCTTGATTATTTGGACCGTAACCCTGATTACCACCGTGAAGTATGTGGTGGTTGCCATGAAGGCGGATAATAACGGTGAGGGCGGTATTTTTGCACTTTACAGCTTGGTCAAGAACTATGGCAAGTACTTAGTCATTCCGGCCATGTTAGGCGGTGCGGCGCTGCTGGCAGACGGCGTGCTCACGCCGGCCGTTACCATTACGACGGCCATTGAGGGCTTGCACAGCATTTCTATTTTTGACCAACTGCTGAATAATGACCAAAATCGTGTCATCTTGATTACATTGATTATTATTTCTGTTTTGTTTGCCTGCCAAAAAGCCGGTACCAGTTTGCTGGGCAAAGCATTCGGCCCGATTATGTTGGTTTGGTTTCTGTTTTTAGGCATAACCGGTGTGGCGCATATCAGCGGTAACTTGTATATTTTGCAGGCACTGAATCCCATTTATGCGGTGCGCATCTTGTTTAGTCCTTACAACAAAGCCGGCTTTATGATTCTGGGCAGCGTATTTTTGGCAACAACCGGTGCAGAAGCGCTGTATTCCGATATGGGCCATGTAGGGAAGCAGAATATTTATACCAGCTGGCCGTTCATCAAGGTGTGCTTGCTGCTGAACTATATGGGTCAAGGCGCCTGGATCCTTTCAAACAAAGACAATGCTGCGCTGCAGACTATGGACGGTATGAATCCGTTCTTTCAAATGCTGCCGCCGCAAATGCGCCCCTTTGCGGTTATTTTGAGTACCGTTGCTGCCATTATTGCTTCGCAGGCGTTGATTACCGGCTCGTTTTCGCTGGTTTCAGAGGCGATTCGCTTGGATCTGATGCCGCATATGCAAATTACATATCCGTCTCAAACAAAAGGGCAGTTGTATATTCCGCTTGTGAATTCCGTTATGTGGGTGGGTTGCTGCGCAGTGGTCTTGCTGTTTCGGACGGCGGCGCATATGGAAGCAGCCTACGGTTTGTCCATTACCGTGACCATGTTGATGACCACATTTTTGCTGACGGTTTATTTGTTTAAGAGAAAGAAACGCCGGATTGCCGCTGTGGTTATCGGTTTGGTGTTTGCATTTATAGAGCTGTTCTTCTTTGTCTCCAGTTTAACCAAGTTCTTCAAGGGCGGCTATTTTGCCGTGCTGATTGCGGCAGCGCTGTTTGTTGTTATGTTGTCTTGGTACTTGGGCACGCAGGTGGAGCGTATGCAGGGCGTGCCGTTGAAGATGCGGCAGTACTTGCCGATACTTCAGGCTTTGCGCCAGGATGCGTCTGTGCCGCAAATTTGTGAGAATTTGGTCTATATTACCAACAACAGTGATCCGGAGTATATGGATCGGGATATTCTATATTCCATCTTAGATAAGGGACCGAAGCGTGCCTCCGCTTACTGGTTTATTCACATTCAGGTGACGGATGAGCCGTTCACCTCAGACTATACGGTGGAATCTTACGGCACCGACTATGTGTTTTTTGTCACCATTCGGTTAGGCTTTAAGGTGCCCCAGCGCGTCAATGTGTATCTGCGTCAGATTATTTCAGATCTGGTGGCCACCGGCGCTCTGCCGCAACAGGTGCGGAAATATTCTATTTACAAAAACGCAACCACCGGCAGCTTTCGGTTTTATCACATTCGTAAAACCCTGGCGCCGGAAAGCGACATATCCCATTTGCAAAAGCTGGCTGTGCGCTTAAAGTACAAGATTAGAAAAATGGCAGGCTCGCCGGACAAATGGTACGGCCTGGAAAATTCAAACTTAGTGATTGAATATGTGCCGTTGTTTATTCGCAGCAAGCATTTTAATCCCTTTGTGAAAACAAAATAGACAAAATAAGGCAAATAAAAAAACGAACACCGCGCGGTGTTCGTTTTTTTATTTGCCTGTGTTTAGTCTTTCAGCAAAGAGCGGTACATACGGATATACTCGTTGGCAGACTTGCCCCAACTCATATCGCAGTCCAGCGCCCGCTGTACCAGCACCTTCCAGTCCTTGGGTTGGTTGTAGACCTCCACTGCCCGGTAGATGGCGCCCAGCATATCGTAGGCGTCATAGGTCTTAAAGGTAAAGCCGTTGCCCTCGCCGTCACCGCTGTCGGTGATAGAGTCTTTCAGCCCGCCGGTCTCCCGCACGATGGGTATGGTGCCGTAGCGCAGCGCCACCATCTGGGACAGGCCGCAGGGCTCGCTTTTGCTGGGCATTAAGAACATATCCGCACCGGCGTAGATTTTGTGTGCCAGATCCGGCACAAAGCCCAGGGTCAGGCCCACTTTGTCCGGGTACTTGTCGTGCAACTCACGGAAGAAGCTTTCATACTGCCACTCGCCGCTGCCCAGTATCACATACTGCACATCCCGCTCCCACAGGCTCTTTTCCAGCACTGCCTGCATCAGGTCCACGCCCTTGTGCCCTACCAGGCGGGTAACGATACCGATAACAGGCACATCCGGACGCACGGCCAAGCCCATTTTCTTTTGCAGCTCTTCTTTATTCTTGGCCTTGTTGGCAAAGTTTGCACTGCTGTAATTGGCCCAGATCATTTTATCCGTCTCCGGGTTGTACAGCTCGGTGTCAATACCGTTTAAGATGCCGCACAGCTTCCAGCTGCGTTGATTCAAAATGGGATCCAGCCCGTAACTGTACCAGGGATCCAGGATTTCTTTGGCGTAGGTGGGGGACACAGTGGTCACTTTATTGGCGCACTCAATGCCCGCCTTCATAAAGTTCACCAGTCCGTCGTAGAGAATGAGATTGTTGTCCTCCGGGGCGATGCCCAGCACATCCTCCAGCAGCTCGTCGCCGTACTTGCCCTGGTACTGAATGTTGTGAATGGTGAATACGGTTTTAATGTTTTCATACCCCATTCGGTTGGCATAATAGCAACTGTAATACAGGGGCGTTAAGGCGCTTTGCCAGTCGTTGCAGTGAATAATGTCCGGCTTCCAGTCAATGGCGGGAATGATCTCCAGTACCGCACGGGCAAAGAACGCAAAGCGCTCTGCATCGTCATAATGGCCGTAAATACCGTCCCGCTTAAAGTAATACTGGTTATCCAGCAGATAGTAGATCACGCCGTTGTGCTTGGCCTCAAAAATACCGCAATACTGGCGGCGCCAGGCCACCGGCACGGAGATGGAGGTGATGAACTGCATTTGGTCCTTCAGCTCCTGAGGAATGCTGTCGTACAGGGGCATAACGACCCGGCAGCCGATCAGCCGCTTGCGCAGGGCGGCGGGCAGCGAGCCGGCCACATCGCCCAGCCCACCGGAGGCCATAAACGGCAGTGCCTCCGAGGCAACAAAAAGAACTTTCATAATATTTGCCTCCTTAAATTCTGGTTTTTTTGCTTAGGTACACCGGGAAGTTGGGCGCGCCGCTCAGCTCTACCGAGTGTTTAATGGATACATCTTTGTCTGCGATCACGCAGTTTACCTTAGCGTTGTCGCCGATCACCGTGTCCTGCATTAGGATGGAGTCCTTGACCACGGCACCCTTGCCGATCTTGACGCCCTTAAAGATAATGCAGTTCTCTACCGTGCCGTCAATGATGCAGCCGTCGGCCACCAAAGAGTTCTTGGTGGCGGAATCCGGGCCGTACAGGGAGGGCATATCGTCCCGCTCCTTGGTAGAAATGGGCTTGTTCGGATTGAACAGACGGCGGCGGCTCTCCTTCTCCAGCACCCGCATGGAGATGTCGTAATAGCTTTGCAGGGACTGAATGGTGCCCACAAAGCAGTCGCTGGCGTCATAAGCGTGGATTTTTAAGTGATCTACATTCTTCAGCAGCACATTGCGCTGGAAAGAAATTTCGTTTTTGCTGTGGGCGGCAGTGACCAAAGACTCAAACAGCGCCTTTTGCATCAGCACGATGTTGCAGCTGTAAAAGACTTCGCCCCGGCCCTCCGGGCACAGGCTCATGCCGGTAATGCGGCCGTCCTCTGCCACCTGGTCAAACACCAAAACAGAGCCAACATGCGTGGGCATTTCACCGTGCACGCCGACAATGGTCACATCGGCGCCGCTTTGCTCGTGGGCGTCAAACAGCTTTTCGTAGTCCATATTCAGCACTTGGTTGCAGTCGCTCATCAGCACATAGTCCTGGTTGGACTGGTTCAAGAACTGAATGTTGCCGAAAATGGCGTCAATTCGGTTCCCCCACATGGTAGCGGAGTTAACGGAGAACGGTGGCAGCAGATACAGTCCGTCGTTCTTGCGGCTCAGGTCCCAGGGCTTGCCGGTGCCTACATGATCCATCAGAGAGCGAAAGTTGGCATTGGTGATCACGCCGATCTTGGTAATGCCGCTCTCCACCATGTTGGACAGGGGAAAGTCAATGAGCCGGTAGCGGGAGCAAAAGGGCACGGAGCCCATGGTGCGCTGTGCCGTTAGGGTGTCCAGTGCCTCCTCATGAATATTGGCAAAGATAATGCCCAGTACAGATTTTCCGTTCATGCTTATACCTCCTCGCCGCTTTTGATCATTTCACCGGGTGCAATGTCCCTCTTGCCGGTGACGGTAGCGCCTGCACCGATAACGGCAATGCCCCAGTCTGCCGGGTTTTGCAGCTGCTCGGGAATTTCGCCGACCTTGGCGTCCGCCTGAATGACCGCGTTCTCGGCCACGATGGAATAATACACCTTGGCACCCTTTTTAATATGCGCGCCGGGCATCACCACGCTGTAACGCACATCGGCACCGGCCTCAATGGTCACATTGGAGGAGATCACGCTGTAATCCACGTTGCCCTCGATTTCGCAGCCCTCGCTGATGGAGCTGTTCTCCACCACCGCGCTTTTACCGATATAGTGGGGCGGCGCCATGGGGTTGCGGCTGTAAATGCGCCAGCTTTTGTCGGACAGATCCAGATCTACATTGGGATTGATAATATCCAGGTTTGCCTCCCACAGGCTGTCAATGGTGCCCACATCTTTCCAGTAGCCGGAGAAGGGATAGGCAAACAGCCGCTCGCCGGCGTTCAGCATGGCGGGAATCACATTCTTACCAAAGTCGTTGGCAGAGTTGGGGTCTGCCTCGTCCAGCTCCAGGTACTGGCGCAGCTTGCTCCAACTGAATACATACACGCCCATAGAGGCTTTGTTGCTTTTGGGCTGGGCCGGCTTCTCGGCAAATTCGTAAATACGGTCGTCCTCGTCGGTAGCCAAAATACCAAAGCGGGAGGCCTCCTCCCACGGCACCTCCAGCACAGCGATGGTACAGTCCGCATTGTGCTTTTTGTGGAAGTCGATCATCTTGGCGTAGTTCATCTTGTAGATGTGGTCGCCGGAGAGCACCACTACATATTCCGGGTCGTACTTCTCAATAAAATTGATGTTTTGGTAAATGGCGTTGGCCGTGCCCTTATACCACTCGGCGCCGCCGATGGCCTCATAAGGGGAGAGAATATGTACGCCGCCGTTTTGGCGGTCCAGATCCCAGGGCTGACCGTTGCCCAAATAGTCGTTCAATTCCAGCGGCTGATATTGGGTCAGCACGCCAACGGTGTAAATACCGCTGTTGACGCAGTTGGATAGCGGAAAGTCGATGATGCGGTAGTTGCCGCCGTAGGGTACGGCAGGCTTGGCAATGTTTTTGGTGAGCACGCCCAGTCTGCTGCCCTGGCCGCCGGCCAGCAGCATTGCAACAACATTTGTTTTGTGTGCCATAGTGGTTCTCCTTACTTTATTTTTTCAAGATACAAGGCAGACAGTCCGCTGAGTTTCAGGCTGATGCTTTGCTCCATATTGTGCATAGGTATTTTTTTCGTTTTGTAGGTGCCGCACAGCCGGGGTTTGGTGCCGCCGTATTTTTTCAGCGCCGTGTCCATGACCACTTTGTAAGTGCCCTTTTCCGGCACACCGATGCGGTAGTTCTCGTGATCGTTGGGGGTGAAATTAAATACCGTGATCAGATCCTTGCCGTCTCGGTCTATGCGGCGGAAGGCGATCACCGAGTTGCTGTTGTCGTCGGAGCTGATCCACTGGAATCCCTCCCAGCTGTAATCAATCTGCCACAGCGCCGGGTGCGCGGTATAAAAGTGGTTCAGTTCCTTAGAGAAGGCTTGCAGCTGGCGGTGCTTTTCGTAATCCAGCAGCAGCCAGTCCAGTCCCTCTTTGTACGCCCATTCTTTGAATTGGCCGAATTCGCTGCCCATAAACAGCAGCTTCTTGCCCGGGTGGGCCATCATATAGGCAAAAAACAGACGCATACTGCTGAATTTATCATCGTATTCGCCGGGCATTTTGCCGATTAGGGAGCACTTGCCGTGCACCACCTCGTCGTGGCTGATGGGCAGCACAAAGTTTTCGCTAAAGGCGTAGAAAAAGCTAAAGGTAATGCAGTCGTGGTTGCCCTTGCGGAACAGTGGATCCAGGCTCATATACCGGAGCATATCGTTCATCCAGCCCATATTCCACTTAAAGTTAAAACCCAGGCCGCCTACATCTGGGGGCATGGTGATCATGGGCCAAGCCGTGGACTCCTCGGCGATCATCATCATGGACGGGTGGCGGGTGAGCACCGCACTGTTCAGCTGGCGGAAGAAGTCCACCGCCTCGTAGTTCTCGTTGCCGCCGTCCTTATTGGGGGTCCATTCTCCCGGTTCTCTGCCGTAATCCAGGTACAGCATACTGGCCACTGCGTCCACCCGAATACCGTCAAAGTGAAACAGATCGGCCCAGTACATGGCAGAGCTGATGAGAAAAGAACGCACTTCATTTTTGCCGTAGTCAAAGACCCGGGTGCCCCATTCCTTGTGCTCGCCTTTTTTCAGGTCGCTGTACTCGTAGGTGCAGTCCCCATCAAATGCGTACAGCCCGTGCGCGTCCTTGGGAAAGTGGGCGGGCACCCAGTCCAGGATTACGCCGATCCCCGCCTTGTGACAGGTGTCCATAAAGTACATTAAGTCCTCCGGTACCCCATAGCGTGAGGTGGGGGCAAAGTACCCGGTGACCTGATAGCCCCAGGAGCCGTCGAAGGGATACTCCATAATGGGCATCATCTCAATATGGGTGTAGCCCATATCCTTTACATAGGGCACCAGCGTGTCTGCCATTTCCCGGTAGGTAAGAAATGTGCCGTCCTCGTGCTGCTTCCAGGAGCCAAAGTGAATTTCATAAATATTCACCGGTTTGTCCAGCACAGAGACTTCTTTTTGCCGGGCAAACCAGTCGCTGTCCGTCCACTTGTAGCTGGGCAGGTCATAGACCTTGGAGGCGGTGCCCGGTCGGGTCTCTTGGTGCACAGCGTAGGGGTCCGCTTTCATCAGCAGGCGACCGTCCGTCGTTTGAATGGCGTATTTGTAGCAGTCATACTTGGAAACACCGTCCACCACCGCTTCCCAGATTTCCGGTGCAATGAGGGTCATGGGATTGGCTGTTTCGGACCAATCGTTAAAGTCACCGGCCACAGCCACACCCACGGCGTGGGGCGCCCACACGCGAAAAGCGTAGGTGCCTTTTTTTATTTTATGAACACCGAAGAAACGGTATGCTTCATAGTTTTTGCCCTCGTGGAAGAGGTAGACCGGCAGCTGATATTCTTCTTTAAGTTGTTCCATTCTATCATCTCCCTTTTCAGTTCGGTTGTAGTCATTCTCATTTTAACACATTGGCACCGGTCAATCAAGGGATTTTCGTATAGTTTGTTACAAGAATTTGTAAAATTTGTCGCATTTTTGTGTATATTGTTACAAATCTTTCGGACTGTAAAGAATAGACAAAAATTTTTGTCCCCACAGGGCGCAACTGTGCACATTTTGTATTGAACCCAGGCGTATTTATATGGTATAATAACTTTTATCTAATGGGGGAACGGGAGCGGAAGATGAAGGACATCATTATTGCGTACCCGAACAAAGAGGTGGCACTGCGCCTGCGTGCCTTGCTGGTTGGCGAGGGGTTCCGGGTGTCGCATATTTGTGCCCTGGGTTCCAGCGCGTTGGGCGCTGCCGGTGAGAAAGACGCCGGCGTGATCATCTGTGCCTCTTTGCTGCGGGATATGGGTGCCGGTACTTTGGCAGAGCAGTTGCCTGCGGACTTTGATGTGGTAGCACTGTCGAAGAACGGCAAAACAGAATATATGGGCAACCTGATCACCCTGACCCTGCCCTTGGATCGGCAGGAGTTTTTGCAAACGGTGGCGGTGCTGGCCTCCAGCAAAAGCAGCTTTACCCGCCGCAAGGAGGCGGATGAGGATTTGATCTCTAATGCCAAGCTGGTGCTGATGAACACCCAGGATATGACGGAGCTGCAGGCCCACCGTTTTCTCCAAAAGGAGAGTATGCGCACCGGGCTGAAGATTACGGACCTGGCGCAAAAGATCATCAACGATTTTCGCTAACGAAAGGACGGCTTTCTGATGGAATTTACCAAGATGCACGGCTGCGGCAACGACTATATTTACTTTGACTGCACCCGGCAGCCTATGGACCGGGACCTGGCTTCTCAGCTGGCGGTGCGGCTCTCCGACCGGCACTTTGGCATCGGCGGCGACGGCATCATTCTCATTGAGAAGGGGCAGAACGCCGATTTTGAAATGGTGATGTACAATGCGGACGGCTCCCGGGGCGCTATGTGCGGCAACGGGATCCGCTGCGTGGCAAAATATGTGTACGACCACAAGCTGACGGACAAGACCACCGTGACCATTGCGTCCATGGGTGCGGTTAAGACCATTGACATTCAGGTGCAGGACGGCGTGGCCGTGGGCGCCAGTGTGGATATGGGTGCGCCGATTTTAGATCCGGCGGCCATTCCGGTGGTGACGGACTGCAAACCGCCGGTGGATGTACCTATTACCGTACACGACATAGTGTATAAAATGACTTGTGTCTCGATGGGCAACCCCCACGCGGTGGTGTTTATTGACCGCTCGCCCCGGGAGTTCCCGCTGGAGCAGGTAGGACCGCTGTTTGAGCACCATCCCTGCTTCCCGGATCGGACCAATACAGAGTTTGCCTTTGTACAGGACCGGCAGAACATCGAAATGCGGGTGTGGGAGCGCGGCTCCGGGGAGACTCTGGCCTGCGGCACCGGCGCCTGCGCCACCGCCGTGGCGGCGATTCTGGGCGGTTATGTAGACCACCGGGTGACGGTTCATCTGCTGGGCGGCGACTTGCAGATCAGCTGGAGCGGTAAGGCCGAGGACAGCGTCAGAATGACCGGCCCGGCCACCACCGTCTTTAGCGGCAAGATAGATCTATAAAACACAGGAGGTTTTTTAGAATAATGAAGATCAACCAAAACTTTTTTAAGATTGAAAGCTCTTATCTGTTTTCAACGGTAGCCAGAAAGCAGCGGGAGTACCAGGAGGCGCACCCGGAGGCAGATATTATCCGTCTGTCCATCGGCGATGTGACCCGTCCGCTGGTGCCCAGCGTGATCGACGCCATGCACAAGGCGGTGGACGAGATGGCCAACGAGGCCACTTTCCGCGGCTATCCGCCGGAGCACGGTTACGAATTTATCCTGGATGCCATTCAGCAGCACGATTACGCTGCCCGCGGGGTCAATATTGAGAAAGACGAGATCTTTTTGTCCGACGGCGCCAAGTCCGACTGCGGCAATATCGGCGACCTGTTCAGCGTAGACAACAAGATCGCTGTGTGTGACCCGGTGTACCCGGTGTATGTGGACGCCAACACCATGGACGGCCGCAGCGGCGACAAGAATGCCGACGGCTTTTACAGCAACTTTATCTATATGCCCTGCACAGAGGAGAACGGCTTTATGCCCGATCTGCCGAAGGAGACGCCGGATGTGATCTACCTGTGCTTTCCCAACAACCCCACCGGTATGTGCGCCACCAAAGCGCAGCTGAAAAAGTGGGTAGACTATGCGCTGGCCAATGATGCTTTGATCATCTTTGACAGTGCCTATGAAGCCTTTATTGTAGAGGACGATGTGCCCCATTCCATTTATGAGATTGAGGGTGCCGAGAAGTGCGCCATTGAGCTGCGCTCTTTCTCCAAGACTGCCGGCTTTACCGGCGTGCGCTGCGGTTATACCGTGGTGCCCAAGGCCTGCGTGTTTGAGGGCAAGAGCCTGAACCCCATGTGGGCACGCCGCCAGGCCACCAAGTTTAACGGCGTTAGCTACATTACCCAGCGGGCGGCCGAAGCGGTTTACACGGAGCAGGGGCAAAAAGAGATCAAGGAAACCCTGGCCTATTATCAGAAGAACGCCAAGGTGATCTTTGAGGGTATGCAGGCTGCCGGGTTTACCTGCTACGGCGCGGTGAACTCCCCGTATGTGTGGCTGAAGGTGCCGGAAGGCATGACCAGCTGGGAGTTCTTCGATCTGCTGCTGGACAAGACCCATGTGGTGGGTACCCCCGGTTCCGGCTTCGGTCCCTCCGGTGAGGGCTTTTTCCGGCTCACTGCTTTCGGCAATGCGGACAAGACCGTAGAGGCCGTGGAGCGGATCAAGGCTTACTTTGCCCAAAACAAATAAGAACACACACCTTTAATTTACCAATCTTTTTGCAGAGGAGAATGCGTTATGAATAAGACAGAACAGCTTTATGAAGGCAAGGCCAAGAAGGTATGGGCTACTGAGGACCCCACCATCGTGATCGTGGACTACAAGGACGATGCCACCGCCTTTAACGGCCTGAAGAAGGGCACTATCGTAGGTAAGGGCGTTGTGAACAACAAAATGTCCAACTACTTAATGCAGCTTTTAGAGAAGCACGGCGTGCCCACCCACTTTGTGGAGGAGCTTTCCGATCGGGAGACCGCTGTGAAGAAAGTGACCATTGTACCGTTGGAAGTGATTATCCGCAACCGGGCTGCCGGCTCCATCTGCAAGCGCCTGGGACTGGAAGAGGGTATGGACTTTACCCAGCCGTCTATTGAGTTCTCTTATAAGGATGACGACCTGGGCGATCCGCTGATCAACGGCTACCACGCAGTCAGCTGCGGTTTTGCCACCCAGGCGGATGTGGACACCATTAAGGCCATGGCCTTTAAGGTGAACGATGTGCTGAAAGAATACTTTGCCTCCATCGGCGTGGAGCTGATTGACTTTAAGCTGGAGTTCGGCAAGACCGCAGACGGCCAGATCGTGCTGGCAGACGAGATTAGCCCGGACACCTGCCGTTTTTGGGACATTAAGACCCATGAGAAACTGGATAAGGACCGCTTCCGTCGGGACCTGGGCGGCGTTGAGGACGCATACAAAGAGATGATGAAGAGAGTAGGGCTGGACTAATGCAGACAGATACTTATAATTCTCCCTTTAACGCGCGCTATGCCAGCAAGGAAATGCAGTATATCTACTCCCCGGATTTTAAGTTCAAAACCTGGCGGAAGCTGTGGATCGCTCTGGCAGAAGCGGAGCACGAGCTGGGGCTGAATGTGACCCAGGCACAGATCGACGAGTTGAAAGCGCACGCCGAGGACATTAACTACGATGTGGCTCGGGAACGGGAGAAGCTGGTGCGCCATGATGTAATGAGCCATGTATACGCCTATGGAGTGCAGTGCCCCACGGCTAAGCCCATTATCCACCTGGGCGCCACCTCTTGCTATGTAGGCGATAATACAGATGTGATCACCATGCGGGAGGCCCTGCTGCTGATCAAGAAAAAGCTGGTAAATGCCATTGCCAGTGTGGCCAAGTTTGCCGACCAGTATAAGGATATGCCCTGCCTGGGCTTTACCCACTTCCAGCCTGCTCAGCCCACCACCGTGGGCAAGCGTGCCACTTTGTGGCTGATGGATCTGGTCATGGATTATGAAGAGGTGTGCCATGTGCTGGACACCTTAATGCTGCTGGGCTCTAAGGGCACCACCGGCACCCAGGCCAGTTTCCTGGAGCTGTTTGACGGCGACCACGAAAAGTGCAAGGCACTGGATCGTAAGATCGCAGAGAAGATGGGCTTCAAGGCCTGCTTCCCGGTCAGCGGCCAAACCTATGCCCGCAAGCTGGACACCATTGTGTGCAACTGCCTGGGGCTGATCGCTCAGAGCTGCTGCAAGTTTTCCAACGACCTGCGGCTGCTGCAAAATCTGAAAGAGATTGAGGAGCCCTTTGAGAAGAACCAGATCGGTTCCTCCGCCATGGCTTATAAGCGCAATCCTATGCGCAGTGAGCGGATTGCTTCTCTGTCCCGCTATGTGATGATCGACGCCTTGAACCCGGCATGGACAGCCTCTGCCCAGTGGTTTGAGCGCACATTGGACGACTCCGCCAACAAGCGGGTCAGCGTGGCCGAGGCATTCCTGGCTACGGACGGAATTTTGGACCTGTATATCAACGTGACCTCCGGGTTGGTGGTGTATCCCAAGGTGATCCACGCCCGCCTGATGAGCGAACTGCCCTTTATGGCTACCGAGAACATTATGATGGACGCGGTGAAGAAAGGCGGAGACCGTCAGGAGCTGCACGAGAAAATCCGCCAGCACTCCATGGCCGCCGGTGCGGTGGTGAAGGTTGAGGGCGGCAAGAACGATCTGGTGGATCGCATTGCTGCGGATCCGGCCTTTATGACCACCAAGGAGGAAATTTTGGCCATTCTGAAGCCGGAGAATTTTGTGGGCCGTGCTCCGGAGCAGACCGCCGACTTCTTAAACGAAGTGGTGAGTCCCATTCTGGCTAAGGAAAAAGACCTGCTGGGCGTAGATGTGGAGATCAATGTATAACTTCTGCGCTGCATGCAAATAAGCAAAACAAAAACGCATCCTAATTACAGGATGCGTTTTTTTATGTGGTGTGGTAAGGATCCTCCAGCCATTTTTCCGGATTTTCCGTAATATAGGCGGCCTTGCTTAAATAATCCGTCTCGTCACGAATAATGTGGTCGTAAAAGGAAGTTTGAAACAGCTTTGTCGCACGATAGCCTGCTATTTTGCACCGGCGTGTTGTCAGGGATTTATAAGTGCAAAGAATACTTGATACCGTAGGGCGGGAGCAAGCCCCCGCCCTACGATGGTGCTTAAAAGATTTTTACGCCCTTCGGTGCAAATGGTGATAAAGTACCAGCCGTCTGTGTAGTCGTGCGATGGCAAGCGCGGGTGTCTGCGTACAGGTAAGTCCATTACTCTTGTGCCAGGACTGCTTTGGCTTGGGGCGTGTTGGGGCCGACGGTGACCAGGTCAATGTCCGGGTCAATGTGGTAGAACATTTTGTACCGCTCCTCCCAAACAGAGCCGTCCTTGGGGGTGCTGCCTCGAATATAATCGCCGGTATAGGCTGGGTACATGGGCAGGTAAATCTTTTTTTCGCCCCGGTCAATCTGTGCCTGCACATAGGCCTCTCGACCGACGGAATAGTCCTTGATCTGCACAAAGACGGTGGCATAGAACACGCCCAGCGCAATCAGACAGGCGGCAAATACGGCGCCTGCGGTGCGGGTGGCCTTTGTCTTGTCAGCAGTATCTCGATAGATCAGGTCAAACAGCAGCGCAGCCAGCAGCATAAACATGGCATAGCAGGGGAGAAAGCAGCGAGCGGTCAGGGGGGTTACGATAAACAGTGGCGTGCAGAACACATACACGCTGACCAGCGCAAAGAGCATCTGCCCCTTGCGGCGACGGCTTTGGATGCCTAAGAGAATGCACAGCAGTAGTGCAATGGAAAACAACAGTGTAAAGGCAAAGCGCCACGCAGGGTCGATGGCATCCCGGGCGTCATTGTTGCCTGCGATCTTGGCCCATACGGTAAGCACGCAGCTATAAGCAGCATAGGCTGCCAATATTCCTGCACTGACGATAAGCCACACTCGGCGCCCCTTGGTGACGCCGCCCTTCTTAAACAGGCGGTGCAGCACAATGCAAAACAGCGCAGCCAGCAGCACATTCATCAGAGCGTTGCACTCGGTCAGGTAGTTGGAAATACGAATGATATTGCCGCCGATGGTGTCAAAATACCGCTGTACGGTGCCGCCTACCGCCATGGAGCGATAGGTGAATTGGTCTTTGCCGGAAGAAATAAAGCCATAGGCGCTGTTGGTAAACATAATTCCGGCACCGATGACAGCGCCGGCCAGGAAGCACCAGTGGGTGGCATAGGTCTTGTGGTGCTTGACTTTGGAAAAGATCAGCACCGTCACTGCCAGCGCCAGGTTGTATAAGGTCACATGCTCCATAAACAGCGCACCGCACCCGCCGATGAGCAAGGCACAGAACGGCGACCATTTGCTTTGTACCGGTGCTGTGTCATCCCACAGATCCCATACCAGCAGCAGATAGCACAGGGTGAGCAGCACCGGCGGCATATAGTTGGAAAAACCGCTGGCCCACACCACCGTTTGGCGGAACAGATCGGCGGGCATCACAGCTACACCCAGTAGGCTCAGTGGGAACAATAAAAACAGCTTTTTGTTGGCCAAGCGGCTGACCAGCAACGGCAGCGCCAGAACCCCGGCGGTCATCAAAATGATTTTCACCGGCAGGGAGCGGGTGAGGACCATGACCAGCAGATTGCCCAGATACCGGCCGTTGTAACCTGTGAAGTGGCTTTGCAGTCGATCCAGTCCTACCTGGCTGCCCCAGGCCCAATCGTCCTTAAAGTAAGGTGCGCACCACAACATGGCAGCTACGGCCGCCACAGACAGCAGCACCGTCAGCAGGCGCAGGGGCTTACTCTTTTTTGTTTCTTCCATCATCGTTATTCTCCACTTGGCGATTCTCGCCGTTTTTTCTTTCTATAATAAGTATAACAAATATACAACGCCTAAGTAAAATAGTCAATACTTTTTTATTTTTGCCGTAGGGTGGAAATGAAACGCCGGCTTGTGTATAATAGGTATGGAGAACATACTGCGGAGGATGATTATGAGAAAATTTTTGCGGCGCTTTTTTTGCGCCCTGCTGTCGCTGGTTCTGGTGGCAGCAGTGAGTACGGCTATTGCCGTGCCGGCGGTGATTCGCAGCCGAGGTGATCTGTCGGATTATATGGTTAGCGAGGAGTTCCAGGAGAGCATCGGCAAGGCGAACGCCAAGCGTGCCAAGGATACATCCGCCCGCATTATGAGTGCCAATTTGCTGGTGCATTATGAGAGCTGGGGCGGCACGGACGCGCACAAGCGGGCCAAAATGTTTTTGCAGGTGCTGGACACCTACCGGCCGGATGTGGTGGCAGTGCAGGAGATGAGCGACCAGTGGTACTGTTGTTTGATGCAGAACCGGGGCAGTTATAAGCTGCTGTACCCGGTGCGTACCGGTGCGCTGGTGCGCATGACCGGTCTGCTGTATGACAGCGATCGGGTAACCCTGCTGGAGCAAGGCGATGTGGCCTATGACCGGGGGGATGATGCGCGCTTGCGCCGCATTGTGTGGGGACTGTTCCAGAACAATCAGTCCGGCGAAAAATATATTGTATCTTCCACCCACCTGGACCTGATCCGCAGCGGAGAGGAAAAGGCAGAGCGGGCGGTGATGGAAAGCCAGGCAGACCAGGCCGCGGCACTTGCCAAATCCTTGGCGGCACAGTATAAGTGTCCGGTATTTGCCTGCGGTGACTTTAACGCCATGGACGGCGGCGGGTACGACCCGGTGTATGATGCGCCGGAGATTTACAGCCGCCTGTCAAAAAAGATGCGGGACACCAAAGCCTTGGCCGCCAAGACCAAAAGCGGCAACAACAAAAAAGCCGCTGCACCTACCTATGACCACATTTTTTTGACCGGCACCGCCAAGGTGCGGTGCTACGGGATTCTCTCAGACGGAGCGATGGACGCCATGTCCGACCACTATCCCATCTATGCTGATGTGAAAATCTAAAACAGAAACCGAAAAAGCCCCGACGAAACGCAAATTCCGTCGGGGCTTTTTTTATTTTGTTTGGTAATCTTTTTTGTTTTGGCGGGAGGTTTGCTCGCCGTTGCTCACATAGATCTCCGGATACCATTTGTTAAAGGGCGCATAAGGGTTCTTTTTCCCTTTCTCGTCAAAGTACGCCTGCGGGTACTGTGGCGTTCGCACATCCCGCACATCTCGCACTTCGCCGTCCTTAGCGGCCACCAACACAAATTTCCACCCCGGGTGCAGCGCACTGTCCGTGGCAATGGTCAGCAGGTGATCCGCCCGATTTAAGGTGCGGTTGCTGGTATAGATCATACGGTTGGTCAGTCGGGCGTAGAATTGCTTGTAGCTGTCTGCCGTCATGTTTCCGGTCACATTGTAGGGAAAGCAGTAGCCGTTGTCGTCCTTGGCCTTGGTGTTCACATACAGGGCGCCCACCACCTGCCACTGCCCGGTCTCAAACAGGGAATTGTAGGTGAGGGTGGTGCCGCTGTTGTTGCAGGCGGCGGCACTGCCATAGGCGGCTTCCAGCCCGGTCAGCTGCTGCGGGCTGCCGTAGATTACGGTGTTAAACCCAAAGTGCAAAAAGTCGCTGTTGTTATCCAGGTACGGCTGGCTCTCATTTTTGGTCTTGGACACGGCGATCTCGCCGCTGCTGCCGTAGGTCAGAAAACCGGCAATCTGCCGATCCTTGCCGTAGGCGTCGCAATATTGCTCCAGCATACCCGCCGGGTAGTGAATGCCGTACTTGGTCTCGTAGGGCTTTAAGTAGGCGTTTTGGCGGCTGCTTTGTATGGCGGGAAGAGCAAAGGCCAGCGCCACAGCCACTGCCAAACACACCAAGGCGATCCACAGCCCCCGCTTTTGCTTTTTGCTCAGCGGGCGGCGGGGCGCTTTTTCCTTTTTTGGCGGCTTTGCTTTTTTGGAGGGCTTTTCTTTTTTTGACGGCGCTTTCTCTTCTTTTGCCGGAACAGGCGGCTCTGCCGGCGCCTCTGTTTGCCGCCGGGTGCGGCTTTGCTGAAAGTCGGCTAAAATGCGGTCAATCTCCTCGTTGGGATCCTTGCGCGGCTCCATTATTTGATCACAACTTTCTTTACGCCAGTCACGGCCCGGTCCATCATTTCGTCCAAATTTTCCATATTTGCTTCAGCTTTCAGCACATCATCCAGCCGGGGCTTGGTCTTCGGGTGCTTGGGGGTAAAGACGGTGCAACAGTCCTCGTAGGGCTCAATAGAGGTCTCAAAGGTGTCGATCTTGCGGGAGATGGCGATGATCTCGTCCTTGTCCATACCGATACAGGGACGGAACACCGGCATATCCGCTGCGCAGTCCGTGCACGCCAGGGCGTACATGGTCTGGCTGGCTACCTGCCCTACGGATTCGCCGGTAATCAGGGCGTGGCAGTTTTGACTCCCCGCAATGCGGGCGCTGATCATCATCATCACGCGGCGCATGATAATGGTAAAGTATTCCTCCGGGCACTTGTCCCGAATCTGCTCCTGTATTTCCGTAAACGGCACCACAAAGGTGGTGATCCAGCCGCTGTACCGGGCTACTTTCTTCAGCAGTTCCATCACTTTCATTTCTGCCAGCTCGCTGGTGTACGGGGGCGAGGCAAAGTGCACGGCTACCAATTCGATTCCCCGCTTGGCCATCATATAAGAGGCCACCGGAGAGTCAATACCGCCGCTGATGAGCACCGCCGCGCGGCCGCCGGTGCCGGTGGGCATACCTCCTGCGCCGTGCAGGTTGTTGCCCCGCACAAAGGCGTAGCGGTCCCTTACCTCTACGGTAACGGTAATGTCCGGGTTATGTACATCTACCTTGAGATGATGAAAGCGGCGCAGAATACGACCGCCCATCTCTCGGCAGATCTCCGGCGATTTCATGGGGAATTTTTTGTCGCTGCGCTTGGCCTCTACCTTAAAGGTTTTGGCGTCCTCCAGCGGCTCCTTTAGGTATTCCAGTGCCGTGGCTGCAATGTCCTCTATATCTTTTTCACATACGGCGGCCCGGGACAGGGCGGCAATGCCGAACACGCGGGTGAGCGCGTCTACCGTGTCGTCCAGATCCGTGTCCGGGTCCTCCGGCTCCACCATAATGGTGCTTTGACTCTTGGTAAACTGGAAGGTGCCCAAGGGCGCCAGGTGGCGACGCATATTCTTAATGAGCACATCTTCAAAGGAACTGCGGTTCAGTCCCTTTAGTGCCAACTCGCCGTTTTTAATCAGTACGATCTCTCGCATAGGTTACTCCTTTGGGTGTTTTTTTACCAGGTCGCGCAGCGCGTCTACAAAGGCGTCTGCTTCTGCCTGCGTGCTTTGGCCGCTAAAGCTCAGACGAATGGATTTGTCGATTACCTGCTCCGGCAGCCCCATGGCGGTGAGCACATGGGAGCGCTTGCCCTTGGCGCAGGCGGAGCCGCTGCTGACGCAAATGCCGTAGTTGGCGGACAGCTCCTGAATAATGGTTTGGCTGCGCATAAAGGTGGGCACGCAAATATTGATGATATAGGGCGAGGCCTGGTCGCCGCTGTTAAAGGTCAGACCGGGAATCTCCGCCAGCCGTTCCTTCGTATAAGCGTTCAGTTCTTTGACCGCGGCGTTCTGCGCACGCAGATCCGGCAGTGCCGATACCGCAGCGCCAAACCCGGCGATCAGGGGCGCTGCCTCCGTACCCGGACGCAATTTTTTCTCCTGCTCGCCGCCAAAAGTGCGGGGCAGAATACGCACGCCCTTGCGCACATACAGAGCGCCTACCCCCTTGGGACCGTGGACCTTGTGGGCGGTGACGGTCATCAGGTCTACCCCTAACTTATCCGGCCGCAGGGGCACCTTGCCAAAGGTCTGCACACAGTCGGTATGGATCAGCGCCGGTGCGCCGGCCTTTTGTACCGCCCGGCGAATGCACTCCACCGGCAGAATGCTGCCAACTTCGTTGTTGATGCGCATGACGGAGACCAGAATGGTGTCCGGGGTGATGGCGCTTTCAATCTGCTGTTTTGTAATATTGCCGGTTTTGTCCGGTTGCAGGCGAATGACCTCAAAGCCCTCTGCCTCCAACTGGTCGGCGGTTTGTATAATGCTCTCGTGCTCTATGGCAGTGGTCACAATGCGCTTGCCCCGCCGCCGGTTAGCATAGGCTGTACCGAACAGAGCCAGGTTGTTGGCCTCTGTGCCGCCGGAGGTGAAAGTCAGCGTGTCTCGCTCCACCCCCAGAGCGTCTGCCAATGCGCTGCGGGCGGCGATGATCTCTTTCATGGCGTCAATCCCCGGACCGTGCAGGCTGGAGGGATTGGCAAAGTGGTCGGTGAGCATGCTGCCCACGGCCGCCACACAGGCCGGGCAGGGTCGGGTGGTAGCTGCGTTGTCTAAATAGATCATGGATTGATTCGTTCCTTTAATTTCAGAATGGCGATGGCGGTTTTGGCGTCTTTGATCTCACCGGTCATTACCCGGCGCACCGCTTCGTCCAGAGGCATGCGCACCACATCCAGGTACTCGCCCTCATCTAAATGCTGCTGCCCAAAGTGCAGCCCGGCAGCGCCGTACAGGTGAATAATCTCGCCGCAGTAACCGGGGGAGGGGTACACCTCTCCCAGGGAGAAGTAGCTGTCTGCCGTAGCGCCGCATTCCTCTTTGAACTCCCGCTTGCCTGCTTCAAAGGGATCCTCGCCCTTTTCCAGCTTGCCGGCGGGGATCTCCAGCAAAATCTCTTTGTAAGGATAGCGGAACTGGCGCACCAGCAGCAGTTCGTTGTTTTCCGTCAGTCCGGCTACGGCCACGCCGCCCGGGTGGTCGATAACCTCCCGCTTTTCCTCCGCGCCGTCCACCATAGTCACCGTGTCGCAGTGAAGGGTGAGAATGCGGCCGTTATAAATGCCGCCGTATTCCTCCGTTTGCTCAAAAAAGCCCAGTGCAATGGCTTCAATGTCCATGGGCTTCTCCGCTTGAAAATCGGCGCCGGCTTCAATAAATTCAAACTTGCTGCCGTAGCCCCAGTTTACGCCCACGGTCTTTAAGCCGTTGGCCTTGCCGCCGTTGATGTCGTAGCTTTTGTCGCCTACCATCAGTGCCGTTTCCGGGGCGGTCCCCAGCTCTTGCAGGCAGCGGGCGATAATGCTGGCCTTGCTTTCGCAGTCGGTCTTAAAATCCACGCCGCACACTGCGTCAAAGAATTTGTCAATGGTAAAGTGTGCCAGCAGCTGGTCAATGTAGCGCTTGGGCTTGGAGGAGGCGATGCCAATGCGTATGCCTGCCGCTTTTAAGTTCTCGAGCAAGGTCACAATACCCCGGTAAAGCATGCTCTCGTTGAGAATGGCGCCGTTGTAGCGCTCTCTGTATTTCTGTACCAGCGCTTGGGCTGTGGCCGCATCTGCGCCGAATTGCTCCTGAAAGGTCACCAGCAGTGGCGGCCCGATAAAGCAGCGCAGGGCGCCCGGTTCCCGGGGCACTTCAAAGCCGTAGGCCTCCAGCGCATAGGCGGCGCTGTTCATAATGCCCGGGCCGGTGTCGCACAGCGTACCGTCAAAGTCAAAGATTACCGCAGAAAATCTCATTTTCCCTCGACCTTTCTTAAGAATTTTTCCGCCAGTACCACAAAGCGCTCTACGGTGCCACTGCCCACCAGCTCATTTTTGTCGTTGCGGGCGGTTACATGGAAGGTGAGCTTGCGCCCGTCCACCTCTGTCAGTATAGCCTTGGCGGTGATTACCTCGCCGATGGCACTGGCCTTGATGTGGGTAATGTTCATGGCCGTGCCCACGGTGGTCTCATCGTCCTCCAGCAGGTCTGCCACCGCCTCGCAGGTGGCCTTTTCCATCAGGGCCAGCATAAAGGGGGTGCCCAGTACCGGCAGCGAGCCGGACTCGGCAGCAATGGCAGTGTTGGTGGTGTTTACAAGGGTCAGGGCCTCGCCCTGCACTTCGCCCACAGCGGTTTTCATATACATGCTCCTCTCGGCGGATCGCCGTTTTCTGTATTTTTTATAACTTCACCGTATTATAGCACACTTCCATTTCATATACAATTATAAAGCGCAATTCTTTGCCACGGTGTGTCAAAAATTGCGTGTACAAACCGCCGCTTTTGTGGTAAAATAACCCAAAGCCTTGGTATAGGAGGTGCTCCGGTGAGACAAAAACGCCAAAAACAGCCCAAATCTGCCCGTCCCCGCATTTATTTGCTGGACGAGCTGCGGGGCTTTGCCATTCTCTGTATGGTGGTGCACCATGCCTTTTTGGATGTGGGCGATGTGTTGCAGCTGTCCTGGGGCTACCGAGTGTTTGACGCTCTGTGTACCGTGCAGCCTATCTTTTGGGGGCTGTTTATTCTGATATCCGGCATTTGCTCCCGCCTGTCCCGTAATCCGGTACGCCGGGGCGCAGTGGTGCTGGGCTGCGGTTTGGTGATCACCGGGGTTACCGTTTGGGTGCTGCCCTTAATGGGCATGACCGGTGCGAAGATCTACTTCGGTATTCTTTCCTGTCTGGGCTGCTGCATGATCCTCACCGGTCTGCTGCTGCCGGTGATGAAGAAGATTTCGCCACGTTTGGGAATGCTTGTTTGCGGTTTGCTGTTCTTTTTGACTTATGGGGTCAGTGAGCCGGAGCATACCATGGTCTTTGGCTTGGTGCATTTGCCTGCGGCGCTGTTTCGTACCAACTGGCTGATGCCCTTGGGCTTTTTTAACAGCAGCTTCCGGTCCGCCGACTATTTTGCTTTGATCCCTTGGTTCTTTTTATTTCTGTTGGGGGCCTTTGCCGGGACCTATGTGCGGGACGGCCGTCTGCCGGCACCTTTTTACCGCCGCCACAGCCGGGTGCTGTGCTGGCTGGGGCGCAACAGCTTGTGGGTCTATATGGGCCATCAGGTTGTGCTCTATGCCGTCTTTTTCCTAATCGCCATTCTGATGTATATATAAAAATACACACAAAATATAGCGCACCTCATAGGATGAACTGAGGTGCGCTGTTCTTTTTTGCGGCGCACCGTGTGCAGGTGCGCTTTTCAGGTGTTGGCGGCGGTAACGCCCTGGGCGTTCACAGACTTGCCGCTGCTGTATCGTCTGTGCAGATAGAGGGATCAGAGTCCGTTGTTCTCTGCTTCCAGCCAGCAGTCATTGGCCTTGGCCACGGCAATTTGGCAGTAGTGCAGCAGCCGGTTGGCTGCCGCCTTTGCTGCATGGATATGGTAGCTGACCGTAGCTTGAGACAGACCCAGCCTCCGGGCAATTTCCGTTTGGCTTTTGCCGTCTACATAAAAAGCACGCAGGCAGGTGCGCTGCCGTGGGCTCAGCTCCTGTTCCAGCACCATGGGCAACACGGCCAGTAAGGCACGGCGGGTGATGGTTTGGGTGTCCGGCTCCGTTTGGGACGGGGAGGCAAAGCAGCAGTTTTCAATCATATCTGTCATACGCCGTCCTCCTCATCGTAGTAGCTTTCCAGTATGGTAGCAATGTGGCGGCATTCGCAGGCCATTTCGTAGTAGGTGCGCAGCTTTCTGCGCAGGCGGTACAGATCCTCTCCACCATAGACGGAAAGCAGTGGGCGCAGTCCGTCCATCTTGGCGCACAAAACATTATATTGTGTTCGATATTCCTGAGCGAGTTCTTCAATAAGCATGATTTTTCCGTCCTTTTTTCATTTCTCAAAGCAGCAGGCTTTGCAGGCACTTATTTTTTTCTGCTGTTTCAGCTCTAATAATAGAGAATTCGACTCGTAATGTCAACCAAATTGAGAAAAAAATTGGAAATTTGTGGATTTTTTATACAAATCTGCCGGGTATGACGGTTTACCGCAGGGTTTGACAAATTTTGCGTACAAATGCTGATATACTGTATCCGGCTTTTGCAAAAGGGGCGCGATCTCGGTCGGCAACGGGGGTAATTTAGTGTCGGACGGTAGTTGGATAAACACCTTGTGCGGATTATCTTTCGGGCATCTTTACTTTTGCGCTGGAAAGTGATATAGTATTGGATAAGGGCAACGGAGCTTTTTTCGCTTTGGTGCCCTATTGTCTTTTTTTTGGAGGATATGGGATATGGAGAATTTAGGTTATTACAACGGCAAGTTTGGCCCGCTGGAGGAAATGCAGGTGCCCATGCTGGATCGTGTGTGCTTTTTCGGCGACGGTTGCTATGATGCCACTTACAGCCGCAATCATGTGATTTATGCGCTGGATGAGCATCTGGATCGCTTCTATAACAGTGCGGCACTTTTGGGTATTCGCCTGACGCAGACCAAGGCGGAGATGGGCGCCCTGCTTACGGAGATGGTGGAAAAGGTGGACTGCGGCGAGCAGTTCGTCTATTGGCAGGTGACCCGTGGCACCGCGATGCGCAACCACGCGTATCCGGATCCGGACAAAGTACCGGCCAATTTGTGGATTGTGCTGACCCCCTGTTCTGTACAGGATACCTATAAAAAAATCAATCTGATTACCACGGAGGATACGCGCTTCCTCCATTGCAATATTAAGACTTTGAATTTGCTGCCCTCTTGTATGGCAGCCCAGCGCACGGCGGTGGCCGGGTGCGATGAGTCCGTGTTCCATCGGGGCGATATTGTCACCGAGTGCGCGCACTCCAATGTGTCTATTATTCAGGACGGCGTGTTTAAGACCCATCCCACCGATCATTATATTCTGCCGGGTATTGCCCGTGCCCATTTGATCAAAATGTGCAAGAAGCTGGGCTATGCAGTAGATGAAACGCCCTTTACTGTGGCAGAGATGATGGCGGCGGATGAGGTCATCGTGTCCTCCTCCGGTTCCTTCTGCCTGGCAGCAGAGAGTATTGACGGCCAACCGGTGGGCGGTAAAGCGCCGAAGATGCTGAAAGATTTGCAGGACGCTTTGGTAGCGGACTTTATGGACGCAACGGCCCGCTAAATCGGACGAGAGGGGACAACTGCAATGACCAATGAAGAACTGACACTGTATAATATCGGTGAGAATTTGGACAGCTTAATGACCCTGGATCCGCGAGGGTACGGTGTGTGCCGTATTCTGTACCGGGCGGCTAGGGACTATGCCGGAGAGCCGCTGTCTGTGCATGCGGCCAAGGGTCTGGTGGCGCATATCCACTCGGGCGATTTGGTATATATCATCACCGGCTTTGTACTGTTGCCCTGGAAGCAGCCGGAGACGGACGGCATGGTGTCTTCTATGATGCTGGCGCGCTTCCTGATTAAAGCCTTTGACTGCACCCCGGTACTGGTGGTGCCGGAGGAATGTATGGAGGCGGTGCGGCGGTTGGCCATGGTACTGGGCTTCCATTTGTATGACACGGTAGAGGAGGCGCAGGAATACCCGTTCTCCATGTGCGCCGTGCCCTTTACCAAGGACGACCGAGAGGCGCCTGCCCAGGCAGAGGCGCTGCTGGCAAAAGGCGTTCCGGCGGCAGTGATCACCAATGAGGCGCCCGGGCGCAATGCCAAGGGTGCGTACCATAATGCGGTGGGCAAATCCTTAACGGAGCTGGAGGCCAAGAGCGATGTGCTCTTTAACGCCTGCAAGGCGCGGGGCATTTACAATCTTTCCATCGGTGATTTGGGCAACGAGATCGGTATGGCGGCCATTGGCGACCATATCCGCAAATATGTGCCCCATGCAGACGACGGTGAGTGCGAATGCTCCTGCGGCGGCGGTATTTTGGTGGAAAGCACAGCGGATAACCTGATTACTGCTACTTGCTCTGACTGGGGCTGCAATGCCATGATGGCAGCTACGGCGTATTTGTTGGGTAATGCAGATCTGTTCCAGTCTGAGGAGGTGCAGCAGCGGGCCATGGAGGAGGCGGCGCGAGCCGGGCTCCTGGATATGTATGGGCGCAATATTCCCAGCATAGACGGCTTTGGCCGCAGCATCAACCTGCCATTGGTGAAGTTGATGAAAGAGCTGATTAGCTACCCGCCCAAAGTGGTGCAAAAGACCAGTGGCTGGTTTGCAGACACCATTGCCAAGGGCTATTTTGACGGCTATTACGGAGAATAATCGATGGACTATTCCTTTTTACAGTGCGGCGAGGGCGCCCTTACCGTGCACTTGGGGGACGGAATCGACCCGGCAATCAATCGCCGGGTCACTGCCCTGCAAGGTGCCATTGGCAGCGCCGGCCTGCGTGGGATTACAGACTTGATCCCCGCCTATGCGGATCTGACCGTGTGCTATGACTGCACGGTGATTTCTGCAAAGGCATTGCAGCGGCAACTGCGGCGACTGCTGGACAGTCTGTCTGTGGCCGGGCAGGATCGGCGGCGGGTTTTTCGGCTGCCGGTGTGTTACGGCGGCGACTATGGGCCGGATTTGGACTTTGTTTGCCACCACAGCGGTCTGTCTGCGCAGGAAGTGATTGAGCTGCACAGTGCACCGGATTATTTGATTTATATGCTGGGCTTTTTGCCCGGCTTTGCCTATTTAGGGGGGCTGGACCCTCGGCTGCATACGCCGCGGCTGGACAGCCCACGCACCTGTATTCCTGCGGGCAGTGTGGGAATCGGCGGTGCGCAGACCGGGGTGTACCCGCTGGCTTCTCCCGGCGGCTGGCAGCTGCTGGGGCGCACACCGGTGTCTGTATTTGACCGGCAGCGGCAGGAGCCGATCCTGTACCGGGCAGGGAATTTGGTGCATTTTGTGCCCATCTCGCCTGCCGAGTATGAAGAAATCGCTCGGGCAGTGGCAGCGGGCACTTATACGGTACAGGTGGAGGAGGTGCCGGTATGCGACTGATGATCGACGCCCCCGGTGCTTTGACCACTGTGCAGGACCTGGGGCGCACCGGGGTGGCACACTTGGGCTTTTGCACCTGCGGGGCGATGGACTTAACTTCTATGCAGATTGCCAATCGGCTGGTGGGTAACTGCCGTGGCTGTGCGGTACTGGAGATGACGCTTACCGGTATTTCTGCCCGGTTTGTCGGAGAGGGCTATTTTGCTCTGGCAGGGGGCGACTTTGCCCCCACATTAAATGGAAAACCCATTGAAAACTACCGTGCCTATGGGGTGCGCAGCGGCGACCGTCTGCAACTGGGCGCTGCCCGCACCGGTTTGCGGTGCTATTTAGCACTGTCCGGCGGCATAGATGTGCCGGTGGTGTTGGGCAGCCGCTCCACGGATCTGAAAATTCAAATGGGCGGACTGGACGGTCGCGCCCTGCAAGCAGGCGATGTGCTGACCACCGGCGATTTTTGTTTGCCTATCGGCGATCCGACGCCTTGGCATATTCCGCCGGTGACCTTTGCGCCGCCGTTTACGCTGCGGTGTATTGACGGCCCTCAGGCAGCCCGATTTGACCCGGCTGCACGGAAGGATTTTTACAGCAAGCCTTATATCGTGACGCCAAAGAGCGACCGTATGGGCCTGCGGCTGGAGGGTTCAGCACTGACGGCAGACGGCGGAGTGGATATTTGCTCTGACGGGATTGTACGGGGCAGTGTGCAGGTGCCCGGCAGCGGTCAGCCCATTGTACTGATGAGCGATCACCAAACGGTGGGTGGCTATGCCAAGATCGCTACGGTGATTGGCTGCGATGTGTCGCTGTTGGCGCAGGCACGGCCGGGGGATGCGGTGCGTTTTGTGCCCATTACGGTGCAAGAGGCAGAGAAGATCGCCCGGCAGCAGGAAAAATGGCTGGACAATTTGCTTTTTTGGTAAAAAATATTGCCTTTCGGCATAGGAGGATATAGAATGGATTACAGCGATTGGGCGCCTCGGGATGTGCGGGCGCTGATCAGCGCAGGCAAGCTACAGGGCCAGACCTCCGGCATGTGCGCCGGATATGCCCAGGCCAACCTTTGCATTTTGCCGAAGGCACAGGCCTTTGACTTTTTGCTTTTTTGTATGCGCAATCCCCGACCTTGCCCCATTTTAGAGGTGGGCGAAGCGGGCTGCCGCCAAATGGGCGCCATGGCTCGCGGTGACGATGTGTGTACCGCCTTTCCCAAGTACCGCATTTGGCGGGCAGGGGAGCTGGTGGAAGAAGTAACGGATATTTCCGCCTATTGGCAGGACGATTTGGTGTACTTCCTTATCGGCTGCTCCTTTAGCTTTGAAAGTGAGCTTTTGCAGGCGGGGGTGCCGGTGCGGCATATTGAAGAAGGGCGCAATGTGCCCATGTTCAATACCAATTTGGCCCTGGAGCCTGCAGGCGTATTCCACGGCAATATGGTGGTTTCCATGCGTCCCATTCCCCATGATTTGGTGGTGCGCAGCGTGCAGGTCACCTCTGCCATGCCCCGCGTGCATGGCGCCCCTGTGCAGATCGGCGACCCGGCAGCTATCGGCATTGCCGATGTGCACTGCCCGGATTACGGCGACAGCGTGACCATTCGACCGGGCGAGGTGCCGGTGTTTTGGCCTTGCGGGGTAACCCCTCAGGCAGCGGTGATGGCGGCCAAGGTGCCCTTTGCCATTACCCACGCACCGGGGCATATGCTCATTACCGATGTGCCCAATACCATGCTGAAATATTGATTTTTTGGAGCTTGATTTATGTATAAAGTGGATTTGAATTCGGATTTGGGCGAGAGCTTTGGCGCCTACACCATCGGGTCGGATGATCGGGTACTGGCGCTGGTGTCCTCTGCCAATGTGGCTTGCGGTTTCCATGCCGGTGACCCCTCTGTGATGGGGGCCACGGTGGCAGCCTGCCGGGCGCAGGGTGTGGCGGTGGGCGCCCACCCCGGGTTCCCGGATTTGGTGGGGTTCGGTCGGCGGCAGCTGGCGGTGACCCCGGACCAGGCCTATGGGGATGTGCTGTATCAGATCGGCGCGCTTGCCGGCTTTTGCCGGACAAACGGCGCTCTCTTGCAGCATGTGAAGCCCCACGGTGCTTTGTACAATATGGCTTGCAAGGATTTGGAACTGGCGCGGGCGGTGACCCGCGCTGTGCGGGATTTTGACCCGGCGCTGGTGCTGCTGGCACCGGCGGGCTCCTGTCTGCAACAGGCAGCGAAAGAGCAGGGCGTGTCCTTTGGCTGCGAGGTGTTTGCCGACCGTGCTTATGAGGCGGACGGCAGCCTGCGGGATCGGCGCAAACCCGGCGCCATGATTACAGACACCGCCACGGCCATTGACCGGGTGGTGCGTATGGTTAAAGAACAGAAAGTGACGGCTTATACCGGTGAGGATATTCCGGTGGTGGCGCACTCGGTGTGCGTTCACGGCGACGGTGCCCGTGCACTGGAATTTGTGCAGGCGCTGCGCAGCGCCTTTGCAGAGAATGGCATTGCCGTTGCGCCTTTGGCGGAGGTGATTGCAGATGTATGAGAGAACCCAAGCGCAAATTAACTTAAATGCGTTGGAGGCGAATATTGCCGCCATTCGGCAAAAGATCGGGCCGGATACTAAGCTGCTGGGTGTGATTAAAGCGGACGCTTACGGTCATGGTGCGGCATATATCGGCCGCCGGTATGAAGAGAACTTTGATTTTTACGGCGTGGCTTGTATTGAAGAAGCAATGGAACTGCGCCGAGCAGGTGTAACCCTGCCCATTTTGGTATTGGGTCCGGTATTTCCGGACGATTTTCCTCGGGCGGTAGAACATAATGTGCGACTGCCGATCTTCTCCATGGAGGCAGCCAAGGCACTGTCGGCGGAGGCGGTGCGCCAGGGTAAACAGGTGCCTTTTCACTTTGCACTGGACACGGGTATGAGCCGTATCGGCTTCCAGGTGAATGAAGAGAGCGCGGATATTTGCAAGGCCATTTGCGATTTGCCGGGGATTTACCCGGAGGGGCTTTTCAGTCACTTTGCCACGGCGGACGAAACCAGCTTTGTCAAGGCGGAGGCCCAGCGGCAGCGGTACTTACAGTTTTGCGATTTGCTGGAGCAGCGCGGGGTGGAAATTCCGATTAAACACCTGAACAATTCCGCCGGGATTATGCGCCTGGGCGGTAGCTTTAATATGGTGCGGGCGGGGATTATTTTGTACGGTCTGTATCCCTCGGAAGAGGTGGACAAATCCCTGTTGCCCTTGCAGCCTGTGCTGCGCTGGGTGGCTCGGGTCAGCCATGTAAAGACCTTGGAGCCGGGACGGGAGATTAGCTACGGCGGTACATACACCACTCCATCTCCCCGCCGAGTCGCTACCATTCCGGTAGGTTATGCAGACGGTTATCCCCGCTGCTTATCCGGCATGGGCCAGGTGCTCATTGGCGGCAAGCGCGCGCCGATTCTCGGGCGTGTGTGTATGGACCAGTTTATGGTGGACGTGACGGAGATACCCGGTGTGCAAGTGGGTACGCCGGTAACCTTGGTGGGAACGGACGGCAACGAAACCCTCAGCATGGAGGAGGTGTCCGGTCTGGCGCACAGCTTCAATTATGAGCTGCCCTGCCGCATTGCCCGCCGGGTGCCCCGGGTGTATTACCGGGACGGTGTGCCGGTGGACGCAGTGGAGTATATACCTGTATAAGCGTATAAAAAGGAAAACCGCTTGACCGGTAGGTCAGGCGGTTTTTTTAGATTGCAAGGGCAATTATACAGAGCTTGTTGCGCAAGCACGCCAGCACCTAACCGGTGCCCGTCCCTTCGTCGCTACGCGACATCTCCCCGCACTGCGGGGAGTCACCTCTTGCAACAAGGGGTGCCAAATTCTGTTTATGCTTCCCTTACAGAAAACACCTGTGGGGTGGCCACAGGTGTGAGTGATGTACGCTGCTTATTTGTCTGCAGGGATGTATGAGAAGTTGGAGGCGTTGTAGCCAAAGTATTGCTCTACAATGGGGGTGAATTCGTCTTTGTCGTTGTACTTGGGGTCTTTCAGTTCCAGCAGCGCCTCGTTGATATCGTCCTTCAGTCGGTCATACTTGGCGGTGGCAAAGGCGTATTCCACCGTGTCCAACTGACCGCTCAGCTCTGTTGTCCAGTCAGACAAGGCTTGCTTCTTTCCGTCTAAGATAAAGTCCAAGGTGCGCAGGTCAAACTCGTCGATGACCACAGCGTCTGCCTTATCTTGGTACAGAGCGGTAAAGGCCGCCTGTGCCGTCTTGTAAACGGTGGTGGTCTTTGCGCTGCGATCGGCGATCACGGCGTTATCTGCCAGCGCATTCTGCGCTGCCTTGCTCACCACAGCCAGCTTGGCGCCGCCCAGATTGCTGTAATCTTTAATCTTGCTGTCTTTCTTTACCAAGGTCACCACTCGGTTGCTGATGACCGTGTTGGTGAAACTGTAATCCTCGTTGTTGGTGCCGTCGTTCTTTTGCAGTCCGCCTACGGCCATGTAGGCAATATAGGTCTTGCCGTCCTTGTCTGTATAGGCGGTCTCCTCACCCAGGCGGTAGCCCGGCTCCACCTTCACATAGGCGTAGTTTTTGCAGTCGTCCTTAATGCTGTCAAAAATCTTAGCGATCAGGTCGGCCTCAAACCCGCTGGCGTTGCCCTTTTCATCTATCTGGAAGAAGGGGGCGTTGTCTGCCGTGTAGGCGATCAGCAGGGTTTCGTCTGTAATTTCCGTGGTCTGTTCTGCTTTCTTGCCGGAGCAGCCGGCAAATACGCTGCCCAGCAGCAGTACGCACAGAGCCACAGCAAGGATCTTTTTCATCTTGGTCATGTGGGTGTCCTCCAACATATAATATCACTTTCCATTTTATAGGAGTTGAACGGCAAAGTCAATAGAAAATAGCGGAAACCTGCTAGGGGATTGACAAATGGTCGCCGGTGGGGTAGGCTTTATGTATGCAGTATTCAGATATTCATAAAGCGGTGTTTTTGGAGCGGCCCAATCGGTTTATTGCCCACTGTACGGTGGACGGTATGCTGGAGACGGTGCATGTGAAGAACACCGGCCGTTGCCGGGAATTGCTGGTGCCCGGCGCTACGGTGTATTTAGAAAAGAGCAGCAACCCAAATCGTAAGACCGCCTACGACCTGGTGACGGTGGAAACGCCTTTTGGCCTGGTGAATATGGATGCGGCGGCGCCCAATCAGGTGGCCGGGGAGCTACTGCGCGCCGGGGCGATCTTGTCGTCGCCTACCTTGGTGCAACCGGAGGTGCGCTTTGGCGCCTCTCGGCTGGATTTTTATGCGGAAAATGACCGACAGCGGCTGTTTGTGGAGGTGAAGGGCGTGACCCTGCGGCAGGGAGAGTGGGCAGTGTTCCCGGACGCACCCACTGTTCGGGGCACCAAGCACATGGGAGAGCTGGTGCAGGCGGTGGCGCAGGGCTACCGTGCCATGGCGCTTCTTATTGTGCAGATGGGCGGGTGCACCGCATTCCGACCCAACTGGGAGACGGATTCGGCGTTTTGCCGGGCACTGCGTGACGCCCGAGCTGCCGGTGTAGAGGTGCGAGCTGTGGACTGCCGGGTGACCCCGGATACGGTAACTGCCAACCGGGAACTGCCGGTGGACCTGGACGGCATAAAAAGTGTTGACAAAACCCCGGCAGCGTATTAAAATCTTATATTATATATAGAGTCGAAAGAAGGAATGTTTGTGTTGACGCTGGATAAAGTGTATCAGGCCTCTCAGGTGTTGCGTGAGGTGATCCGTGAGACGGATATGATCCTGGCGCCCAATATTCACCCGGGTACAAATGTGTATTTAAAAACAGAAAATTTGCAGGTCACCGGTTCGTTTAAGATCCGTGGCTCCTACTATAAGATCAGCAAGCTGACCGATGAGGAAAAGGCGCGGGGCGTGATTGCCTGCTCCGCCGGTAACCATGCCCAGGGCGTGGCGCTGGCTGCTACCAAGAATGGTATTCAGTCTTTGATTTGCCTGCCGGACGGCGCGCCCATCAGTAAGGTGGAGGCCACCAAGCGCTATGGCGCCAAGGTGTGCCTGGTCAAGGGCGTGTATGATGACGCTTACAAAAAAGCGCTGGAGCTGAAAGAGGAGAAAGGCTACACTTTTATTCATCCCTTTGATGATGAAGATGTGATTGCCGGTCAAGGTACCATCGGTCTGGAGATCCTGAATCAGTTGGAGAATGTAGATGTGGTGGTGGTGCCCATCGGCGGCGGTGGTCTCATCAGCGGCGTGGCCTTTGCCATTAAACAGATGAATCCCCGTGTGCGTGTTTACGGCGTACAGGCGCAAGGTGCACCCTCTATGCTTAATGCGGTGCAGGACGATCAGATTGAGACCCTTGGCAAGGTGCAGACCATTGCCGACGGTATCGCTGTAAAGACCCCAGGCAATAACACCTTTGAACTTGTTAAGCAGTATGTGGACGGCATTGTTACCGTCAGCGATGATGAGATCGCCCTGGCGATTCTGACCCTCTTAGAGCAGCAAAAACTCATTGCAGAGGGCGCAGGCGCTGTTCCGGTGGCGGCAGTGATGGCCGGCAAAATTCCGGATATTGAGGGCAAGAATGTGTGCTGCCTGCTCAGCGGCGGCAATATTGATGTGACCATTCTTTCCCGTGTGATTGAGCGCGGGCTGAAGATGGGCGGCCGCACGGCGGACATTACCATTGCGCTGTCCGACCAGCCGGGTCAGCTTAGCGGCGTGTCCTCCATTATTGCGGAGCAGGGAGCCAATGTGGTCAGCGTCAACTATGACAGCACGGATTTGGATATGAATATTACCGACTGTTTCTTAAAACTGGGGATAGAGACACGGGACAACGCCCACATTGAGTCTATCAAACAGGCATTGACAAGCGCAGGCTTTGAGGTCTGCGACTGAGATAAAGGAGAATGATTATGGAATATGTAAGCACCAACAACGCCCCCGGCGCCATCGGTCCGTACAGCCAGGCGGTGAAAACCGGCAATTTGTTGTTTACCAGTGGCCAGATCGCCATTAATCCGGCCACCGGCAATGTGGAGGCCACCACCATTGAGGACCAGACCCGCCAGGTGTGTGAGAACTTGAAAGCCGTGGTTGAGGCTGCCGGTACTTCTCTGGATAAGGCAGTAAAGACCGTTTGTTTCCTGGCAGATATTGCGGATTTTGCCAAGTTCAATGAGGTGTATGGCACCTACTTTACCGCCAAGCCTGCCCGCTCCTGCGTGGCCGTTAAGGACCTGCCCAAGGGTGTGCTGTGCGAGGTAGAAGTAATCGCCGAGCTGTAAGCAATCAATAATAAAAAGGAAGTGCCGAACCGTTACGGTTCGGCACTTCTTTTTTATGCGCGGTTAATTGCCTTTGCTTTCAATCAGCTTGCAGTCTACCTTAAAGGTCTTGATCTGGTTGCCCTCAATGCGGGCAATGGTCAGCTTGATGGTGTCGCCGGGCTTGCTATCGGAAAGCACCTGCGTCATCACATCGGTGGAGGTCATGGTCTTGCCATTGACGGCTACGATCATATCGTACTGCTTTACCTGTTTGCCGGCCAGGTCAGAGTCGCTACTTACTTGGTTGATTACCATGGTGCCCTTGGCGTTCTTAAAGCCCTTTTCTGTCAAGGCGGAGAGGATGGCGTCAGCGTTGTTGTAGCTGGTAATGGTGTTGTAGGTGACGCCGATCTTGGCGCGACCGGCTACATAGCCGTTTTTAATCAGGCTGTTGGCGGTATCCACAGCGGTGGAGCTGGGCACTGCAAAGCCCATACCCTCGTATTCGGTGGAGGCGATCTTAGAGGAGTTGATGCCGATCACCTGACCCTGCATGTTAAACAGCGCGCCGCCGGAGTTGCCCGGATTGATGGCTGCGTCCGTTTGGATGCACTCGTTATCGTAGCCGATGGAGCTTTCCACCGGGCGATCCAAAGCGGAAATATAGCCGCTGGTGACGCTGTTTTTGAATTCCAGACCGCCGGGACAGCCGATTGCCACTACTTGCTCGCCGACGGTCAGGCCTTTGCTGTCGGCAAAGGTGGCTGCTTGCAGCCCGGTGGCTTCAATGGAAAGCACGCCGATGTCCGTTTGACTGTCGGCACCCACCATTGTGGCGGTGTATTCTTTACCGTTATTCAGGGTCACCTTAAAGCTGCTGCCGTCGGCGATCACATGGGCACAGGTCATAATATAGGTCTTGCCGTTCGCTTCCTTCATAATCACGCCGGAGCCCTCGCCGCTGGCTTGCTGGTTGTCACTGCTGTCGGAGCTGCTATTGGAGCCGTAGCCGTAGAAGTTGCTGTAGGAATTCTGCTTGGAATAGACGGTAATACCCACGCAGGAGTCCATGGCTTTTTTGGCTACGCCGGCAACAGTCAGGTTGCCGCTGTCGTCCTTGGTTGCCACGCTGCCGCCGCTAACGGTCTGGGTGTCAGATCCGCTGTCCTGAGAGGTGGAGGTGCCGTCTGTTTTTTCTTCCTTATCTCCGGAGAGTACGCCGGTGGCTGCCAGTACAATGCCGGTAACGGCGATCACCACACACACCACCAGCACGCTCACCACGATGGTAATGGTCTTTTTGTTCTTCTTTTTTTCCGGCTTGCCCGGCTCCGGCGGCTCTGTGGGGGTGCCGTAAGTCTGGCCGGTGGGCTGTGCCTGGGTGGTATGGTCAGCGGCACCGGTCTGCTGGCCGTTATAGGCTGCGCCGGGCTGGTTGCCGCTGTGGTAGGCGTAGTGATAGGTGGTGCCGTTGTCGCCGGTGGGCGGCGTTTGGGGCTGCTCCGGCTGGGGTGGTGTGTAATAGGTGCCCGGCTGTTGATATGGCGTATAGCCGGTGTTCGGTTGGCTGTCTCCCTGCGGAGGCTGGCTGCCGTTTATCGGGTTCTGTTCATAGTCGCTCATGCTTCTTTTGCTCCTTTTTTATTGACGGGGGTGAATGCCTTGGGTAGGGTGAATACGAATTCCGCGGTGTTTTCGTCTTCACTCTTGGCATAAATTCTGCCGGAGTGCATTTCCACCATCATTTTTACGATATATAATCCCAGTCCGGCGCCCTTGGCGTCCAGGCTGCGGGATTTGTCAACTTTATAGAAGCGCTCAAACACGCGGGACAGCTCCTCGGCCTTAATGCCGGCGCCGCTGTTCTTAATACTTACACGAATTTGGCTGCCCAAATCCTCCAGCGTGACTTTGATAAAGCCGTCCTCGTTGGTAAACTTCACTGCGTTGTCAAACAGGTTGTAGATCACCTGGTAGATCATATCCGGATCCGCCACAATGTACTGGGGCTGCAGGTCCTCCAGCCCGATGATCTCAATATTCTTCTTCTCGATCTTTTGTTCAAAGGTCAAAAGAATACGAATGATTTGGTCAGAGATGTCATAGTTATTGGGCTTCATTTGGAATTCGCCGGACTCGATCTTGCTCATATTCAGCATGGCCACCACTAAGCGGCTCAGTCGGCGCACCTCGGTGCTTACCAGTCCCAGGTAATAGTTTTGTTTCTCTTTGGGGATGGTGCCGTCCAAAATACCGTCGATAAACCCGGCAATGGAGGTCATAGGCGTTTTTAATTCGTGGGACACATTGGCCACAAAGCTGGCGCGGGAACTTTCTGTCTTATCCAGTGCGTCTGCCATATCGTTAAAGGCAATGCCCAGATCCGCCAGCTCATCGCAGCCTCGCACCTTGACTCGGTAAGAGAAGTCGCCGATGGCAAATTGCTTGGCGGCAGCGCTCATTTGCTGCAAAGGGGTCACCATTTTTTTGGTCAGGTGCCAAATGCAGATGAAGGCCAGCATTAAACAGGCCAGCGCGCTGAGCAGGAAAATGCGGATTACCGCCAGTGCCAGGGACTGCACGCCGGTTTGGGTCTGCGCAAAGGTGTAGCCGATCACATCGCCGTCGCTAACGATGGTGGTACCTACAATATAATTGGTTTGACCGCGTACGGTAATGCGCCCGGTTACGGTGCCGGTCTCGTACACCCGTTGCAGCAGTGCGGAACTGATGGAATAGCTGTCGTGCAGGGCGCAGGTGGTAAACTCCCCAAAATACGGGGTGGAATAGGCCCGCTCCTTACACAGAATAATATTACCCTCCACATCACAGACGAATACATCTGCGTCGATAGAGTTGGAAATAATATACAGGGATTCGCACATCAGCTCTTTTTCCACACTGTAGCGACTGTTGATGTCCTGCATGATCAACGAGGAACTGATGGTACCGGATACGCTTTGCACATTCTCTTTCAGCAGATTGGTGCGTTCATTTTGAGAATAGGCGTTGACCATCAGGGTCAGGGCGGTGCCCAGCACGGTCAGAGTGACCAAAAAGATAGCGGCAAACAGCAGGAAGTATTTGGCAAAGATATTGCTTTTGACCGGCTTTTTGCCGACGAGTACATCCTTAAACGCCATTACTTATTCCTTGGTCTCAAACTTGTAGCCGACGCCCCAAACGGTTTTCAGTTCCCATTTGTCACTGACGCCCTCTAACTTTTCACGCAGGCGCTTCACATGCACATCCACCGTGCGGGAGTCACCGTAAAACTCAAAGCCCCATACCTCGTCCAGCAACTGGTCGCGGGTAAAGACGCGGTTGGGGTTGGAAGCAAAGTGGTAGATCAGCTCCAGCTCTTTAGGCGGCGTGTCAATCTGCACGCCGTTGACTTTCAATTCATAGTTGGCAATGTTGATCTCCAGCTTGTCATAGGTGACCACTTTCTTGCTTTCCTCGGTGTTGTCATTTTTGCCTTGGGTGCGGCGCAGCACGGCCTTAACCCGGGCCACCACCTCTTTGGCGTCAAAGGGCTTGACCACATAGTCGTCGGCGCCCAGCTCCAAACCCAGCACTTTGTCAAAGGTCTCGCCCTTGGCGGTGAGCATGATGATGGGGGCGGAAGAGGTCTTGCGGATCTCTCGGCACACCTGCCAGCCGTCCATCTTGGGCAACATAATGTCCAGCAGTACCAAATCCGGTGCCTTCTGCTGGAAGGCGGTCACAGCGGCTTGGCCGTCGTTGGCGGTAAACACCGTGTAGCCCTCATTCTCTAAGTATAGTTTCAGTAATTCGCAGATGTTTAATTCATCATCCACTACCAGAATTTTGCTCATTGTTTTCGCTCCTTTTCTTTGATACTGCTATCATAGCAGGTTTTTTTGTTCATAATTTTAGAATTCGGTAAACAAAAAATGAAATTTTTTAATAATTTGCGAACGAATTTTTACCATTCTTTGCCCCGGCGCAGAGCGCTCTCCACATGATCGATAAACTGGCGGGCGCAACGGGGAGAACGACCGCCTCGGCGCACGGCCCACTGCTCGGCGGCAGCGTCCAGCCGCTGGGCATCCACTTGCAGTCCACGATCGGCGGCAATCTTTTCCACAATGTCCAGATAATCCTTTTTGTCCGGGTTAATAAAGGTAATGGTCAGCCCAAACCGATCAGACAGAGACAGTTGTTCCTGGCGGGTGTCATTTTTGTTTACATCGTCCTCCCGGTCGGAGAAGTTCTCTTTGATTAGGTGGCGCCGGTTGGAGGTGGCATAGATCAGCGTATTGGGCTGGCAGGCAGACAGGCCACCCTCCAGCGCCGCTTTCAGCTCTGTAAAAGCGTTGTCCTGACTGTCAAAGCTTAGGTCATCGATATAGATGATAAATTTCATCGGGCTGTCCGCCAGGTACTCCCGAATCAGGGACAACTCCTCCACCGCGCTTTTGGGGATCTCGATCATGCGCAGGCCCTGTTCTTTATATGCATTCAGGATGGCGTGAATGGTGGAGCTTTTACCGGTGCCCCGGTCACCGTATAGCAGCACGTTGTTGGCGGGCAGTCCGCAAACAAAGCTCTCTGTATTGTCCACCACTTGGCTCCGCTGCAATTCATAGTTCTTTAGATCGGACAGCTGGATCGGGTCGGTGGCGGAGATGGGGGAGAGGGCGTGATCCCGCCACTCAAAGGCGGCGTAGCTGGCAAACAGACCGTAGCCGTTTCTTTTATGGAATGCAGCCAGTGCTTCCGTTTGCTCCGCCCAGTTTTGGCTCAGGGGCGGCAGCGCTTCGCCGTTCTCCCACCGGGGCAGGGTGCCCAGCACTTCCCGCAAGTCCTTATTCTCTACTGCATGCAGAATATCTTCCGGGGTCAGGTCGGCAATAGCCTCCAGCTTGGCAAGGTCGCTTTTTACACCATCCAGGATCGCAGGGTGCAGACGGTCTGCCGCATCGCCGGCGGCGGCTTTGCTGAATACATTGTCGTCGGTGAGGATCAACTTGGAAATATACCGGCGCAGCGTGTCTCGAGGTGCCAGTGTGCTGAAAAAGGCACTTTGCGCCTCCAGCACAGCCTCGCCGTCTTCTATGCTGCGCAGCAGGTGCAGTAAACTGTGCATCACCGGGTCTGTCTTGAATTGATAGATGCACAGGGATTCCATATTGTATCGTAATTGGGTTGCTTTGTTCATTTTTTACGCTCCATTATATATATTCTCTTATCTATATCCTTATCATATAGCATTTGTTCACAATTTACAACCCCCCGCAGGGCAAATTCGTGCAGGGTGAACAAAGAACGGCAGAAAATCAGATCTATAATTGTAAGATGTCAGACAACGTCTTGACTTTTACATACAACTTGTGTTATGATGTGAGCAGAGGTGAGGAATATGCCAAGATCGGCAATGCTGCCGGAGAGTACGGCACAGCAGATTTTGAATATGATCGAGACCCAGCACCGCTTTACGGTGGGAGATAAGCTGCCTAATGAGAATGACCTGGCGGCGGAATTGGGCGTTAGTCGTTCCACCTTGCGGGAGGCCATTCGAATTTTGACCACCAGCGGTGTGTTGGAGATTCGGCGGGGCAAGGGCACCTTTGTCAGCGCCAATACGGTGATCGACTCAGCGGATCTGAGCGATATTGCTTCCGGCTTGGATGATCTGTTTGAGATGCGGCTGATGTTTGAACCGGATTGCGCTTTTTTGGCCGCACAGCGGGCAACGCAGGAAGAAATTGACGCTATTTGCTACTACGGCGAGCAGGTGGAAAAGAAGATCTTAAGCGGCGAGGACCGCACGGCAGAGGAGCAAAAGTTCCATGAGAGCATTGCCAATGCCACGCACAATGCGTTTGTGAAGCAGTTTATGCCGGTGATTTTCAATGCCATCAAAAAAGGCGTGATTGTCATGACCCGGGACAAGGACGTAAGCGCTGATAATCTAAACGACGATCGGCTGATTATGGACTTTATTAAGAAGCGCAATGCTGAGGGTGCTCGCACCGCCATGCGGCTGCACATTCTCCACGCCATGGAGCATCTATAAAAAATTATAAATTGCCTATTGACAACAGACATCATACAGGATATAATGTGAATTGTTAAGAAACCACAGCGACATCATACAACACTGTGACTTCAATTAAACTTATTTTTTAGGAGGAAACTACAATGGCAGAAGCAAGACTTTTCCATCAAGAAGATTGTAATTTGGATTACCTGAAGGGCAAGACCGTTGCTGTGATCGGCTTTGGTTCTCAGGGTCACGCCCATGCGCTGAACTTGAAAGAGAGCGGTGTGGACGTAGTTGTTGGTTTGTACGATGGCTCCAAGTCCTGGAAGCATGCAGAGAGCGTTGGCCTGAAGGTTATGACCACCGCTGAGGCTGCAAAGGCTGCTGACATTATCATGATCCTGACCCCGGATGAGAAGCAGGCTTCCATCTATAAGAAGGACATTGAACCGAACCTGACCGCCGGCAAGGCTTTGGCTTTCGCCCACGGCTTTAACATTCACTTTAAGCAGATCGTGCCTCCCAGCGATGTAGATGTGTTCATGATCGCTCCCAAGGCTCCGGGTCACACCGTTCGCTCCGAGTACAAAGAGGGCAAGGGTACACCCTGTCTGGTAGCTGTATATCAGGATGCTACCGGTCATTGTGAGGATATCGCTTTGGCTTACGGCGCCGGTATCGGCGGTGCTCGTGCCGGTATTCTGGAGACCACCTTTAAGTGCGAGACCGAGACGGATCTGTTTGGTGAGCAGGCTGTGCTGTGCGGCGGCGTAACCGCTCTGATGAAGGCCGGTTTTGAGACCCTGGTTGAGGCCGGTTATGACCCGAGAAATGCTTACTTTGAGTGCATTCATGAGATGAAGCTGATTGTTGACCTGATTTACAACGGCGGCTTTGCTAAGATGCGTTACTCCATCTCCAATACCGCTGAATTCGGCGATTACGAGACCGGTAAGCGACTGATCACCGATGAGACCAAGAAGGAAATGAAGAAGATTCTGGAAGAGATTCAGGACGGCACCTTCGCTTCCAAGTTCATCACCGAGAGCAACAACGGTTGGGCACACTTTAAGGCCAAGAGAGAGATGGAAGCCAACCATCAGCTGGAGAAAGTCGGCGCCGAGATCCGCAAGCTGTATTCCTGGAACGGCGAGGACAAGTACGCAGAGAAATAATCCCTGTTTGCTTCATAAATACCAAACGAACAGCCATCACCTTTACGGTGATGGCTGTTTTTTGCGTGTGTTCGTTATGCTTATCGCCCAACCGGCATGGCGATCAGACCGTTCGATTGCCGTGGTGATGGATCTTGTTTGCACCGCTTGATCACAGATGCCTGCCGCGCAATCTGCGCAGCGTAGAGTTTAGAAAAGCGAATAAAGTTCGCAGTCAACGGCTATTGATGGCTTTTACAAACATTCTGGATAAAAGCGCCCATTTCGTCCAGCAGGTCCTCGGCTTGGGGAAAAACGCCCATGGCGTTTAAGAAGCCGTGGCCCATGCCGTTATACATCACCAGGCGGGTGGGCACGCCGGCGTCGTGCAGCTTGTGGGCCCAGGCCACCGTGTCGTTGCGCAGGTAGTCCAGCGCACCTACGGAGAGAAAAGTGGGCGGGTTCCCTGCCGGGTCGGAGGTGTAAGGATTGCACAGATCGTCCGGCTTCGGAATACCTAAAAAGGACTTGCCGGAGCGAGAGAGCAGCTCCATTTGCCGCACCAGTCCCATAGCCAGCTTTTTCTGCCCCGGCGCCGGGTGATAGTCTGTTTCTTTTGGGTGATAGTAGCGGTCTGTGGTGCCAAACAGGTTTAGGGTGGGATAGAGCAGCAGCTGTCCCCGCACCCGGTGGGTGCCTTTATAGCGGGTGGCGCAGCCTTGGGCCAAGTTGCCGCCGGCGCTGTCACCTACCACAAAAACGGCCCTTGGGTCAATGTGTAGCTCCCGGGCACCGTCGCCGCCCAGCCATTCCAGTACGCGGCAGCAGTCATCGTACAGCGTGGGATATGGGTGCTCCGGCAGCAGTCGGTAATCCACCGCTACCACAGGCATACGGAACTTTTCTACAAACAGCTTCCACCCCTCGTCATAGGGGCGCAGGGTGCCGCCTACAAAGGCGCCGCCGTGGATAAAATACAGGCAGGGGCTGCCCGGCGCACATTGAGCACTGCTGTACATGCGAATGGGAATGGGATAACCGTCCGCCGCCGGTACGGTGTTGTCCCGCACTTCAATCTTTGCCTGTACGCATTTGGCGTAGGAAACACGGTCACACCCGGCACGGAATCCGGCCAAGATCTTCGGCGTTACCGGGATCTTGACCCTGTCCAGAATGAAATTTGGCACCAGCCCCGTGGACCGCGCCATTTTGCCCATGGGTCCGCCCAGCAGCCGCGGGTCAATCCCATTTGGCGAACCGGCGTCCGGTGCATATTTGGTGATGTAGGGCAGATCGCCGTCCATCTCCACCGCTGCCGTTGCCTTTAGTTGTTGCAAAAATTCCTCCGTGTACCACTTGTGATCCCATTGCTTTTTCGGTTTCATTCCCGTACCCTCCGTCCATCGATCGCGCCTCTAAACCCGACCGCTTTCTGTTCTCATCATACCAAAACCCTTGCCAAATTGCAAATCAAGGTGAAAGTGATTTTAAACTGGAAAAATATACAGAAATTGACAAACCACGCGTAGAAATATGCAAATTTAGGCAAAAAATTGCCAATAGTACGCAAACAGCATATAGAAGTGAACAATTCGTTACTGTAAAATAAATATGAATATGTAGTCGCAACAAAACCGCAGCCTCAAAAGAGAATGCGTATAGAAAATCATAGGACTAAGGAAAAATGAGTCTTTTTAGATTTGGAAAGAAAAAGAAGAAAAATCAAAGTTGCGGTGATGTGGTCGGTTCACCGGATATGTGGGCAGCGGCGAATGGTATAGGTATGCAGGCGCCTTATGAAACTGCCAGAACTTTTGGTGGCGCTGCACAGAAGAATATGGCGGAGATGACAGAGCCAATTTCGCTGCCGGGTCAAAACCAGTATGGCGCAACGGAACCGCTAATGGCACCGGCCTATGATTCCGTTGGCGCAACGGAGCCGTTGAACACGCCGGTGCAGCACTTACAAAGCGCAGCACCGATTTTGCCTTTTACAGACGGCAACTATGGCGGGGCAGAACCTTTGCATGTTCCGGTGGAGGATTTTTATGGCGTGACAGAGCCACTGGATATGCCGGACAACGGTAAGTACAGCGCAGCAGAATTGCAGGGAGCGCCGACGCCAAACGGTTTCGGTGAGACGGAGCCTCTCGTTCCGCCAAGTGGATATGTGCCGGGCTTTGTGCCTCCTAATCCGGCTTCGCTTATGCAGGATTTGTCTAATCACTCCGGTGATACGTGTGTTTTAATGCCCCAAATGCCTACAGCTACCTTTTTTGTGGTGCGCACCGGTCAGTCCGTACCGATGCAGGGAACAGAATTTTCCATTGGCGCAGACCCGAGTTGCTGTAATCTGGTCTTACAAAATGATTATATCAGCAAGCGCCAGGTAACCGTTTCTTTTACAGAGGGCGGCTATACCGTTGTTGATCACGGCTCAACCAATGGTACAACGCTGAACGGTGCCAAGCTGCAACCCAATCGGCATTATCCCATGCGGTCCGGAGATCGGTTAATCTTGGCTAACGAGATCGTAGATTTTGAAATCCAGGGGGACTCCAAATGAATTATTTAATTGCGGCACAAACGGATATTGGCCCGGTCAAAAAGACCAATCAGGACAGCTACTGTATTCAAACCGCTCGAAGCAAGCAATATGGAAATTTGTTGTTCGCCGTAGTGTGTGACGGTATGGGCGGATTAAAAAAAGGCGAGGTGGCCAGCGCAACCGTGGTCGCACGCTTTACAGATTGGTTTGCGCAGAGCTTGCCGATTCTGCTCAGCCAGCGCACAATGGATTTTGCATTATTGCGCAAGGAATGGACCCATTTGTTGAATCGGCTCAATGCCGATATTGGCAATTATGGACTGGATCACAATATTTCTCTCGGTACGACTGTGGTGGCTGCACTTTGCATTGGCAATAAACTGTATGTGGTCAATATCGGCGACTCCAGATTATATAAGATACAAAATAATGTCTCGCGTCTCACGCAGGATCAATCCCTGGTGGCTCGGGAGATCAGCGCCGGAAAATTGGCTCCGGATCAGGAAGAAAAAGATACGCGGCGCAATGTTCTTTTACAGTGCGTGGGCGCCTCTCAGGTGTTGCAGCCGGAATTTTTAGAATACACATTGGAGTCCAATACGGTTTACCTGTTGTGTACAGATGGTTTTCGTCATGAAATCCAAGAGGAGGAGCTACTGGGACTGCTCTCACCGCGGGTGGTACGGTCTGAGCGCGGAATGCAAGATGTGTTAGTTGAGATTATCGGTCTGTTGCAACAACGGAATGAACAGGACAATATGACTGGTGTCGCTTTTAAGACAGTGCATTAAGGGGGGCAGTTATGGCAGAGATCGGATCCATTATAGATGGTAAATATGAAATTTTAACAGAACTGGGACATGGCGGTATGTCTGTTGTGTATTTGGCCATGGATCGACGCTTAAAAAAACAGTGGGCCGTAAAGGAAGCGAAGAAGAAACCGCCGGGCCAAAGCAATATTGTCGGTTTAACGCCGGTGTCAGAAGCAGAAATGCTCACAAAGCTGAATCACCCCAATATTGTGCGCATTGTGGACATTGTGGATCAAAACGATACGATCTACATTATTGAGGATTTTGTAGAAGGCAAATCCCTGGCAGAAGAAGTGAAGCACGGTCCATCTACACCGGAAGATGTGGTGCTTTGGGGCTCCCAGCTTTGCGATGTACTGGAGTATTTGCATACCCGGTCCCCAAAAATCATTTACCGAGATATGAAGCCGGCCAATGTGCAGTTGTTGCCGGACAGACAGCAGATCAAACTGCTGGATTTTGGGATAGCAAAGAAATACAAGCCGCAGAATGTGGGCGATACCACCAATGTGGGTACGCGCGGGTATGCGGCGCCGGAACAATTTGATGCTAAGGTGCAGTCGGATGCGCGCACAGATGTGTATTCGCTGGGCATCACGCTGCGTTCCTTGCTGATGGGAAAAACGCCGTATGATGTGGAATTTTACGACGATATTCGCAAGCAGAACCCGGCGGTAACAGACGGTCTGATTAAAGTGCTGAATAAAGCTACGGCGCAAAACCCGGCCAATCGGTATCAATCGGCGGCGGATTTTAAGTATGCGCTTCAGCATTATCATGACCGGGACGAGGCTGTCATTCGCATTCGACAACGCAAACTCAATGCCTTTCGCGGATTGATTGCTGCGGCTATTTCCTTTTTTATGATCGGTGCGATTTTGATGCCGCTTTCGTTTGTGGTACGCAATCACGATTATCAGGACAAATTAAGCAGCGGCAAGTATGAGGAGTGCATTGCTATTGACCCCACCCGGGCAGACGCTTATCAGGGCTATGTAGAGAGCGCCAGCGCAAACCAGTTGGCAACTTTACCGGACTATATTGGGCAATATACACAAATCAAGGACACGGAGGATCGTAATACGGTCGGCTTTGAAATTGCCCTGCGTGTGGAACTGAATAGCAACTTGGATAAGAAAGATGCGCTGGATAATGCCTGCAAATATTATCGTTCCTTTGCCAGTACAGATCCGGACAGCATTCGCATTTTGCCCAATCAGCCTTTTGATATTAAAAATGGCTTAGAATCTGTGGATATACCGGCGAGTATTGCAACAATTAAATTGTATTACGCCCAGATTTATCAGGCTGCCGCCAATTACAGCAACGACCCGGACGCCAACGGCGCAGCGAAAAATCTGGACGAGGTGATGAAAAATCTGCAAACCATTCGCAGCTTTTTGGAAGAGAACAAGGATCAGCTGGCCGCGTATGATGCACTTTATAACAGCGCCAATACCAGTGACGCAGAGTGCCAGGGTATATATGATTTTATGGTGAAAAGCCAGGCAAATTGTCTGATCGACAACAAAGCCTATTTCCTGCCCAAGCGAGCGGCAGCGCTGCAATGCTTCTTCGATGATAGCATCTCGCAAAAAGCAAAGCAGAATTTTAAGGAAAATACATAAGGAGGTAGTATTTATGTACAGTGCAATGATCGGACTTTCTATCTCTTTTATGGTGCTTGGCGTGATTTTAGCAATTACGGCCGTTTTTGTGTTCTTCAAGAAAAATATGGCCCAGGTGTACGACGCCCTGCTGGATCGTGGGTATCAAGAGCGGCTCCGGCACCACAAACATACAGCCGCTCCTGCTCCGGCAACTCCCAGTGGGCCTGCGGTGCAGCCCAGGCAGGTGCAACCTCGTACAGTACCTACCGGTAGTGCAGCGGCACCTGCCGGTGACCATAGCGGTAACACAATGCCACTTGATCAAAATGCAGCAGTGAAAACACCTGCGGAACACTCCGGTCAGACCACATTGCTGCAAGCAGATGCTCAGGCGGATTTTCAGATCATGAAGAGCCTGCGCTATGCGTACTCTAAAGAGATCATTGAGTGACTTCATATAAAACATAAATTAGAAATGGGGAAAGAATGATGAAAGCAAAAATCTTGCAAGTAAAAATGACTTCTAAAAAGGGATTGGCCTGTCTGTTAGCAGTGCTCATGTTGTTGACGGCTTTGCCTTTGGGTCTGGTGACCTCTGCCATGGCTGCCACCAAAGACTGTATGGTCGTGGAGGTGCAGGGCAAAAAGGTGTACTTCTTCGGTGCGGAAGCTTTGGAAGTAACCGACAGCAAGGTCGCTTACACAGCGGAAAGCGCAGAGGTGCCGACCATTTATGTGGATGGCGCGGTAGATCCGGCAGACGATGTGCGGATCAGTGACGGTATCATTGACTTTGGTACTTGGTTAGCCGATCAATCCGCTTGGGTAGGTGTGTTGTGTGACCCGGACGGTACTGTGACCGGCACAGAGCCGTCTGTGCAGCCGGATGCCCAGGCGCCAAGGGTGACTGTAAGTGGCAATCCCACCGCATGGGGAAAAGCTCCGGCCACACTGACGGTGCAGGCAGATGATGGTAACGGCTATGGTGCAGTTGCCTATCGGATGGATAACGGCCAGTGGCAAAAAGCGCCTGAATTCCGGGTGAAAGCAAATGGGACTTACACCTTTTATGCAAAAGACGCTGTGGGTAATGTGTCCACAGGTGAGACCGTAGAGGTGCAGTATGTAGATGCAAACGCACCTGAAATCGGTGTGGTGCTGGACCCGCCGAATGCGGGCGAACAGTGGTCAAACGATAAAGTAAAGGTAACCGTTACCGGTAAGGACAGCGAATCCGGCCTAGCAAAAAAAGCCTTTAAGATGGACGAAGGCCAGTGGCAGGAGACCGGCACATTTGTGATCCAAGATAACAAAGAACACAACTTTTATGTACGGGACGCTGTTGGCAATGAAGCAAAGCAGCAGGCAAAAGCGGACAAATACGATAACATTGCACCTGTGATTCAGAAGGTGCAGGTTAAGCTTGGAAACTTGGTCTTGAAGCAGGGCACTTACATTAGCGACAAAATCACATACACATACCATATTGACGCTACTGATAATGAAGGCGGTTCCGGTATTAAGTTTTTTAGCTGCAATGGCGGTAAAACATGGCAGACTTCCGGTGACTTTAAACTGAAAGGCGGAGAATCGTACGATTTTCGTGTTAAAGACCAGGCTGAGAACGAGTCTGCTGTTTTGCCCTATGTCCCTAATTATGACACCACGGTGCCAACAATCAATGATGTGCAGCAGAGCACGGATAAGCCTACCAACCAGGCCGTTACGGTTACGGTAACCGCCAATGATGTGCAGTCCGGTCTGAACAAATTCGGGGCATATAAGTTGGATAATGGCGATTGGCAAAAGGAGAATTCCTTTGATATCCAGGACGATAAAATACATACCGTATCTGTGCGTGACAATGCAAATCCGGAAAATGTGGCTGAAAAGAAAATTCAGGTCAAGAATTTTAATTCTACACCGCCGACTGTTACAAATGTAACGCTCTCAAATGTGGGTGCAGACGGGAAAGAGAATTGGACCAATGAACCGATTACCGCTACGGTAGAGGCAAAGGGAAATACCAATAATGCACAGGTGGAATTCCCGGTTGTTGCTTATAAGATGGATGACGGTGATTGGCAGTATATAGAGAAGAGCAAAACTGCAAATCAGTTTACGATTGAAGATAAAAAAGAGCATAAATTCTATTGCCTGGATAATGCCGGCAATGCGTCAAGTGCGTCTTCCTGTGCGGCGAAGCTTTATGACAAAAAAGCACCGGAATTAGAACCCAAAAAAACTCCGGAATTCTATCCAGTTGAATTTAGTCAAAGCAATAATGGTCCGTTTGCAAAATTCCTGAACAAGTTGTCTTTTGGCCGCTTCTTTAACAAAGAACTGAAGATTACGGTGTACGCCACAGATGGTGTGGATGAGTACAGTAATGCCAGCGGTTTTTCAGATAAGAAAGTGCAGTCCTTGATTTTTAAGGACCCAAGTAAGGACACAAGCGACCAGGTGGTAACCACCATTCCGGCAAAAGTAGCAAAAAGTGGCGAAGTGGGTAACGCCGTATCCACCAAGTTTACCGCAGAGATTACTGCCGAAGAACTGAAAAACTTTAAGGGCTCCTTGTATGTACAACTGCAAGATCAGTTAGGAAATCAAACGGAAGAAATCCAGGTGACAACAGCCAATTCCAATTTGGGTGAGTTAAAGAATACGGAAGAATTTGGGGATTGTAATTTTGTATTAGAGAATAACGCACCGCGGATTTTGGCGGCAGGGCAGAATGCAGAGCTAAAAGCAGAAAATGCGGTTTCTGCTTCTCCCAGCACGACTACCTTTAAGAATGACTATACCGTTTCTTTCCATGTATCTGATCAAACAGAAAGCGGCGAGATCTCTGGTGTGGCCGGTGTGCAGGTGAATGTGAATGGCACGGATGTATATAGTGAGCAATACAACAACGAGAAAAAGCCGCAAACCGGCACAATTGATCTGCATGCTGTGGCCAAAGCTGATAAGGAGGAAAACGCCTATCAGGTCAATGGAGAAAAAATTAAAAATTGGAATGGCGGTGAACTCACTTACACAGTGGAAGCCTGGGACAACGCAGGCAATGCGTCCAAAGTCTCTTTTACCTTGAACTTTGACCAGACTGCGCCCACAGTCCAGTTCGCAATTCCCAGTGGGAACGCTTGTGAGAAAGTGACTGTTAGCGATTACGGCTTCTTCTTTAACAAGGATACCGATGTGGTGATCTCCGCGTTGGATCCGTGCAATACAGATAAACAGGAGGCAACGGCATCCGGCGTCCAGTCCATTACCTATAAACTGGTGCCCTCTGATCAGAAATTCGATGAGGTAGAGGCAATCACCGTACCTGTTGCAAAGGACGACCCCTCTTTTACCGTGGCGGTGCAGGCATGCTTTAAGGGCCAGATCTATGCCTACGCAACGGACAATGCCGGCAACTTCCCCGGCACACGGGAAGTTGGAAAATGGAGCGGCTGTAAATATTTTGCAGACAGCAACGAGGCAAATGACCAGGGCTATGTGCATCCGGACGGTACGATCGTAGAGAACGCCCAGCAGCATCAGGATTCTTCCATTGTGATCGCTCGGAAGAATCAGCCGGCTGGTACGCAGAATAACAAAAAAGCGTACAAAGCCGGTGGACAAAATGCACCTCAGCAAGACAAAAAACTGAGCTACGATGCAACGAAGAGTGTACCGCTTTATGACACCAACGCCAAGTTTACCGTCACGGTTAAGGACGCCCAGTCTGGTATCCGCACTGTAAAATACACTTTGATAGAGGGCGGCAAGACCTCGGTGAATACGCTGGAGGTGAACACACCTTACGGTAAAGTAGACGCGCAGGCTGCCTTGCAGGCAGAAAACTTGGAAAGCAGTACCGGCAATGCGACCCGGCATGCCAAAGAGTTGTGGCGGGTGGATGATGCCAAGATCACCGGCCGGGATGCTAACCTGGCCACAGAACTGACTAGCACCGTTACCGTAGATGCCAACTACAATGATATTTTGCTGATCGTGGAGCTGACGGACAATGCCGGAAACACATCTTATGATTATGTGGCCTTTGGTATTGATAAAACTGCACCGCAGATTCAGGTGGAGTACACTTCTGCCGTGGCACCGCAGTCCGGTAGTTATTACAGCAAGACGCGTACAGCACATATTACCATTACAGAGCGCAATATTCGTACCGAGCAGGTGGCACTGTTGATTGAAAAGTGCCTGGACAGCGCCAGAACTTTTGATAAGAAAGATACAAAGGCCTATCGCGAGGGCTTTAAGATCACCGGCAAAACCCTGCTTCAGAAAGGCAGTGGGAACGGAGACAACCGACAGTATCAGATTAAGGTGGACTTTACCGGCGACGGTAATTATCGAATCAAGACCTTAAAGTGCACCGATAATGTAGGTCATGCCAACACGGCTGTAACTTATGGTAAGTACAATGCAGCCGGCAACCGGGATGCGGTAAGCGGTAGCAACAAGACCCGCTTTACCATTGACAAGACTGCACCGAAAATTCATGTGGCCTTGAACCTGAATGACCGGGTAAAGAATAAAAAATACTTTAACGCTACCCGCACGGCGACCGTTACCGTAACGGAACACAACTTTAATGCCAAGGCTTTTGAAAATCAGTTAAAGGCCACCTTAAACGGTAAGGGAATTGCAGTACCCAGTGTATCTGCGTTTCGTCAGGAGAACGGCACAGACCGCTGGACAGCGACCGTTACCTTTGTGGCAGATGGCGATTATGTACTGAACTTTAAGACCACGGATAAGGCCGGCAACAGCTATAAAACAGTGGCCGGTGACTTCTCCGGTGCGGCTGCGCAGGACTTTACCATTGACAAGACGGCACCGCAACTGACTATTGGCGGTATTACCTCCAATACGGCTTACAAGAAAGTGCCGACGATTGTGGCCAAAGAGGCAGACAATAACGCCTCTACCATTACCTCCAGTGTGGTGGGCACCTGCTTTGACAGTCAGTCCAAGATGGCTAAACGCACGGTGAAAGTCTCTGCCAAGAACAGCGGGCAGCTGACGGCGGACCACCAGCTGCAAAACACAGTAACTTACACGGCTATGGAGCAAGATGGTTATTACATTGTTACCGCACAGTGCGTGGATATGGCCGGTAATCAGTCGCAGGTGCAACGCAAGGTGTTTACCAAGAATGAAAAAGGCGCTGTCTATGTAGTCAGCGATGATTTGGCTGCACTGAATAACGGTTATGCCAATAAGACGGCTGTTGCCAAGCAGAGTCTGGTGGTGACGGAGTATTCTCCTACGGAAATTCAAAGTCCGGAGTATTACATCAATATCAATGGTAAGAAGAAGGACGGTTTGGTCACGATGGAGAAGGGCCAGCACCATGCAGGCGAGTGGTATGTGAATACCTATACCATCAGCAGCAAGGACATTTTGGCTGAGGGCAAGTATGCACTGTACATTAAGTCCACAACCAAGTTGGACGGCAAAAATACAGTGGTCAACAACAGTTCTGAGAATAAGGACTTGCATCGCTTAAATATCCAGTTCACCATTGATAATACCAATCCTTATGTGCGCATTACCGGATTGGAAAAACACCTTTATTCCAATACAAAGGTGCAGACGGTTACTTTCTCTGTGTCAGAGAGCAATTTGGCCAGTATTGTTATCCACATGACCCGGGACGGTCAGGCACTGGATCCGCTGGTTTGGGATCACGCGCAGGACAAAAAGCACCCCAATGGTTGGACGGTAGAAAACGGTATTGCTGTGGTTCAGGTTCAGCTGGAGAATGGCAAGAGCGATTTGACCTTTGAGATCACGGATTTGGCCGGGAACAAGTGCTCCACTGCCAACGACTACAATAAGCAGGAATTGTTCGTTTCCGGCACCACCGGCAACAAAAATAACTGGCTGGAAGAAAAGGACGGCAAAATCGTGCTGAAAGATATTTATGTGGACAAAGGTTTTAGTGCCAATGCCTTTGCCGCTTTGATCCGCAACAACCTGGCGATCTCCGTGGTGATCTTTGTGGTGATCGGTTTGGTGTTGCTGGCGGTGATTATTCTGCCGATTCTATCCAAAAAAAGAAAGAAAATGGATGCGGCGGATGCCGAAAAATTGAACTGATCTAAAATACCTGTACACGGTGCCATCGGTGCTGTGTACAGGTTGCAAAGCAGGTGAGAAAATGGCGATCTGTCAATGCGCAGTTTGTAGCCGATATTATGATGACACGCGGTTTGTGGTCTGTCCATACTGTAATGCCCAGGGCAATGCCATGGCGGACGAGATGAAAACGGAGGCTTATGGTGATGCTGTGCGCAGCGAAGAAAAGACGATTGGCCTTTATTTCCAGGAACAGGATTTTGACCCGGTTACCGGTTGGCTGGTGTGTGTTTCCGGCACGGTACGGGGCAGGAGCTTTGAGCTACACATGAATCGAAATTTCATTGGCCGGGACAGAATGATGGATATTGCCATTACGGATGATCCCCGGTTGTGCAGGCAAAAGCATTTGTCTGTGACCTATGATCGGCGCTCGGATCACTTCTATATCAAGAACGAAAACGGTTCCGTTTTTGTAAATAATTCGCCGGTGCAAAAAGCCATGGAATTGAAAGAAAATGACACAATCCGCTTTGGCAGCGGGTGCTATGTGTTTGTGCCCTATTGCAAGCAGGAAAGAGGTTGGCAAGCAGATGAGAATAGGTAAGGGAATCGGCGCTGCCGTATTGTCCGCTTTGCTTTGCACGGCGATGTTATTTCTTCCGACTACTGCTTTTGCGGAGAATTTGAATGCTACGGATCAGATCGGAATGGTGCGCAGCAATGTGCCGTATTTGCAAGTGGAGATCAAATCCCAGGATGTATATGCTGCGGAAGTGCAGGGCAAACTGGGCAATGCTGAAATGACTCTGTACAGTTTGGAACGTACGGATAATCAAAAAACACTGACCTGTGTTTTGCTGGACAATTCCGCCTCTATGACCCAGGACAACATTTGCCCGCGGGGATCCTTTGATCAACTGAAAACCGGTGTGCAGGCGCTGTTAAAGCAGGCGAGTGCCGACCATCAGATCGGTGTTTATTCCATCGGTGCAGGGCTGCCCAAGTGCTTGGGTACGGCCAAAGATGCAGACAGCGCCAAGAAAGTCGCGGCGAGCGTAGCTGCCTTAAAAGGCGATGAGGACGCGACGGATTTGAACACGGCGCTGGATCAACTGTTTGACCAAGTGTCTGCATTGAGCGACCAATACCAGGTGCTACATTTTATTTTACTCACCGATGTGAGTGCGGATTACAGCAACGGAATAGATCTGAGTGAGGTGCAGGTCAAGTATCAGTACAACAAGGTCCCACTTTATACTGTGTGCAATACTCGAGCAGTAAATAGCAGTACCTATAAACGCTTACGCACGCTCAGCCGGGTATCCGGTGGAGAAGCTCAAATTTATGACTATCAAAAAACGCCGTCCTTTACACCGGTTCTGGAACAATTATACAAGCACACCTTACAATCATCGGTTGTCTGTTTTGTGACGGATCAAGCGGTAGATAATCGCGCAAGAGAATTGGCATTGACCGTGGGCGGTACGGTGTATAAAGAGACTGTACTGTTGGACACAGCGGTAAAAACCCAGGCGCCGGTGCAGGCAGAGATCCGTGTAAGTGCGGATCATCAGGCTTTTCAGATCTGCTATCAGCAGGATGGATTGAATGGGGCTGTGCCCGTTAATGCTAAGGCGCTGGAAAACGGAGCGTATCAAATTACCCGCACCGGCAAAGACAAACCACTGGCTGTCAAGAAAGCAGAGAAGAATTCGGATGGCAGCTATACCGTTTGGATGGACAAGGAGATTTATTCCGGTACATACGATTTTACCTTTCCTGGTATTACGGATTTAAGTCAAAATGCCAATGCGGTACAGCCTATAAAGGGTCTGGAGTTGCAGGGCAAAAATCCATTTTTGCGCGTGTTGCCGTATTTGCTTGTTGCTCTTGCGGTTTTGCTGGTGCTGTTGGCATTTTATTTGATCCTTTTAGGACTGAAAAAGAAGAAAAATGTAAAGACCATTAAGGAGCTTTTTGAAACACAGGAAGTGCAGGTGGTGGAAGAACGCCACCATGTACGTGCGGCTGTACCAGCGACGATGAATATTACACTGCATATTCAAACGGCGGGTGCCCCGCTGCATACGGTGCAGTTGGCTGTGCAGGGCAGCGCTTTTGTTGGTCGAAGCAGTATTTGTGATGTGTATATTGATGACCCTAAATTATCCCGGCAGCATTTTGCGCTGGAAGTGAAGGACGGCGTTGTTTTGATTGCAGATTTGCACTCGGCAAACGGCACATTTGTTAATGGCGCAAGGGTGAAAGATAAGCAAAAATTGCAGTCCGGTTATACAATTACAGCCGGTTTGTCAACGATTAAAGTGGAATTTTAAGGAAATAACTATGTATTGTCCAAATTGTTTTTCTGTATTGCAGCCCGGTGCCACACGGTGTAGTCATTGCAGCTTTGATACAAGGGAATATGCACACAGTACGGACGCATTGCCGCTATACACTTCCTTAAATGACCAGTATATGATCGGTCGCGTGTTGGGTCAGGGTGGATTTGGCATTACCTATAAGGCGCTGGACACCTTTAAGAACCGTGTGGTTGCCATTAAAGAGTATATGCCCTCAAATTATGCGCAGCGCACAGGCTGTCAGGTGGTGCCGATCCCCGGCGATACCAAGGCAGCCAGGATTTTTGAGCACGGCAAAATCAGCTATATTGATGAGATCAAAACCTTGTATCAGTTTGAGAATGTGCAAGGTATTGTGCAGATTTTTACCCATTTTCAGGAGAATAACACTGCCTATTTGGTGATGGAATACCTGGATGGCTGCAATTTGAAAGCGTATGTAAAGAGCCACGGCGGGCGCCTGGATCCGGCTTTGGCCGGGAACTATATTGTGAAAGCGGCCCGGGCGCTGCAACAAGTGCACGCCGGCCATATTTTGCACCGGGACATTAGCCCGGAGAATATTTATATTCTGCTTGGCGGAACAGAAATTAAGCTCATTGATTTTGGCGCGGCAAGAAAGTGCGTGGAAGATAGCGAACAGGAAAACAGCGTGCTGCTGAAGCCCGGGTTTGCCCCTCCAGAGCAGTATTCCAAGAATGGCAACCAAAATACCTGGACCGATGTGTACGCGTTGGCGGCAACACTTTATTATATTGTTTCCGGCAAGGTGCCACAGGATTCTCTGTCCAGAATGCAGGCGGATCAGTTGCAGCCGCTGGACCAAATGGGATTGCCCATCTCTGCCTCTATGGCACAGGCGGTGCGCCATGCGTTAGAGATTGATTATGCCAAGCGTACTCAAACTTGTACGCAATTTATTGATGAATTGGTCTGTGGCGGTTGGACGGAGCGGACAATTCCGCAGCCACCGCCAAATCCACCTGCCTTGCCGACCTGTATAGTAACCTGTGTGGCCGGCACCAATGTGGGGCAGCGGGTGTGGTTTAAGCCCGGTGAGACCGTGTCTGTGGGTCGTTTGGCCGCTTGCAATGCGTTGGTACCATCCACGGATATGATTATCAGCAAGCGTCATTGCCTGATTACATATAATGCGCAAAAGCAGCGCTTTATTGTGACGGATGTGTCTACCAACGGCACATATATGCAAAATGGTAAGCGCTTGCGCTACAATCAGCCGGAGCAGATTGTGCCCGGGTCTATTTTGTACCTGGCACGGGAACACATTATTATCCAACTGGTGGCAACATAAAAATGGGCAACGATCGTCAGAATATAGGCGGAAAAAGCGATGAAAAACAGTGAACGACGCAAAAAGAATGAAGCGTATTTGGAATTCGCTCAGGCCTATCTGGAGCGTACACAAATCCAAAGCACGGTGAATTTGGCAGAGACGGAAAGTACGCCGGAAGACACACAGATGGCAGTACAGAATACCGGCGGCTATAATGTGAAAACGGAGCTTCTGGTAGAAAATGACCATGTTTTAGTGGGCAGTTCATCGGTGATCGGTCGGCGTCAAAGTCAGCAAGACAGTGTGACCATTCCCTGTGATACGCAACTTTTGTTAGAAGAACATCCCAAATTCCTATGTGTACTCAGCGACGGTATGGGCGGCTTGCGCGGCGGAGAGCAGGCCAGCGCTTGTGCAACGCAAACCTTGTTTGATGATTATTATCGCATCATGTGGCGGCATTGTACCCACAGTTATCTGGATTTTTTTCGCGCAGAAGCAGAAAAAATCAACACGCTGGTGCGTGGGCTGAAAGATGAAAACGGCGCGCCGTTGCAAGCCGGTGCCACTTTGATTGCTGCTGCGGTAGACGGCGAGGAACTGCATTTTTTGAATATCGGCGACTCCAGAATTTATTTGGTTCGCGATGGCAAAATGTTGCAGCTGACACATGACCAAAATTACCTGACCCGATTGATGGAGAAGGTGCGCAGCGGCGAGATCACAGAGCAGGAGGCCTTGAGCCACCCAAAGCGAGAGGCGCTAATCAGTTATTGCGGCATTCGTGAACTTAGCATGGTGGAAATCAATTTGCAGCCGTTGCAGTTAAAATCAGGCGATGTGATTGTGCTGTGTTCCGATGGCCTGTACCGCTTGCTTTCCCGGCAAGAAATGATTGATGTTTTGCAGGAGACGGCAGAAGATATGAACCTGGCTGCATTTAAGTTGACAGCAGCCGCCACAGATAAAAATTTCAGAGGGCAAGACAATACCTCTGTGATTTTAATAAAAATCAAGTAGTAAGGAGAGAAAACAATGAACCTGATTAAATGTAACAACAACCACTACTATGACGCGGACAAGTTCCCGGCATGTCCCTATTGCAGTGATATGCAATCCGGATTTTCCCAAACGATGCCTGCAAACGAGCAGTCGGACATTGGTCCCACACAGCCGGAGACGGAAGTGACCACTACAACTACGCAAAACACGGTGCCGCCTACGGTCCTGGATACAGACATTCAAAAGACGGTCGGCTTTTATGAAGAAGATATGGGTCTGGAGCCGGTAGTCGGCTGGCTGGTCTGCATTGAGGGCAATCTGATCGGCAAGGACTTTCGCCTGACCTCCGGGCGCAATTTTATCGGCCGCGGCTCAGATATGGATGTTGTGCTGGAGGGCGACCCGTCCGTGTCCAGAACAGCGCACGCCATTGTGGTGTATGAGCCTAAGGAGAATGTGTATTTGATCCAGCCCGGCGCTTCTAAGGAGCTGTCTTATCTGAATGATAGCGTGGTGCTGGAGTCTAAGGTGATTGCCCCCAATGATGTGATCACCGTAGGTGCAACAAAATTGTTGTTTGTTCCTTGCTGTTCCAAGGCATTCAACTGGACAGACGGCAAAAAAACCGAGAAAAAATAATTCCCATGAGCCAAAAGAAAATAAGCCGAAAACGGGATGAAAAGTGGCGCAAGCTGGCAAGTGGCTTGCAATTTGCGGCTGTTTGCCTCAGTCTGTGTACTGTGCCATTTTACTTCTTAGCCATGTTTTTTCAGCAGGAGCAAAAAAAATGGATCACATTGATTGATCTGTTTCAGCAGGCTTCTTTGCTGCAGGGAAACACGGCGCATATTTTGCGGACCCATGCAGTGCTGTTTGTGGTATTGCTACTTCTTACGGTGGTGGCTGGGGTGCTCAGTTGGGTGCCGACCCGGGTGTTTCGGATCATTGGTACGACAATGACTGCCATTGCGGCAATCAGTCATAGTGTGCAGTCCATTTTGCTGTGTACGGCAAAGGACTTGCATCTTGTGCTTGCTTATGCAGAAGTGGTGATACTGGTTTTGCTGGTGCTTTCCACCGTAAGCAATGGCTTGTCCATTGCTTTCTTATGCAGGGCGCGTAAACAACGGGCAGTACAGGCGATACACGCAGAGTTGCAGCGGCCGGATTGCCTTGGTGACCACAAAATCTGCTTTGTTTCCGGTGCCTGTAAAGGGTATCAAATTCCGGTGCGCAATGCAGAGCAGGTGGTGATCGGTAAAGATCCGTCCTTATGCTCTGTGGTGATTGATCGTCGGTACACCAAGATCTCTCGCGTGCAGTGTACCATTGGCTACGATTATGCGCTGGAGCAGTTTGTAGTTACAGATCATTCTACCAATGGTACATTTATGGAGAACGGCAAGCGCCTAACACCGGAGCAGCCGATTGCACTGCCAAGCAACGCATTATTATCCCTGGCACGAACGGATACGATTATTCGATTGATTTAACGGTTCTTCAGAAAGGAAAAATTATGGTTGGACCTATCTATGATGACTATGTTGCAGAATCACCGAATGCGGTGCTTTTGCAAAATGATGACCGGGAAAAAGAAAAAAAGCACACGCTGATTTCTCGCATCTTAGGGTTTGTGGCGATGGGTTTGTCACTGATTGGTATGCTCACGCTGTTTGCACCGCTCTTTGAGGTTACTATACTGTCAAAAGTGAAAATTGGTCTGCGTAACATCTTTGAAATCAAAGATCTGATGGACTATTTTGGTGTGGATTCAAAAGGTATAAATTGGCTGATTGCGTTGATTTTTGTTGGGTTGGGTTTTGCATTTGTTTCCGCTATTTTAGATATCTTTGCAAATAAGCCCTGTAAGATTGTCAGCACAATTTTCAAGGGACTGGCCTTTGCCGTACCGGTAACTTTCATTATTTTTCTTCGTGCTGAAAAAAGTGAGGTGTCTGCCGGCGCCGGTTTGTGGGCAAACGCTGTGCTGCTGCTTATCGCTTTTGCTTTGGCATTAACCGCAGCAATTATGTTGCCTAAAAAAAGAAACGAGAATCCGGGCACGGTCATGGATACACCGCCCGCAGCTGGAGGTATTGCCTTTTCCAGCGGTTCTTGTGCCGGTTATGAAATTCCGATTACAGCCGGTGAAATGGTAGTGATCGGTAAAGACCCGGCGCAATGCTCCGTTATTATTGATCGGTCCTATAAAAAAGTTTCTCGTGTGCATTGTATGGTAGAGTATGACGCTGCACAGGATCTGTATATCGTAACAGATCGGTCAACAAACGGCACCAATGTGGTCGGCGGCATGCGTTTGCAGCCAGGTAGTGCATCTTATTTGCAGCGGGGAGCTGTGTTGAATTTGGCAGGAACGGATAATATTTTCCGATTACTGTAAAACAAGGTCAGAGGTGATGGCGTGCAGACCAGTGCGAAGAATGTACCCATATTTTTGTTTGCGTGCAGTGTGCCGTTTTATTTCTTTGGTCTGTTCTCCTTACATACGGATCGAGGGGTCAAACTGGTTGGCTCTCTACGGTTTTGGCAGATGGGTTTAACGGGCGATTACGACCCGTATCAGCAGTATTTTTATACACGGCTGGCGAATTTTGCACAGGCTGTGGTGGTACTCTTGATTTTTTCGCTGCTTTTTATGGTTGTATTTTTTATATTGGCTGCTGTACGGGATAAAATCAAAGACCTGGTCGTGGCGGAACGGGCCTTGTTTGCGTTTGCGCTGTTGTGTTTTGCATTCTATTGTACGGCTATTTTGATTGAGATCTTATTCTATACCAATCGCTTTCATGCTTCTTATATCTTAGAGGGGAAGGGACGGTTGGGGTTTGGTGTACCACTGGCTTTTCTTCTGCAATGTGTAGCTTTTGCTTTGCAGTATCATCGGTATGCGGAGCTGGTGCTTGGTCCCTTCTTAGAACGGCGGCGTGCGCACGATCAGCCAGAGCCGGTCAATGGAAAGCAGATACCGGGGACAGACCCGCCGGTGAGTAGAAAAATTCCGGTTGGTCCGGCTGTGCCGGCATTACATTATTATTTGTGTTGCTGCGGTGGATCTTACGCCGGTGCACAGGTGGAATTGCCGGACCAAACAGAAGTGAAGATCGGAAAAGACCCGGCCAGGTGCCAGATCGTGATTGATCGTGGGTACAAAAAAGTCAGTCGTGTACACTGTGGCGTGCTGCGCAAAGGCAAAAGCTTTTATGTGCGGGATTATTCCACTAACGGTACCTTTCGCAGCGCCGGTGACCAACGCATGCAGTCCGGTGGCGCATGGAATGCTTTGTGTGCAGACCAGATTTTTAATTTGGCCCAAACGGATAATAGTTTTTATTGTGAAATTCAAAGTGAAAAGAAAGGATGAGATAAAATGGTAGAAACCATAAAAAAGAGAAATATCGCACTGTTTATATTCCTTGGATTTATTACATGCGGTATTTATTGGATCGTTGTGTTTTGTAAAATTAGCAAGGACATCAACAGAATTTGCGAAGGCGATGGCCGGGACACCATGTTTTATTTGTGGACTTGGTTGTTAGGCATTGTAACGCTGGGAATTTATCCTTTGGTGTGGTTTTATAAAGCGATGGATCGACTTTGCGACAATGGCTATCGTTATGCTATTAAAGTGAAACACAGCGGCGGTGACTTCTTGCTGTGGACCCTTTTAGGCTCGTTTATTGCTGTGGGGCCGATCGTAGCTTACTGCTATTTCGTTGCAGATATTAATCAGTTCGAGCCGTTTGTGGGCTATGTGGAACCGAAACCGTATGCGGAGAATCCGCTGGTGCGTGCACAGTATGAGCGTGAACCGCTGAAGCCGATTGAACTTGATCCGAATCCTGCTTCTGTTTCTATTCCTGTTTGTGCTCCTGCTCCTGATCCGAGTGATGAAACAACGGCCTTGACCGGCGCTATCGCTTGGCTGGACGGTCAGTATAACGGTTGTCAATTCCCGGTGGATCCGGGTAAAGAAGTGATCATCGGTCGGGATCCGTCTGTTTCTAACATTGTTATTGATGGAAAATATACTACCGTCAGCAAACGCCATTGCGGTATTCGTTTTGACCCCTTTAGTGGATTGTACACGGTAACGGATTACTCCTCAAACGGTACATATATTAACGGAGGCACCAAGTTGCAGCCGCATACCCCGCTCCAGTTGCAGCCGAATACAGTTGTCAGTATCGGCAAGGGGAGCAATTCATTTAGATTAAACTAATGTGCTTGATAGGGCCACCGCACCGCTAAGGTGGTGGCCCTGATTTTGTAAGGAGGAAAGTTATGTTTTGTCCAAAATGCGGAGCAGTTATTCCAAACGGCGTACATAATTGCGTGCAATGTGGTACGATTGTGCAAAATAGCGGATTTGGTGCCCAGGTCGGAAATGGTATGAATAATATGGGGAATACCGCTTATCAAGGTGTGAATCAGGCGGGTGGATCCGTGAATCGTGCAGCATACGCTGCGCAAAGTTGTGTATCTGCATGTAAAAATGCCAGTGAAATCCGTAAAAAAGGTGATGATGCTTTTACCATGTCTATTGTGGCATTGGTTTTATCTATACTTCAAATTTTTAGTGTTGTTAGCTTGATCTTAGGCATTATTGCCTTAAAATGGGCCAAGATCGCTTACCCGATTACGCATGAGCATAACCACGAATTGGCAAAGACTTTGAGTATCGTAGCCATTGTTTTGTCCTCGATCGGCTTGGCAGTGCAAGTCATTGGCGGCATAATTCTTATAGTTGGAACTTTAGCTGGCACCGCTGCGGCATTCAGTGACTTTGATATGTATGACATGATGATTCATGCATTCATTTAACGAACGGATGAACAAAGGAGTAAGACATGAAATGTGCGTATTGCGGTAAGGAAACGCCGGATGGACTGCCGAATTGTGTGCACTGCGGTCATCCGTTTACCTCGGCGCAGGTGCAGGCGGCTAGGCAGACCGGTGCGCAGCGCGCGGCCGCTGTGCCGGCCAAAAGTACAAAGACGGCAGATGCCGAGCGGCAAAAGAAACAAAAAGTAGTGGTGATCGTGATTGCCGGCGTGTTGGCAGCGGCACTTTTGATCGGCGGCATTGTGGGCATTACCATGAAGGCGCGTTCCGATCGGTTAAAGAAATTTGAAACACAGATCACCACCCAGTGGCAGGCGGCGGTTACGGATAAGCAGCCAGATTTTTTGGATGCGCTGGACAAGCAAGCCAGCTTGATCTGCACCGGTGCAGAAAAGCAGCAAAACGGCTATTATACAGTGACTGTGCAGGTCACTTCACCGGATATCAGCGGAGATTTGAAAAAGTACCAGGCACAGAAGACGAAAAAGTCGGCTAGCGATTCGGATATGGACCAGGCGATCTGCAAAATGATCGAGACGGCCACACCTAAGACCACAACCCAAACATTAGATGTGATCGTGGACGATGCTGGAGAGTACCATGTACAGTTTAATGACGCATTTGCAAATGCGATGTTGGGCTATGCGTACACAGACGCGATGCAGGCCCTGACGGAGGCACTCAAATGATGAAACAAAGGTGCAAAACGCTCCCTGCCCGGGTGTTGGCGGTGGTGTTATCTCTGGTGATGCTGCTGGGCAGTCTGCCGGTCAGTGCGGCGGAGAGTCGGTTCCTTTCTTTCCAGGTGGAGAGCGTAAGTGAAAACGGCAGCAAAACGGAGAGCCGGGAAGCGGCGTATGTCGTTGGGCAGGAGCTGTATGTTTCTACCAATTTCTTGGCCAAGTACACGCTGTTTTATTATAACGGCGATACCCACGCTTTTGTGCGCAGAGGGCAAGAGGCAAACAGCAAGTTCGGTAGGGTAGAGATCAACCCGGACAGCCAAAAAGCCACGGTATATATGAACCCGTTTTCGTCCAAAGAATATACTCTTCATGGTGTTTACACCTTTGGCCAAACCACATTTTTGCCTCTCAATCAAATGGCGGCTTACTTAAAATGCAGCTTGACCATTAAAGACGATGTAATACGGGTGGTCAACAGCGGTTACAGCTTGGTAGACGCAGAATATGCCATGAGCAAAATTCAGAGTAAATCGGATTTGCTGCGTTACGATGTTGGCAATATTGTGGACGATATTTTTGGTGGTAGTGAAATGCTATTCAAGCTCTCCGGCATATTGGGCTATTTCGGCTCTACCGTATTTGAACGCCGGATATCTAAGCTGGACTTTATTTTCCATACCGGCGACATCAAAGAGTATGAGAGCTTTTTGGACAAATGCGTTACGGATAATCAGGCGTACATGGATGCGCTGACCTCCGGCGATGATCTGATCAATCGGTTTAGCACCGTAGCCGGGCTGAATAAAGATGTGCACGATACATCCAAAAAGCTGGCGGATTTGACTTCTATCATAACGGATGTGACGCAGCCGCTGAAAGAGGATAATTTGAGCGCATCGCTGCTTTGGAAAGATGCCAGCGACTGGAACACCGCATTTTCCGATTTGTCCAAGATTACGCAGTTTGCGGATTATTATCTAAAGCTGGGCAGTATGTGTGAAGACAACCAGAATATGCTGGCGCAGTTTGGTGATCGCCAGTTGAAGTCTGATACGGATTTCCCATTCCGTGTGGCTTTGCTTAAGGTCAAGTCCAGATATGGCGGCAGCACCGTCTCCAATATTATGGGCCAGGTGGGACAGCAGCTGATCAAATACGGCGCAGACGATGCGGTGAAAACGGCGCTGAAAAAGGTGGCTTCTGATGCGGTGCTTTCACAGCTGGCGATTGCAACCACAACCATGGATGTGATCACCAAGGTTTGCCGAGCAGCCGGGTGTGATATTGCGTCAGACGCCAATTATTCCATTATGTTGGATTTAGCGGTTCGGACCATGCTGTTTAATGACTTTAACGATTTAGACAATACACTCCGCCACACCAACGAATCCCAGACGGAAAACTATCGCCAGGCTGCTATTTTCTACCTGATTGCTTGCAAGCAGACTTTTGATGCTGCCAACAAATTGGCAGCAAAATACGATATGTCGGCTACATATTATAAGAACAGAATTAAGACCATTAACACGGTCCTTTCACTGTATTATTTGGCTATCCAAAGCAAACATTTTGATAATTTTGCAGAGATGGAGGAGAACATAGCCAATAATCAGCAAGAGATCCGGGACGCAGGCCTTTTGCAAAGCGGCAAAACCGTCTCCCAGGACGAGGCTTTGCAGATTGACGCCAGCGCAGATGATGACCTGCAAAAACGCCAGTGGAATGCACAGAATGGGAAATTAGATTATTCTACGGACGGGCACTATATATACACGAAATTCGCCAGACAAGATGAAAATTATAGATTGTATTATAGTTTGATTTTAGGCGATGCAAGCGGTTCAGAAAAAGTGCTGACCGAGTGTACAGAGGGCTTTGTCTTTGCGGGCGATCGGGTTTATTATTGCAATATCGGAGGTTTGTATAGTTGCAACCTGGATGGCGGCGATCAAAGGAAAGAAATGCGCTTCTTTTACGATTACAAAAACGATTACTGTTACACCCAGTTGATTCCGCTGCCAAATCATCAAATTCTGTGCGTTACGGGAATAGCTGACGCCGCCGGAGGAACAGCGCAATTAGTAATTTACGATACAGAGACTTCTCAATCGAAAAAATTGGACATCAATTATACATATTACGATTCGTTTTTTACCTATGGGAATGATTTGTATTACAGAACATCAGATTACTATGATGAGGCATGGGGAAGTAATTATGCTCTTCGCAAGTACGATCTGACAACCGGGAAAGAAAGCAAAATAGATTTGAATATAGACAGAACTCAATTCATTGGGATCTTTGGGGATACAATGTATTTTGCATCCTCGGGTGACACTAAATCCATTTTCAAAATGGATGTGCGTACCGGGGAGTGTACACAACTTGGTACGATACAAAGCGATGCGCCGATTCATGATTTACTTGTCTACCATGACCAAGTGTTCATCACCAGCGGAACCGGTGCAGGAGATGGCTTCGCAGTTTGGAACGGCAAAGAATTCGACTATAAAGACCCGGGTATATCTGAGCACGGTTTGTTATCAGAGTACGGCGGTATGGAATTCCTGGGTTCTAAACTTGTGGGTATGACTTGGAACGGCATAGACAACAGTGATGATAAAATCACTCAGCTTTACGACCTACAATAAATTAAAAAGAAAAGGTGATTCTAATGATGAAAAGAATGATGTCAACCGTTCTTGCGATTATTCTGGTGATTACCAGTTTGATGGGAACCACCATGATTGCGCAGGCTGCCAATTATTCCGCGTTTCCGGTTTGCCAGGAGGAAAAGGAAGATGCCTTGCAGACTGCACCGGAATTAAAACTCAATCAAAGCTACCGCGTGAGCTTTAAGAACGGCGTTTATACCAATCCAGAGCGAACGGAACTGTACAATGTGTATGAGCCGAACAAGGTGTTAAAGTTTATTCCCACATCAAATGGGTACTATGAGGCTTCCATTTATATTGCCGAGCGGAACCAGCACATGACGGTATAGTTCGCTTACAGTGATGCAGAGAGCATAAAGGACAACAAGTATTATTCTGTTTCAAATGGAAGTTATGAATACAATATCCATACCTCAAAAGAGGCGTCCATTGCGTCTTCCACCTATAATGTGTACAGAAATACGGCCCGTGGCGCGGCATATCTTCAAAAGGGCAAGACCTACTATATTGTGGCCTATGCAGCCTATGATGATTACGATGTGGAAAAGACCATGAAAACAGAGGTGCAGGGCTACGCTTACCATACAGTCCCTGCAACCATTAAGGTCTACAAACACAGCCACGATTATGAAGTAAAAACTTATAAATACAGCGATTACACCTCTGCATACTATAATTGCCGGGTATGCTCTCATTCCACATCTTCATATTTTTATAAGCCCAAGACGCTGACCCTGTCGGCTGCCTCTTATACCTATGACGGTAAGGTGAAAAAGCCGTCTGTTACCGTGAAGGATAGCAACGGGAAGAAAATTTCCAGCGCGTACTATAATGTGACTTATTCCGGCGGTTGCAAGAATGTAGGCAAGTACACAGTTAAGGTGAAGTTTAAGAAAGAGTACGCCAGATTTGGCTCCATGTCCAAAACCTTTACCATCAATCCCAAGGGCACCAATGTGTCCAAGGTCACGGCGGCCAAGAAAGGCTTTAAGGTCACCTGGAAAAAGCAGACTACCCAGACTAAAGGCTATGAAGTGCAGTATAGCACATCTTCTAACTTCAAAAAGGGCAATAAGACCGTAACGGTAGGCAAAAATATGACCACTTCTAAGTCGGTAAGTAAACTGTCCGCCAAGAAGAAGTATTATGTGCGGGTACGCACCTATAAGAATGTGAAAATCAATGGCCAAAATGTAAAGCTCTATTCTGGGTGGAGTAAGGCGAAGAGTGTGACCACCAAGAAATAAGCAGTAAGATTTGACTGATAAAATACAATGCACCAACAAAAAGAGCGGGCAGTTATGTCTGCTCTTTTTGTTGTACAGGGTAGAAATAAAAAATATGGCAGTATAAATAGAGACTTTTGGCAGCGTTGCTACAAATTGACAGGATTGGCTGGATGGAGTATAATGCGGATAGACATTTTAGGGGGAATGGGTATGGAAACAAAGGAAAAGGCTGTGCAGGCGCAGGCCGGTGCGGCGAAGGGGAAAAAGAGCAGAAAGAAGGTATGGGCTGTGGTGATCGGCGTTTTGCTGGCGGTGATTGTGGTGGCCATTGCGTTTATTGAACTGAGCACTTTGCCCCGCAAGGACACGGCGGACGATGTGATTTACATTGGCGGTATGGTCTCCTCAGACACCGTGGAGTACGCCGACGGCAGCGGCAAGGGGCTGCTGCGCAATCCGGTGGTGAAGATTATGCAGATGGTGTGGCGCTACTGCGATGGGGGCGACAAAGCCAAGCACGCGGCCCAGAATCCGCCTACGGTGACGGAAGTGAACGACCTGGCCTATATAGAGGACGGTAATCTGTACCACACATTAGATGTGTTGTACCCGGCGGATACACAGCCCGGTGCTAAGCTGCCGGTAATCATTGACATTCACGGCGGCGGCTGGATGTATGCGGAAAAGGGACTGAACCACCACTACTGCGCCGCTCTGGCGGATCGGGGGTATGTGGTTTTCAATATTAACTACCGACTGGTGCCGGATGTGACGGTGAACCAGCAGTTGCAGGATGTGGCCCGGGCGCTGCGCTGGATTCGTGACCACGGCAGTCAATATCCCTGCGATATGCAAAATATTATGCTTACCGGCGACTCTGCCGGCGGGCAGCTGGCGGCATACAGCGCGGTGCTGATGCAAAGTGCCCAGCTGCGCAAAACCTTTGACACGGTGGATCCGCAAATGGAGCTGACGGCGCTGCTGCTTACCTCGCCGGTGGCCTTTATGCGGGACGGCGGGCTGTTCAGCCTGTACACCAAGCCCATGTGGGGCACGGATTACAAAGACAAAGCCACTTATCCGTACATGGATTTTGACCAAATCATTGACTACGCCCAGGCGCTGCCGCCTACGTATTTGATCACCAGCAGCGGCGACACCCTGGCTAACAAACAGACCCATCGATTGTACGAAGTGCTGCAAGCCCATGGGGTGCAGGCAGAGATCAAGGACTACGCCAAGGCGGAGTATAACCAGTCGCTGCCCCATGTGTTCAGCGTGTTACAGCCCTTTGAACCGGCAGGCACGGCAGCCATTGATAAAGCGCTTGCTTTTTATCAACAGGCCATGACCGCCAAAGCGGCGCAATAACAGGATAAAAATTGCACCTGTGTATCACTGGGTACACAGGTGTTTTTGCTTTTATGCAGCACGCGGCGCTTTCCTTTGTGCGACAAAAGCGGCAAATTGCTTTTTATGCAACAAAAGAGCCACAAAGGGTCGGTTGCCTTTTGGTTGTCGGTTCGGTATAATGAGAGTATCAAAACAAATGAGGGGGAGCCTTATGCGAACGATATTTCAAAATTGTACGCTGCTGGACGGTACGGAGCAGATGTCGCCCCGCCCCGGCACGGATGTGGCAATAGAAAATGACAGAATTGCACAAATCGGCAAGATCACACCCAATAAGGGGGACCGGGTGGTGGATCTGACCGGCAAGTATTTGATGCCCGGCCTGATCAATCTACATGTGCACTTGCCTGCGGGGGGCAAGCCCCAAAACAAGCCCATGAACACCAATCGACTAACCAAAATCGCCTTGTCCTCCGGTTTGTCCCGGGCGCTGGTGCTGCGCATGTGCCACGCCTATGCCATGCAGGGTCTGCTGTCCGGCGTGACCACGGTGCGCGCGGTGGGCGGTCTGGATAATTTGGACACCCGGCTGCGGGATCGGATCCATGCCGGCAAGCTGGACGGTCCGCGAATGTTAGTAGCCAACTATGCCATCGGTGTGCCCCACGGCCACATGGTAGGCTCCGTGACCCATCCGGCTGAGACGGTGGAGGACGCAGTGCGCATGGTGGATCAGCTTCACGGCCAAAATGTGGATCTGATTAAGTTGATGATCACCGGCGGCGTGATGGACGCCAAGGTGAAAGGCGAGCCGGGTCGGCTGATGATGCAGGCGGATATGATCAAGGCTTGCTGCGACCGTGCCCACAGCTATGGTCTAAAGGTGGCTGCTCATGTGCAAAGCCCGGAGGGGGTACGCACAGCGGTGCTCAACGGTGTGGACTCCATTGAGCATGGTTCTACTTTGTCAGAGACGGAGCTGGCTGCCTTCCATAAAAGCGGCGCGGTGTTGGTGTGCACCCTGTCTCCGGCGCTGCCCATGGCCAAGTTCCAAAGAGAGACTCTGGGCATTACCGAGGCGGTGCAGTACAATTCCAATTTGGTGTATAACAATATGATCCTGGGCGCCAGGGCGGCGCTGGCGGACGGCGTACCTGTGGGCCTGGGGACGGACACTGGCTGCCCGTACACCACTCATTACAATATGTGGCGGGAGCTGCATTATTTTGAAAAGAGTGTAGGGGTAACCCCGGCTTTTGCCCTGTACACAGCTACGCTGAATAATGCTCGTATTCTGGGGCTTGGGGATGTGACCGGCAGCGTAGAGGTGGGCAAGTGCGCCGACTTGCTCATCGCAAACAGCGACCCGCTGGCAGACTTCCGTGCCCTGGAGCAGCCGTATATGGTGGTGGCTCGCGGCAAGGTCTACGACCATCCGCAAATCAAAAAGTACCCTGCCTGCGATGCGGAACTGGACAAGTATTATGATTGATTGAAACACCTAATATGTGCAAAGCGCTTTGCAAATGAGAAATCGCCACCTTTTTGGGTGGCGATTTTTTATTTGCTGTAAATGATTTGTTTTTTTCATGATAATTTTATATCAGCCATTTGTCTTTTCATATTCTGCCATATTCTGCATGAGCGACAGGGGATGGAGAAAAAACAGAGAGACATAGCAAGCAACTTCAGAAGAGCATTCTTCATTCTGTTGTTTTGCGGTGGTTGATTTGGAAATTGTGATTATCGGTCTGCCGGCCGATAGGGCGGGCAGGTGTAGATCCGGCGGGTGCGGCTCTTTTTGCCGTAGGCGATGGCTGCCTTGGGGCAATAGCTGATGCAGGCCATACAGTGGGTGCAGTGGCCGTTCCACCGAGGCTTGCCGCCTTGCAGTTCAATGTTGTTCATGGGGCACAGGGTGGCACACTTGCCGCAGCCGATGCAGCTGTCGTCTACCGTAAACGCCCGGTCATGGACGCAGGTGGCGTAAAAAATCGGGTTGACGATATAGGTCATAAACTTGCCAAACACCGTGGGTTTCGGTTCCGTTACCGGACCGCCGCTTTCTATGGCAGCAGCGGTCTGCTCCAGCGCAGGCACCGCAGCGGCAAGAATGTGGTTCACTTCTTCCGCCGAGTTGGGGGTGGAAAACAGGGCAATGTAATTTTCCGGCATAACGATCTCTGCTGTGCCCATATAGTCCAGTCCCAGTCGGGTGCAGAGCTTCCGGTTTGTCTCCGGGGCGTTGTGTATTTCACCGCCGCAGGTCATCACAAAGTATGCCTGCCTGCTGCCGGAAAAATGGCATCGGGTCAGAAAATCCGCAAAAATATGGGGAATCTGCCAGGCATAGGTGGGGCAAACAAATACCCATGGAGTTACGGAATGGAACCGGGGTGTGGTGCCGCCTTGCATAAAGGGGGTGCAGTCCCGAACCGTGTCGTTCAGCCGGTGGCCCAGCAGTTTTGCTGCATAGCGGCTGTTGCCGGTGCCGGTGTAGTACAAGATCATAAAAAGCTCCTTTAATAAATCAAAATCAGCAAATTCTGGGCAAACCTTCGCCGTACAGCACGCTGACCCGGCGCTTGCCGCCAATGGGAGTAAGTGCCACCACGCCCTCCCCGTTCGTTACGGTGCCGATGATGGCGGCCTCTGCACCGTAGCGACTGGCGCGCAGAAGCTCCAGCGCTCGATCCGCCTGGTGGGCAGGTACGGCAGCCAGCAGCTTGCCCTCGTTGCCCATGTGCAGCAGCTCCAGTCCTAAGATATGGGCAAAGGCACGCACATCCTCGTGCACCGGGATAGCCGCTTCGTCGATCTCTATGCCGCAGTTTGCCGCCTCTGCCAGCTCGCACAGTACGGTGCCCAGGCCGCCCCGAGTAATGTCCCGCAAGGTGTGTACTTCAACGCCCCCTTGCAGCAGGGCGGTAACCATATTGCCCAGGGGGGCGCAGTCGGATTGAACGGTATTGTCCATGCCCATGCGGGCAGAGAGAATGGCTGCGTGGTGGTCGCCCATGGCGCCGCTGACCAGCAGAGCGTCTCCCGGTTGTAACGCAGTGGCGGCAATGTGTGTGTCGGTGGGCAAAAAGCCCACGCCGGCAGTGTTGATATAAATATTGCCGCTGCCCTCTACCACCTTGGTGTCGCCGGCAACGATGGTCACACCGGCTTCGTCGGCGGTGGCTGCCATAGACCGGGCAATGCGGCTCAGATCCTCCGTGGTGCATCCGGTCTCCAAAATAAAACCGGCGGTCAGGTACTTAGGCGTGGCACCACGCATCAGCAGGTCGTTGACGGTGCCGCACACTGCCAGGCGGCCAATGTCGCCGCCAGGGAAAAACAAGGGCTGCACCACAAAGCTGTCTGTGGTAACAGCCAGCTGCCCGCTGCCGGGCACCACGGCGCTGTCGTCCATTTGGCGCAGAATGGGATTGTCAAAAGCCTTGGCAAACACGGTACGAATCAGTTCTCCGGTGGCCGCACCGCCACTGCCGTGGGCAAGGGTAATTTCCATAACGGCTCCTTTTATTCTATGGGATACATCTTCTCTAAATGCGCCAGCACATTTTGAATAAATTGCAGTTGTGCCGGATCGGTGATCGGCCGCCCGGAGGCAAAGTAGGTGACTCCCGGGGTGCTCGCGTGGGTGGCTGGCAGGTCAACCGTTCTGCGGATCAGCTGGCGCACGGTGCCGGCGTTGCCGTCTACAAAGTGCATTTGGGGCGGCAGCAAGGTGCGCAGTTCCTGCTTAAACAGATTAAAATGGGTGCATCCCAGCACAAAGGCGGCGTAATCTTCCAAGTTGAATTCGGCCAGTTGCTCGCTTAAATAAGCGTGTACCTGGGCGCCGGAGTAAATGCCCTTTTCTGCAAAGCGCACCAGTCCGGGCAAAGGCAGCAGATCCACCAAGTGGTGGCCGTCATAGTGCTCTACCAAGCATTTCAGCTTGTTGCCCCGAATGGTGATGGGCGTGGCTGCTACCAGCACCCGGTGGGTATCGTCTTGATTCAGCGCCAGCTTGACCGCCGGCTCCATGCCGATGATGGGCAGGGGATAGCGATCCCGCAGGGTGGCTGCCGCCGCGCTGGTGGCAGTGTTGCACGCCAGCACAATGGCGTCCGCTCCCCGGTCCAAGAGAAAGCGCACCGCTTCATCTGTGTAAGTTAAAATTTGTTCTCTGGTTTTTTCGCCATAAGGCACATGATCCTCATCGGCATAGTACAAAAAATGGGCCTCCGGCAGCATACGCTTTGCCTGGTAGAGAACGGACAGGCCGCCGATACCGGAGTCAAAAATAGCAATGTTCATAATAGGTTACATCCTGTGATTAAGATATGCGTTGTGGCAGCTGCCCTCACCGGACACCATACAGGCGCCCCGCGGAGTGCCGGGGGTACAGGCCGTGCCAAACAGGGGACAGGCCGTTGGGGGGATTGCACCGGTGATCACTTGTGCGCACCGACAGCCGCTTTGGGCCGCCGCGTCTGTGGTCAGTTGGGCACTGCCGGCGTCTAAATGTTGGTACTGGGGGCGCAGCACCAGTCCGGAGCCGGGCAAAATGCCCAGTCCCCGCCAGGCGGCGTCCGTAGGCTCAAAGTATTGGTCCACCAGCGCTCGGGCCGCAGGGTTGCCCTCCGGTCGAACGGCGGCAGGGTAGAGGTTTTTGCACACACCTTGCCCGGCTAAGCGAACCAGTGCGTACAGGCTGCATAGTAGCTTCTCCCCGGTAAAGCCGCTGATCACAAAGGGCAGACCTTGCGCCGCAGCCAGTTGATGCCAGGGGCCTTCGCCGGTGATTACCGCCACATGGCCGGGAGCCAGAAAACCGTCAATCTTCGTTTCGCCTTTGCATAGGGCACGCACCGCCGGGGGCATGGTCTTTAGCGCCGTCAGCAGCTGCACATTGGGAATCTGTTCTTTCATAATGGTGTCTGCCAGCACCGCATACACCGGGGCGGTGGTCTCAAATCCCACGGCGGCAAACACAAACCGGGTGCCCGGTTCCGCCTTGGCAAGAGACAGCACTTCCAGCGGAGAATAGACCATTTGCACCCGCCCGCCCACAGCCACGCACTGCTCCAACGCCCGGGCACTGCCTGGCACCCGCAGCAGATCGCCAAAGGTGCACACACACATACCCGGTTCCATTGCCAAGTCGCACAGCCGGTCAATATAGGCCGATACACTGACGCACACCGGGCAGCCCGGACCGCTGATCAAGTGAATACGGGGCGATAAAATGGCGGGTATGCCGTTCTCACTGATGGCGGCGGTGTGGGTGCCGCAAATTTCCATAAAAGTCAGGGGCGGACCGTGGTAGTCGGCCAGCGCCCGGCGAATGTTCGGCAGGTTCATAGCAGGGTCTCCAGTTCTGCCAGTAGGTCATTCATTTCCTGAGCCTGGCTTTCGCTGAGCACCTGGATGACCAGCCCGGCGTGCACCAGCACCCAGTCGCCCACTTGGGCTTTGACAACGCCCAGGTTGGCAGGCACCCGGTTGCCGCTGTATGCTACCGTGGCGGTGGTGCCGTTGATGGATAAAATTTTGCCGGGAGCGGCAACGCACATAGTCATTCCTCCAGTGCCGATACATATGCCTGTCCCAGTGCCAATGCTCCGTCACCGGGGGGCACCTTGCAGGCGGTATAAACGGTGTAGCCGTTGCGCCGCAGCAGATCTGCCGTGCAGCGGGTCAAAATTTGGTTGGTAAAGCAGCCGCCGGAGAGCACCACAGTGCTGCGCCGGTAGGCTTGGGCTTGGTTCAGGATCCACCGGGCCAGCCAGTGGTGCAGCCCCAGTGCCAGGGCGGGCACATCTGCCCTTTGGCACTGCATTTCCTCCAGCAGCTCCCGCGGGGTGCAGGTCGGGTCAAAGGGGTAAGCGCCGCTTGCCCGGCGAGCCGCTTGCTCTACCGCGGCGGCGCATTGCCCCTCATAGGTGTTGGTATCGCACAGCCCCAGGGCGGCAGCCGCAGCGTCAAACAGGCGCCCTGCGCTGCTGTTTTGCAGCAGGGGTACGCCGGTGTCTTTCGCTCGGTTCACCAGCGGTTGGGTGCCTAGATAGCAACTAAGGCACAGTCGGGCGTCCGTTGCCACGCTGTCTCCGGCGGGACAGGTAAAGGGCGGCAGATGCCCCAGGTGGGTAAAGCGCCCACCGTCAAAGTCAAATACCTCGCTGCCCCAAATTTGGCCGTCGGTGCCGTAGCCGGTGCCATCCAGGGCAAAGCACAGAGCCGGTTCGGGCAGTTGGTGCTCCGCCAATACGGCGGCAGCGTGGGCAATATGGTGCTGCACCTGCATATCCGGCGTATAAAACCGGCGGGCGGTATAGCCCGGGTGCAGGTCTGCTACCACTTTCTCTGTCGTAAAGCCGTGCAGGGCGGCAAAGCGCTCTATATTTTCTTGATAGGCAGCCAGGCAGTCCGGGTGCTCCAGGTCGCCAAAGGGCTGGGACAGAAACACATAGCGCCCGGCGTGGTAGCCGAAGGTGGCTTTTAGATCACCGCCCAGGCACAGGGTGGTCTGTTTGGCGGCAAAGGGCAGTTCAACGGCCAAAGGCACATAGCCCCGCGCCCGGCGCATAAAGGCAGGATTGCCCTCTGTCACTTGCAGTACAGAGTCGTCAATAGGGGTCAGGATTGGACGATCGTGACCCAGCACCGGCACGCCAAACTGCTGCACGGCTGTATCGTCTGTGCACATAGGCGCGCCGCTGATGTTGGCACTGGTGGCCACCAGGGGCGAGATCGCCTCCAGCAGCAAGATTTGCAGCGGATTGCAGGGCAGGAACGCCCCCACCCGGTCACTGCCGCAGGTGATCTCTGTGGGCAGCGGTCGCTTGCTATGCAGCAGCACAATGGGTCGGGCAGCAGACAGCAGCAGCTTCTCCTCCGCCTGGCTCACCCGGCAATACTGCCGCACTTCTTCTATATTGCGAAACAGCACCGCAAAGGGCTTTTGCCCCCGGTGTTTGATTTGTCGTATTTTTGCCACGGCTGGCGGATTTGCAGCGTTGGCGCACAGGTGATAGCCGCCAATGCCTTTGACGGCTACCACTTCTCCCTGCCGCAGCAGTTGGGCGGCTGTCTCTATGTCCATGGTTAGCTGCGGTCCACAGTGGGGGCAGGCAATGGTTTGGGCGTGGCAGCGCCGGTCTGCGGGGGTGGTGTATTCCGCCCGGCAGTCCGGGCAAAGGGGAAAGCGCCCCATCACCGTGCGTTCCCGGTCATAAGGCAGAGCCTCCATAACCGTGTACCGCGGCCCGCAGTGAATACAAGTGATGAATGGGTGCCGATAGCGCCGGTTCTTCGGATCCAGCAGCTCTCGTTGGCAGTCCGGACAGGTGGCCAGGTCCGGGGGCAGAAAAGGCAGACCCCGGGCACCACGGCTGTGGGTGATAGTAAAGCCCTGAAATGGACGGAACGGCAGCTCATTCACTTCATATTGGTAGATGGAAAAGGCGCGGCACAGCCGCTTTGCGAAGGCAGTGAGTGCTGCGCCCTCTCCGGTGGCGGTGAGGGTCACCCGGCCGCCGGTGTTGCACACTGTGCCGGTGATTCCCAGTTCCGTAGCCAGTCGCAGGGCGGTGGGGCGAAAGCCCATACCCTGCACAATGCCGCTAAAGATATATTCTTTCGTGATCATACGGGTTTGGTATAGGTTTCCGTGCCGGCAGCGCCGTCGTCCGGGGCAAAGGACAGGGCGTGAAACTTGAGGCACGCATCCATACATGCGCCGCACTGCACGCAGGCGCTGCGGTCAATGACCCAGGTGTGGCTCTCCTTGCGGTCCACGGTGATGGCGCTTTGGGGGCACTTGCGGGCACACAGGCCGCAGAGAATGCACTTTTCCATATCGTTGACGATCTTGCCGCCTTGGGGCGCCGCTTCTTCTTTCTGCTCCGGCTGGGGCTTTTGGTACACATCCACCAGCTTTTTCGGCCCCGGCGGGGTGTAGCCCGGCTGCATGGTCAGGCAGTGCTTGGGGCAGCCGGTGGTACAGTCTGCGCACTGCACACAGCCCATACGGTCAATGCTCCAAGTACCGGCAGCCCGGTTCACGGTAATGGCGCCGGAGGGGCACTTGCGGCTGCACAGGCCGCAGAGAATGCAGGCTTCCATATCAATTTCCACATGGCCGCGGCTGCGTGCCGGGTATTCCCGGGGCACCTGCGGGTACTGCCGGGTGGCAGGTTTGGAAAACAGGTTCTTCAGCGCCGTGCGTGTAAAATCCATAAATGCCATAGGAACCTCCTTACCGCTCCGTGCAGCTGATGCACGGGTCAATGGTTAGGATCTGCAGCGGCACATCTGCCAGCTCGCTGCCGGGCAAAATGTGCAGGAGTGCATACAAATTGGTAAAGGTAGGGGTGCGCACACGAAAGCGCTCCAAAAACTTGGTGCCGTTGGCTTTCGTATAATAGAACGCCTCGCCCCGCGGCTGCTCCACGCGCACAATGGCCTCGCCTTTGGGCATCCCCTTGATGGGCACGGTCAGTTGGGAGTCGGGCACCTTGGCTGCCAGCTGGCGGATAATACCAATGGACTGGAACAGCTCGCCAATGCGTACCCGGCAGCGGGCGTAGCCGTCGCAGTCGGTGCTGGTGATGATATCAAATTCCGCATCGCCGTAGGCTTCATACCCCAGCTTGCGGGTGTCGATCTCTATGCCGGAGGCACGGGCCATGGGCCCTACGGCGCCGTACAGCAGCGCCTGCTCCTTGGTGAGCACGCCAACGCCCCGCAGGCGGCTTTGCACACTGTAATCGTTCAAAAAAACATGGGCAAGGCTGTGCAGTTCTTTTTCTATATCGTCAAAGATGGCAACAAAGCTTTTGAGCATATCACTGTCCATATCTTTCAGCACGCCGCCGATGGTGTTGACGCTAAAAATCACGCGCCCGCCGGTGGAGGCCTCAAACATATCCAGCACTTTTTCCCGCATACGCCAGCACTGCATAAACAGGGCGTCAAAGCCAAAGGCATCGGCCAAGAGACCCAGCCACAGCAGGTGGGAGTGGATTCGGCTCATTTCGCCCCAAATGGTGCGCAGATATTTGGCTCTGGGCGGCACTTCTGCGCCAAAGATCTGCTCCAGGGTCTCGCAATAGGCCATGCCGTGCTTAAAGGAGCAAATGCCGCAAATGCGCTCTACTACATATTGATAGTCATGGAAGTCCCGACGACCGGCCAGTTCTTCCAGTCCCCGATGGACAAAGCCGATGGAGGGGATGGCCTCAACTACCTTTTCGTCCTCCAGAACTAAATCCAGATGAATAGGCTCCGGCAGCACCGGGTGCTGAGGTCCAAAGGGCACGATGGTGCGATTAGCCATTCTCTGCACCTCCCTCCGTTTTTTTCACGATGGTTACGTTCTCACCCATAGGGGCCTTGCAAAAGGGCGTTTCTTTGTCTATTCGGTAAAATTTGCCATGGAAGTCCAGGTTGATACAGTCAATATCCACCCCAAACAGCTCAGCGATCTCATTCTCAAACAGCGCCGCGGAGGGAAAAATATCCGAGATGGAGTTGATGATCTCACCCGACTCCACAAATACCCGAAAGTTGTCCATTTGGTAGTCCTTGGCAACGGAATAGATCAGCTCCGTGCCATCTTCTCTTCCGGTGGCGCCGATCTGTACCAGCCGAAAGCCGGCGCGTAGGTGCTCCAGCATCATCCGGTACAGGGTCTTGATGTCCACATCTTCAATGGTGTAGCTTGGGTTCATTCTGCGGCCTCCTTTCGGCGTTCGCTTTTTTCTTGCAGCAGTGCCAGGGATTGCACCACGCCGTCAATAATACTCTCCGGCCGCGCGGCGCACCCGGGCACATAAATATCTACGGGGATCACTTTGTCCACCCCGCCCAGCACATTGTAGCAGTCCTTGAACACGCCGCCGCTGCAGGCGCACACCCCAATGGCGCACACCACCTTTGGCTCGTTCATCTGCTCGTAGATCTGGCGCACGACCGGCGCATTTTGGTGGTTGACGGAGCCGGTGATCAGCAAAATATCCGCGTGCTTGGGGTTGCCGGTGTTGATGACCCCGAACCGCTCTACATCATAGAGGGGGGTCAAACAGGCCAGCACCTCAATGTCGCAGCCGTTGCAGGAGGTGCCATCGTAGTGCATAATCCACGGCGATTTGGTTACATTCGGCATACTTATACCCCCTTTAGCACTTGTAAAACAAAGATGTTGATGACCCCGATGATCATGGTCACCGCCCAAGTGGTTTTGAACATACGCTGCCACTTGAGGCGGGCGTTGGTGTTGTCAATGAGGATCTCCAAAAAGTAAGACAGCACCACGGCCACCGCTGCCAGCGCATAGCTCCAGGGCTTGCCGTTGATGAAAAACAGGGCGATAATGCCCATTAAAAATACATTCTCATACCAGTGGCTCACCTCCACAATCAGGAGGGTTACGCCGTTAAATTCGGTGGTCAGCCCTTTGACCATCTCTTGATGGGCGTGGTGGCTGGTGGACAGGTCAAAGGGGTGCTTGCGCAGCTTGATGGTGAGAATGAACAGAAACCCGCAAAACACACCGGGCAGGTACACAATCGGCGGCAGGCCGCTTGACCGCACAATGTCGCTGACCTTAAAGCTGCCGGTGGCCAAATAAAAGCCAACGGCGGTGAGCAGCACCATAGGTTCATAGGCCATGGTTTGCAGCATCTCCCGATTGGCACCCATCGCCGCATAGGGGCTGTTACAGGTGGTGGCCGCCAGGATCAGACACAGGTTGGCGGTGGTCAGGGCAAAGAAGATCAGCAGCAGATCCCCGCCGCCGAAAAACAGCGCGCCGGTAAAAATAACGAAAATCAAGAAGCTTACATGGCAGACGATCTGAATGTGGTTCATATACTTGGTTTCTTTGCCCAGCAACTTGCCCACATCGTAGAAGGACTGAAGCAGCGGCGGACCTTGGCGCCCTTGCATACGGGCGGTGGCTTTGCGGTCCACACCTTGCAGCAGACCGCCCACGCCCGGTGCCAGCAGAATATACAGCGCCACACTGATGGCGGCAACAGCAGCATTGCTCATCGCACCGCACCTCCTAACGCAATGACGGTATAAATCAAGATGGCTGCCGTGGAAAGCACCACGCTGGGGCTCCACAGCTTGGTCTCACCGAACAGGTCGGTCAAGTACCAGTTGGTGATCCAGGAGTGCTTGGGCTCGCCCATGGCGTCATAGAAATAAGTCTGCTTGCCGGTATTCACGCCGGCAAGGTATGTGTCTTCAAAGGTAATGTGAGAGCGGCGCAGCAGAATCATCGTCACCATAGGCACCACAAAGATCAGCACCAGCATAATGATCATAATGAGAATATTGTCGCTGGACAGCACCGCCGAGGCGTGGCCGTACACACCGGCCAGGTACGGGGTAACCACGAATTTAGACACTGCCGGGAATGCAAAGCACAGCAGCACCATTAGTACCGAGTGAATGAGCAGAGAAGTCCACTGATCCCCGGAGGTTGTGTTCTTTTGGCGGGTGTCCTTTCGGTTCCAGGAAAGCACGGTGGCCACCCATTTGGTCCAGTAAAACAGAGTGGTGGCGGAGCCGAAGCAGATAAACAGCACCAGGATAATGGAGCCGCTGTCCACAAAGGCTTTTAGCGCCGCCCACTTGGAAATGAGCATGCCAAAGGGCGCCAAAAACATACCGGCAATGCCGATGGAAAGAGTCAGCGCCAGGCGCGGGTGCCGGGCAATCAGTCCGTGCATGGACTCAATATCCCGGCTGCCGGTGGCGTTCTCAATAGCACCCACTGTTTGAAACAGCAGGGATTTGGATACTGCGTGGAAGATCAGCAACAGAACTGCGGCCCATACCGTCTCCTGTCGGCCCACACCGGCACAGGCGGCGATCAGTCCCAGGTTGGAGATGGTAGAGTAGGCCAGCACAGCCTTGCCGTCACTGACGGTAATGGCCAGCATGGAAGTGATCAGGAATGTAAAGCCCCCGACCAGGCTCACCATAGAGCCGGCATAGGTGCCGTACATCACCGGCGCCAGGCGGATCAGCAGGTACACACCGGCCTTTACCATCGTGGCGCTGTGCAACAGTGCAGAGGAGGGCGTGGGTGCCACCATGGCTCCCAGCAGCCAGCGGGAGAAAGGCAATTGTGCGCTCTTGGTCAGTGCAGCAAAGGCCAGCAAAATCACCGGCGCCACCACCAGCTTGCCATCGCACAGGATCAGGCTTTGCAGGTCCGTGACTCCAAAGCGCACCCCTGCCCAAAAGATGGCTGCTGCAAATCCAAGTCCGCCCAGCAGATTCATCCACAGGGCACGGAAGCTGTTTTGCACCGCCTCTTTGGTGCGGGTGTAGCCGATCAGCAGGAAGGACACAATGCTGGTGATCTCCCAAAAGAAATAGAGCCATAACAGACTGTTGGACAGCACCAGACCAAACATGGCACCTAAGAATACATACAGCATGGCAAAGAAAAAGCGACGCCGATCGGTATATTCCTTATGATGGTTATGGTAATCGCGCATATAGCCGACTGCATATACTGTGATGAGTGTGCCTACCACGGCGATGATCAGCACCATAATCACGGTCAGTTGGTCTGTAAACAGGTTGTAGGGCTGTACGGCAGGCTTGTAGCCTCCCAGTTCATACACAAAGGTCAGCACTGTTTGCACAATGGACAGCACCGCCACATAGTAGCGCCGGTGCTTGATGCTAAGGACGGTGATCAGCACCGCAAAGCCGGCCTCCAGTGCCAGCATGGTATGGTCAATGATCCCGCCGCTCTGTAAAAAGCGCAGCTGCAAATTCTCCCCCGAGAAGAAACACACGGCAAAGGCCACGGCGCTGATCATCAGCACGCCGGCGCTGCCATAGACGATAAGCCGGCGCATACGGTCACTGCCGCACAGTGCCAGCAACAGGGCGCTGACAAAGGGCAGAAGCACCAGGATTGCCAGCAAAATCTGCATCTGTTCCATGGTGTTCGTCTTTCTCCTTGCATAAGTTATAATATTATAATTATAATATTAACACGAACGAAAGCACCGGTCAATAAGGAAAAAATATTGGACGACGAATCGGCAATTTTGTCTGACTTTTGACGACAAAAAACACCAATGGTAAAATGCACAAGAAAAGGCAAAAAAAGAGTGACAATTTAGTTACAAATTTCTGTTGCCTTTTTGTGTCGGGTGCTATATAATCAACTTGATCATAAGAGAGGAGGTTGTCTGGTTATGGCAAACAAAGTGCGCGTGACGGCACTGTTTTTGGTTTTGGCAATTTTAATCGCAACCTTTGGCGCCGTGTCTGTGGTTCAGGCCAAGACGGTGGGGGATGTGGAGAAGCTGGAGATCATCGAAGAAGGCCAGCAGACGGACTGCACCCTGCGTTGGCACCGGGTCAAGGGCGCCGATGGGTATCAGATTTTTCAATCCGTAAGCGATAAAAAGGCCTTTGATAAAGTTAAGACGGTGGAGGGCAAAAAGAACACACGTGTGCAGCTGACGGATTTAACGCCGGCCACTGTGTACCGCTACAAGGTGCGGGCATATAAGATTTACAGAGACAAGGAATATACCGGTGATTTCAGCCCGGAGATGACGGCATACACTTTGCCCGGTGCACCTAAGGTGGAGGCGTCCTCCCTGTCGGAGGGGTCTATGAACCTGCGCTGGTCTACGGATACCGGAGCAGCGGGCTATCAGCTGCAGTATGCAAAGGATAAGGACTTCAGCGCGGATGGTGCGCAGACCATGGACTTTAAGGCCGGCCAAAACAGTGCAGTGCTGGAGAAGCTGACGGAGAAGGCCACCTACTATGTGCGTATGCGCGGCAGCATGGCTGTGGGCAGCAACACCAAGTACGGCCCCTGGAGCGAGGTTAAGAGCATACAGATCGCGGAGACGGTGAAACTGCCTGCGAATATTGATAAGGACAAGCCGATGGTGGCCCTGACCTTTGATGACGGCCCGGCCTTTGACGGTTCCACCGGCCGCATTTTAGATGTGTTGGAGAAGTACGGTGCTCGCGCCACCTTCTTTATGGTGGGTACGCGAATCAATGACAACACCAAGAAGTATTTGAAGCGAGAGTTGGAGCTTGGCTGTGAGCTGGGCAACCACACTTACAATCACGATCACTACGGCAAGGCGGTGACGGAGGCGGATGTGGTTAAGTGCTCAGATGCCGTATATAAGGCCTGCGGCAAGCGGCCCACGGCATTCCGCTGCCCCGGCGGCAATATGAGCAGCGTCATGCAGAACACTGCCAAAAAAGAGGGCATGATCATTGCCTACTGGTCGGTAGATACGGAGGACTGGAAATCCAGGAATCCGGCACAAATTATCAGTCGGGCAGAGCACGGTGCCTATGACGGCAGCATTATCCTGATGCACGATATTTACGGCTCCACCGCAGACGCGGTAGAGAAAATTGTACCGGCGCTGGTGAAAAAGGGTTATCAAATTGTGACGGTGTCTGAGATGATCCAGGCTAAAACCGGCAAGGCACCGCAAGCCGGCCAGCAATATATCGACTACAAGACCATTAACAACAATACCCACTGATGATACACTTTATAACAAAAGCGAAACAAACGGAAAAAGACCTGCGCGCCCGCTTTGCAGACGATAAGTTTGCCGAGTGGGAGGCGCAGGTCATTGACGCTTTGGATGTGGATTTTTCCCTGGTGCGCCGAGAGGTGCACACAATGGAAGAGTTTGAGCAGCAGCTGAAAGTGCCGTTTTTGGAAAACAAAGAAAAGATTTTCTACCGCGGCGAGCGGGTGGACGATCGTGCCCGACCGCTGATCCCCACCATTTTTCGCAACCGGCAGGCCCTGTTTGACAATGGGGATGCGGTGGCCAAGGTGACGGCGGATTTTGTGTATGACTTTTACAGCCGGGACGGCAGCTATATGCACCTGTATGAGAAGGTGATGGATCCGCATCCGCGGCAAAATCTGTATCGGCTGTTTGCTTTTTCCCAGCATTATCTGGATGTGTCGCCTTTTGTGGATTTTACCAAGAGTCTGTATGTTTCTCTGTCTTTTGCGCTGAAGAATCGGCAGGTCTATCCGGCGCCGTTGGCGCTTTATACGGTAAAAATTCGGGACGAAGGGGATTATACCGAGTCCTTAGCTACGGCGAATGCCTGGCTGGAGGATTACAAGGTGTATGTGTTCCGCCGTCGGGAGGATTACATTAAGAGCCTGATGCAAAGCGGCGCCGCCGGGCTGCGCCAAATGCTGCGGCAAATGGAGCGGGAGCGTCAGGATATGGTTTTAATGGGCAACGCGCCCAGCGCCAAGCTGATTGGTATTCCAACCAATGATCTGATGCGCTACCAGCAGGGTGTGTTTTTGCTGCTGACGGATTTTTCCCTAATGTTCAACGGCTATCCCACCAAGAATATTCGGGAGGATTTTGAAGTTACCAAGTGGATCCTGGACGCCGAGATCTGCCCGGCATTGCTGCAAATGATCGAGCGGGAGGCTCCCTGGTATAATTACGACTGCCTGCTGGATGTGAAAACCGGGTTTGAAAAGGCCGCCAAATTTGATTTGTAATAGAATTTGTAAATGTAAAAAGGACCGTACAGTGTACGGTCCTTTGATTTTATATTGCGTGTATTTCCATCAGCCACCCGGCTTTTATCTTTTACTTATGCACCAGAATCTTGCGGTACAGGGCTTCCACATCCTCTACCGTCAGCTTGGTGGGGTTGTTGCCCAGTCGGTTGATGTCCACCTTTTTGGCAAAGGCGGCGCATTGCGCCGGCGTGGCAGTAGGCGACTGTAATTCCATTCTCTCCAGAAGGGAACGGAAGATGGCGACACCGTCCGCACCGTTTTGACCGCCCATCAGAATACCGATTCGGTCAAAGCTATCCAGCACATAGTCCCGCCCCCGGGGATCGTTCACCCGGTCATTGTGGGTGCGCATATAGTCCCAAATCTCTGCCAGCCCGGCGGCAACGGAATGACCGTGGCTGGTGTGGCAGTGCATGGTGATGTTGTAGCACATGGCGTGGGCCGCCGTGGTGGAGGTAAAATCAATGGCACGCCCGGCGTTGTAGGAGGCGCGGAGCATACCCGCATTGCCTGCCGGGGTGTTTGCCAAATAGCCGTCCAGATGCTCAAAATACAGGCGAATGGCCTTTTGGGCATAGGTGCGGCTTTCCGGGGTACTGCGCACACTCCAATAGCTTTCTATGGCGTGGCACAGGGCGTCCAGACAGGTGCACTTGCGTTGGTAGTCCGGTACCGTCTGCAAAAAGCAGGGATCCAGCAGCACATAGCCGGGCAGAAAGCCGGGGTGGCTGACAGAGTGCTTCTCGTCCTCGTTTACATAAAAGATAGAGTACCGAGTGGCTTCACTGCCGGTGCCGCTGGTGGTGGGAATGGCTAAAAAAGGAATGTCGTTGTCCCGCAGTTCGGCGTCGTAGCCCACCACGCCCGGGTTGGTGATCAGCAGCTTGATCATTTTGGCGCTGTCCAGGGGCGAACCGCCGCCGGCGCCGATGATAAAGTCACAGCCTTCTTTGCGGTATAATTCGGCTGCCGCCACCATATCCTCGTAGCGGGGATTGGGGCGCACCGTGTCCCATACTGTCAGGCGGCAGTTCGCTTGCAGGTAGGCAAAGGCATCCGTCTTTTCAAAACTCTTGCCGCAGCAGAGAAAGGGGCGCCGGGCGCCGCAGTTCTTCAGCAGGGCGGGAATGTCTGTATAATTTTCAATGATTTTTTCTTCAGTCCGCATTGGCAAGCCACTCATATTCCGGCACATAGATTCTGGTTTTGTCCCACGGGTCGCCGTCTAAGTGCCGGATCAGCCATACATAATACATTTCGTACCCGGGAGCGGTGACCTGCTGGTGGGCGTTGCCGCCCCGAATGCACAGGCAGTCACCGTTTTGTGTTTTATAAGGGGTGTCGCCCTCAAACCCGGCGCCGAAGCCTTCCGGGTGATCAAACTGGTAGTAGTATACCTCCGGTTGGGGGTGGTGGTGGGGCGGATAAGAGGACCAGCGCCCCGGCTGATTGAACACCTCGCCCATCACCAAGTTGGACTGAGGGGCGTTGTCCAAATCAAACATAGTAGAGACGATCCGGTGCCCGGTGCCGTTCCACTGACCCTTGCCGAACTCCTGGTACAGGCAGTTCCCCGGGTGGTAGAATTCCGGCGCCCAGGTGCGATCATTGTCGGTCATTTGCACCAAAACCTGGCTGCCTTCTATGGCAGTAACCGTGGCTTTTGTGCCCCGGCAAAAGTGCACGGCGTAGGGCTTCTTTTCAAATGGATTTTTGCGCCGGCAGGTCTCGTTTATGCTGTTGCCTACGGCAAAAGTCACCTGGCCGGACAGCAGCAGCACGGCACACTCTTTTTCCGCTTCTTCCAGAGTCAGGGTGTCGCCGGGCGCCAGCTTTTGCACAAAGATGTCCATAAGCATATCGGCGTTGACCCCGTCCATTTGGCACAGGGTCTTGCGGCCGTTCTCGTCAAAATCCGTACGATAAAGCATAGGGTTCCTCCTTAATTTCCTTTATGTGTATTGCCCTGCTCCGGGGGAGCCGGGTGGTAGTTGGGCACATAGCGCATCAGCACCGTGCGCACATTCTCCGGCGTGATGTTCGCCAAATCCTCCAGCATGGCGGCAAAGCGATCTTTGTCAATCTCCACAGGCTGGGTAACAAAAATCTTTTTGTTGGCGGTGCGCTGGCGGTTTTGCATTTCTTCTTCCATGGCCAGCTCCTCGTAGAGCTTTTCGCCCGGGCGCAGGCCGGTGATCTTAATGGGTATTTCTTCTTCTGTAAAGCCGGATAGGCGGATCAGGTTCTTGGCCAGATCCATAATTTTTACCGGCTCGCCCATATCCAGTACGAACACCTCACCGCCCAGAGCCAAACCGCCGGCCTGGCACACCAGTTGTGCCGCCTCCGGTATGGTCATAAAGTAGCGGGTAATGTCCTTATGGGTCACACACACCGGGCCGCCCTGGGCGATCTGATGCTGGAAGATGGGAATCACGGAGCCGTGAGACCCCAGCACATTGCCAAAGCGCACGGCGGCGTAGCGGGTATTTTGGCTTACGGTGTTCATATACTGTATGATGATCTCCGTCAGTCGTTTGGTGGCGCCCATCACATTGGTGGGGTTCACCGCCTTGTCGGTGGAGAGAATGACCATCTTGGGCACTTTGAATTTGTCTGCCGCAACGGCCACGTTGTAGGTGCCGAACACATTGTTCTTCACCGCCTCGCAGGGCGAGGTTTCCATCAGCGGCACATGCTTGTGGGCGGCAGCGTGGAACACCACATCCGGGTGAAATTCGGCAAATACTTCGTCCAGTCGCTTGGTGTCCCGCACGGAACCAATGCGCACATACACATCTATCTCGCCGTTATATTTCTCGTTGAGCGCATTGAACACCTCAAAGGCGCAGTTCTCGTAAATGTCAAAGATCACGATCTTGTCCGGGTTGTACCGGGCGACCTGCATACAAATCTCGGACCCGATGGAGCCACCGCCGCCGGTGACCAAAATGGTTTTGCCGATCAGGTAGCGGCAGATTTTTTTGTCCAGAGTCACCTCCGGGCGGGACAGCAGGTCGGAGATCTCCACATTCCGGATCCGTTGGGCACCGTTGCCGTTCTCCCAAAACTCCTGCACGGAGGGAGAGATTTTTACATTGGCCTTGGTGCGCATAGCCAGGTTCACCAGGTCTCGCCGCCGTGCCGGTGCTGCTGAGGGAATGCAAAAGATGATTTCGTCAATTTTATATTTTTCGGTCAGTCGGGGCAGGTCATCGCAGATGCCCACGATTTTCACGCCGTTAATGCGCTTTTTGTACTTGGCAGGGTTATCGTCCAGCGCGATCACCGGTCGTCCCTCTCGGTAGTGATCGTTGCGCAACTCGTCAATGATAAAGTTGCCCATAAATCCGGCACCCACGATCATAATACGCTTTTGGCCGTCCCGTCGGCCGACCAGGTTGTGCACATATCGACGCAGAATACGATAGCCGATCCGGGGAATCAGCGTGGCAACGAACATCAGAACAAAAAAGAGGATATAGGCATAGTAGGGCAGGTAGCCCTTGGTGTGCAGCAGCTTGGCAAACAGAAAGCGGTCACACAAGAACAGCTGTACGGCATTGACTAAGGCGCCTAAAAAGCTTTTCACGATCTCGTCCGATCCGGCAAAGTACCATACGCTGCGGTACAGACCGAAGGCGGAATTGATCCCCACCAACAGCACGCTGGTCAGCCCAAAGTGCAGGTAGTTGAAGATCATGTATTTGTAGTCTGTGGCCATAATGTGGCCGCTCATGGTCAGGTAGCAGATGCTGCAATTTGCCATGGCAAAGAGCATAATATCCAGCACGCCCAGCATGGCACGACGCAGCAGCGCATTTAGGTTTTTGCCGTCCTTCGTATGTTTCATTTTTGGTCCAATCCTTCGTTTTCATCTTGCGGTGTATTCTCATTGCATACACATCTTAATTCTACAACAAGATTTGCCACAATGCAACCGCTATTCGTGGTTTTTTTGCCGGTTGGGACTGTCTGTTAAAATACAAAAGGCTTCGGTTGCCGCTTATCCGGCGGATCGGGCGGCTTTTGGTAGCGTTTTTGACAAAAAGTGGTTGAATTGCAGCGCTGCCTGCGGTAAAATAAAAATCGGATATGGCTATTTTGCCGAATTTAAGGGGGACATTTTTATGGAAAAATTAAAGGACTGCCAGTTGCAGCATGTCACGCCGGAGGAAGTGGGCGTAAAAAGCAGTGCGGTGGCCGCGTTTATCAACGAGATCAATGAGAAGCATTTGGGGCTTCAAAGCTTTACGTTTGTGCGCCACGATCAGGTGTTCGCCCAGTGCTTTTGGAAGCCCTATGGCCCGGATACACCCCATGTGCTTTACTCCATGAGTAAAAGTGTGACCTCCACGGCCGTAGGCTTTTGCGTGGCGGAGGGACTGCTCAGCCTGGACGACAAGGTGTACAAATTTTTTCCGGAATATAAGGTGCACGGCGCACAAAACAAAGCGCTGACCGTGCGTATGCTCCTAACCATGCGCTCCGACAAGCTGATTACCGTGTTTGAAGAGAAGGGTAACACCGACTGGATCAAAAGCTATTTTGCCGCGCCGTTTTTGGCGCCGCCAGATACCCGGTTCAATTACATCAGTGAGAACACCTTTATGCTCTCCGCCATTGTGTCCAAGGTTACCGGTATGTCCATGGTGGATTATCTTTATCCTCGTATGTTCCAACCCCTGGGTATTGAAAAGCCCTTCTGGGAAGCGGACGGCCGGGGCAACAACGCCGGCGGCTGGGGGCTGTATATGAAGAGCGAGGATCTGGCCAAGTTCTTCCTGCCCTATCTGCATGGCGGCAAGTACAAGGACGGCACGCAGTTGGTGCCTGCCGATTGGGTGGCGCAGGCTACGGCCAAGCAGACCCCTTCGGTGTCTGACGGTTATATTGACAATATGTGCGGCTACGGTTTCCAGTTTTGGCGCAATCCGCTGCCCAACAGCTACCGCTGCGACGGCCTTTTCGGTCAGCGCTGCTTCTTCCTGCCGGAGTATGACGCTATGATGGTGCTCAACTGCGGCCAGTCCGAGGACTATAAAATTATGAAGGTGTTTTGGAAACACTTTCCGGAGGCTTTTGGGCCGGAGGCACTGCCTGCGGATGCGCAGGGTCAGGCGGCGCTGCAACAGGCGGTGGACGCCTGCGCCGTGGAGGATCTGCCAGCCACGCCTCGGAATACCGAAATGGAGCAGAAGATCGGTGGTCGCCTGATGACCTGCAAAACCTCGGAATTCACCTCCGTGGTGTCCATTTCTGTGACGCAAATGCTGTATCGCAAGCCGGGCAAGATCAATGCTATGCGCTTTGAATTTACCCCGAAGGGCGCCCGTTTCTATTGGCGGGAGAAGGATTATGAAAACACGGTTGAAGTGGGTATGGACGGCAGCTACGGCGTGTCGGCCATGGTGCTGGGAGACCTGCATTACACTGCCTATTCCAAGGCGGCTTGGCAGCCGGACGGCAGTTTGAAGCTGTGGATCCGCCCGATAGAGACTGCCCATGAGCGGCGCTTTACCTTCCACTTTAACCCGGACGGCACTGTGCAGGTGAAGAACGAGATGGAGCCTAAGTTTGAGGATTTGGTGATCTATAATTTTGTGTTCCTGGGGCTGCCCTTGCCCAATACCGGCAGCGAGAATTTTGTGAAACAAGCGGTGCACCGCCTGGGGCTGCCGCTGATCGAACCGGACTTTACCGCCAAACTGCAATAAATAAGCAAAAAAGAAAATCCCGCTTGTCTTGTGTGAACAAGCGGGATTTTTGTATGCTGTTATTTTAGTTTTCGTCTTTGGTGGGGTATTTCAGGTCATCCTTGGTCCAGTCCTGAATGATCTCTAAAAACTGCTTAGCGTCTTCCTTGGCTTGCAGCAGGTTGTGGTCCCGCCAGTTGCCGCACTCGCTCATGGCAGCGCCGGGAATGCTGCCCCAAAAGTCGGCAATAAAGGCAAAGGCGTCCTTGATCAGCTGAATGCAGTAGCTGTCGGATAGGCTGCGGGTGAGAAAATAGAACCCGGTGCGGCAGCCCATGGGACCAAAGTAGATGATGTTGTCGCCAAATTCCGTATTGCGCACATAGGTAGCAAACAGGTGCTCAATGGTGTGCATGGAGGCGTTGGTCATCACCGGCTCCCGGTTGGGGGCGCGCATACGAATGTCATAGGTGGTAATATCATCGTCAATGCGACTGATATAAATGCCTTTTTCCAAAATGGTGTGATCGATTTGAAAGCTGGGAATTTTTTTCATTTTACTTCCACTCCGGTTAAAAAAGATAAATTTTGGGTGACGGCGGCTCCATCGGTTTCGCCGGCGCAGATCCGGTCAAAACCGCGGATCATTTCCTGTGCCGGGGCCTTTGCCAGTCGGTAAAGGTCAAAGAAGCTTTCTGTGCGCACGCCGGGTGCGTAAGGGGAGCGCCAGTTCCTGTTCTCTATATTACCATATTTTTTCGCTTTTTCCAAGTCTTTTGGCCGCAACATAGAGGTTAGACGAAAATTTCCTGTAAAGGGGGATAAAATTGTCTCTATGCCGCCCACGATCTTGGCCTTGCTTCCGTTTGCGTCTCGCAGCAGCCGCTGCATCGTTTTGGTGTCGGTCAGCGCGCGCCGGGCATCTGTCGGTTGCAGCCGCTTGCCCAGTACCCGGTAGACGATAAAGCTCAGCAGTCGGGCCACCTCGTCCAGCACCGCCGGATCATCCGGCACGGTAACGGCGGTGTCAAAGCACCGAGGGTCGTCAATGTGCAGCTTTTCGTGGAGCAGCACTGCGTCCATGCTCATCTCCACAATATTATGCAGGGCGGATTTGTGCAGGGGACTGCCGCTGTCCGCCAGCTCCTGTTGCTTGGCGTACACAAAGGGATGGCACTGCCGGTCCAGGGCATAATGGAGAATAAAGCCGTAGGCGTAAGAGCGGGCAATGTCCTTTTCCGTGCTGCACCGGGTGCAGTATTCTGCCATGGCGTCCAGTATATCTCCGGGCTTGGCGCGGTGCAGTCGGGAGCCGATCTTGCGTTGGGAGCGGCCCGGCATCCAGGGGGCAATGCGGTGAAAGAAGAAAACATCCGGCCCTTGGGTGCCCAGCATGACTGCGTCCCGGTTCAGGTCAAAACCCGCCGGTTCCGTTAAGGCGGGCAGCAGCTCGCAGGCAAAGATGTAATGGGTGCAGTAGGCAGGCATTGGTTCCATTCCTCCATATCCGACGGAAAGGGACAGTCAAAGGCGACCGGCTCTTCCCGCACCGGGTGCATTAGGCGTATGGTCTTGCAGTGCAACAGGTGGCGGGCGCCGACAGGCGCCGTACCGTATAGGCTGTCGCCCACCAAGGGTGTGCCCAGGTGGGCAAAGTGTACCCGAATCTGGTGGGTACGGCCGGTTTCCAGCTGCACGCGCAGCAGGGTGCGGCCGCCTTGCTGCCCCAGGGTTTCCCAATGGGTCACCGCCCGCACGCCGGCAGGGTCTACCTGTCGCTTAACGGTGCTGTCCGGGCAGTGGGCAATGGGTGCGTCTACGGTGCCGCTGCCGGCATAGGTGCCGGGCACCACCGCATAGTAGTCTTTTTGTACCTTTCCGGCCAGCTTGGCGGCGCTCAGCTGGTGCCGGGCCAGTACCACCAGGCCACTGGTGTCCTTGTCCAGCCGGTAAATGGGCCGGAACGGGCCATCAAATCCGGCGGCTGCCACTGCGTTGGACAGGGCGTTGCCGTGGTGGTTGTAGGTCTCGTACATGGCCATACCGGCGCGCTTGTTCACCACCAAAATATCCCGGTCGGCATAGACGATCACTGCCTTTTCCGCTGAGGGTGGTGCGGTGGCGCCGCCAGTATTTAATTCTACGGTGACGGTGTCGCCGGTATGCACCGGGTCAACGGTACGCACCGGGCAATTATTCCTGCACAGGGCGCCGTATGTCTTTTTCAGACTACGCAGCAGTGCGGTAGAGAAGCCGTGGCTGCGTAGCACCGCCGCCACGCTGTTGCCGTCCAGAGCCGGTGGCACGGTATAGCTGATTTTTCTCATAGGGATAACAAACCGGCAGATGTAGGTGCACATCTGCCGGTGTAGGTTGGTTTGGGATTATTCTACTGGTACGATCCAGCCCATATCGTCGGCCTGCTTGCCGAACTGAATACCGGTCAGGGTGTCATACAGCTTCTGGGTCACTTCGCCGATCTCGCCGTTGTTGATCACTTCGCTGTCGCCCTCATAGGTCAAACCGCCAACGGGGCTGATCACGGCTGCGGTGCCGGTGCCAAAGACTTCTTCCAGCTTGCCGGTCTTGGCAGCGTCCATAATAAAGTCAATGGTAAAGCGCTCTTCGTGCACTTTGTAGCCCCACTTCTTCAGCAGCTCAATGCAGCTCATGCGGGTGATACCGGGCAGCACAGTGCCCACGGTGGGTGCGGTGTAGATTTCGCCGTCTACCTTGAACATAATGTTCATGGAGCCAACTTCCTCTACATACTTGCGTTCCACGCCGTCCAGCCACAGTACTTGAGCAAAGCCCAGCTTGTGTGCCTTTTCGGAGGCGATAATGGAGGCAGCGTAGTTACCGCCGCACTTGATATAGCCGGTGCCGCCGGGTGTGGCGCGCACATACTCGTCCTCTACATAAATGTTCACCGGATCCAGACCCTCTTCATAGTAAGCGCCGGAGGGGGAGCAGATGATGATGAACTTATACTGGCTGGAGGCCTTTACGCCCAGTACCGGCTCAGTGGCGATGGTAAAGGGACGAATGTACAAACTGGTGTCCGGCTCAGAGGGTACCCAGTCCTGCTCCACTTTTACCAAAGCGCGGACCGCTTCTACAAAGTCCTCCACCGGGATTTCCGGAATGCACAGACGGTCATGGGTAGAGGCCAGGCGCGCACCGTTTTTGTCCGGGCGGAACAGCTGTACCTTGCCCTCGGGGGTTCTGTATGCCTTCAGACCCTCAAAGCACTCCTGCGCGTAGTGGAACACCAGCGCGGAGGGATCCAGTACCAGCGGCTGATAGGGGACGATGCGGGCGTCATGCCAGCCCTTGCCCTCGTCATAATCCATGACGAACATATGGTCCGTAAAGATATGGCCGAAGCCCAGAGCGCCGGTGGGTTTTTCTTTCGGTGTTTTGGTCAACTCATACTTGATTTCCAATGTACTTACCTTCTTTTTTAATATGGATTTTTATTTGTCATAGGACACGATCACCCCGCCGCCGGAGGCGTACAGGGAGTTGAGCCCGCTGGCTTTCAAAATAATAATGTTGCCGAAGTTGCACTTCTCGCGTACTTTGTCGGCAATCGTATTTGCTTTCTCGGGGCAGCACACATGGCTGATGATCAGGGTGCGGCGGCTTAGATCCTTGCCCTCTACATCCTTGGCAATCAGGTCGCACATTTTGGTAATGGCGCGCCCGGCGGCAAAATCCTGCCCGGCCAGGCTGATGGTGCCCTCGCTGCTGCGTTGGCAAATCAGCTTCATTTTCAGCTTCTTGATCACTGTGGCAGCCAGAGAGAACAGACGGCCGTTATTTTTCAGCGCGTCCAGACTTTCCAGGCAAAAATACAGCGCAGTGTGGTTGTGAATATAATCCTCTACCTGCTCCACTACCTGCTCAAAGGGCAAACCGCTGTCCTTCAGGCGGCGGATCTCATAAGCGATTAGGGTTTCCAGTCCGCTGGTGGCCAGGGAGTTGAATACATGGATCTTCTTCTCTCCCGGGTGGTCATCCTCATAGAGCATAACCCCTTGCAGGGCGCTGTTGTAGCAGCCGGAGAGCTTGTCTGTAATGGTGAGCACATACACCTCTTTGGCGTCGTCCGCGGCAATGGCGGCACAGAATGCGTCCGGCGAGGGGCAGGCGGAACGGGGCACATCGCCCAGTGCCTGCATACGAGCGATAAAATCGTCCTGATCGAAGTTTTCATCGTCCATAATGCGGTAATCGCCCAGTTCCAGCGTCAGCGGAACCAGAGCCAGGTTGCCCCAGTCTTTCATCTCATCGGTCAGGTCGCAGCAACTGTCTGCAATGATCTTGTAGTCCATATCGTTCTCAACTTTCAATCGGTACTCCGGTTTTGCTTAATATTATAAACCTATGCTTTGGCGTAGTCAAGGCGAGAGTGCCAATATTTTATAATGGATATTTGTCGAGAAACGCCTGTACTTTGCCGATCTGCCGCTCCACACTTTCCGGGCAGGGACCGCCCTCGGAAATACGGGTGGCCACGCAGGTGTCCAAATTGATCTTGTGGTAGACATCTTGGTCAAACAGATCGCAAACTGCCCGGTAGTCCTCCAGGGGCAGCGTTTCCAGGGTCAGCCCCCGGTCAATGCACTGGGCCACCAGCTCGCCGGTGGCTTTGTACGCGTCCCGGAAGGGTAAGCCCTTACCCACCAGGTAATCGGCGCAATCCGTTGCGTTGATAAAGCCCTTGGCTGCCGCCGCCCGCATGTTGTCTTTTAACACGGTCATGGTGTCGATCATGGGAGTGAAGGCGTGCAGGCACATTTTTACCGTGTCTACTGCATCAAAGATGGCTTCCTTGTCCTCCTGCATATCTTTGTTGTAGGCCAGTGCAATGCCCTTCATCACCGTCAGCAGGGTGGTCAGATCGCCGAAAACGCGGCCGCTTTTGCCCCGTACCAGCTCGGCGATGTCCGGGTTTTTCTTTTGGGGCATAATGCTGGAACCGGTGGAAAAGGCGTCGTCCAGTTCCACAAACTTAAACTCCCAGGAGCACCACATAATGATCTCCTCGCTAAAGCGGGACAGGTGCACCATCACCAGAGAGAGTGCTGCCGCCAGCTCAATGCAAAAGTCCCGGTCGGACACCCCGTCCAGGCTGTTGGCGCTTACATCGTCAAAGTCCAGCTGAGCCGCTACCATTCGCCGGTCGATGGGGTAGGTGGTGCCGGCCAGAGCGCCGCTGCCCAGGGGCAGCACATTCATGCGCTTTTTTACATCTGCCAGTCGATCCAGATCGCGGCACAGCATGGCGGCATAGGCCATTAGATGATGGCCGAAGGTAATGGGCTGCGCCCGCTGTAAATGGGTGTAGCCAGGCAGGATCACACCTTTGTTTTCTTCTGCCTTTTTGCACAGCACCGCCAGCAGATCCTTGATGTCTGCGGCAATGGCGTCAATCTCTTTTTTCAGGGTCATGCGAATGTCCAGCGCTACCTGGTCATTGCGGGAGCGGGCGGTGTGCAGTCGCTTGCCGGTTTGACCCAAGCGGGCGGTCAACTCACCTTCAACAAATGTATGAATATCTTCCGCACCCGGATCAATTGCCAGCTTGCCGCTTTCAATATCCGCTAAAATTTCGCTCAGCCCTTGCACGATCTTTTCGCTTTCGCTCTTTTCAATAATCCCGCATGCCCCCAGCATGGTGGCGTGGGCCATACTGCCGGTAATGTCCTCTTTATACATGCGGCTGTCAAAGTGAATGGAGGCGTTAAAATCGTTGGTCTCTTTTGCCAGTTCCTTTTTGAACCGGCCTTTCCATAATTGTGCCATAATCTCCTGCTTTCTGTAAAATACAATGTGTGCGGGTAGACTGAGAGAAAGTGAGATAAATTTCGTATTTTGCGAGTGGGTGCCGTACATAGGTACTGCTCCCGAGCAAAATACGAAAAGCGCCAAAAGTGGCTTGAACTCGATGTTTAAGCCACTTTTTAGAATGTAAATGATTAAGAAAAACTTCGGCTGGAGCAAGCCCCAGCCCTACGAATTGTCCGTTTATATTTTTACACAGCGCGGTTTCGCCACTTTATCGACAGTCTAAGGGCGCACGGTGCGCCGTGCGCCCTGTCATTCGTTGACTTTTGACAATTAGTCTTTATTTGCTTCCCGCTTTTGGTCCAGCAGCGCTTTTACTTTCAGCGGCAGACCAAACAGGTTGATGAACCCGGCAGCGTCTTTCTGGTTGTATGCGCCGCCGTCGTCGCCAAAGGAGGCTACGGTCTCGTCATACAGGGTGTAAGGGGAAGTGATTCCGGCGTTCATCACATTGCCCTTGTACAGCTTCAGCTTCACATCGCCGGTTACGGTTTCTTGAGTCTTGTTGACAAATGCGTCCAGTGCCTCACGCAGGGGAGAGAACCACAGGCCGTTGTATACCAGCTCGCCGTATTTCTCCGCCACCAGCTTCTTGTAGTGGGCAGTGTCCCGATCCAGGGTAATCATTTCCAGCATTTGATGGGCCTTGTACAGAATGGTGCCGCCGGGGGTCTCATATACACCGCGGCTCTTCATGCCTACCAGACGGTTCTCAACAATATCCAACAGACCGATGCCGTTCTTGCCGCCCAGCTCGTTGAGCTTTTCCACCAGGGCCAGGGGGCTCATCTCTACGCCGTCAATGGCGGTGGGCTCGCCCTTCTCAAAGTGAACGGTGATGTAAGTGGGCTCGTCCGGTGCGTTCTCCGGGGCAACGCCCAGCTCCAGAAAACCATCTTTCAGGTACTGCGGCTCGTTGGCCGGATCCTCCAGATCCAGACCCTCGTGGCTCAGGTGCCATACATTCTTATCCTTAGAGTAGTTCGTCTCCCGATTGATCTTCAGCGGAATGTTGTGCGCCTCTGCATACTCGATCTCTTCTTCACGGCTCTTAATGTCCCACTCACGCCAGGGGGCGATGATCTGCATTTCCGGTGCCAGCGCCTTTAAGCTCAGCTCAAAACGCACTTGGTCGTTTCCCTTGCCGGTGCAGCCGTGGCAGATGGCGTCTGCACCCTCTTTGATGGCAATCTCTGCCAGACCCTTGGCAATGCAGGGACGGGCGTGGCTGGTGCCCAGCAGGTATTCTTCGTACGCTGCGCCGGCCTTTAAGCAGGGGAAAATGTAGTTCTTTACATAGTCCTCTTTCAGGTCCAGCACATACAGCTTGGAGGCGCCGGTTTTCAGCGCTTTTTCCTCCAGGCCGTCCAGCTCGGTGCCCTGACCTACATCGCCGGACACGGCGATCACTTCGCAGTTGTTGTAATGCTCTTTCAGCCACGGAATGATGATGGATGTATCCAGGCCGCCGCTGTAAGCCAATACGACCTTTTTAATTTCTTTTGCCATGATTAGCACGCTCCTTGTTTCAAAAACTGTACCCATTATATAAACTCCCGGTTGGAATTGCAAGCGATTTGGCAAAATTCGTATAAAAATGCAAAAAACTGCAAAATATGCAGGAGGATTTGTATAAAATTACAAGAAAATCCTGCATAAATCGGGAATTTGCGTGCATAAATGTATAATCGGAGCCGCAACTCACCGCATATAGTGCAACTTACCGTATATAGTATTGTATCTATTTCATACGCGCTTTATCTTGCTGCGCCTTAGGCGATTGCAGAAGGCACATAAGGGTGGAAAAAGGACGGCGGCTTAATTTCAGCCTGTTCCAACAGCATATATACAGACAGTATATTGCGGTTTTAGACAGCTGTCTGCTATTAGACGAAATCCACGAATTACTCATTTGTTTTGTGTACTATGCACAAAAGGAATTTGAACATTCTGTTAATTTTTACGACTTCAAAACAACGGATTCACCTTGACTTGCAGGGGTATAAGTGGTATTATTGTCTTGTAATATATGTATGGGCAGAAGTATGCCCATCACCTGTATTGTTAATTCTTTCTCAATTGGCATTTGGGTGGGTCTTTAGGCGCGTTGCCGTCGGCCTTTTGGTCAGAAAGGTGGACGGATGCACAGGGCGCCGAGGCGTACCTGCCGGTTGCAGAATAAGGAGGAAAAGATTTATGAAAACAAGAAAGGGCAAGCGCTTTTTATCGGCGCTTTTGGCTGCGATCATGGTGCTGACGGCTCTGCCGCTCACCGCTCTTGCTGAGGGTCCCACCCCTGCAAAGTCGGACGCCTTGATCACCCTGGACAATGCTATTAACGCATACGAATCTGCCATGGACGGCAAGATTTATGCGGATATGGCCACGGCTTACGACAAGTATATGGCCGCCAAACAAGCGCGGGATATGTATGTCTATGGCGGCGACGCGTCCCAGGATTTAAGAACTGCTGCACAGGCATTGACCACCGCAACGACGGAGATGCAGAAGACGGTGCTCTCCACCGATGTGACCTATGCCACCGTAACGGATTCCAGCGGTGCAACCGTGGCTTCCGATTATGCCAACGGGCTGCTGTACTACGGCGGCAACCTGCGTTTCTCTAACGACGTGGTTGGCTCCTGGTACTATGATGACGGCGCCAAGCAGTGGTTCAAAATCGTTATGAACGACTATGTGTTCCTGTATGACGGCACCACACCGCTGCGGGCACCGGTACAGTTCAGCTATGAGTACCGCAATGAATATCTTATCAATAACAGCGGTAACGCAAAGCCTCGTGGTATCACGGCAGTTGCCGTGAACAACACGGATTTGACTTTGGCCAACTGGACGGTGAAGAAGAACCAGAGCGGTAACATTCCGTTTATGTCTTCCGATGGCACGGTGGTTCCCACTGTGGCAGCTGCTTCCGGTGCCGATTCTCCCATTTATTGGACTCGTGATTCCGCCGGCAGAAACAACACTAGGCAGAACACCGGTTCCAGCTTTGTGACTTACAGCGGTACCCCCAGCGCCCCGCTGACCACCATTGACACCCGCTTCACCATTTATGACCACGATAAGAATCGCGCAGCCATCATTGCTGCTTCTCAGTGCTTGGCCGGTGATAAGGGCGGTAGCCAGGAAAAACACGATGGCCACAACTACGGCTATGTGATCAACTATGCCGGGGTGAAAGAGGCTTTGGCCACTGCCAAGTCCACCATCTCTAATATTAAAAACTATTGTAATGACGCTGCGGATATGCGCAGCCTGCTGGTGGCTGCCAGCGCTTTGGCATCTGTCAATCCGTCCGACAGCACCGCATACAATTTTGCTTCTAACACTGCAGAGGCTGCGTCCAAGTGCGCTACGGATATTGACAACGCCCGCACGGCGCTGACCAACGCACAGAGTGCACTGACGGCAGATGATGACTCTTACGATCAGCTGCGCAATGCAATTGACCTGACCAAGGCCACTTACACAGCCGGCAATGATAACGGCGTTTATTCTTCTGATAATTGGAACGCCTTTAAGTCTGCGTATGAGGCTGCCTACACCGCCATTATGGCTGTGGGGAGCGGTTATCAGCCTAACGGCACCGTAACACCTTTGGCAGTAGAGCTGCAGCAGGCTTATGACGCTCTGCTGGAGGAAGCACAGAATTCCAGAGTAGACACCACCGCATTGGTAGAAGCCATCACCAAGGCAAACGGCATGGAGGCGTATGAGACCTACTTTGCGCCGGACACCTATGCCAACCTGACCGATGCTGTCGCCAATGCGAAGAAGGCTGTTTGGGGCACTGAGGAGAACTACGGCGTTCCCTCTGCTGCATTGCAGAAGACGGATGAGAACACCCAGATCGTTGCGGATCAGACCGCTGCGGTATTGGCTGCCATTCCTGCCCTGCGGATCAATCATGATCTGCACATTACCAGCGGAGCCCACTATGTGAGCTGGAACAGCATTTTGGCTTCTTATGAAGCACTGGACGGCTCCAAATATGTAAACTTCGACGCGCTGGTACAGGCTGTGTCTGATGCAAAGTTTGAGATGGCTGCACTGGACAGCAAAGACATGACCACGCCGGAGCAGCTGCTGGCTGACTACACTGCGGTTTTGGAGAAGATTCTGACTGCTTATGACGCACTGGAATTCTCCTTCACAGAGCTGCCCAACGGCACGGTGGCTACCAATGCGGAGCATCTGATCGTTGGTTCTCCTAACTCCAAGAGTGCCAGCGGCAGTATGGTTAACGATACACAGATCAACGGTTCTGTGGCGCTGGGCTTCAGCTTCCCCAACAATGCTGTTATGATCCGTACCAGCCATGAAGCCACCACCTTTAATTTGGGCGACATGATGCTGTTCTTCGGCTCCTGGCGTGATTACGATCACCAGCTTCTGTTCTTCAATTTGAACGATACCGTTACAGGTGAAGAGGATACCGGTGAGTTGGTGGCTCGTGCCATAGGTGCCGGTCAGACCCCCAGTTTGAAAGACTCCGATGTGGACGAATATGTAACCAAGAAGAACATTAAGCCCGGTAATGCAATTAAGACCTCCGGTACCGCTGCCGCAACATGGGAACTGAAGGACCTGTACGCCGTAGAGGTAGATAACAAAACGGATGCCTTTGCAGTGGATGCAAGCGGTAACCGAATTAATGACAAGTCCACCAATGTGCTGGACATTGCCACCAGCGTGGCTTCTAACAACCAGGGTACGCAGAACGTTCTGTTTATGCATGGTAAGGGCGGCAGTGGTAACTTTGGCGGCAACACGTATGCAGGTGCTTATACCATGAGTGTTGCGAAGGATAACGCCTCTACCAAGTTGACCACCACAACGCTGCCCAACAAGAAGATCTATACCGTTTCCGGCAATGTGGGTGCTGTGACCCGGCTGAGCTATCAGCCCTTGAGCGCTTGGACTACACTTCGCCACGATGTACAGAACTACAGCGTGACCGCTACGGTAGTAGATATTGCGTATCTGTTTGACCTGATCAACCAGTGCAGCGCACTGACCGACAGCAACAAGTACACCGAGGCTTCCTGGACCAAGTTTGCCGATGCTTTGAGAAAAGCTAAGGGCCAGATGGCGTATAACACGATGACCGCGGACGAGATCCTTACTGAGGCGAAGACCAGATACACCACGCTGCTGCGTGCTTACAACGCTCTGGAGCAGAACACCTTCACCTTGACCTTTAACTATAAGGATGCCAACGGGAACGATACCTCCAAGACGATTAAGAATGTGGAGTACGGTGCAAACCTGAAGGCGCAGGCCGACACGGTTGATGTAACCGACTATAAGAAAGGCGGCTACTCTTACACCTTTACCGGTTGGGATCCGGAGATCACCGATTCCACGCTGGTGACTGGTGCTGTGACTTACACCGCTCAGTACAGCTCCACAATGGATAATGCCGACTTCTCCGCGCTGGACGCAGCGGTGGCCAAATTGACGACTTTGGCCGACAAGACTTATGCCGCCAGCGATTTGGAGGGCGTGGCTGCGCTCATTAAGGGCCTGACCTACTACAACTACGACGCAGATCAGCGTGCCGCTACCATGGGCGACAAGCAAACTGAGATCGACGCAGAGACCGCAAAAGTCAATGCATACAGCATTACCGCTTCAACTCTGGATCTGTCCGCAGCAGAGGCTGCACTGGCCAAGGCGCAGGACGGCAAGGATTCCGATGCGTATGATTTGTCTGCTATTACCGGTTTTGAATTGTACAAGACCGTGACGGTCAACGGCAAGGACATTGTGGGTATTGCCTACAAAGACATGAACAGCCTGAATGCTGCCATCCAGGCACTGCTGGAGTCCTTACAGCCCATGACCTACACTGTGTACCTGAACGGTAAGCCGCTGGGTACTTACAATTACGGTGCCCGCATTGTAGTTAACGGTGACGGTACCGTCAGCACCAATGACGACATTGAAACGGAGACCGGCGCTGCCAAGTATGCTTGGTACTACAGCTACAATTCCGTGCAGGTTGCCCAGACCACCGCACCCAAGTATATGACCACCGCACCCAGCTACGGCTTTGTGGTTAAGGGCAACACGTATCTGACCACAGAGAAGGCGGACAGCGACGAGGCCAATTATGTAGTGACTTTTGTCAACGGCATTAACGGTCATGTGTTTGATGTGGTTTACACCAACGGCTCCGTGACCATGCCCACCGCTCCCGCTTGTGCATTCTACACCTTCAGCGGTTATGACAACGGCGCAGCCGCCGGTTCTAAGATTAACGTAACCGGTGACACCACCATTACCGCACAGTACGATGTGACGAACATTGCCACATTTAATATCTCTGTTCTGAATGTAAACCAAGACAATGTTATCAACAAGACTTTCAATTACAATGATCTAGTGACTTATACCGATGAAAGCGCTGAGATTTGGGTGAAGTATCTGGGCGAACTTGAGGGTAGTTATGTGAACCCCAGTACCGGCCAGACAGAAACTGTTCAGCGCAGCACCTTTGTGATTGTTGGTTACGGCAAAACCTTGACTCTGCGTGCTTGTGAAGATGCTGAGTATGATGCGTATACCCTTTCCGATTGGCAAGGCATCTTAGAAGACCAGGAGACCTGTAATGTGCTGGATAATGATACAAACGGTGCTACCTCCTCCACCCGTGATGGCATCGTAAAAGCCAGCACCAAGTTCTCCATGATCGGCAACTTTGCTCTGCCGGAGAATGCCAAGGCTGTGGAGTACGGTATGCTGTTTACCACCGCTGCCGGCAAGACTCTGACTCTGGAGAATGCCAGCACCGACAGCAGCATTAAGCGTCTGAAGGCCTCCAAGCACACCGGTGAAAATGATAGCTACGGCCAGTATGTGGTCAGCATCAAGTCCACTTCGCTGTCCGGTTCCTATGATCTGACTTACAGATCCTATGTGACCTACACCTTGAACGGCAAGACCTATACCGTGTATGCTGACAAGGCTGTAAGCGAGACCGTGCAGTTTTAAGGAAGGAGGGACTTTAAGATGAGAAAAAGTTATGAAGAACCGGTGATCACCGTTCGCAAGTACCAGCTTAAGTCCGAGGATGTGGTTATGACATCCGACCCTTCAAACAACAAGGGCAACGACTTGTTTGACGATTCTGAGTATGATGTATTCGGCAAATAAGCGCTGGAATTATAATGAATTCGCCGCACTGAGGCAACTCGGTGCGGCGTTTTTTTGTTCATTTTTAGCCAAAGGAGCGCCTTTTCGCCTTTTTCGTTTGACTTATGATAGGGAATATATTATTATAGTATCTGTGATTTTGGGTCCGTAGGTACGGACGGAAAGACGGAATTCTCATGACAGTATTGATTTTAGGGCTGGGTCTGATCGGTGCCAGCCTGGCAAAAACATTGAAGAAAAACACGGCACATTGCGTGCTGGGTTGGAACCGCACGCCCAGTGTGGCGCAGCGCGCCTTGGCTGACGGCGCCATTGATGCCACCGGTTCTTTGGAGGAACTGCTGCCCCAGGCAGACATTACCATTATTAACTTTTATCCGGAGGCGATTGTGCCCTTCATTTTGGAGCACAAGGATCTGTTTAAGAAAGACAGTGTGGTTACGGACTCCTGCGGGATCAAAACCAAGATCTGTCGCCAAATGGCAGCGCATAAGGATCTGCCATTTACTTTTATCGGTGCCCACCCTATGGCCGGGCGTGAGGTGTCCGGCTATGACAACAGCCTGAACAATTTGTTTGACAATGCGTCCTTTATTTGCACCCCGGTGGACGCACCCCGCCGCAAGGTGGATGCCCTGATCGGTTTGGCAGAGGATATGGGCTTCGCCCGCACGGTGGTGACCACCCCGGAGCATCATGATGAGATGATTGCCTTTACCTCTCAAATTGCCCATGTGCTGGCCTGCTCGTATGTGTTGTCGCCTTTGGCACCCCAGCACGCAGGCTTTAGCGCCGGCAGCTATCGGGATGTGAGCCGGGTGGCTCGCATCAATGCAGAGATGTGGGCCCAGTTATTTATTGATAATAAGGAGCCGCTGATTCGCGAGATTGATGACTTAGTTGGCAATTTGCAAAAGTTCCGCACTGCCATTGAGGCGGAGGATGCGTCGGCACTGCGGGCGCTGATGGAACAGGGCAACCGGATTAAGGAGGAGATCGGCTGATGCAAAAGATCACAGTACATACCGGCAGACCGTATGATATTCTCATTGACGACGGCCTGCTGGAGCAAGCCGGTGACCTGGTGCATCGCGTGTCCGGCGCCAAGCGCATTTGCCTGATCATCGACAGCAATGTGTACCCTCTGTACGGCGACCGGGTGGTGCAGGCGCTGGAGAGCGCAGACTTTCAGGTGTGCACCCTGGTATTTGACGCCGGTGAGGCGTCCAAGAAGCCGGAGACCGTGCTGAATATGGTGAATTATATGGCCCGGGAGGGGCTGACGCGGGGCGACCTGGTGGTTGCGCTGGGCGGCGGTGTGTGCGGCGATATGGCCGGATTTGCGGCTGCCATTTATTTGAGGGGCATTGATTTTGTGCAGATACCCACGACACTGCTGGCGCAGGTGGACTCCTCTGTGGGTGGAAAAACCGGCGTGGATCTGCCTATGGGCAAGAATTTGTGCGGTGCCTTTCACCAGCCGATTTTGGTGCTGATTGATCCGCAGGTGCTGCGTACCCTGCCGGATGTGTTTTTTAGTGACGGTATGGGCGAAGTGATCAAGTACGGCTGTATCCGCTCGGCGGAGCTGTTTGCCCTGCTGGAGCAGGCCAGTGCTAAAGATCGCATTCACGAGATTATCTATGCCTGTGTGGATATGAAGCGCGTGGTGGTGGAGCATGACGAAAAGGAAGCGGGCGAGCGCGCTCTGCTGAACTTTGGGCATACCGCCGGTCACGCCATTGAAAAATTATGGAACTATCAAACGGTGACGCACGGCGCCGCTGTGGGAATCGGTATGGTGCTGGCGGCTCGTGCCGGAGAGGGCGCAGGACTGACGGAACCGGGCACGGCGGACCGTATTGCAGCCTTACTTCAAAAATACAACCTGCCTGTGGCGGATACCCATTCTATTGATGAAATTGTGGACGCGATGCAGGCGGATAAAAAGCGCACCGCAGACGGTATGAAACTGGTGCTGCTGCGTAAGATCGGCGATAGCTTTATTGATCCGGTGGATCTGCCTACCCTGCGAACCATGTTCGGAGGTGGGGCATGCAAGTAAAGATCACGCCGTCCCCGCTGGCAGGCACCGTGCAGCTGCCGCCTTCTAAGTCCTTTGCCATTCGTGCGCTGATTTGCAGTGCGCTGGCCGGTGGTGGCTCCGTAGCGCCCTTGGGCACTTCGGCAGATATTGCAGCCACGGTTCAGGCACTGGCGGATTTGGCTGCCGGGCGGGACGAAATTTTTTGCAACGAAAGCGGCTCTTTGGTGCGCTTTTTGATCCCGGTGGCGGCAGCTTTGGGCAAGTCGGTAACCTTTACCGGCGCCGGTCGGCTGCCCCGGCGCCCGCTGGATGCCTTCGCCACCCTGCTGCCACAGCACGGTGTGCAGGTACAGACAGACGGGGGCCTGCCCTTTTCTATTACCGGCAAGCTGCGACCCGGGCAATATGAGATCGCCGGGAACGTCAGCTCTCAGTACCTGACAGGGCTGCTACTGGCACTGCCGCTCTTAGACGGCGACTCGGCAGTTCTTTTAACAACGGAATTAGAGTCAAAACCTTATATTGATATTACTTTGCAGGTGATGGCGGCTTTTGGCGTGCAGGTACGGCCTACGGATTTTGGCTACCTGGTGCGGGGCAATCAGCAGTACAAGCCTGTGGACTTTACAGTAGAAAGTGATTGGTCCCACGCGGCGTTCTTTATGGCTGCCGGTACGGTGGGGCAGGAGATAGAAATTGCCGGACTGAACCCGGCCTCTACCCAAGGGGATAAAGCCGTTTGTGCTATGATGGAGCGCTTCGGTGCCCGGGTGGAAGTGCGCGACCGTATTGTGCGGTGCTGTGGCGGCGAATTGCGCCCGGCGGAGATTGATGCTCGGGATATTCCCGATATGGTGCCTGCGCTGGCAGTGACCGCTGCCTTTGCCAAGGGCACCACCCGCATTACCGGTGCCGGACGGCTGCGGTTTAAGGAGTCGGATCGGCTACAAAGCGTGGCGCTGAATCTGCGGGCCATGGGCGTGCAGGTGGAAGAACTGCCGGACGGGCTGGTGATCCACGGCACCGGCGCGGTGCAGGGCGGCACAGTGGACGGCTGCAACGATCATCGGATCGTGATGGCCTTTTCTGTGGCGGCAGCGTATGCTGCAGGTGACAGCGTGATCAAACAGGCAGAGAGCATTAACAAGACTTATCCTGCCTTTTTTGAAGATTTTTGTGCACTGGGAGGTAAGGCAGATGTCATCAGTAACAGGTGAGCAGGTACAACTGAGTATTTTTGGTGAGAGCCACGGTCCGGCCATCGGCTGTGTGATTGACGGTTTGCCTGCCGGTATCCCGGTGGAGTTGGACGCCATTTATAAGGATATGGCTCGGCGTGCCCCGGGGCGTGACAAAACTGCCACCCCCAGGCTGGAAAAGGATATTCCTCATATTCTCTCCGGTGTGCTGAATGGGTTCACCACCGGTGCGCCTCTGGCCATGGAGATTGCCAATGAGAATACCCGCAGCGGTGACTATGGCAATGTGGCGCTGGTACCTCGGCCCTCTCACAGCGATTATCCGGCCTATGTAAAGTATGGCGGCCGTAACGATGTGCGAGGCGGTGGCCACTTTAGCGGCCGATTGACGGCACCTCTGGTATTTGCCGGTGCTATTGCTAAGCAGTATTTGGCACAGCAGGGCGTGTTTGTAGGCGCCCATATTGCCAAGGTGGGCGGGGTAAAGGACGCCCTGTTTGACCCCAATTCCATTGATCAAGAGACATTAAACTGCCTGGGCGACAGCACGTTTGCCGTGCTGAACCCGGAAGCGGAGGAGAATATGCGCGCAGTGATTGAGGCTGCCCGGCTGCAACAAAACAGTGTAGGCGGCAGCATTGAGTGCGCAGCCATCGGTCTGCCGGTGGGGGTAGGGGGCAATATGTTCTCTACCGTGGAGAGCAAGCTCTCGGCCATGCTGTTTGGCATTCCGGCGGTGAAGGGCGTGCAGTTTGGCCTGGGCTTTGATTTTGCCGGCGCCTTTGGTGCAGATGTGAACGACGGCTACACCGTCCGGGACGGAAAGGTGGCGCTGTTGACCAATAATAACGGCGGCGTGCTGGGCGGTATGACCTCCGGTGCTCCCTTGGTGCTTCAGGTGGCCATAAAGCCCACACCCTCCATTGGTCAGCCACAGCCCAGTGTGAATTTGCAGACCATGGAGCCGGAGACCCTGACCATTCACGGTCGCCACGATCCCTGTATCGTGCCGCGTGCCGTGCCGGTGGTAGAGGCTGCCGTAGCCTTTGGGCTGATGGATTTGCTGATCCAAGGATAAAATCGAAAAGTAAGAGAATATAAGGAATAGAAAATACATGGATTTGTTGGAACTGAGAAAAGAGATCGACCGTATCGACGATCAGCTGATCCCTCTGCTGATGGCGCGCATGGATGTGTCTGAGCAGGTGGCCAAGTACAAGGTGGAGCGGGGGATTCCCGTGCTCAATGAGGAGCGGGAACGCCAAATTCTCGACGATGTGGCAGGCAAGTGCGGCGATCGGGGCGAAACGATCAAGACCGTGTTTGCTGCTACTATGGATGCCTCCCGTGCGCTCCAGCACAAGATGATGGACGGCGGCGCCGATTTAAGAAAAGAGATCACGGCAGCCTTGCAGGACGGCCCCATTGCTGTGGCACCCGGTGAGTGCATTGCCTGTGCCGGTGTGGAGGGCGCTTATGCGTCCATTGCCGGGGCACAGCTATTTCCCGGTGTGCCCATCAAATATTATAAGTATTTTGAGAATGTATTTGAGGCAGTGGACAAGGGCGAGGCACGCTACGGCATTATCCCGGTGGAGAACTCCACCGCCGGCAGTGTGCACGAGTCCTATGACCTGATTATGAAGTACCGCTTTTTTATGGTAGGTGCCCGAGACGAAAAGATCGAGCACTGCCTGGCCGCCCACCCGGATACCCGGTATGAAGATGTGGAGAGCATTTACAGCCATCATCAGGCGCTGACCCAGTGCAGTAATTTTATTGAGAATTTCGGCTTTACCGGTATTACTTATTCCAACACAGCGGCGGCCGCTAAGTATGTGGCTCAGTCCGACCGGCGGGATATTGCCGCTATCTGTTCACCTACTGCGGCAAAAAAATACGGCTTGCAGGTTATGAAACGGGAGATCCAGAATATTTCTAATAACAGGACCCGGTTTGTTGTGATCTCCAAGGATATGCAGATCAGCAGCGATGCGGATAAGATCTCGCTGATCTTTCGAGTGCCTCATACCACCGGGTCTTTGTACCGGGTGCTGGGCCGTTTCTCTATGGCCGGGCTGAATCTGACCAAGATTGAGAGCCGCCCCATGGGTAACGGCGAATTTAGCTATTTCTTTTATGTGGATATTATGGGCAGTGTGCGCCGAGATGTGACCTTGGACCTGTTGTGCGCGCTGTCGGACGAGTTGCCGGGCTTTAAGTTTTTGGGCAACTTCAGAGAGCAGGAGGACTGATCCTCCGCAGATAAGGGAGGTGACGCCGTTGAAGCAGCAAAAACGGCACAGAACCAACTTCATTTCCGGCGTGATCGCACTGGTAACGCTGGGGCTTTTGGTGTTGTTGGCTGTGGCGCTTTATAAGCACACGGAGTTGGAGGTGCGCTTTGACGCACTCATCAGCTGGCTGCGGCGGCTGGACGAGTCCATTGTAGGATTGGACTCGGATTTTGAGATTATTCTGTGCATTTTTGCGCTGTATGTTGCCAAGTGCCAGCTGCCGATTCCTATGGGTGTGCTGTGTGTAATCTCCGGCGTGGTGTTCCCGTTGGGGCAGGCTATGCTGATCAATATGGTGTTTTTGGCGTTCTTCTTCGCGGTTAAATACGCGGAAGGCAGTTGGATCGGCGGCGGCTGGGCCGGTATGATCCTGAATATTCGTCAAATGCGCTTTATTCGGGACTGGATTCGATTTAAGGGCAACGGTAACCCTTATGTTCTCTTTGTGTCCCGTTTGGTGCCGTCTATTCCTTTAGGTATGGTGTCCAAGTATTATGGCTCCATGCACTACGACTTCCTTTATTATATTTGTCTGAGCCTGCTGGGCTTTGCGCCCCGGCTTTACATTTATACCAAAATCGGTACCGTGCTGTACAATCCGTTTTCGGCGCGGTTCATTGCGCTGTTGATGATCATTGTGGGGTTCTCCGGCATTACCAGTATGGCCTTTAATATATATTACGGCCGTCGGTCCCGCCAGATGAACCAAACCCTGCTCCTATACAGCGAAAAAGAAAAATACAAAATCGTATTATAAAATCAAAGAGGTACAATTATGAATGCACAAGCGATGATGAACAAAATCAAAGACGGCCAGTTGGATGACGCCTTTCGCCGGGTATATGTGACCGACGGGGAAGTGGCAAAGCAGAAGTCCCGGTACATAGAACTTCTGACCACCTTTGCGGAAACCTTTGGCGGAGACCGGGAAGTACACCTGATGTCCGCTCCCGGACGCACGGAGATCTGCGGTAATCACACGGACCACAATCACGGCAAGGTGTTGGCGGCGGCCATAAACCTGGACGCCATTGCCGTTGCCTCCAAAAACGAGGACGGCGTGGTGCGGGTTAAGTCTGCCGGCCACCAAATGAATGTGGCAGATTTGGCGGATCTGGCCCCCAACGCAGACGCCTTTGGCCATTCTACGGCTATGGTGCGCGGTGTGTCTGCGCGGCTTAGTGATTTGGGCTATACCGTCGGTGGCTACGATGCGGTAACCACCAGCGATGTGATGGGCGGCTCCGGCCTGTCCTCCTCCGCAGCCTTTGAGGTGCTGCTGGGGACCATCACTTCTTATTTGTACAACGATGGCGGCATCGACCCGGTAACCGTTGCCAAGGTGGCACAGTACAGCGAAAATGTATTCTTTGGTAAGCCTTGCGGCTTGCTGGATCAAATGGCTTCTTCCGTAGGCGCCTTTGTGACCATTGATTTTGAGAGCACCCAAGAGCCGGTGATCCAAAAGGTGGATTATGACTTTGCCGCCTCCGGTCACAGCCTGTGCATTGTAGATACCGGCGGTAACCATTCGGATCTGACGGACGATTACGCTGCCATTCGCAGCGAGATGGAAGCAGTGGCGCACGCCATGGGCAAGTCTGTATTGCGCCAGGTGGCTTACGAGGACTTCTTTGCCGCACTGCCTGAGCTGCAAACCAAGGTCAATGACCGGGCATTGATCCGCGCGATTCATTTTTATAATGACAATCGCCGGGTGGAGGACGCTGTCTCTTGTTTAGAGCAGGGAAATTTTGATGGCTTTTTGGCAGACATCAATGCCTCCGGCCGCTCCTCCTTTATGTATAATCAAAATGTATTTACCACCAAGAACCCCACGGATCAGCGGCTGAGCCTGGCGCTGGCCATCAGCGGCCAAGTGCTGGGTGATCGTGGCGCTTATCGCGTGCACGGCGGCGGCTTTGCCGGTACCATTCAGGCCTTTGTACCAAACGATCTGCTGGAGCAGTACCGTACCGTGCTGGAGGGCGTGTTCGGCGAGGGCACCTGCCATGTGCTGCAAGTGCGCCCGGTGGGCGGTGCCTGCCTGGCTTGACGGCACCCGGCGTGAAAGAGGGGAAAAACAGATGAAGTATGTATTTATTGTGAATCCGGTGTCCGGCCATAAGGACAAAGAGGCGATTTTCAACCGTATCCGCTCCGCTTTTCGTCTTATTGATGATGAGATGATTGTGGAAGAGACGGACCATTCCGGCCACGCCCGAGAGATTGCAACGGCTTATGCGACAAAGTATGGCGATCGCTGTGTCATTGTCTGCTGTGGCGGCGACGGCACAGTACATGAGATTGCCAACGGTTTGGCGCATACAGAGACCCCTATGATGCTGCTGCCCCTGGGCACCGGCAACGATTTTGCCAAGAAAGTCTATGGCACCAAGAAGATCAATGTGGAGAATGTGATCAAATCTTTTGGCCTGTACTCCGGCAAGCTGAATTACACGGTGGAGCCGCTGGATCTGATCGACTATAACGGCGAAAAGTGCATCAATGTGATGAGCTATGGGCTGGACACCAAGGTGGAGACCATCGGCCGCAAGATCGCAGGTAAAATTCCCCCGCTGGGCCATCAGGCATACAATATTGCCGTGGTGCCGGTGATGATGCAGCCCCTGCGCTACAAGGTCAATGTTGAACTGGACTGTGTGGACGAAAACGGCAACCCCTATAAATTTCATCGGGAGAATATGGAATATGCCCTGTTTGCCATCTGCAACGCCAGCTACTACGGCGGCGGCTTTTGTCCGGCGCCGGGCAGCAAGCTGGACGACGGTCTGCTGGATTTTACCTATGTGGACCCGCTGAGCCTGGCAAAGGCTGTGCCCATTGTGCCGCGGTACAGTGCCGGCACGGCTGCCGAGTATGCGCCGGATGTGGTGCATACCGGTTTCACCGTAGGCGGTCGCTTTTGGTCCGTGGACGATCGGCCGCTTTTGGGTAACTGCGATGGGGAGAATTTTGACTATACGGAAGTGCGTTTTAAGGTGGAGAAGCATGCCATGCGCATTTGCCGCATAAAAGAATAACAGAAAATAGAACAGCCGCTGCTTATCGCAGCGGCTGTTTTTGTAGGTCTATGTATTTTCTTTTGTTTACTTAGCGCAGCACGGCAAAGCCCAAGTCAATAACGCCGCCTAAGATGCGGCTGGTGCGGTGCATGCCTAAAGTCTCTGTGATCCACAGGATCACCAGCGCCACCAAGATGGCAATGATCAAGGTCTGTTCAGTCATAAGTCCGCCTCCTTTTGGTACACTATCATTATATCCGATCTTAAAAATAAATCAAGACTTTCCCACGGATTTTATACAGTTTGACGAAGTTTTGCAATTTTTTTCTTTCTGCTGCAAAAAACATTGCTTTTGCGCCGCTTTTGATTTATAATATCTTTAATTTGGAAAATTGTAACTGGAGGTTAATCAGATGAACCCGTTATCTTCAATTTTGCTGGCGGCTACCGGTATTGAGGCGGATCGTAGCGCTACCTTCACCAGCACGGTGGTGATCGCCGGCATTGTGATTGTTTTGGGCATTTTGGTGCTGCTGATCTTTGTATTTAAGGCATTCGGCGCCATTGTGCACGGGGCAGAGACTCGTGGTAAGAAGAAAAAGTTAAAGGCTATGGAGAGCCAGGTGACTGTGGCTTCCGCACCGTCTGCACCCGCTGTCAAGGCTGCGCCTGCCGCACCTGCACCGGTGGTGGAGAGTGGCATTCCCGGCGAGGTAGTGGCTGTGATTGCAGCTGCCGTTGCGGCCAGCGAAGGCCCCGGTGCTGTGGTACAGAGCGTGCGCCGTGTGCGCCCCAATCCGGTGGGTGTGCGCAATCCCTGGGCGGCTGCCGCTGTGGCAGAGAACACACGCCCGTTTTAACGGAGGTATATGAATGAGTGAGATTTTAAGAGGGGTGTGGGAGGTCATTGTACAGATCTTTTCCAACTCCGGTTACGCCTATTTCTTCACAGCGGACGGCGGCTGGAAAAACGCTGTCATGCTGGTGGTTGCTTTTGTTTTCCTGTATTTGGGTATCAAGAAGGGCTTTGAGCCGCTGCTGATGATCCCCATTGCCTTCGGTATGCTGCTGGCCAATATTCCCAGCGCCAACCTGGCTGTGCATTACTCCAGTATTCACGAGTTTATCGACCTGATGGCCGGCCGGTTGACGGATGCTTCCGGCGCCGTGCTTAGCCCCGGTCTGATCGACTTCCTGTATTTCGGCGTAAAAGCCGGTGTTTACCCGCCCTTGATCTTTATGGGCATTGGCGCCATGACGGACTTTGCGCCGCTGATCGCCAATCCCTCCAGCTTTATTCTGGGCGCTGCTGCCCAGTTGGGTATCTTCTTTACCTATGTGGGCGCGATCCTGCTTGGCTTTACCCCCCAGCAGGCCGGTTCTATCGGTATTATCGGTGGTGCGGACGGTCCTACGGCCATTTTCGTTACCTCCCAGTTGGCACCGGAATTGTTGGGTACGATTGCTGTGGCGGCGTACTCCTATATGGCCTTGGTGCCCATCATTCAGCCCCCCATTATGCGCGCGCTGACGACCAAGAAAGAGCGCAGCGTGGTGATGGGCAACCTGCGCCCTGTTTCCAAGCTGGAAAAGATTTTGTTTCCCATTTTGGTAACGGTCATTGTATCTTTGCTGCTGCCGGATGCGGCTGCACTGGTGGGTATGCTGATGTTCGGTAACCTGCTGAAAGAGAGCGGCCAGACCGAGCGTATCGCCAAGGCGGCACAGAATGAGCTGATGAACATTGTGACCATTCTGCTGGGTCTGTCCGTAGGTGCCACCACTTCTGCGGATAAATTCTTGAACCTGGATACCCTGAAGATCGTGCTGCTGGGCCTGATCGCATTCTCCGTGGGTACTGCCGGCGGCGTGCTCTTCGGCAAGCTGATGTATATCTTCACCAAGGGCAAGGTCAATCCGCTGATTGGCTCTGCCGGTGTGTCTGCCGTGCCAATGGCCGCCCGCGTCAGCCAAAAAGAGGGGCAGAGAGAGAACCCCTCCAACTTCCTGCTGATGCACGCCATGGGACCCAATGTGTCCGGCGTGATCGGCTCTGCCGTAGCAGCCGGCATTATGCTCACTTTGTTAAAGTAACTGGAACAACTGATTTTTGGGTGATAAATCCGGCGGGCCTAGCCTGCCGGATTTTGCGCCCTTTTTGTTTGTAATTTTTTTGTAGACGGAGGAACACCAATGGCACTTAACCAAATGCAGCAGCAGGCGGTGCAGCACACCGAGGGTCCCTTGCTGATCCTGGCCGGGGCCGGCAGCGGCAAGACCACCGTGCTGGTTAACCGGGTGCAGCATATTATTGCCGACGGCTACGCCCTGCCTTGGCAGGTGCTGGCCATTACCTTTACCAATAAGGCGGCGGGGGAGATCCGCCAGCGACTGGCAGACGCCATCGGCCCGGAGGCGGAGTCCATTTGGGCCCACACCTTCCACTCCTGCTGCGCGCGGATCTTGCGCCGGTTTGGGGATCGGCTGGGCTATACCAACCACTTTACCATTTATGACACGGACGACAGCAAGCGGGTGATGAAGCAGTGCCAGCGCCAGCTGGGCATTGACGACAAGTTTTTGAACCACAGGGCCATTTTGTCGGAGATCAGCAACGCCAAGGACGCGCTGATCGGTCCCCAGGAGTACCGGGCTACCGTGGGTGCGGACTTCCGTAAGGGCAAGATCGCCGAGTGCTATGCTCTCTATCAAAAGGAGCTACTGGCGGCGGACGCTATGGACTTTGACGATATGATCTACAACACCGTGCAGCTGCTGCGAGAGAATGACGATGTGCTGGAGCTGTACCAAAACCAGTTCCGCTATGTGATGGTGGACGAGTACCAGGACACCAACCACGCCCAGTATGTGCTCACCTCGCTGCTGGCGGACAAGTTTAAGAACATTTGCGTGGTGGGTGATGACGACCAGTCCATTTACCGCTTCCGTGGCGCTACCATTGAGAATATTTTGTCCTTTGAGCAGCATTATAAGAACGCCACAGTGATTCGCCTGGAGCAGAACTACCGCTCCACCCAGAATATTTTGGACGGCGCCAACGCGGTGATCGCCAATAACAAAAATCGAAAGGGCAAGCGCCTGTGGACGGATGCAGGCGCCGGCAGCAAGATCATTCTGAATACTGCCCAGAACGAGGCGGATGAGTCCTCCTTCATTGTGGAGGAGATTCTGAAGAATGTAAAGGCCGGGCGCAAAATGAGCGACCACGCAGTCCTGTACAGAATGAACGCCCAGTCCCGGAATATTGAAATTGCCCTGACGAAAAGCGGTATTCCCCACAAGGTCATTGGCGGCAATCGCTTCTTTGACCGCAAGGAAATTAAGGATATGACCGCCTACTTTGCGCTCATTAACAACCCGGCGGACACGGTGCGCTTGCAGCGCATTATCAATGTGCCTAAGCGGGGGATCGGCGCCACCATGGTCAGCCATATTACAGAGATCGCCACCGGACTGGGCATCTCTGCCTTTGAGGTGTGCCAGCGAGCAGACGAGTTCCAAAAAACTGCCCGCAGCGCGCAAAAACTAAAGGATTTTGTCGCCCAGATTACATACTTCCAGCGTTGCCTGGAGGACGGTATGTTCCTGAGCGACTTGCTCCAGGAGATTTTGGAAAAGACCAAGTACACGGACTATCTCCAGGAGGACGACCCGGAGAAGTACGAGGATCGGCTGAACAATATCAAGGAGCTTTCCTCCATGTTCATTAAATACCAGGAGGAGAACGAGGACTTTGAGCTGTCCGACTTTTTGGAGGATGTGGCTCTGGTGTCCGACATTGACTCCTATAACGACGATGAGGACTCTGTGGTGCTGATGACCCTGCACTCCGCCAAGGGCCTGGAATTTCCGGTGGTGTTTATCCCCGGTATGGAGGAGGGTATTTTCCCCGGCAGCCAGGCCATGTACAGCGAGGAGGAGCTGGAGGAGGAGCGCCGCCTGGCCTATGTGGGCATTACCCGCGCCCGGGAAAAGCTTTATTTGGTCAACGCCCGCCAGCGTATGCTTTACGGCACCACCAACCGGAATATGCCCTCCCGCTTTTTGCGGGAGATCCCGGAGCAGGTGACGGAGGATGTGACCGTTCAGTCCTTCCGCAGCCACGCAGGCTTTACCGGCGCCAAGGTGGGACAGCAGACCCAAAAGAGCAGCTACGCCCACAAGTTCGGCGGCGCCAAGACCGCCAAGGCTGCTCCGGCAACTACCGGCGTCACCTACGCCGTAGGCGATACGGTGCGCCACAAGACCTTTGGCACCGGCGTGGTGCTGTCTACCCAGCCCATGGGCAACGATACCCTTTTGGAGGTGGCCTTTGACCGTGCGGGCACCAAGAAATTGATGGCCAATTTCGCCCGAATGGAAAAGGTGTAAAGACGATTAAAGGAAAAAGATCATCGTGCGGGCGGATGCTATCCGCCCCTACTGCATCTCTTGTCCCAAGATATCGTAGGGCGGGGGCTTGCTCCCGCCGTTAAGCATACCACTCTTTTACAGGGTGGTATTTTTTGTTGACAAAATCGATACCTTGTGTTACGATGTAACTGTGAGATATACATTGTAATCCAAGGTATTGATTTTAGGAGGTGCGTATGCGTTACAGTAAAGAACTGCTCAAGGGCGGCACGCCGCTATTGGTGATGAGCGTGTTGGACGGCAAGGATTTGTACGGCTATCGGATCATTCGGGAGTTGGAGGTTCGCAGCGAAAATGTGTTCCAAATGAGCGAGGGAACCCTGTATCCCATTCTTCACGCTTTGGAGCAGGAGGGCTGCCTAAAGAGCGATTGGCGCACGGTGGACGGTCGGCGGCGTAAGTATTATCACTTAACGGACAAAGGCCGCCGTCAATTTGCTGCCAAAAAAGAGGAGTTTTTGTCTTACACGCGGGATGTGACCCGGGTGTTGGAGTTTGCATAGAGGTGGGGCATGAAAAAAGAAGAGTATTTGCACAAGGCACTGCTGCTGGTCTCCAACCCGTATACCAAAGCCCAGGTGCAGCGGGAGCTGGAAGATCATATAGAGGACGAAACCAGCTTTTATACAGACGCCGGATATGAGAGGGAAAAGGCGGAGAATATGGCAATGAGCCGTATGGGCGCGCCGGAGGAGATGGCCCGGGAACTGGGCCGCCTGCACCGGAATTTGCCCGGTCGGATGCTGGGTTTTTCCGCCCTGGCGGCGTGCGTGGGACTATCTGTGCTGTATGGGTTTAGCGAACAGTGGTCGGGTTCTTTGTATGCTATTATGCCGGATTGGCTGGTCTATACCCTGCAGTTTGGCAATGTGCTGGCCGTTTTGGCAGCCACCACCCTGGCCTTTCGCTGGGCGTGGAAGTGCAAGGACCCGGTGTTGCTGGTTGGGCACGGTCTGTTTTGTGTTGTCAGTAGCATTGCCCAGTATTTTTTATGGTACAATTTGTTTACATTACTGGTTGGTACGATCCCGGATGTGATCGCCGCGTGGATTATGCGTACCCCATTTATAGTGGGCTTTGCTGCGAACGGCGTTAGCAACCTGAAATATTTTACTCAATGGACCGGTTGGAGTATGGACTGGGTAATTGGGGTACAGTATTGCTTGACCTTGCTGCCATTGGTACTGGCAGTCTTGGATTTTGCTTGTGCGGCAGAAATTCGACGGGTCAGCAGCCAAACACTTGAACGGGGTATCTTTCGCCGTATGCCGGTGATCGGGCGCATTTTAGTGGTGCTGACTGTTTGTGCGGCGGTGTCGTTGGGCGTGTCCAACGGCGTAGACGCACTTATGCGGGAACGAGCCCGCCAAGGTGTGGAGTCCAAGCCCTTACAGCAGGCCATGGAAGTTCTGGACAAAACCCGGCTGCCGGTGCAGTCTAAAAATACACCGGCGGATTATGAGGCGGGCTTGACTGCAAATGAAGAGACCGTTTACGAGGGCATGCCGTACCATGTCATTTTGGAAGATACGGATGAGGACGGTGTATACGAGCGCAAGTGCCTGGTGAATACGGAATACGACTGCCCTTTGTCTATGGATCAGGCCAAAAGCCTGTATGACCGGGCGCCGGATCTGACCCTGGAAGAATGTTTGAAAATCGCGCCGCTGTCTACGGTCAGCTACTACGGTGTGGAACAGAGCGAGAACGGCGATACTGTGACCGTCTTGGAATGGCGCCTGCGGTCGAATAGGGTGAGTTACGAAATTACATTCAAAAACGGCAAGTATTTAAGTCGAGATTAGGGTGTATCCCAGGAGGAGAGATTGTAATGGTCTATCTTTACTATTACTATGCCAATATATTCATGCCGGATATTGAAAACTCCGGCCTGACGCATATACCGACCACACTGACTTTTGTGGCCTATCGTATCTTACTGGCAGTGGCCGTAGGGCGTAGCGCCAAAGTGCGAGAGACCGCTGCCGGTACTGTGTGGGCAGTCTGTACGCTGCTGCTGGGACCGCTGGCGGCGGTGCCCTATGCGTTGGTGACCCGCTGCCCGCGGGGGGAAAGACAATACCGGGGCTGGGTCTGCGTTTTGTTGGCGGCGGTGATATTTATTATCGGTGCGCTATATACATATGCTGCCAGTTTTTGATTAAAAATGAAAAGAACAAGCCCTTTTCCGGGCGCAAGTGTGTATGCAACTTGATGATAATATAGACGAAATTGAAAAAAACACCGCTGACGGGGGACCGTCAGCGGTGCTTTTTTGGATCTTAGCGATTGTTACGATTGTCGGCGGTATTGGTGCCGGTGTTGCCGCTGTCCGGGCAGCAAGGGCAGCAGTCCTCTTTGTCCCTGGGGAAGAACTCATCCACCGGAAAGTCAATGCCGGCGAAGGTCTCGCAGGGGTTGGCGGTGTTGCAGTTGCACTCCCGCTCCGGAATGCAGTAGTCATAGGCGGGAATGGTCATCTGCACATCCCGCTCCATCTGGATGATGGAAAAGAGGCCCAGGGTCACCAGCACAGCCTTGGCCGGGCGCTCCGGCAGAGTGCTGTTGTCCAGGGTGGAAGTAATGGACTTGGGCATGGAGGTCAGGCAGGGCACGCGGCAGTCGCAGCTGCATACCACATCCATAGACAGAATCACCGGGTCCACCGCCTGCACCTTGGCAGAGGGGTTGGTGTACTGGGGGGCCTCCGGGCAGTCCAGCGCCTCCGCGGACACATTGCTGACAAAGACCTTCACATTGCCGCTGCTGCCGTAGAGAATGCACTTTTTGTTAAAGCTGGTGTAGCCGGTGGCTACCATAGGCACCGTGCAGGGCGCCGAGTAGCAGTCAAAGGTCAGCTTAAAGTAGTAAGTAACATCCACGCTGTAAAAGCCGTTGTCAAAGGGCACTTCGTCCACATCAATGCTTACAGCCTCAATGGTGCAGTCCCGGCACTTGACGGTGACCGCGTTGTCTACCAGCATTTGCGCCGGGGCATAAAAGGTGACCCGCAGGTCCTCCAGGCAGTCCTTGCTTACGCAGCTGTCGTAAATGCGCTTGGTGTCAATGCACACCGCCTCGTTAATGCGTTTTTCGCCGGTATCAATGATCGAATCGGGCATAACAAAACTCCTTCATAGGTTATTGCACACCGGGCGCCCGGCGCCCCGCAGTGCTTCAGTAACATACTATGAAGGAGATGTTTTTTTGACCCTGTTATTTTTCAAAAACCGGGTAGGTGCGGCGGAACAGGCTGTTGATTCGGCGAAAATAGGCGCCGTCTATGTTGGCGATGGTGTCTTCCGTCGTGCGAAAGCGCCAGTTCTTCTCCGGCACGCCGGGGGTGTTCATTCGCGCGTCGCTGCCAAAGCCGCACATATCCTGCAAGGCGATGATCACCACATTGGAGGCGCTGCGCCACACCGTTTCTATAATTTTGCGGCAGGCGGGGCTTTGGTAGCCGCCGTCGCCCCAGTTGTCGCCGGTAAAGCCCGCATAGTCCAGGGCAAAGCGGCGCTCTGCTTCACCGGCCTCCCACAGCCAGCCCAGCAGGGTGTTGTTGTCGTGCGTACCCACATAATTGATACTGTTTTTCTCTGCGTTATGGGGCATGTGGCTGCTGTCACCGTTGGGGTCAAAGCCAAACTGCACCACTTTCATACCGGGGAAGCCGGTGTCAGCAAGCAGCTGCACCACATCCTCTCCAAACACCCCCAGGTCCTCGGCAATAATGGGGGCGTTCGGGTACACCTCAAACACCTTGTCAAACAGCTTCATCCCCGGTCCGGGCAGCCACTGGCCCACCTTGGCAGTCTCTGCCTGGGCGTCCACCGCCCAGTAGCTGGCAAAGGCGCGGAAGTGGTCAATGCGTACCGCGTCGTAGGTGGTCAGCGCGTGACCCAGGCGAGAAAGCCACCAGCCGTAGCCGTCTTTTTCCATAGCCGCCCAGTCGTACAGGGGATTGCCCCACAGCTGACCGTTCTCGCTAAAGTAATCCGGCGGCACACCGGCCACTTTTTCCGGCTTTAAGGTCTTTTCGTCAATGAGAAACAGGGGCAGACCGGACCACACATCGGCACTGTCCATGGCTACATAAATGGGCATATCTCCCAAGACAGCCACGCCTTTTTCGTTGGCGTAGGCTTTGATATGACCCCATTGCAGGTAGAAAATGTACTGCACAAATTTCCAAAACGCCGCTCGGCTCTCATAGGAAAATATGTCCTGAATACAGGTGTGGTAATGGGCGTGGCGGTCACTCCACTGCCACCAGGGTTTGCCGCCCTCTGCCTCTTTTACCGCCATAAATACGCTGTAATCCGTCAGCCATGGGTTCTCCACCTCAAAGGCCTTGATCTTGGCCGCCAGGGTATCGTCTATGCGCAAAAAAGCCTGCTCCAACAGCGCCAGTCGGCGTTCACCGGCAAAAGCAAAGTCCGCCGTGTACGGCGTGCCGTCATAATGGTTTGCCGCCACTTCTTCCGCCGTCGCCAGGCCCGTATCCTGCAATCCCTGCGGGTCGATAAACAGGTAGTTGCCGGCAAAAGCGGAGGGGGAGCAATAGGGGCTTCCGGCTCCGTCAATCGGATTAAAGGGCAGCACCTGCCAGTAGGTAAAGCCCATGTCCGCAATACGGTCGATAAAGTCTCGGGTGTGCCGGTCAAACACGCCGATTCCATAAGGGGAGGGCAGGGAGCTGATGTGCATAAGCACACCGGCGCCGCGTTGGTGCAGCATAAGATCACCTCGTCAAATTGCTTCTTTCCGTGCCGATCCACGGCACGCAAGTATGGATTTTACCACTTTTTGCCGTCAAAAGCAATGGCAGGGTGCAAGGTGAACAAAAATTCACTTATTTTTAATAAATATTATATATTATATATATTGAACCGTGGCGCGGAATTTGTTATAATGCTATAATGTGCAGGAGCCTGAAATGGGCTTTTGTAAGCCAATGTCGGAGGAAGTACCCTTGATCAATACCAAGACCATCAGCAAAGAAGAACTGGACGCCCAAAGAGAGAACGCTGCCAAGGTGCAGGCGGTGCTGCAAAGCCGCTATACGGACAAGCCACTAGCCTGTGTGATCACCTACGGCTGCCAACAGAATGTGGCGGACAGCGAACATATTAAGGGTATGCTGGCGGATATGGGCTACGCGTTTACCGACGATCGGCACAAAGCACAGTTTATTCTCTTTAACACCTGCGCCGTGCGGGAGCACGCAGAGGATCGGGTGTTTGGCAACGTGGGGGCGCTCAAGTCCTATAAGGCGGAGCACCCGGACACGGTGATCGCCCTGTGCGGCTGTATGATGCAGCAACAGCACATTGCCGACCGCATCAAGCAGTCCTTTCCTTTTGTGGACCTGGTGTTCGGCACCCATGTGGTGCACCGGCTGCCGGAGCTGCTGCTGCGCACCTTAACTCGCAAAAAGCGGGTGTTTGAACTGCCGGATATGGACGGCGTGATTGCCGAGGGGGTGCCGGTAGTGCGGGACGATCAGCGGCGGGCGTGGCTGCCCATTATGTACGGCTGCAACAACTTTTGCACTTACTGCATCGTGCCGTATGTGCGGGGGCGGGAGCGCTCTCGACAGGCGTGCGATGTGCTGGCAGAGGCCAAGCAGTTGATCGCCGACGGGTATAAAGAGATCACGCTCCTGGGACAGAATGTGAACAGCTACGGCAAAGATCTGACCCCACGAGTTACCTTTTCCCAACTGCTACGGCAGATAAACGACCTGCCCGGCGATTTTCGTATTCGCTTTATGACCAGCCACCCCAAAGACTGTACCAAAGAATTGCTGGACACCATGGCCGAATGTCCAAAGGTAGCCAAGCACCTGCACCTGCCCTTCCAGTGTGGCAATGACCGGGTGCTGAAAGCCATGAATCGGGGCTACACCGCCGAGCAGTATTTAGAGTTGGTGCACTACGCTAAGGCCAAGATGGGCAGCGCCCTTTCCATCACCAGCGATGTGATCGTGGGCTTCCCGGGCGAGACTTATGAGGAGTTTCAAGATACTTTATCGTTGGTCAAAGAGGTGGGGGCCACCTCACTCTTTACTTTCATCTACTCGCCCAGAGAGGGCACCCCGGCGGCCAAGATGGACGATCCGGTGTCCCATAAGGAAAAAGCCCGCTGGATGGCGGAGCTGCTGGCTCTGCAAGAGCAGATCTCCGCAGAGCAAATGCAGCTGCACCGGGGCGAGACTTTTAAGTGCTTTGTCAGCGGCAAAGGCAAGTTAGGCGATAATTATGTTGCCGCCCGCACGGACGGGAACCTGATTATAGAATTTGAAGGGGACGACAGCCTGATCGGCTCCTTCCAAAATGTAAAAGTTATAGAACCGCTCACCTATGTGTTGCGGGGAGAACTGGAAAGGAATTAAATTTATGAGTTTGGAATCCGCACTCAGAGAACTGGGCAAAGAAATTCAAAAGGACGAGCGCTTTGCAGCCCTCCAGGCCGCAGCTAAGGCCAATGACGGCGACGAGAAGCTGCAGCAGCAGATGCAGGAGCTGCAGCTGATCTCCCTGAAGTATCAGCAGGAGGCCGAGAAGGCAAACGATGCAGACAAGGATCGCATTGAGAGCCTGCAGGCCGATTATCAGAAGCTCTATGGTGAGATTATGGAGAGCGAAAATATGCAGAAGTATTCTGCCGCTGCTTCCGCCATGGAGGAGATGGCACAGTACATCAGCGGTATGATGGGCCTGTTCTTTGACGGTCAGGACCCGGAGACCTGTGAGCTGCCCCAACAGCAGGAGGGTGGCTGCACCCACGATTGCTGCACCTGCGGCGGCTGCCACTAAGGTGTAAACCGGCTGCGGGCGGCGTGGTCGCTCGCAGCATTTTTTGCAGAGAGGAGGACGAGTGGAATATGGCAAAGGCAAAGATCAGCCCTATGATGGATCAGTATTTTCAGATCAAGAAGGACTATGCGGATGTGATTTTGTTCTTCCGTCTGGGCGATTTTTATGAAATGTTTTTTGATGATGCCAAGATCGCCAGCAAGGAGCTGGATCTGGTGCTCACCGGTCGGGACTGCGGCCAGGCGGAGCGGGCACCTATGTGCGGTGTGCCCTTTCACAGCGCAGACAGCTATATCGCCAAGCTGGTGAGCCGGGGCTACAAGGTGGCCATCTGTGAGCAGATGGAGGATCCGGCGCTGGCCAAGGGCATCGTTAAAAGAGAGGTTATAAGAATCATCACCCCCGGTACGGTAATCGAGGGCAATATGCTGGAGGACGGCGTCAACAACTACCTGTGCAGTGTGTTTGGCAGCGAGAACGGCGCCGGGCTTTGCTTTGCGGATGTGTCAACCGGCGAGTTTCATGTGACTCTGGCTACCGGCGAGGATGTGGAGAGCAAGGTGATCAATCAGCTGTCCACCTATTCTCCCAAAGAGGTGATTTTTGGCGGCACCGCTGCCGATTATGGTCATGTGGTGCAGTTCGTTACTGCTCGGCTGGAGGCGTCCGCCGAGTACCCGGAGGCGGCGCTGTTTGATTTTGACGCCTGCTCCCAGGAAATTATAGAGACCTTGAAGAAGGATGAGATCGCCGCACTGGACCTGGGTCACAGCCGCGAGACGGTGTGTGCCCTGGGCGCGGTGATCGCTTATTTGAAGAATACGCAGAAGAAAGACGAGATCGAGACCCCGTCGGAAGTGGAGTTTTACGACAGCGAGCGGTTTATGCACCTGGACATCAGCGCCCGGCGCAACTTGGAGCTGACCCGCTCCATGATGACCGGCGACAAGAAGCATTCGCTGCTGTGGGTGATTGATAAGACCAAGACTGCCATGGGCAAGCGGATGATTCGTGCCTGGGTGGAGCGGCCGCTGCTGAGCGTCAGCCAAATCCTCCGTCGCCAAAATGCGGTGGGCGAATTGTTTGACCGCCCGATGCTGCGAGACACGGTACGCCAGGCGCTGGTGGGTGTTAACGACATTGAGCGGCTGATGACCCGCATTGTGTACGGCACTGCCAATGCCAAGGAATTGCGGGCGCTGGAAAGCACCATTTCCGCCCTGCCGGAGATTAAGACTGCTTTGGCAGACTGCAACACCGCCATGCTGCGGGAAATTGAAAGTGATATTGACCTGCTCACCGATGTGGCAGAGGAAATTCGCCGGGCAATTGTGGAGGAGCCGCCCTTTTCTATCCGCGAAGGCGGGTTTATCAAAGCAGGCTATAACGAAGAGATTGACAGCCTAAAGGCTATTATGACCGACGGCACCGGCGTGATTGCCTCCATTGAAGCGCAGCAGCGGGAAGAAACCGGTATCCCCAAGCTGAAAGTGGGCTACAACCGGGTATTCGGTTACTATATTGAGGTGTCCAACGCGTACCGGGACCAAGTGCCGGAGACTTACATCCGCAAGCAGACCTTAGCCAACTGTGAGCGCTACATAACCCAGGAGCTGAAAGAGCTGGAGGGCAAGATTTTAGGTGCCAAGGATCGTGAGGTGGCGCTGGAGTACCAGCTGTTCTGTGCTCTGCGAGAGGAGATCGCCGGTCAGATCCAGCGGCTGCAAGTGACCGCCAAGGCGCTGGCCCGGCTGGATGTGCTGTGTTCCCTGGCCCATGTGGCGGCAGAGCATAACTACACCTGTCCCCAGGTAGAAGGGGATGGCGTGATCGAGATCAAGGACGGCCGCCACCCGGTGGTGGAGGCGCTGCTGGACAGCGGGCCCTTTGTTCCCAACGATACATACCTGGACTTGCAGGACGACCGGTGCCACATTATCACCGGCCCCAATATGGCAGGTAAGTCTACCTATATGCGCCAGATCGCGCTGATTACCTTGTTGGCGCAGATCGGTTCCTTTGTACCGGCGCGGCAGGCGCACATTGGCGTGGTAGACGCCATCTTTACTCGAGTGGGCGCGTCTGACGACCTGGCTACCGGCCAGTCCACCTTTATGGTGGAGATGAACGAGGTGGCCACCATTTTGAAAGACGCCACCCAAAACAGCCTGATTATCTTAGACGAGATCGGCCGGGGCACCTCCACCTTTGACGGTATGAGCATTGCCCGGGCGGTGCTGGAATATGTGTGCAAGCGCAAGACTCTGGGTGCCAAGACGCTGTTTGCCACCCATTACCATGAGCTGACCGCCATGGAGGGGTTGGTAGACGGTGTGCGCAACTACTCCGTAGCGGTGAAGAAGCGGGGAGACGATATTACTTTCCTGCGGCGGATCGTGCGGGGCGGCGCGGACCAGAGCTTTGGTATTGAAGTGGCCAAGCTGGCCGGTGTGCCGGACAAGGTGGTGCGCCGCGCCAAGGTGATCCTTAAGGAGCTGGAGCAGAACAGCGTGCCTATCGAGTTTAAGGCGGAGGAAGCCATAGAGGAGGAGCCGGAGGAGGAAATTCAGTACAATTTCACCGCCAACGGCACCAACGAGATTTTGGAAATTCTAAAGACCGTAGACATTAACACTTTGACTCCGATTGAGGCTATGCAGACCTTGGATAACCTGCGTAAAAAGGCCCAGGAGCTTAGCTAAAAACGGAATTCATTATAGAAAGGGCGGTGGTTCCATGCCGCAAATTCATATTTTACCCAAGTCCGTGTACCAGCTGATTGCAGCCGGCGAGGTGGTGGAACGCCCCGCCTCTGCAATTAAGGAAATGGTGGAGAATTCCATTGACGCCGGCGCCACCCGCATAACGGTGGAGATCCAGCACGGCGGCTCTACCTATATGCGCATTACGGACGATGGCTGTGGTATCGCAAGGGCGGATGTGCCCAAGGTGTTTATCAGCCATGCCACCTCCAAGATCGCAACCGAGGAGGACTTGAACGCCATCGGCACCCTGGGCTTTCGGGGCGAGGCCATGGCTTCCATCGGCGCAGTGGCGCAGGTGGAACTGCTTACCCGCACTGCAGAGGAGCAGGTGGGCACCCGCTATGTGATCGCCGGCGGGCAGGAACAAAGCTGCGACGACGCCGGTTGCCCGGTGGGCACCACAGTGGTGGTGCGGGATCTGTTCTTTAACACGCCTGCGCGCATGAAATTCTTAAAGAAAGATGTGACCGAGGGCAACGCGGTGGCCGGTGTGCTGGACGCGGTGGCGCTGAGCCACCCGGAGATCGCCTTTCGCCTGATCCGGGACGGCAAACAGACTCTGGTGACTCCCGGCAACAAGGACTTAAAGAGCACGGTGTACTCCGTGTTGGGCCGAGAATTGACCCAGTCGCTGATCCCGGTGCATTACAGCTATAACGGTATGGAGCTGGAGGGCTATGTGTCCAGCCCCCATGCCTCCCGCAAAAGCCGGGCCATGCAGTATTTTTTCATAAACGGTCGCCTGGTGAAGTCTAAGACCGCCTTGGCGGCGCTGGAGCAGGCGTATAAAAACAGCATTATGGTGGGGCGCTTTCCCGCCTGCGTGCTGAATATGACCGTCAACGCGGCGCTGGTGGATGTGAATGTGCACCCGGCCAAGATCGAGGTGCGCTTTGCCAACGAAAAGCCGGTGTTTGACCTGGTGTATTATGGGGTCAAGACCGCGATTGAGACCGGAGACAGTGTAAAGGAAGCGACCTTTGGCGGCACCCCCGCAGCGGACGAGGTGGGACGCGCGTACCCGCCGGCAGGCAGTCGCAGCGCCAAGATCGACTTTTTCCGCAAAAAGGAAGAGAGTGTGCAAACGGTGCTGCAAACAGCGCCCCGCACGGACTTTTGGCAGACGGCGCAGGCAGGTGTGCCGTACCGTACCGCGCCCCAGGGGCAGATTCCGGTGCAGCAGGCGGCAGAGCAAAGCGCAGCGCCGACGGCGCAAGAGCCGGCACCTGTAAAAGTAACCGAAATCAACGCCTCGGAACCCCAGGCTGCGCCGGTGGTACAAAGTGAGCAGGAAGTGCCCGCCCAAGCGTCCCCGGCAGTGCCTATGCATGAGAGCGCAGAGTCGGCAGCGTCTGCATCGCCTTCGACGGAGACGGCACCTGTCACCACGGTGCAGGTGGTGGACGAGGACCGGAAGACCCCGGCCTTCCGTGTAGTGGGCGAAGCCTTTAAGACCTATATACTTGTAGAGATAGAAAATAATTTATATTATATTGACAAGCACGCCGCCCACGAGCGGATGAATTTTGAAGCCCTGCGCCGGAGCGCGGAGATCCACAGCCAGTTGCTGCTGGCGCCGGTGTCCGTGCGCTTGAACAAAGCGGAACTGTCCGCCGTGGAGGAACATCTGGACCTGCTGCAAAAAGGCGGCTTTGAGGTGGAGATCTTTGGCACGGACGCGGTGTTGGTGCGATCGGTGCCCGCTATGCTGGACGGGGCAAATATTGCCGACCTGATCTGCGAGATCGCAGAGAAGCTGCTGGAGCACAAAACGGACATTGAGCCGGAAAAGCTGGACTGGATCTTCCATTCCACCGCATGCCGCGCTGCGGTCAAGGCCGGTGATGTGACCAGCCCGGCGGAGCAGCGCCTGTTTGTTGAGAAGCTGCTATCCATGCCGGATATTCGCTACTGCCCCCATGGGCGGCCGGTGATGATCAAGGTTAGCCGGTACGAGATCGAAAGACAGTTCGGCAGGGCGTGAGTATGAAGACAAAGGTACTTGTGGTGGCCGGCCCCACCGCCTCCGGCAAAACCGGTTTGGGCATTGCCCTTGCTCGGCGGCTGGACGGCGAGATTGTGTGTGCCGACTCTATGCAGATCTATACCGGTATGCCCATTGCCACTGCGGCGCCTACGGCAGCGGAGCGGCAGGCAGCGGTGCACCATTTGGCAGAGATTCTGCCCCCGGACACGCCTTTTAGCGTGGCTCAGTATTGCAAGCTGGCAGCGGAGACGGTGGCGGATATTGCCGCCCGGGGTAAGGTGCCCATTTTGGTTGGCGGCACCGGGCTGTTTATTGACAGCTTCATTGACCACATTCAGTTTGCCCATGTGCAGACGAACCCGGACCTGCGCCGGGAGCTGCTGGCAAAGGACGGCACAGAGTTGTACCGTACCTTGCAGCAGGTGGATCCCACGGCTGCGGCAGAAATACATCCGAATAACAAAAACCGGGTGGTGCGTGCACTGGAGCTGTACTATGCCGGTATTACCAAGACTGCACAGAATGCAGCCTCCCGCCGGGAGGACAGCCCTTATGAGGCACTGTATTTTGTGCTTCGCTACCGGGATCGGCAGGTGCTGTATGATCGAATCAATGCCCGGGTGGACGCCATGCTGGCCGCCGGATTGGTGGAGGAAGCACGGCAGGCCTACGCCGCTTGCGGTCCCACGGCACGGCAGGCCATTGGGCACAAGGAGCTGCTGCCGTATTTGGAGGGCAGCGAACCGCTGGAGACGGCGGTAGAACGGCTCAAGCAGGAGACCCGCCGCTACGCCAAGCGCCAGATCACTTGGTTTAAGCGCCGGCAGGGCACTGTGGTGCTGGAGCCGGATACCATGGATACAGAGCGCCTGATCGCCGCAGCGACGGCGCAGGCAGAGGATTTTCTTTATGGCAAAGACAAAGGAAAAAGAGCATAAAAGCCGTAAAAAGCTCAGTCGCACCGCCAAGGAGAACTGGGCCATCGGCATTGTGGCGCTGCTGATTTTGTCTGTGGTGGTGTATGAGTGCTATACTGCTACCCATGTGCGGCTGCAAACCTACACCGCCAAGGAGACCACCGTGTACCGTACCATTGAGACCACGGCACTGGCGGTGCGAGAGGAGCACACGGTTAGCGGCCCCGGCGGTGTGACGGTGCAATGCGTTGCCGACGGCGAGAAGATTGCCAAGAACGGCAAGGTGGCTCTGCGCTTTCAGTCTGAGGCGGACGCTAAGGCGTACAGCCAGCGCACTGCCTTAAAGGAGAAGTTGCAGCACTACCGAGATATGGAAAATAAGAGTACCGCCACTGCCACGGATATTACCGCCGTGGACAATGAGGCGGTGCAGAATGTAAATGATTACATACGGGCGCTGGCCCAATCGGATCTGACCGGGGCAAGTACCGCGGCGCAGGAGATGAACGACACCTTTACCCGCCGCCAGATGATGATCGGCACCAGCATTGACTTTGCGGCGCTGAAAAAGGATTTGCAAAGTCAAATGGACGATCTGGGCACTGCAGAGCCCATTGGCTCCGTGACTACGGCGGTAAGCGGTGTTTTCTCCGGCTACACGGATGGGTGCGAGAGCGTTTTTGATTTTGATCAGGTGACGGAGATGACCGCTGCCGATTTGGATAAAGCCTTAAAGACTGCCGAGAGTGCCAAGGGCGACACCGGCGCCTTAGGCAAGGTGATCACCAGCTATGCTTGGTACTTTGTGTGCAAGGCGGATGTGGCGGACCTGCAAAAGGTGCAAAACGGCACTCGACTGGATGTGGCTATTAAGGACAGCGACCGGGTACTTTCCTGCACCGTGGTCAGCGGCGCGGACACCAAGCCCGGCGCCACGCAAACGGTTCTGGTGCTCCAATGTGAGAATATGGACTCGGATATTGCCGCCTATCGGGCGGAGGATATAGAAATTCGCACAGCTTCCTATACCGGGATCAAGGCCCCCGCTGCCGCCGTGCATGTGAGCGACGGTAAAAAGGGCGTGTATGTGCTGGTGGCCGGACAGGTGAAATTCCGTCCCGCCACGGTGCTGTATTCCGGCAAGGATTATGTAATACTGGCGTATGACGCCCAGAATAAAGACGGTATTCGCCTTTATGACGAGATCATCACAGAAGGGAAGGATCTTTATAATGGAAAAGTTTATACCTGATCCGGCACGGCTGCAAGCCGTTGAGGAGAACTGGAAGCGGGTCTTAGATCGGGTGCAGGAGGGTGCTGTCAAAAGCGGCCGCGATCCCCGAGAGGTTCGCCTGATGGCAGTGACCAAGACCGTGGAGCCGGTGTACATTAACCGGGCGCTGGATCTAGGCGCCGATTTGATCGGCGAGAATCGGGTGCAGGAATACCTGGGCAAGCGGGACGAGTTGCACTTGGATGGGGTGGAAAAACACCTGATCGGTCGACTCCAGACCAATAAGGTTAAGTATATTGTGGGTCAGGTGGATATGATCCAGTCGGTGGATTCTATGAAACTGGCCCAGGAGATTTCCAAGCAGTCCGTTAAGCACGGCGTGACCACCCGGGTACTGGTGGAGGTGAACATCGGCCGGGAGGAAAGCAAAAGCGGCATTATGATCGAGGCATTGCCGGAGTTGCTGGAAGAAGCGGCCCAGTTGCCCGGTTTGCAGATCAAGGGCTTGATGTGTATTCCCCCCATTTGTGAGACGGAGACACAGGTGCGCAAATATTTTGAGACAATGCATCAATCTTTCATTGACATTAAAGACAAAAAACACCATAATATAGACATGGATATTCTGTCTATGGGTATGAGCGGCGATTTTGAGGCCGCCATTGCCGAGGGTTCCACGCTGGTGCGTGTCGGCTCTGCCATCTTCGGCGCCAGACAATACCGTTAAGGAGAGGCGAATATGGGTTTACTGGATAAGTTCAAAGAGATCATTACCGAGAATGATGATGATTTTGACGATTACTATGACGACGACAACCGGGACTACGGTCTGGCTGCCCCGGAGCGGGCAGAGCGACAGGAGCGCTCCCGGCACGAGCGGGCGCCTAAGCCGGAGCGCCAGGAACGCCCGCGCAGCAGAGGACGGGACGATAAGGTGGTCAATATCCACACCACCACCCAGTTGCAGGTGGTGCTGGTGAAGCCGGAGCGGTTTGAAGAGGCTGCCTCCATCGGCGACAATTTGAATGCCAAGCGTACGGTGGTGCTGAATTTGGAGAGCACCAACCGAGATATTGCGCGCAGACTGCTGGATTTCCTCAGCGGCGTGGCGTATGCCAACAACGGCCAGATCAAGCGGGTAGCCAACAGCACCTACATCATTACGCCTTACAATGTAGATGTAATGGGCGATCTGATCGATGAGCTTGAGAACAACGGCATGTTTATGTGAGGAGAGAAGGAGAGAGAATATGATTACACCCAGCCAAATTCGAGAGAAAAATCTGTCTACTGTGCAAAGCGGCGGATATGATAAGGAAGAGGTCAATGCCCTGTTGTCCCAGATCGTCGAGTCTTACCAGGCTGTGTACGATGAGAACAAAGAGCTTTACCGCAAAATGGAAATACTCGCCGGCAAGATTGAGGAGTACAGAAGTGAAGAGGACTCTATCAAGACCGCACTGATCACCGCCCAAAAGATGGCGGATCGCATTGCCAAGGACGCCAAGGAAAAGGCGGAGGAGAAGCTTAGCGCCAGCGCAGCCACCGCGCAGCAGACGGTGACGGACGCCAAAGAAAAAGCGGACAAGATGGTGGCCGAGGCTCGCACCTATGCCGCCAACTTTACCAAGGAGAAGCAGGACGCTGCCGAGTCCATTATTACCGAGGCGGAGGCCAAGGCCAATGACGCTATTGACGGGGCCAAGGTTGTGGCTCAGGAAATGCTCAACCAGGCCAAGCAGCTGTCTGAGGAGCTGATGAGCAAGGCGAAGAGCGAAAAAGCCTATCACGAGCAGTTGATTGAAAAGCTGCGCAGCGAGTCTAAGAGCTTTAAGGACAGCTTGCTGTCCCTGTATGAGAGCCAGATGGATCGCTTGGGCGATATGGTAGATCTGAAGCCCCAGGTGGACGAGGATCAGGCGCACATTGACTCTGTGGAGAGCGAGATGAACCAGATCATCTCCAATATTGACGAGATCAACAAACTGCAAAGCCAGACGGTTGACGCACCGACGGAGGAAGCTGCGGCACAGGCGCCGGCGGCAGAGAATACCAAGGGCGACACAGACGATGACCAGGTGGATCAGATCATTGACGAGATCGAGGAGAAGCAGGCGCCTGCAGCCAGCCCGGAGGAGGTCAGCAGCGCGCTGAACGCCTTTACAGAGGACGAAATCACTCCGCTGGACGAGAACGCCCCCACCATCAGCGAGATCGACGAGGAACCGGAGCTGGAGCAGGTGCCCCCGCAGCAGGAAGAAAAGACCTTGTTTGACGACCAGGCCGCTATGCCCTTTGAGGATTATTTTCATGTAAAGAGCGGCGACGAGCGCACCAGCGAGACCATTTCCCTGACCGCTCCGGACGAGGACGAGTACGAGGAGGAAGAGGGCTCTTCCAAGCTGCGCGGTTTCTTTAAGAAGAAAAAATAATTTACATACACAGTAGGAGTAACAAGAAGCATGGATTATAACCAAACACTGAATTTACCCAAGACCGACTTTCCCATGCGGGCAGCTTTGCCCCAGCGGGAGCCGGAATTCCTGAAAGCATGGGAAGAAAACGACCAGTACCGTCAGCTGATGCAGCACAACGAGGGCAAGCCTCTGTTTGTGCTCCACGACGGACCTCCGTACGCCAACGGTGATATTCATATCGGCCACGCCATGAACAAGACCTTAAAGGACTTTATTGTGCGCTACAAGAATATGACCGGATTCCAGTCTCCCTATGTGCCCGGCTGGGATACCCACGGCCTGCCCACAGAGCTGAAAGCCAGAAAGCAGGCGGGCATCGGCGCCGGCAGCGACATTTCCGATCTGGAATTGCGCAAGATTTGCCGAGAGACCGCGCTGAGCTATGTGGATATTCAGCGGGAGTCCTTTAAGCGCCTAGGCGTGATCGGCGAGTGGGACCACCCGTACATCACCCTGACCAAGGATTTTGAGGAAGAGCAGATTAAGGTATTTGCCACCATGGCTTCTCAGGGTCATATTTACAAGGGCTTAAAGCCTGTGTATTGGTGCCCGGACTGTAAGACCGCCCTTGCCGAGGCGGAGATTGAGTACGGCGAGGATCCCTGCCATTCTATTTATGTAAAGTTCCAGGTCACGGACGATATGGGCAAGCTCACTGCACTGGGTGCGGACCTGAGCAAGACCTACTTTGTGATTTGGACCACCACCACCTGGACCCTGCCGGCCAATGTGGCCATCTGCGTAGGCCCCAACTTTGAGTATTCTCTGGTCAAGAGCGGCGACGAGTTTTATGTGATGGCTACTGACCTGGTAGACGCCGCTATGGCGGACCGTGGCACCACGGATTATGAGACCGTGGGTGTGATCCAGGGCAGCGAGCTGGAGTATATGAAAACCCAGCACCCGTTTATTGACCGCACCTCTTTGGTGATCGTGGGCGACCATGTAACGCTGGAGAGCGGTACCGGTTGCGTACACACGGCACCGGGTCACGGTGTGGATGACTTTATCGTGTGCCAAAAGTACCCGGAGATCCCCACCGTTGTACCGGTGGATGCCGAGGGTAGACTGACGGAGGAGGCCGGACAGTTCGCCGGGCTGACCACCGATGAGGCCAACAAGCCCATTGCGGAGCATTTGGAAAAAATCGGCGCTTTGTTTGCGCTGAAAAAGATCGTCCACCAGTATCCCCATTGCTGGCGTTGCCATAAGCCCATCATTTTCCGCGCCACCTCCCAGTGGTTCTGCTCGGTAGATGATTTTAAGGAGGCTGCTGTGGCTGCCACCGAGGATGTGCAGTGGTATCCGGCCTGGGGCAAGGATCGTATGCAGTCCATGATCCAGGAACGCGCCGATTGGTGCATCTCCCGTCAGCGTAAGTGGGGTGTGCCTATTCCCGTATTTTATTGTAAAGACTGCGGCAAGGAGATCGTGGATAAAGATCTGATGCTGCGGGTATCTAAGATCTTTGGTCAGGAAGGCTCTGACGCCTGGTTCGCCCACGAGGCGGAATATTTCCTGCCGGAGGATTATAAGTGCCCCCACTGCGGCGCACAAAAGGGCTTTGAAAAAGAAAGCGACATTATGGATGTGTGGTTCGACTCCGGCTCCAGCCATGCAGCAGTGCTTAAACAGCGCCCTTATTTGAAGTGGCCGGCAGATGTGTACCTGGAGGGCGCCGACCAGTACAGAGGCTGGTTCCAGTCCTCTTTGCTCACCAGTGTAGCCGCCGGGCAGCCTGCGCCCTTTAAGCAGATCATCACCCACGGCTGGACCGTAGACGGTGAGGGCAAGAAGATGAGTAAGTCCCTGGGCAACGGTATTGACCCGGCGGACATTATCAACCAGTATGGTGCGGATATTCTGCGTTTGTGGGTGGCTTCTTCTGATTACCACGCCGATGTGCGTATCAGTAAGGAGATCTTGAAGCAGCTGTCGGATAATTACAGAAAGATCCGCAACACCGCCCGTTATTGCCTGGGCAACCTGTATGACTTTGACCCGGACAAGGATATGGTGCCCAACGATCAGTTGGAAGAGCTGGATAAATACGCGCTGATGAAGCTGGATCAGGTGCTGGCTACTGCTCGCGGCGGGTATGAGGTGTACGAGTACCACACCGCCGCCCACGCGCTGCACAACTTCTGCGTGGTGGATATGAGTAACTTCTACTTTGATGTGCTCAAGGATCGGCTGTACACTTCTGCGCCGAACAGCGCTACCCGCCGTGCCGCCCAGACCGTATTGTATAAGGTGCTGGACGCACTGACCTTGGTGCTGACCCCCATTTTGGCCTTTACCTGTGACGAGATCTGGAAGGCAATGCCCCATGCAGCGGGCAGAGATCCCCGGTCTCCGCTGTTTAACGATATTCCCCAGCCGGAGTATATTGTTGCGGACGCGGACTTTATGGCCAAGTGGGATCGGATCCATCGGATTCGTGAAGATGTGCAGAAGGCACTGGAGTTGGCTCGTAAGGACAAGACCATCGGTAAGTCCTTGGAGGCCAAGGTGACCCTGTACGCTGCGGGTGAGCTGCGCGATTTCTTGCAGAGCGTAGAGAGCCAGCTGCCGGAGATCTTCATTACCTCCGCTGTGGCACTGTCCGACGGTGAGGGCGACTTTACCGGCGAGGTAGAGGGGCTGAGCGTGTCCGTATCTAAGGCAGACGGCGAAAAGTGCGAGCGCTGCTGGAAGTACGATGAGACCGTAGGCCAAAACGCAGAGCATCCCACCCTGTGTGCCCATTGTGCGGCTGCACTGGCAGAGATGGACAAATAAAGAACGACCCATACGGGGGCAGATGCGACTGCTCTGCCCCCGCCTTTTTATATACGGAGGGTTTATGAAGCATAGAAAAAAACACATTTGGGCCTCCATTATGATCCTGCTGATCGTGGCTTTCGACCAGGTGACCAAGCGACTGGCGGAAAGTGCGCTGATGGGGGGCAAGATCGTTACTTTGCTGCCCGGTGCGGTGCAGTTGCGCTATGCCCGCAATACCGGGATGGCCTTTAGCCTATTCAGCGGTGCCCGGTGGGTGTTTGTGGCGCTGACCGCTCTGGTGTGTGCCGGTGTGCTTTTTTATATGTTTCGCAACAAATGCCGCTCCCTGTGGGGCTACTGGAGCCTGGGGGTGCTGGTGGCCGGCGGTCTGGGCAATCTGATCGATCGGGTGCTGTACGGCTATGTGATCGACTTTATCGAGCCGACTTTTATGCAGTTTGCCGTGTTTAATATTGCGGACTGCGCTGTGACCTGCGGCGGCATTAGCTTTGTGCTGTGGCTGGCAGTGGATCTGTTCCGCTCCGGTGACGGCAAGAAGGGAACGACCCATGACGGAAAATGAGCGGCAGCCGGTGCGTGCCTTTACCGTGGACGAAACAGCGGCTGGGGAGCGACTGGACAAGTTTTTAAGCACCGTGTGTCCGGATTTGACTCGGTCGGCGGCGGCACGGGTGATCGAGGAGGGTGGCGTACTGCTGGACGGTGCCCCGGGAAATAAAAAAGACAAGCTGCGCCCGGGCACCCGGGTGGAGCTGCGTCTGCCGGAGCCAAAGCCCATGGAGGTGCTGCCGGAGCATATCCCCTTAGATGTGGTCTACGAGGACGACGACCTGCTGGTGGTGAATAAGCCCAAGGGTATGGTGGTGCACCCGGCACCGGGGAATTATACCGGCACGCTGGTGAACGCGCTGCTGTACTACTGCGGTGACTCCCTTAGCGGTGTGGGCGGCGTGATCCGACCGGGGATCGTTCATCGGATTGACAAGGATACCAGCGGTCTGCTCATGGTAGCCAAGAACGACTTTGCCCATGTGGATTTGGCACGCCAGATTCAGGAACACAGTTTTCACCGGGCGTACCAAGCGGTGGTGTACGGCAACGTGACCGCAGACAGCGGCACGGTGTGCCAGCCCATCGGTCGCAGTCCCAAGGATCGCAAAAAAATGGCGGTGACCCAACAGAACAGCAAGCCGGCCACCACCCATTATCATGTGTTGGAGCGATTTGGGGACTTTACGCATATTCGCTGTGTATTGGAGACCGGACGCACCCACCAAATTCGGGTGCACATGGCCTATATCGGTCACCCGCTGGCCGGAGATCCGGTGTACGGACCGCGGCGTGTGATCACCTCCCTGGGCGGGCAGTGCCTGCATGCTGGGGAGATTGGCTTTATACATCCCAGAACCGGGGCGGAAATGCGGTTTGAAGCACCGCTGCCCCCGTATTTCACATCATTTTTACACACTTGTAGGGAAAAGAAAAGGTGAGCGTATGAGTCAAAAGGATTTTAGCAATTGGCTGGTGGTGTCAGATATTGACGGCACCTTGAATAACAAAGCACGCAAGCTGCCTCGGCGTAATTATGACGCCATTCAGGCGTTTACAGAGGCGGGGGGCAATTTTACCTTGGCTTCCGGACGGCTGACCTCCAGCTTGAAGCGCAATTACGATCGTATCACCCCCAATCAACCGGCGGTGGTACTCAACGGCGCGGGTATTTATGACTTTCAGCAGGAGAAGATGATTTGGCGCAGCACCATTCAGCAGGAGGGGCACGAGTTTGTGCGCTACATCATCAATAAGTTCAGTGACAGCTTTAAGAGCGTGGATGTGGGAATTTATTTTGACGATTATGTGTATATCGTCAAAAACGGCGTTCTGTCCCAGGGCACCATGGATATTGATAAGGCGCACTACGAGGTGACCTCCATTGATAAGGTGCCCAAGGAGGGATGGATGAAGGTGATCTTTTGGTCCAACCCCATTACCATGAACCGGCTGCGCTATGTAATTGACCGCAGCGACACGGCAGGTATGAACTTTATGGCCTCCTCTCCATGGAGTATGGAGATGCTGCAAAAGGGCACCCACAAGGGTACGGCCATTATGGTGCTGGCAGATATGCTGGGCATTGACCGGAACCATGTGGCGGCCATCGGCGATTATTACAACGACTGGGATATGCTCAAGACCGTGGGATTGCCGGCCTGTGCCGGTCAGGCACCTAAGGCCATTCATGAGATCTGCCAGTTTGAAGCCTGCCACTGCAACCAGGGCTGCGTGGCGGATCTGCTGGGGTATATTATGTCCGGTCAGGCGGAGCAGCACATTGCTCGTCCGACCCTGCTGCGAGGATAAGAGATGTTGATTTTAGGCGCACATTTAAGTGCAAGCAAGGGCTATGTTCACATGCTGCGAGAGGCACAGTCCATTGGTGCCAATACTTTTCAGTTCTTTACTCGAAATCCCCGGGGCGGTGCCGTAAAGGCTCAGGATCCGGCGGATGTGGCTGCCTTTTTGCAGGGAGCGCAGGCTGCGGATTTTGGCACGGTGCTGGCCCATGCACCCTATACCATGAATATGTGCAGCGATAAGGAACGCACCCGCACATTTGCCAGAGAGGTGTTTGCCGATGATTTGCAGCGGCTGGAGGCGCTGCCCGGTACGCTGTATAACTTTCACCCCGGTTCCCATGTGGGACAGGGGACGGATAACGGGATTGCCTATATCACCCGGGCGCTGAACGACCTGCTGACCCCGGAGCAGCATACCACTGTACTGTTGGAGACGATGGCCGGTAAGGGCAGCGAGGTGGGCGGCACCTTTGAGGAGTTGCGCCGCATTATAGACGGTGTGCAGCTGCAAGACAAGATCGGCGTGTGCCTGGACACCTGTCATGCGAGCGATGGCGGGTACCCTTTAGCAGAGGATCTGGACGGGGTGCTGACCCAGTTTGACCGGGTGATCGGCCTGGACAGATTGCGGGCACTGCACCTGAACGACTCTAAGAATCCTTGCGGTTCCCATAAAGACCGACACGAGCAGATCGGTAAAGGCTTTTTGGGTATAGAGACCTTCCGCCGCATCGTCAACCACCCGGCGCTGCGGGGACTGCCCATGTTCTTAGAGACCCCCAATGACTTGTCCGGCTACCAAGAGGAAATTGCCCTGCTGCGCAGCCTGGAGCAACCGTCAAAGTAAAATGAACATAAGAAAAAGCACGGCTTCTGTTAAAGAAGTCGTGCTTTTTTATGCGCTTTCAGCAGCCCAGCAGGGTGTGGGCATTTTGGATTAAGGCTTGCAGGGCGCTGTCACCAAATTTTTTGACGATCACGGCGGCACCGTCTGCATAATCCGGTGGGCGGGTGCCCAGGTTGTGACAGTCGGAGCCGATCAGGTCAATGCGCCCGCTGTCCAGATACTTCAGCAGTTTGCGCCGCGCCCCAAAGGAGGCGTTTGCAAAGGCGCTGATGTTTACTTGGGTGGCGCAGCCCATATCTCGCAATTCGTCAATTAAACCGGGGTGATCCATCAGCGCTTTGTATCGCTCAATGTGCGCCAAAATAGGCCGTATGCCGTGGTCGCAGGTCAGCGCCGTGATCCGATCCAGGGTCTCTGAGCCAAAGTTGTCGCTGAAGTTATGCTCCAGCAGGGCGCATCGCGTGCCTGTGATACAGATGGGGGTCAGGTCTGCATTGTTCATCAGATAGCGGCTTACATACACCTCTGCGCCCAGCAGCAGCCGGGGCGCATCCGGAGGCAGAGCAGCCTGCAAGTTGGCAAAAGCCGCGTTCCGTCGGGCGGTAAAGTCCGCCAAAGAAATAGAATCCGAGTAATAATGGGGCGTAAGCACTACGGTCTCTGCCCCTTGCAGCGCCAGGCGGCGGAGCATCTTTACGCTGGTCTCCGTATCTTTGGAGCCGTCATCCACGCCGGGGAGAATGTGGCAGTGCATTTCAATCAAGCCGGGGATCACCATAGCATCACCTTATCCGATTATTCTGCGCCGGCGTCATACCCGTAACCGTAGCCATACCCATAGTCATAGCCGTACTTGTAGCGGGAGTAACGAGAGCGCTTATCTTCTGCAAAATTGTAAATAAAGCCAAGCACCTTGGCGTCAATGAACTCCAGGGATTCCATCACCTTTTGCACTTCCGGGTGGGTGGAACTGTTGGCACGCACCACGATCACTACGCCATCGGACTCCCGAATAATGGGCAGGGCGTCAGACACCACATTGAGCGGCGGGGTATCAATGATCACATAGTCATAGTCCCGGCTGATCTGTTGTAAAAACTCAGCCATGGGCTCGCTGCCCAGCAGTTCTGCCGGATTGGGCGGAATGGAACCGGCGCACAGCAGCGATAGGTTGGGAAATTCTGTTCGGTGGATAATGCTGTACAGGTCCGTCTTAGGGCCGTTGTTTTTTACCGAGTCGCTGATGTAGTTGGTCAGTCCCGGTGCATTGGACACGCCAAAGTAGTGGTGCATCTTGGGTTTGCGCAGATCGCAATCAATCAGCAGCACCCGCTGGTCTGCCTGGGCAATGGAGATGGCCAGGTTGATGGTGGTCGTCGTTTTGCCCTCGGCAGGGGAGCCGGAGGATACCACAATGGTTTTGCATCCCTTTTTCAGGATGGAGAGCATAATGTTGGTACGAATGCTCTTGTAAGCCTCCTCAATCCGGAACTTCTGCGCCGGATCCATGTTGGCATTGGAGATCAGGGTGCGGGCAAAGGGATTGTTCGCTTTTTTAGCCATCTTATTTCGCCTCTTTCTTTGTATTTTTCTTGCCGGCAGCACTGCGCTTGCCGGTTGTAAAGGCGGGAATAGAGCCCAGTACCGGCACATCGTAGCGCTGGCTCAGCTCCTCGGCGCTCTTGATGCGCACATCTAACAGATCCCGCAGGATCACATATGCGGCAGCGATCAGCAGTCCCGCTACGGCACCCAGCAGGCAGTTCTTTAAGTATCCCCGGCCCTCGGCGGTGTTGGGCTTGATGGCCTTGTCCTCCACAGTAGTCTGAACCAGGCCGTTGTTGGTTTCCTCCATCTGCTCCGGCACGCTCTCCTCCATTTGGTGAGCGATGTTGTAGGATAGGGTAGGGTCTGTGGTGGTGACGATCAGCTTAAACATGGCTGTGTTCTCCACCGTCTCAATGGTAAAGGATTGCTTAATATCCGCCGGAGACAGGTTGGTGTAGTATTTTTTGTTCATCTCGCCTGCCACTTTGCTGCAGAACTTGTTGGTCTTGAAGATCTCGATATAGGTATCAATCATCTTCATAGCGTAGTTCATTTTGCTGGTCTGGCTGGTGCGGGCCACCTCGCCGGTGCTGTCGCTGATTTCGTGAGCCGGATCCACTGCTGCAGCCAGGAACTCCACGCTGGAGGTGTAGGTCAAGGTGGTGAATTTGGCGGTATAAACCCCGGCCAAAAGCGCTCCGATGAGCATAAACAGGATCAGCAGCTTCCACTTGCGCAGCAGCAGCTTAATGACCTTTTGTACATTTTCGTCAATGTTCATAGACTTGTCTCCGTTACTCTGCAAAAACATGATTTATTTTTAACAGATATATATTACTGTATTATATCTGGTTTGTCAAGGTGTTCACTATTGACAAAAGCGGGCAAAAAGATGATAATATCCTTGCAAAAAAATCAAAAAAACGGAGAACTGCGTATGAAAAAATCTCAAATCCGTATGCCCCTTTGGGGACCGTATTCCAAGAAGTATATGGGACTGTCCCGCATTGTGGACGATCGGGCGGCAGAAGGTGCCCGCTATGATTTTGTCGTGCACCCCACCCTGTGGAATTCCGCTACCCCGGTGCCCAATGTGACTGTGCCGTCCGGCTACCATTTGTGGAGCTGTGACGAGGACTTTCGCTTTTATTCTTATCGCTATGAGCTGATGTGGAAGGACCAAATTTATGCCGATGTGTCTTACACCCGGCTGGATGAGGAGTCCTACCTGATGCGCTGCCGCTTTGTTAACGATACGGACCTGTCGCAAAACTGTATTCTGAATATTTTCGGCGCACTGGAGTTCCCGGCGCCGGAGCACTGCGTTTTGCAGCTGCCTGGGGATGCCGCACTGGTGGACGCCAACGATTATACGCAGTACACCTATGCAAAGCCCCGTCCCTGGGATAATGAGAACCCGGACGGTATGCACAAGGGCGAGTTTGCCGACGGCAACTTTTACCACGCCCACGGTTTGGGTGATCGGTGCGAGAATTACCATGTGGATTTCCTGGGGCTGGAGCCTTTCGGCTGCACTGCCGGGGACAAAGTGGTATACACACTGCCGTCTTTCCGACCGACGGGTGCCACCTTGCTGTTGCGCTATCGCACAGTGACCCCGGGTGCTGCTTTCTTTACCGTCAACGGCGTAGCGGCAGAACTGCCGGAGAGTGACAGCCTGACCTTTACCGCCCTGCCCTATGACGGCGCAGACACCCTGACCCTGGAGAGCCGGGGCGGCGCCGGTGTGGAGCTGGATGTGCTGGTGCTGTGCCGGCCGGGCACGGAACAGGAAGTCAGCGCCCGCACGGTGCTGCGCGACACCAAGCCGCAAATTGAAGAAGAAAAGGTGCACGGCGCCACCCGCATTACCCTAACTTACAAGGACGCGGAAGGCTGCTATTCCATCTTGACCCACAATCCCAAGACCCGCCGACGGGAACTGGACAGTGGCAGCCTGGAGGACGCGCTGATTAACCGACTGTCTAACGGCGACCCCACTTATGACGACCTAAGGGAGACCTTTTCTCGCTCCTTCCGCCGCAAAAAAAGTGACGAGGGCTACTATTACAATGCGGTGATGCCCTCCATCTTTATTGACCCTCACGCAGAGCATATAGAGTATGCGGTGCTGTCCAAGGGCAAGGTGGAACCCCGCACCACCGAAGAATACGAGCAGCTGTACACCGCCGCCAAGGCGCTGGCCACTCCGGTACAGTTCAATCGGGAGGGACAGAAGTACAGTCTGTCTACCGAGATCTTGCGGGCAACACTCCTGACCAACTTGGTATATCCGGTGTACAAGCACGGCGAGAATGTGGTACATTACACCCCCGGCAAGCGCTGGGACAGCTTTTATACCTGGGACAGTGGCGTGATCGGCACCGGTGTGCTGGAGTTCAGCCCGGAGAAATGCCGCTACATTTTAGAGACTTATTTGTCCCAGCCGGAGAATACGGACTTTGCGTTTCTGCTCCACGGCTCCCTGGTGCCTACCCAGTTTGTGCAGTATTTGGAACTGCTGCACCGCACGGAGGACAAGGCGCCCCTGTTTGCTCTGTATCCGCAGATGAAGCGGTATTATGACTATATCAGCGGCAAGACCCCCGGCTCCACCTGCGGCAAGTTCGGCAACGGCCTGACCACCACTTACGACTACTGGTATTCTTGCAGCGGTATGGACGATTATCCCGCCCAGGTAGCCATGATCGCTCAGGATAAGAAGCAATATATGTGCCCCTGCCTGTCTACTTCCCACACCATTCGGGCTGCCAAGATCATGAAGATGGTGGCTGCCGCCATGGGCAAGGAGGCGGACATTGCCGCTTATGACGCAGACATTCAGCGGATGAGCGATGCTCTGAACCGTTACAGCTGGGACGAAAAGAGCGGCTATTACGCCTACTCCGTCTATGACGATGACAAAAACTATCAAGGCATTTTTACCACCGACGCCGGGGAGAATTATGACAAGGGCATGGACGGTGTGTATCCGCTGTTTGCCGGGGCTGCCCCGGAGGCGCGGCGGGAGCGTCTGCTGGCGCATATTAAGAACCCGGATGAAATGTGGTCTGCTGCCGGCATCAGCGCGGTGGATATGACAGCCTCTTACTATTTTGACGACGGCTACTGGAACGGCAATGTGTGGATGAGCCACCAGTTCTTTATGTGGAAGACCATGTTTGATCTGGGCGAGACGGAATTTGCCTTTGAGATTGCCCGCCGGGCGCTGGATATGTGGAAGGAAGAGACGGACTTCTCTTACAACACCTATGAGTGCTTTGGTATTCAGACCCGCCGCGGCGGTTGGTTCCACAATTTCGGCGGCCTGTCCGCGCCTATCAATGTGTGGGCGGACTGCTACTATCGCCCGGGCACCTTTACCTGCGGGCTGGATGTGTGGACGGACAGCCAGAAGCTTACGGACACCTCTGCGGAGGTCCACTTCCGTTACACCGGCAACAATGGGCAGTATGCCTTTGTGCTCACCCTGTCGGATGCGCACAGCTATCGGCTGACCTTGGATGGGCAAGAACTGGATTATGCTTTGCGCAGTGACGGCTGTATGGAGATTACCCTGCCGGGCACGGTGCGCAGCGGCGTACTGAAGGCAGAGATTAAATAAAGGAGAACGCAATGGCAGCGAAGTTGTATGGCGCAGGCAATGCGCCGCTGAAAATTCAATTTATCACCGATCCGCATTACTACTCCCGCAAGGGGGGCACCGAGGGCAAGGCTTACGAAAAAGCCGAGGCCAAGAGCCAAAAGGTCATTAAGGACAGCGACCTGGTGATCAAAGCCGGGTTCGATTTGCTGTGTGCGGACACTTCCACGGATATTGTGGTGCTGGCCGGCGATACCACCCGGGACGGAGAGCTGGCCTCTCACGCCGAGTTTATTGAAATGCTCCGAGACTTGAAAAAGCGAGGCAAGCGGGTGTATGTGATCACTGCTACCCACGATTATCGGGACGGCGGCGTGGCCGACGGCTATGACGGCGACAAAAAGATTCAGGTGCCGGCGGTGGAGGAGCGCCACGATCTGTGGCAGATGTACTATGAGTTCGGCCCCAATGAGGCCATTGCCACCCACCCGGACAGCATGAGCTATGTGGTGCAGCTGGCCCCCGGCTATCGTCTGTTTGCTCTGAATGACGATACCAACTATAAGCCGGAGGGGGAGAGCGGTTCCGGGTACAGCGACGACTGTATGGCTTGGATCTTGGATCAGCTGGAGGACGCTCGCAAAAATGATCAGTTTGTGATCGCCATGACCCATCACCCCATGATCGCTCCCAGTCCTTTTTATGCCATTATCGGCAAGGGGGATATGCAGCGCAATCATGAGACCACCCGGGAGATTTTTGCGGACAACGGGCTGCAATGTATGCTCACCGGTCACACCCATATTCACGACATCAGCGTGGTAGAGACCAAAAAGGGCAACACCTTTTATGACATTGCCTGTGGTGCTATGATCGGCTGTCCGCCCACCATGCGCAACATTACGCTGGACCCGGCCCACGCCAAAGTGGATGTGGAGACGGTGACCATTACCGATGTGCCGGGGCTGGACACCGGCGGCAAGCCTTTTGACCAGTATATGCGCACTTTTTTCTTCGGTATGATCTCCGAGCTGTTGGACGCTGCGGCCACGGATATTGACCATTTGGCAGAGATGACAGATGCTTTTTCCGTTCCCGGCGAAAAGGTCAAAAAACTGGGCTGGCTGATTCAGCCCATTGCCAAGTGGCTGAACAAGCTGACCTTTAAGAAAGCCTGGCGCCTGTGCAAGAAAGAAAACGGCCTGTCCAAGAAAGATATTGCGGACATTGCCGATCATCGGGTGGTGGACTTTATTCTGGAGCTGGTGCAGAACCTGTATTGCGGCGACTCGCCTTACGGTCCGGATACGCGGGAGTACAAGATCTGCTGTGGGTTGCTGAACGTGATCGACGCGTTCCTGAACACCATTCACTTCTCCATCGGCAAGGTGCTGAAGGGCGCCACCTCTGTGCGCGGTCTGGTAGAGCCGCTGCTGTGGAATCCGGGTCCCTGCGACGCCAACGCCACGCTGCCCCTGTATCCTTTGTACGATGATGAGAACCCGGCGCCGAAAAAGGCAGAAAAGCCCGCCTTTGACGACCCGGTGCGCCCCAGCAAAAAGGGCCCGCTGGTGCTGGCGATCCTGGTGCTGCTGGTGATTTTGGTACTGGCGATCCTCGTTGGCCTGATTGCTTTGGTGGTATGGGCTGTGGTTGCCATTGTGCACGCTGCCACTACCGGCTGTATTGGTGCGCTGCCTTTCGTTTTTTAATTCCGTAAAATAAAGGTTGCAATCTTAGCCAAAAAATAGTATAATGAACCCGTTATTTTTGTACAGTCCATGAGAAAGGGGTAAAATAATTATGGCAGATGACAAAAAGAAGAAAATTAGCCTTGGCGGTATCGACAACGCCGCTGAGGAAAAGGGCTCTTTTATGAAGACCCTTTGGCAGCTTGTAAAGTTCCTGGTGGTATCCGGCTTGGTAACGATCATCCAGCTGGTGCTTGCCAATGTGCTCCCGTTAATTTTTGACGGTGTGACCGCTACGCTGCCCGTTTTCCTGCAGGGTATCTTTGATCCCAATGTGATTTTTGACGCCTCCACCAAAGAGGGCATCGAGCAGGTAGGCAAGTATGTGATCGACGGCACCATTCAGAACGGTTCTGTTGTTGGCGGTGTGGTAACCTGGGGCTATCTGCTTCCGTTCTTCCTGTCCAACCTGATTGCAAACATCTATGGCTTCTATCAGAACAAAAAGACCACCTTTAAGTCTGATGCGCCTTGGTACAGCTTTGCGTTCTATATCGTTTTGATGATCGCGCTGATCCTGTTCTCCACCTGGTTCCAGGGCTGGCTGGTTGGCATTATCGCCAAGATCAACTGGGCTTGGATTCAGCCTTTGGCCAGAACCATTGCCGGCTTGGCTGCCGGTTTTGTGCAGATGGTGGTGCTCTTCCCCATGGAGAAGTTCGTTCTCCTCAAGGAGAAGAAAAAGGACGGCGAGGAAGCTACCGCAGAGGCTGCTGCCGAGTAATCGCTGCTTTAGCAAAAATGAAAGACCGCTTTCCGTTTTTCGGAGAGCGGCTTTTTCTTGCCTAAAAGTAAGGAGTATGGTATAATCACAGCAGAACGCGGAAACTGTAAGAAAAGCCCATTGGCAGTTGGGATGTGACTATATGGAAAAGAAGAAAAAACTGTGGCAGGTGTTGATCCCTGTTTTGGTGGCACTGGCCGTAATTGTTGCCTTTGCCATCAGCGGCACCATTACCCGCAGGGCAGATGAGAAGAAGCCTACGGCGCCCACCAAGGTGTCCGTGGTTAACCAAACGGAGGATCACACGGAAGAGACCCAGGGCAAGACCCGGGTGCGCTTGGTGGCAGTAGGGGACAATCTGATCCACAATACTCTAATCGCTGCCGGAGAGCAAAAGGACGGCAGCCGGAATTACAACGCCTTTTATCAGGATATTAAGCAGTACATTGAGCCGGCGGATATTGCCGTTATCAATCAGGAGACGGTGCTGGGCGGCAGCAGCTTTGACTATTCCGGCTATCCCTGCTTTAATTCACCCTGGGAGATTGGCGACGCCGCCATTGCTGCCGGGTTTGATATTTTTACCTGCGCCACCAATCATACTATGGATATGGGCAGTGCCGGGGTGGAGAAAGAGCTGGAATACTTCGGCAAGCATAAAGAGGCGGTGCACCTGGGCACCAACGCCTCTCAGGCGGATTATGACAAGATTACTTATTATGAGAAGAACAATATTACCTTTGCTCTGCTGAATTACACCTACGGCACCAATGGTATTGACTTGCCCAAGGACAAGCCCTGGCTGGTGAATTTGATGGACAAGGACAAGATCCGGAAGGACATTACCGAGGCGCGCAAGCATGCGGATGTGGTGATGGTCTTTCCTCACTGGGGCACAGAGAACAGCCACAAGGTGTCCGATTACCAAAAGGAATATACGAAGCTGTTTTCTGACCTGGGTGTAGATATTGTCATCGGCAGCCACCCGCACGTGCTCCAGCCGGTGGCGTGGGTGACCAACGAAAAGAGCGGCAAAAAAATGCTGGTCTACTACTCCCTGGGTAATTTTATCAGCCACCAGATCAATCTGCCCCAACTGTGCGGCGGTATGGCGGAGGTGACGATCGAAAAGGAGAATGGAAAGATCAACATCTCCTCTGCTAAATTGGCGCCGGTGGTGTGCCATTACAGCCGGGGCGGTAACGGTTTTGTGTTTTCCGTTTATAAGTTCAGTGATTATACCGACGAGCTGGCCGCCACCCAGGCGCAGAAGGGTGCCACGGTGAAGTATTTTACCGATCTGTCGAAAAAAGTTATTCCCGCCGAATTTCTGGACATATAGCAAACAGTCTGTCTGTCCTGTGCATATTGTACAAAAGGCGTGCACAATTCCTGCCGCCAATTACAAGATTTGCCAAAGTTGTCAAAAACCGTTGACAAACCCGGGATAATGAGATTATAATGGCATTGTATTCAGAACGAGGGCGTTCCGTTGATAGCGGAGCGCCCTCATTTTTTATTGCCTTTGGCAGTAAGAAAATTCTGTGCTATCTATCATTTCTTAAGAGAGGAGTATTTGCTATGAGTAAATACACAAAGGAAGACATCATCAAAAGCGCACAGGAAAATAATGTAGAGTTTATCCGCTTGCAGTTTACGGATATGTTCGGCATTATGAAGAATGTGGCCATCACCCTGTCCCAGCTGGAGAAGGCGCTGGACAATGACTGTATGTTTGACGGTTCTTCCATCGACGGCTTTGTTCGCATTGATGAGTCCGATATGTATCTGCACCCGGATTACGACACTTGGACCATCTTCCCCTGGAGAAAGCACCAGAATGCGCAGACCGCTCGACTGATCTGCTCCGTATATAAATCCGATAATGAGACCCCCTTCATGGGCGACCCCCGCAATGTGCTGCAAAAGGTGATGGACGAGGCTGCCGAGATGGGCTTTGGCTTTAATGTTGGCCCGGAGTGCGAGTTCTTCCTGTTTAAGCTGGACGAGAACGGCAACCCCACCCTGGAGACCGGCGACGAGGGCGGTTACTTTGACCTGAACCCCATCGACCACGGCGAGAACTGCCGTCGGGATATTTGTCTGGCCCTGGAGGATATGGGCTACACCATTGAGGCTTCCCACCACGAAGTGGCCGAGGGGCAGCACGAGATCGACTTCCAGTTTGGTGATGTAATGCTCAGTGCCGATCGTGTAATGACCTTTAAGCATGTGGTTAAGACCTACGCTGCCAAGCATGGCCTGCACGCCACCTTTATGCCCAAGCCCATTTATGGTATCAACGGTTCCGGTATGCACACCAACATGAGCCTGTATTATTTGAAGGACGGCAAGAACGCTTTTGATGACCCCAACGGCGAGATGGGCCTGTCCGAGACTGCTTATAATTTCATTGCAGGTATTATGGCCCATATTCGCGGCATTGCAGCGTTCTCCAACCCCACCGTGAACTCTTACAAGCGTTTGGTACCCGGCTATGAGGCACCGTCTTACCTGGTATGGTCCGCTTCCAACCGCTCCTGCCTGGTGCGTATTCCTGCCGCTCGCGGCAAGGGCACTCGCGTAGAACTGCGCTGCCCGGATCCCACCTGCAACCCCTATTTGGAGATGGCTTTGTGCCTGGCTGCCGGTCTGGACGGAATTAAGAAAAAGATGACCCCCGCTTCTCCCATTGACTACAATGTGTTCGGTCTGTCCGACGAGGAGCTGAAAGCCGCCGGCATTGATTGTCTGCCCGGCAGCCTGAAAGAGGCTATTGAAGCCGCTAAGGCGGATCCGTTTATTAAGGAAACCCTGGGTGACCATGTGTTCAATAACTATATTGAAGGCAAGGAGAACGAATGGGACGAGTACCGCACCAAGGTCTCTCAGTGGGAGATTGACAAGTACATGGTACTGTATTGATTTTGCCCTCTCTTACGGTCGGCACTGTCTTTTGACAGGGTCGGTCATTTGCCGGCGCCGGGCCATTGGCGCGGTGTCGGCATTCTTTAGCACAATGGAGTGCTCGAACGTCTGTTTTCGAGCGCTCTTTTTTTATTTCCATTTTTAAGCTTTTTTTGATGAAAAGGAGGATTTTATGGGGCTTGAAACAATTATGGAAACGGTGAACAGCGAGCTGTTCGGCGTGTGGTTTTTGATCGGCGCAGTGCTGGTTTTCTTTATGCAGTGCGGCTTTGCTATGGTAGAGACCGGCTTTACCAGAGCCAAGAACGCCGGCAATATTATTATGAAAAACTTGATGGACTTTTGTATCGGCACGGTGATGTTCATTCTGTTGGGCTACGGGCTGATGTGCGGTCAGGACTATATCGCCGGGGTGATCGGTCTGCCCAACCTGGGCATTTTCACCCACTATAAGGATTTCAACTGGTCCAACTTTGTATTTAACCTGGTGTTCTGTGCAACGGCGGCCACCATTGTGTCCGGCGCTATGGCAGAGCGTACCAAGTTTTCTGCCTACTGCATTTACTCAGCAGTGATCTCCGCTGTGGTGTATCCCATCGAGGCAGGCTGGGTCTGGAATGTGGACGGCAACGGCTGGCTGCAAAAGCTGGGCTTCCACGACTACGCCGGGTCCTGCGCCATTCACATGGTGGGCGGTATTGCGGCACTGATCGGCGCCATCTTTCTCGGTCCCCGGATCGGTAAGTACCATACGGACGAAAAAACCGGCAAAAAGACACCCAAAGCCATTCCCGGTCACTCCCTGACTCTAGGCGCGCTGGGCGTGTTTATCCTGTGGTTTGCTTGGTACGGCTTTAATGGCGCGGCGGCTACCGATGTACCCACTTTGGCGTCTATCCTGGTGACCACCACCGTATCGCCGGCTGTGGCCACTTGCGCCACCATGCTCTTTACTTGGATCAAGGACGGCAAGCCGGATGTGTCCATGTCCCTGAACGGCTCTTTGGCCGGGCTGGTGGCTGTGACCGCCTCCTGTGATGTAACGGACGCTTTGGGCTCCGGGATCATCGGCGCTGTGGCCGGTATTCTGGTGGTGCTGGTTGTGGAGCTGCTGGATAAGAAATTGCATATTGACGACCCGGTAGGCGCTGTGGCTGTGCACATGGCCAACGGTATTTGGGGCACGCTGGCCGTAGGCCTGTTTGCCACGGACAAAGCACCGGGCTATGCAGTGTCCGGCCTGACCCATACGGGTCTGTTCTACGGCGGCGGGCTGCACCTGCTGGGTACCCAGTTAATCGGTTTTGCGGCTGTGGCCGGTTGGGCGGCAGTGACCCTGACCATCACTTTCTTTATTCTGAACAAGACCGTGGGCCTGCGGGTCAGCGCGGAAGAAGAGATCAAGGGGCTGGACGCCACCGAGCACAACTTGCCCTCTGCCTATGCGGACTTTATGCCCGTCGGCGGCTTTGCTGCCGTGCCGGTAACGGAAAGCGGCTTGCCGGCTGCGCCGGTAGAAAAGGCTGTTCCGGTAGAGACTTATACCACCAAACCGGACGCGAAGCTCAGCGAAGTGGTGATGCTCTTTAACCCGGCCAAGCTGGAACGGGTGAAGGATGCCATGAATGCGGTGGGCGTTACCGGTATGACCGTGACCAATGTAATGGGCTGCGGTACCCAGAAGGGTCATGTGCGCAAGTACCGCGGTGTGGAGATCGAGGAACTGAACTTGAACCCCAAGATGAAGCTGGAAATGGTGATCTCCGCCGTGCCGGTGGAAACGGTGATCGCCGCTGCCAGAGAGGCGCTATATACCGGTAATATCGGTGATGGTAAGATTTTTGTTTATGATGTGGAGGACGCAGTAAAGGTGCGCACCGGCGCACGGGGCTATGACGCTCTCCAGGGCACGGACGACTGATCGTCCCTACCTATCGCGGCTTTGCCATTATACGCTGGCAAAGCCGCTTTTTTGTACAAAAGAACCAAAAGTGAGCGGTAATTCACAGAGAAGAGTGCAATTCTTTGTGAAATTCACTATAATTATGCTGATTTTGTGTTGTAGATTTTTATAGTGGGCACATTGACGGTTAATCGACAGTATTGTACAATAAAGTATAGTTTTTTTTGAAGAAATACAGATACAGGAGTGATGAATATGCTGCGAGAGGGCGAAGTGCGCATTCCCTCCGGCTGCGCCATTGCCGCCATTATTGACCGCAAGGGTGAGCCGATCAATGGGTCGGAGATTATCCAGTCCATTGCCTTGATGCATGACCGTTCCAACGGCTTGGGCGGCGGTTTTGCCGCCTATGGCATTTATCCCGATCACAAGACGGATATTGCCTTTCATGTGTTTTACCAGTCGGTACAGGCACGAGGCACTTGCGAGGAGTTTTTGTTCAAGCATTTTAATGTGGATGTTTCCGAGCGCATTCCCACCAAGAAGATCGCGTCCATAGAGAATGGACCGGACATTTGGCGGTATTTTGCCAAGCCCAATAAGGTGCGGATGAAAGAGGCCCGTCTGGACGAGGACGAATATACCGCCCAGTGCGTGATCCATGTGAACAACGAGATCGACGGCGCTTTTATTTTTTCCAGCGGCAAGAATATGGGCTGCTTTAAGGCTGTGGGCTATCCGGAGGATGTGGGCGAGTTCTACATGCTGGATCAGTATGATGCCTATTTGTGGACAGCACATGGTCGCTTTCCTACCAACACCCCCGGCTGGTGGGGCGGGGCACACCCCTTTAATCTGCTGGACTGGTCTGTGGTGCATAACGGCGAGATTTCGTCCTATGACGCCAACCGTCGGTATATTGAGCAGTTTGGCTATGTGTGTACCATGCAGACGGATACGGAAGTGATTACTTATCTGTTTGACCACCTGATTCGTCACCATCAGCTGCCCATTGATGTGGCAGCCGATGTGCTTACGGCCCCGGAGTGGGACGAGATTGACCGTATGGACCCGGAGCGGAAAGAGTATTTTACCAATCTGCGCTCGATTTATAATGGCGCCTTGGTGAACGGGCCGTTCTCTGTGATCCTTGGCTCCAACAAGGGGCTGCTGGCCATCAATGACCGGCTGAAACTGCGCTCCCTGACTGCGGCTACCAAGGGCAATCGGGCGTATTTTGCTTCAGAGGAGTCCGCCATTCGTGTGATCTGCCCCCACCCGGAAAAAGTGTGGTCCGTCAGCGGTGCGGAGCCGGTATTTATTCCACTGGAACTGGCAAAGGAGGAAGACGATGATTAATTATATTCCCCGCCGGTTCACCATTGTGCGGGATCGGGAACTTTGTATTGATTGTGGCTGCTGTGTGCGTCAGTGCTCCAACGAGTGCCACAGCTTTGGACCGGACGGCAAAACCGTGGTGTCCCATTCTCAGGATTGCGTGGCCTGCCATCGGTGCGTGGATCTGTGCCCCACCGGCGCCCTTCGGATCGAAAAATATGTGTGCGACTATCGGGACAATGCCAACTGGACCCCACGCTATCAGCAAGAGATCTGCCGCCAGGCAAATACCGGCGGCGTGCTGCTGTCCGCTATGGGCAACCCGCAGCCATATCCCATTTATTGGGACAAAATTTTGCTTAATGCCTCCCAGGTGACTAACCCCTCTATTGACCCTTTGCGTGAACCGATGGAAATCCGTACCATTCTGGGTCGTAAACCGGATCGTCTGCAAGTGGAGCGCAAGGGCAAGTCCGTGACCAAAATGCCGCCTCAGGTGATGTTGGAGACGCCCATTATGTTCTCTGCCATGAGCTTTGGCTCCATCAGCCTGAATGCCCAAAAATCTCTGGCCATGGCTGCCAAGAATATGGGCACGCTGTTTAATACCGGTGAAGGCGGTTTGCACCCGGACCTGGCGTCTTACGGCGACTGTGCCGTGGTACAGGTGGCCTCCGGCCGCTTCGGTGTGCATAAGGATTATTTGAATAACTCCAAGTTTGTAGAAATTAAGATCGGCCAGGGGGCCAAGCCGGGAATCGGCGGCCATCTGCCCGGTGAAAAGGTAAATGTGGAAGTCAGCAATGCGCGTATGATCCCGGTGGGATCGGACGCCATTTCACCTGCTCCGCATCATGATATTTATTCCATTGAGGACCTGCGCCAGCTGATTTGGTCGCTGAAGCAGGCCACGGATAACAAAAAGCCCATTTCCGTTAAGATTGCAGCGGTACATAACATTGCGGCCATCGCCTCCGGCGTGGCTCGTGCCGGTGCGGATATTGTGGTCATCGACGGCTTTCGCGGCGGCACCGGTGCAGCGCCCACCCGCATACGCGACAATGTGGGTATTCCCATTGAGCTGGCACTGGCAGCTGCGGACCAGCGGCTGCGGGACGAGGGCATTCGTTCCACCGTGTCTTTGGTGGCTGCCGGTTCTTTCCGCTGTTCCTCTGATGTGATCAAGGCGATTGCCCTGGGTGCGGATGCGGTGTATATCGCCTCTGCGCCGCTGATCGCCATGGGCTGCCATATGTGCCAAACCTGCAACACCGGTAAGTGTAACTGGGGCATTGCCACCCAGCGTCCGGATCTGACCCGGCGACTGAATCCGGAGATCGCTCATCAGCGGGTGGAAAACCTGCTCTCCGCCTGGAACCATGAGATGAAAGAGATCATGGGCGGCATGGGCATCAACTCCGTAGACTCCCTGCGCGGCAACAGACTGATGCTCCGTGGTATTGGTCTGACTGATCGGGAACTGCAAATTTTGGGCATTAAGCACGCCGGGGAATAAGGAGGACAGTGAGATGAAAAAAGTATTTGCACGAGAGGAACTTTGCGTCAACTGCCACCTGTGTGAAGTCTATTGCAAAACGGCACATTCAGCCTCCGGCGATGTGCTGACAGCCAATAAATATGAGAATCCGGCGCCTATCAGCCGGGTAAAGGTGTACGGCGACCGTGTAGCCTCCGTGGCGGTGAACTGCCGTCATTGCGATGACCCGGCCTGTGTGAAGGCCTGCATTACCGGCGCTATGCACAAAGACAAAAAGACCGGCATTGTGTCCGTAGACCCGGACAAGTGCATCGGTTGTATGACCTGCCTGGCGGTGTGCCCCATCGGGTGTATTCAGCCCGGCAATATTGCCTATAAGTGCGACCTGTGCGGCGGGGAAGAACCGGCGTGCGTCAAGGGTTGCCCCAATCGAGCCTTGGTTTGGGTAGAAGCGGGAGGTGCTGTCAAGTGAAGTATGTGATCATCGGTGCCTCTGCCGCCGGACTGGCTGCGGCGGAGCAAATTCGCAAGACGGACCCGGCAGGCGCGGTTACCCTGCTGACTCGGGAGACGGATCTGCCGTACTCTCGTCCGTCTATCAGTTATTACTTAAAAGGCCTGGTGCGGCGGGGTCAAATGCGCTTGCGCACCCCGGCTTACTATAAAGAGCAAAAAATAGAGATCGTCACCGACGTAGAGGTGACCGCCATTGATCGGGCGAAAAAGACCGTTAAGTGCGGGCGCAAGGTGTATAGCTATGATAAGCTGTGCCTGTGCACCGGCTCCGTGCCCTTTGTGCCGCCGATGCAGAATGTAAGCGGCAAGCGTAATGTGTGCGGCTTTTTGACCGCGGCAGATGCCCAGACTGTGCACGATCTGGCAAGTGCGAACACCCGCGCCGTGGTGATCGGTGCCGGGCTGATCGGTATGAAGGCCGCCGAAGGCTTGAGCAAAATTTGTAAAAGCGTAGATGTGGTGGAGCTGTCCGGTCGGGTATTGCCCTCTATTTTAGATGAAAAGAGCGCCAAGCTGGTGCGCCGCCATTTAGAGCACCACGGTCTGCGCTTCCACCTGGGTCAAACGGTGACCCGGGCCAAGTGCAGCGGTAAGACGGTGCAGCGGGTGGTGCTGCAAAACGGCAAGGAACTGCCCTGCGATCTGCTGGTAGTGGCAGTGGGCGTGCGCCCGGCCACGGCACTGGCAGAGGCAGCGGGTCTGACAGTGGAGCGGGGGATTATCACCGATCCGGCCACCATGCAGACCTCGGACCCGGATATTTACGCCGCCGGGGATTGCGCCGTGTCTGTGGACATGTTGGACGGCAGTAAGAAAATCTTGGCTCTGTGGCCCAATGCAGTGGCGCAAGGGCGTGCCGCTGGCAGCCAAATGGCCGGTGGCGACCTGACCGTCGGCGGTACCTATGCGGTGAACGCTATTGATTTTTACGGCCTGCGCATTTGCACCTGCGGGCTGATCAACGCGAAGGGAGACGGCTATACGGACCGTGTGGCTGCCGCAGACGATAGCTACAAGCGCCTGGTGTTCCGGGACGGCAAGCTGGTGGGCTATGTGCTCATCAACGCCAGCGAGAACGCCGGAATCTATACATCTTTGATCTCCGGCGGTGTGCCGTTGGAGGGTTTGCAAGGGGATTTGATGGATAGTCCCAATCTGTTCTGGTTCCCCAAGGAGACCCGGATCACCAAGTTGAGAGGAGGCGTGCAGCTGTGAGTATTGAGGCAGGACTGTGCAAGTATGCAGAGCTGAACGACAAAATTAAGCAGGAACTGCGCACCAAGAAAAAGGTAACGATCACGGCGGTGAACGGTCAGCGCTATATCGGCTGCGCCCTGGACGCAGGCAAAACCATTCAGGTGCACGGCACCCCGGGCAATGATATGGCTTGCTACTTAAATGGTGGCAAGGTGGAGGTGTTTGGCAACTGCCAGGACGCAGTGGGCAACACGATGAACGGCGGCGAGATCGTCATTCACGGCCACGCCGGCGACGCTATGGGCTATGGTATGCGGGACGGTCAGATCTTTGTAGAGACCAATGTGGCCTGCCGCGGCGGGATCCATATGAAGGAGTTTGAACAGATGAAGCCGGTGCTGGTGATCGGTCGCAATGCCGGTTCCTTCTTGGGCGAGTATATGGCCGGGGGCACCATTGTGCTGCTGGGACTGGGTATGAAGCGAGGCGAAAAGCTGTTTGGCACCCACTGCGCCTCCGGTATGCACGGAGGCAAGATCTTTGTGCGGGGCAGCTTCCCCAAGGAGAACATCAGCCCGAACATTAAAGTGACGGCCTTAACGGACGCGGACCGGCAGGAATTGGAGGGGTATTTGAAGAAATACTGCAAGTATTTTGGCGTTTCCATGGACGAGATCATGAAAAAACCGTTCAAAAAGTTGGCTCCCGCCACCTCCAGACCTTACGCAAACCTTTACACGCCCAACTAATGGTATTATAATAGAGAAAAGAGCGACAACCACACGGGATAGGAGAGAGCGATGTTCGATAGTTTGCACGAGGAATGCGGTGTTTTCGGCGTATTTGAAAATCAGACCACCACGGTGGCCCAAACGGCGTATCTGGCTCTGTTTGCCTTGCAGCACAGAGGACAGGAGAGTTGCGGTATTGCCGTGAATGACGACGGCGTGTTTCGCCACCATCGGGGCGACGGACTGGTGCCGGATGTGTTCAGCAAGGAGCAGCTGGCTGCCCTGGGTACAGGTAATATGGCCATCGGTCATGTGCGCTACTCCACCACCGGCGGCAAAAATGCCAACAATATTCAGCCCCTGGTCATTCGCCATATTAAGGGTAATTTGGCGGTGGCACATAACGGCAATTTGGTAAACGCTCCGGAGCTGCGCCGCCAGTTTGAGCTGAAGGGCGCCATTTTTCACGGCACATCGGACACCGAGTCCATTGCCTATTCTATTGTAGAGGAGCGCCTGCACAGTAAGAGCACGGAAGAGGCAATCGAAAAAATCATGCCCCGGCTGCAAGGGGCATTCTCTTGCGTGGTGATGACTGCCACCAAACTCATTGCGTTTCGCGACCCCAATGGCTTTCGGCCTCTTTGCCTGGGCAAGACTGCGGACGATGCTTATGTGGTGGCGTCGGAGAGTTGTGCGCTGGATTCCATCGGCGCTCACTTTGTGCGGGATATTGCTCCCGGCGAGATCGTTGTGATCAGCAAGGAAGGCGTACGCTCCATTACCACCCATTGCGGCGGACCACGCCACATTTGTGTGTTTGAGTACATCTATTTTGCTCGGCCGGACAGTGTGATTGAGGGCGTGTCTGTGCAGCACGCCAGAATGCGGGCCGGTGCGTACCTGGCGAAGGAGCACCCGGTAGACGCGGATATTGTCATCGGCGTGCCGGACAGCGGCCTGGACGCCGCCTTGGGCTATGCCCAGGAGAGCGGTATTCCTTACGGTATTGGATTTATCAAGAACCGCTACATCGGCCGCAGCTTTATTCAGCCTACCCAAGGTCAGCGTGAGGACGCGGTGAAGATCAAACTGAATGTACTGCGAGAGAATATCAAGGGCAAGCGGGTGGTGATGATCGACGACTCTATCGTTCGCGGCACCACCAGCGCTCGGATTGTTGGCCTGCTGCGAGAGGCCGGCGCCACCGAGGTGCATATGCGGGTTTCTGCCCCTCCGTTTCGGCATCCTTGCTTCTTTGGAACGGATATTGATAGCGAAGAAAACCTGATTGCATGCAAATTTCACGAAATTTCTGAAATTTCTTGCCAATTAGGGGTTGACAGCTTGGGGTATCTTAGTGTAGAATCTACTCACGAACTTGCGAAGGAGTCCGGATTCGGTTTTTGCGACGGTTGTTTCACCGGCCATTATCCCATCCCCACCCCGAAGCAGCAGTCCAAGGATAAGTTTGAGGAAAAGCTGAATCAGTTCTCCTCTTACTACCAGGTCTTGGATTAAAAGTGAATAAGCGGACGCACCCAGCGCCCGCTGTATATGGAGAGTTGTCCGAGCTGGCCGAAGGAGCACGATTGGAAATCGTGTAACATCTAAACGGGTGTTCGAGGGTTCGAATCCCTTGCTCTCCGCCAAAAAAGCCCCGAATGGCGCGTGATTACGCGAAATTCAGGGCTTTCTTTTGTTAAACGCCGGTATGGTGAAATACTGGAAAAGTACAAGGCGCTCCGTGCAGAGCAAGATAAAGATCAATAATCCACAGAAAGCAGAGTTGCAGATTGCGACCCTGCTCTTTTTATACCCATTTTCAGGCTATGCCTGTGGGATATATCATTTAACGGACCGGCAGAGAACGGTTCGGGAAAGGAGTCAGTAATGACAAAACAGTATGCCGAGAACGGCACCAATGAGGAGCGCAGTCAAGTGTGCGCACGCTTGCCGCTGAACCTCCAGCTGTTTGCCGAAGAATCTGGCGAAGCAGGAGCAGATACCGACACAGAGGGGGCAGCGGTCAGCACCGGCGCTGGTCTCTGTGATTGCCTCTATGGTGAAAAGAGCGGCCGATTGCATTTTGGTTCTTGCAAAGCGTTCATTTCCGCTGCCCGAATGATTGCTTGCACACCGGGTTTTTCTGTTTGTCAGAGTATAACATATTGTTGCTCCGTTGTATGATGACGAATTTTGGCTGAAAATTGCACTTTCTTCAAAAAAGTTAGTGGTCGGTATTGACAAATATTACTCTTTTGTAGCATAATAGCTGAGAGGAGGAGTGAAAATGGTAATAGAAGAGACGCGGGATTTAGCCGAAACTGCGGATTGTGTAGTGATCGAAGCCATTTTAGTGGATGACGGATTGCGTTACAGACAGCTTTCCGTCGGCATCAAAGACGAAAACGGCGACATTATTCGTATTGTCCCTATTTCAACCGTTCTGATCTAGAAAGAAGCCGAGCAGTGTGAAACTGCTCGGCTATCTTTTTGCCAAAAAAGATGTTTTACAGTACTAAACTGCGGTTCCTTTTGTACATTGCGTTATTTGACGGTGAAGAAGCTACCGTACTCTGGGTCGCTGCGCATGGAGTAGGTGTCGGTAGGACTGACGATAATATGATCCAGCAGCTGCACATGAATGGAACGCAGAATGGAAAGCAGACGAATGGTAAATTCCAGATCCTGAGCAGAGGGTTGGGCCTTGCCGCCGGGATGGTTGTGCGCCAGCATAACAGCGCTGGCGTTGTCTCGCAGAATATGTTCCATCAAAGTGCGCTGATCCACAGCGGCCAGGTTGACGCTGCCGCTGCCTACGGCGTGGGTTTGCAAGATTTTGGCACTGCCGTCCAGGGTGACCAAGTACACCTGCTCGGCGGTTTTGTCCCGTAACAGATTGGCAAAGTAGGCGCAGGACTGGGTGGCATCTGTCAGGTGCTTGACCGGTTTGTTTTGATTCTGACGGATCCGCCGGTTCAGGTCCCGTACCAGCAGAATTTGTACGGCGGTCTGTTCGCCGACGCCCGGCACTTGTTGCAGATCTGCTGCGCCGGCGGCAAACACCTGCTCCAGCGAGCCAAAGCGGTTAATGAGCGCATAGGCAATGGGCTTTACATCTTTGCGGGGAATGCTGATGGACAGCAGCAATTCCAGCAACTGGTGGTCCGGCATAGCGTCGCCGCCGCCTTGCAGATAAGCGGCACGCATACGGGCTCGGTGCCCATCCCTGCTGATTTCCATTCATATCCCTCCTGACCCTGAAAGCAAAAAAGGCGTGCCTCCGCATTTGCGGAGAACACGCTTTTGTGTTCTACTGTATATTATACAAGAAAATGTGGCATTTGTAAAGACGATTACTTACCCGGTGCGTCGCTGCGGCCCACCAGGTAATCCAGGGTCACATCATAGTGGTCTGCCAGTTTGCAAAGGGCTGCCAGGGGAATCTCACGCTGGCCGTTTTCATACATGGAATAGGTGCTTTGACCCACATTCAGCAAGGCTGCCATTTGCCGCTGCGTTTCGTCCCGGTCCTCTCGTAAATCCTTTAGCCGCACGGCAAATTCCCTCCTTGGTACTCAGTATAGCTATTGTACAAAATCCGCTGAACGACATTTGTAATTATCACGAATTGTGATACTTTTTGTGACGAACTTTGACCTTTTGTGACAATATTGTCATTTTATAAAAATAGATTGACTTTCCGGGTTGATCCGTGTATTATTGTATCAATGAACTGTACTACGCACCATAATACGGTAAGAACGGCGAATCTTTCGCATATCTTTAGATTTTGTTGCGTTTCTTTTTAGGTTTTTATGATTGAATAATGGTAAGACGATTTGTTAAGTAGGTGAACAAAATGAAAAATGTACTTGAATTACTGGAACGCACTGCGGCGCGTTTGCCAAGGCAGACCGCCTTTGCAGATCAGCAGTGCAGCTATGACTACCAAACGGTGGTGAACATTGCCGAATCCGTGGGCAGTGCGCTGGCCGCTAATGGAGACCGAAATTGCCCGGTGGCGGTGCTGATGGAGCGGGGCGCACCCTGTTTGGTGACCCTGATGGGGGTGTTGTACAGCGGCAACTTCTATGTGGTGCTGGATCCGGAAATGCCCGCCGAGCGGGTGAATAAGATTTTGCGCACCTTGCAGCCTACGGCACTGATCTGTGACGAGGCCCACAAGGATGACCCGGCCGGACTGGATTATGACGGCAAGGTGTGTAGCGCAGAAGCGCTGGCGGCCGGTCAGGCACAGCCGGAGCTTTTGCAAACGGTGCGACGCCGTATGATCGATACGGATCCGGCCTATGCCATTTTTACCTCCGGCTCCACCGGCAACCCCAAGGGCGTGGTGGTGAACCATCGCAGCGTGTTGGCGTATTCCGCTTGGGCGGCCGATACCTTTGGCATCAGCGAAAAGACGATTTTCGGCAACCAAACGCCCTTTTATTTCAGTATGTCGGTGACGGATATTTACGCAACCATTCGCACCGGAGCGCAGTTACATGTGATCCCCAAGTCGTATTTCTCCTTCCCGGCTCTGCTGATCCGCTACCTGAATGAGCGGCAGGTAAACACCATTTATTGGGTGCCCTCCGCCCTGTCCATTGTGGCCAACTTAAAGGTGCTGGACTTTATGATGGCGGAGCATATTGAAAAGGTGCTGTTTGCCGGTGAGGTCATGCCTGCCAAGCAGCTGAATTACTGGCGCAGCAAGTATCCGAACGCCCTGTTTGCCAACCTGTTTGGCCCGACGGAAACCACGGATATTTGCACCTACTACATTGTGGATCGGGAGATCAAAGACACGGAGAGCGTGCCCATCGGCATTGCCTGTGACAATTGCGACAGCTTTGTGGTTACCGAGGACGGGCGGCTGGCCGGAATCGGCGAGGAGGGCGAACTGTACGCCAGAGGTTCGTTCCTGGCTATGGGCTACTATAACGACCCGGACAAAACGGCGGCTGCCTTTGTGCAAAATCCGCTGCAAAGTCACTATCCGGAGCGGGTGTATAAAACCGGCGATCTGGTGCGGTGGAATGAACGGGGTGAGTTGATTTATCTTTCTCGTCGGGATTTCCAAATTAAGCACATGGGCTACCGGATCGAACTTGGCGAGATTGAGGCGGCTGCCACGGCCCAACCGGGGGTGGATGTGTCCGTGTGTTTGTACGACCAGGCGGCGGATCAACTGATTTTGATCTATGTAGGTGCTAAGGCGGAGCAGGAGACCGTGCGGCAGGCATTGCAGGCAGCGCTGCCCACCTATATGCTGCCGGCCAAGGTCATTCAGGCCAAGACCATTCCCTATAATCAAAATGGCAAAACCGACCGAAAGGCGTTGGCTGCCGCATACTTTAACAAGGTTGACTAAAGTCCATTCAAAAATTTATATATAATGAAAAAGGAGAACTAAAAATGGAAGAATTGCTTGAAATCTTGGAAGAAATGAAACCCGGCGTAGACTTTAAGTCTGAGAAGCACTTGATTGATGACAAGGTGTTTGATTCCCTGGCGATCATGGCGCTGGTGGCGAAGCTGAGCGATGAGTTTGATGTGGAAATCACGCCGCTGATGATCGTGCCGGAGAACTTTCAGTCCGCCCAGGCGATGTGGCAGATGATTGAAAAATTGCAGGACGAATAAAAATTATACATAAGGTAAGCAAGTTATGTCATTTACATCTGTTACTTACTTCCTCTTTGTAGGAATCAGCCTGCTGATTTATACCATTGTGCCCAAGCGGGCCAAATGGTGCGTGTTGCTGGGTGCCAGCGCCGTTTACTATGTGATGGCAGCGGGGCTGCGTACGCTGTGGCTGGTGGCGGCCATTCTTATCGTATACGGCGGCGGGCTGCTGCTGGGCCACCTGAATGATCAGGGCAAAGCCCGGCGCAAGGCAGCTGCCGACAAAGAGGAAAAGAAACAAATTCGCAAAAAATATGACGCCAAGAAGCGCGCGGTGGTTACCGTGGCGGTACTGGGCGTCTTTGGGTTGTTAATAGCCTTAAAATATGTAAATTTCCTGGGAGAGAGCGCCTACGGCATTGCCGGGCTGTTTGGCAGCGAGAGCGCCTATCAGCCGGTGCAAATTCTGCTGCCCCTGGGTATTTCTTACTATACCCTGTGTGCGGTCAGCTATGTGGTGGATGTGTACAGAGGTAAGTACAAGCCGGAGCGTAACTTCTTTAAACTGGCGCTGTTTCTCTGCTTCTTCCCCCAAATGACGGAGGGCCCTATCGGCAAGTATGAGATCATGATGCCCCGGTTGGTGGAGGGCCACAGCTTTGACTTTGAGCGAGACGCCCAAGCGGTGATGCGCATCTTTTGGGGTATGTTTAAGAAGATGGTCATTGCCGACCGAGCCAACCTGTTTGTTACCGGTGTGTTTGATAACGGCGACCAGGCCGGGTCTATGGTGCTGTTGGGCACCCTGCTTTATACTGTGCAGATCTACTGCGAATTCTCCGGCTGTATGGATATTGTGTGCGCCACCGGCCAGCTGTTTGGGGTGGAGATGCAAGAGAACTTCCGTCGCCCTATTTTCTCCAAAACCATCAACGAATTTTGGCAGCGGTGGCACATTACCCTGGGCGCGTGGATCAAGGAGTATGTGTTCTTCTCCGTGTCCCTGTCCAAGGGGCTGATGAATTTAAGTAAGCATACCAGAAAGAAATTAAACGATTATTTTGCCAACCTGGTGCCCATGACCTTCGCGCTGTTTTGTGTGTGGTTCTTTAACGGCATTTGGCACGGCGCCAGTTGGAAGTATGTACTCTACGGGCTGTATTATTACATCTTAATGATGATCGGTATGTACCTGCGCCCGGTGTCGGACAAGCTGCTGCACGCACTGCATATTGCGCCGGAGAGTAAGGGCTTTGCCCTGTTCCAGATGGTGCGTACTTTCCTGATCGTCAATGTGGGCATGATGCTGTTCCGCTGCCACACCATTTCCCAGTGGGGCCAGAGCCTGGCGCGTATCTTTACGGATTTTGACGGCGCTTGCTTAACCAACGGCACGGTGCTGTCCCTGGGTAACGACTGGCAGGATTTCCTGATTATGGGCATTGGCGTGCTGGTGGTAGGCATTGTAGAGGTGCTGCAAGAGAAGGGCCACACCATTCGTTCAGAGCTGGCTCGCCGTCCGGTAGTGCTGCGGTATGCGGTGTTCTTGGCGCTGATTTTAGGCGTGATCGTCTTTGGCGCCTACGGTACCGGCTATGAAACGGTAGCGCCTATTTACGGTCAATTCTAAGGAGGGGTGCATGATGACTGCAAAGACCAAGTTGATATTGAAAAATTGCACCCGCCTGGTGTCCTTTATTTTGATTTTGCTGCTTTTGCTCTACGGTGTTTCCTTTCTGTTAGAGCCGAAGAACAATGATGACGCAGCCGGGTTCGTGAACCCCAACGCCAGCGGCTATCTGTCGCTGGAGAAGGACACGCTGGATGTGTTTATTGTAGGCAACAGTGACGCTTACAGTGGCTTTTCGCCTATGGAAATGTGGAAAAACTACGGCTTTACCTCTTATATCAGCGGTACCGGTAAGCAGCTGATCGGCGAGTCTGTTCGCGCGGTGGAGGAGTGCCTGAAAACCCAAAAGCCCAAGGTGGTGATCCTGGAAACGGATCAGCTGTATACCAACTCCAACTCTGCTCAAGTGATTGCCCGGGATGCGCGTAAGCAGATGCTCAACCAGTTCAGCGTGCTGGAGTACCACGATCGTTGGAAGCAGTTTGACCCCAAGACGGCGGTTAAGCGCAAGTCCTACTCTGCCCGCTTTGCCTCCAAGGGACAGTTTGTGTCCGGTGCCAAGGTGCCGTATCGGGGCAAGGAATATATCAAGAAGACCAAAAAGCGAGACCAGATCAATCCGCTGTTTGTGCGCAAGCTGGATGAGCTGAATGCGCTGTGCAAAAAGAACGGCGCCCAGCTGATTTTGGTGCAGGTGCCGTCCCAAACCACCTGGACCTATGCCCGCCACAATGCGGTGAATGATTATGCCAAGAAAAACGGCATTCCGTTCCTGGATTTGGATCTGAAACGCAAGGAGATCGGCTTTAGCTGGAAAACGGACAGCCGGGACGCCGGCAACCACCTGAACTGCTACGGTGCCAAAAAAGTATCGCTCTATGTGGGACGGTACATTAAGAACCATGTGCAGTTGGAGGATAAGCGCCAAAATGCAGCATACGCCGGGTGGAACGATGACTACACCACCTACATCAAGCACCTGAAAGAGGGCGGCGATGTGGAAAAGCGCAAAGGCCCTACGGCGGGGCAAAACAAAAACCCTGTGCCCAACGACCGCCATAAGAAAGAACAGCCCCACACCGGCGACCCTTACGATCCCTCCGTTCAAGCTGTTTCTAAGCAATAAAGATACAAAGACTGTCGCAGTGCTTATGCTGCGGCAGCTTTTTGTTTTGCCGACCAAACTTTACCGGTTCTTTAGATTTCCTTTGCGTTGCTTTTAAGAATGTGTGGTTAAATGTGTACAACGGGTTTTCCGTTGGGGATTTTTGTGGTACAATGGAGCAAGCACTTTGTATCACTTGAGGGAGATGAGAGCAATGTTTACGGTATTGGTGTGCGATGATGACGCGGCGATCTTAGAGTCTCTGCGCATTTATCTTAGCCAGGAGGGCTATCGGGTGCTGTGTGCCCGGGACGGGCTGGAGGCGCTGGAGCAAGTACAGGGGGAGGAGATCCACTGTATGGTGCTGGACATTATGATGCCTCGGCTGGACGGACTGAAAACCACATTAAAGCTGCGGGAGAAATATAATTTTCCCATTATTCTGCTGTCGGCCAAAAGCGAGGACACGGACAAGATCGCCGGTCTGGGCTTTGGCGCCGATGATTATGTGACCAAGCCCTTCAACCCGCTGGAGTTGACCGCTCGGGTCAAGAGCCAAATCCGCCGCTATGTGCGTCTTGGCAGCCTGGAGGTGCGGGAGAGCCAGCTGGTCACCGGCGGCCTGGTGCTGGATACGGATACCAAGGAAGTGACGGTAGACGGCGACCCGGTACGGCTGACTGCCCGGGAGTATAAGATATTGGAATATCTGATGCACAATATAGGTCGTGTGCTCTCCAGCGCCCAAATCTATGAAGCGGTATGGAACGAACCGGCCTACGGCACGGAAAAGACTGTGACGGTGCACATTCGCAACATTCGTGAAAAGATCGAGATCAACCCCAAGGAGCCCAAATACTTAAAGGTGGTGTATGGACTTGGATACAAAGTGGAAAAGTGTTAGAGAAAGCAGAGGGTTTAAGGCGCTGTGCGTGGTGCTCTCTATGGTGCTGGCCTTTAGCTCGGTGGCACTGCTGAGCGCCGTGATGCGGGTCAGCGTCCTGTATAATGAAGATGCATTTACAGATCCGTCCGTAGCGAAAAAGGGAAGTCTGGTACAGACTACGATTTTCAAAGCGGAGCTGGATGTGATTGTCAATGAGATCGCACTCCTGGCGGGGCAAAAGCAGCTGCAACAAAAGGCGGCTGCTCTGAAGAAAGCCAAGGCGGACAGCGTGGCGGCCGCACTGGAGCAATATAAGAAGGACCAGGCCACGGCCATTCGCAAAACGCTGGTGTTCTATGCCGGGCTGAAAAATCAGAATATTGCAAATATCGGCAAGGATATACCCAACTATAAAGTGCCCACCAAGACCATCAAGAAAGTGGTGGCAGAGGATCGGGACGCACCGGGGCTGATTCGGGATCTGCAACAGATTGTCAACGGCACCCGGGCAGGGGAGGATTATCTGCCCTATTTGCAGCTGGCAAATTGGCTGCGCAGTTCCGACGGCGTGGAGTATTACAATGATAGCGACATGCGGGATGATCCGGACGACCTGATCCGCAATTACACGGTCGCTTTTACAGTGGACGGCCAAACGGTAGAAGCGAACGAGTACGATGCCGACCAGACCCTGAGCGAGACGATCAAATCCGCAGAGACCCACATTAAAAAGCTCTATGACAAAACGGTGGTGGGGCCGTACCGATCTGCCGCCGACAGCCAGCAGGATATGCGCAAAAATTTGCAAGAGCTGCAATGCCTGCGATTCTATGCCAAGGACAATATCACCGGTCAGGTGGTCAGCCAGTTGTCCGAGGGTCAAACGCCGGCTAAGCTGAAAGACGCGCCGGTGTACTATTCCAAGACCAAAGCGGGGGAGAACCTGCGGGGTGCGGATTACGGTGCCCGCAATGCCCGCTCGGACGTTGCACAGTACCTGATGGACGGGGATATGAGCATTTATGTGGGCATTGACCCCACCGTGGCCGGCGGCAACGATATGCTTCCGGACTTTGTGGAATTGAATGCCTTGTGCACCCGTATGCAAAATGTAAATACCGTGGCGATGACCGTGGCGGCTGTTTGCCTGGCGGTGCTGGCCCTTGCCTTTTTGGTGTTGGCGTGCCTGGGCTGCGGGCACCGTGCCGGTACGGACGGTGTGCGCCTGCTGTGGATGGATTATATTCCCTTGGAGTTGCACACGGCAATCATCGCCGCAGCAATTGCTGGGCTGGGTGTGGTGCTGTTCGGTAATTTGTTTAATGACCTGTCCAATTATTATGGCTATCAACTCAGCACCCTGTATTACGGCGGACTGTTCTTAGCGGCCTGCGGCGCTTTGGGCGCGGTGGCCTGGGGACTGTATGCAGAGTTGACCCTGTCTTTTGTGCGCCTTTGCAAGTCTGAGAAACACTTGTATAAGGGCACGCTGCTGTATTATATTTGCTTGGGAATTTGGCGTCTGTTGTGCAAACTGCACCGGTTCAATCGGCGTGTGATCCGGGGGCTGGCCTATACCCCGCGGCACTTTAAGCGCAATATGGTCTTTTGCGCCGTAGGCTATCTGCTGATCAATATTATATTGGTGCTGCTGTTTGCATCGTTTCTGAATGGAGAGGCGCCGGTGGTCGGTGTGATCAGCGGCTTGGTAGGCCTGGGTTTTAACGGCTTTTGCGTGGGCTATGCGCTGCGCTTTTTGTTCCAGTTGGATCGGGTGATTGAGGCCGCAGCCAACCGCACGGATGTGGAGGCGGCACATCTCCACCCGGCGCTGGCCGCCATGGCCGGCAGCCTGCGTTATACCAATCAGGAGCTGCACAACGCCGTGGATCAGGCAGTGCGGGATGAACGGCTGAAAACGGAGCTGATCACCAATGTGTCCCACGACTTAAAGACCCCGATTACCTCCATTATTACTTATACGGATTTGCTGTCCAAGTGCCCCCAGTCGGACGAAAAGGCCAAGGAATATATGGCTGTTTTGACGGAAAAAAGCACCAAGCTGGCACGGCTTGTGGAGGATCTGATTGAGGCATCCAAGCTGTCCTCCGGCAACATCACCCTGCACCCTATGGTGCTGGATCTGGGCGAACTGACCGCCCAGGCGATCGGGGAGTACCAAAAGGAATTTGAGGAGAACCGGCTGCAACTGGTGCTGGATCCGGATTTGCCCCGGGTACAGGCGTTTGCCGACGGGTCCAAAACCTACCGGGTGCTGGAAAATCTGCTGCAAAATGCCAAAAAGTATTCTGCCGCAGACTCCCGGGTGTATGTGCGGGTGTATAAGCAAGGGGATTTCGGCGTGTTTGAGATCAAGAATATCTCTGCCCAGCCGCTGAATATTTCACCTCAGGAGCTGACCCAGCGGTTTGTGCGAGGCGATGCTTCCCGCACCAAGGAGGGCAACGGTCTGGGCCTAAGCATTGCCCAGGAGCTGTGCAGCGCCCAACAAGGGAAGTTAGAACTACTTATTGACGGCGATTTGTTTAAGGCTCGGGTGTATTTGCCGCAGCCGAAGAACGCCCTGCCGCAGGACACAGCGAAATAACGCCATAGATAACAAAAGACAGTTACCCATTTTTGGGTAACTGCCTTTCTTTTTTCGTTTGTGTTTACTTTTCGCTTTGACCTTTCGGCTTCATGGCGTTGTAAGAGGTGCGCACCGCGTCATCGCTGATGTTGCAGCCCAGTTCGTACAGGGGTACCTTAGCAAAGATGGTCTCCAGCATATCAAACAGTCGCTCCATGGCGTTAGGCCCCAGCTTGCGCACCGTTTGGGAGAAAATGTTGAACACTGCCTTTTTGGTGTCTGCCGGGTGGATAAAATTCTCCTCCGCCCGCTCCAGGAAGCAAATGCCCGCCAAGGGAACCATGCCTGGGGTGGAGTAATCATATTTTCCGCTCCAGGGGGTGCCGCAGGCATACACCCGGTCGCCTACCAGGCGAATGGCCGGTTTGTCGTCATTGAGCATATACGCCCGGTTGCCAAAGTGCTTGAGCCACAGGGCGGTGTGGGTGGATTTGCCGGTGCCGCTGTCTGCAGAAAAAGCGTAAGCCGCGCCGTCCACCACCACGCAGCTGGAGTGGAGCAAAATGCCTCGGAACTTCAGCAGCTGGGTGTAAAAATCCGAGCCGGTGAGCATATAGTACCAGTCGTCCCGGTTCATCTCCGGGTGCTCGGCCATAGCGTCCGTTACCCGCTGCTCCGTCACATCAATGGTCATGTCCGCCGTCTGCCCCTCTTGGTCCTTGCACAGGTAGGGACGGGCTTGCTTTTCTGTTCTGCCGGTGGGGTGCTTGATCTCCACCACCAGCCCGGCAATATCGTAAAACGGCATAGTTGCACCTCAATTCTACCCATTAGTATATAAGAAAAAGCACCTACCGTCAAGGCAAAATCTACCTGCATTTTTTGCCGCCCCGGCTCTTGACAAACAGTCAAAATCGGTGTATGCTATGTTGTAGAACAAATGTTCGATAGCAGAAAAGGAGCCATAGGGAATGGAACGCACCGTTTTGCATGTGGATTGCAACAAGTTTTATGCCTCGGTGGAGTGCCTGCACCGCCCGGAGCTGCGAGACAAGCCGGTGGCGGTGGGCGGCAGCACAGAGAGCCGCCACGGAATTATCCTGACGAAAAACGAAATTGCCTCCCGCTACGGCTTGGTGGCAGGGGAGCCACTGTGGCAGGCGCGGCAAAAGTGCCCGCAGTTGGTGGTGGTACCGCCGAACTTCCCGCTGTATATGCGCTTTTCCAAGATGGCACGGCGGATCTATGAGGATTACAGCGACTATATTGAGCCTTTCGGGCTGGACGAGAACTGGCTGGATGTGACCGGCGATGACCGCACCGGAGAACAGATCGCCCAGGAAATTCGCCGTCGGGTAAAGGCGGAACTGGGCATTACCGTCAGCGTGGGGGTCAGTTTTAACAAGATCTTTGCCAAATTGGGCTCAGATTATAAAAAGCCGGACGCGGTGACGGTTATCAGCCGGGAAAACTACCACCGGGTGGTGTGGCCCCTGCCGTGCAGTGATCTTTTGTGCGTCGGCCCGGCCACCACCCGCAAGCTGAACGCTTACGGCGTTTATACCATCGGCGAGTTGGCGGCGGCTCGGTCGGACTTTTTGCAAGGCCTGCTGGGCAAGAACGGGCTGATGCTCCGTGCCTTTGCCCGGGGGGAGGACACTTCGCCGGTGCAGCACATGGACGCCAAGGCGGCGGTTAAGAGTGTGGGCAATTCCACCACCACGCCCCGGGATCTGGTGGATGATACGGATGTAAAGGTGGTCTTTACCGTGCTGGCAGAGAGTGTGGCCCGCCGTATGCGGGAGCAGGGACTGCAAGGGCGCACGGTGTGCATCTCCTTGCGGGATAAGAATTTGCAAACCTTTACCCGGCGACACAAGCTGGCCGCCGCCACCGATGTGAGCACGGAGATTTTGCAGGCGGCTATGGCGCTGTTTTGTGCCAATTATCGCTGGGGCGCCCCCTTGCGCAGCATTGGATTGTCGGTGACGGACTTTGAGCTGGAACCCTGTGTGCAGTTTGATTTGGCCCATACCCAGGAGCAGCGGGAGCGGGCAGCCAAGCTGGAGCGCACGGTGGATGATTTGAAGCGCCGCTTTGGCAACTACTGTATTCAGCGGGCCAGTTTGCTGGGGGATACCGGGCTGTCCCGTTTTAATCCCCACGATGACCATACCATACACCCCGTTGGATTTTTAACCGGAAAGGAACAGGCAGGATGAAAAACTATGTGCGCGTGCTGGCGCTGTATAATGAGGAGGGCGATATTCGCCCGGTAAAGATGGAGTGGGAGGAGCGATGGCTGGATGTGGACCGTGTACTGGATATTCGCCCGGCGGCGTCTCTGCGTTCCGGGGGCGCCGGACTGCGCTACACCTGCAGCATTGCCGGTGTGCCCACTTATTTGTTTTTAGAGGAGACAAAATGGTTTTTTGAACTTGCAAAATAGAATCGGATAGCGTATAATGTGCCTATGAAGAAGATTAAAGAATTATTTATCAAGTACAAAGAAATCATTATGTATCTCATCTTCGGCGTGGCCACCACAGGTGTGAACTGGGTGGTGTACAGTCTGCTGATGAAGGCGGTGCTGGTGCATGCCCCCGGCAGCGACGATGTGAAGATGACGGTAAGCAATGTGATTGCCTGGATTGCTGCGGTGATCTTTGCCTTTATCACCAACAAACTGTGGGTGTTTGAGAGCAAAAGCTGGGTGCCCAAGGTGGCGGCGCGGGAGTTTGTGTCCTTTGTGGTCTCTCGACTGGCGACCGGCGTGATCGAGTGGTTCGGCCCATTGCTGCTGTTTAAGATCGGGCTGGATCAGGATCTGTTTGGGGTCAAGGGCTTTGTAGCCAAGATTGTTTGCTCCGTGCTGGTGGTTATCCTCAACTATGTGTTCTCCAAGCTCTTGGTATTCACCAAAAAGAAAAAGAGTGCGGACGCACCGGCAAATCCAAACGAAAAATAGGCAATGCGTATAAGAAAAGAGTGCTGCGGCGCTCTTTTTTTGTTGGCTTTAGAATTGCAAGGCGCGGTCGTTTGTGGTAAAATAATGAACGGAAATTTTAGATTGCGAGGTATTTTCGTATGGCAAGAACATATCAAGAGATGACAAAAGACGAATTGCTCCGGGAGCAGGAGAGCCTGCTGGCTCGGTACAAGGCATTTCAGGCCAAGGGACTGCAACTGGATATGAGCAGAGGTAAGCCCTGCAAAGAGCAGTTGGATCTGTCCGTGGGTATGAATGATGTGAAGGACTATGTGTCCGGCGGCGTGGATGTGCGCAACTACGGCATTTTGGACGGTATTGCCAGCTGTAAGCAGCTGTTTGCCGAGCTGCTGGAGGTGCCGGCCGAGAATGTGATCATCGGTCCCAACGAGAGTCTGACTTTGATGTTTGATTTTATCTGCCAGTGCTACACCCACGGCATCGGCGGTAAACCCTGGAGCCAGGAAAAGGAAGTGAAGATCCTGTGCCCGGTGCCCGGCTATGATCGCCACTTTACCGTGTGCCAGTATTTTGGGCTGCAAATGGTGAATGTGCCGATGAACGCCGACGGACCGGATATGGACACCATTGAAGAATTGGTGAAGGATCCCAGCGTGAAGGGTATGTTCTGTGTGCCCAAGTATTCCAACCCCACCGGCATCACTTTCTCCGATGCAGTGGTGCGCCGTATTGCGGCGCTTCGCCCGGCAGCAGAGGACTTCCGCATTGTGTGGGACAACGCCTATTGTGTGCATGATCTGGATGAGGACGGCGATAAGCTGCTGAATATTTTTGATGTGCTGCCGGAATACGGCAATGAGGATATGGTTATTGAGGTGGCCTCTACCTCTAAGATCACTTTCCCCGGCGCAGGCGTGTCCTGCCTGGTGGCCAGCAAGAAAAATTTGGATCTGATCCGTCAGCGCCTGACGGTGCAGACCATCAGCTATGACAAGATGAACCAGCACCGCCATGTGGAATTCTTCAAGAATGCGGACGGCGTGCGTGCCCACATGAAGAAACATGCGGCAATTTTGAAGCCTAAGTTTGATATTGTACTGGATCGCCTGAACAAGGAGTTAACCGGCCTGGGGATTGCCAGCTGGTTCTCCCCCAAGGGTGGTTACTTTATCAGCCTGGATGTGCTGCCCGGCACCGCCAAGCGCGTGGGCGAGCTGTGTAAGGCCGGCGGCGTGACCCTCACCAGCGTGGGCGCCACTTATCCCTATGGCATTGACCCACAGGACAGCAACATTCGCATTGCACCTTCTTTCCCGCCCAATGAGGAGATGGCCTTGGCAGCGGAGCTGCTGTGCATTTGCACCCGCCTGGCGGCCATTGAGAAGCTGGTGGGCTGATGCAGGCCGGAGCTTCCACCGCTTGCTTTTATCCTTTGGAGACGGAGCGGGCTTTGCAGCAGGTGACGGAACTGGGCTTTCCTTTTGCGGAGGTGTTCTTTAACGCTCGGCAGGAGTTGCGCCCGGCCTTTGTGCGCCAACTGGCAGCCATTGCTGGGGACGGCGGCACACAGGTGGTGTCTGTGCACCCCTTTTCCAGTTTTATGGAAAGCAGTTGCATTTTTGGCGATTACCAGCGCCGGTTTGAAGATACCATTGATATTTATAAAGAAACCTGCCATGCGGCAGCGCTACTGGGCGCCCAATTTGTGGTGATCCACGGGGCGGTTGCCCAGCCCAAGATTCCCATTCCGGAGGAACGGTATTTTGCGCGCTTTTTGCAGCTGGTGGAGATCGGCCGCGCCGAGGGCGTGACCGTGTGCCAGGAGAATGTGAACCGCTTTAAGAGCCAACACATTGCCTTCTGCGACCGGATGCGCCGCGCGCTGGGGGACGACTTCCATATGGTGCTGGACATTAAGCAGGCGGTGCGTGCCGGGGAGGATCCCTTTGCGTTTCTGGATACCTTCCAAAAGGAGATCGTCCATGTGCACATCAGCGATCATTCCCCGGAGAAGGACTGCCAGCCCCCGGGGCAGGGAAGCTTTGACTTTCAGCGGCTGTACCGCACTTTGGGTGATCGGGTGCATTATATGATTGAGATCTACTCCCGCGGCTACCGGGTGGCGGCGGAGTTGCAGCGGGCCAAGGCTTACCTGGATACAATCAAGTAGGAGGTGGGTGCTTTGGCTAAAACCAGCAACAAGACCATGGGTATTTTTTGCATTTTGTTGTCCGGGCTGTGCTTTACGGGTATGAATACCTTTGTGCGCCTGTCCGGCGCTCTGCCCACCATGCAAAAGGTCTTTTTTCGCAATTTTGTGGCGATGATCTTTGCCTTTGTGATGATGGTGCGCAAGAAAGACAGTTTTCGCGCCAAACCGGGGAACATTAAGTACCTGCTTATTCGTTCCGTTGGGGGCGTGGCCGGTATGGTGGGTAACTTCTATGCCATTGATCGACTGGACCTTAGCGACGCGTCTATGCTCAATAAAATGAGTCCCTTTTTTGCGCTGCTCTTTTCCGCTGTCTTCATTAAAGAAAAAGTGCGGCCCAAGCAGGCGATTGCTATTGTGGTGGCATTCTTAGGGGCACTTTGCATTATTAAACCCACTTTTGCCAATGCAAATTTATTTGCCAGTGTTTGCGGCTTCTTAGGCGGTATGGCTGCCGGCGGGGCGTACACCTGCGTGCGGTACTTAGGGCTGCGGGGCGAGAACGGACGGTTGATCGTCTTTTTCTTCTCCGCTTTTTCCAGTGCGACGATGTTGCCGTTTTTGCTGTTTAACTATCATTATATGACCTGGCAGCAATGGGCGACCTTACTACTGGCGGGCGCTTGCGCCGCCGGTGGGCAATTCTCCATTACCGCCGCCTATACCCATGCTCCCAGCCGAGAGATCAGCGTGTATGACTACGCCCAGGTGATTTTTGCGGCCGTTGTGGGCTATTTGGTATTTGGCGATGTGCCGGATGTGCTGTCCTTTGCTGGCTACGCGGTAATCTGCGGTATGGCGCTGTGGATGTTCTTCTATAATCGTAAGGCAGACGGCACCGCCCCTGCCAAAAAGGTGTAAAGGCAAAAAACTTGCTTTTTTTCACCAATTATGGTATAGTACGGATTGTACAGAATTTTATGGCAAGAGCCGTATCTTTCAACAGGGGGGATAACTATGAAGTGTCCGTTTTGCGGTTATGCAGAGAGCAAAGTGATTGACTCGCGTCCTACCGACGAGAATGAGCGCATTCGCCGTCGTCGGGAGTGTATGCAGTGCGGCAAGCGCTTTACCACTTATGAGATCATTGAGGATGTGCCCATTATTGTGGTGAAGAAGGACAAAAGCCGTGAGGTCTTTGACCGCAACAAGATTCTGAAAGGTATGCTCCGTGCCTGCGAAAAGCGACCGGTGACCGTAGAGGCTCTGGAGACTGCGATTTCTGAGATCGAGACCACTTTGCAAAGTGCCTTGGATCGTGAGGTCACCAGCGTGCGCATCGGCGAGCTGATTATGGAAAAGCTGCGGGGAATCGACGAGGTGGCTTATGTGCGCTTTGCTTCTGTTTACAAGGAGTTTGACAGCGCCAGTGCCTTTGTGGACGAAATTTCCAAATTGCAATAAACCTGTTTCGCGCCCGGCATTTGTCGGGTGCTTTTTTCTTTTTTATCTCGGGTATTGAAAACCTACTAAATATATGGTATTATAGGTTAAAGGAAGGATGTGACGGTATGAAAATCTCTACCAAAGGACGCTACGCACTGCGTATGATGTTAGATTTGGCCGAGCACAGGGAACAGGGCTTTGTGTCGCTGAAGGAGATCGCCGCCCGTCAGGATATATCCAAGAAGTATTTGGAGCAGATCGTGGCGGTGCTTAACCGCCCGGATTTCTTAAAGACCAACCGGGGCTACCAGGGGGGCTATCGTCTGGCCAAGACCCCGGACCAGTATACGGTTGGCGATATTCTTCGTTTGACAGAGGGCGGCTTGGCGCCGGTGGCCTGCCTGGAGGAGGAGCCGAACACCTGCCCCCGCGCCGCTTCCTGCGCTACGCTGCCGGTGTGGGCCGGGCTGTATAAAGCCATCAATACCTACCTGGACAGCATTACCCTGCAAGACCTGCTGGAGCAGGAGCACAAAAATGACGATTACTCCTATGTGATCTAAACGCGGACCGCCTTGTTGATACAGGGCGGTATTTTTTTTGTTCAAAGAGGGTTGACAAATACCCATAGGGGGTATATAGTAAAAATACCCCATGGGGGTATAGAAAGGAAGTGCTGTTGTGGCAGATAAAGACGAAATGCAGCCGGTTTGTGCTTGCTGTGCGAAGAAGAAAGTGCGGGACCCGGAGGAGTACCGACGGCTGATCCATCGACTGAACCGCATTGAGGGCCAAATTCGCGGGATCAAGGGTATGATTGAGAAGGACGCCTACTGCACGGATATTTTGGCCCAGTCCGCAGCGGCCGGTGCGGCGCTGAATGCCTTTAACCGAGAACTGCTGTCCACGCATATTCGCACCTGTGTTGCGGAGGATATTAAGGCCGGCAAGGATGAAACGCTGGACGATTTGCTGGCCACATTGCAAAAATTGATGAGATAGCGGCGCATATTGGCGCCGGGAGGTGAGAGTTTGGAACAATACAATGTGACGGGGATGAGCTGCGCTGCGTGCAGTGCCCGGGTGGAAAAAGCGGTGCGCGCCGTGCCCGGGGTGGAAAGCTGCTCCGTCAGTCTGCTTACCAATTCAATGGGCGTTACCGGTACGGCTGCCCCGGAACAGATCATCGCCGCTGTGGAAAAGGCCGGTTACGGCGCCGGCTTAAAACAAAAGGGCGGCGCTGCCCCGCAGCCGGCGGCAGACCCGCTGAAAGATACCCAGACGCCAAAGTTATTGCGGCGGCTGATCAGTTCCGTGGTGTTTTTGCTGATTTTAATGTACTTTTCCATGGGACATATGATGTGGAACTGGCCGCTACCGTCGGCCTTAGAGGGCAACCACATGGCCATGGGGCTGCTCCAAATGCTGCTGACCATTATTATTATGATCATCAATGGCCGCTTTTTTGTCAGCGGCTTTAAGAGCCTGTGGCACCGGGCACCCAATATGGACACCCTGGTGGCGCTGGGCGCGGCTGCGGCTTTTGGGTACAGCACTTACGCGCTGTTTGCCATGACCGGCGCCCAGGTGGCGGGCGATGCAGACGGTGTGATGCACTATATGCACGAGTTTTACTTTGAGTCCGCCGCTATGATTTTAACGCTGATTACCGTGGGCAAAACCCTGGAGGCCCGCTCCAAAGGCAAGACCACAGACGCGCTGAAGCGCTTGATGCAGCTGACTCCTAAGACGGCGGTGCTGCTGGAGAACGGGAAAGAGCGCACAGTACCTATTGAGCAGGTGATGTGCGGTATGGAGTTTGCCGTGCGGCCGGGGGAGCATGTGCCGGTAGACGGCGTGATTCTGGAGGGCAGCAGTGCGCTGGACGAAAGCGCCCTCACCGGTGAGAGCGTGCCGGTGGACAAGACCGTGGGCGATCCGGTGTCTGCCGCTACTGTGAACACCTCCGGCTACTTACGGTGCCGTGCCACCCGGGTGGGGGAGGACACCACTCTGTCCCAAATCATTCAAATGGTCAGCGACGCTGCCGCCACCAAGGCGCCCATTGCTAAGATCGCCGATCGGGTGTCCGGCGTGTTTGTGCCGGTGGTGATGGCCATCGCTCTGGTGACCACCGTGGTGTGGCTGCTTACCGGTCAGAGCTTTGGCTATGCGCTGGCCCGGGGAATTTCCGTGCTGGTGATCAGCTGTCCTTGCGCATTGGGACTGGCCACGCCGGTAGCCATTATGGTAGGCAACGGGCTGGGTGCCAAAAACGGCATTCTCTTTAAGACCGCTGTGTCTTTGGAGGAGACCGGCAAGGCGCAGATCGTGGTGCTGGACAAAACCGGTACCATTACCGAGGGTGCGCCTAAGGTGACGGACTTGGTACCTGTCCTCGGGGTGGAAGAAAGCCGCCTGGCAGCGCTGGCCTGTGCGCTGGAACAAAAGAGTGAGCACCCGCTGTCAAAAGCGGTGACCGCATACGGCGCGGAAAGGCAAATCACGCCGGAACCGGTCACGGACTTTGAGGCACTGCCGGGTAATGGATTGCAGGCAACGCTGAACGGCAAACTGCTGCTGGGCGGCAGTCTCAGCTATATGCGTAGTCGGGTGTCGGTGCCGAAAAATATGGAACAGCAAGCGGCAGCGCTGGCGGAGCAGGGAAAAACGCCCTTGTTCTTTGCCTATGATGGCGCACTGCTGGGTATGATCGCCGTGGCTGATGTGATTAAGCCGGACAGCCCGGCGGCCATTGCGGCACTGCAAAAGATGGGCATTCGTGTAGTGATGCTCACCGGCGACAATCCTCGCACCGCTGCGGCTATCGGTCGGCAGGCGGGAGTGGATCGGGTGATTGCCGGCGTGCTGCCCCAGGGCAAGGAACAGGTGGTGCGCGACCTGATGAAACAGGGCAAGGTCATTATGGTGGGTGATGGTATTAACGACGCCCCGGCCCTGACCCGAGCCAATATCGGTATGGCCATCGGCGCCGGTACGGATGTAGCCATTGATGCGGCGGATGTGGTGCTGATGCACAGCCGCTTGAGCGATGTGACCGCCGCCATTCGCCTAAGCCGTGCCACACTGACCAATATTCACGAGAACCTGTTTTGGGCGTTCTTCTATAATGTGATCGGTATTCCTTTGGCGGCAGGGGTGTGGATCCCCATTTTCGGCTGGACTCTGAACCCCATGTTCGGCGCGGCGGCTATGAGCCTGTCCAGCTTCTGCGTGGTGGCCAACGCCCTGCGACTGAACCTTTTTAAGCTATATTCCCCCAAGCGGGATAAGAAAATCAAACACCCGGTGGTGCTGGCAGCACTACCTATGGAAAAGGAGAATTCTGCAATGACAAAAGTAATGAAAGTGGAGGGTATGATGTGCCCCCATTGTGAGATGACGGTAAAGAAAGCGCTGGAGGCTCTGCCCCAGGTGGACAGCGCCGTTGCCAGCCACACGGACGGTACCGCCACGGTGACCTTAAACGGCGATGTGGATGACGCTGTGCTAAAAAAGGCCATTGAGGACCAAGGTTATACCGTGAAGGACTAAAAGGAAAAATGAAAGGCTCTCCGGCATGTATGCACGTGCCGGGGAGCCTTTTTTTGCGTTCTTCCACCGGGGGTGGAGTCATTTCCACGCACCGTGCCTTGCCAAATGGGCGCTCTGCCGCCTATACTGGAGTTGCCCCCCCGGGCAGAAAGGATGATTGTGTGAAACGGATTTTAGCTCTCTTACTTTGTGTGGTATCGGTATTGGCACTGTGCGCTTGCAGCAAGACAAATACTGCCCAACCGGCAGGCGCTCGGTTTGACAAGCCACTGCAGCAGCAGACGGAGAACCAACTCCAGCCCCAAAGCAATATTTACCTGACGGCGGATACATTCTATTATGCCACGGAGGATACCGATGAGCGGAACACCTTTGGCACGCCCCAAAAGCTGATGGCCTATGACCTGCTGACCGGCAAGACCCGCACGGTGCTGAACGGGGTGAGCGATATTGCGCAGATGTGCCGCATAGGCAACACCCTGTATTTTACCTGCTATGCTTATACTGACACGGACAAAACCCAGTGGGGCTTTTGTCTGTATGCTTACGATATAAACAAGGATTGGCCAGCATGCATTTACGCCACGCCCAATACCAGTGACGGGGTGGCGTTGGCCCCTTGCGGGTACACGCTGTTCTACCTGTGCAACACGCGGAACCAGGACGGTATGAGCGCAGACGAAAGCGGCAAAGGTGAGCTGCACGCCTGCACAGCCGCAGAGGACAAGGTGCTGCAATCCGGTCTGGAGACGGATCGTGCCTACTTCTATGATTGGTCGGACAGCGCGGCGTACCTGCTGACCAACAACGGCGGTACGGATTCGTACTATCATCTGGACTACAAGGGAAAAATGACCCCCACCAACCACCGGCCAAAAACAGAGCCGCGGGAAGAAAATGCCGAACCCTCGAAAAAACCGGTGATTGTGGCGGATTATCAAAATTATTCCATAGAGATCACCTGTACTGTACCCAAAAAGCCGGAAGACAGCGACTGTGGCTATCGTTATATTGCCGGGTATGTGCTCAAGGAAAAAGCCACCGGCAAGTCTTACACCCTGTGCAGCGGCAGCTACTGGTATTATTACATCTAAAACGACGGTTGTCCCCTTTTGTCGCTTTTGTGCAAAATTGACAAATAATGCTTGCGATGCGATGACAAAACTGGTAATATAGAAAGGTAAAGGGGGATTTCTATGTCCAGTCAAGTGCGTACATATACGGCTAAGGAACGGAATATGTACCTGGTGGGTATGATGGGTCAGAATATGATCTACAACATCATCGGCACCGGGCTGTATTTCTACTTCCAGTCGGTGATCTTTATTCCGGCAATGGCCATCAGTATCTTTATGGCCGTAGCGCGGGTGTGGGATGCCATTAACGACCCAATGATGGGCACCTTTGTGGACCGCACCAACACCAAGTGGGGCAAGTGCCGACCGTATTTGCTGTTTTCACCGGCCGCTATTATGGTGATCACCATACTGACCTTCTGTAACGGTATGTATAGCTCTGCCAACACCTCGGGCAAGAATGCCCTGATCGTGGGCTGGGCTGCCGTGTCTTATATCCTGTGGGGTATGTGCTACACGGTAGGGGATATTCCCTTGTGGGGCGTGACCTCCCGTATGACTGAGGTGGAGAAGGACCGGGCGTCCATTCTCTCCTTTGCCCGTATTGCAGCGGGCCTGGGCGGCGGCGTGGTGCTGCTGACCATTAATCCGCTGTCTCAGGCGCTGGGGAAAAAGTTGGAGTCCGCTGCCGGTTCTGCACTGAAGGGCCAGCAAATGGGCTTTATCATCGTGGCAGTGATCTTAACGGTGATCGGCTGTGGTATGTTCCAGATGACCGGTGTTTTTGTGCGGGAGCGTGTGCCCTCTGCGGAGCAAAAGTTCGGGTTTAAGGAGAACTTTAAGATCATGTGGGGCAACAAGCCTTTCCGCAACCAGCTGATTAGCGGTGTGCTGCGCTCGCCCATTCAGATTTTGCTGTCTGTTGCCATGACCCTGATGTCTTATTACTACGGCAACTACTTTGGCGATTATATGCTGTATATGATTATCTTCGGCGGCGCTATTTTTGGCGGTCAGTTTATCGCCATGGCGCTGGTGCCCAAGCTGACGGAGAAACACGATAAAACGCGTATGCTCATCGGCTCTACCATTATGGGCGCCATTCCCTTTGCACTGATCTACCCGGTGTACCTGCTGGCGCCCCGGGATCTGGATCAGCCGCTGTGGGTGGCAATCCTGTTTGTGGTCTTTGCCCTGGCAGGCGGTGGCATAGGCGCTTTGAATGTGCTCCAGTCCGTGATGATCGCCGACGCGGTGGACTATGAGGAGTATCACAAGGGCTATCGCCCGGACGGTGTGTTCTTCTCCGGCCAGTCTTTTATTACCAAGCTGTCCGCCGGGATCAGCTCCATTATTCAGGGCGTCGGCTACTCCATCGTGGGCTTTAGCGGCGACAATGTAAGCGCCTGCAACGAGGCTCTGCGTGCCGGTGCGTCCTTTAAGGATCAGTTTCCCCAGTATGCGGGGATGATGTTCTTCCTGTGTTCGATCCCGCCGGCTATCGGTCTGTTTTTGTCCATCATTCCGCTGCGTCACTACGGTATGACGGACGAGGAGCACCGCACCATTTTGGAAGCGCTGGTGCAGCGCCGTAATGCCCAGGCAGAAGAAATCGCAGATAACTGATGAAACTAATAAAGCCTGAGGGCTGCGCGGCTCTCGGGCTTTTGCTATATTCGGAGGCATTATGACCATTCGACCCTATCGCCCGGAGGACCGGGACCGGCTGCGCCAAATTTGCCGGGAGACGGCGGCCAAGCCGTTTCAAAGAACCGGGCGCACCTTAGAGGCGGTAACGCTGATTTATAACGACTATTTTACTGCTTACGAGCCGGATCATATTTTTGTGCTGGTGGACGAAAGCGATCGGGCAGTGGGGTACATTCTCTGCGCTGCGGACTACCGGGGCTTTGTGCATCACTACCGCACCACTTATCTGCGCCGGGTGTTGCGCACAGCGCCGGATCAGGCGGCGGGCTTGCTGGGCTATTTGTGGTGCCTGGGCAAAATCAAGAACCGGCCGGTGCACTTCCACCTGGATATATTGCCGCCCTATCAGCGGCAGGGGTGGGGTACACGGCTAATGGACACCCTGTGCCGTCATTTGCGGGAGCTGGGGATAGACTACCTTTCCTGCTGCGGGGTCAGCCGAGACTCCGCCGGGTACAAAATGTATCGCAAATACGGCTTTACAGAGAGTTACGATTACGGCCATAACACCGTATCTTTGTCCCTGCGGCTGTAAGTGAAATTGCAAAGTGGACAAATGTCTTACATTTTGGCGTACACTGTCGTTTTTGCACAAATAATACTTGCTATTTGCCACACATACTGGTAAAATAGAAGAAAAAATATAGGGGGACTCGATAAAGTGTCAAACCAAACAAGGACCTATACCAAAAAAGAGCGTAATATGTACCTCACCGGTATGCTGGGTCAAAACCTGATCTACAACATTGTAGCCACAGGTCTGTATTTCTATTTCCAAAATGTAATTTGCCTGCCGGCAATGGCTTTGGGCTGGATTTTTGCCCTGGCTCGTGTGTGGGACGCCATCAATGACCCGATGATGGGCACCATTGTGGACCGCACCCGTACCAAGTGGGGCAAATGCCGTCCGTACCTGATTATTTTCCCTGCCATTATCGGCGTGGTCACCGTTTTGGCATTCCTCAACGGCAACTATGCCACTGCCACTTCAAACACCCAAAAGGTGCTGATCGTGGCTTGGGCTGCTGTTTCTTACATCGCTTGGGGTATGTGCTTTACCGTGTGTGATATTCCGCTGTGGGGCATTACTTCCCTGATGACGGAGGACGAGGACGACCGCAGCAAACTGCTGGGCTTGGCCCGTATCGTTGCCGGTATCGGCGGCGTTGGCGTGCTGGTGGTGCAGATTGCCCAGGTTGTAGGCGGTATTTTTGAGGGCAAAGGCTATTCTCAGGCCAAGGCTTCTCAGTACGGCTTTATCCTGACCGTGATTATTATGACCGTGATCGCCACTGTTCTCTTTGAGTTTGCCGGCATCGGCACCAAAGAGCGGGTGGAGCAGGCAGAGAAAAAATATACCTTTACCGAGAACTTCAAAATTATGTTCCAGAACAAGCCGTTCCGCCAGATTTTGATCTCCGGTATTCTCAGAAGTCCCATTCAGCTGCTCATGCTCATTGCCATGACGCTGATTACCTATTATTACGCCAACGGCGACTTCATGAATGTGTTGAAAACAGACGATACCGGTGCTATGGTGGGTATTGACTGGAACATTTTGGTGCGCCTGGCTGTGATCGCCGCTGCCGTGTTCCTGGGTCAGTTTATCGCTATGGGCATTACTCCGTCATTGATCCGCAAGCACGAGAAAAAGAGCATTTATAACTTCTATTCCGTTGCAGGCGCCGTGCCTTTTGCTCTGCTGTATGTGTTCTTTAAGATCGCCCACGGCGATGTAAAGACCTCTATGGTATGGGTGGTCCTTACCGGGCTGTGCTTCTTCTTTGCAGGCGCTGCCATGGGTGGTATCAATGTGCTCCAGTCCGTGATGATCGCCGACTGCGTGGACTACGAGGAGTACCACAACGGCGTGCGTACCGACGGTGTATTCTTCTCCGGCCAGTCCTTTATCACCAAGCTGTCCGGCGGTATCGCCTCTATCCTGTCTGCTGCGGTGTACCACTTTGTAGGTTATAGTGACGCCAATATTTTGAAGCTGAATGAAGCCCTGAAGAACGGCGCAGATTTCCTGAGCTATGACGGTGGTTCCGGCGCCGGTAAGTACGCCGCCACCATGTTCTTCCTGATCTCCATTCCGCCTGCCATCGGTATGGTTCTCTCCGCATTGCCCACCATTAAGTATGCAATGTCCGATAAAGAGCATAGCCGTATCCTGAGTGAGTTGGTGGCTAAACGCGCCGCTAAGAACGACGACAGCGCTGAATAAGATCAACCAATAAAAACAAAAGCACCGCTGCGGCGGTGCTTTTTTGTGCGTTCTATGCCTTGCCCTTTAGGAAAGAGGCTTTCAAAGCTGCGCAAGGACGGCACAGCAATCCCTCTGTGCACTTTTTACCGATCGCTGATATCCGGTACGCGTAAAAGACAAAAAGCGTGAATACAGCTGCTCTCAGGCCACGCTAAAGGACAAGGACAGTACGCGCTGCTGCTAAAAAGGAAATACAAAGAAATGGATAATAAAAAGCACTTCCCGCAGGAAGTGCTTTTTATGATTTTCAGGGTATTTAGGCTTCTTCGCTTTCCATCAGCTTTTCGCGCTTAGCCTCCAGCTCAGCCTGGGCCTGGGCCTTCACCTTGCCGGTGTATTTGTTAAAGAACATGGGAATGATGGTCAGGATAAAGCCCACAGCCGGTACAATGGTCACCAGCGCCAGCAGCATTTTTTGGGTGCTGCCAGACTGCTCAAAGAAGATTTGACGCCCGGCGTTATCCACCAGGGATTTGTCTACGGCCTTAAAGTCCGTTTGCGCCAGCAGCTGACCGAACACGAAGGTGGCAATCGCGGCGTTTACCTTAGACAGGAAGGTTTGGAATGCAAAGCACACGCCCTCCTGGCGCTCGCCGGTCTTCCACTCCAAATAGTCGATGGAGTCGGCAATCAGCGCGTAGGTAATCACATTGTAAATGCCAAGGGGCAGACCCATCAGGAACAGGAAAATCCACAGGATAAAGATGTTGATCTTGGTTACATCTTGTGCCAAAATCACATAGCAAAGGCCGTGCACGGCAAAGCCAAACAGGGCGGAGCCAATGTAGATCTGCTTTAAGCTGAACTTCTTGCGCAGCAGGGGGAAGATGGCCATGGCAGGCACCATGCCCACGCCGATGGCTACGGTCAGGGTGGTCACAATGGTGCCGCGAGGGATCCAGAAGTCATAGGCTGCCGCAGCGTCCACATTGGGCACCAGGGTGCTTTGTGCGCCGGGCAGGAAGTCCATAAAGATCTGGCGGAAGTCTGTATAATTCTGAATAATAATGTAATTGCCGATATAGTCCGCGCATTGGTTGGCGGTAACCATAGTGGAGCCCAGAACGGAAGCGGCAATAACGATCAGCAACAGCTTGTTCTTGCCCAGCACCACAAAAGTCTCCTTGAAGGAGGGGGTGTGGTCCATCTTGGGCACGCGCTCTTTGGATACAAAGAAGATGAGAATGGACAGCCCGCAGCCCAGCAAGGCAAAGATCAGGGCGCCTACAAAGAAACCTTTGTTATAGCCCATGTTGCTCTGGTACAGAATGGGCACCAGCAACGCCGGCAGAATGCCACCGAAGGTGGAGCCCAGGCGGGCGGTGGAAATAAAGGAAGTACGCTCACTTTCCAGTGGGGTAATCACAGAGGACAGACCCCAGAAAGGCACATCCTGCACGGTAAAGGCCACGCCCCACAGAATGTAGGTGACCAGCGCCCACACAAAAGCGGCGGTGGAACCCTCCTTAAAGGGTGCAGTAAACAGCAATATGGTGCAAATGGCAATGGGCACCGGTGCAAACAGCAGATAGGGCCGCATTTTGCCCCATTTGGACTTGGTGCGATCTACGATCATGCCCATCACCGGGTCATTGAGAGCGTCAAAGATACGGCCAATCAAGATGATTGTGGTACCTTGAGACAGGGACAGCCCGGCGCCGTTTTGGAAGAATACCAAGGTAAACATGGACATCAGCGTATAAATACCGGAGCGGCCGAATGCACCTACGGTAAAGCATATCCGCTCCCTGGTGGTTAGGTATTTCTTTTGGGGTTCGTTCATTATTTTTTCCTCACTTTCAGGGCGGGGAGAATCACAGGTGCGGCTTCTCCGGCATTTTTCATTTCACGCAGCAGCAGGTATTTCATCTCCTGGCGCACATGGCTGTAACGGGGATCACGGATCAGGTTGCAGCGCTCAATGGGATCCTTCTCCAAATCATAAAGATAATCCTCAAAGTATACACCGGCATTGTACTTCAGATAGCCGGTAGGCGCTAAGGTGCGCACCGCGTATTTGAACCGGTCCGTACGAATGGCGCGGCCACACTGGCTTTCGCTGATCTGCATAAACACACAGTCGTGAAGCGGCTGTGTCGTCTGCTGCATTTGGCACAGATCCTTGCCCATGTAACTGGGCGGTATGGGAATGCCCGCCAGACTCAGGAAAGTGGGGGGCAGGTCGATGAGGGAGGTGAGCCGGTTCTCTGCCTTGCCGCCGTCAAAGCCGCCGCCTTTGATGATCAGCGGGGTGTGGGTGGCGCTGTCGTGGCAGGAGCGCTTGTACTCCAAATTGCGGGTCTTAAAGTGGCTGCCGTGGTCTGAGGAGTAGATGATAACCGTGTCGTCATAAATGCCCAGATCCTTGAGCTTTTGCACCAGGCGGCCCACATTATAGTCCAACCGATTGATGGCGGAGATATAGTCCGGGTACATCTCTTTATAGTCGCCCTTTAGGAAGGTGAGGTCCGGGGGCAGAGGGTAGTCCTTGTATTGATTGACGGTCTCTTTATAGCCCTCGTAATGATGGTGGTCGTTTTGGTGGTGGGGCTCCAGCTGGCTGATAAATAGGAAGAAGGGTTTGTCTGCCTCCCGTCCGCTCTCCAGGTATTCCAGGGCAAAGTCGTTGATACAGTCAGCCCGGTAGCCGGTAAAGTCCAGCTTGTTGCCGTCACCGTCAAAGATGTAGCCGTCGTAGCCGTGGCTGGTGAATTCCAGCACATCCGCTGCCCGCCAGTAGCGGTACTCGCCCTGCTTCTTTTTCGGTACCGGCGTGGCCTCGCAGTGGGTGCCGATCCCAGGCAGCCGGTCAGAGGCCAAGTGCCACTTACCCACATAAGCAGTGTCATACCCGGCTTCGTTAAAGTAATGGGCCAGCGGGGTAATGCTTTCCGGCAGGGGAATGCCGTTCCAGTAGCAGCCGCACTGGGTAGCATACACACCGGTTTGCAGGCAGGCACGGGCCGGGCCGCACACCGGCTGGCAGGTAAAGTTGTTCTCAAAGAGGGTGCCCTCTTTGGCCAGCTGCATCAGGTTAGGGGTCACCGTTTCATTGACGGTATCCCACCGCTGCTGATCGCTGAAGTAAAAGATGATGTTCTTACGCTTTGCCATGTTCAACTCCTGTTCCTAAACTGCACCCGAGGGCGCAGCGTATTGTCTTTTTATTTATCCGGCCATAAAGCCGGTGATTGCATTATAGATATTCAGGCAGATAAATACGCCCAGCACCGCGGAAAATACCCGGGTGACGATCTTGTTGTTGGCCTTTTTATTCAGTGCTGCGCCAATGATACCGGCGATCACAGCTGCCGGGGCCGCAATCAGCAGAATGCGGTAGTCGAACTTGGGCACCGTGGCGGTGGCTACATAGGTCACCAGCTTGGACAGCTGGCTAAAGAAGATGACGGCCACGCTGTACACAGTGGCTTCCTTCATGCTCATAGAGAAGAACAGCAGGAAGAACATAATGTTGATGGGCCCGCCGCCAATGCCCAAGAAGCTGGACAGAATGCCCAGCACGACGCCACCCAGAAGAATGGTGATCGGGTTCTTTAAGTGAAAACTCTTTTTGCCCTTGTTCACATACCATAAAGCCACTGTCAGCAGACAGGCCAACAGTACAGCCTGGTAAGCCATAGCCAGGTTGTCGCTGAGCAGTCGGTTAAACAGATCAAAAATGTGCTTGCCTGCAAAGCCGCCTAAAATAGACCCGGCAGAGATCAGCAGCACGGTCTTAAAGTCCACCTTGGTCTTGGCACGCAGGTGCTTTACGGTGGAACTGCAACTCATGGCAAAAACGGACACGGAGGAGATAAAGTTGATGACCTCGGTGGTGTCGTCTACCAGCAGGGTCAGCAGCGGTTTAATAATCACCCCGGAGCCACCGCCTAAAAAGGCGCCGATGCCGGAAGCGAGAAAGATAATTACGCCGTAAACAACAAACATCATTGTTCCTTGCCCTCCGTCTCTTGCTCCAAGTAAACAGTGGCAGAATTGTATGCCAGTTCAAAGCCCTCTTTGTCCAGAAGCTCTTTGATTTGCAGGTTCAAACGATTTTTGATTTGCCCCAGCTCCACTACAGTGGGGGCGATCACATAATAGTACACCTGTACATCCATGCCGTGGGCACCGTAATTCACAAAATCTGTTCGAATATCATCCTGTACGACTGCCGGATCGGCCTGCAACAGTGCTCGCAGATCCTGCTCAAATCGCTCTAAGTCCGTGCGGCTGTGTTTATAATGCAAAGTGAAAGTTTGGTCGATCAGTCGCTTTTCCATATCCGCATAGTTGATAATGCTCTGATTGGTCAGGGCTGTATTGGGCAGTACATAACGGCTGCCGTCCAGCGCTCGCAGGGTGGTGGAGCGCACGGCAATGTCCTCCACCGTACCGCTTAATTCTCCAACGGCGATAAAGTCCCCCACGCGGAACGGCTTGTTAAATACAATGATAAAGCCGGAGATCAGGTTCTCCACCGCATCTTTACAGGCAAAGGCCACAGCCACGCCGCCGATGCCTAAAGCAGCAAAAATGCGTGTGGCGGAGTAGCCCAGCAGTTCCAGCACCAGCAGAGCGCCGATGCAGATGATCACGATCTTGGCTACATTGGAGATAAAGCGAAAGGCGGTCAGCCGGGTTTTGTCCTCGCCGGCTGCCGTGTCAAAGGTATAATTGTCCAGCTCGCCGTTCAGAAGGCGCACGCCGCCCCAGCAGGCGCACACAATGCCGCCGGCCTTAATGAGAAACAGGCCGATCTTATGTAGCTCTCCGGAGGGGGCAATGATTTGCAAACCCAGGGCAATGCCGGCCAGTACCAAGAAAAAGGCCAGGGGCTTTTTCAGTCCGTCTTTAATCAGCGATTGCACCCGTGGTTTGCGGCGGCAAAAGGTCTTGCCAATGACGGTGAGTATTCCCCCGGAAATGATATTTCGTAACAGAAGCAGCACCACAACGCTCCCCACAGCGATCAGAGTGCGGATCAGCAGTTCTTCAGTGGTTTCTACCCCTTGTATGTTTTTGCGCAGGTTCTCTACGAACTGCGGTATTGCGATGGTCAGCATAGACATTCCTAACTGCCCTCCAAAGAGGACGCTTCATTTCATAAGCCGTAAAATCTATTATATAATTTGTAAAGAGCCTTGTCAATGCAGCGGGGCGTTAATGGTCGTTGTCGTCCAAATGGGTCGGAATACAGTAAAAATTGCTTTCCCACGCCGGAATGTACGGACTGTGGCGGAAGTACAGCTTGTAGTCCGGGCAAAGGTTTAGAATTTGCAGCGGCAGGGAGAACAAATCTTCGTTGCGATGGTAGGCGCATACATATAGCTTGGGCCGCCAGGTGATAATGGTGTGGGCGGCGCCGGTCAGCGCCTTGCTTTCACTGCCCTCAATGTCCATTTTCAGCAGGGTCACCGGCGCGCCTTGTAGCAGGCTGTCCAGATCCGTGGCTTCCACCGCTGTACCGGTGGGCGACAGGTGGGAATTGCGCCCGGCGCAGGCATTAAAATGCAAAGTGGTCTGCCGGTTCCAGGCACTTTTATTGTAAAGGTGAACGCCTTGCATACCATCGGTGGAGCGGCACAGCTTTTTGAAGTTTTTGCCATCCGGCTCCAAGGCGTAAATGGATTTGTATTTTCCGCACGAATACTGCAAAAATTGGCGAATTGTGTCGCCGTTATAAGCGCCCATATCCACCAAAATCTCCTGTTGGTTCACTTGCAAAATTTCGGTAAAAATCTCGTTCATATTCGCAAACGAATTGTAAAGGTAATCAACTTTACCGCTGATTTTGTAACGCAATACGGAATGATACACCCGGCGGCTCTCCTCATCGGCCAATTTGGCGTAAACAGTCTCTATTTCCGCCCGGTGGGCAGCGGCGTATTCCCGGGTAAACAGCCCGACGCCGGCCACCGGAATATCCGGTGCATATACCGGGTGCTCCTGATGGATCCGGGCGATGTTTTCCAGTACCTCCGGGCGCTGGCTGGCAAAGCCCAGTACCACATTAAAGTCCGTAAATTGCGCGCACACCTCCCGGTAGCGCTGCACCGTGTGGCCCAAAAAAGACTGGCCTCGCACAAAATCATCACTGGCAAAGACCGCAGTGATGTGCATTCCCTTGCTTTCTAACACGGCATTGATTTTCTCCGCCCCGTCGCCCATGCCATAGAGCACCAGGGGCTTGCCCTCCCGGCGCAGTCGGTCCCAAACATTCTCTTCCGTCAGCAAATCGTCTATCATAGCTACCTGCCTTTCTGCTTTATAGTTTAACATATTTGACAATCTAAAATAAAGTGTATATAATAAATAAACGGAAAAATTTGTATTGCACAGGAGGCAGGGGCCATTATGGGCGGGAACAGCCTGATTGACCGATTATTTAAGCGCGAGAGCACAACGAAAGAGGAAATTCGCCAGCTGGTGGACGAGGACCAGGCCAAAGGAGAACTGGAAGCGTCTCAGCGGGAGATGATTCACAATATCTTTGATTTTGACCGACTTTGTGCGGAGGATATTATGACCCATCGCACAGAGATCGAGGCAGTGGAGGAGACGGCCACCATCGGTTATGCCGCTGCCTTTGCACTGGAGGCAGGGTGCTCCCGGATCCCGGTATTCCACGAGGATCTGGATAATGTGCAGGGCATTCTCTATGTAAAAGACCTGCTGCCCTTTGTGGGTAAACCTGTGCCGGCGGGCACCCGGCTGACGGACTATGTGCGGGAGCCGCTGTTTGTACCGGAGAGTATTCCCTGCGGCAAGCTGTTCGCCACTATGACGGACAAGCGTATCCAGATGGCCATTGTGGTGGATGAGTATGGCGGCACTGCCGGGCTGGTGACCATGGAGGATATTCTGGAAAGCATTGTGGGCAATATTATGGACGAGTATGACGAGGAAGAGGCGGATGTAATCCAAACCGGGGAGCACACCTTCACCTTTGATGGCTCGGTAGATATGGATGACGCGGAAAAGGCGTTGGGCGTGCCCTTGCCGGAGGGGGATTATGACACGCTGGCAGGCTTTTTGATCAGCCGCCTGGGCTATCTTCCCACCGGCAAGGAGACCCAGCCGGTAACGGTGGATTATGAGAATGTGCACTTTACCGTTTGCGGGGTAGAGGAGCGCAGAATTGAACGGATAAAGGCAGAAGTTAAAGTATGACAGAACAGGTAATCACCTTTGAAGCGATGGAACAGGCAGCGAACCTGTTTGGCAGCTTCGATGAAAACATAAAGCTACTGGAGCGGGAGTACGGCGTGACCATCACCTGCCGGGGCGCAGACCTGAAGGTGGTGGGGGACGCAGAGAATGTGGCCGCCGCTGCCCGGGCGCTGAACGGACTGCTGACCCTAATTAACAAAGGCGAGCAGCTGACGGAGCAGAATGTGCGCTATGTGATCTCACTGGTGGGCGAGGGCAACGAGGAGGTGCTCTCCTCCATGACCACGGACTCGGTGTGCGTGACGGCCAAGGGTCGCCCGGTGAAGCCAAAGACCGTGGGTCAAAAGCGGTACTGCGAGTCCATCGCCAAAAACACCATCACCTTTGGCGTGGGCCCGGCCGGTACTGGCAAAACTTATCTGGCTGTGGCAATGGCGGTTACCGCATTTCGTGCCAAAGAGGTGAACCGGATCATTTTGACCCGCCCGGCGGTGGAAGCGGGGGAGAAGTTGGGCTTCCTGCCCGGCGACCTGCAAAGCAAGGTAGACCCGTACCTGCGCCCGTTATATGACGCGCTGTTTGATATGCTGGGGGCTGAGAGTTTTCAGCGCTACCAGGAGCGAGGCGCTATCGAGGTGGCGCCGCTGGCCTATATGCGTGGGCGTACCTTGGACGACAGTTTCATTATCCTGGATGAGGCCCAAAACACCACGCCGGAGCAGATGAAAATGTTTTTGACCCGCCTGGGGTTCAACTCCAAAATGGTGGTCACCGGCGACATTACCCAGATTGACCTGCCGGAGGGCAAGCGCTCCGGGCTGGTGAAGGTGATGGACATTCTAAAGCATGTAGATGATATTGAAATTCATAAATTCAGCCAGAAGGATGTGGTGCGCCACCGGTTGGTGCAGGACATTATTCGGGCGTATGAAAAATATGAGGAGAAAAACAAGTAATGGAATCTGTAAAAGTGGTCATTTCAAACGATCAAAAGGCAGTGAAGGTGCCTACCGGTATTCGGTTGCTGATCCGCCGTTGTTGCCACGCCGTGCTGGAGTTGGAGCATTTCGAGGGCAGCGCAGAGGTGAGCGTGCGCTTTGTGGATAACGAACAGATCCGTGCGCTGAACAAAGAATATCGAAACATCGACAGAGAGACGGATGTACTTAGCTTCCCTCTGGGGGAGAACGGTGTGTACGACATTAACCACGACACCGGCGCCAAGTTGCTGGGGGATATTGTGATCTCTATGGAGAAAGCCATGGAGCAGGCAGAGCTGTATAATCACCCCTTGCAGCGGGAGATCGGCTTTTTGACCGTCCATTCCATGCTGCACCTGCTGGGCTACGACCATGAGCAGGGCGGACTGGAAGAAGTGCGTATGCGCGAAAAGGAAGAAACCGTGCTGACCCAAATCGGCTGGAAGCGGGACAGTAGCTATTACATGGGAGACGAGTCATGACCCGATCTGCATTTATCGCCATTATCGGCAAGCCCAATGTGGGCAAATCTTCTATTTTGAACCGACTTACCGGCAGCAAGATCGCCATTGTGTCTTCTAAGCCACAGACCACCCGTACCAAGATCATGGGTGTGCTGACGCGGGACGAGGTGCAGCTGGTGTTTACGGACACCCCCGGTTTTCACCATGCCCACAACAAGCTGGGCGAGCACATGAACCAGGCGGTAGGCGACACGGTAGGCGGCGTGGATGCCTGCCTGTTTGTGGTGGAGCCTAAGGGCGAGCTCAATGACAAGGAGCAGGAACTGCTGGCAATGTGCAAAAAGCAGCGTTTGCCGGTGATCCTGGCCATTAACAAAATTGACATGTTGCGGGACAAGACAGAACTGGCTCCCCGCATCGGCCAGTTGGCAGGGCTGTATGACTTTACGGCTGTGGTGCCTTGCAGCGCCCAGACCGGCGAGGGTATGCAGGATCTGCTGACGGAGATGGAACGCCTGGCGCTGCCGTCGCCCCATTTCTTTCCGGACGATACCTTGACGGATCAGCCGGAGCGGGTGCTGGCGGCGGAAATGATCCGGGAGAAGATTCTGCGCCTAATGGATAAGGAGATTCCCCACGGCATTGCCGTTGCCATTGAGAAGATGAAGGAACGCCCGGACGGCAGCTGTTTGGATGTGGACGCCACCATTTACTGCGAGCGGGAGAGCCATAAGGGTATGGTCATCGGCAAGGGCGGCGCTATGCTTAAAAAGATCGCCACATTTGCTCGGCAGGATATGGAGCGCTTTTTCGGGATCAAGGTCAATCTGCACACCTGGGTTAAGGTGAAAGAGGACTGGCGCAACCGTGAGGGCCTGATCCACAACTTTGGTTTGGATAACGAATAAATTGATTTTTTGCCGCTGTGGTGTTGGATTTTGTCCTTGGATGAATTTGGCACAAATGGCGTTGCACGCATAGGATACAATAAAAACGGTGATCCTATGTCGATGGCAGAGAACAGCTGGCAACAGTTTATACAAACCGGCCGTGTGGCCGATTATTTGAAATACAAGGAAGAGGAACGACAAGAGGGGCATGAACAGTACCACCAAAGGGTTAGTGATACGGGAGCAGACCACCGGGGAGAATGATCGCCTGGTGACTTTGCTGACGGCGGATCACGGGCTGGTGCGTGCGTTTGTGCGAGGCGGCAAGCAGCTGAAGAATCGGCGTGCCGCTGCCACCTCCCTTTTTTGCTATGGCGAGTTTGCCCTGTACCGTGGACGCGACGCTTATACGGTAGACAGTGCGGCACCCATTGAGGTGTTTTTTGGCTTGCGGCAAGATATTGATCGGCTGGCAGCTGCCCAATATTTTGCCCAGCTTAGCTACGAATTGGCGGCGGAGGAACAACCGGCGCCGGAATTGTTGCGCCTGCTGCTGAACACCCTGCACCTATTGTGCAAGGGTACCAAGCCGCTGGTGCAGATCAAGGCAGTGTTTGAATTGCGCGCCCTGTCCATCTCCGGTTATATGCCCAATATTTTGGCCTGCGCCAACTGCGGGACTTACGAAACACCGGTGATGTACTTTGATGTGGACGGGGGCTGCATTTACTGTGAGAATTGCCCCAAAGCAGGCACCGTGGCGGTACCCAAGACGGTGATGACCGCCGTGCGCTACATTTGCCTGACGGAGCCGGGGCGTATTTTTGGCTTTGCTTTGTCGCCGGAGCAAATGGCACTGCTGGGTCGGGTGACGGAGCAGTACACCCTGCGGCGGCTGGACCGGCGCTTTACCACACTGGAATTCTACAAGTCCCTGCAAGCCGGGGACGCGACTACATAGCATCATAATGGATAGAGATATGGATAAGAATTTGCAAACCTTGGAACTGGATAAGGTGCTTGCCCTTTTGGCGGAACAGACCACCTGTGACGACGCCAAAGAGGCGGCATTGGCGCTGCGCCCTGCGGCAGACCCGGGGGAGATTGCTCTCCTGCTGGATCAGACGGAGGACGCTTTTTCTATGCTGGCCCGGTTCGGCGCGCCGTCTTTTGGCGGGCTGCATAATGTAAACGGTCCGTTGCAGCGGGCGGCAGCCGGCGGGTGCCTGAATATGACGGAGTTGCTGCAGGTGGGCGACACCCTGCGGGCGCTGCGCATTCTGGACGACTGGCACGGCCATTTGGCGGGCACAAGCTCGTCCCTGAATTTCTTTTTTGACGGCATTACGGTGAACAAATATTTGGAGAACCGGATCTTTACCTGCATTGTCAGTCCGGAGGAAATGGCGGACAAGGCCTCGGAAGAACTTTACGACATTCGTCGGAAGATTAAGGCCAAGGCGGCGGCTATTCGGCAACGGTTGGACGGTATGATCCACTCCACCCATTACCAAAAATTCTTGCAAGAGCCCATCGTCACCCAGCGTGGCGGGCGCTTTGTAGTGCCGGTAAAGGCGGAGCACCGGGGCGAGGTGCCCGGTCTGGTGCATGACACCTCCTCCAGCGGCGCTACGGTGTTTATCGAGCCGGCGGCGGTGGTGGACGCCAACAATGACATTAAGGTGTTAGAGGGCCGGGAGCGGGAAGAGGTGCAGCGCATTCTCTTTGAGCTGTCTGCAGAGGCAGGCACTTTTGCAGAGAGCGTGCGCCACAGTTATGACAGTGCTGTGCGGCTGAACCTGATCTTTGCCAAGGCGCACTTGGCGTACCAAATGAAAGCCGCTCGTCCCCAGCTGAACACCGAGGGCGTAACGGATTTGAAAAATGCCCGCCATCCGCTGATTGATAAAGAGCGGGTGGTGCCGGTGCATATTACCCTGGGCACGGACTATGATACGCTGGTGATCACCGGCCCCAATACCGGCGGCAAGACGGTGACCTTAAAGACCCTGGGCCTGCTGACGGCGATGGTGGGCTGCGGGTTGTTGATCCCGGTATCAGACGGCAGCAAACTGGCGCTGTACCGCCAAATCTTGGTGGATATCGGAGATGAACAGAGCATTGCCCAAAACCTGTCCACTTTCTCCTCTCACATGGTGAATATTATTGATATTATGGGAAAGGCGGACAAAGACTCCCTGGTGCTGATCGACGAGTTGGGCGCCGGTACGGATCCCATCGAGGGCGCGGCGCTGGCAGTGTCTGTCATTGAATATCTGCGCCAAAAGGGAGCGCACATTGCCGCCACCACCCATTATGCGGAGCTGAAAGCCTATGCACTGGATACGCCCGGGGTCAGTAACGGCTGCTGCGAATTTGATGTGGAGACCCTGCGGCCTACCTATCGGCTGCTGATCGGCGTGCCCGGTCGGTCCAACGCCTTTGCCATTACGGAGCACCTGGGCATGGATCCGGCGGTAGTGCGGGCAGCTAAGGAAATTGTCGGCTCGGAGAACCGGCAGTTTGAGTCTGTGCTGGAGAACCTGGAGAGCGCTCGAAAGGCACTGGACGAGGAGCGGGCAGCGGCGTCCAAGGAACGGCAAGAGGCGGAGCGGCTGGCTGCCAAGGCCAGAGAAGAAAAGTCCAAGATCGACACCCTGCGGGATCGAGAACTGGACAAGGCTAAGCGAGAGGCACAGCGGCTGGTAGATGCTGCCAAACGCACATCTTCGGATTTCCTGCTCCAGCTGGAGCAGTTGAAGAAAGAGCAGACTGCCACCAACGCCACGGAATTGGCCCGCAAGACCAGGCGGGAGATCAAAAATCGCTTGGGTGAGTTGGACGATATTGTGAACCCCAACCGGCTGAACACCGATTGGGATGCGGATTATAAGTTGCCCCGCCCCTTGCAGGTAGGGGACCATGTGCTCATCAAGGGCATTGGTGAGGGCGACGTGCTGGAACTGGGCAGTAAGATCTTGGTTTCCTCCGGTATGCTGAAAACGCGGGTCAAACCGACGGACCTGCGCCTGCTGCCGCCTAAGAAGAAAGCGCCGATCACCGGCCAGCGCACCCTGCGGCGCACCACCTCCCGGGCAGACGCGGATGTAAAAACCGAGCTGGATCTGCGAGGCCAAACGGTAGAGGAAGCCCTGGGCAACCTGGGTCTGTTTATTGATAAGTGCGTGCTCAATAACATATCCGAGGTGCGCATTATCCACGGCAAAGGTACCGGCGCGCTGCGTACCGCCGTGCAGGAAGAACTGCGCCACCATCCCAATGTGGCCGAGTATCGGCTGGGGGTGTACGGCGAGGGCGAGAACGGCGTGACCATTGCCAAGCTCAAGTAGCTCTTATATATAAACATACTATAATATAGCGATTTGCACAGCGTTCAGGCCGATCGGCTTGGGCGCTGCGCTTATTTTATTGGTACAATGTCGTATAACTTTTGCTGCCAAAAATTAAATTTTTCAAAAATTTGGTCAAAGCGACGCGACGGATTTTTTCCACGGCGCGGGGCGTTTCCTACTAAATATGGAGAACGGCAACTATATCTTGTGGTTCGACAGGGGAGAGACACCAAAAAACCGGTGGTTCTGCTTTGGTGATTTTTACAAAAATGGAGCCGGATTTTCTGTCATTTTGCACAATGAAAAAAATTCCAAAGAACTTCAAAAAAAGGCTTGACAGCAGGGGCTCTATATAATATAATATTGCCTGCGTGTGATTGGGCGTATTATATATATAATATATAGACACCGCAACACACAACCAGATATGCGTTGATGCCGGAGGTTGCGCTCCTACCCAGAGCGGTAATTTCGGCGGAGTATGTCCGATTTCAAACCGGGCGAAACGAATCATTGTACGACGCGGACCGTAAGGGGTCCCTGCAGAGCGTGACTTGCGAACGCGCTGTGCACCGTGTAACCGTGCCCGAATGAACTGCCTTCATTCGGCTTTATTTACGGTAAGGGTTGAAACACACGGGTGGGTAGTCAAACAATGGTTGCTCGCACCATCAAAATTCATGGAGGAATTTCACATGGCAGCAAGTAAAGTTAAGATCCGCATCAGACTGAAGGGCTATGACCACAACCTGGTGGACCAGGCTGCGGAGAAGATCGTAGACACCGCAAAGCGCACCGGCGCTCAGGTGAGCGGTCCCATCCCGCTTCCCACCGAGAAGGAAGTTGTTACCATCCTGCGTGCTGTACACAAGTACAAGGACAGCCGTGAGCAGTTTGAGCAGAGAACACACAAGAGACTCATCGACATTCTCAGACCTTCCAACAAGACGGTGGAAGCGCTGACAAGTCTTGAGCTCCCGGCAGGCGTTGAGATCGAGATTAAGCTCTAATTGAACTGAAAACAGATCGCAACCCGGTCGAGGTCATGTTGGGGAGACCCAACCAATAACCAAAGGAGGAATAAACATGAAGAAAGGTCTTATCGGTAAGAAAATCGGCATGACCCAGGTCTTCGACGCACAGGGCCATGCAATCCCTGTAACCGTTGTGGAGGCCGGTCCTTGCACGATTACCCAGAAGAAGACAATGGAGAACGACGGCTATGAGGCCATTCAGGTGGGCTTTGGCGATGTGAAGATCACACGCGTCAACAAACCGATGAAAGGTCATTTTGACAAAGCCGATGTGGCTCCCAAGAAGACACTGAAGGAATTTCGTCTGGACGACATTTCCGCAATGAATGTAGGTGACATCCTGAAGGCCGATATTTTCGCTCCCGGCGAAAAGATCGATGTGAAGGGCACCAGCAAGGGTAAGGGCACCGCAGGCGCCATTAAGCGCTGGAACTTCTCTCGTCTGAGAATGAGCCACGGTACCGGCCCCAACGCCCGTCACGCCGGTTCTTTGGGTGCCTGCTCCAGTCCTTCTCGCGTATTTAAGGGCAAGAAGATGGCAGGTCACCTGGGTCACGAGACCGTAACCGTTCAAAACCTCGAGGTTGTTAAGGTGGATGCCGAGAATAACCTCATCGCCATCAAGGGCGCCGTTCCCGGCCCCAAGGGCGGCATTGTTGTCATCGCTGACGCAGTGAAAGCTTAACGAAAGGAGAGATTAAAATGGCACAGGTTCAGGTTTATAACCAGGAAGGTAAGAAAACTTCTAAATTGGAACTTGCAGATTCCGTTTTCGCCATTGAGCCGAACGAATCCGCAATGCATCTTGCAGTGGTCAGCTATCTGGCTAACCAGCGTCAGGGCACACAGTCAACTCTCACTCGTTCTGAGGTCAGCGGCGGCGGTGCAAAGCCCTGGAGACAGAAAGGCACCGGTCGTGCCCGTCAGGGTTCTACCAGAAGCCCGCAGTGGACCCACGGCGGTATTGCTCTCGGCCCGAAGCCCAGAACATACGGCATCAGCATCAACAAGAAGGTGCGCAGACTGGCTATGAAGTCCGCGCTGTCCAGCAAGGTTGCTGCTGAGGAGATGATGGTAGTGAACAAGGTAGAGCTGGAAGACATTAAGACCAAAGCTGTGGTCGAGATGCTCACCAAGCTGAAGGCTGCCAAGAAGACCCTGATCGTCACCGCAGATAAGGACGAGAAGATTTATAAGAGCGCACGGAACATCGCCGGCGTTAAGGTTGTGACCGTCAACACCCTTTGCGTGTATGACATTCTCAACTGCGACAGCTTCGTTGTTCTGAAGGACGCCGCCAAGAAGATCGAGGAGGTATATGCATAATGAAAGCTGCACAGGACATTATCATTAAGCCGATCATTACGGAAGAGTCCATGACCGGCATCATGATGAAGAAATATACCTTCAAAGTTGCCAAAGACGCTGGCAAGATTGAGATCAAGAAGGCTGTTGAGGAACTGTTCCCCGGCACCAAGGTGAAGAAAGTAAACACCCTGAATGTAAGAGGTCAGAAGCGCCGCCAGGGCGCCAATGTGGGCTACACCCCCTCTTGGAAGAAGGCTGTGGTTACCCTCACCGAGGACTCCAAGGAGATTGAGTTCTTCAACGATATGATGTAATCTCTTATACATTATATATACAAACACTAAGACAACCATGATTTCGGGTGATGAGGTATGAAAGGAGCCATCCTTTCGCAAAGTTATCCGGAAAGGAGAAATAAGAATGGCAATCAAAACTTATAAGCCGACTACGCCGTCCAGACGGAATATGTCGGTTACCGATTACTCTTCTCTGTCCAAGGTTGCTCCGGAGCGTTCTCTGCTTCAGCCGCTGAACAAAAAGTCCGGCCGCAACTCCTACGGCAGAATCACCGTTCGTCATCGTGGCGGCGGTAACAGAAAAAAATACCGTGTGATCGACTTCAAGCGCAACAAGTTCGATGTTCCCGCTGAGGTCAAGAGCATTGAGTATGATCCCAACAGAAGCGCCCACATCGCTCTCATCCAGTATGAGGACGGCGTGAAGAGCTACATCACCGCTCCCGAAGGCCTGAAGGTAGGCGACACCGTGGTAGCCGGTACGGATGTAGACATCGTGGCCGGTAACGCTCTGCCGCTGCAGAACATTCCCGTTGGTACTATGGTACACAATGTGGAGCTGTATCCCGGTAACGGCGCACAGCTGGCTCGCTCTGCCGGTAACGGCGCACAGCTGATGGCTCTGGAAGGTCCGTACGCACTGCTGCGTCTGCCCTCCGGCGAGCTGCGCAACGTGCCCTGCAACTGCATGGCTACCATTGGCGTGGTTGGCAATGCCGATCATGCAAATGTGAAGATCGGTAAGGCCGGTCGTAAGCGCAATATGGGCTTCCGTCCCACTGTTCGTGGTTCTGTAATGAACCCCAACGACCACCCGCACGGTGGTGGTGAGGGTAAGTCCCCCATCGGCCGTCCCGGTCCTTGCACCCCTTGGGGCAAGCCTGCTCTGGGTTATAAGACCCGCAGCAAGAAGAAAAAGTCTGACAAGATGATCGTTCGCCGTCGCAACGGTAAATAAGAAGAAAGGAGAAGATTAAATGAGTAGAAGTGCCAAGAAGGGCTTTTATGTTGAAGAAAGCCTGTTCAAAAAGGTTGAAGCCCTGAACGCTAAGGGCGACAAGCAGGTTATCAAAACCTGGTCCAGAAGTTCCACAATCTTCCCTGAATTCGTAGGTCATACCTTTGCTGTTCACGACGGAAGAAAGCATGTACCGGTCTATGTGACCGAGGACATGGTCGGCCATAAGCTGGGTGAGTTCGCGCCCACCAGAACATTTAGAGGCCACGCAGGCTCCAAGTCATCTAAGTAATCGGAAAGGAGATTTATTATGGAAGCTACAGCAAAAGCAACGTACGTCCGTATCTCTCCCAGAAAGGTTCAGATCGTACTTGATTTAATCAGAAAGCAGCCTGCCGACAAGGCCATGGCTATTCTGCAATACACCCCCAAAGCCGCTTGTGAGCCTGTGATGAAGGTGCTCAGGTCCGCTATGCACAATGCAGAAAACAACAACAATATGGATGTTTCCCGTCTGTATGTAAGCGAATGCTATGTAGGCGCCGGCCCCACTCTGAAGAGAATTCAGGCCAGAGCCCAGGGCAGAGCTTACAGAATCAACAAGAGAACATCTCACATCACCATTACCGTTAAGGAAATGGAAGACTAAGCGAGGAGGAAGAGTTAAATGGGACAGAAATGTAATCCTACCGGTCTCAGAATCGGTGTCATTAAAAACTGGGACTCCCGCTGGTACGCAAAGAAGGGCGAGTTCGGCGATACCCTTGTAGAGGACTACAAGCTGCGTAAGTATCTGCTGGAGACCCTTTCCGGCGCAGGTGTTCCTAAGGTGGAGATTGAGCGTGACGCCAAGCGTGTGCGCATCAACATCCACTGCGCAAAGCCCGGTATGGTGATCGGCAAGCAGGGCGCTGAGATCGAAAAGCTCAGAGCACTGTGCGCCAAGAAACTGGGCAAAGAACTGAACGAAGTGTACATCAACATCGTTGAGATCAAGCAGCCCGATCTGAATGCAACCTTGGTTGCTCAGAATGTGGCCGGTCAGCTGGAGCGGCGTGTATCTTTCCGTCGTGCAGTAAAGGGCGCTATCCGCAACACCATGCGTTTGGGCGCTCGCGGTATCAAGATCCAGGTCAGCGGCCGTGTAGGCGGCGCCGAGATCGCGCGTACCGAGACATACAAAGAGGGTACGATCCCGCTGCAGACCATCCGTGCAGACATTGACTACGGTTTGGTTGAGGCTAAGACCACTTACGGCCGTATCGGCGTAAAGGTTTGGATCTACCAGGGCGAGGTTCTTCACGAGTCTCGTAATAAGAGAAGAAATCGTCGGGAAGGAGGAAATCGATAATGCTGTTACCTAAGCGTGTTAAGCACCGCAAGCAGCACAGAGGTCGTATGACCGGTGTGGCTACCCGCGGCAATAAAGTTACCTACGGTGAGTACGGTCTGATGACCACTGAGCCTGCATGGATCACTGCGGCACAGATCGAGGCTGCCCGTATCGCTATGACCCGTTACACCAAGCGTGGCGGTCAGGTATGGATCAAGATTTTCCCCGACAAGCCCATTACCGCTCGTCCTGCCGATACCCGAATGGGTAAAGGTAAAGGTAACGTGGATTACTGGGTAGCCGTGGTAAAGCCCGGTCGCGTTATGTTTGAGCTGGGCGGTGTTGAGGAGTCTGTGGCGCGCGAGGCTATGCGTCTTGCTGCCAACAAGCTCCCCGTAAAATGCAAGTTCGTTAAGAAAGAGGGAGGCGAGCAGGAATGAAAGCAGCAGAAATCCGTGCTTTGAGCGCCGATCAGCGCGCAAAGAAGTTGGCAGAGCTCAAGGATGAACTCTTCAACCTGCATTTCCAGCAGGCCATCAATCAGCTCGACAACCCTATGAGAATTAAAGCGGTCAAGAAGGACATTGCACGCATTAAGACTGTGGAGCGCGCAATCGAACTCGAAAGCGCTAACTCTTAAGAAGGAGGTAACTGATCATGGAAAGAAACCTCAGAAAGACAAGAGTTGGTCTTGTTTCCAGCGATAAGATGGATAAGACAGTTGTGGTTAGCATTCAGGACAGAGTGGCTCACCCGCTGTACGGCAAGATCGTAAACCGTACCGTGAAGTACAAAGCACACGACGAGAAGAATGAGTGCGGCGTAGGCGACAAGGTTATGATTATGGAGACCCGTCCCTACAGCAAAGACAAGAGATGGCGTGTGGTTGAGATCATTGAAAAGGCTAAATAATTCAAACGGATTACTTGGTTTTTCATACAGACTGCATTTGCAGTCGGAACTAAAATAATAACTGCAAGATGAGCAAAGTGTTATTTTGCAGTACGAAGGAGGAAAATGCTGTGATACAACAGGAAAGTCGGCTGAAGGTCGCAGACAACACCGGTGCTAAAGAGATCCTTTGCATTCGCGTGCTGGGCGGCTCCGGCAGAAGATACGCCAACATCGGCGACGTGATCGTTGCTTCCGTCAAGAAAGCAGCACCCGGCGGCGTGGTGAAAAAGGGCGAAGTTGTTAAAGCAGTCATCGTTCGTACAACCAAAGGTGTACGTCGTGACGACGGCCAGTACATTCGTTTTGATGAAAATGCTGCCGTAATTATCAAAGAGGATAAAACGCCTCGTGGCACCCGTATTTTTGGACCCGTAGCAAGAGAGCTTCGTGATAAGGATTACATGAAGATTTTGTCCCTTGCTCCGGAAGTGCTTTAATGGAGGTGCGAGAGAATGAGTAAGATGTTTGTAAAATCCGGCGATACCGTTCAGGTGCTGTCCGGTAAATCCAAGGGCGTGCGCGGCGAAGTTGTTGCTGTTAGCCCTGCTGAGGGTAAAGTCATCGTCAAGAAGGTCAATGTGGTTACCAAGCATGTAAAGCCCCGCAAGATGGGCGAGGCCGGCGGCCTGATTGATGTTGAGTCCGCGCTGTACGCTTCCAAGGTACAGCTGGTGTGCCCCAAATGTAACGAGGCGACCCGCGTCGGCCACAAAAAGGGCGGCGCACGCATTTGCAAAAAATGCGGCAACGAATTTTAAGTAAGGGAGGAACATAACAATGGCTGCAAGGTTAAAAGAAACCTATAAGAGCGAAGTTGCTCCGGCATTGATGAAGAAATTCGGCTACAAATCTGTTATGCAAATCCCGAAGCTTGACAAGATTGTTATCAATGTTGGTTGCGGCGAAGCCCGCGAAAACTCTAAGGTTGTAGATGCAATCATCTCCGACCTGTCCCAGATCACCGGTCAGCGCCCCGTGGTGTGCCGCGCAAAGAAGTCTGTTGCAAACTTCAAGCTGCGTGAGGGCATGCCCATCGGCGTAAAGGTCACTCTGCGTGGCGAGAGAATGTATGAATTCCTGGACAGATTCTTTAATCTGGCTCTCCCCAGAGTGCGTGACTTCAGAGGGATCAATGCAAACTCCTTTGACGGCCGTGGTAACTACGCCATGGGTATCAAAGAACAGTTGATTTTCCCCGAGATCGAATATGACAAGATCGACAAGGTGCGCGGTATGGATATCATTATGGTAACCACCGCAAACACAGATGAAGAAGCACAGGAGCTGCTCAAGCTGATGGGCGCACCGTTTGCAGAGTAAGGAGGGATTATCGTGGCAAAAACATCTATGAAAGTCAAGGCAGTTCGTCCTGCCAAGTATTCCACCAGACAGCACAACAGATGTAAGATCTGCGGTAGACCTCACGCATACCTGCGTAAGTATGGCGTGTGCCGTATCTGCTTCAGAGAGCTGGCTCACAAGGGCGAGATCCCTGGTGTGCGCAAGGCATCTTGGTAATCTGAGAATTGAAGATCGAATAAGGAGGAAATATCAATGCATATTACAGACCCTATCGCTGATATGCTGACCAGAATTCGCAATGCGAATTCCGCAAAGCACGATACTGTAGATATTCCCGCATCTAACATGAAGAAGTCAATTGCTCAGATTCTGGTAGATGAAGGTTATATCAAAGGCTACAAAGTAATTGAAGACGGCAAGCAGGGCGTTATCCGCGTGACCCTGAAGTATGGCGAGGGCAAGAGCCGCGTCATCACCGGTCTGCGCCGCGTGTCTAAGCCCGGTCTTCGTAAGTATTCAAGCGTTGAGGATATGCCCAAGGTAATGAAGGGCCTGGGCGTAGCCATCGTTTCTACATCTAAAGGCGTAATGACAGACAAAGAAGCTCGCAAAGAGAATGTGGGCGGCGAAGTTCTGGCATTTATTTGGTAAGGAGGTGCAGTCGTATGTCACGAATTGGCTTAAAGCCTATTGAAATTCCTGCCGGCGTTGACGTAAAGGTTGACGGAACGACTGTTACCGTAAAGGGCCCCAAAGGGGAACTTACCCGGAATGTTCATCCGAACATGGCAGTCGCAGTAGAAGGCAACGAAGTTATTGTAAAAAGACCCAACGATGAGAAGGAGAACAAGTCTCTTCACGGCTTGACCCGCACCCTCATTCACAACATGGTTCTGGGCGTGACCGAGGGCTTCAAGAAGAATCTGGAAGTCAACGGTGTTGGTTACAGAGTACAGGTACAGAACAACAAGCTCACAATGAACCTTGGCTTTTCTCACCAGGTGATCATGGACGCACCGGAAGGCATTACCATTGAGTGCCCCAGTGCCAACGCCATTGTCATCAGCGGCGCAGACAAGCAGGCCGTAGGTCAGTTTGCCGCACAGGTCCGCGAGAAGAGACCCCCGGAACCCTACAAGGGCAAGGGTATCAAGTATGACTTTGAGCATATTCGCCGCAAGGAAGGCAAAGCAGGTAAGAAATAAGGGAAGGAGTGAATTACAATGGTTTCAAGACAAGACGCCAATAAGGCAAGACAAAAGCGCCACATTCGTGTTCGTGGCAAAATCAGCGGCACTGCTGCTCGTCCCAGACTCAACGTATATCGCTCCCTCAGCAATATTTACGTTCAGCTCATTGATGATGTTGCCGGTGTAACGCTGGCAAGTGCATCCTCTACTGAGAAGGACTTTGCACAGTACGGCGGAAATGTAGAAGCAGCTAAGGCTGTTGGTAAGACATTAGCAGAAAGAGCCACCGCAAAGGGCATCACCGAGTGCGTATTTGACCGTGGCGGTTACGTGTATCACGGTCGTGTGGCTGCGGTTGCAGACGGCGCTCGTGAGGGCGGGCTGAAGTTCTAACGAAGGAGGTAAATACTTTTGGCTACAAAGATTGACGCATCTTCAATGGAACTTGAAGAAAGAGTGGTTACCATCAACCGTGTTTCTAAAACCGTAAAGGGCGGTCGAATTTTTAAGTTCTCCGCACTGGTGGTTGTTGGTGATAAGAACGGTCTGGTCGGTTTCGGTATCGGTAAGTCCGGCGAGGTTCCGGACGCTATCCGTAAGGGGATCGAGGACGCAAAGAAGAATTTGATCAAAGTATCTCTGCGGGGTACCACCATTCCCCATGAGATCACCGGTAAGTTCGGTGCTGGCGAAGTGCTGCTTATGCCCGCTCCCAAAGGTACCGGCGTGATCGCCGGCGGCCCGGTTCGTGCGGTTGTTGAGACCGTTGGTATCGGCGATATTCGTACCAAGGCCGTTCGTTCAAACAACCCGTACAATGTGGTTCGCGCCACCATTGACGGTTTGAGCAGACTGCGCACGGCAGAGGAAGTTGCTGCTGTTCGCGGTAAGTCAGTGAAAGAAATCGTAGGATAAGGAGGGGCGCATTATGGCAGATATTAGAATCAAACTTACAAAAAGCCTGATCGGCAGTAAGCAGGACCAGATCGCCACCGCCCACTCTCTTGGCCTGCGGAAGATCGGCAACGAAACCGTTCAGCCGAACAACGACGCAACTCAGGGCAAGATCAAGAAGATCGCACACCTGATTACCGTTGTTGAAGAATAAGGGGAGGTAGCAAGATGAAATTACATGAACTTTCTCCTGCTGAAGGCTCCAAAAAGAGTGTTAAGCGTATCGGTCGCGGTACTGCTTCCGGCCAGGGTAAAACCGCCGGTAAAGGCCAGAAGGGTCAGAAGGCCCGTTCCGGTTACAGCAGACGGCCCGGCTTTGAAGGTGGTCAGATGCCCCTTCAGCGTCGCGTGCCCAAAAGAGGTTTCAACAACATTTTTGCAACGGAGTACGCCATTGTCAATGTGTCTGATCTGAACGACAGATTTGAGGACGGCGCAACCGTGAACGCTGAGAGCCTGGTGGCCTCCGGTCTTTTGAAGAAGACCCTGGACGGTGTAAAGGTTCTGGGCAAGGGCGAGATTACTAAGGCTCTGACCGTTCAGGTTACCGCCATCAGTGAGAGCGCCAAATCTAAGATTGAGGCAGCAGGTGGCAAGGTGGAGGTGCTGTAAATGATCAAGACCTTCGTAAACGCTTGGAAAGTTGCGGACATCCGCAAAAAGCTTTTGTTTACAGCATTTGTTATCCTTGTTTTCCGAATTGGCTCTGTCATTCCTGTTCCTTTCCTGAACATTGTAGATGAGATCAATGTAGGTAAGGGCAACACCATTTTAACCTACCTGAGCTTGATGACCGGTAGTGCATTCACATACGGAACAATTTTCGCTATGTCCATCACACCGTACATCAATGCCTCCATTATTATGCAGCTTCTTGCTGTGGCCATTCCTGCACTGGAGCGGTTGCAGAAGGAGGGCGAAGAAGGCAGAAAGAAGATCGGCACGATCACGCGTTTCGTTACGGTTGGTCTGGGTCTGTTGCAGTCCCTGGCATACTTCTTCTTCCTGCGTGCCAACGGCTATCTGATGAAGGATGCCAGCGGCGCAGCATTCACCGGCTTTGACGCCGTGTTCCAGGCAGTGGTCATTATTGCAGTGCTCACCGCCGGCACAGCCGTGATTATGTGGCTGGGCGAGCAGATCACCATTTCCGGTATTGGTAACGGTATTTCCATTATCCTTTTTGCCGGCATCGTGTCTCGTTTCCCCACCCTGATCAAGCAGCTGTTCCAGTATCTGGACACCGGCCGTACCGTGTACAAAGTTCTGGTTCCCGTGGTGTGCGTGATCTTCCTTCTGATGATTGCTTACATCGTATTTATGGATAACTCAGAGCGCCGTCTGCCCATTCAGTACGCCAAGCGCGTTGTGGGCCGCAAAATGTACGGCGGTCAGTCCACCCACATGCCCATTAAGATCAATATGAGCGGCGTGCTGCCCATCATCTTTGCATCTTCTATTTTGTCCCTGCCCGGTACGGTGCAGATGTTCATTTCTGCTGACAAGTACAAGGGCACCGGCTGGGAGAAGTTCTTTGACGCCTTCCAGAGTGACTCTTGGTGGTATGCGGGTATGTACTTCCTGCTGATCATCTTCTTTGCCTATTTCTACAGCACTATTCAGTACAACCCGATTGAAATGGCAAATAATCTTCGTAAGAACAACGGCGCAATCCCCGGCATTCGTCCCGGCAAGCCCACTTCCGATTACATCATGCGGGTTCTGTCCCGTCTGACTTTGATCGGTTCTCTGATGCTTTGCATAGTTGCCTTGTTCCCCATCGTGTACTCCTTGATTTGTAAGGCGGCGATTCCGCCCCTGGAGACCGGCGGTGACGACGGCGGCATGAGCATCACCCTGGGCGGTACATCCATCATCATTATGTGCGGTGTAGCTCTGGAGACGGTGCGTCAGCTGGAAAGCCAGTTGATGATGCGCCACTATAAAGGCTTCCTTGACTGATTATAAGGAGAACGCAAGATGAATTTGATCCTTCTTGGCGCGCCCGGTGCCGGCAAAGGCACTCAGGCGGAAAAGATTGTTGAAAAGTATGGTATTCCTGCCATCTCCACCGGTAACATCATCCGTGCCGCTCTGAAAGAGGGCACCGAGATGGGCCTGAAGGCCAAGTCCTATATGGACGCAGGCCAGCTGGTTCCGGACGATGTGGTTATCGGGATCATCAAGGACAGACTGGAACAAAAAGATTGCGAAAACGGATTTATTCTGGACGGATTTCCTCGTACCATTCCTCAAGCCCAGGCGCTTGAGGACATGGGCGTGGCTATTGATAAGGTCATTGATATAGAAGTCCCTGACGAGAAAATTACCGCCAGAATGTCCGGCCGCCGTGTATGTTCAAAGTGTGCAAATTCCTACCACATGCTTTATAAAAAGCCCAAGGTGGACGGTGTTTGTGACGCTTGCGGCGGTGCACTGATTCAACGCAAGGACGATGCGCCGGAGACGGTGCAGGCTCGCCTTGTGGAATACCACAAGATGACCGAGCCGCTGAAGGACTTTTACGACAAGCTGGGTAAGCTGGCAGTCGTAGAGGGTCAGGAAGAGGTGGCAGACACCACGGCACTCGTTTTTGCAGCACTGGAGGATTAACATGGTCGTGCTGAAAAGCAGCAGAGAACTGGAGCTGATGAAAGAGGCTTGCCAGATCTCCGCTGAAGCATTGATGGTAGCAGGTGAGGCTGTTAAGCCGGGCATCTCTACAAAGGAAATTGATAAGATTGCTTACGATCTGATCATCAAACGGGGCGCTAAGCCCAATTTCCTGCACTATGGGGGCTATCCCGCTACTGCATGTATATCCATAAATGATGAAGTGATCCACGGTATACCGAAAAAGGACCGCATCCTCCAAGAGGGTGACATTGTCAGCATCGACCTGGGTGCGGCCAAAAACGGTTATAACGGCGATAATGCTGCCACATTTGCAGTCGGGTCTTGCTCGCCCGAGGCAAAGCGGCTGATGGATACCACCCGCGAGAGCCTATATAAAGGCATTGAGCAGGCGATACCCGGCAACAGGATCGGCGATATCGGCCACGCAGTTCAAGAATATTGCGAGGCGCGCGGATACGGTGTTGTTCGTGACTTTGTGGGTCACGGCGTGGGCACCAAACTTCATGAAGACCCCAGCGTACCAAACTTCGGTCACGCAGGACGCGGTATCAGACTATTACCCGGAATGACATTGGCAATTGAACCAATGATAAATCTGGGGACCTATAAGGTAAAACAGCTTTCAGACGGTTGGACGGTCAAGACGGCAGACGGCAAGCTGGCTGCGCACTTTGAGCACACCATTGCCATTACCTCTAACGGTCCGGTCATTTTGACCAAAGTCTGAGGCGTTAATCAATTGCAGGCGATTACGCCGTAATGTGATTCCAGATAAGAGCGAACATCAATTCATGATCCTATCCATAAGAGAGGTAAACGATGTCAAAGTCAGATATGATTGAAGTGGAAGGTACTGTGGTTGAGGCGCTGCCCAACACGACCTTTAAGGTAGCACTCCAAAATGACCACATCATTTTAGCCCATATCAGCGGTAAGCTGCGGATGAACAACATTCGTATTCTTCCCGGTGATAAGGTAACGATTGAGATGTCACCCTATGACCTGAACAAGGGTCGTATTATTTGGCGCTCAAAGTAAATAAAGGAGGATATTCAAATGAAAGTCAGACCTTCTGTAAAGAAAATTTGCGACAAATGCAAAGTGATTAAGCGCAATGGTAAAGTCATGGTTATCTGTGAAAATCCAAAGCACAAACAGCGTCAGGGCTAATCCTGAGCAATAATTCGGAGGTAAAACAATATGGCACGTATTTCTGGTGTTGACTTGCCCAACGACAAGAGAGTTGAGATCGGCCTTACTTACATCTATGGTATTGGCCGTACCACTGCTACTCAGATCGTAGAGGCAACCGGAATTGATCCCGATACTCGTTGCAGAGATCTTACCGAGGATCAGGTTTCCAAAATTCGTGATTACATTGAGAAGAACCTGAATGTTGAAGGTGATCTGCGCAGAGACAGAGCATTTGACATTAAGAGACTCATTGAAATTAACTGCTATCGCGGTATGCGCCATCGTCAGGGCCTGCCTGTAAGAGGACAGACCTCCAAGAACAACGCCCGCACCCGCAAAGGTCCCAAGAAGACCATAGCAAACAAGAAGAAATAAGCGTAGGAGGATATTCGTAGTATGGCTACAAAAAAGACCACTGGCTCTCGCAAACGCCGCGAGAAGAAGAATATTGAACGTGGTGCTGCCCATATTCAGTCAACCTTCAACAACACCATCGTAACCATCACGGACATGCAGGGCAATGCCGTTTCTTGGGCGTCTGCCGGCGAAATGGGTTTCCGTGGTTCCAAGAAGTCTACTCCCTTTGCTGCACAGACTGCTGCCGAGGTTGCTGCTAAGGCTGCTATGGAGCATGGTATGAAGACGGTGGAAGTTTTCGTTAAAGGCCCCGGCTCCGGCCGTGAAGCTGCCATCCGCGCACTTCAGACCGCCGGTCTGGATGTAACCCTGATTAAGGATGTTACCCCCATTCCGCACAACGGCTGCCGTCCGCCTAAGAGACGTCGTGTATAATCTAACGGAGGTGTAGAAGATATGGCAAAGAATTCAGAGCCCATCGCAAAGCGCTGCAAAGCACTCGGCATTTCTCCGGCTGTTATGGGCTATACAAATAAGGATACATTCAGAAATTCTTATACCAAGAATCGCCGCAAGAAGAGCGAGTATGCTATGCAGCTGCAGGAAAAGCAGAAAGTGAAGTTCATCTACGGCATTCTGGAGAAGCAGTTCCATTCTTACTATGAGAAGGCAGCTAAGGCTCCCGGCCAGACCGGTGCTGTGCTGCTGACCATGGTAGAGACTCGTTTGGACAATGTGGCTTTCCGCACCGGTTTTTGCAAGACCCGTCGTGAAGCTCGCCAGGCTGTTTCTCACGGTCACTTCACCGTGAATGGCAAAAAGGTCAACATTCCCTCCTACCTTGTGAAGGCCGGCGATGTGATCGCTGTGGTGGATAAGAGCAAGGAGAACGGCAGATTTAAGCTCGTGAAGGAAGAGGGCGTTTATGGCAACGCTCCCAAGTGGCTGGAGGTTGACGCAGAGAAGCTGACCGCTAAGGTTGTGGCTCTGCCCACCCGTGAAGACATTGATTATCCTGTTGAAGAGCACTTGATCGTTGAGTTCTATTCTAGATAATAGTTGATCATTCTGTTATTTAGCTGTTAAAATCAAAATAGGAGGCTTTTAAATGATTGAAATTGATAAGCCGAAAATCGAGATTGTAGATTTATCTACTCAGGGAAGCAGAAGCGTAGGTAAGTTTGTGGTGGAACCTCTGGAAAGAGGTTTCGGCGCAACCCTGGGCAACGGTATGCGGAGAGTGCTGCTCTCCTCTCTGCCCGGCTATGCCATCACTTCCGTGAAGATTGATGGTGTGCTGCACGAGTTTTCTACCATTCCGCATGTAAAGGAAGATGTGACGGAGATCGTTTTGAATCTCAAGAACGTTATCCTGAAGATTCACGATGAGCAGCCGAAGATGCTGCACATTGAGGCCAGCGGAGAAGGCGAGATCACTGCGGGCGATATTATTCATGACGCAGATGTAGAGATCCTGAATCCCGAGCTGCACATTGCTTATCTGGACGCCGGCGCCAGCGTATCTATGGAGCTGACGGCAGACAGCGGCCGCGGCTATGTGCCCTGTGACCGCAACAAGCAGCTGATGGATTTGCCCATCGGCACCATTGCAATCGACTCTATCTACACCCCGGTGCTCAAGGTGAATTACACCGTAGAGAACACCCGTGTAGGTCAGCAGACAGACCTTGATAAACTGATTCTTGATGTTGAGACGGACGGCACCATTCCGGCTGACGAGGCCGCTTCTTTGGCTGCTAAGATTCTCAACGACCACCTGATGCTGTTTGTGGATCTCTCTGAGGAGATCGGCAACCAGGATATTATGGTGGAGAAGGACGACGACGGTAAGGAGAAGGTTCTGGAGATGACCATTGAGGAACTGGATCTGTCCGTGCGCTCTTTCAACTGTCTCAAGCGAGCAGGCATTAACACAGTAGAGGATTTGATCAGCAAATCCGAAGAAGATATGATGAAGGTTAGAAACCTGGGCCGCAAGTCCCTGGACGAGGTGGTTGCCAAGCTGCAATCCCTGGGCTTCAGCCTGAGTCACGATGAGGATTAAAGGAGGGAATTTCAATGCCAGGTTCCAGAAAATTGGGCAGACCTACTGACCACAGAAAAGCAATGCTCAGAGGTATGGTTACTTTTCTTTTAGAAAACGGCAAGATTGAAACTACCGTTACCAGAGCGAAAGAGGTTCGCGCTATGGCTGAGAAGATGATCACTCTCGGCAAGAAGAACACTTTGGCTTCCAAAAGACAGGTGCTTTCCTATGTTACCAAGGAAGATGTTGTAAAGAAGTTGTTTGATGAGATCGCGCCCAAGTACGAGGACAGAAACGGCGGTTACACCCGCATTGTAAAGACTGGCCCCCGTCGCGGCGACGCAGCTGAGATGTGCATCATCGAGCTTGTATAAGCGCAGGTCATTATGACGGTTATAGGCGTATGTACCCCGGTACATACGCCTTTTTTCATGGTCGTAGCGTTTAGTTCATTATAAAAATTACCAAAATGTGCAGACAGATTGCCCCCGGCAGCCGTCTTATAGAGTGTACACACAATGGAAAACGCTTTGACCAGCAGAAAGGAAATGTACGATGTTCGGTAAAAAGAAAATTGAGGCCGTGTCCGTATTAGATCTGCGCAACTATACGCCCCAGGCGCTGCGCAAGATCAGCTCTATTCAAGCGGTAAGCACCATCTTGCTGCCGGAGAATCCTTCGCCGGCCTTCGCAGAGGCCTATGCGGATATAACCAAGGGGGCCATTGCGCAGGAGGTGTTTGCGCCTATGGACAAAGTGGCCCAGTATAACGGGCTGAATGTGCTGGGGTCTACGCTGCCGGAAGGTGCCATTTGCCTTTGTAACGGTATGACCATCTTTCGGCGGGCTGCCGGGGAAAAGCACGCCCGGGTCTTTCTAAGCGGTATAGGCATTGCAGAGCAGGGCACCGGCCTGGTGATTGAGAACCTGAACGGTATGTTCCGGGAATTGGATCGGGATCTGGACCATTTGCACCAGTTCTCCGCAGAGCTGCGGGCAGGTGCGGATTTGCTGTCCCGGTTGGAGGACGGCGCGGTGATTGTGGTGGGCAGCAGCCTGTTTTTTGCGCCGGATGTGACCCCGGAGATGATCACGGATAAGCACCTGTTGTTTATCGTAGGTGCAGTTGCTGTATGTCCCAAGCCGCTGCTGGGCACGGTGCAGGCCAACAGCATAGTAGGGAATATGGTCATGGACGAAGAAGCGTATGAAGCATTCCGAAAAAAGTACAAAGTATGAGCACTTTAATGCTGTTTATGCTGGATCTTATGCTGCGGTGCTGCGTTGGATTCGCGGCCGTGTGCCTGCTGATTTGGCCGAGGAGTTGACCCAGCAGACCTTTATGCAGTATTGGCAGTGGCTGCTGGCGGCGGCTGCTTTTCCCAAGTCGGACAAAAGCCTGCTGCTGTCTATTGCCCGCAGCGTGTGCGCCGACCACTACCGGGCCATTGCTGCCCGGGCGGTGTGCGTGGCAATACCGGAGGACTTTGACCTGCCGGATCGGACGGATCCCATCACCATGGTAGAGTGGGCGCAGGTGCTGGGTATGCTGGGGCGAGAGGATCAGATTTTGCTCGCTATGCGGCGTCAGGGCTACGGTAGTAAAGAGATCGGTTTGGCACTGGGTATTTCCGGCTCTGCGGTGCGTACCCGGTTGCAAAAGGTGCGCAAGCTGCTGCGTAAGGTGCTGGCGGACTGACGGTTGCACCGGCGGCAGGCTTATGGTATAATGACAACAGAATATGTGAGGTGGTATCCTGATGAAAAAGTACAGTGTGATCTTTTGTTTCCTGCTGGCAACTGTGTTCGTTGGGGTGCCATCTTTTTTTGCCTTTGCCGGGGAGCAGGGGACTTTTGGTGATAGTCAGGTGGATTATGTGTTTGAGGAGAGTACCGGCACCTTGACCCTCACCGGCACCGGTGCTACGCCGGATTACACCCCGGAGAGTCTGCCGCCATTTGCCGCCCACCGCAGCCAAATCCGCACGGTGCAGGTGGAGGAGGGCATTACCGGGCTGGGAGACAATCTGCTTCGCCAGTTGACGGCTGTTACGGATGTGCAGTTGCCGGAAAGCTTGAGAACGATTGGCAGTAACACCTTTTTCCATGTCGCAGCCTTGCAGTCGATACGAATTCCTGCCGGGGTCACGGGGATTGGCAGCTATGCCTTTGCCGCTTGTTCTTCGCTGACGGATATTCAGTTTGACAATATGGCCGGCAGTTTGCAGCTGGGCGCCTGTGCCTTTATTGACTGCAAGGCGCTGACCGCTGCGCAGTTCCCGGTGGGCACCGGCTTTGGTCAGTACGCGGTTGGGTACCAGGATGAGGACGGCCGCCCCATGCCTGCCTTTACCCTGCGGGGACTGACCGGCACCACTGCCCAGTATTATGCGGACGCAGCGGCACAGATTACCTTTGATCCGGCGCTGGAGCTGACTCAAGGCGCCACCTTTGGAAACACATTTCAATCCTACAGCGGTACAGATTGGTATCGCTATACCCCTACTGCTACCGGTACTTACCATTTTTACTCCATGGGCAGTGTGGACACGGTGGTGCGCCTATGCGACGGCAGCAAGGCGGATCTGGGGCAAGGCAGCGACGACCATTCCCTTTATGATCTGAATTTTGATCTCACCTGTACTTTGCAGGCAGGGGAGACCTATTATTTTCAAGTGACCAATAACCACAGCCTGGGGGCATACACGGCGTATTTGTATCCGGGTAAAGTGGTCGGTTTTTCTGCCGCATTCCCGGCAGATCAGGTGCTGGTCACCGGTGTGGATAGCACGGCGCGCACGGACAGCGATGGGCAGACCTATGCTTACTTTGACCTGAACGCCTTTACCGATCGGTTGCAAATTACCATCACTTATGATACCGGTGACCAGGTGACCCTGCCGCTGACAGAGGAAAACTATAACGGCCATGTCTTTTCTTTGACGGACGATCAGGTTGCCCATCACTGGACAGAGGGTACATACACCGCCACTCTGACCTGGGGGGACCAAACGGCTGCTGTGCCGGTGCAAGTACACACCCATGTGTACACCGCCCAACGCACAGAACCCACTTGCGTGGCAGACGGCCAAATCCTTTACACCTGCACTTGCGGTGACAGCTATACCACCCCGATTGCCAAGCTGGGGCATACGGCGCCTGCCACCCACCGCGTGCAGCCCACATGCACTCTGCCGGGTTATACTTATGATTATTGCACCCGGTGCAGAGCGCATTTGTCCGACACCGTCAGTACCCCGGCGTTGGGGCACGATTATACCGCCGTTGTGATCCCGCCGACGACAACGGAGGAGGGCTACACCCGCTACACCTGCCGGCGCTGCGGCAGCAGCTATGATGGGAATTATCAACCGGCGCTTAGCTACACCATTACCGGGCGTGCGGTGGCGATGGAGAGCACAGACGGCAGTCACCCCCACAATTATCTGCTGGTGGGCACGACGATAGAGTTGAACGATGAGAGCGCGCAAACCGGCGAGGACGGCAAATTTTCTATTGCCGTGGCGCCGGGTACTTATACCTTGACCGTGGGGGCGGATTTTTACTTATGCCGCCAGGTGCAGGTAACGGTCACTACACAGAGCGTAGACTTGGGCGATGTGCCGGTGATGGCCTATGATTTGACCGGCGATGGGTATGTGAACGCCCGGGATCTGGTGACTTTACAGCAGTACGCAGCCGCCATTGACCGGGGCGAGGGCGCGTATGAGCGGTTGCTGGATTTTAACGGAGACGGGCGAATTACCGCTGCGGATATGGACGGCGCTGCCGGTTTTATCGGTGCCGGTAAGCTGGACGAAAGCATTTACGATTAATAGAGAAAACCAACCTGTGGAAACACGGGTTGGTTTTTGTATTTTTCTATTGAAAAAGCACCGCATATAGCGTATAATAGCCGTAATATAAACGAAAAAATACTTGCCATACCCGGTGCCGCACCCGGTGCGCCACCGCAAACGGAGGACAGTTTTATGAAAAAAGTTGCAGTCATTATGGGCTCGGACAGCGATCTGCCGGTGGTGGCACCGGCCATTAAGCAGCTGCGGGAGCTGAGCATTGAGACAGAGGTGCATGTAATGAGCGCCCACCGTACCCCCAAGGAGGCTATGGCCTTTGCAGAGAGTGCCCGGGAGAACGGCTTTGGCGTGATCCTGGCAGCCGCCGGTATGGCGGCGCACCTGGGCGGAGTGCTGGCCGCTTCCACCACGCTGCCGGTGATTGGCATTCCGTGCAGCGCCAAGGTGCTGGACGGTATGGACGCCATGCTGGCTACGGTGATGATGCCCCCGGGTATTCCGGTGGCTACCGTTGGGGTCAATGCGGCAAAGAACGCAGCGCTGCTGGCAGCGGAAATTCTGGCTGTAGGCAATGACGACTTAATGGACAAACTGGTGCAAATGCGGGCGGATATGGCCGCTGCCGTGCGCCAAAAAGATACAGACCTGCAAAAGAAACTGGAGGAGATCTGAGAATGGAAAAGAGTTTTAGTGCAAGCTATGCGGCAGCCGGTGTAGATGTGACCGCCGGTTATGAGTCTGTGGAGCGGATTAAGGCCCATGTAAAGCGCACCACCGTGCCCGGCGTGCTGGGTGGGATCGGCGGCTTTGGCGGTATGTTTCAACTGCCGGTGAACGACTATAAAGAGCCGGTGCTGGTCAGCGGTACAGACGGTGTAGGCACCAAGCTGAAGATCGCCTTTTTAATGGATAAGCACGACACCGTAGGTATCGACTGTGTGGCTATGTGCGTCAACGATGTGGCTTGCTCCGGTGCCAAGCCCCTGTTCTTCCTGGATTATATTGCCTGCGGCAAAAACTTCCCGGAGAAGATTGAGCAGATCGTGGCCGGTGTGGCTGAGGGATGTGTGCAGGCCGGTTGCGCTCTGGTTGGCGGCGAGACTGCGGAGATGCCCGGCTTTTATCCGGAGGACGAGTATGACCTGGCCGGGTTCTCTGTTGGCGTTGGCGAAAAGAGCAAGCTGGTCAGCGGTGAGGAGCTGCAAGCCGGAGACGCGCTTATCGGCGTGGCCTCCTCCGGCGTACATTCTAATGGCTTCTCTTTGGTGCGCAAGGTGTTTAACATTTCTTCCCAGCGGCTGCATGTGCAGGTGCCGGAGCTGGGCAAGAGCCTGGGCGAGGAGTTGCTGACGCCCACCCGCATTTATGTAAAGCCCCTGCTGGCACTGATGGACAGCGTGCGGGTGCACGCCATCAGCCACATTACCGGCGGCGGCTTCTATGAGAATGTGCCCCGTATGCTGCAAGATGGTTTCACCGCTGTGATTGAGAAAGACAAGTGCTTTAAGAAGCCTATTTTTGACCTGATCGCCAAAGAAGGCAACATTCCGGAGCGGGATATGTATAATACCTTTAATATGGGCACCGGTTTGGTGATTGCCGTAGACGCCACAAAGGCGGACGAGGCCGTGCGGATCCTGCAACAGGCAGGGGAGCAGGCTGCAATCATCGGCCAGATCCAGTCCGGCGAGAAAGGCGTGGAGCTGGTATGAAGCGCATTGTGGTGTTAGTTTCCGGTGGGGGCACCAATTTGCAGGCTTTGCTGGACGCCCAAGACAGGGGAGAGATCCCCGGCGGGCAAATTACCTGTGTGATCGCTTCCAAGCCCGGCGTGTATGCGCTGGAGCGAGCCGCGGCCCACGGTATTCCCGGTAAGATTTTGGAGCGCAAGGCGTACCCGGATGTACATGCTTACTCTGCTGCCATGCGGGACCTGCTGCTGGCGGAGCAGGCGGATCTGGTTGTGTATGCCGGGTTCCTGACCATTCTGGATGAACAGGTGGTAGACGCTTTCCCCGGCAAAATGATGAACATTCACCCGGCGTTGATTCCATCTTTTTGCGGCAAGGGCTATTATGGGCTCCATGTGCATGAGGCGGTGCTGCAAAGCGGAGTCAAGCTGACCGGCGCTACGGTGCACTTTGTGACTGCCGACTGCGACGCTGGTCCCATCATCGCCCAAAAGGCGGTGCCGGTGCTGGAGGGGGACACCCCGGAGGTTTTGCAGCGGCGGGTGATGGAGCAGTGCGAATGGCAGCTGCTGCCTCAGGCGGTGGCACTCTTTTGCCAAGATAAAATTCAGATTACGGGCAACAAGACCCGTATTTTAGATTGAGGTATAGTGTGAAAAATCACACTATACAGATTATATTGCCCTCAAAATTTGCCTTTGGCATAATTTTGAGATGGCTGTAATCACCATGAACGCCTTGTCAGGCTACAGCAAGGTGTTAATGATTTTTAATGAACGGTATGTAGCCTGAAAGGCTATGGTGATTATTATGGAGATACAACAGCTTTCAACCCTGCTGTCCGGCAACAGCTATCCCGGCCGCGGGATCGTGTTGGGTCGCAGCAAGGACGGGAAAACGGCAATGATCGCCTATTTTATTATGGGGCGCAGCGTTAATTCCCGCAACCGTGTGTTTGAGGAGAACGACCGTGGCGGCATTCGCACCAAGGCTTTTGATGAGAGCAAGATGGAGGATCCGTCTTTGATCATTTACAACCCGGTGCTGTGCTTGGACGGCAAGACCATTGTCACCAACGGTGACCAGACGGATACCATCTATGACTTTATGGCAAAGGGCAAGTGCTATCGTCACGCGCTGCTTACCCGGGAGTTTGAGCCGGACGCGCCCAACTACACCCCCAGAATCAGCGGCGTTGTCAAGCCAAACGGCGACTACAACCTGTCCATCTTAAAGTCCAATATGGGTCGGGGTGACTCCTGCCTGCGTTACTTCTTTGAGTATGCAGCGGTGCCTGGTCTGGGCCATTTGATCCACACCTACAAGGGCGACGGCGATCCGATCCCGTCCTTTGAGGGCGAGCCGGTGCCGGTGGAGATGGACGGCGACCTGGACAGCTTTACGCAAATGATTTGGGACAGCCTGAACGAGGACAACAAAGTTTCCCTCTTTACCCGTTTTATTGATTTGGAGAGCGGTAAGGCAGAAAGTCGGATTATCAATAAAAACAAATAAAATACAGAAAATACAGGAGAATTGGCGGCAAAACGGCAGTTCTCCTAAAAGTCTTTTTTGGAGGTCAAAGAATATGACGGTTTTGGTGGTAGGCGGCGGTGGCCGCGAGCACGCATTGGTGCGCAAGATCAAAGAGTCACCCAGAGTGGACAGTGTGCATTGCTGCCCGGGCAATGGGGGCATTGCCTATGATGCAGTGTGCCACAATGTGGCGGCGATGGATATAGACGGCGTCGTGGCGCTGGCAAAGGAGATTCAGGCAGACCTGGTGGTCGTGGCCCCGGACGATCCGCTGGTGGCCGGTATGGTAGATGCCCTGAACGCGGCGGGTTTTGCCACTTTTGGCCCCCGAGCCAACGCGGCTATCATTGAAGGCTCCAAGGTGTTCTCCAAGGATCTGATGCAAAAGTACCATATTCCCACCGCCGAGTATCGGGTATTTGACGATCCCCGGGCGGCCATTGAATATATTACGGAGAAAAACGAATTCCCCACTGTCATTAAGGCAGACGGTTTGGCTTTGGGTAAGGGCGTGCTGATTCCGGAAACTTTGGAAGAAGCGGTGGCCGGTGTTAAGGAAATTATGGAGGACAAGGTATTCGGTGCCTCCGGCAATCATATTGTGGTGGAGGAGTTCCTTACCGGGCCGGAAGTGTCTGTGCTGGCCTTTACCGATGGCAAGTGCGTGCGGCCCATGGTGTCCTCCATGGATCACAAGCGAGCGCTGGACGGCGACAAGGGGCTGAATACCGGCGGTATGGGCACTGTGTCCCCCAACCCGTACTATACGGAAGCGGTGGCACAGCAATGTATGGACACCATCTTCCTGCCCACCATTGCGGCTATGAATGCCGAAGGGCGCATCTTCCAAGGCTGCCTCTACTTTGGTTTGATGCTTACCCCCAAGGGCCCCAAGGTGATTGAATACAACTGCCGTTTCGGCGACCCGGAGACCCAGGTGGTGCTGCCCCGGCTGGAAACGGATATTATGGATATTTTTGACGCCATTAACACCGGTACGCTGGCGCAGCTGGACATTCGGTGGAGTGATAAAGCCTGCGCCTGTGTCATTTTGGCCAGCGGCGGTTATCCCAAGTCTTACCCCAAGGGGCTGGAGATTACCGGTCTGACCGATGGGCAGCGAGCGGGAGTTACCGTGTACCATGCCGGTACAGCGCAAAAGGAAGGCAAGTTGGTGACTGCCGGCGGGCGCGTGCTGGGCATTACCGCCTTGGGTGACGATTTGCAGGCGGCGCTGGATACCGCCTATGCCGCTGCACGGGAAGTGCACTTTGACGGTGTGCATTACAGAAAAGACATTGGAGCCCGCGCATTGGCTGCCGGCAAATGTGAATAGGCTATGAATTTTACAAATTGTTATTGACAATTATACAGCCTGTGATATAATAGACACGTTACACACTTTGTATAATTTTTAATCGAAGAGGCGAAATTATGGCAACTGTTAAAAAGAGCAAAAAACGAATTATCGTTCCCATCGCCATTGTGTTGGTGATCGCCATTATCGTGACCAGTATCTTTATTGTGCGCAAGGTCAACGGCGGCGAGCAGGTGACCCTGCACACCATCTCTACCGGCGATATTTATGAGACGGTCAGCGCTACCGGCGATGTGACCGCAGGCGCCAGCCGTACATACAAGGTCGGCACTGTGGCAACTGTAAAAGAAGTGTTTGTCCAAAAGGGCGACAAGGTCAAAGAGGGCGACAAATTGGCTACCTTTGATACCTCTAATGTGGACGCCCAGATCTCCAAATTGCAGGGGACTTATGCGGACGCTAAGAAGGCGTACAACACTGCTCGCAGCAATCAGACTGCCGCTAAGTCGAATTTGGCAGCGGTCAATAAGCAGATCAACACGCTGGAAAAGCAGATTGCCAAGCTGCAAAAGCGTGCCAACACCACTACCTCAAAGAAGAAGACCACAACGAAAAAGCACCGCACCACGCTGCCGACCACAGTTCCCACAACGCGGGTGACTACCACCAAAGAAACCACCGCTAAGGCCGCTACCTATACGGTAAAGGCAACGGTGCTGGCCGGCCAGGAGAGCTACGGTACCGTGCAGGTGGGTAATAATACCGCCGGTTCTACCAGTGCAGGTAAGTATGACGAGGGTGCAGATGTGGTGATCAAGGCTGTTCCTGTCAAGGATTACAGCTTCTCCGGTTGGTACGATGCCAACGGCACCAAATTGAAGTCCTCCAAGCAGGTGACTGTTCAGGTGCGTGGTAATGTGCAGTATATTGCGCAGTTTGAGAAGACCAGCACCACCGGTGCGCTCGCGGATCTGTCCGATACTTTGGCCGAGATTGCCGATAATATTCGCGATATGACCAATGATGTGGATACCATGATGCAGATCATGAAGACCACAGCGGACGCCATCAGTAAGGCGTTGGATAGAAATATTACCGATGGCAACGCCATCGCCAACGCGGTGGAAAAGGCCATTCGTGACGCCATCAGCGACGGATTGATTAACGAGGACAATCTGAAAGTGATGGGCGATGTGCTGGCAAAGAGTATTGCGCAGGCTGTAAAGGAAATTGATTGGAAGAGCGTTGCAAAAGACCTGACCAGTACGACGGATATACAGTTGACCACCAAGCAGCTGCAATTGGCTGCCCTGTATGCGCAGTCCAAAATGTATGCGGTAGAGGCTTCCGACACCGCTGTCAGCGCACAAAAGAGCGTAATGGAGGGTGCAGAGAGTGCCCTGACCGCTTTGCAGGACGCAAACAAGGATTTGCAGGCCGGTTGGACCGCTTCTTTTGACGGTACCATCACCACCTGTGATCTGGTAGCCGGGGAGCAGACTTCTCTGGTCAATGACGGCATTGTGCTGGAGAATATGAACACCATGGTTGTGACCATCAGCCTGAGTGAGTACGATAACCATCGGGTGAAGGTGGGTATGCCCTGCACCATTACCACCGCTTACGGTAAGTATGAGGGCGAAGTGACTGCCAAGGCGCCTACCGCCACCGGCGGATCTACCGGCTCCATCTTGGACAATGTAGGTTCCATGGCCGGCATCAGCGGTCTGTCCAGCCTAACCAGCTCCGGTGCAGGCGTGGAGTGCACGGTGGAAGTGAAACACCCGGACGAGAACATTATCATCGGTTTTGAAGCCAATGTGGTGATTAGCACCGGTGAGTACCTGGGCGTTGTAACCGTGCCCACCGGCTCGATTGTACTGGATAAGACCGGCACCTATGTGTACCTCTACAACGAGGAGGAAAAGACGGTCACCAAGACCGCCATTACCACCGGCGCTATGTCTGACAGCGCATACCAAGTGACCGACGGCTTGAAAGCCGGGGACAAGATCGTTGCCGCACCATCCACTACCTATAAGGAAGACTCCTTTAAGGTTAAGGTGGTTGACAAACTGAGTACAACGAAATAAGGAGCACTTTTTGTGAACATTTCAGAAAGCTTTAAAATCGCTGTCAAAGCCATAAAGGCGAACTGGATGCGCTCGCTCCTGACGATGTTGGGTATCATTATCGGTATCAGCTCTGTGATCATGATTGTGGGAGCCGGTACCGGTGCCCGGGACTATATTGTCTCTTTAATCGAGGATATGGGCTCCAACGCCGTGATGGTCTCGGTGGATACCACCCAGGCTACGGACAACGACTACATTACCTTGAAGGATGTAGAGAATATTAAAAGCCGTGTAAACGGCGTAGATCGCTGCTCGCCTATGCTGATGGGCTTTGGTAAGGCCACCATTGACTCCCAGGCCAAGGAAGCTACCGCCATGCTGGTTGGCGTAAACAGTGATATTCAGTACGCCTTGACCGAAGGCTGCACCTACGGTCGGTTCTTTACCGATGAGGAGTACAGCGCCAATTCGCCTATTGCCGTGATCGGTATTAACAGTGCGCAAAGTGTATTTGGGTATGAAGATGTGACCGGTGAGTATGTGACTGTGTCCTCCAGCGGTAAGTCCATGAAGGTCAAAATAGCAGGTGTGGCCAATATTGACCAGATTGCCCAGTCCGCCGGCGGCAGTTCCTCTCTGTCAACTATGTTTCAGCAGAACGAGGACTCTCCGGTGATCGCATTGTTTATGCCATGCACGACGCTGACCCAGATCACCGGCGCCAACTCCAACCTGAGCTCCATTTTCGTGATCGCCCAGGACGGTGCAGACAATGACGCTGTAGGTAACGCCACCGTCAACTACTTGAAAGCGGCCCACGGCAATTTTGCCAAGAATATGTATATTGCCCAGAATATGGCCACCTATATTCAGATCGTAGATATTGTTATGCAGGTGCTGACCGCATTTATTGCCTGTGTAGGTGCGATTTCCCTAATCGTTGGCGGTATCGGCGTAATGAACATTATGCTGGTGTCCGTAACCGAGCGAACGCGGGAGATCGGCATACGAAAGTCCTTGGGCGCCAAGACCAAGGTAATCACCTTGCAGTTTCTAACCGAATCGGTGATTTTGTGCTTGATCGGCGGTATCATTGGCCTGGTATTGGGTATTGCAGGCGCGTATGCGGCCTGTGCCGTTATCAATATTACCCCCAAGATCACTTGGTGGGTGATCCTGCTGGCACTGGCATTCTCCAGTGGTGTTGGGCTGTTTTTCGGTATTTACCCGGCCCGCAAGGCTGCTAAGCTGTCGCCAATTGAGGCGCTGCGCCGAGAGTAAGTCAAAATTTATACAAAGTAAGACCGTATCGACTGGCATAGTTGGTACGGTCTTTGTTTTAGGTATTGAAAAAGATGGCATAATAGTGTAAAATAAAAGGACATTTTGAGCGTATGCGCAAGAATAAGGGAGGACCCTTGTATGGAGAGTATTCAGCAGGTGATCGACCGCTTTGATTTTCAGGGCAAGACGGCGGATTGTCGGGCCTTTGGCAACGGCCATATCAATACAACCTATATCATTACCACCGATCTGCCGGAGGGCGGTCAGCAGCGGTACGTGCTGCAGAAAGTCAATCACAATGTATTTCGTGACATTGACCGGCTGATGCAGAATGTGTTTGCAGTCACTTCCTTTTTGCAGGAGAAGATTCGGGCTGCCGGCGGCGACCCGGACCGGGAGACCCTGCACTTTATCAAGACCAAGGATGGCGCGCAGTATTACACTGCACCGGATGGGGACTACTTCCGCGCCTATGTGTTTGTAAAGGACTCTATCAGCTATGACGCGGTGGAGAGCGCAGCTCTGTTCCAAAAGAGCGGCGAGGCATTCGGCCGGTTTCAGCACCTGCTGGCGGATTTTCCGGCTGAGACTCTGTATGAGACCATTCCGAATTTTCACAACACCCTGTGGCGGTATGAGAACGAGTTTCTCCCGGCGGTAGAAGCCGACAAGGCCGGTCGTGCCGCCAATGTGCAGGCGGAAATTCAGTTCGTAAAGGACCGCAAGGCAGACACCCATCGGCTTAGCGACCTGGCGGCTGCCGGGCAGTTGCCCCTGCGGGTGACCCATAATGATACCAAGCTGAATAATGTGCTGTTTGACGCCACCGCCGGCGAGGCCATTTGTGTGATCGACCTGGACACGGTCATGCCGGGTCTTGCCCATTATGATTTTGGCGACTCAATTCGCTTTGGCGCCAACACCGCTGCCGAGGACGAGGCAGACCTGTCCAAGGTGAGTTTGGATCTGGAGTATTTCGGTGCCTATGCCAAGGGCTTTTTGTCCCAGGCGGGGGAGAGCCTGACCCAAACGGAGATCGACCAGTTGGCCTTTTCTGCCAAGTTGATGACCTTTGAGTGCGGTATGCGCTTTTTGACCGATTACCTGAACGGCGACACCTACTTTAAGACCGCTTACCCGGAGCATAACCTGGTGCGCGCCCGCAACCAGTTTGCCCTGGTGGCGGACATGGAGCGCAAAATGGACCAAATGGAAGCGCTCATCGCTGAACTGTAAAAAGAAATAGCAAAGAATATGGGAGGCACTCTGTTGGGAGCGCCTCCGTATTTTTCGGAGGGCTTTTTATGCTGAAAAGATCCATAGCGGCGCACACGCGGATCGTTGTTCCCACTTTAGATGTGTTTCTAAAGCATTATACGGACTCAAAATATGTAAAGGCCGATTTTGAAAATTTGGTCAAAAACGAAACGCTTATACCGTTTTTTGCGTTTTATCACAAGTTGTTCATCGGCAAGGCGTATTTGGTTGTAAAGCTTAAAGACCTGCAGGTGGCCGATGGGCAGCGCGTGGCCTATTTGTGTAATTTTGAAGTGAAAAGACTGTGGCAAAATAAAGGCGTTGGCACCAAAATGCTGCATACCGTGATGGCATATGCAAAGCGAAATGGGTTTGAAAAGCTGACCCTTGCGGTAAATGAAGCCAACGAGCGGAATATGCACTTGTACGGCAAGGCGGGCTTTCGCACCAAAATCAAAACCATAGATACGGACTTGCTGTTCTTTACCCCCAATGGCGACCCGATCAAAACACAAACGCTGGGCGTTTATTGTTGCGAACTATAAGCCACCGTGTGCACAATAAAGCGCACGAACAAAATAAAGAAGCGCAACCCATAAAGGTTGCGCTTTTTTGTATAGATTTTGATGTGAACAACATATAGAGGGCGCTTATACAGGTGCCTTATGTGGATTTCTGCCTTTCCTGTACGGCAGCGCAGAAAGCAGATAGGCGATCCCCGGCAGGCACAGAAATAAAAAGAACATAGCGAAGCGCGGCGTTGCAAATGACGGATCCGTTGCGAAGTCGGCACCGGCATATAGCGCCCGGTTAATTTGACGGACGGCGGTTCCGCTAAAGCCACTGATCGAAAACACCAGCCCTTGCAGCAAAGCAGACACACCGGTGGACAGCTTGATGAGTAAGGATTGCCCGGACACAAAAATGCCGTCCCGGCGTATGCCGCTTTCTTTCTCCGTTAGGTCTGCTGCGTCTGCAATTAAAATGGATTGCACGGTATTGACCAGACCGCAGCAAAACATATTACAAAACAGAAGCAGGATCAAGAGCGTAAAGGGCAGGGCTTGTGTTAGTTGCTGCGGTCGGCAAAGGAACAGCGCAAAGGCGGCCAATAAAGCCAGTCCTGCAAACACATTGGCTTGTGCAAATGTGGTGGCTGCGCCGTGCTTGTCTGCCAGTTTGGGAGCTGCACCTGCGGCGATGAGTTGGCCTAAAAAGGCCGGAATGCCTAAGAGCAGCATATAGTGCACATAAGGTGTGCGCCCGTTATTGCCAAAGTAGTAAGACAGCACGGTCATTTGCAGCAAATTCATTAGCCCGCTAGGTGTGCGCAGCAATCCGGAGAGCAAAATGCGACGATAACTTTGCATGCGCCACATTTCCGTAAGATTTTGCCATAGGCTGCGCTTTTCTGCCGGCGGGGCGGTCATGCGCTCCTGGGTACAAAAGCCTACCGGCTGAAACAGGAGCGTGCCCAGGAACAAAAAACTGCCACAGACCAAGACGGTCCCCATTTGCAGCCCTAAGGTAGGGTCGTTTAGCTGTTTGGAAAAGTGATTGCCCGCAGCCTGAGATAACGGCAATAGCAGCAAACTGATACCGGCACCGCAAATTCCTGCAACGATCCGTGCCTGTGCCAGCAATGCGTTGCGGTCCTTGCGGCTTTTTGTCATTAAGTTTGGCAATGTCCATAGCGCTACGTCGCCGAAGCAAAAGCAAATGCCAAAGCCGATGAAACTAAGCCCGGCAGCCAGTAAGATACCCAGGCGGGCGGTGGATGTTTCTGCTGCCGTATATGGACGATTAAGAAAGCAGAGCAGCGAAAAAATAAAAATCGGCAGCGGCGAAAATATAAGATAAGTGCGGCATTTGCCTTTGGTATTTTGACTGCGGTCAATGCGCATACCCACATAGGGATCACACAGGAATTCGGCTATTTTAGATAGCAGGGTGATGGTGCTGATGGCCAGTGCAGGCAAAAAGATCACACTTTGAAAATAGTAGGTCAGCCCGGTGCCGATCACGCCGTATATCAAGTTTTGACCCAGCATACCCAGTAGATAGATGGTCTGTTCTCTTTTTGTGTAAGTATCCATATTTCCTCCTTACATACCAACGGTATGTATAAATTCAAAGAATAGCCGCTGCAAAGCAGCGGGCGAATGGGCGTTTATAATTGATCTAAATAAGGTTGCAAGGGCGCTAAGTCCAGCCCGGTGGGTTCGCAAAGGGTACAGAGAAATGCCAGCTTTTGCTTCCGCTTTTCCGGGCCATCAGCAAATACCAGCGGGCTTAGCCAAAGATTGGAAAGCAGCGCCACCACTTCTGCAAAGGCTGTCGGTTCGGCCACTTGCAGCGAACCGTCGGCAATGCCCGCTTCGACCACCGGCAAAAAGGCGGTAGGCGCAATTTCTTCTACGCTGCGATACAGCAAGTCGCGCAGCATTTGGGGAGAGTTACGCAGTTGCACACCCAGTTTGCGGAATTGGGCTTCCTGTGGGTCTGTAATGGCAGCGAGCAGCATTTGGGTCAGCTTTTGACTGCCGGTTAATGTTGTGGATACTGCGATTTTTTGCCAAGTGGCGGACAGGGAATTGTTCTCAAAAATACGGGCGGCAACGGCGTTTAAGATCGCTTCCTTGGAGGAAAAATGGTGGTACACCGCGCCTTTGGTCAAGCCGCCCAGCTGGTCGATGATATTCTGTATGGTGGTGTGTTCGTACCCCTGCTGCAAAAACAGGCGTGTGGCGGTATCTAAAATTTGTTCCCGGGTCTGTTCCGGGTATTTATTCCTGCTCATAGCTCCTCCTTACATACCAATGGTATGTATAAAGCATAACACAGGTTTGCTCCTTTGTCAATAAGAAAAAGCAGCCTGCCGTAGCAGACTGCTTTGTGTTTATATGAGATTTGCCGGATCAAACCACGCCTTGCGCCATCATGGCATCGGCCACTTTCATAAAGCCGGCAATGTTGGCACCAACAACGAAGTTGTCCGTGGCATTGTACTTTTCACAAGCCTCTTTCATGTTGTGGTAGATGTTGACCATAATGCCTTGCAGCTTGGCGTCTACCTCATCAAAAGTCCAGCTGGAGCGAATAGAGTTCTGGCCCATCTCCAGTGCGGAGGTGGCTACGCCGCCGGCGTTGGAAGCTTTGCCGGGCAGGAACAGAATGTGATTTTGCAGGAACACCTCTGTGGCCGCTGCGTCCGTGGGCATATTGGCGCCCTCACACACTGCGTAGCAGCCGGTGTCTACCAGACGCTGCGCTTGCGCGGCGTGGATCTCATTCTGGGTGGCGCAGGGGAGCGCTACATCGCAGGTCACGGCATCCCACACAGAGCCCTCTGCATAAGTGGCGGTGGGGTGGCTCTCAGCATACACAGAAATGCGCTTTCTGTCCACTTCCTTAATCTGCTTTACAGCCTCTACATCAATGCCGTTTTCGTCAATCACGTAGCCGGTAGAATCGGAGCAGCAGATGACTTTTGCACCTAACTGCCGCGCCTTCTCCATAGCGTAAATGGCCACATTACCGGAGCCGGACACGGCCACACGAGCACCTTTAAGATCCTTATTGTGGTCCTTGAGCATTTCCTCGGTAATATACACCAGGCCGTAGCCGGTAGCCTCTGTACGGGCCAGGGAGCCGCCGAAGCTCAGGCCCTTACCGGTGAGCACGCCCTCGGAGCGGTTCGTCAGTTTCTTGTACTGACCGTATAAGTAACCTACTTCGCGGGCACCGGTGCCGATGTCGCCGGCGGGTACGTCCTCATCTGCACCTACATATTTATACAGCTCATTCATAAATGCCTGGCAGAAGCGCATCACTTCCATATCGCTCTTGCCCTTGGGGTCGAAGTCAGAGCCGCCCTTGGCGCCGCCGATGGGCAGGCCGGTCAGGCTGTTTTTGAAGATCTGCTCAAAGCCCAGAAACTTGATGATAGACAGGTTTACGCTGGGGTGCAGGCGCAGACCGCCTTTGTAGGGGCCGATGGCAGAGTTAAACTGCACGCGGTAGCCGCGGTTTACATGCACCTGGCCATGATCGTCCACCCACGGAATACGGAACATGATCTGCCGTTCCGGCTCAACCAACCGCTCTAATAAGCTGGTTTTTTGGTATTTCGGATCGTTGTTGACCACCGGCGCCAATGCGTCTAAAACCTCTGTGGCGGCCTGGATAAATTCCGGCTGATCCGGGTTCTTTGCTTTCAGATCTGCCAGCACTTTTTCTGTATAAGTCATACAAAATCCCTCTCTTCAGAAGCGTTGCTTCCGTTTATTTTTGTATAAATTATACCAATATCATAGGTATTAGTCAATGTACGCGTATCTATTTTTCCACTTTGCACAAAAAAGATTGCCGTGAGTTTTCACTCACGGCAAAATTGAATAAAAATGCGTTTTTCGGTGTACACCGGTCAGCTACAAATTAACTGACCGTAGCCTTTGCCTCGTTTGTAGATCACGCAGGTTTGGCCGTTCGGCGCCAGATAAACAAAGAAGCTGTGTCCCAGCATTTCCATTTGCACGATGGCCTCATCGTCGGTCATCATTTGCAATTGAATGTTCTTTTTGCGTTGAATATCCGCAGCGGAGCTGTCATAGCTCTCAAAGTCGTCCATGGTCACTTCTTCTATGGGCTCCAGCATGGAGGCGATCTGGTCAATGCCGCCCTTACGCTTCTTATCTACCAGGTAGGTCTTTAGCTTGCGCAGCTTTCGCTTCAGGTCGTCTACTGCCATATCAATGACCGGCTCAATCTTGTCTGCCCGTGCCTCGCCGCGGATAAAGGAGCCAATGTACTTGACTGTAATGTCGCACTTGTAGCCATCCTTTACCTTGGCTAAGGTCACATCAAAGGAGGCGTTGTCTGGCAGCATTTTTTCAATACGCTGCAGTTCTTTGTCAATACCGTCTTTGGTGCCTTGTTTTAGGTCAAATCCTCTTGCCGTAATGTTGATCATACTATCACCCCTTTGGGAATTCAGAGGCATACCTCTGTACCCATATTATACACCACCGAGAGAGAAAGAAAAAGTATTGAGGTTTTGGCTGTTTTGTAGTATAATATATAGCCGACGGCCCCGGCGCTCGGCTTACCGATACATACGCTCGGCTCACTGATACATACGGCGAAAGTCAGGGCCTGTTTGGCACGGACAAAGAGAACGGATAAAAGAAAGTATAAGAAAAGAGCACACCATAATCGGTGTGCTCTTGCTGTTTATCCGGCTTAGATGGTGCCGTCCCAGGTGGAGACTTCCGTTGCCTTTTTCTCCTCCTCATCGAACCAGTGGGTGGTGACCGCCTTGCTCTCTGTGTAGAAGCGATAAGCATCCTTACCCAGGCAATGCAGGTCGCCGAAGAAGGACTTTTTGTGCCCGCTGAAGGGGATAAAGCCTACCGGTACCGGAATACCCACGTTGATGCCGACCTGGCCGCCGTCGGTACGGCGGGCAAACTCCCTAGCATAATAGCCGCTCTGGGTGTAGATCACGGAGCCGTTGGCATAGGGGTTGGCGTTCATAATGGTCAAGCCCTCCTCAAAGTCCTTGCACCGTTTGATGCATAGCACCGGACCAAAGACTTCTTCGTCGCCGATGGTCATATCTGCCGTTACATGGTCAAAGATGGTGGGGCCTACAAAGTAACCGTTCTCGTAGCCCTCCACAACGGTGTTACGGCCGTCCAACACCAGGGTGGCGCCCTCGGCTACGCCCTTGTCAATATCGGCCAGTACCTCTTTATAATGCTTTTCGTAAGTGATGGGACCCAGGCGGGAACTCTTGTCCCAGGCGGGGCCGCAGTTCACTTTCTCCGCCTGCTTTTTCAGCTCGGCTACAAAGGCGTCTGCAATGCTTTCCTGTACCACGCAGCAGGACAGCGCCATGCAGCGCTGACCGGCACAGCCGAATGCAGAGTTGATCACGCCGGCTACCGTACGCTCTAAGGCACAGTCCTCCATCACCAGGGCATGGTTCTTGGCCTGGCACAGGGCCTGGCAGCGCTTGCCGTTGGCAGCGGCTTTTTCATAGATTTTCAGACCCACCGGGGTGGAGCCAACAAAGGTAATGCCCTTAACATCCGGGTGCTCCAGAATGGTGTTGATCTCATTGCGAGAGCAGGTGACCACATTGATGACACCGTCCGGCACGCCTGCGTCCTTGTACAGCTGGGCAAAGAGCATGGCGGTCTTGGGGGTCAAAGAAGCGGCTTTCAGTACCAGGGTGTTGCCGGTGGCAATACAGGTGGGTGCCATCCAGCCAAAGGGAATCATGGCCGGGAAGTTTACAGGCACAATGCCGGCAAACACGCCCAGCGGCTCTCTGTATTTCACGGTATCATACCCGCGGGAGGCGTCCATAATGGACTCACCCATCATCAGGGACGGTACCTGGGTGGCCAGCTCCGTGCCTTCTTTTGCCTTGAGCACATCTCCCTCGGATTCTGCCCAAACTTTGCCGTTTTCCTTGGCAACACTCATGGTCAGTTCATCCATGCGCTCCAGGATCAGTTCCCGCACTCTATATAGAATCTGTGCCCGCTTAATGGCCGGGGTGGCGCTCCAGCCCGGATAGGCAGCTTTGGCGGCCGCAATGGCCTCCAGCACCTCATCGTTGGTGCAGCAGGGCGCCTGGCCGGTGATTTCGCCGGTGGACGGATTGTGCAGGTCGTACCATTTGTCCGTCTTGGACTCACGGAACTGGCCGTTTACAAAATACTTTAGCTTTTCTGCCATAGATTTTACCTCTCTTATCCTCCCCGCCGCAAAGCGGAGCATAATTTTGCAATTTCATTGTACCACAGCCCCTACGGCAAAATCAATACCCAGCCGTCGAGAACGGCCTAAATTGAACAAAAGTGCGCTTGCCGTCACATTTGATCGACGCCTGCATAGAATGGGTAAGAAATAACGGCAAAGAAGGGGTAGTATGGGCGAGTGTACCGTGGTATTGGTGGGCGGCAACAATGGGGGTAAGGAGCATTTGCTGCAGGAGCTTTTGGGGCGGCGGCAGGGGGGCGCCTGGTGTTATTCATACCGGCATATTACTTATGATTTGCGGCTGCTGCCTCTGTGCGCTCTGCAAAGTCCGGCGCTGCGCGGGGCGGACTGTACGGTGCTGGTGACCCCGGCGCTGGATCTGCAGCGGGCACTGGCGGCGTTGCCTGCCCTTTGGCAGCGCAGTCATCGGTTGGTGGTATACATCACGGATAGGGGTGCCGCCCGGCGGCGCGGTGTTATCATTGACCCGGCAGCGTTGTCTGCCGGGCTGGGGTGCCCGGTGGTGGTGGCCACCCCTTACAGCAGCCGTGGGGTCAATCGGCTGCTGGCTGCGGTGGACCGGGTGGTACATTTTCCGCCGGTGCCCCATACCCTGGGGGATACGCATATCCAAACGGTACTGGCGGCAGCGGTGCGCCCGGGGAATCGTGTGCGCACATTCCGTCGGTGCCGGGTGTGGACGGCGGTGCTGTGCGTGACCCTGTGGGCGTTGGTTGCTTTGCTCTTGGCGTTGCTATTGCATTTTGGCAGGGGATAGAGCGTTTTTCAGTCCTATATTTGAGAGAGAAAACCGCAGCCCTGACATTCTCTGCTAAAAGAATCGGGTTTGGCGCGACTTCTCTACAGTTCGAAGCGGTAGCAAATGCTGCCGCTTTTTTCTTAGCTGTACTGCTTTAACGCTGTGCTACGCTACAATTTCCTGAATTTGGCGAATATTTATGCAAGATCATGAATTTCTGCTTGCATTTTTGTCAGAGTTATCTTAAAATATAATTATCTTTTTTCAAAATCTGAACAGGAGGCCTGAACATGAGAGAAGAATCCAAATCCTATGCCCGCGAAGCTATGGACATTGTGGAACACGCCGCACACAAGATCGGCTCCCGCTTGCCCGGCTCCGACGGTGAAATCAAATTTCATCAGTATATGGGCGACAAGCTGCGCGACATCGGCATTGAGCCTAAGACGGAGGAGTTCGCCGTTTCACCCCGTTCCGGTATCGGCGGTCTGTCCTATGCCGGTTGGTCCGGCGTGATCCTGAGCATCGGCGCCATTATTGCCCTGGCCTGCGGCTTTAATAAGCTGTGGTACGCCCTGGCTGCGCTGGGTCTTATTACGATCTTTTGGCTGGTGATGAGCTGCTTTTTCTACAAGACCTGGTTTGATATGTTCTTCCCCCAGGAGATCAGCCGCAATACCCTTGGCGTGCTGGAGCCGGAGGACGGCAAGTATGACTATACCATTATCCTGTCCGGCCATACGGATACGTCCTGGTGCTGGCGCCACAGTGAGCACGCATATAAGTATGCCAAGACCAAGCCGATTATGGGTCTGATCGCTACATATGGCAAGGTGGGCTTCGGCGCGGTTTGCTTTTTCTTTATTGCGCTGTTTTCTGTGTTTATGGCTGTCGTGAACATTTGCGATTACGCCGGCGCCCAGTGGGCACAGACCATGCTGGCCTCTCAGGGCTGGGACACTTTTATGTTCATTATGAACTTCGTGCCCATCGTCACCGCCATCGGTTCTCTGTTTGTGGTGATGTGGGGCGATCCCAATCCCCGCAACGCTTCTCGCGGCGCTATGGATAACGCCACCGGCATCGGCCTGAGCTATGCGGTGATCAAGTATTTCAAGGAGCACCCGGAAAAGATGCCTAAGAACTGCCGCATTGTAGACGCCAATATCGGCTCTGAGGAGGCGGGTCTACGCGGCTCCATGCACTTTGCCCAGGAGCACCGCTTTGACGATCTGTCCCAGAACGCCTGGAACATTAACATTGACTCTGTGGCCGATAAAGAGTATTTTGAAGTGGTGATCAAGGACGACTGGCAGGGCGTGCGCTTTGATACGGATATGGAAAAGATGTTTAAGGACACCTTTAACGAGATGGGTATCGAGAGCAAGACAAACGGTTGTATTCACAATCCCGTTGGCGGCTGCGACTCTACACCTATGACCCGCGCGGGTATTAAGTCCGTGACCTTTGCGGCCCAGAACCCCATGCTCACCTATTATTACCACACCTGGCGGGACATGCCGGAGCGGTTTGAGATGGAGACCGTCGGCGACGGCTTTGATGTGATCCTTGGCGTGATCGACAAGATCGCTGCTTTCCAGGAAAAGAACGGCTACAACGGCCCTCAGAAGAAATAAATCAAAAATGCAGCCCGGCAAGGTTCCTTGTCGGGCTGTTATTGTATACTTATGAGAGGTATGATGATGCTTCGTTCTACACTTCAAAAATATGCCGCTATGCAGCAGCTTGCTGCGGATACCATGCAATTTATTCAAAGCTATATACAGGTGGGTCAGACTGTGGATCAGATCAAGACCTTGTGCGAAACCTATATGTTGGCAAACGGTGCGCAATCGTTTTGGTATTACGATGTAGGTGCTTTGGTTTTTCATCACCCGGATACGCTGCTTTCTGTGTCCGGTCGGGAGTATGTGCCGGCGCATACCTGTATTCAGTCAAATGATATGATCACCATTGATCTGTCGCCGCAACGGCGGCGGATCTGGGGCGATTTCGCCCGGACATTTGTTGTACAAAATGGGCAGGTGGTTCGGCAATTAGATGATATTGCAGAGGCGGAAATCCGCAATGGCCTACGCTTTGAGAATCAGTTGCACGCGGAATTGAGACGCTTTGTAGATAGAAATACGACCTTTGAGCAGCTTTATGCGTATATGAACGATTATATTCGTGCGCAAGGGTATCAAAATTTAGATTTTAACGGCAATTTGGGTCACTCTATTGTGAAAAACAAAAATCACCGTATTTATATTCAAGCCGGTAATCACAAAAAATTGAGCCGGGTGCGTCTTTTCACTTTTGAACCGCACATTGCGCTGATCAACGGCACTTATGGGTTTAAGAAAGAGAATATCTATTATTTTGATGGCGGGCATTTACGCCTCTTAGCTGATACGGAAGATACATATTGCGGTTGACCGGCTACCTTGACAAGAAGCGCTTTGGCTTGCTATATTGAGGCTGAAAGAGGTGAACGATGTGAAAAATCGTGTTTGTGCAACATCCCGGGCGCTGGCGTGTTTGATTTTGCTGGTGTTGATTTTTACCGGATGCCAGATGAAAAATCAAAAGGCGGATGTGTCAGATGTACAGATCGATTACGGTACTTCTGCGCGCTATACAAGAGCAGATATTGATGCGTGCGCTGCTTTGGCAAAAGCGCAATTCTCCGGGTTTAGCCACAAGTTGGTTTTACAGCGTTTGATTTTTATGGGCGATGATTATTGCCCCTCCGGCGATTGCCTGATTTTAAAAGCTGTGTATTATGACGGCTATATTCACCAAACCGTAACGAATTTCGGTTGGCGGTTTTCGCCCGGAGAGGACGGAGAATGGTACATAGAGGATTTCACAGAGCTGTCCAATATGGGCGATCACATATAATGTTTATAAAAAAGGACCGATGGTATGCAACCGTCGGTCCTTTTTTGCGCTGTTTAGTTGTTGTGGGGGAAGATGACGGTCAGCATCCACTTGAAATTCTCCGGGGCGTACACCGAATGGGGCTTTTTGGCGGGCATCACCAGCGCCTCGCCGGGCTTGACCAGGTAGGGCACACCGTCTATGGTGAACTGACCCACACCCTCCAGCACGGTAACCATAGCGTCGCCGGTGGAATCATGGGTGCCGATCTCCTCACCGGCTGCAAAGGCAAACAGGGTCACACTGACGGCGTCATTCTGCGCCAGGGTTTTGCTGACCACCTGGCCGGGCTGCACCTGGATTTGATCCACAAGACTGAAAATCGCCTCATGAGGTACATTTTTAATATAGGGCATCGTTGCACTTCCTTTCTTTGATCTTATCTCTATTATAGCAAACCCGCAGTCAAATATCCACCTTAAAATAAAACCCGCCGGCAGAAGTCGGCGGGTCGTTTTGGTATGGTTGGTTATTTCAGCTTTTCTGCCCAGGCGGTGACGGCGGACATGGGAGTCTCCTGGCGGTCGCCGCCGGTGGAGTCGAACTGCACATCCGTTTGGGCTATGACTTTTGCGCCCTTGGCGCAGGCTTTCATGTCCGCCAGCGCATGGCCGGGCCAGCCGCCGTGGGTGGCAAACAGGACCAACTCTTTGCCGGTCAGATCTGTTTCGGTTAAGAAAGTGCGCACAGCCGGGGCCATGGTGTACCACCAGGTGGGGGTGCCCAGCACAATGCGGTCATAGTATGCCGGGTCCTTGTCCAGGGGCTTGATGGGCGGGCAGACCTTGTTTTGCGTCTCTGTCTTGGACAGACCGTACACCAACTCGTCATAAGAGCAGTTGTAGGGCTGCACCGTGTCAATGGCCGCCAGGTCTGCACCCATGGTGAACGCGATCTCCCGGGCGATCTTCTTGGTATTGCCCCGGGATTGGGAATAATAGACGACCAATGTTTTTGCCATTTTCGTTCTCCTTATAGGTTTTGTAGATCGTCGCTAATTTGTGCGGAGGTCAGGCGGTTTCCTTCCAGCACCGACTGCACATCGTAGCGATCCAGGAATTCTTTTTGCAGGCCGTAGCACAGCACCTTGGTGTCTGTTCCGCCGTAGTAGGCTGCGATTTTTTGGCCAAAGCCGCCGTCCAGCACGCCGTCCTCCAGGGTGACTACGGTTTTATGGGTCTTGCCCAGCTGGGCCAGCAGTTCCTTGTCCAGCCCGGTGATATAGTAGGGGTTGATCACCGTGGGGCGCACGCCGGTGCGCTTTTCATATTCCGCAGCCGCTTGCTGTGCCAGGGGATAAAAGCTGCCCAGGCCGATAAAGGCCACATCGCTGCCCGTCTGGGTCACTTCATAGGTGTTCAGCTTGCCAAAGTCCTTGGTGACTGCCTTGCCGTCGGAGAGTACGCCGCAGGCCGGTACGCGAATGGCTACCGGGTGCTCCCGCTGGTTCATGCTCCAGTGCAGCATGGCAAAATACTCCTCCTTGGTGGTGGGGGCCAGGTACACCAGGTTGGGAATGTTAGAGATCATGGGAATGTCAAAGATGCCCAGGTGGGTCACATCGTTCATACCGTACACAGAGGCGGCGAACACCAGCAGAGTGGCCGGGTTGTTATTGATGCACAGGTCCTGGCTCAGCTGGTCGTAGGTGCGCTGCAAAAAGGAACTGTACACGCCATACACCGGCTTGGCACCGCCGGCTGCCAGTCCGCTGGCCAGCGCTACGGCGGTCTCCTCGGCAATGCCCACATCCATGAATTGTTTGCCTGCCTGCTTACGCAGATCCTCGGTAAAGCCGAATACGGTGGGGGTGCCGGAGGTGATGGCCACCACTTTGGGGTCCTTTTGCATTTCCTCCAGCAGATACCGGGCGGTCAGATCGCCGTAGTCCTCGCCCTCAAAGTGCACTGTGCTCTCGCCGGTTTTAGGGTCGAAGGGCATACACCAGTGCCAGTTCTCCTTGTGGGTTTCTGCCGGGGCGTAGCCCTTGCCTTTCTCGGTGACAATGTGCACCACTACCGGGTGGTCGCAGTCCTTGACCTGCTGAAAGGTCTCAATCAGCGCGTCTGTGTGATTGCCCTCCGGCTGGAATACATAATCAAGCCCCATAGCGCGGAACAGGTTGCACTCTGCCTTGCCGCCGGTTTGGCGCAGCAGCTCCAAATTTTTATAAATGCCGCCGTGGTTCTCTGCAATGGACATACCGTTGTCGTTCACCACGATGATCAGATTGCTGTCCATCTCACCGGCCAGGTCCAGCCCCTCCAGCGCCTCGCCGCCGGACAGAGAGCCGTCGCCGATAATGGCCACTACATTGTGGTGTTCGCCCTTGGCGTCCCGGGCCTTTGCCAAGCCGCAGGCCAGGCTGACGGAGGTGGAGGTGTGGCCCAGCGTAAAGGGGTCGTGGGCGCTCTCCTGGGGCGCGCTGTACCCGGTAATATCGTCATACCGGGCCGGGTCTAAGAAGCCGTAGTTGCGCCCGGTAAGCATCTTGTGGGGATAGGTCTGGTGGGACACATCAAAGACAAACCGGTCCTTGGGGGAGTCAAACACCGTGTGCAGGGCAATGGTGGCCTCCACCAGTCCCAGATTGGGACCGCAGTGGCCGCCGTGGTGGCTGAGTTTTTGAATCAGCGCGGTGCGCATTTCTGCCGCCAGGACTGTGCGCTTTGGGCTGTTTAAGGCTTTTACATCGGCAGGGCCGTTGATCTTTTCCAAATACATTTTGCGTTTTCTCCTTTTGTTAATCCCAGGTGAGCTTGCCGGTTTTTACCGCCACCCGGTAGCGAGAGATCTTGTACTCCAATTTGTCCAGCATACGCTGCGTGTCTGCCATTTGGGCCTCCAGTGCGACTTTTTGGTCCAGCAGCAGTTGCAGTCGGGCGGGAATGGTGCTGTCGCCCTGCATATAGAGCCGCACATACTCGATCATCCCCTCTACCGGCAGACCGGCGCTGCGCATACAAATGGCCAGTTCTACCCAGCCAAGATCGTCCTCTTGATAATCCCGAATGCCGCCGCCTGTGCGGTGCACCTGGGGGATCATACCCACCCGCTCGTAGTAGCGCAGGGTGTCTTGGGAAATGTTGTACTTTTCGCTGACTTCTTTAATGGTCATAGGCTCACCTCGTTTCAAGGGTAGTATATACCTTTGAGTTGACTCTAAGTCAAGACTTTTTTGAACTTTTTTTGATTTTCGTAAAAAAAGCAGCCGATTTTTATCGACTGCTTTATGTTTGAATTTACTTGATAATCAGCTGCCGGTGGTCTGCCGGGGTTAGGCGAATGTTCGGCGCAAAGGGGGTATCGCCCCGATTTTCTACCTGCACGGTAACGGTATCGGCAGCACAAGCAACGGTAAAGACCGCGTCCACGCAGTGACCGTCCCGGTAGGCATAGGTGTGGCCGTCATCATCAAAGTAGCGGCTTTGGAAGGTGCCGTCGGCAATGGGATAGACGGTGAACTGCACCCGACTGGGCTTTTGGAACCCGGTAGGCCCAATGTCCAGAGGGAATACGCAGCCGCCACGCACAAAATAGGGCACGGTGCCGGTAGCGGGAATGTGCAGTGCCACTGTCTGCCCGCCGGTGTAACACCGGTCGTCCTTGTACCAGATCTCACCAGACGGCAAGTAGACTTCTATATCCTCTATGCCCTGATCCAGCACGCAGGCTGCCAGCAGGTCGCGCCCCAGCAAAAAGGCAGGATCGTCCGGATGAATTTGCCGGTCGTCATAATAAAGACACAGGGGCGCCTGCAAGGGCAGCTCCTCCTGCACGCTGCGGTAGGCGGTGCTGTAATAGTAGGGCAGCAGAGCCTTACGCTGGTCAAACAGGGCATGCACGCTGTCTATCACCTCCGGATAGCTCCAAGGCATGGTGGCGGAGCCGTCCGCGTTCCAGGAATGAATGGTAAAGCGGGGCTCAAATACACCGTGCTGGATCCAGCGCAGCAGCAACTCCTTGGAAGGCATTTCCCCGGAAAAGCCGCCCAGATCGTGGCCGTAAAAGTAAAAGCCGGACAGGCTCAGGGTCATGCCTACATAGTGACAGTAGCGCAGATCGTGGAAGGATGTATAGTTGTCACCGCTCCAGGTTTGGGCCAACCGTCGCAGACCGATCCCGGCACTGCGGGTAGAAAGGAACGGCCGTTCTGCCGGGCGCATTTCCGTTTGCGCTTGGTAAGAACTGAGTACCATCAAGTAGGTGAGCGCCGGGCGAATATGGGCAGCCGGGGCCGCCTTGCCGCCAAAGCCCACAGCCACGGCGGTAGGGTCCTGAATGTCAAATTCGTTATTGTCGTTCCAAGTGGCGTCCATGCCGTTTTGCAGCAGTTTTTCCGTCACCTGATCGTGCCAAAAAGCAAAGGCCGCCGGGTTCGTAAAGTCCAGGTAACTGCCCAGGCCGTCCCAAAACTGGGTAACATAGGGGCTGCCGTCTGCATTCTTGACAAAGAGACCCTTGGCCGCCAGGTCATCGTACATCGGGTGGCTGGTTAGGAACGCCGGCTTGATGTTGGGAATCAGGTGCACCCCGGCGGCGTTGAATTTACCGATAAACCGTGCCGGGTCCGGGAACTTCTCTCTGTTCCAGTGGAACACGCAGCGCTGGTTGCCGATGGCGGTGTAGCCGGAGGACAGATAAAACCCGCTGCAATTCAGATCCAGCGCCCGCACCTTGGCAAGGAACGCGTCCATCTTTTCTTCTGACTTGGGGGCGTCCGTATAAGCCATGGTGCTGGCGCAGTAGTCAAAGCTCCACTTGGGGGGCAGCGGTTGGCGGCCCACTGTGCGGCAAAACTGCTGCAAGATCTCTAACTTGCTGCCAAAGAATACATAGTACACCAGGCAGTCTTCGGCAGAGCGATAATACTTAAACGGCGGGTAGTAGTTGTTGATCTCCCGACCCAGATCCATCTCACCGGGGGCCGTGGTGTCATAGAAAATGCCGTAGCAGCCCACGCTGTTTTGGCAGATGTAAAAGGGCGTGTGCTTGTAGAGCGGATCGGTCATGGCGGCATCAAAGCCCATGCTGTCCGCTGTGTCTATGCGAAAGCGTCGCCCGGCTTTGTTCACGCTGCCGCCCTTATCGCCCAGGCCGTAGATCCGCTCATCCCGCTCCCGCGTGATGTAGTGGGTGGCGCCGGTGCCAAACTCTTTGTCCAAATTATAGGCCAGCGGCCCTCGATCCGCAAAGAGCACCCGATCGCTGATCTTGTAGGTGAGCAGCAGATTGTGAAAATCCAGCTCTGCCGTTACCCCGCAAGGCAAGGCAAAGGCGGTGCCGCTATCGTTCTCCGTGACTGTGGGCGCTGTCGGCTGAAAACCCACGGTACTTAGGCGCGCTCTGCCCTGGGGGCCGATGGCCGCATTGTCCGGGTCAATATTAAAGGTGGGCAGCAGGTCGTCTGCGTTACGATAGAGTGCCACACGCAGGCAGCTGCCGGAGAGAAAGTCCAACTGCGCTTGCCAGCCGTCGGCGGCGTAAGTGCGCCCGGTGGGCGTGGCGGTGGTTTGGGTAAAGTTGTGGTCAAATTTCATTTATACCGGTCCTTTGTTATGAAGTGTTTCTTTAATGAGACGGCCGTCCGGGAAGGGCGCCATGCGGCTGGGGTCACCAAAGCGCATGACCTTGGCGGTGCCTGCTTTCCAGCGGGGCAGGGCGTTGCAGTTGGGATTGCCGCACTTGACAAAGTTGGCAAAGGCCGCCACCATTTGGCGCGAGATCTCCCTGTCCGTATCGGTAAAGGGTCGCCAGTTGTTTTGCAGTGTGCCAAAGGCATAAAGCAGGTCTGCCGTGTGCCAGGCACCGTAGTTGTCGCCGGGCAGATCCCGGTCAAAACAATAGGCGTAGCAGGGGCTGCCCTTGTCGTCATGAGCCCAGCGGCGGATCAAACCGGACACAAGGACCGGAATCATATCCGCGTTGGTCATGCCCAGGATCTTTGGCATTTTGGGTATGGTGCGCATATTGAATGTGGCTTTGGTCAGCAGCTTGCCATCAAACACAGGGAAGGTGTAGAGCATACTGAGCTTGTCGCTTTTGCAGGCGTCCAGCCAGGCGTAATACAGGGTGCGGGCGTCTGTTTGGCGCAGGGCGTTTATATCCGCTGCCCCGGCGTTTTGGCAGATTTGGTCCCAGAACTTACCCACCTTTTCAATGGATTGGGGGCGTGCGGCTGCCCGTTGCAGTCCCGGTCCGCTCATCATAATGGCGCTTCGGTACCAGTCCCGGCACAGGGGAGAGGAGATGAGAATATCCACACTCATTGCCCCGGCGCTCTGTCCCAGCAGCGTTACGCGGTGGGGGTCGCCGCCCAGAGCGGCAATGTTGCGGCGTACCCAACGGATCGCCTCCAGCTGGTCGTATAGCCCGTAGTTGCCGCAGGTGCCGTCCGCCTCTTTCAGCTGCGGGTGGGCGCAAAAGCCATAGGGTCCCAGCCGGTAATTCATGGCTACGAAGATCACGCCTTTTTTGGCGTAAGCGGTGCCGCTGATGTGGCGTTCGTCGGTGGAGCCGCCGGTAAAGCTGCCCCCGTGAATGTAAATAAGCACCGGGCAGTCCTTGGCGTCCTTAGGCGCCCAAATGTTCAGGTACTGGCAGTCCTCGCTGTAAGTGAAATGGCAGCCTACCCGAAATTCTTTACTGTAAAAAGGATTGACCTTGGTATCCTCGTCAAAGCCCCGGTGCTGGTAGCAGCAGGCACCGAATTGGGTGGCGTCGTAAACGCCCTCCCAGTGCTCTACCGGTCGGGGATATTCCCAACGGGCGGCGGTGGCGTAGCGAATGCCCCGGTACTCCAGATGGTCCTCCAGCTCCAGCCCTTGCAGTGCACCGCAGGGTGTGGTGCGGGTAATGGTTTGCATATTGATTCCCCCTTATATCTGTTCATTTCCATTATATAGAACTGTTCCCGCAAAATCAATTCTCTATAGAAAAAATTGCACCCGGGCGAAAAAATGGACGGCGGCTTGCAATGCCCTTGCGTTTATGATAAAGTGAACTTAATGTGCGCGGCACAGATGAAGGAGAACTGATATGAAGTTTTTGCATTTATCCGACCTGCACCTGGGCAAGCGGGTGCACGGCTTTTCTATGCTGGAGGATCAGGCGTATATTCTGCAGCAGATCATTGACTGCATTGCCGCAGAGCAGCCGGACGGTGTGCTGATTTGCGGAGATATTTATGACAAGGCGGTGCCGTCGGCGGAGGCTGTGGCATTGTGCGACGATTTCTTTTATCATTTGGCGCAGCTAAAGGTGCCGGTGTTTGTCATCAGCGGCAACCACGACTCTCCGGAGCGGCTGGCCTTTGGCAGTCGGCTTATGGATGGCAGCGGGGTACACTTTTCGCCGGTTTATGTCGGTGGGGTGCAGCCGTTTGTGCTGACGGATAAATGGGGCGAAGTGGGCATTTATATGCTCCCCTTTGTGAAGCCCGCTCATGTGCGCCGCTATTTTCCTGAGGCGGAGATTGACAGCTATACGGATGCACTGTCCGCCGCTGTCAGCGCTATGCAGGTGGATACTTCCCGGCGCAATGTGCTGCTGACGCACCAGTTCGTTACCGGCGCTGCCACCTCGGACTCAGAGGAACTGTCCGTAGGCGGTACGGACAACGTGGACGGCAGCGTGTTTGACCCCTTTGACTATGTGGCGCTGGGGCATATCCACCGCCCCCAGAATATGGGCAGCCCGCGGCTGCGGTACTGTGGCTCCCCACTGAAGTATTCCTTTTCGGAAGCAGGGCACCAAAAAAGCGTGACCGTGGTGGAACTGGGGGCAAAAGGGGACCTGCAAGTGCGCACGGTGCCGCTGTCCCCCCGCCGAGATTTAACGCAGTTGCGGGGTAGCTATATGGAACTGACCGCCCGGGACTATTATACCAACGGAGATTTTCAGCAGAATTATCTGCATATTACGCTGACGGACGAACAGGATGTGCCGGACGCCATGGGTCGCCTGCGCAGTATTTATCCTTACTTAATGCTGCTGGACTACGACAACGCCCGCACCCGTGCCCTGGGGCAGGTGCATGACGGTGCGGCGACAGAAAAGCAGTCGCCGTTTGATGTGTTTGCAGAATTTTATCGCCGCCAAAACGGTACGGATCTGACAGAAGAGCAGGCTGCCTTTTTGCGCAGCCAGATGGAAAGTGTGTGGGAGGAGGAAGTATGAGACCGCTAAAACTTACTTTGTCCGCCTTTGGCCCTTATGCTCGGGAGCAGGTGCTGGATTTTTCCAAGCTGGGTACCGGCGGCGTGTATTTGATTACCGGCGATACCGGTGCCGGTAAGACCACCATTTTTGACGGCATTATTTTTGCGCTGTATGGCAAGGCCAGCGGCAAAAGCCGGGAGTCATCCACCTTGCGCTCCAAGTACGCAGCGCCGGAGACTCCCACCTTTGCAGAGTTGACTTTTGCATACGACCGGGCAGTGTACACTGTACGCCGCAGTCCGGAGTACCGGCGACCCAAGACCCGGGGTGAGGGCATGACTACCCAGCACGCTATGGCGGAGCTGACCTGTCCGGACGGTCGGGTGATTACCAAACAAACGGATGTGGATGACGAAATCACCGCCTTGCTTGGGCTGGATCACGATCAGTTTTGCCAAATCGCCATGCTGGCGCAAGGGGACTTTTTGCGTTTGCTGCTTGCCAAGACAGAGGATCGCAGCCGTATCTTCCAAAAGCTGTTTGACACCGGGCGGTATGCCTGCTTGCAGGAGAAGCTGCGACAGTCTGCTTTGGAGGTAAAGCGGGCCTATGACGCCGGGCAGGAAAAATTGCGCCAGTACGGCGAGGGCGTGCGCTGCCCGGAGGACTCTATGCTTTTTGCCAAAGCCCGGGCGCTGCAACAAGGTCAGCTGCCCTTTTCTGAAAGCCGAGAGGCGTTGGAACAGCTGATACAGTTAGACACGACTGCCGCTGCGGAGAACACCCGTCAAACGGCAGAAATACAAGAAAAAATGCAAGCCGACCGGGCAGCATTGACAGCTGCGGAGCGCCGTTTGAAACTGGAACAACAGCTGCAAGAGCTGACCCGGCAGCAGGCGGAATTGACCCCCAAGCAAGCGGCGGCAGCGGATAGATTGAAACAGTGCGCCGCACAGGCAGAGGAGACGAAACCGCTTACTGCCCGCCTGGCTTTGCTGCAAGCCCAGCTGCCCAAGTACGACCGGCTGACCAAAGCACAGCAGATCTTGGCAGAGGTGCGGCAGCAGGCAGAGCAGCAAACAGCGGCATACACGGCAGCCGGTGACGCAGCGGAAAAAGCCCGCGCAGAACAAAGCCGTTTGGAACAGCGGCGGCAGGAACTGCAAGGGGCGGCCGCCGGGTTGGAGCAGGCCAAGGCTGCCTGTACACAGGCCCGGCAAAAGGTAGAGGCGTTGACCGCTTTAGAACAGCAGCGGGCTGCGCTGCAAACTACGGAAAATACTTATCGTCGTGCTGCTGCCGATTACCAGGCTGCGGCAGCGCACGCCCAGCGTTTGGAGCAGGATTATCAGCGCCTGAATCGGGCTTTTCTGGACAGCCAAGCCGGCGTGTTGGCGGCAGATTTACAGCCGGGTGCACCTTGCCCGGTGTGCGGCGCCACGGAACACCCTCACCCGGCGGCTTTGCCCACGCAGGCGCCTACACAGTCGCAGTTGGAGACAACCCAGCAGGCGGCCCGATCCGCTATGGCAAAGGCCACGACTGCCAGCCAGTCCGCCGGTGGCGCAAAGGGACAGTACCGAGAACAGCAGCGGGCGTTTATTGCCGGGTGGCAAGCGCTGCTTGGTGATTTGCCGGAGGAGCCGCAATCGGTTCTGGCAGAAGCGCTGTCACAGGCACAGACGGCTTGTACCGGGGCGGAAGCGAATAAGCAGGCCGCCCAGGCTGCCGCAGAAGAAGCGGCGCAGGTGGAGCAGGCTTTGCCGCAAGTCACCGCGCGCACCACAGCGCGTGCCCGGCAGCAGACGGAATTGCAATTGCAGGTGCAGCAGCTGCAACAAGAGGTCAAACAGCAGCAAAGCCGGTGTAGCGAACTGGCGGCAGAACTACCTTTTGCTACCCAGTCGGCTGCGGAAGAGGAACAGCACCGCATAACGGAAAAACGAAATGCCTTAGAGCAGGCATACCAAAAGGCGCAAGCTGCCGTGGCAGAGCTGGACATGCAGGCGGCGGCCTTGACAGCCACTTTGCAACAGACCCGGCAGCAGTTGGAGACTTGCCCGGCAGCGGACCCGGCGGCATTGCGCGCCCAGCTGGCGCAGTTGCAGACCCGGCTGCATACGCTGACCGATCAAGGCAAGACACTGGCTGTGCGGCTCCAGACCAATCAAACGGTGCTGGATCAAATGCGGCACACGGCGGCCGAACTGGAGGCGGCGGAACACCGCTACGGCTGGATAAAAGCCTTGGCAGATACTGCCACCGGCAACTTGACCGGTAAAGAAAAGGTCACCTTGGAGACCTATGTGCAAATGCAGGACATGGACGCGGTGCTGGCCTGTGCCAACACCCGCTTTATGGTTATGTCCGGCGGACAGTACGAACTGGTGCGCCGCCAAACGGCAGAGAACAATCGCAACCAGTCCGGACTGGATCTGGATGTGATCGACCATTATAACGGCACCACCCGCAGTGTAAAGAGTTTGTCCGGCGGCGAGTCCTTTAAGGCCTCTTTGTCGCTGGCGCTGGGGCTGTCGGATCGAGTACAGAGCGCCGCCGGTGGCGTGCGGCTGGACGCGATGTTTGTGGACGAGGGCTTCGGCTCTCTGGACGAGGAGTCCCTCCACCAGGCGCTGCACGCCCTGACGGATCTGGCTCGCAGCGACCGGTTGGTGGGAATCATCTCCCATGTGGCGGACCTGCGCGCGGCCATCGACCGGCAGATTTTGGTCACCAAAGCTCCCACCGGCGGCAGTCACGCCACCATCCTATAACTGCATTCAAATACAGAACACCCCCGCACGGCTTGCTGCTGTGCAGGGGTGTTCTTGCTTTTTGGCTATTGTTTGGCGGCTTTCGCAATGCAGCCCATGGCGTTTAGGCTGCGAGGATAGCCGATGTAGGGCAGACACTGGAGCACCACTTTGGTCAGGAATGCCGCGTCGTTGCCCATGTTCATATTGCCCTTTGCGTGGGCGATCAACTGGGGCTCGCAGCCCCCTTGGGCAGAGAGAAAGCAGAAGGTGATCATCTCTCGCTGGGCCAGATCCAGCCCGGTGCGGGTGTAGTAATCGCCAAAGCAGTTGGCGGCCAAATAGCGGTTGACGGTGCCGGCTTTCCAAGCCTCATTCATGTGTTCGCCAAAGATTTTGACTTGGGCGGCAATGCCTTTCTCCAGCCGATCATTCATGGTGGTGGTTGCCTGGCCGGGTAGTGGTAGGGCAATGCCGGCGGCGGTCAGCGCGTCGTTGGTGGCGTGCAGAAACGGCAGCGCACGGCCGTAGCCCAGGTAATCGGTGGCCTGGTACACCATCTCTTTGACTGCCACCGGGTCAAGCCCCTCTTGCAGCGCTTGGGGCAGTGCCTCTTTGTAGGCGTCTACACTGCCGTTGCCGGTGAGGGTGGCCAGAATCGCCAGCCAGCGGGTGGTGGGCTCCAACATGCTGCCAGGTTCGTTTCTTACTTCTTCAAGAAATACGCCCAGTCGCTGGGTGTATTCCGGGTCTGTGTTTTGCAAACTCATTTTTCTGCCTCCAGTGCGTTATAATCTGCGTCGCTCACCGGCTCGCACCATTCGTTAGAGGTATTCTCACCGGGCACTTCCATAGCAATGTGGGAGAACCAACTGTCGCCCTTAGCGCCGTGCCAGTGCTTCACCTCCGGCGGAATGGTGATGACCATGCCCTCATGCAGCGCTACCGGGGACTTTCCCCATTCCTGGTACCAGCCCTCACCGGCGGTGCAGATCAGCAACTGACCGCCGCCTTTTGTGGCGTGATGAATGTGCCAGTTGTTGCGGCACCCCGGCTCAAAGGTCACATTGGACAAATGCAGCGCCGTGACCTGGGGATCGGTAAGGGGATTCAGATAAGAATTGCCTACAAAGTATTGGGCATAAGCCGTGTTGGCGGCGCCTTTGCCAAATGCGTTGGCACCGACGAAGGCTTCTTCTGTTGCGTATTTCATAGATAAAATCTCCTTGTTTTGGTTTCCTTTATCATAGCACTTTGAGCTTACTCCAAGTCAAGGGGGTTCGGTAAATTTTTTTCGTTTTTTTGCTGCCGCTTGACAGCAGGCGGCGGCTATGCTACAATACGGGACGAAAATTCGGTTGTGGATTTTTCCGGAGTTGCTCATCTTTTCGCCACACACTCTTTGGGGTGCGTGGCTTTTTTTATACCTGCAAGCAGAAAGGAAAACAGATGGACGAACAGTTTATGCGCAAAAAGGCAGTGTTGCCACTGATTACCTCTATGGCGCTGCCCATGGTGCTCTCCATGCTGGTGAACGCCCTTTATAATATTGTAGACAGCTACTTTGTGGCCCGCATCAGCGAGAACGCTATGACGGCGTTGTCCCTGGTGTATCCCTTGCAAAATCTGGTCAACGCTATTGCCATCGGCTTTGGCGTGGGGATCAGCGCAGTGATCGCTTTGTATTTGGGCGCCGGAAAGCAGAAGCGCGCGAACCAGGCAGCCACGCAGGGTATGCTGTGGGCGCTGGTGCACGGGGTGCTGCTCACCGGCGTGTGTATTGCCATTATTCCGCTGTTTTTGCAGGCGTTTACCAAGGATCAAGCGGTGATCGATCTGGGAGTGCGCTACGGGCGTATTGTGTTTGGTTTTTCCATTATAATCAACGCAGACTTGGCTTTTGAAAAGATTTTTCAGGCAGTCGGTCGTATGAAGGTGACCATGGTGGGTCTGGGCCTGGGCTGCCTGGCCAATATTATTTTGGATCCGCTGTTGATCTTCGGCCTGGGGCCGTTCCCCAAAATGGGCATTGACGGTGCAGCGCTGGCTACCGGGCTGGGCCAGGTGCTTACTCTGGTGATCTACCTGCTGTTCTATTACCTGCGCCCCATTTCCGTCAAGATCCGCTTGCAGCACCTGCGGCCGTCCCGGCACCTGGTGGGTCGCTTGTATGCCATCGGTATTCCGGCGGTACTGAATTTGGCTTTGCCTTCGGTGCTGATCTCTGCACTGAACGCCATCTTGGCTGCATTCTCTCAAACCTATGTGCTGATTTTAGGCGCATATTACAAACTGCAAACGTTTCTGTATCTGCCGGCCAACGGCATTGTGCAGGGCATGCGCCCGGTGATTGGGTTCAATTACGGCGCCAAGGAATATGGGCGGGTCAAGCAGATCTTCCGCACCGTATTAGTGATGACTGCTGCCATTATGGTGGTGGGCACCGTGCTGTGCCTGGTGATCCCCGGTCAATTGATCGGTCTTTTTACCGAGAATGCAGCTACTGTTGCTGCCGGTAAAACAGCGCTGCGAATCATCAGCGGCGGGTTCATTGTGTCCGCCGTATCGGTGACTGCTTCCGGTGCGCTGGAGGGACTGGGCAAGGGCACGCCGTCCTTAGTGATTTCTCTTTGCCGGTATTTGGTAATCATCGTCCCGTTGGCATTTCTGCTGAGTCGAGTGCTGGGCGCCGCCGGTGTGTGGCATGCCTTTTGGATCACCGAGTTATTCACCGCCGGTATTGCCCTGGCGGTGTACCGCAAAGCCGTGCAGATCAAAGTCTGATTATAAATACACAGAACAAAGCCGCACAGATATTTCTGTGCGGCTTCTTTGCGTCTATTTGTTTTATGCTGTTTCTATGCTGCTTAGGAAGCGCAGAAACTGGGCTTTACCGGCTTCATTACGGTCAAACACGCCGCACTGCTCCAAAATGGCAGCAAAGACCTTGCCCACTTCCTGTTGCAGAATGTCCATGCAATTCTCGGCGGTTAAGGCGTTCTTGGCGGCGATCTCCATTGCCCAGTCCTTATGTTTGGCAATGCGTTCGTCGGCGGCAATGTCTGTGCCATGGAGAAGTGCGTCACGCAACAGTTCCAGCTCTGTCTTTAACCGGGCGGGCAGTACCGCCAAACCCATAACCTCAATCAGGCCGATATTCTCTTTCTTAATATGATGGTACTCCGGGTGGGGGTGGTACAGACCGTCCGGGCATGCCGGGGTGGTAATGTTGTTGCGCAGCACCAGGTCCAGTTCATATTTACCGTTCCGGAACCGGGCGATGGGGGTAATGGTGTTGTGGGGTGTGCCATCGGTCTCGGCGTAGATAAAGGCGTCCGGGTCCGTATAGCCGCGCCAGGCTTGCAGCACTTTGTCTGCCAGGTCGCAAATGCGCGCCGGTTCATCCCCACGCAGGCGCAGTACGGACATGGGCCACTTGACGATTCCGGCCTCAATATCTTTATATCCGGCAAAGGCATAGGCGGTCTCTATCGGTGCCTTGGTCATAGCAAAGGTATAGTGCCCGCCTTGGAAGTGCTCGTGGGTGAGAATGGAGCCGCCCACGATGGGAAGGTCTGCATTGGAGCCTACAAAATAGTGGGGAAACTTCTCTACAAAATCAAACAGTTTTTGAAACGCGCTGCGGTCGATTTTCATCGGCGTGTGCCGGCCATTAAACACAATACAGTGCTCGTTATAGTAGCCATAGGGCGAATATTGCAAGAACCAGGGGCCGCCGCCCATTTCCAGGGGAATGATCCGGTGGTTTTGCCGTGCCGGGTGATTGACCCGCCCGGCGTAGCCCTCGTTCTCCTTGCACAGCTGGCACTTGGGGTAAGTGCTTTGCTTCATTTGCAGGGCAGCCGCAATGGCCTTGGGGTCCTTCTCCGGCTTGGATAGATTGATGGTTATATCCATATCGCCGTAAGGGGTGGGAGTGATCCACTTAGCGTCCTTGGCCAGTCGGTCCGCACGAATGTAATTGGTGGTCTTGCTAAAGGCATAGTAATCATCTGTGGCTGCCTTGGGGCTCTCTGCGTACAGATCCCAAAATCGGCGGATCACCGCAGAGGGTCGCGGGGTCAGCAGACCCATCAGCTTGGTGTCAAACAGATCCCGGTACACCACAGAGTCCTGGCACAGCCCGTTTGCGCAAGCATAGTTTAGCAGAGAGTCTAAAATTTCCGTCAGTGCCGGTTGGCCGGTGACGGTGCGTTCCTCGTATGCGTCCAACTCCAGCGCCGCCAGCAACGCATTGACAGCCCAGGCGCGATCCGCCTCTTCAATCAGACCGGTGCGTACGCCGTAATCTGCCAGCGCTGTGATTCCCTCAAATACATCCATGATTCTACCTTCGCTTTCTGCCCGAACAGCGGGATTTTTTGGAGCCTTTATTTTATCACATTTTGCCCTGCGTGGCAACCGATTTGCACAAAAAGGACGGAATTCCCTTTGACAGCTCGCTTTCTATGCGCACCCAAACGGGCGTCTCTGCATAGTATGCAGAGAAAAGGAGAGATGGTATGTTTAGTTATATAAAAAAATTGCAATACCCCATCAATATTAAGAACCCGGATCCCCGCGCTGCGTCCATTATCATCAGTCAGTACGGCGGCCCGGATTGAATTTAGATATAGAGTTAAAATATGGACAGTCAATGACGGTGTTAAGCCAAAAATCGCGCTTATTTTTCAATTCGTGGCGGAAAATGCGGCTAAAAATCCATCAAATATAGTAGAATATCTCCAGTGTGTTGTCCGGCTTTTTGAATGTGATGTGATCTACAATGGAGCGCAGGGCTTCGTTCTTGACGCTTTCCGCTGTATCCGGAGACTTTATCAAATCCAGCACAAAACTGGCTTGCTGGACGAACTGGGGCGGAATTTCGCTACTCTGTGACTTCTCGACCTTGGCCTGCTCGGCTTTGAGCGCTTCAATCTTATTTTGGAATGCTCGCTTTTTGCGGCCGTATTCCTCCAGCGTGTCATACCCGGCATCGTAGGCATCACTGGCCCGCTTGATCTTTTCTTCTTCCTTGCGAATGAGTAGCGAGTAGTCTACCACTTCATTTTGCAGCTGCTCCTTTGGCAGCACATTGAATTCCAGGGTTTCTAGAGACTTCTCAATGGCAGCAATCACCGCAGCGTTGGCCTTGCGTATGGATAGGTAGTGGGATACCTTGCACTTGCCCCGGGCGTAGTTGTGGCATTGCACGGCGGGGTCCCTGGCGGCAATATAGGTCAGCGTGGCACCGCAGGTGTCGCAGCGTAAAAGGCCTTTCAGCATGAATGTGACAGGCTGCTCCTTGCGCTGCCATTTGCCATACCGTCTTTTCTGTTCCATGATCTTCTCCTGTACTTGATCGAATGTGTCTTGATCTATGATCGGCTGGTGCTTGCCGTCCACATACATAACCTTGCTGTTATCGCCTTTGTACCGGTCCCTGGAGGCCCTGCCGTCTGTACTCCAGCGGATTTTACCTGCATACACCGGGTTCATAAGCACATACTCCACAAAGCGGTTGTCCGGTGGGTTGCCCCGATAGGTCTTTACGCCCATGGCGTCCAGCTCCATGGCGATCTTACGGTAGCCTTTGCCGGACAGAAAAGCATTAAAGATGTACCGCACGGTGGGTGCGTCCTCGTTGGGTGTGAACACCTTGTTTTGAAGGTCGTAGCCAAAGGCACCGGCGCTCATGGCTTCGCCACGGCTTGCTTTTTCCGTCATGCCCCGGGTCACTTCCTGGGACAGGCGGGTGCTGTAATACTCGTCCATGAATTCTATAATGCGCTCGATCAGCGGGGCAAAGGGCGAGTCGTCTATGGTCTCAGATATGGAGATCACCGACACGCCGATGCGCCGAAGCATGGATTTATACACAATGCTTTCTTCCTGGTTGCGAGCAAATCGGCTGAATTTCCATACAAGAATTGCCTGGAATGGGTGCTCCTTGCTTTTTGCAAAGGCGATCATATCATTGAACGCCTTGCGTTTTTTAACGCTGCGCCCGGAGATACCATCGTCATAGAATACATATTCATCCGGCACGCAGTAGCCGTTTCTGCCGGCGTACTCACGAATGAGCTTAAGCTGGCTGTCCGGGCTGTACTCGTCTTGCCGGTCGTCACTTACGCGGATATATGCCGCTGCATATTTCATTGTACCACTCCCATAGATTGTACTTAAAAAAGGGCGCAAAAATACCCTGCTTGATTTATCGGCAGGGATGTGGTACAATATCCAATGTTGGGTGGGTTATGTACTGCATATCCTGCTTATCGGCTCTATCCTGTTGGCGCAGGGTAGGGCTTTTTTTATTTTGTTGTGATTTACTCTAACTTCCCGGCCAACGCCTGAAATTGATGGAGATAGTTGTCTTTGATGTCCTCAAAGATCTTGGTGGCCTCTGCGTCATCGTACAGGTGCGTGGTCAGGTTGCGGGCATTCAGAATCTCCACCCACACCAGGTCGTTGTCCACAAGGCCGTCAGCAAAGGCCTGGCGCATCACCGGTTTGGGGCTGTTCACTTCCGTATAGCCCTGCTCTAGCAGATACTCACGGCAGGTTTTCCACGCCAGCTCGGTGCAGAATTCAAAGCGCTGGATCACACCGTCACGCACGGTGGAATTGGGCAGCTTGTCATAATCGGCAATGGCCTCCACCAGTCGCTGCACCGCGTCTTTGAATTTGTCGCGCTTTTCTTCATATTTGCTCATTAAGGATACACCGTCCTTTTCTATATTCTGAAGTAGCTTGGGGTCTGTGTCCGCTCGGACAAAGACCAGGTCAAAGTCCAGCAGGGTGGGCAGATCCTCAATGGCCTGGGCAAGCTGCGCCTGCCGTCCTCGGTCGTCTATACCGTAGATAGCCAGGTCGATGTCGCTGCGCTGCCGGTTGTCACCACGCGCCCGGGAGCCGTAAAGCACCACCTTAGCTGCGCCGTACTGCCGGCCGATTTTTGCAATTTGTTTGTAGAGCTTTTTCATGCTATTTTCGTTAGGCATGACCATTTTGCCAACCTTGGCAGAATGGTCATATTTGTTAGGTTCTGGTGCCTTTTTTTCTTCCCAGCCCATAAGATAAGCCGGAGTAGTATGAAGCACCTTTGCAAGCAGCTCAAGAATTTCAGAGGGAATCTTCTTTATGTTGTTATTTTCATATCTATATATGGTGGCTGGCGATACACCCAGTTTCTCAGCTACTGTTTCAGCGGAAAGGCCAAGCTCTTTTCTGCGTGCCTTTATTCTGTCGTGAATTGGGGTATTGGCCTTCGTTTTCCAGCCCATCAGATAATCCGGGGTCGTGTTCAGAGTGTTTGCAATCGCTTCAACCTTGTTTGATGGTATATTGGTAATAATACCGTTCTCGTATTTGTGTATTGTTTGTTTTGTTGTGTGAATACGAGCTGCCAATTCGTCTTGCGTTAGATTTTTGGCCAGCCGCATTTCTTTTATTCTTTGACCAATAGTCATTTGTTATGGCACCTCCTTCTTCACATAATATTTATATCGCCATGTGGAGGTATATACGATTTTACTGTTCGATCTCGCGGACCAGCAGGCGGGGGATGCCAAGAACATGGCATTGCTCCAGGTCCTCGTTTCGGATGGTCTTAGGGGTGTACTCCGGGTTGATAGGAATAAGCTTCACCCAGTCTTCACCGTCCACATATTCTATCTTCTTCAATGTAGCCATATCGCCGTCATAGATGATGGCGCCGATCTCACCGGAGCGGTTCATGGTGCTCTGCTTCAGGATCAGCACCTTGTCGCCGTCCATATACTGCGGGTACATACTGTCACCTTTAACAGAGAGCACAAAGAAGTCGTCCCGGCTGCGGCCGTGCAGGTAAGACTTAGGGATCTCCACCGTCTCGCCGCTCCAGTCCTCGTACGCAGGGTAGTCATACCCGGCGGCAATCTCACCAATTACCGGGAAGATCACAGTATCTTCTGTCACTTCCGGAGCGCGGAGAGACTTTTGTTCTATGAGATCGGATTTAAGACACCCAAAATAATTAGCTAATGCCTCTATTTTATCCATGCGGGGCATTTTTTCGCCGTTTCTCCAACTGGATACAGTAGATTTACTTACTCCAAGAAGGTTGACTATATCGGAAGGCGTTCTGTCACATTCTTCCATTATAGAGTTCAGATTCTTGGCGAATATTCTTTTGTCGTATTCCATATTGTTCACCTCACTGCATCTTACGAAACCACTATACACTTAAAGACGAAAAAAGTCAACATTTTTTGCAAAAAAGTTCGCTTTAAGTGTTGACTTGCGACCAAATGTATGGTACACTTTAAGTGAACTTGAGAAAGGAGGTGCTGAACACGATGTTTAAGATAACGCTCAAAGCTGCGCGCATCAATGCGAATATGCGTCAAACGGATGCAGCTATGGAGGTCGGAGTAAGTAGAGATACTATACGAAATTGGGAAACAGGCCGTTCTTCCCCTAAAGTAGATCAGCTTTGTAAGCTGGCAGACCTCTATGGGGTCCCTATGGACTATATTTTTTTACCTACAAGGTTCACTAAAAGCGAACAATTGTAACGAGACAGCCAGCCTTTAGATAAGCAGCAGGCAGCGGGGAAATATTTTTTCATTTCTCTTTCTTTCTTTTCTTTTTTGATTTCCCGCACGCCCGCCCCACCCAACATCACATTTATCGTAGCGGGCGGTCTGCTGCTGATTTAAGGGCTGGCGACAAATAAAAAGGACCGACTGCGGGCACAGTCGGTCAAAGGAGTTGATAGTCAAAAGGCATACACACATATCAACACCTATAGTATAGGCGTTGAGAGAGAAAAAGTCAAGGCATACGGACAATCCGGCCTTGCGTAACTTTAATTGAGGTGAACGAAATGAAGAAAGAACTGACCACCGTGATCATGGTTATGGTGGATGGCAAGGTTAAGCCCTTGGAGGACTTGACGGAAGAAGAACACAGCCGCATGCTGGCGGCGATGGCGCACCGGCTCACAGAGAGCATGAGCGACTACTACGCCCAGCACCCGGATGAGGTAAAGGAGTTGGCGAAGATATGAGAGAAAAAGAAGGGTTCCGGGACAACCTGGAACGAATTGACGCGGCGTTCCCCGGGCGGGAAATGCTGAATGTCAGCGAGGTGTCCCGCTTTACCGGCTTAGACCGTGGCAAAGTGGGTGCTGACTGGCAGGAACACTTTCGCCGTGTTGGAAGAAGTAAGTACATGAGCAAGGTGACCCTTGCCCGGCTGCTGAGTTAGGAGGACGGTATGACGAAACGAGAAAAGGCAGGGATAGTGCTGGTGATCACCGGATTTCTGCTGGTGCTGTTTGGCTGTTGTATGGTGGCGGACAACATCTATTGGTGGGTGTCTGTGGCAATCAGCGGCACAGGCTGCGCATTGATCGCCCTGGCGGTGTTCGTACTGCCTAAGGACGAGAACGAGGCCCGACAGGACAAGCAGCTGGTGGTTGAAGATGATAAGGATAGAGTGGTGCTGCTGGCGCCGCTGACGGACTTTGATGTGGCGTATTTACGCGCCTTAAAACTGGGAAAGGACAATGACAATGAGTAATGAATATATGGACTTGGTGATCATGACCAACGGCAAGGTGTGCCGTGCTCCTGGGTTCAGCGAAATACGGTCCGGTTACAGAGTGGCCGTGCAGGGCTGTACATACGATGTGCTGGAGGCTGTGTCTGTACCTGTGAGCGAGGCTCTGCTGACGCTGCCTAAGGCGTATGGGTTTGTTCGCCCGCTGGAGTATGACGAGGACGAGCAGGAGGAGAATGCCGATGTATGACAAGGAGGCGGGCGTGATCGCCTGTGACAGCTGCGATATAACCATTGAGGGTTATGGGTTCTCCATCGGTGCGGGCAACGATGAGCCCAGCGGTAGCTACTGCTGGGAATGTGCTTGCGAGAAGCTGGAGCAGCTGCTGGACGAGAACAACAAAGAAGTGACCATTGTGCGCCGCAGCGAAAACTGGCTTCGCAGCTGCTACGACCTGGGGGTGATCTGATGACCAACGCAGAGATGGACAAGTTCGTGAATGACTACGGCTTTTGCCCCCAAGACTGCGACCCGGAGGAGCGGGCAGAGGCCCGCATTGTACTGAATATAAAAGGAGAACGATATGGCGACACTGTATGAACTGACCGGCCAGGCAGCCCAGCTGATGGAGCTGCTGGAAGCCGGAGAGATTGACGAACAGACGGTCCAGGACACACTGGACAGCATGATGGTGCCGGAGAAGCTGGAGGACTACGGTATGGTAATCCGGCAGCTGACGGCGGATGTGGAGGACTACAAGCGAGAAAAGGACTTCTTCGCTGATAAACAGAGGCGGGCGGACAACGCCATTAAGCGGATGAAGAAGACCCTGGCGGCGTACCTGGCTGCCACCCAGCAGGATAAGGTGCAGGCCGGACGGTTCGTGCTGACCAGTACATCGAGCAAGTCGGTGGATGTGTTCAATCTGGCAGCGGTGCCGGCAGAATACATGCAGCCCCAGCCGCCCAAGGTGGACAAGCAGTCTATACGCAATGCTCTGTTGGCGGGGGAGACGGTAGCCGGTGCGGCGCTGATTGAGACCCCCGGCTGCGTGATCAAGTGAGGTGAATGGAATGGAGAACATGAAGATATATGAGGCGGTGCGCAAGGTTCCGGACAGCGCCAAGAAGAACATTAGAGGAGGCCGCTTAAAGGGCATGACTGATATTAACCCAATGTGGCGTATTAAGGCACTGACGGAGCAGTTTGGCCCTTGTGGTATCGGTTGGAAGGTGGAAGTCAGCCGCACATGGCAAGATCTGGGCGCGGACGGCGTGGTGACTGTGTATGTGCAACTGCTGCTCTATGTGAAGTACAACGATGCATGGAGCGCCCCTATTCCGGGTATTGGCGGTTCCTCGTTGGTGGCCAAGGAGGGTAGCGGCCTGTACACCTCTGATGAGTGCTACAAGATGGCTTATACGGACGCTCTGTCGGTGTGCTGCAAGATGTTAGGGTTCGGTGCAGATGTGTACTGGGCAGCTGATCGGACAAAGTACCAGCAGGTGCAGCCACAGGACACGAAGAAAGAACAAGCACGGCAGCAGGCAGCGGAGAAGATCAGCCCGGATCAGGTGGCCGTGCTGAAAGATAACGCACAAAATGAGCGGGTCAAAAAGGCCTTGGCCTATTACAAGGTGAGCCGCATTGAGGACCTGACCCGGCAGCAAGCTGATAAGATCTTCATGAAGTTAGGTCTATGAAAATCGAATTTAAAAAAGCTGACCTGGTTCCCACTATGGCCAAGGTGGGGGCGTTCATAGGCTCCTTGGCAGAGCAAAAGGACTATGTGCTGGAGATTAAGCCAAAGCCGAAACGCCGGAGCCTGGATGCCAATGCCTACATGTGGGCATTGATCGGCAAGCTGCAAGAGGAGTTGGCTAAGAATGACCCGCAGATCACCAAGGACGAGATCTACCGGGGCTATGTGCGGCAGTATGGCAAGTCTGTGGACTACCAACTGCCGGACAGTGCCGTGAATGCCATGACGAAATCATGGGGGAGGAACGGCCTGGGCTGGACAGCGGAGAAAGTGGACGATGGTATCTACCCGCGCACCTCGTTGGTGCGCTTCTACTACGGCACCAGTTGCTACGGAACGAAGCGCATGGCCCGGCTGATAGATGCCGTGGTGCAGGACTGCAAAGCACTGGGCATTGAGACTATGCCGCCGGCGGAGCTGGCGCAGCTGATGTCTGCCTGGGAGGAACGGAAACAGTGAAGAAGAGCATTATTCAGCCGGAAGAGCCCCGGCAGTGCTACCTGTGCGGCTCTGTGCGGGCCCTGGAGCGACACCATGTATTCGGGGCATATAACAGACGGAAAAGCGAGAAATACGGCTTAACGGTACTCCTGTGCCATAATTGCCACAACGAGCCGCCGAGAGGCGCACACCATTGCAAGCAGACGATGGATTATTTACATCGGGTGGGGCAGCAGGCATTTGAAGCTGCCTACCCGGACAAGGACTTTTTATCTATTTTTGGGAGGAATTATCTTGATTAACAGTGTTGTAATTATGGGTCGACTGACCTACGAACCGGAGCTGAGAGCCACGCCCAGCGGCGTCTCCGTGGTGCGGTTCCAAGTGGCTGTGGACCGCAGCTATCAGAAAGCCGGAGAGGAACGCAAGACGGACTTTATCGACTGCACCGCCTGGCGGCAGACGGCAGAATTTGTGTGCAAATACTTCCATAAAGGCTCCATGATCGCCGTGGAGGGCTCTATCCAGACGGATAACTTCACCGATAAGGACGGAAACAAGAGAAAGAGCGTACAGGTCGTTGCCAACCAGGCATCCTTCTGCGGCTCAAAGGCAGAGAGTGGCGCGCAGACTGCAGCACCCGCACCGGACGCAGAGTTTGAGCCGATTGATGATGATGACGACCTGCCGTCTTAAGGAGAGCCTATGCAAGGATGGATCAAGGTGCACCGAAAGATTACGGAGCACTGGCTATATTCTGCGGAGCCCTACGACAAATTCCATGCCTGGATGGACCTTCTGCTGCTGTGCAATCGCTCACCTGCAAAGATGATGATTGATGGCAAGCTGATGGATGTGGACAGTGGCGAGCTGGTCACCTCCATTCGCTTTTTGTGCGATCGGTGGAAGTGGAGTAACACGAAAGTTAAGCGTTACTTGGATACACTTCAAGCTGACGGAATGTTGTCAGTAAAAAGCGACAGTAAAAAGACACGGCTTAGAGTGCTTCACTACGCCAAATATCAAGCATACGCAAATGCAAAAAACGACACAGGAACGACACAGGAACGACACAGAAGCGACACTGAAACGCCGCAGAAACACACAAACAAGAATGTAGAAGAATGTAGAAGAAATACAGGAGAAGGGAGAGAGCGCGCGAACGCGTGCACGCCCGCAAAATTATATGGCGAGTTTAAGAATGTTCGATTAACCGATGAGGAGTTTGCCAAGCTGAAACAGCAATTCCCACTTGACTGGCAGCGGCTAATCAAGAACTTGTCCTTCCACATTCACAACACCCACAAGACCTATTACGACCACTTCTCGGTTTTGGAAAAGTGGGGCGCAGAGGACAGGAAGAACAGCGGGGCACTGCAAAGCCCACCGTCCTACGACCTGGAGCAGATCAAGCGGGACACCATGAACAACACAGACATCAAGTTTTAGGAGGAGCCTATGGATATGGAACTGAACAAACTGACACCACGGCAGGCGTTGATCTATGACGCACTGATCCCGCCCGGCATGCCGGTGCGTGGCAAAGAGCTGGCGCGGCGGACGCGCATTAGCGAGCGGGACCTGAGATCAGAGCGCAAGGCTATGCAGGAACAGGGCGTGCCCATCGTCACCGGTGACTTTGGGTATATGCTGGTGGATGAGAACAATCCGGAGCCGCTGCTGCGGTACGCCAAGCGGCTGAACGCTCACGGCGATGAAGAGCTGGCCACGGCAGCAATGGCCCAGCAGATTTATGAAAGGCTGGTGACAGCAAGATGATGGTACGATTGACGATACCGGGAGAGCCCCAGGGCAAGGGACGGCACCGGGCTGTGCGCCGGGGTGACCATATTGCTACATATACGCCCAGGAAGACCAAGGACTACGAGGATGAGGTGCAGTTCTGCTACCGGCAGGCATACGGTGACCGGATGGCCTTTGCTGTTGATGAGCCGATCAGCGCAACGATCGTTGCAGCGTTTGGCATTCCCAAGAGCACCAGCAAAAGGCGCAAGGTGGAGATGATGGCTGGCATGGTATTGCCTACCAAAAAGCCGGACACGGACAACATCGCCAAGATCGTGCTGGATGCACTGAACGGCCTGGCCTACCCGGACGACAAGCAGGTGGTGGAGTTGCAAGTGCTCAAGACCTATGACTTGGATGGCTATGTGGAGGTCGAGCTGCGGAACTGGAGGGCACGGACAGATGGCTGAACAATGTGCATTCTATGTTCGCTGTGATCGCTGCCAGTATGTCCGCAACCTGGGCAGCAATGAATACGGCTGCCGCAAACACCTGGCACCTGACGGTAAGACGATACACCAGGGTCAGTACAGCTGCGAGAATGGAAGGGAGATCGACGATGATCTGGGACGATGACATATCTTTTGAGGGCTTTCAGAATAGGATAGATGACTGGTATGCTAATAAAAATTTCGAATTATGCGACCCGCCTATCAATGCACAATTTGCATTAGACTTGATATTCAAAACGTTAATAGATGAGAAAAAGCATTATCCTTATTTAACAGCTATATCAGAGTCTACCGAACAAACAAATACTATAATGCTGTATTTAATATTGAAAAAATACAGTAGGAAATATAGAAGATTTCTAAAGGAGCGTAAAATCAAATGATTAAATTTGAAAACACCGAAGTTATGGGTTGGGAGGCAGCCATTAGAGGCATGCGCAATCCGATGAACTCTTGGGAGAAGAGCGATAGTTTATATTGCAATAGAGATTTGTTGCGTGATTGTATAACTTGCGTTCATCTTTGTTCCGAAGATTATTCAGCATGTAGAGCTGGAGGATTTGATATTGGTCCTAACGATCTAAATCTTATGACTCGTCTTCGCAACGCTGGTACAGACCATCGTAAGTTCATGCGAATGATTTCAGTATATGTTGATATTACTGCACCTTTATATTGGTGGAAAGAATTTGACACATATAAGGTGGGTACTGTCGCTAACTCTTGCTCAACGATGCACAAGATTGCAGAGAAAGAATTTACATTAGATGATTTTAGTTGTGAACATTTAATCACACAAGCAAAAGATAAGTTCAAAAATATCGTTGACGCTTTGAATGGTTATCGTGACATATTCGTAAATTGGGAAAAGCAAGATGAACTTATCCAACGAGCGTTTGAATATAATAAAAAACAAGTTTGGTGGCAGATGATACAACTTTTGCCGAGCTCTTATAATCAGCGCCGGACTGTTCTTCTGAACTATGAGGTTTTGGCTAATATCTATAAGTCTCGTAAGAATCATAAACCGAACGAATGGTCTGTTGGGTTTATGGATTGGATTAAGAGTCTTCCATATTCTGAGTTAATTACCGGAAAGGAGAAAACACAATGTGTACAGGAATGACAAATTTTAACCAGCCGGACGGCTAGATCAGCGTAAAGGACAGACTGCCGGACACGCGTAGAGACATAATTATATGTCTGGAAACAGGAGAAGTGTGTTGCGGTTGGTATAGCCCAGTTTTACGAGTTTGGTGTGATATGAATACACCCACAATTAACTCGGTCGCTTATTGGCGAGAACTGCCTGATCCGCCAAGAATGGAGGTGCAGGAATGACGAATTTTGAAAAAATCAAAAATATGAGTGTTGATGAAATGGCTGAATGGCTTGATGAGATACTTTTGGATAATAGTTGCTATCCATGCAAAATAAGAGATATTGACAAATGCGGTTATTCAGAAAAAGATTTTGACAGTCGCTGTCAACTGTGCGCTAAAAATAGAAAACTATGGCTTAATAGTGAGGTGGAAAAATGAATTTATCTTTTTCATTTGGTGCATTGTGCCCAAAATTTAGTACACAGCTAAAACAACAGGGGTATGAATTAAAAAACAAAGAAAAATGGGATAAGGCTGTGTTTTCGACAGTGTATTTACACATACACGATATTTTAACAGACTCAAGATACGATGAATGTTTGAACCGAATTATAAAGAAATCAAAGGTTGATTGGCTTAAAAGCGAGGCGAGAGAATGAACATTCAACTGGACAAACAGGCGTTAATGCCTGTACGAGCGCACGACACGGACGCAGGACTTGACCTGTTGTCACCGGTGGACACGGTAATTCCGGCACATGGAGCGGTGACCATTGACACCGGAGTACATATTGAGTTGCCGCCAAATACCGCAGGCTTTTTGAAGTCCAAAAGCGGACTAAATGTGAAGTATGGCATTACAAGCGATGGCGTGATTGATGTTGGCTACACCGGAAGTATCGCCGTCAAACTGTATAACCACAGCGGTATGGATTATTCTGTGCACCGTGGGGACAAGATCAGCCAGCTGGTGGTGGTCAAGATCGACACTCCGGAGCTGGTGCTGGTGGACAAGCTGGCAGACACCGAACGCGGTAACGGCGGTTTCGGGAGCACAGGGAGGTGAGCAGGATGTGTACAGCAGCACAAATCATTCTTGTGGCCGGGGCGATCATTGTTGCATTTTTCGGCGTGATCGGCTTTGGTCCGAACTTTAAGAAATAACCTGAAGGTGTGTGTATGACGGAGAAAGAACTGAACGCTCTTTACTATCTCAACATCGAGCTGGAGCGGTTGAAAAAGCAAATAGATGACATAAGAGCTAAAAAGCGTGAACTGGCTTTAGATGTTGCAATAGGCAACGCCGCCGTAACAGGTATGCCCAAAAATCCATCTCCAGCCAACGGATTTGAACTATACATCATCAATCACATTGCACTGCAAGATCAGCTGGACGCAGAGCTGGATAAACAGCTGGCGCAGTATGTGGTAAAGCTGCTGGAATATGAACGCAGGAAAGAAGAGATTGAGGCATATATCGATCAGATCGAGGATGAGGAGACCAAAAGCATATTTACCTACCGCTGCGTGGAGCGTAAAAGCTGGTCTGAGATCGGTGCAATTCTCTTCATAGACAGGCGCACAGCCAGCAGAAAATTCTATCAATACATCAGGGATAAGTAAAAATGCCCACAATGCCCACTCGCACTATGGTATAATGATAATGTGGAGCAGCCGGACAAAGCTGCTCCAATTTCATTTATGGGATTATTGCTTATGGGCAGAACAGCGAAAGACATACGCGTGCTTTGCTGGCGTTGCCGGCAGGATTATGTAACCGCTGGGTATTGGCTGCGCCAGGTGGGCGACAGCAAGAAGGAACCGTGCGACAAATGCGGTAGAGGCGGATACACTTACGAGGTGCTTTGTGCGAACAGAAAAAGTAAGAATTGACCAAATACGGCCGTACCGGAACAATGCTAAGATTCATACCAAGGATCAGGTGGAGCAGATTGCCCAGTCTATTCTTGAATTTGGGTATAACGATCCAATCGCTATTGATGAGGATAATGTGATCATTGAAGGACACGGCAGATGGCAGGCACTTAAGCAGCTGACTGTTACAAATCCTGCGTTTAAGACGATCGATGTTATCCGGTTGGGTCATTTATCTGATGAGCAAAAGAAAGCATACATTCTTGCACACAACCAGCTTACACTGAATACCGGGTATGATGAGAGCATTCTCAACCTGGAGCTTGGCTCCATTATTGACATTGATATGGGCCAATTCGGGTTTGAACTGCCGGGTGATTTAGTCACCGTGGATCATGATGCAGACGACAGCGAGAAAGACGACTTCCACAGGGACAATACTTACAAAATGTATAACCTGGATATGATCGACACAGATCGGACTACCGGCTATTATCAAATGCCAACACTGGAGAAGTGTGCGTATATTCCAAAGGACCTCATCGGGTTTAATTACATGATGAGCAGCAAAGCAAAGAATGTTGGCGTCCATTGCTTTGTGGATGACTACCAGTTCGAGCGCCTTTGGAACAATCCGCACAAGTACCTGGACAAGATCCTGGAATATGACGCATTCTTAACGCCGGATTTCAGCTTGTATCTGGATATGCCAAGAGCAATGAAAATTTGGAATGTTTTTAGAAGCCGTCTGATCGGCCAGTTTTTGCAAGATTACGGGATGGAAGTGATCCCCACGATCAGCTGGGCAGAAAAAGAAACATTTGATTTTTGCTTTGATGGTGTGGCCCAAGGATCCGTAGTTGCTGTGAGTACCGTCGGTGTAAAGCAGAGCGATCAGACCGCAGAGATATGGCGGCAGGGTATGGATGAGATGATCAAGCGCATTCAGCCGCCAGTAATTTTGGTGTATGGCGGCGCTGTCGATTACGATTATCATGGTGTTGAAGTGCGCTATTACGATAACAAGGTGACGGAACGGCTAAGAGCTACAGATAACAAGACGCTTGAAACCAACGAGTGAATGCAGTATAATCTAGTTGAACCGTAGAAGAATATACGGCGGTAATGAAAAAATACAAGATTGGTCAATATGCGGATGACGCGGAAGGCGTTTTCTTGATGGACTAAAGGAGATTGACTATGGGCTTAGATAATAAGGAGCTGCAACCAGCAACCGATGAAGAAATCGGCAAGGTCATAAAAGAGGTTCTTGATGAGCAAGAGAAAGAGTGGGACGAGAATGGCCTGTTTGAGGAAACCGATGAGGATAGAGCCTTTGAGGAAGAGTGGAACAAAGCCACAACTGTAAAAGAACGAACCCGTGTTTTGCGCAAATACAAGCGTGGAATTTATAGAAAGGGCGCAGAGGGTACGATCATCAAATTTTAATTGAATACTTTGTTAAGGCGTTGCTGTTTAGCAATGCCTTTTTTGTTTGTGAGGAGGAAAGAAATGCAGAAGCTTAATTTGCAGCTTTTTGGTGGTAGAGGAGCTAATAGTGGGTACGCCGGTGGAAGATCTACTGGTGGTGGCAGTCGTGGAGTATCACGCTTTTATGACAAAACAAAAGAATTCAAAGGCATGTCGATTCACGAATTCGAAAATGCTATAAGAGATAAAAAGACAGAGTATATAGGAATTTTTGACAAGGATGGAAACTTGATTGTCGCTGGGACGAGCAATAATAAGGGTAGTGTTGCAATACCATCAAATGCACCCGGCTTTAAGAATGGGTACACGCTAACACATAACCATCCGTATGATGGCGGTAGAATTATTGGCGGCTCATTCTCGGAAGCGGATGTACAAAATCACTTGGCCTTGCGTTTCAAAGGTGAAACAAGAGCTGTTACAAATGGCCCGAATGAAAACACATACATTTTTAGAGCTAAGCGTGGTGTTAAGCAAAACAGTGCGAAGATGTCCACGGCCGCTGCAAAAGTTGGCAGCCAATATCCCAGTGAAGCTAAAAAGACGCTCACTCGTGTAAAGAATCGGCTGGCCAAGCAGGGCAAGTCACTTAATGGTAAGGACAATCAAGTGTATATTGGAACTGCTAAGAGACTCTGGAAAAAGGCTAATGTTGAGCGTTACGGATATGAGTATATCAATGTTACCAAGAAAAGATGGTAAGGGCGTGGTGTAAGTGGCAAATGAACAGAATCTTATACCACAAGCGCACACACTGACTGTGGAAGAAGCGTCGAGAGGCGGCAAGAATTCAGCCAAGGCCAGGCGGGCAAAAAAGAGAAAGCACGAGACCTGGAAAGAGCTGGGCGAGATGTTCCTGCCCATGGCTCTGAAAGATGGAGATCTTACCGATATAAAGAGCATATCCGATGTGGACAAGCACGCCAATATAACCGCAGAAGAGGCAATCTTCTTTTCGTTGCTTAATAAGGCAATGAAGGGTGATGTTACCGCAATTCGAGAACTGTTTGACATGACCGGCTGGAATGTGGCCCCTGCATCGGCTGATGACAAGAGCCAGAGCGAGAGCACATTTATAAAGGCGCTGGAAGGAAAGGCGGCGGAGGCTTGGAATGATGATGAGTAAGAGCGCACGGCCACACGCTGCTTTTGCGTGGCAGCCGTTCTCCAAGAAACAGCTCAAGATCATGACCTGGTGGTGCAGTAACTCGCCGGTCAATATGGCAGATGGCATTATTGCCGACGGCGCTGTGCGAAGCGGTAAAACAGTCTCTATGGCAGCGGGCTTTGTAAACTGGGCAATGGAGTGCTTTAACGAGTGTGATTTTGCTTTGTGTGGCAAAACGATGGGCTCGTTGCGCCGGAATGTGATTAACACGCTTAAGCAGCAGATCGTGAGCCTGGGATTTGAATACGAGGAGAAAAGAACAGAGAACCTCATTGTCATATCGAATGGCGAACACACAAACTATTTTTACACCTTCGGTGGGAAGGACGAAAGCTCGCAAGACCTGATCCAGGGTATGACCTTGGCGGGTGTCCTGTTTGACGAGGTGGCGCTTATGCCGCAGAGCTTTGTAGCACAGGCCGAGGCCAGATGTTCCGTAGAGGGTTCCAAGTTCTGGTACAACTGCAACCCCAAGGCGCCTACCCACTACTTTAAGACCGAGTATATAGATCAGGCGGCAGAAAAGAACCTGATCTACCTGCACTTTACTATGGATGACAACCTAACGCTGTCTGAGCGAATGAAAGAACGGTACAGGCGGCAGTTTAGCGGCGTCTTTTACGACCGCAATATCCTGGGCCTGTGGGTAACGGCAGAAGGAAAAATCTATATTTCCTTTGGCAAGGACAACATTATCAGCGTTGATGATTGGTATAAACGAGACGAGGGCGGGCGATACAGCCACCCACTGCGCAAGAAGATATTTGTTTGCACCGGGGGCGTGGACTTTGGGGGTAACAAATCCAGTACAACATTTGCCTGTACGGCGTTTACACAGAAGTTTGGGGAAACGATCATTGTAAAAGAAAAGCGGATCACCCAGGAGATAGACCCCACAGAGCTGAACAGGCTGTTCATTGCGTGGCTGCGGGAGTGTCTGGCGGAATATCCCATGCTGCATAATGTATATTGCGACAGCGCAGAGCAGGTGCTCATTAGAGGGTTGCGCATGGCGGTGCTGGACGCCAAGCTGCCGATCGTCATTAAAAACGCAAAAAAAGGCCCGATTATTGACCGTATAAGATTTGGATTAACGATGTTTGCGCAACATCGTTTTTTTATTGTATCAAACTGCATTGAAAGTATTGGCGCTTACACGGACGCCGTGTGGGACGACAAGCACGAGGATGTAAGGCTGGATAACGGAACCACCAATATTGATAGCCTGGACGCAGCAGAGTACAGTCAGGAGCCGTATATCAAAAAGATGATAGACTTAACGAACCTTAGAGGTTGAATGGAGGAAGAATGGACAAGCGTATTGTTGAATTCTTAAAAAGCAAAGGCGTGCATATTGAGCAGCCGTGGAACGCAGACGAGGCCATCAAGCTATGGGCCAACTGGTATGCCGGGTATGTGGATGGTTTCCATCGGTATCAGCTGTACCAGGGCGAAAAGCGCATTCCGCAGGAGCGAAAAACCCTAAAGATGGCGGAGACGGTGTGCCAGGATTGGGCCGATCTGCTTTTGAATGAGAAAGTGGAGATCAGCTGCAGCGATGATACTGTGCAAGAGCGCTTGAATATGGCCTTGCAGCGGGTGAATTTCGCTGTGCAGGCTAACCAGCTGCTGGAGCGGTCGTTTGCCGTTGGCGGGGGCTTCTTCATTGAATACTGGGACGGTACAGGCGTGAATATCAAGTATGTAACCCAGGACCGTATGATCCCCATTACATATACCAGCGCCGGGTTGATTGAGGCTGCCTTTACGAGCAAGCAGGTGGTGGACGGCCAAGAGTATGAGTACCTGGAGACGCACACCCTGAACGACAGGGGAGAGTATGTGGTAGATAACTTCCTGCTGCGAGAGAAGAACGGTAGCCTTACAGAGATGCCGGCGGCGTTCTTGCAGCTGCATAATGTGGCTGCCAAGGTGGAGACCCACTCCAGCACGCCCAGGTTCCAAAGCGTACGGCCAAACAAGGCCAACAAATACGCATCGGACAGCCCCTTTGGTGTTTCTGTATTCAGCGGAGCCATTGATGTGCTTAAGGCTATCGACAACGAATATGACAGCCTGGACAATGAGTTCACGCTGGGCAGAAAGCGGATTTTCGTTACAGATGGCGTGGCCAATATTCATGTGAACGAAGACGGCACCACCAGCCCGGCATTTGACCCGCTGGACACGGCGTTTTACCGAATGCCGGAACAGAATGACGAGGACGGCGTACCGATCGTGGAAAGCAATATGCAGCTGCGTATTGCAGAGCACGAACAGGCGTTACAAACGCAGCTCAACATTCTGGGGCAAAAGTGCGGCTTTGGAGAGAACCATTACCGCTGGCAGCAGGGCACGGTGACCACGGCCACACAGGTGATCAGCGAGAACAGCAAGATGTTTCGCACGCTGAAAAAGCACGAGCTGCTGCTGCGCAAGTCCATTGTGGATATGGCCCGCAGTCTGATGGAGATCGAGCTTGCGTATGTGGACGGTGCAGATCTGCCGCCGGATATTACATTCACCGTTGATTTTGACGACAGCATTATTGAGGATACGGCGGAGAAAAAGCGCATGGCGCTTACGGACTATAACGCGGAGCTTATCAGCGCCCAGGAGTATTACCGGCAGGTATATAGCCTGGACGATCAGCAGGCCCAGGCGTTTGCCAAGCAGATGCAGGAGGAGCGCAACGCAGAGCAGTCCTGGAAAAATGTTGAAGACGAGCCGCCGATGGAGTGATTGAATGCTTCCTACTGACAGAGATGTAACCCTGCTTGCAGACCCAGTTTGCACACTTTACCAGCAGCTGGAATATGACATTATTGTGGAGATCGCCAAGCGCTTTGCCACATACGATGCGGCCACCGGTCAACTGGAATGGCTGTTACAGCGGCTGCAACACTTCCAGGAGATCAACCCGGCTTTGGTCAAGCTGTTTGCCAAATACAGCGGAAAGAGCGAGCAGGAGATCCGCCGTATGCTGGAACAGGCGCAGCGGCTCAATATTGACCTGGATACACTGCAAGGGGCATACGGTGATGACAATATCGGCGTGGACCCTGGTGTGGTGATGAACAGCCCAGTCCTGCGGGATATACTGGAGAGCAGCCACAAGGAGCTGGGCGCCACATTCCGACTGATACAGACGAAGGCGATGGAAAGTGCGCAGCAAACCTATATGAACATACTGAATACGGCGTACATAGAGACAGCCAGCGGCGCTTACAGCATGCAGGAGAGCGTAAAACGCGGCTTGCAGCGGGCGGCGCGCAAAGGCATTACAGCCGCCACATACAAGCATACTAACCCGGATGGCACCGTGCGGTATGTGAACTATTCTATCGAGGGCGTTGTACGCCGGGACACACGGTCCGCCATTAACAAGCTGGCAAATGCCAGCTCGTACAAATTTGCGGAGGAGCTGGGTGCGGAATATGTGGAGGTCAGCTCACACCTGGGTGCGCGTGTGCACCCCACAAATCCCATAGCCAACCACGCCGGGTGGCAGGGCGGTGTGTATAAGATCAACGGCAGTGCACCGGGTTATCCCAACCTGAAAGACAGCACAGGCTACCCGGATGATATACTGGGCTTGGCCGGCGCAAATTGTCGGCACAGAATGTTCCCGTTCTTTCCCGGTATAAGCGTGCGCAACCCGATCCGTTATGGCGATACAGAGGAGAACCGGCGCCGGTATGAGGCAGAGCAAAAGCAGCGGAAATACGAACGCCGGATCCGTGCGCTGAAAAAAGAGCGGGCCGCAATGCAGATCATTGGCGATCAAGACGCCGTGGCCACCCTGACGGCCAAGCTGCGCAACCGCCAAAGCGAGCTGCAAGCCCACTGCGACAAATACGGCCTGCGGCGTGATTATAGCCGTGAGCTGGTGCAGGAGCAAGTTGCTAAAAATAATCAAGGCCCCTTTACAGCTGCAAGTGAAAATGCTAATATTAGCAAAGACGATGGCAATAATAGATTAAAACCTGATTTGCAATTATTTGCCAAAAAGCCAAGCGAATACAAAACTGTATTTTTACCTGAAAAAGAATATAGTAAAGTCATGCACGAAATCAGCACAAATTTAACTGACGAGCAGAACAACAGTAAAATGTTCTCAAAACATATCGGCGATTATATTTATTTTGTTGAGAATAACGGTTTTGGAAATTATAGAGTAATAGGCAAAGAGCCAATAGATTGAATATGAAATACAAAGACATTCTTCTAGCAAAAGCAAAGGAAATATCAAGGGACAGGGATTTTTTATTTACTGTTTCAAAATTGGTGAAGACCGATGATGAGGCTAAGAAGATACTTGATTACATCGAGCGAAACGAAGACGATCAATTCGAGAATGTTTTATCCTTGGTATTGGAAATGTGTAATAATAGAAGACAAAGTTCAGATGCGAAGGAATGACATCGTATGATGAAGTTAGAAGATGATATGGCGGTATTTGATGATAATTCGCCGCTTGACGTACAACTGGAATCCGTTAGAGATGCTATTGAGAAAATAAAAGCGATACCGGAAGATGTGCGCAAAGAGCACAGAGAAAATCTCCGCGATCTTCTGCAAGAGCAAGCAGAAATCATCGAGAGAGAAAAGCAATAAGCTGTGTTTTGGAATATTTCAAGGAACACATATTGTACCGAGGTGCGACTATGGTAACGATCTATGAATTGGAAATGTTCGCAAAACAGAATATGCTGAAGAGTGCAGCGAATGGAGACGATTTCTCCGGATCAAGAGCAAAGGCAGAAGGAAAAGCTGGATTCATTCTTTGAACGCCAAAAAAAGGCTATTGAGCAAGAGCGCACAAAGAGCCGATAGATAGAATATGCAATACAAAGACACTCTTATAGCAAAAGCAAACGAAATATCAAGGGACAGAGATTTTTTATTTACTGTTTCAAACGGGAGCAATCCGAGAGATGCAGGAGAATGAGAGACCTGCCGAGTGGCCATAAAAGCGTAGCTGTTAAGGCTGCGCTTTTATTATGCCTATTTTTAGGAGATGCACAATGATGTGACCGCACACAAAATTGCATAAAGAGGACAGACAAGAGCCGCAATGGCCCATGCCTGTCCTTTTTTATTGCCCTGGGCACGGCATATAAACTACCCGCACCTGCCGATGGCAAGGCATATAAAACCGCCGCATTTTGTCTATGGCACGACATATAAACTGCCTATTCCAGCGGAGACACCGCAGATAAAAACAAAGGAGTATGTATGAATGTAGAAATCTTAAAACCCCTACTGGGCGAGGCCGAGTACACCGCGCTGAATGATGCACTTAAGGACAAGAAGGGCAAACTTGCCGACTTGGACAGCGGTGCTTATGTGAGCAGCGAGAAGTACCAGGCCACCGCTAAGCAGCTGGCAGACACGCAGGGCCTGCTTGCCTCCAAAACCGCAGAGTATGACGAGCTGAAGAAGACAGCGGGCGACAATACGGCGCTGACGCAGCAGATTGACCAGATGAAAGCCGACTATGACAAGCAGAGGCAGGAGCTGGTGGACGGTTACGAGGCACAGTTGAAGCGTGGCCGCATTGAGCGGGAGATCATCAGCAAGCACAATCCCAACGATGTGAACGACATTATGCCGCACATCGACCTTAGCAAGGTGACCGTCAGCGATGATGGCATTACTGGCTTGGAGGAGCAGATGAAAGCCCTGAAGGAACAGAAGGCCTACTATTTCCAGACCGCCGATCCGCAGGCAAGTGGCCTGGACCACAAACAACAGCCTGCAAATGACGACCCCTTTGCCAAGGGGTTTGAGAATGTTTTTAAGTAAAGGAGTAAAGAACTATGGCAGTAAATTATGCAGAAAAGTATGCACCCCAGGTAGACGAGAAGTTTACCCAGGAAGCAAGAACCGCAGTTGCGGTAAACAGTGATTTTGATTGGGAGGGCGTGGGCGCCGTAAAGGTGTACTCCAATGATGTGTCTGCCCTGAACGATTACAAGGCCACCGGCACCAACCGTTACGGCACCCCGGACGAACTTGGCAATCACACCCAGACTATGCTGGTGAGTCAGGACAAGTCCTTCACCTTCACCATCGATCAGAAGTCCTATGACGACACCATGATGACCATGGAGGCCGGTGCTGCTCTTGCACGCGAGCTGCGGGAAGTGGTGATCCCATTCATCGATAAGTACCGCCTGCAGCGTATGGTCAACGCCGTTGGCTCTACCGCTATCGGCACCATCAGCAAGACCACCGCTTATGACGCCCTGCTGGACGCACAGGCTGCACTGGACACCGCTATGGCCCCCGCCGATGGCCGGATCGCCTATGTGTCCAATGCTTTCTATAAGGCACTGAAGCAGGACGACAGCTTCATCAAGGCGTCTGACATTGCTATGGATATGCGCCTGAGTGGCCAGCTGGGTGAATGTGACGGCATTGCCATCATGAAGGGTACCGGCATCCTACCCGAGAAGGTAAACTTCATTGTGACCCACCCCATTGCCACCACGGCAGCGCAGAAGCTGGAGAGCTACAACATTCATCAGAATCCGCCCGGTCTGAACGGCTGGCTGGTAGAAGGCCGTATCCGTTTTGACGCCTTTGTGCGTTACAACAAGAAGGGCGCGATCTATGTGCACGCAACCTCCGCGTTGACCGCAGATAACTCCTGCAAGCTGGACGAGGAGCTGAAAGCAGCTGCCGCCGCAGGTTCTAAAGGCTAAGGTGGTGAATTGGAATGTCCGCAGTAACTTATGAGTTCTATATGCAGGAATACAAAGGCGCAGACATTCCCACATCTGCCGCTTTTGACCATTTGCTGGTGCAGGCGCAGGTCTTAGTGGACCGCATGGTGATCAACGCCACTCCACTGAATATTGAAGCGATCCGCAGGCGGTATATGCTCGCTGTATGTGCCGTGGCGGATTGTTTATATTCCCAGCAGCAAAGCGGTGGTGGAGCGGTAGCCAGCGAAAGCGTAGGCAACCACTCTGTGTCTTATGCGTCCCGGAGTGCAGCTGACCTGCACAGAGAGCAACGCAAGACCGCAGAAATGTACTTGACCGGCACCGGGCTGCTTACGGGGGTGCTCTTATGATGTTTCCACATTCTATCACGGTGTACCACTATAATGCCCACACCGGTGCTTATGCCCGCCAGTATATCCAAGGGGTGTACTGGCAGGGCGGCGGAGAAGCCACAGCAGCCAATAACGGAGAGGAACATAAGCAAGTCGCAAGCGTTATTCTCTCTCCGCAAAAAACGGCTCTGTGCGCCGCTGGTGCGCTTTCCGTGCACCTTGACGATGTGATCGTGCGTGGAAAAGGTCCGGATATACAGTCCGTTCATGACTTGACGGACTACGCCAAGATCGTCAGTGTCACGGAGAATGTGTGCGGTAGTACAGTGGACAACATTGTGCTGGGGGTGTGCTGATATGGACGGCTTTTCCGTGCGTGTGGATACCAGTGTCTTGACTGCACTGGAAAAAGCGGTGGAGATCCCGGAGTCTGTGCAAAAAATGTTTGCAAACGAGCTGCTGAAGCTGAGTGATCCATATACGCCCTTTGCCTCCGGTGTCTTGAAGGACAGCGGGCGAGTGACGGAAGGCGGCAAGGCTATAGAGTACAACACGCCTTATGCAAATTATCTCTACCACGGGAAACTGATGGTGGACCCTAAGACAAGAAAAGGCGCGTTCTATAGTCCGGATTATGGCTTCTGGAGCCGTCCAGGCGTTCCAAAGGAGCTGACAGACAGAGACCTGCAATTCCAGGGTGCACCGCAGCGCGGCGCTTTTTGGGTGCAGCGGGCTTTTCAGGCCAATACGGACGCGCTGGACGGCGTACTGGTCCATGCCCTTAAGCAAGAGTTGGGAGGATAAGATGGCACACACGATCATTGAAAGCGTTAAGGCGTTTATCGCCAAGTGTCCATATTTTGACGAGCTGAAAACGCTGAATATCGACTTTCTTGGCGCAAATGACGGTGGGTACTCCATTGAGGAAGTGCCCACCGATGTTATACGCACGCAGTATGTGGACGGAAGCAGCGAACGGCAGTTTGTTTTTGTATTCGCCGCCCGGTTCCCATGGAACCAGGAGCGGGAGAACAACCTGGAAAACAGCGGCTTCTTTGAGCATTTCCAACAGTGGCTAGAGGAATGTACAGAGAATGACACCCTGCCGGATATGCCGGAAGGGTGTACGCCGTTCAGCATTGAGGCCACAAGCAGCGGCTATCTCTTTGGCATTGAGAATAGCCAGCGCTATGCAAAGTATCAATGCCAATGCACTTTAATTTACGATAAGGAGTAAAAAACTATGGCAGACGCAAAAATTAAAACCTCGAAAATCGCACTGTTTATCGACACCGGCGACACCAAGTCCAGCCCGACTTGGTCCCGGGTGCGCAAGCAGAGCGAGCTGCAGCTGAAGTATGATGGGTCCACAGAGGAGGACAACTGGGTTGATCAGGATACGCCGTCTACTTCACTTGAAAAGTATGCCGTCTCTGTGGACGGTGAGATGACCTGCTATAAGGGCGATCCGCTCTTTGAGTACCTGGATAACCTGCGGCAGAAAAGAGCCACCGGCACAGATGCCGAGACAAAGGCCCTGGTGGTCTATCTGTACGATGAGACCGCCGGCAAGTACGCCGCAGAGCTGAACGAGTGCACCATCCAGTTCAGCCAGTTTGGTGGTGAAGGCGGTGGCGGTTCAGCCAGCCTGTCTTACACCATTACCTTTAACGGCGATCCCACGCTGGGTACCGTTACCGTAAGCGATGGCGCACCCACCTTTACGGCGGCGAGCGCAACGGAGTAATGATTTTGTGGGGCGGCTTTGGCTGCCCCACTTCCCATATAGGAGGACAAGATGAATAAGCTGAATATTGATGTTCGCAAGGGTCTGTACACCATTGAGGTGAACGACCAGGGCGATACCATCGTTTTTGATACAGAAGATATTGAACTGCCTTTCAAGCTGAATGACGCTTACATTCAGGTAGACAAGGCGCTGAAAAACCTGAAGCGGCAGGAAGCTGTGATCGCAAAGAAAGACGATGCCAAAAAGCACGGCCTTGTATCCGCAAAGAACGAGGAAACCCGAAAGCTGTACAAGAAGGCATACGCCGAAATGCGTGCAGCAATGGACGCTTTTTTGGGTGAGGGCGGCATGCAGAAGATCTTTGGCAGTCGGAACTACCCGGATATGTTTGACGATCTGTTTACCGCGTTGAAACCGCACTTTGAATCAATGGGGATCAGCGCAAAAGCTGCTGCCGACCGTGTCGCAGAGAAGTACGCTGATGGCGACGAGGATGTGATGGAGTGATATACCCGGAATATGTCCGCATAAATGGCGAAAAGGTCAAAATCAAGACGGATACACGCACGGCCTTGCGTGCGCTGGAAGTGGTGAACGATAACCGCATTGGCGACTATGAGCGCACAATGGCCGTTTTGTTCATTATGTACGGCTCTATTCCCAAGGATGAGACCTTATGGGAGCCTATGCTGGAGCAGGCTACGCGCTTTTTGCAGCGCAACGAACCGGAGGAGGGACAGCGTACTGAGGATCCGGATATGGACATTCTTTTTGACGAGAAGTACATTATGGCTTCTTTTATGTCGGACTACGGTATTGATCTGTCAAAGGAAAATATGCACTTTTGGAGGTACTGCGATCTGATTGCCGGGCTGACAGAGAACTGCATACTTTCCCGCGTGCGACAGATACGCTCTTGCAACCCGGATGATTACGCAGAAAAGGACAGACACGCAATATACCGTGCCAAGGACCAGCTGGCGCTTCCACGCCGCCGTACACGCGAGGAACAGGAAGCAGAGGAGCGGTTCGAGGCACTGTTTGATTAGGAGGTGAGAACGTGGCAGAACATAAGCTGAGAATTGATGTGAAACTTGGAACCAAGCAAGCGCAGCAGGAAACCAAAAAATTGAGTGATAGCTTTTCAGGTGTGAAAAAGGAAATTGAAGATACTGTCAAGAGCGCTAATGAGCTTAACAGTGAGGTCGGCAAAAAAACAGAATGTAACATTGATGTTAAAAAAGCAGAGAAAAAAGTTGAGCAACTCACTAAAGAAATAAACAAACTTAAAGAAAAGGAGGAGAAATTAAAGAGCGGCAAAAGACTCAGCCAATATGCGGAAGAACTTAACATCAACCATGAAGCGTATGTCTCTAAGATGAAGGATGCTGGGAAAGGAGCAACTTTAGAACAATTCCATAAAGCAATGGAGGACATAGACGCGGACAACGCTAAAACAAAAGAAGCTATCCGAAACAAATATGCATCTGAACTTTCAGAGCTGAAAGAGATTCAAAACGCCGAACGCAACCTTGTTCAGCAACGAAGTGCGCTTAAGGCAAAAATTGAACTGACAAGGCAGGCGGAAGAGGAGCATGCTAAAGCGGTTAAGGATACAGCCAAAGAAACGGATCAATCTTCAAAAAGACAAAGAGTGGCAGCCAGTGAAGCAAAAAGAACCGCAGCCAATCAAAGAGCGGTAACTAATGAAGCAAAGAAAACTTCTCGCTATCAAAGCAAAACATCTGGTGAAACTTCGCGCTTCGGCCGACTGACAAAGCGTATTCATTCTTCTTGGACAGGCGTGCGGAAAACGGTGATGTCTGTGGCTAAGGGCGCAATGTCCAAACTCGGCAGCGGGATCAAAAATGCGGCCAAGTTGGCAGGAAACATCGGCAGTAGGATTAAGCAAGCTGTTAAGCCGGCAGAAAACCTTAGAAAGAAATTTCTAAAAATCGGACTGGCAATGTTGGCCGCTCGATCAGCTTTTATAATGTTCAAACAAGTTGTTTCTGAGGCCATGAGCAATAACAAGGAGCTGCAAGATCAGCTGCAGGCGGCCAAAGGCGTGATGGGTGAGGCGTTGGCCCCGGCGATCCAGTTGCTCGTGAATGCGCTGGGAAAGGTGGTCACATTTGCGGACCGGGTGTATCAACTGTTCACTGGTACAAGCCTGATTGCCAAGTACAATGCCAAGCAGGCGCAGAAACAGGCAGACGCTACAAAAGACGCAGCGGAGAATGCCAAGGAATACCAAAAGCAAATGGCCAGCTTTGATGTGGCCAACAAGCTGTCGGATAACACCAGCAGCTCGTCCTCTGCATCTTCCGGCAGTAGCACAGATGATAGCACCATCAAGTTTAATGAGGTCGATGTGGACGGCTGGTTGGAAGAAATCTTAAAAAAGATTAAGACTAGAGACTGGGAAGGCGTTGGCGGCACCATTGCTGAAACAATCGTGTCCGGACTCAACAAAATTGACTGGGATTCTATACGTAATAAGGCGCAGAATGCCGGAACGAACTTTGCAGAGTTTATAAATGGCCTTTTCAGGTACACAGACAAGGACGGCAATACGCTTTGCGCCTCCATCGGCAAGACTATTGGTAACTCCGTGAATGTGATTATTGACACGACATACGGGTTTGTGAAGAAACTGGACTGGACAAAGGTAGGGCGAGAGCTTTCTAAAGGACTGTCCACATTCTTGAAGACCATAGACTGGGATAAAGAACTAAAAAGTGCGTTTAAAGCTGGCGAAGGAATGAGTAAACTTCTTGTCGCTTTTTTCACCGAAAAGGACAAAGATGGTGATACGGCTCTGGACAACGCTGCCAAAACGATCGGCAACATCATCAATGCGATTAAAAAGTATTTAGACGGTGTTATTACCGAGCTGTCAAAAACGGATAAATCGGGACATACCGGGTGGTATAGAGTGGGCCAAAGCTTTATGACAGCGCTCGTGAAAGGTATACTCTCCATCGACTTCTCCAAAGACAAGAAAAACGCGGAGCAAGTGGCCAGCGGGCTGTATGACATGCTGCAAGGTGCCTTTGATACTCTGTATATGGATTCCGGAGATGGTACATCATACGGCTCAAAACTGTGGGAACATATCGGTAAGCAAATCGTGGCCGGCATTCTCGCTGGTATTGTAACAGCTATATCGCTTCCACTTGCTGGGGCTAGCACAAATGTTAGCGAAACTTTGCGGACCGTTTTTGATAAAGTTTATAACGGGCTGTGTGAGGCGTTCGGTATTCACTCACCGGCTGAAAATATGAAGCCGATAGGCAGATACATTTGGGAAGGCTTGCTTGAAGGCATAAGGGAGAACTTGAGCCTGGACAAGTTGAGATCCTGGTGGAAGGAAAATGTTGTGGCCAAGGTACAAAATGCCTGGAAGACCGTTGTTAGCGTTACTGCTGAAATCGGCGGTAAAATTAAGGACAGCTTCTCAAAGCTAAAAAACAAGTGGGACTCCATCAAGAATAAGACCAATACAGCAACCGGCAAAGGGTCCATCAAAGACAGCTTCAAGAAGTTGAAAAACAAATGGGATGCTTTTAAGAATAAATCCAAAAGGGCCACTGCTACCGGCAAGCAGAAAAAGAGTTTCAAAGATATGAAAAAGAAGTTCGATAATGTGAAAAGCAAAACGGTGGAGATCACTGCAAAGCTGAAAGATGCCATCACCGGTGCATTGAATTCCATGATTGGTAAAATCAACGGCTTAATTGCCAAGCTGCGCAAAATCAGCATTGCCGGGTATAAGCCATTTAAGGACATCAGGAATATTCCCAAGCTGGCCCGAGGTGGTATTGTGAACAACCCCGGCCGTGGTGTGCAAGCCACCATTGGTGAAGCCGGCCGTGAGGCTGTGCTACCGCTGGATAAAAACACCGGCTGGATGGATATGCTGGCAGAACGCCTTGCCCAGCGTGTGAACGGCAGCGGGCAGATGGTGCAGACGATCATTACCCTTGATGGCGAAACCATCGCTAAGAAGGTCTTTGAGGTCAATAACCGCAAGCGTGTGCGCCTGAATGGAGGTCTTGTATGAGTACGACATTTGCAATTAAAAACGGTGTGGGCAGCCTGACTGTGAAGGGCAAGACCTATGCCAAGGACACCTATGTGCCCATTCCGTATATTCAGAATGATTACAATGTGTCCAGAGAAAAACTGTGGGGGAGCGACAGTGGGCGCTCCCTCGCCGGTACATATCAAGGCAGCCTTGTGGGTATCTTTCCAAAGCTGACCATCAATGTGACCGGCGCACGGCTGAATTACACGGATGTAAAGAGCATTGTGCGTTTGGTGGACCAGCAGACAGCCATGTGCAGATACTGGGACGATCGAACGGCCGCCATGGTGGAAAAGAAATTTTACTTTGACAGCATTTCTATAACCCACAAGCACATTGACCCTGGCGCACCAAAGAATAACCGGTATGACGCCATATCCATTGTGGCCGTGCCGATCAGTAAGGAGTGATACCGTGTTTACAGTGACAAATGAGTTTAAGGCTGCAATGAAAGAGAGCGGGCGTATCATAGAGGCACAGCTGACAGTCGGCGACACGGTGTTTACCACCGATGATATTGTATCTTTGACGGTTACCGGCAACGCTGCTTTTCCAGGCACGGCTATGCGCTCAATCAATGTGTCGTTGAAAAACGCTGAGGCTTTGACTACCACCGTTGGAAACAACCGTGTCTTTGACAGTGTGAGGGTCGGTGTGCAGCTTACGGACGGAACGGTGGAATATGTGGATTATGGCAAGTTTTATATTGCCACGGACGACAACTCTACCAAGTACAACGAGGACACCCAGGCGTACACATTTACGGCCTATGATGGCCTGATCAAAGCCATGGTGGCCATGACGGTCCAGGTGCCAGATGAAGAGAAGACGGAAACACCGACAACTGCGCAGGCGTTGCTTAACGCAGTTGTTGAACGGTTCGGGTGGACGGCGCAAAACTTTCCCAGCCTGACCGCGTACCCGGTGTTAGAGAGTGCCTATTCCGGCGCAACCTATCGAGACTTCTTGGACGATGTTGCGGAGGTGCTGTGCGGTATTATCCGCTTAGATGGGTCCACACTGGTGTTCAGCCGGCTGCACAAAACGGATGAGAACATCTCGCTGGAGGAAATGTCAGCCCTTTCTACCGGCGAACGCGTGGCAATCAATACCGTTGTGCTCCAAGGCGAAGATCAGAATTACAGCATCACAAACGAAACGCTGCCGCTGTCATCCGGAATGAAAACGGTGGAGCTGACCATTGAAAACAACCCAATTTTGCAATACGCCATAGCCAAGAATGCCAATAAGCAAGCACTGACGGAAAATTATACTGTGGGCATTCTTTCGGCCGGTTTGTATGCCTATAACGCCGTAAACTTAGAGACATTCGGCGTGCCTTGGTTGGATTTCGGCGATGTGTGTACGGCTGAGGGAAAAGATGGGAGCGCTAAAACGGTGTGGGTGCTGAATTACACTGTTACAGTCGATGGGGGCTTGAAGGAAAGCATACAGCTTGACGCCCTAACATCGCAGCAACCGGAGTACAGCTACACCGAACCGTCTGCGGCGGGCATTAAGTCGGAAATCAACAAGCTGGCCAGCGGGTTGCAGCTCAAGGTCAGCAAGGGCGATGTGGTTAGTGAGATCAACCAAAGCCCGGATACGATCAGCCTTTCCGCCAGCCGTATAGAAATCCTTTCTGACGACTTCACCTTGCAAAACGGAAAGATCAATGCTAAAGCCGGTGAAATCGCCGGGTTTACGATCAACGATACCGCACTGACTAAGACATTCACTATCGGAGATATTGACTATACGGTCGCCATCAGCAGCCAAAGCGGCAGCTCAACGCTGCGGCCGTTGATCTCTGTCACGGACAGCAGTTCCAACAGCTATAGCTTCTATGTGAATAAGGATGGCAGTGCAGGGGTGTATCGCCTTTATGTTTCGCCCGGTGGCTCTGTGTACGATGGCAGCGGATACAATGTACTGAACCCGCAGAATGCGTCAAGCGGGAATACAATGCTTGGATATGGGCGATTGCAAGATGGCAAGCAAACAGTTGTGTACGGCGGTCGCGTGGCCTTTACCGCTGGCGGCGACACCGGCGATACCGGCGGGATCCTGATGCGGCTTACGGACGCAACAAAAAGTGGCTTTCCCACGTTGGGGACCATGTTACTATACTTTGTTGAGAAATCCGGCAGTAAGAGAACGATCTTGCGACCTCAAAAGGACAACGGGGCTTTTCTCGGGACAGCGTCTTATAAGTGGGACACCGTATATGCTGGAAACGGCGTGAATACCGGTTCAGACCGTAAATTGAAAAAAGATATTGCCGACTTCAATACGGAACAGGCGAGGGCGTTTATTGATGCCTTGCAGCCGGTTACTTACAAGCTGAAGGACGGCACCGGTCGCACGCACATGGGTCTGATCGCTCAAGATGTGGCGGAAGCCGCAAAGAATACCGTGGGCGACATTGCAGCTTGCAAGGCGGCCGTGATCGATGGCGATGAAGAAAAATACTTTGACGCAAAAGCTACGGACGATGAATTGATGTGGTCACTGAATTATAGCGAGCTGATCGCGCCGCTGCTTGCGGTGGTGCAGGATCAAGAAAAGCGCATACAGACACTGGAACGCAGACTGGAGGAGTACAATGCAGACATTAAACATTAAGGTCACCCAGCAGGCGGTGATTTTACAAAACAAAGATCCGGTGACAGCTGAGAATGTCAATCAGATTCGCTGTGTGGTAGAGCTGGACCCGGCATACGCCGATCTGGTCGTGCGGGTGTGCATGAACGGCCAGTTTGCCACTGTGGTGGATGGACGGTGTTTCGCCCCGCCGCTGCAAGAGGGAATGTGCCGCCTGGGCGTTTACGGCTATGCCGTGGATGGCGAGCAGTTGGTGCAGCGTATAAGCCCGGAGCCGTGCGTGTTTTATGTGCGCCCTGGTTCTTATGACCCGGCAGCTGTGGAGACGGACGCACCGGATCCAACGGAGTTGGAGTCTTATTACGCCAAGGTGCAGGCACTGCTCAAGGATATTGGTAAGGGTGTGAATGGCACCACTTATACGCCCAGCGTGTCCGTAGCGGGCGAGATCAGCTGGACCAATGACGGCGGGAAGGACAACCCGGAACCGGTGAACATTAAAGGCCCAAAGGGTGACACGGGTCCCCAGGGCGCTCCTGGTAAAGATGGAGAGCGAGGACCGCAGGGCGAACCGGGAAAAGATGGTGCAGCGGGCCCACAGGGCCCCCAAGGTGAGCCGGGTGCAGAGGGTCCGCAAGGTCCCAAAGGGGACATAGGTGCACAAGGCGAGCAAGGTGAACAGGGGCCCAAGGGGGATACAGGTGCGCAAGGTCCCCAGGGTGAACAAGGCCCTAAAGGCGACACCGGCCCTCAGGGCGAACAAGGGCCAAAAGGTGATCCCGGTCCTGCAGGCGCTGATGGCAAGGACTATGTGCTGACAGACGCAGATAAGACTGATATTGCTGCCAAGGTAGAGATCCCGGATGGTTCTGTGACTACAGACAAGCTGGCGGACGGTGTTGTTACCGGTGATAAGGTCAGTTCACTGGCCATTGAGGCCAAGCATATTAAGCCGCGTACAATAACCGGCATGCGGCTGGCTCTAAAAACGGTCACAGAAAACCTGTTAAGTGATGAGTTGCAAGCCAAACTTACCAGCTGGGTGGGCACTCTGGCACAAGCGGCGAACGATGAGGTCACCCTGCACGAATGGTGGAGTACTTCTGATTTTTGCCCTTATGTCCTAAATGTGGATTATGACGCCCAGGGCACCATTACATTGCACGCTGACGATGCCAAAAGCGGCAAACATGCCTTGACCTTGCGCAGCGGGGCGCTGGTGTCTTTCTTTGAAGAGGATGGCGTGGAGTGTGCCACAGTCACACAATCTGATTTTGGCCTGGCCGTCTTGCGCAGAGCGACAGACGGCAGTGGGACGGTTACCCTGCCGATTGCGGGCAACACCGGCTCTGTTGAGACCTGGGAGACCGTGTTTACCAAAACATTTGACGCCGATACAACGGACAAGCAAAACTGGATTTTGTCTAAGCCGTGCAGAAAAATTAAGTTGCGCATGGTTAGCGTTGGAACTACTACCAATAGTAGTGCCGGAGACCAAACTGTATATTTGAATTCGTACACATCTGAGACTTACATACCCAATGCGTTTCGTTTCGATGTTGCAAAAGATAAGGGAAGCTTCGTTGTTGCAGAGGTTGAATTGACTGCTGACATGGTGCGTGTAATGCAAAACAAATCAGATAAGTCAAGTGGCTTCAACCCAGCTGATGTCATGGAAAAAGGCTGTATATGGCTTAGCAACAAGGTTAACTTCAACATATTCAAGGATGTGGAGGCTCACGGTGCGATTAAGTCGTTAGGTTTCCCAACCAATGGACGAACAATTGGTGCAGGCACGCAAGTTGAAGTATTGGGGGTGGCAAAATGAGCATTGAAATCGAAAGCCGCATTGCGTTTTTGAAGTCTGAGTTGGCGGAGACCGACTACCTGTGTTTGAAATTTACAGACGGTGCTTTATCTGAGGAAGAGTACGCACCGATCCGCCGGCAGCGGGCTGCATATCGGGCAGAGATCAACGCCCTGCAAGGTGGTGATAGCCATGAGTGACGCTATAATCGTAGCTATTGTGTCCGGTGTGTTTTCCCTGGCAGGATATTTATTTGGCAATTATAAGAGTCAAAGCAAGACCTTGTACCGAATAGATCAGCTGGAAAAAAAGCAGGACAAACATAATACGCTGATTGAGCGTATGTACAATGTTGAGGATCGCATACATGTGCTTGAGAATAAGCAAGCTGTTGCGGATCATAGAATTAAAGATTTGGAGGACAACAAAAAATGAAAGTGACAACCGGAACAATCGCAAGAACCGTCGTGTTGGCGGTATCTCTGTTGAATGTACTCTTGAATGCCTTTGGCAAGAACCCGCTTCCGTTCAGCGATGATGAAGTCTACACCGCCGTGTCAACGGTGGTGGCCGTAGTAGCTTCCCTGGCCGCCTGGTGGAAGAACAACAGCTTTACAAAAGCTGCCTTGAAAGCAGATGAGACACTGGCGCTGGAACGGACGGAGACGGCGGAGAGCGAGGGGCAGTCATGAGTAAGCTGTACTATTGCAGACAGACCACCGAAAAATGCAAGTCTATCCGTTATCCCAGCAAATTCCACCCCTATAAATACGGCACTTCCGGCTGTATCTATACCAGTGGCTGCGGACCGTGCACCAGTCTTATGGTGCTCCATAACTTTGGTTATACCGGCTTAGACACGGCAGCCTGGACGCAGAAGTGCCTGCTGATGGGTGCACGGTCCGCAGATGGCACCAACATGGATAAGGTGGCGGCGTTCATCGAGAGGCATTTCTCCATCGTAAGCAAGCGAGCCAAGTCTGTTGCTGATCTGAAAGCCCACCTGAAAGCAGGAGGCAAGGCCATTGTATGCGTCAGCGGCGGAGGCAAAATGCTTTTTTCCAACAGCGGGCACTATGTGTATGTGGGCGGCCTGGACAAATCCGGTAACCTGATCATTCTCGACCCGTACTGGTATGATGGCAAGTTCACAATGACTGCCAATCGGCGCAAATACACTAAGGTCAAGAACGCCAGGGAAGTGTATGTACAGCCTACCGCCCTTGCGTCTGATATTAGTGGCATTTGGCTGTTTACAAACGCCAAGGGTGCCAAGACTGTATATGCGGAGAATGATGTAAACTACCGCAAGGCAAGCCCCAAGGCGCCCGCCATTAAGCCGGGTACATACACAACCACGGCAGTGCGGGGGATTTACAAGGGCGCAGGTGCTGCCACCGGCAGAAAAAAGGTTAAGGATCTGACCACGGACGGCCGGCGACACGCTACCAGCAGTAAGCAGACCGCAGACGCTATGTTTCGGGCAGGCACAACCATCACCGTGCTGGAGACAAAGCTGCTCTCCACCGGCAACCTGTGGGCGCGCTGCCCCTCCGGTTGGCTGTGCGTCTGGGAAAAAGACATTGACCGTAAATTCATCAAGTAAAGCAGAAAGCCCACCGTTATCCGGTGGGCTTTTTCATATATGCTTTTTTACTTAATATTAGTGAAAGGTATTGACAATCATTGCCTCCTTGTAGTATAACGAAAAACAAAGGAGGAATGAAAAATGATTGTGGAAGATACCAAGGATTTGGTTGAAACTGCGGACTATGTGATCATCGAAGCTGTTTTAGTGGATGATGGATTGCGTTACAAACAACTTTCTGTTGGCATTAAAGCCAAAAATGGTGACATTATCCGCATAATTCCAATATCGACAATGCTCATGTGAGAAAAGGCCGGGCAGTTCACAAGACTGTTCGGCCTTTTTCTATACCTAATTATATCTAAATGCAATAAAGAGGCCCGGATGGGGAACTGGGTGCCAGTCTGCGCTATTTGTCCCAGCGGTATTCTATGCCGTATCCGGAGTTGAAGGGTCTGCTTACGGACATTGGTGTGGAGGAGCTGGGACACCTGGAAATGATCGGCGCCATGGTGCACCAACTGACCCGCAACTTGACGGAAAAGCAGATTGAAGAAAATCCCGGATTTGCCGCCTACTTTGTGGATCACACCGCCGGTGTGTATCCAACCTCTGCCAGTGGCTCCCCTTGGAACGCAGCGAGTATCGGCGTAAAGGGCGACACCATTGCCGACCTGAACGAGGATCTGGCGGCGGAGCAAAAGGCGCGGGTCACCTATGACAACATTCTGCGCCTGGTAGACGATCCGGATATTATCCAGCCAATCAAGTTCCTGCGGGAGCGGGAGATCGTCCATTATCAGCGCTTCGGTGAGGGGCTGCGGGTAGCCACCGACAAGCTGAACAGCAAAAATTACTATATGACCAATCCGTCGTTTGACAAATAAGCCGATAAAAATACCCCGGTACAAAGTCGCATTGCCTTTGTGCCGGGGCGCTTTTTTATTTGGTTGTAAGGGCAGTGAGCAGGGCGCGGCAGCCGGTGGCGATATCCTGGTAGGCGCGGGCGAAATCCCGGCTGTACCAAGGGTCGGCCACATCGCCGCCGTGGGCATAGTCCAGCAGCTTTTTGATCTTATGCTGCGGGTCGCCGCCCAGCATACGGTGCAGATTACGCACATTGCTGTCATCCATGGCCAGCAGCAGATCGTAGTAGTCATAATCGGCGACAGTCAGCTGTCGGGCACGCTTGCCGTCACAGGACAAGCCGTGGGCAGCCAGCTCTGCCTTGGCAGGCGGGTACACCGGATTGCCTTTGCCGTGCCATATCTCTTCTCGGCTGGTGGCAGCGGACGCAATCTCAAATTGATCTGCCAGTCCCACCTGCCGCACCATATCCTTAAAGATGAATTCCGCCATAGGCGAGCGGCAAATATTGCCGTGGCAGACGAACAAAATGCGTATCGGCCGGTTCGTTACGCTCATTCTGCCAGCTTGGCCAAAATGGCGTCTGCCGCTTCTGCGGTGGGTGCGGTCTCAGAGAAACTCTTGTCCCGGGCGGTCAGCTCCACCACGCCGTTTTTCAGGTTCCGGGGGCTGACGATCACCCGCAGGGGTACGCCCAGCAGATCTGCGTCGGAGAACATAACGCCGGCGCTGACAGAACGGTCATCGTAGATCACTTCTACGCCCTTCTCCTGCAAGGTGTTGTACAGTGTATCGGCAAAGGCACGCACTTCTTCATTGTCTGCACGCACAGCGCACAGGTGCACCTGCCAGGGGGCAATGGCCTTGGGCCAAATGGGACCGTAGTCGTCGTGGTGCGCCTCGCACACAGCGGCGGCCAGTCGGCCAACGCCAATGCCGTAGCAGCCCATGATCGGCACACGGCTCTTGCCGTCCCGATCCGTATAGGTCATACCCATAGGCTCGGTGTACTTCTTGCCCAGCTGGAAGATGTTGCCCACCTCAATACCACGGGAAATATGAATGCTCTTTTTGCCGCAGCAGGGGCAGATACCGCCCTCAACCACCTTGGCAAAATCGTGGTACTCCGCGCCGGGCACATCCCGCTGCATGTCCACGCCGGTATAGTGGTAATCCGTCTCGTTGGCACCGGCACACAGGTTGTTGCGCCCTTCCAGAGAGCGGTCGTATAGCACGGTAAAGTCGCCGCTTAGGTTGGCAGGACCGATAAAGCCGGCGTGCAGACCGCATTCTTCGGTAATTACCGCCGGGTGAATTTCCTCACCCAAAAAGTTGGTGAGCTTGGTCTCGTTCACTTCCAGGTCGCCTCGCAGGAACAGTACCACATATTTGTCTTCATTATTGGTCTGGTACACCACGGCCTTGGCACTGTCCTTCGGGTCGGCGTGCAGATAGGTGCACACCTCCTCAATGGTGTGCATACCCGGGGTGTGCACCTTAGTCAGCGGCTGGGAGGGGGCGTTTTCTATCGGCTCCAGGATAGACTCGGCAGCCTCCATGTTGGCCTTATATCCGCAGTCGTCACACAGCACGATAGAGTCCTCACCAATGGGGGTCAGCAGCATAAATTCGTGGGATACGCTGCCGCCCATCATACCGGAGTCTGAAGCAACGGAGATCACTTCCGGCACACCGGCGCGGGCAAAAATGCGCTCGTAAGCCTTGTGGCACTTTTCGTAATAATCGTCCAGGTCCTCCTGGCTGGTGTGGAAGGAGTAAGCGTCCTTCATAGTGAACTCACGCACACGGATCAGCCCGGCTCTGGGGCGCGCCTCGTCCCGGAACTTGGTCTGAATTTGATAGATCATAAAGGGGTACTTGGTGTAGGTGCCGGCGTATTCTCGCACCAGTTGCACCGCAGCCTCCTCGTGGGTCATACCCAGCACCATATCGGCACCGTTGCGGTCCGTAAAGCGCAGCAACTCCTTGCCGATACTCTCATACCGGCCGGACTCTGCCCACAGAGAGGCGGGCATCACCACCGGGAACTGCACTTCCTGACCGTCCAGGGCGTCCATCTCTTCCCGCATGATTTGCTCCAGCTTCTTCAGCACCCGCTTTAAGGGCGGGTAAGAGGAGTAAATGCCATTTGCCACATACTTGATGTAGCCGCCGCGCACCATCAGGGCGTGGCTGTCTACCTGGCAGTCTGCCGGGCGCTCCTTAAAGCGATCGCCAACTAAGTGTTCCAGTTTCATACAAAAAACCTCCAAAAAATAAAGCCCTAAGCCGATCTGTGACGATCGGTTTAGGGCGAATCATTGATCCGTGTTACCACCTAAATTCAGGCTGAGCCTGCACTCTGCGCGCTCTGTAACGGGAGCTCCCGGTACGCCTTAATAGCCTTTGCGTTCGGCGCACAGCTCAAAGATGGGTTCCTCCGCCGCCTGCCCAGGCTTGCACCGACCGCCTGTTCTCTCTGCACAGGGTGGGGGAGTACTGTTTCTCGTCCTTGCTGTTACCTTGGTATCATAGCAAATCGGGACCGAAAAGTCAAGAGCGCTCCGGGTTTGTCTGCTCTTTTCTCTGTCCGGTGCAGCGGCGAGCCAAGGCGCGCACTGCCGGATCCAGTCGCGGCTCCAGTCCCATGGCGATTATCAGCGCCGCCACGGTGAGCAGGAGAAAGAACATGCCCTGCATATACCAGCCGGGCAACCCGGCGCACAGCTTGACAGATAGCTTGTTGAGCCAGCCATATAAATTGGGCTGGTTGTGAATGGCCATCAGGTACAGAGCGTGTACGCCCAAAAAGGCGAGACCTTTGTTCAGCATAGGCACCTTGCCCAGCGCCAGGCTGATACCGAGGATTCCGGTGCAGCCCAGTGCAGCCGCCGCCAAACTCAGCAGCGGGCGAGAGGCAGTCAAATCGTACATATCCTGTGGCGCTGCTTGCGCCAGCAAGCCACAGCCGACGGTCAGCACAGTGCCGCCAATGCCGCAGGCGACAACCATTGCCGGCTTGGTACACTGCTTTTGCAAAGAACGAAACGCACCTTGCAGCAGGGTGCCAACAAACAGATAAAAGGCCGCCTCCATGGGGCGAAGAACTGTCAGCCCTACCATGCCCAACACCCGGCCCACGCCGGTCAGGGCGGTAAAGTCCACTGCTCTGCCTATACCGGCTGCCAGCAAAAACAGCCCGGCCAGGAACAACCCTTGTGCCCAGCGGGGCAGCGGGCTGCCGGTGAGCAGACTGCAAAGCAGTTTGCCAAAAAACAGGGCACTGAAGAACCAAAGTACATTAAATCCGCACCCGACCAAAGCGGCAATGCCGTCCAGTGCCAGCGCCTTGTAGCTGCCGTGGCCTGCAATACGGGTCACCGCGCTGCACAGCAGATAAATGGCGCTGAATAAAATGTAATAAAACAGCAGCCGGGCGTTCTTCTCCCAAAAACGACGGAGAGAAAAGCTGCATGCATCCCTTTGCATGACCAGCCCGGATACCACAAAGAATAGGGGCATCACATAGCCGCCCAGCGCCGTATGCAAAGGCGAGGTGGGCAGGGTGTTGTACAGGATCATCGAGAGAATGCCCAACCCTTTGGCAATATCCAGTTCTATTATACGCCCGGTGCGGGGCGACATTGCCGATTGCTTCATTTTTTCCGTCTCCTTGTGGAATAAAGCTTTATACAATTTTATTGTAACAACCTGCCTACGGCTTGTCAATTCTTTTATCCCTGCCGGATATAGGCACTAATCAAAGGAAAAAACGCAACTTATTCTTTACATCGGCGGCAAAAAATGGTACTATAGATTGTATTGCTTTGCACCGGTAGTGCTGCAAAGCGCCAAATTTTGTTGGAGGTACTGTTTATGACCAGTGCACAAGTTTGTATTCTGATCTCTATAGCCGTGTACCTGATCGCTATGCTGGCTATTGGTATTGTGTGCTCCAAGCGCAACAATACAGTGGACGATTTCTATTTGGGCGGCCGTCGGTTGGGGCCGGTGGTTACTGCCATGAGTGCCGAGGCGTCGGATATGTCCAGCTGGCTGCTGATGGGCCTGCCGGGCGTTGCCTATCTGACCGGTATTGCGGATCCGGGATGGACAGCCATTGGCCTTGGTGTGGGCACTTACATTAACTGGCTGGTGGTGGCACGCCGTCTGCGCCGGTATTCCGCCCGCATTGGCGCCATTACCGTGCCGGACTTTTTCTCTCGCCGATTTGGAGAGAAAAAACATATTCTTACCGCCATGGCAGCCATTTTAATTATTGTATTCTTTGTGCCGTACACAGCCTCCGGCTTTGCCGCCTGCGGCAAGCTGTTTGGCACGCTGTTCGGTATGGACTATCATGTGGCAATGATTATTTCCGCCATTGTGATCGTGGGCTATACCGCTACCGGCGGGTTTACTGCCGCGTCTACCACTGACTTAGTGCAGAGCATTGTGATGAGCATTGCGCTGGTGGTGGTACTGGTGTTTGGCGTGTCCAAGGCCGGCGGCGTGGGCGCCGTGGTGGAGAATGCGCAGAGCATGAGCGGCTATCTGTCCATGACGGCTACCTATGACCCGGAAAGCGGCAAATCCGCCACATACAACTTGTTGAAAATTTTGTCTACCGCCGCCTGGGGGCTGGGCTACTTTGGTATGCCCCACATTCTGCTGCGGTTTATGGCCATTGAAGATGATCGCAAATTAAAGACCTCGCGCCGCATTGCCACCATTTGGGTGGTGATCTCTATGTTCATTGCCGTGGTGATCGGCGTAGTTGGCTCCGCTATGGTCAAGAACGGCGCTATGGGTGCGCTGGCAGACAAGGAAACCATTATTGTGCAGATCGCCAACCTGCTGTCCCAGCACGGGGTCGTTGCTGCACTGCTGGCCGGTGTGATCCTGGCGGGTATTTTGGCCAGCACCATGTCCACGGCGGACAGCCAGCTGCTGGCTGCCTCCTCCGGCGTTAGCGAGAATATTTTGGGCAGTCTGTTCAACCTGAATTTGTCTGCCAAGGCTAAGATGATCGTGGCTCGGGTGACCCTGCTGGGTATTGCCGTGGTAGGCATCTTTATGGCTTGGGATTCTAATGCTTCTGTGTTTAAGATCGTCAGCTTTGCTTGGGCGGGCTTTGGCGCGTCCTTTGGTCCGGTAATGCTGCTGGCGCTGTTTTGGCGGCGCTCCAACCGCTACGGCGCTGTGGCCGGTATGATCGCCGGCGCGGTAATGGTGTTCCTGTGGAAGTATTGCATTGCCGACCTGGCACCGGTTTTGAAGATTTACGAGCTGCTGCCTGCGTTCCTGTTTGGTCTGCTGGTGAATGTGGTGGTGTCCCTGTGCACCCCTGCGCCGGACAAAGAGGTGCTGGAGCAGTATGATGCGGTAAAGGCAGAAAAATGAGCCCTTTGAACGATCCGAGAGAAGCGTTGCGCCGTGCCCTGCAATATGATGCCGGAGATCCCAAGCGGATACAGCATTTGATCAAGGTGTATGCTTTTGCCGAAATGATCGCCGATGGGGAACATTTGCACGACGCACAGCGGCGCGTATTGCTGACAGCCGCTGCACTTCATGATATCGGTATTCACAATGCTCAGCTGCATTACGGTTCCTCTGCCGGTAAATACCAAGAGCTGGAGGGCCCGCCGGTGGTGCGCCAACTGCTTGCAGACTGGCCAAAGGATTTTGTGGAAGAAGTTTGTGATCTGGTGGCCAGACACCATACCTACACCGGTGTGGACCGATTGACTTTGCGCATTTTAATTGAGGCGGACTTTTTGGTGAATGCGTATGAGGAGGGGCTTTCCGAAGAAGCCGTGCAAGCCGGCAGAGAAAAGCTGTTCACCACTGCGACGGGAAAGCGCCTGTTGCAAATGCTTTATGCAGTATAAGATAATAAAAAACGCAAGGTGTATTTCGCACCTTGCGTTTTTTTTGTGTCGTTTAAGATTTATTTTACAAAGCGGATCAGCCGATTGGTAAGTAGGGCTGCCAGCAGGATCTTGCCACACTCCGGCAGCAGGAATGGCACCACGCAGGTGGCTAGCGCCGCTTTTAATGTGGCTTTGTAAGCAATGATGAACCATACGGTGCCAAAGGCGTAGCATACAGTCAGGCCGATCACCATAAACAGGATCAACTGCCAAAACTTGTGACCGAACTTTTGCACCAAAGCGCCGGTGATCAGTGCGGTCAGGACAAAGCCGACAATGTAGCCGCCGGTGGGACCGGTAATGGCTGCCACACCGCTTTTGAACCCGGTAAAGATGGGCAGTCCTACCATACCCAGCAGAATGTACACGATCACGGATACGGTGGAGCGCTTCCACCCCAGCAGTCCGGCGCACAGGCAAACGGCAAAGGTCTGCATGGTAAAGGACACGGTCATGGGCACGGCGATCTGGGCACACACAGCGATCAGTGCGGCAAACAGACCGATATAGGCAATGTCTACCGTGCGGAGTTTTTTCTTCTTCTTGCTGCTTTCGGCAGCTGCGGTTGTTTCTGACATACTTTTTACCTCACATTGAATTTTGTACTATTATGCCTTGATTTTGCGTAAATGTCAACCAAAATCGTAAAATAAGTTGACATTTTGCAATTCCACGGCAAAATTCCGCTTGATTCCTGCCCTATTGCACAAATTCTTTGGCACTTTTTTGTGCACTGTACTGAATTTTAAGAATTTGGTCCATATCGGTAGGCAAAGGCCGCGCCAGCGTGTATAATGGTGCTGATTTTTGAAGAAGGAGCGCACTTATGCAGCTGTTAGAAACAAAAAAAGAGAATTATATCGGTCAGGCAGATCCGTTTATCCTGGAAAGCGGCGGTCGATATTACATTTATACCACAGGCGATGATGGCATTTACGCTTACAGCTCGGATGATCTGCTCACCGGTTGGCAATTTCACGGTATGGTGTTTACCGTGCCTGGTGAGCATAGCTTCTGGGCGCCCAGCGTTATTGAACTGGATGGTACATATTATATGTATTGTTCTTATGAGTTCTTTGGCGATACTCCGGACCAGGGCGGTCATCGGGAGGCACTGTTTGTCAGTCAGGCGGATAATCCCCTCGGCCCCTTTGGGCAGGAGAAGCAGATTCTGCATCCCTTTTCCATTGACTCCCAGATTGTGCAGAACGAGAGCGGTCTGTATTTGTTCTATTCTACCAATACATTTGAGGGTGACCGGATCGGCACTTATATTGTGGTAGATAAGATGCTGGATCCGTACACCCCGGCAGGACACCCGGTGCCGGTGGTGGTGCCCACCCTGGACGAGGAGATCTTCCGTCGGGATCGGTACAAGACGGGCCAGCATTGGCACACCATTGAGGGTGCCTGCTACTTCCGGGAGGGGGACTGGCAGTATGTAATGTACAGCGGCAACTGCTACTTACAGCCTACCTATTATATAGGATACGCCCGAGCCAAGACAGACGAGACGGACCTGACCAAAATCAAGTTTGAAAAGGTGCCGGATGACCATACCTATGCTCCGGTGATTCGCGCCAATGATTGGGAGGAGGGCACCGGTCATCATAGCGTGATCAAGAAGGATGGTGTATGGTACGCGGTGTACCACGCCCGTAATGTGGAGGATGACGGCTTTGAAGGCGACCGCCGCAACGCCCGCATTTGCCGATTGGAAGTGAAGGACGGCACCATTACCGCGCACCGCTATCCGGATCATATATAGGCATAATGCACCGCTGCTCACTACCAAATCTTGTGTACTGTATGCTGCCGGCGTACTAATGTTTACAGTTTGTTCATAAAAATCTCGCATTTGCTTGCATTTTTTTGTTGAAATTTGAGCAGCAAGATGATATACTACTACTATACTTATAAGGAGGGTACTGCCTTGAGTAAAGAAAAGAAGCTTGCTAAAAAAGAAGCGAAGGCGGCCAAGAGAGAAGCAAAGGCTGAAAAGGCACTTGCTAAGGCAAACGCCAAAGCGGAAAAGAAGCATGCAAAGGCTTATGAGAAATTCGTAAAAGAAACTACGAAGAAAAACGAAAAAGGGGAAAAGAAAGCGGCCGCAGGCGGCAAAGCATTTACCGCCATTGCCATTCCGACCATCGATGCTTTCCAGACTAAGGGAGAGATCAAAGCAGAGAAGGCCGGCCAGAAGGCATACGCTAAGTTGGTCAAGAAGATCGACAAGAAGAATGCTAAGCTGGAAAAGAAGTGCGCTAAGAAGGGTAAACCTTTCGTTCCGATCCCCACACCGTCTCAGGACGAGATGGCGGCAAGACCGGAGAATAAGGGCGGCAAGATCGTCCTGATTGTGATCCTGATCCTGCTCATTTGGTTCCTGATCTACTTTATCGTTCGTTTTGGTGCGTTTGTTTACAATCCCGCCCAGGAAACGACGGCTGCGGAAGAGGGAACAAAAGTGGCTCAGACTTACGATGCGTATTCCAACCCGCATAAGATTACAACCACGCCGGATTACAGCATTGCGGATGCCAAGCTGCTGCTGAAGCAGACCATTCACGATAACTGGCAGGAGGTTGGCTACAGTGCGGATCCGTCCAGCAGTTCTATCTCTTACAACAATAAGGTAGTTACTGTTAACGGTGCAGATTGCTATGTGTTTAGCTGCTCCGGCAAGACTTTTGCTGTGGCTGTTAAGTTGTCTGCTGTGTACTATGCACATAATGGCGAGTATCAGCCGCTGACCTTTAACAACACCAATTACCTGTTTAAGTAATTACATACAGCCCACCTTTTTCAGGTGGGCTGTTTTTCTATGTGTTCTCTATTCTAAAGATAATATTAGTCATAGAAAAAGACCGCTGTGTTTTCCACTGCGGTCTTTGTTACTTATGTTATAGTGTGCTGATGTCGTAGGGTGTGCGTTGGTAAACGAAATAGTTGAGCCAGTTAGAAAAAATCAGGCTGGCTGTACTTTTCCAGCTGACCAAGGGCACCAGGTTCTCATCATCGTGGGGAAAGTAGTTGTAGGGCCTGTCAATGTCCAGTCCTTTGCTCTTGTCACGAAAATATTCTTTGGCCAGTGTATCTCGGTCGTATTCACTGTGCCCGGTAGAGAAGAAGTTGCGGCACTCCATATCGGACAGCAGGCAGACACCGGCAATATCACTGTATGCAAGGATCTGCAAGTCCTTTATCTGGGCAATGTCCTGCCGCAGAATTTCCGTATGCCGGGAGTGGGGAATGTAAAACACATCGTCCAGTCCCCGCATCAGTGGATGGGTCACATCTAAACTGCGGTGGGGGAATACGCCGAACATCTTTTTGCTGAGCGGGTGCTTTGGAATACCGTAGTGGTAGTACAGCCCCGCTTGCGCGCCCCAGCAAATATGGAAGGTGCTATATACATTGGTTTTTGTCCAATCCATGATCCGGCAAAGCTCGTCCCAGTAGTCCACTTCCTCAAAGGGCATTTGTTCCACCGGCGCGCCGGTGATGATCATACCGTCGTATTTCCTGTCCTTTATCTGATCAAAGGTGTAGTAGAACTTGTCCATGTGACTTTTAGAGGTATGCTTGGCAGTATGACTGCTCACTTGCAGAAAGTCCACATTCACTTGCAGCGGCGTGTTGCTTAGCAGACGCAGCAGCTGGGTCTCCGTGTCGATCTTGGTGGGCATCAAATTTAATATAATGATATGCAGGGGGCGGATGTCTTGCGTGTCCGCGCGCTTGTTGCTCATGACAAAGATATTCTCGATTTCCAAGCTTTGCTTCGCCGGCAATTCGTTATCAATACGAATGGGCATTGCAGATCCCTCCTTATACATTATATATATCGTTTAGCCATTATAGCAAATTGTACACGGAATTGCAACCCGGTAAAAAAAGTTGAAATTGGGTCTTGACATTTGCTGATCGGCGCGCTATAATATCACACGTTGCTTAACCGCAGCGCAGCCGATAGCAAGGCGCGGACGCTTGATTGTTTTGATCCCGCCGCTGTTAAATAAATGAAAAACTTGAAAAAAGATGTTGACATTTGCGGCAAGTTGTGGTATAGTTATCAAGTGCTCGAGAGAAGAGTGGCCGGCTGAAAGGCTGGTTAAGGACCTTGAAAATTAAACAACGACGAGAAAGTA